>Ga0209935_1000048_pt1 | contig 604018 bp, 552 predicted proteins | sample ThiBio_1000_plan_2_FD_183958 | JGI IMG/M metagenome (GOLD analysis project Ga0209935, IMG submission 183958) | Wastewater bioreactor microbial communities from Cape Town, South Africa - Thiocy_cont_1000_plan (SPAdes) | ecosystem: Engineered > Bioreactor > Thiocyanate-remediating >... | reverse complement strand
TCTTCAACAAACTCAAACACTTCCGTGCCGTCGCAACGCGATACGACAAACGCGACGACAATTTCCTCGCAGCCGTTCAGCTCGCATCAATTCGGATTTGGATACGATCTTATGAGTCGGTCACCTAGTCTTCGGGACGGAGAGCGATGTCCTCGATATGGAGGATGCAGTTGCCTTTGCCACCCTGGCCTTGCCGAGCGTCAACGGCCAGATGAGACGCGAATAAGCCGCGCGATTCGTGGGGCATATGCGTTGTTGGAGTACAAAACGCTGCCGGACATGGGCTCCATGGCTAGTGTACGCAAGGCTGAATGCTTTTGAACGGGATCGAATCCGTCTGCATCGTTTCAGACTGTTTAGCTCCTGCTGAATCTTGGAGCATTGGGTGCCATTGGATCCCGACGACTCCAATGGCACGGCGTCAGACCTGCACCTATATATGGTATCAACACTCTAGCGATTGTCGTGATCATTGTTCCAGACCGCGGCTGTGCAATCAATGAAGTGACTAACGACTAGTCGCGTCTTGGCAGCGTGCTGGAGGATATAAGAGCTATCAATTGCAGAAGCTCTACGATTTTCGACCTCACGCGTGGATCTCCAATCGCCAGAAAAGCTTGGAACAGATCCGCGGACTGAGGTGAGCATTCAGGGAAGGCCGCGTTATCTGGGGGTTGCACAGTCTGCTGCTCGTCTTGCAGCAGGAACGAAACCGGCACATTTAGAGCTTTTGAAAGCGATATGAGGCGACTTGCGCCAACCGCGGAGTTCCCAGATTCATACTTCTGAATCTGCTGGAAGCTGACACCGACGGCGCTGCCCAATCTACTTTGGCTCCATCCAAGCGTCGTCCGAGCTCGCCGAATCCGCATTCCGACTGCTGTATCAATGCTATTCGGATTTCTGGCGGCACGCTTCAAACAATATCCTCAAAGCCGGCAGCTTGCGAAGCTCCGCAACGCCGTCACCATACATGCCCGATCATCCAACACTAATGCAGGAGGATGATAAGCGAGTCCTTTGGTCGATAAATGGATGTCGTGACTTAATTGCAGGTCGCAATTGCTGGCTGGGAGCCGTTTCCAACATCAGCATCGGAATCTAGCTCGATTTCAGTCGAATTTAAGGTACGGGACTCCGTACCCTAATTTAGGCGCTTAAATAATCAGCGCTTTGCAATTTCCGACTTCCTATAACCATCGGCTGCCAATTGGGTGCCCAAGCGTTCTCGGGCGTGACGCTAAGCCTTCGACCCTCTTGATCAAGCTTATTTAACTGAAGTGCCCGCGATGGCGGAGCCGGTACGCCTGATCCATTTCCTTCTCGAAATCATGAATATTCTGGGCATCTATAATATGAAGCATGGGACAATCCTTTTTCTAGCGGGAAGGATTGTCGGATGATCGTTGTATTGAAGCAGGTACGGAAAAGCGTACCTAGGAAATCAGGCCCGCTCTCAGCGCACTTGCGATCGCCTGGTTGGTATTGCGCGAACCGAGTTTGTCACGGCAGGAACGCATGTACTTGTCGACTGCATGATCCGAAATGCCGAGGCGCTCGGCAATCAGCCTTTCCTGCAACCCAGCGGCCGCCAGTTGCAGCACTTCCGTTTCTCGCTTCGTAAGCTTCGGTATGCCTACTCTCTGTAATGTGCGTCTGATCTGCAAGGCACGATAAATTGCAAAACTTGCCACCAGCGCGAGATTTTTCTTGCTCTCTGGAGAAAGGTCGAGCCGCTCTCCGGCAATCGAAAATCCCACATGGTCGCCCTCTAAGCTCGGTAAGCTCACCGTAAAGCCCTCCTTCAACCCAAAGTCAGCGGCTTCGCCCATGATCTTCGAGCCTGAACGATATTGAGCGACTTCCTCGCCATTCCAGCAAAATTGTTCGACCCCATGGCGAACAAGCTGGATGGTCGGGTCTTTGAACAGGTAGTTCATGGAGAAATAGCGAGCCGACCAGTCGTTTGGCCAGGCATTGATGAGGATGTGGCCGATCTGTTGTCGCTTGGTGGCACCCGCCTGGGGCATGGTGCCGGCCAAGAGATTGGTCGCGCCGAACGGCTCTACATACCGTATAACGACATCCGCCAGCTGCTCCTGTGTCACACACAGATCGAGTTCAGTGAGCAAACAATGCAGTCTCTCAAGGTTTCTGTTCGGAATTATGGGATCGCCGGGTAGTATCCATTGCTTTGACATGGAGGCTCTTCATAGTTTGTGGTGAGAACGCCGATCAACATCACGCCCCGATACGATGGCATACTCTCGTCGGCGACTTTCCATAGCTGACGCCGATATACTGCTCGACTTGACTGCTTTGCCAAAGCATCGCGTGGGTGCAACCATTTACGACGAATGGGTTGCATCAGAGTATTGGCACATATGAAACAACCGAACGAGTTCGAGCAAGGCCTGAACAAGCGGCTCTGAGAGGCTGGACGCCTTCCGACGACAGCCATGTGCCAGAATGGGGACCTTGCTCACCACCTAGAGGAAGTTCATGGTCTCAGGTCGAAAACCAACGGAGGAGATTGAGACACCCGACATCACGAAGGTATTTTGCCATCGATTCTCGCTCTCACTGCCGCTGCAATCTGAGGCGGGCTTCCGCGACGAAACGCTCCAGTAGCGCGTTTCGATTGGCGGGTGACCAGAACAGCGCGAGCCTGTGATTGCAAAGCGCAGGTTCGGTCTTCTTCAGAACAAGCTCTCTCAGGATCGGGTTTGCCCCTTCAGACAGGAGGCATGCTCCCACGCCCGCGGCCGTCAGCGCCATCTGCGACTGCGTCGTCGCCACATCGGCATGGACAATCCGTGGCACAATGCCGAGCGCACGCAGCGCCTCAAGCTGGTGATCGTAATGCGCTCGATGATACTCCCGGGGAGCAAGGACGATGTCCAGTTGCTCCAAATCCTTGGCGTGAAGCGCTGGCTTACCGGCAAGGGGATGGCGCTTCGGGAGGCAAATGAGATAGGGCGCCTCCCATATCGGCAGCGATATCATTTCATCCAGCAGACGGTCTGGTGTGGGCAGTGACAGAAAGCCGGCATCGATCTCGCCTTCGTTGAGCTTGTCGCTCATCTGCTCTGCCGTCATTTCCACGAGGAATAGCTGTGCGTCTCTTGCTACCTCGCGAAAGGAAGCAAGCAGTTCGGTAACGGCCGGATAGGACATGTAGCTTGGAATTCCGATCCGAAGCTCCTTCTTGTCGTCGTGGCTGTCGAGAAGATCAATCGTTTCGTCCAGAAGTCCCAGAATCCGGCTTGCGCGCCCTGCGAGCAGTTCGCCTCGGGCCGTCAGCCGAAGCAACCGCGTGCCGCGTTCGACCAGAATGACGCCGAGCGTTGCTTCGAGTTGCGCGATCTGATGGCTCAACGTCGGCTGGCTGATGGCCAGGGCCTGTGCGGCACGGCCAAACCCGCCGCATCGCTTCAATTCCACGAGATAGATGAGTTGGCGCAGGCTGATCCGCCGCAATCGTTGTGTCGTAGGCGAGAAATGGGTGGGCTTAGCTATGGCGTGTCTCCTGGTCGGGCCTGAGCGCTATCATAGATACTTTCTATGAGAGGCGTGTGAAAACAATCGAACTGTCACGATACGGTTATCCTAAGTCCATAGAGGCCCGTTGCATAATCGAGGATGCAAGTGTGGCTGTGACAAGCAGATCGTTGACAGTGTTGGGTTCGTCGGCAGGCTTTCCGATTTCGGGCTTTGCCTGCTCGGGTTATCTCGCTCGCATTGCCGGCCAGCGCCTGTTGCTAGACTGCGGTCCCGGTATTGCCGGCGCGCTGATCGGCGCGGATGCGACGGCCGGCGTGGATGGCGTGATCATCAGCCATCTGCATCCAGATCATGTACTTGATCTCATCCCGCTTGGCTATGCGTTGATGACCGAATGGCTGACGGAAGGCCGCACCCAGCCGGTGCCGGTCTATCTGCCGCCCGGCGGATTGGAATTCCTGCAGAAGCTCTCCGATCTCTTCGGTCATCGCAATTGGCGCTTTGAGGAAAATGGCGGCAATGCCGGATACAAGGCACTCGGCGCAGCTCTTGCCCGCGGCGAAGACTGGCTGCTGACCGTATTCGATGCACGCGAATACGAGCCGGGCGACGATATCGTCCTTGACGGGACGACCGTTGCGACCTTTCCGGTCGATCACCGCATCCCGACCGCCGCGATGCGCATCAGGTTCGAAGGCGCCGATCTCGTTTACTCCGCCGATACCCGCTTCCTTCCGGCGCTGGGGGATTTTGCCGCCGGCACCGACCTCTTCCTTGTCGATGCGCATTTTTCAGGCCCGAAGGCTCCCGGCGGCCTGCACATGACGCCGGCAGATGCCGGACATCTCGCGACGATCGCGAATGCCAAGCGGCTCGTCCTTTGCCATCTCGGCGCGCCTGAAGACTGTGCCTCGGCGCAGCAGGCGGCGGCGGCGCATTTCAGCGGTGCAATTCATACGGCCTTCGACACGCGGGAGTACAGCCTGTGACGCAGCCGAGCGCCCGCCTACTGACGCCGATCGCGGCGCCGGCACCCGGCATCGGCGAGCGTGCCGCACCTTTTGTGCTGGTCGCACCGATGCTGGCATTGCTGATCGTCTTCACCATCCTGCCCTGCCTGCTGACGCTGGTGCTGGCCTTCTTCGAAACCGACATTCTTGCCGGCACCATCCGCTTCGTCGGCCTTTCGAATTTCGCCAAGGCCTTTGCGCGCGGCGACCTCGTCAACAGCATCGGAGTGACGCTGTTCTACATGGCACTCACCGTACCCACCTCGATGATATTCGGCTTGCTCGTAGCGCTCGGCATCAACAGCCTCGGCCACGGCCGGGTCTTCTGGCGAGCTGTCTACTTCCTCCCGGTCGCCGCGACCCTGGTCGCGATGTCGATCGTGTGGCGCTGGATGTTTGTCGGCCGGCGCGGTCTGATAGACCACATGCTCGGGCCGTTGACAGGCATAACCGACTGGCTGAATTCGCCGGGGTTGGCGCTTCCCGCCGTCGCCGTCGTCGGCAATTGGCAACAGATTGGCTTCATCGCCATACTTTATCTTGCAGCACTCGCCGCCGTGCCGCGCCATCAGCTTGAGGCTGCCCGCGTCGACGGCGCCAATGGCTGGAACCGCTTCTGGCACGTCACATGGCCAGCCATCGGCCCCACGACTGTTTTCGCCGGCATCATCACGTCAGTAAACGCCATGCGCGTCTTCGACAGCGTGTCGACCATGACCGGCGGCGGCCCCTCGCGTCATTCGCAAACGCTTGCACATCTGATGTGGGAGCGCGGCATATATTTCTTCGATATTGGCGGCGGTTCCGTCGTCACCCTGGTCCTCGTCGCGCTGGCGCTTATCGCCACCTTCCTTCAGCGCGTCCTGACGGCTCGTCTTGAAAAGGCAGGCTCCCGATGATCCCCACTTCCACACGCGGTCGCTATCTCCTGCAGCAGGGTAGCATTCATCTCGCCCTCGCCATCGGCGCCGTATTCATGCTGCTGCCGTTCTGGCTGATGCTGCGCACGTCGTTCACGCCGCCTGACGATATTTTCCGCGGCAATCTGCTCGCCTTGCCTGCCTTCACGCTGGAAAACTACGCGCGCGTCTTCGAGGACGTGCCGATCCTGCGCTACTATTTCAACGGTATCGTCGTGGTCGTCGCGATCTTCATCGGGCAGGTCGCGGTTTGCGTGCCTGCGGCCTATGCGCTGTCCAGGCTCCGGTTTACGGGACAGGCTCTGAGCCTCTGGCTTGTGCTCGCCGCGATGATGGTGCCCTATCAGGTTACCGCCATTCCAGTCTATGTGCTGCTGTCGCAACTCGGTCTCGTCAACAGCTACGGCGCGCTCATCCTGCCCTTTTTGAGTTCCGCATTCAGCGTCTTCCTATTACGCCAATTCTTTCTCTCGATACCACAATCCGTGTTCGAGTCGGCAAGACTCGACGGCGCCTCGCCCTTTCGCATTCTTTGGCACATCGTCTTCCCAATGGCGCGGCCGGCAATCACAACGTTCGGCATCTTCAGCTTCGTATCGCATTGGAACGACTATTTCTGGCCATCCTTCGTGCTGCGCAACGATTATGCCGCAACCGTGCCCTTCGGCATCGTCCGCTTTCTCGATCAGGAGCTCGGATCGGAATACGGGCCGCAGATGGCCGCCGCCACCCTGACCGTTCTTCCATTGCTGGTCGGCTTCCTGTTGGCGCAGCGGCAATTCATTGCCGGCATGTCGATGACATCCGGCCAGGTCGACTGAAAATCCCTTTCCACTTCGGAGTTTTATCAATGACCCGTCTGATTTCGGCCACTGCGGTCGCCACCATTTCACTCGCTCTCCTTCCTGCATTTGCAGCGGCAGCCGGAGACCTCCGTTTCGTCTCCGGTCAGGAAAAGCAGAACGGCGCCGTGCTCAAGCAGATCTTCGATACCTATAACGGCACGAAGCCTGCATCTTCTGTGAAGCTTGAGCTCGACAACAAATCCGACCTCGATACGACGCAGAAGGTGCTCGCCGATATCGTGGCGGGCACGACGCCGGACGCCGTGCGCGTAACGGGTGCGGTTCTTCGCCCTTACGTCGATTCTGGCCGCGCACAGCCGCTTGACGATTGCCTGGCATCAGCGCCGGAGCTTGCGGCACAGTTGGACAAGGGTCTGCTCGACGACTTCCGCGTCAACGGCAAGCTCTATGCCATGCCCTGGTATGTCACTTTGCCGGCGCTATTCATCAATACCGACGCCTTCAAGGCAGCCGGCCTCGACCCGGCAAATCCTCCGAAGAATTGGACGGAACTGGAGGCCGCTGCCGCCAAACTCAGCGACAAGGCCAACAACAAGTTCGGCGTGCTGATGTATATGCCCAACACCTACATGTTTGAGGGGCAGCTCGCCTCTGCAGGTGGTGCCATGGTCGGTGCGGACGGCAAGTCCGGTGTCGGCAATGCGGCAGGCGTCGAGGTGATGAGCTATATGCGTGGCCTGGTCGAAAAGGGCTACATGCCAGCCGTTTCGCCGGGCACCTTCTGGGGCGAGGCCGGCCGGATGTTCCAGGCCGGCGAGGTGGCGATGCTCCTGAGTTCGTCCTCTGGCTATACCAGCCTTGTGCCGAAGGCTTCCTTCAAAGTGGCGCTGGCGCCGATGCCGGCCAAGGACGGCGCAACGCCGGTGACCATGGCATCGGCCAACGGCTTTGTCATGTTGGCGACGGACCCTGCCCGCAAGGAAGCAACCTGCAAGGCGCTGCTATCGCTCGTCACTCCCGAAAGCGTCGCCTTGACGGTGAAGGCGACGGCCTCTTCGCCGGTCAACGTGACGACAGTCGCAAAACCGGAGCTGCTTGGCGATTTCTACGCCCAGAACCCCGAGCTCAAGGTCCTCAACACGCAGAAAAGCCAGAATTGGTACACCCTGCCCGGCAAGGCCAACAACGAGTTCCAATCCAATTTCGGCGATACCCAGTACGAAATCCTGACGGGTGCGACCTCGGCTCAGGATGGCATGAAGCGCCTCGCCGGCATCATGGACGATCTGAACGGCGCAAAGTGAGAGCAGCACCCATGACCATCGCCATGACATGCGGGGCAACAGGTGTCTCCGCACCGCAGGCCGTCACCGTTCATGGCCTGACGAAACTCTGGCCGGGCGCTCAGCGCCCGGTCTTTGACCAGCTCGACGTGAATTGCCCGGCGGGCGGTGTCACTGTCATCGTCGGCCCTTCCGGCTGCGGCAAGACCACGCTCTTGCGCTGCCTCTGCGGACTTGAAACCGCGACCTCTGGAACCATTCGTTTCGGTGAGCGTGATGTCACACAGGTTGATCCGCAGCGCCGTGGAGTGGCGATGGTGTTTCAAAATTATGCGCTTTATCCTGCCAAGACGGTGTTCGAGAACATCGCATTTCCGCTGCGCATGGCCGGCCTTGGCAAGCCGGAGATTGACCGGCGTGTTCGTGCCGCAGCGCAGCTCGCCCGCATCGACACACTGCTGGAGCGTCTGCCGGCCCAGCTCTCGGGCGGCCAGCGCCAACGCGTCGGCATTGCGCGCGCGATCGTGCGTGGTCCGGGCGTGCTTCTGATGGATGAACCTCTCTCCAATCTCGACACGAAATTGCGGATCGAGATGCGTGCGGAACTCGCATCTCTGCAACGCGAAATCGGTGCGACGACGGTCTATGTGACGCATGATCAGACGGAGGCACTTGCCCTTGCCGATCATCTGGTGGTGATGCGCGACGGGCATATCGAGCAGCAAGGCAAGCCGGAAACCATCTTTTCTCAGCCAGCCAACAGCTTCGTTGCCGACTTCCTCGGTTCGATGAACCTGGCGCCGGTGGAGATCGAAGAGGGCAGATCGAAGATCGGCGGTGAGGACATCCACCTGCCGACATCGGCGAGTCCGTTGCAGAAATTCATCCTGGGTTTTCGCAGCGAGGATGTGAGGCTTGTTTCGGAGGGAGAGGGACTACGCCTGACTGCTCTGGTACGCCGTTCGGAACTGATGGGCGTGGAGAGGTTGATACATCTCGAATGCGGCGGTTGGCGGTTTCGCGCCCGGCTTGCCGAGGCACTAGAACCCGGCGCCAGCGTGGACCTTTTCGTTGCCGCCGAGCGTCTTCACTATTTCGACGCAAACGGCCACCGCATGGAGAATCGGACCTAATGGACAAGCATGTTATCTGGGACTGGAACGGCACGCTTCTCGATGATTTTGCGATCACCGCGCGCATCACCATCGACGCGCTGGATGATCTCGGCTACCCCGACGTGACGGAAGACGATATCCGCGACCACTACCGACGACCGTTGTCCGGATATTTCAACGCGCTCCTCGGGCGCACGGCCTTGTCGCACGAACTGGATCATCTCGGCGACAGCTATGCCACCCGCTATGCAGCGGCGATGCATGAGCTGCCGCTGGCGCCCGATGCTCTCCACGCGCTTCGGGCCATCGCCCCCTTCGCCACACAGTCGTTGCTCTCCATGGCGCCGCATCCGCAGATCGCGGCACTCATCGAACATCATCGCCTTGGCGAGCACTTCAGCCTGATCCAGGGGTTTGCCGGTACTGGCCATCCTTCGAAGCGAGAAAGCCTCCTCACCCACTGCGAGACACTCGGCGTTGCCGCCGAGTGCTGCTGGATGATCGGCGATACAGTCGACGATTTTGATGCCGCAAGCCCGCTCGGTATCCGCACGGTTCTGGTAACCACGGGTATGCAGGCGCGCGCCGCACTCGCCGCGACCGGCGCTCCTGTCGTCGACAGCCTGGCCGATGCCTCCCGATTGATCCTCGAAACCAGATAGAAGCAGATGGAAATGCCGCATAAAGACCTGATCGACCGGCTCGAAGCCGAGTTCCTGGCCCATGACGACGGCGGCGACGCGAGCCATGATATCAACCATGCCCGGCGCGTCATGCGCGCAGCACTGCGGATCGCCGCTGCGGAAGGCGGCGGCGACGAGGGCGTCATCATCGCCGCCGCCTATCTGCACGACTGGGTGAACCTGCCAAAGAACGACCCGAACAGATCGCGGGCCTCAGCCCTTTCTGCCGATGCTGCAAGGCCGATCCTCGCCGCGCTCGGTTTCGCGCCGGACCGCGTCGAAGCTGCCTGTCACGCCATTCTCACGCACAGCTTCTCGGCCAATATTCCGCCGCGCACGCTGGAGGCGCGGGCGCTCCAGGATGCCGATCGCCTGGAGGCATTGGGCGCAATCGGTCTCGCCCGCGTCTTTGCGATCGCCGGGCAGCTCGGCTCCTCTCTGTTTGACGGCGACGATCCCTTTGCGGAAAATCGGCCTCTGGACGACCGCCGTTATGCGGTTGACCATTTTGAAGTGAAGCTCTTGCGGCTTCCCGATACCATGCAGACCAAGGCGGGCCATGCGATGGCCGAGGAGCGCGCCGAAGTCATGAGACGCTTCTTGCACAGCCTTGCCGAAGAGCTTGGACACACGATGCCCTGGCGCGCGTAATGAGCAGCACGGCTGACAGCGTCAGATCGATGAAGCCCAGGTTGGCACCGCCTCCCCGATTGGGGAATAGGATGTGCCGCTGGGTTTCCCATCTTCTAGAGCCGCGGAATGCGGATCACGGCTCCAGATGCGCCCGCGAGGGCCAGGTTCAGGGATGCGATAACCTTCCAATCAAAGCTTGATAATCGTCTTTCGAGCAAGCAGCCCCTGAGGAGCAAATAGCAGGACCGCGATGACGAGCAGGATGGTGAAGGCGTCGCGGTAACTTAGCAGGCTATCCGGCAGATATGCCTGCAGGAAGACCTCGATGAAGCCAAGCAAGAAACCGCCTGCGACCGCCCCCGAAAGACTGCCGAGACCGCCGATGATGGCGGCAATGAAAGCCTTGAGCACGGGCAGGAAGCCCATCAGCGGATCGACGCTGCCGCGCTGTGCCACCCAGAGAATGCCGGCAACGCCTGCCAGAAGGCCGGAGATTGCAAAGGCCGTGGCAACGACGGCATTGGCGCGAATGCCCATCAGGCGGACGATGGCAAAATCCTCGGAAGCCGCGCGCATGGCGCGACCAAGCACCGTGGTCCGCAGGAAGAGGTTCAGCCCCGCGAGCATGACGAAGGTCACCAGGATCGAGATTCCCTGGATGATGCCGATATGCAGTCCGGCAATCTCGATCGTGCCGGAAAGGCTCATCGGCATCGGAACGGGCTTCGGACGAGCCGAAACGAAATTCTGGAAGAGCACGCGCAGGATGGCGCTGACGGCAAAGCTTGTCAGAAGCAGCGTTGTGCCGCTGGCGCCGCGAACCGGTCGGAAAGCCGTGCGCTCCATGAGGAGCACGAGCAGGATTGCGACCGCCAACGCCACGACGATCGCCACGCCGAAAGGCAGACCGACGATCAGTGCGAAGCAGAGACCGTACCCGGCCGCCGTCATAAGCTCGCCATGGGCGAAATTGATCAGGCCCATGATCGAAAAGACGACCGCAAGACCAAGCGCCAGAAGCGCATATGTGCCGCCGAGGCTCAGCGCATTGACCAGCTGCTGCAGAAACATGTCCATGAGATGAAGTCCCTTTGCCGGTCAGGCCCCCAGATAGGCGCCCTGGATTTCGGTGGAATTGCGAAGATCGGCCGCAGAGCCCGACAGTACGATCCTGCCATTGGCCATCACGTAGCCGGCATCGGCGATTTCGAGCGAAAGAGAGACGTTCTGCTCCACGAGCAGGATCGTCAGCCCACGCTCGCGCAAACCCGAGATGAGTTCGAAGATCTGGTCGACGATCTGCGGCGCAAGGCCGAGCGATGGCTCGTCCAGCAACAGAAGATCAGGCGAGGACATCATCGAGCGGGCGATCGCCAACATCTGCTGCTCGCCACCGGACAGCGAACCCGCCTTTTGATGCAGACGCTCCTTCAGGATCGGGAAGCGCGACAGCATGTCTTCGCGCACCGCATCTATAGCCCCTCGCCGCTTGTGCATGGCCCCGCCGAGAAGAAGATGCTCGTCAACGCTGAGGCTTGGAAAGATGCGGCGGCCTTCCGGCGTCAGCGTCATGCCCATGCGCACGATCGTCTCAGGCGGAAGTGCGGAAATGTCCTTACCGCCGAACGTCACCCTGCCGGCCTTCTTCGCGGCAAGGCCGACGAGCGCGTTCAGCGTCGAACTCTTGCCGGCGCCGTTTGCGCCGAGCAGCGTCACGATCTGCCCTTTGCGGACCTGGAGATCGACGCTCTTCAGAGCCTCGACCGGACCATAGGCGACCTTTAGCCCGCTAACATCAAGCAAGGGGTCCTGGTCGGGAATTCTACTCATCATCATCGGGCAAATCCTTGCCGCAGCCTGTGCGCCTGAGCCATGGAACGAATGCATTTCGGCGACATGCTCCCCGACAAACCACCGGAGAGCATGTCGGTCAGATCACGGAGCGGGAACGTCCGCGGCGTTCGGAACGCCCTGGCTGACCAGCGAGCGCTTGCCACCATCGATGCGGACCAGCGAGACGGAGCGCAACGGCATTCCCTTGGTGCCGGCATAGGTGATCGCGCCCGTCACACCCTGCACGCCTTGAAGAGAGGCGACTGCATCACGGATTGCCGTTGGTTCAACGCTGCCAGCCTTGGTGACCGCCGCCTCGATAACCTTGCCGAGATCATAGCCATTGGCGATGTAGACCGTATCCGGGTCCTGTCCGAACTTCGCCTTGTACTTCGCGTTGAAGCCTGCGAGCGGGCTGCCATCGACGGCAAAGCCGGCGGTGGTGAAGACGACGCCATCGACGAGCGCGCCAAGGCCGAATGTCGTGGGCGAGTCGATACCATCGCTGCCGAGGATCGGCGTCGTGACGCCTGCACCGCGCAGCTGGCGGATGAAAGCGGGGAAATCCGGCTCATAGGCAGCAGTCATGATGACGTCGGGTGCAGGGTTCAGGGCCTTGATCTTCGTCACCTCGGCACTGAAGTCCTGCTGACCCATGCTGAAAGTGCCCTCGCCGACCAGTTCGCCACCCTTTGCCTTGAAGCTCGTGGCGAAGTATTCCGGTAGTTTCAGCGTGTAGGCGGTATCCGGAGACTTCAGGATATAGGCCTTCTTGAAGCCCTTGTCCTTGGCATAGGCTGCGAGGACCGCGGCCTGCACGTTGTCGGCGGGATAGTTTCCGAACATGTAGTCGCCGACCGCCAGCGGCATGGTTGGTGTCGTCGCGCAGAACGAGAAAGCCGGAATATGTGCCGCCTGCGTGATCTGGCCGGCGGCGATCGAGGGGTCAGCATCGCAGGGCGTGATCAGAATGCTGATGCCCTGATCGACAAGCTCCTGCGCAACGAGAGCGGTCTGTCCGGCATCGGAGCGAGTGTCCTTGGCGATGAGCTTGATCGGGAACTTTCCCGCAATGCCGCCGCCAGCATTGATCTCGTCGACCGCCATCTGCAGGCCCTTGAGCGACGGCTGGTCGTAAGGCGCAAGCGTGCCGGTCTGAGCAGTGGCCAAGCCAACGACGAGATCGTCTGCCAACGCCGGAAGAGCCATGGCGCCCAGCGCGCTTGACAGGAACAGAACCTTCAATGTCGATTTCATTATTATACTCCCTCTGGATGTTTATGCTGTCTTGCCGGATGCGTGCGGATCGAGATCGGGCAATGGCGCGTCGGCTTTGGATGGCTGATGGCTCACGACCGACCGGCGCCGGCCGATGTAAGCCTCGATCACGGCCGGATTCGACTGGATCTCAGCCGGCGTCCCGATCGCAATCTGCTGGCCCTTGTTTAGGACCACGACGATGTCGCAAAGGCGCATGATCAGCTTGAGGTCGTGCTCGACCACCAGGAGGCCGAGGCGATACTTCGTTCGGATACGATCGAGCACGGCCATCAACTCCATCGTCTCGGCCGGATTCATGCCTGCCGCCGGCTCGTCGAGCAGCAGATAGCGGGGCTTCAGCGCCAGCGCGCGAGCGATTTCGAGACGGCGCTGCGCACCGTAGGAGAGCGTGCCGGCCAATTGGTCTGCGACATCGCCAAGGCCCACCTCCAGGAGCGCCTCGCGAGCAAGGTCGACGGGGTCGGCACCATCACGCGCTATCGCGCTCGCGGCGACCGTCACGTTTTCCAGCGCGGTCAGGTTCTTGAAGAGGCGGATGTTCTGGAAGGTGCGCGCAAGGCCGGCAATCGGCACGCGATGAACCGGTAGGGAAGCGACGTCCATTCCGCCGATGGTCACCCGTCCCGTCGAAGGCGGCACGACGCCCGAAACGCTGTTGATCAAGGTCGACTTGCCGGCGCCGTTCGGGCCGATCAGTCCGGTGACGAGGCCTGGGCGGACTTCAAAATTCGCATCCTCGAGCGCGACGAGCCCGGAGAACTGTTTGCCGACATTTTCCACGCGCAGGACATCGTCTTCCACGCCGGATGTTTTCGCTCCGACCGGGCTGGTCGCGGGTCTAATCTTTCCTGCAGCCAGGCGCCTCAGGAACGGCAGCTGCTCGTCGATTTCGCGCACCCCAAGAAGGCCGTCCTGCAGACGATACATCACAAGCAGGATCGCCAATCCGATGCCGATGTCGGTGAGGCCGAAGACGGTCGGCAGGGAAAAGAAGCCGAGATCGACGCCACCTTCGAGCTTCCTGAGCAATTCGACGATCACCATGATGACAGCAGTGCCGATGACGGCGCCGGAAACGGTGGTGATGCCGCCGAGGATCAGCATTGCAAGCAGCAGGAAGCTCAGGTTGAAATAAAAATCCTTCGGCGAGAAGGCACCGATGAAGTGACCGAGCAGAACTCCGGCCGCACCGGACAGGACAGCCCCGAGTACCCAGGCAAGGAAACGATGCAGCCGCACATTCACGCCGACGGCGGTCGAGGCGATCTCATCCTCGCGCGAGGCGCGAAGCTTCATGCCAGCGCTTGAATCCCGATAGATGCGGGCTATGGCGACGGCAAGGATCGCAAACGGCAAGGCGACCCAGATGTTCACCGCACGCGGTATTCCGAAGAAGGTCTGGCTGCCGCGGGTGAAGTCGCTCGATGCCACAAGCACGACATGGACGATCACCAGAAAGCCGAGCGTGCAGATCGAAGCCGAGGATCCGGCAAGCCGCGCGACCGGAATACCAATGGCGACGGCCACCAGCGCAACAACGACAAGGGCGACCAGAAGCGCCGGAATGAAGGGCATGCCCCATCCCGCCAGCCATGCCGGCAGATGCGGCAGGGCCGTCTTTTGTATGATCGGGCTGATGGTCAAGAGCCCCGCGGCGTAGGCGCCGATCGCCATGAAGCCGGTATTGCCGAACGAGATGATGCCGGAATTGCCGCTGTAGACGGAGGTCCCGATGACGGCGACGACGTAAATGAGGAACAGCGTCACCAGCCGTTCGCCGCTCCCTGGAAAGAGCGCTGCCGCCACGAGGGTCGCAATGACCATGGGGAGTACCGTCGCAACGATCCCGACGACGGTCCCGCGCCTTATGCGCACCATCAGAATTCTCCCGATTTTTTAAGCCCAGGTTTGTTGGGCCGTTCCCGCAACAAACGTTAATCGAGAAAATCAATATGTCAATCTTGTTTCAATTTCTGTTGACTGATAGCAAGAATGTAACAAAATGAAGATCAGTGGACCAACGCCGATCGCAGGGGGAGATGGGAAGTGACCATTCGAGATCGCCTCACCGAAGGGGGCATCGATTTTACCCGAGCCGAACTCAAGATCGTCAGGCAGCTGCTGTCGAACTATCCGGCAGCGGCCCTCAACACGGTCGCCAATCTTGCTTCGGCTGCTGGCGTCAGCAATCCGACGGTGGTCCGCTTCGCAAACAAGCTCGGTTACGAGGGGTATGCGGAGCTGCAGTCCGCATTGCTCGACGAAGTGCAGGAGCGAATGAGTTCGCCGCTGTCGATGCTCGACACCCGCAAGCCGTCGCTCGAGCAGGAGAATTTCTATCAGTATTTCATGCGGGCAAGCATTCATGCCCTGGAATCGTCGATGCACATGCTGCCACCCGACGATTTCGAGGCGGCAATCGATGCCGCAGCCGATCTGAACCTCAGGGTGCATTGTCTGGGCGGGCGCTTCAGCGGTTTCATGGCCGGGCTCCTCTGGGCTCATATGAAACAGCTGCGCGGCGACACGCGCTGGATCAATGGCTCGCATGCCGATCAGGTCGACCATCTGGTCGACTTCGGCAAGCGCGACGTCCTGTTCGTCTACGACTATCGCCGCTATCAGAACGATACGATCCGCTTTGCCCGCCAGGCAGCAAAGCAAGGTGCGAAGATCGTGCTCTTTACCGATCGATGGCTTTCGCCCATTGCGCAGTTTGCCTCCGTCACCTTGACGGCAACCGTCGATACCGTCTCGCCTTACGACACGATGGTCCCGGCCATCGCACAGACCGAAGCCCTGATCGCCGGCCTCACCGCCAGGCTTGCGACGCAATCGCGCCAGCGCATCGAGCGTATGGAAGAGCTGCGCCGAAGCTACGCCATTACCGAAGACGCCTTCACGGCGAAAGCCGGCAGCGGGACCTGAGATTCCGCGATAACGACGAACCGAAATTTCCTTTGGAGGACAGACATGGCCATGATTGAAGTACAATACGGCAAGGATTTGCTGCGGCGCGACAGCGCCTACGAACCCGGCATGACCAGCGTGCTTTTTGTCGACATGCAGCGCATCTGGTGCGAGCCGAACCTCGACCCGACCCACCCGCAGGATGCCAACAGCTACTATCACCGCCGCCTGCGCGACACGGTGATCCCGAACCAGGTTCGCATCCTGAATGCTGCCCGTGCTGCCGGCTGCAACGTGCTGCACACGATCATCGAGAGCCTGACGCTCGACGGCCGCGACCGCTCGCTCGACCACAAGCTTTCCGACATGCATGTACCGAAGGGGTCGCCGGAAGGACAGGTGATCGACGCGCTGAAGCCGATCGACAACGAGATCATCTTGCCGAAGACATCCTCCGGCGTCTTCAATTCGACCAACATCGATTACGTACTGCGCAATCTCAATACGCGTTATCTCATCATTGCCGGCGTCGTGACGGATCAGTGCGTCGACATGGCCGTACGCGATGCCGCCGACCGCGGATATCTCGTCACGGTCGTCGAGGATGCCTGCGCTACCTATAGCCAAGAGCGCCACGCGGCGGCTCTTCGCGCCTATTCCGGCTACTGCTGGACCACAAGCACCGAAACTATTGTCGATCGCCTGAAGGGCCTCGCTGCGGCGTGATCTCCGCCGGCGGCTTCTTTCGCAGACATTAAACAAGGGGAACTCATGAGCGACAACAGCAACGGCAAGGCGACCTCCGACCTGATGGAGCTTGCCACCTTCGTCACAACCGACATCGCCGGCATCACCCGAGGCCGCAGCTTTGCTGCCGCCGAGATCGACAGCTACCTGCGCAAGGGCGTCGGCTGGGTGCCGGCCAACCTGGCACTGACGCCATTCGATCTGATTGCCGATCCCAACCCCTGGGGCTCGTCCGGTGATCTCCGGCTGATGGCGGATCCCGACAGCAAAGCGCGCGTCACCTGCCTGCCCGACGTCACACCGCTGCATTTCTATCACTCCGATATCACCAATCTGAAGGGTGAGCCCTGGGAATGCTGCGTGCGCAGTTTCTTGAAGGCAACGATTTCGGAATTCGAGCGCGAGGCCGGGCTCAAGGTTGTCGCCGCAGTCGAACAAGAATTCCAGCTTCTTGGCGTCGACTGGCCGGCTGCCCCCTCCTTCGGTCTGCGCGCACAGCGCCGCGCCGAGCCCTTCGGTCCGCTGCTGATGACGGCGCTGAAGGAAGCCGGCGCGGAGCCGGAAATGTTCCTGCCGGAATACGGCAAGGATCAATTTGAAATCACCTGCCGCCCCGCGCCTGCTCTTGCAGCCGCCGACCGAGGCGCGACCATTCGCGCCGTCACCAAGGAAGTGGCGGCGCTCTTCGGCTGGAACGCCAGCTTCGCGCCGAAGACCGACCCGAACGGCGTCGGCAACGGCGTGCATCTGCATGTGAGCTTTACCGATCTTCAGGGTAATCCGGTCACATTCGACGCATCGCGTCCGGGGCGGCTTTCCAAGATTGCCGGATCGTTCGCGGCCGGTGTCATCAGGCACCTGCCGGCACTTGCAGCATTTACGGCACCCTCGGTGCTCTCCTATATGCGCCTCGTGCCGCATCACTGGAGCGCCGCCTTCACCTGCCTCGGCGAAAAGAATCGCGAAGCGACGCTGCGCATCTGCCCGACGCTGGACCTACCCGGCAGCGATCCCGCCAAACAGTTCAATATGGAGTATCGCGCCGCCGACGCCTGCGCCAGCCCGCACCTGTCGCTGGCCGTCGTCCTCAAGGCGGGTCTCGAAGGTATTCGGGCCGGGCTAGAGCAGCCTCCCTTGATCAACTCGGACCCTTCGAATTTCTCGATGGAAGAACAGGTCAAGCTCGGTATCCGCCGTCTTCCGTCAAGCCTTTCCGAAGCCCTCGATACGCTGGCCGCCGACGAAACCGTGACCGGCTGGTTCTCCAAGGACTTCCTCGATTGCTACTTCGCCATGAAGCGCAAGGAGATCGAGATCGTCGGCGATCTTTCTTCCGAAGCGCTCTGCGCCCGTTACGCCTCCGTATATTGATTGATGGATGGATCATGACATCGACCACGGCCATCAAACGCCAGGAAAACCGGTGGCGGCACGACCCGCAACAGCCATTGCTCGCCATCGACGAACCGCCGCCTTACGCGGTCGTCAACCCTGATGGCAGATCACCCTATCTCCTTGTGTGCGAACATGCGTCCAACCGCATTCCCCGCGCACTCGGCGATCTAGGTCTGCCGGAAAGCGAACGTCAGCGTCATATCGCCTGGGACATCGGTGTCTCCGCGCTTTCTCAATATTTGAGCCAAGCGCTCGACGCGCCCTTGTTCATGGCCAACTACTCGCGCCTTGTCATCGACTGCAATCGACCGCTGGGCGTGCCTTCGGCCATTCCGGAAATCAGCGAGACGACGACAGTGCCGGGCAATCTCGATCTGAGTGCCGAGGAGAAGGCCCATCGCGTCGATGTCCTGTTCAAACCCTTCGCCGATGCGATTTCGAGGCGGCTGGACCTAAGGCAGGCCGAGGGAAAGCGAACGCTGGTCGTCGGCATCCACAGCTTCACGCCGGTTTACTTCGGCAATCGGCGCCCGTGGCAAGCAGGTATCCTCTATCGAGATGCCGTGCCTTTTGCCCGGTCGCTGATCGCCTCCTTGAGTGCCGATCCAGAGCTCACCGTCGGCGACAACGAGCCGTACCATATCCATCCGGACGAAGACTACACGGTACCGGTGCATGCGGACGAAAGGGGACTTCCCGGCGCTCTGATCGAGGTGCGCCACGACCTCATCGATACGTTGGAGGGCGTGCGCAAATGGGGCGTGCGCCTTACCCATTGCCTTGAAACAGCGCTTGAGGAATGCGCCGAATGACGGAACTGCTCTACGAACGCGATGGCAAAGCCATCGGCTCCTTGCAGAAGCTGCGCTTCTTCCCTCTGGCGGTCGCCGGGGGCAAAGGCGCCAGACTGATCGAGGAAAGCGGTCGGGAGCTCATCGATTTTTCCGGCGCATGGGGTGCCGCGAGCCTCGGCTACGGCCACCCAGCGATCGTCGAGGCGGTATCGCGTGCAGTCGCCAACCCCGCAGGCGCAAGCATTCTGTCAGCCTCGAACGAGCCGGCCGTAGCCTTGGCCGAAAGGCTGCTGGCATCCTTTCCGGGCAAGGACACACATAAGGTCTGGTTCGGCCACTCGGGCTCCGACGCCAACGAAGCGGTCTTTAGGGCCGTGACGAAGGCGACCGGGCGCAGCGGCATCGTCGCCTTCTCCGGGGCCTATCACGGCTGCACTATCGGCTCCATGGCATTTTCCGGGCACACCGTCCAGGCGGGAGCCGCAAAGACGGAAGGGTTGCTGCAACTTCCCTATCCCGACCCCTACCGGCCCTATCGTGACGACTGCAGCGGCGACGCCGTTCTTGACTTTTTTCGAGCGAGGTTGAATGAGGCCACGCCCGGATCATTTGCCGCCGCATTCATCGAGCCGATCCTTTCCGATGGTGGCGTGGTCGTTCCCCCGGAAGGCTTCCTTCAAAAATTTGCGGCGCTTTGCCGAGAACACGACATACTCGTCGTCTGCGACGAAGTGAAAGTCGGTCTCGGCCGCAGCGGCAAGTTTCATTGTTTCGAACATGAGGGCTTCGTTCCGGATATTCTGGTCCTAGGCAAGGGTCTGGGCGGAGGCCTGCCGCTGTCCGCGGTCATCGCACCGTCCAGTATCCTGGACTGCGCAAGCGCCTTTGCCATGCAGACACTGCACGGAAATCCCGTCTGCGCCGCAGCCGGGAGTGCCGTTCTTAATGCGATCGAGAAACAGCAACTCACCGAGGCGGCCCGGCACAAGGGAGAGAGGCTTTATCGCGCGTTGCTGCGACTTGCCGAAAGGTACCCACTCATCGGTAATGTCCGTGGTCGCGGGCTTGCCTGCGGCGTCGAACTCGTCAAGGAGGGTGAAAGCCGAACGCCAGCCAAGCACGAAACGATGAAACTCATCTATCGCGCCTATGAGCTTGGGCTCGTGCTCTATTACGTCGGAATGAACGGCAACGTTCTGGAAATCACGCCACCGCTGACGATCACCGAAGAAGAGATCGACCAGGCGATCGATATTCTCGATCACGCTTTCAGCGACGTTTCCCATGGGCGCGTCCCCGATTCGATTATCGATGGTTTTGATGCCTGGTAGCTCCAGCGAACAGCTTTACGCAGCCATTGCAGATGAGCATAGAGCCTATGTGTTCTCTCAAAGTTTCAGGTTAACTACCGGCTACGGCAAACCCTTAGTGAACTTCATCTCCGAAATTGCTCTGTCGTCGTCTCCGACGACTTCCATGGCTCACCTGTAAGCCGTGATAGGACATCGGCCCGGATCACAGCAAGTGCTGAATAGCGTCGTCGTTCGTGAGCTCTACGGGCAGCAATCACAGATGAGTTAGGACGTGTGGGCTTTGTCTCGTTGGACCACGACGCTGAGGAGCGCAAGGAGGCCGGAACCGACCATGAGGACGAAGGAGACGGCGTTCAGCACTGGCGTAGAACCGACTTTGACCATGCGATCGTACATGGTGATCGTCAACGGAGAGTCCGAGCCGACCAACATCAGGGTCGTGTTGAAATTCTCGAAGGACACGAGGAAAGCGACGACAAACGCCGAAAAAAGCGCTGGCGCAAGATAAGGCAGCGTCACTGTCCTCAGCACCCGCATGCGGGTAGCGCCGAGATTGGAGGCGGCTTCCTCGAGCGCAATGTCGAATTTGCGCAGCCGCGCGCCGATCACCAGCGTCGTGATGGTCGTCAGGAACGAAAACTGCCCCAGGATGACGAGCAGCATGCCCGGGCGCAGGAAGTCCAGAGAGATGTCAAGATTGTCCTCGAGCCCGTTGGCAATCATGCTTGCAAAGACGAGTATGGAAATACCAAGGATCACGCCCGGAATGACCAGGGGCACAATCATCAGCACATAGAAAAAGCTCTTGCCCGGAAACTGCTTGCGCTCGAACAGAAAGGCATTCGACGTGCCGGCCGCGACCGCCATCGCCGAAACGATCAGCCCAATGACGAAGGAATTTCCGAGCCCTTGCAGCAGGCGTCTGTCATGAAACATGCCGAGCTTTGGTTCTGTGGTGCCAAAGAACCAGTCGAGGGTAAAGCCGTTCCACGGTAATGCAGGAAAGAGCGAATCGTTGAAAGCGAACATGCCGGCCGCAACAAGCGGCGCCGCCAGATAGATGAAGAAGGCAAGCATGTATCCGCGATAGACCCAACGCAATAGCGGTGATTGGGGTGCAGCAACGTTCATTGCTATTCCTTCGCAACGGTGGAAGCGAGGTTCTGGCCGGTAAGACGCAGGCCAAGCCAGACTACAAGTGAGGTGAAGACGAGCAGGAGCACACCGAACGTAGCGCCGGACTCCCAGTTGTAGCGCGTCACGAACTGATCGTAGATCTGCTCGGTGAACCACATGCTGTTCTTGCCGCCAAGCAAGATCGGCGTCAGATAGCTTCCGGCCGTCAGCATGAAGACGATGATGCAGCCGGCAACAATGCCGGGCACAGCATAGGGAACGACGATCCGACGGAAGACCGTGAAGCGGCTTCCGCCGAGATTATAGCCCGCCTCGATCAGAGAATCGTCCATGCCGTCGAGCGTCGAGACGAGCGGCACGATCATGAAGAGGACGACGGTATAGACGAGGCCGATGATAACGGTGACATCATTGTAGAGCAGTTCGATCGGACCATGCACAAGCCCGAGCGTCTGGAGCAGCTTCGAAAGCAATCCCGTTTCGCGCAACAGCACTATCCAGCCGAAGGCTCGCACCAGGTCGCTCACCCAGAGCGGGATGAGGCACATCAGAAAGAGAGCTGCGCGCGACCGGCGGCGGGCGATCTTGGCGATGTAATAGGCGACAGGGAAACCGACGAGAAGCGCCATCAACGTCACCAGGATCGACATCCATGCGGTGCGCAACAGCGTGTTCCAGTAAACGGGTTCGCGGAAGAAGTCGACGTAATTGGAAAAGCCGAACGTATATTCCCCCGGCCCGATCTTCTCGCGCAACGACAGATAACCGATGCCGATCTGCGGCAGGACGATGAGAAGGCCGATCCAGAGCGCAAAGGGCGCAAACAGCATGATGAGAGAGAGTTTACCGATGTCGGTGCGAGGCATGGGCATCATCCCGAAACGCTGAAGCAGCGGCCGAATTCGTGCCGCCAGCCGACGGTCACCGCGTCACCCGCCGCGATCGGCGTCGTTTCGCCCCTGACGGCATGCCCGACTTCTATCAGTGCACCGCCATTCATGCGCACCAGCACGCGGCTTGCCGCCCCGTTGAAGAGCAGGCTGTCGACGACGCCGCCAAGGTGGTTGCCTTCGCCCGTCGCAGCGAGCGTGATCACTTCCGGGCGAACGAACAACTCGACCTTGGCGCCGGCCGCAACCTTGTCATCGCCTGCGCATGCGATCACGCGACCGCCGTCAATCTCGATCTCGGCCATGCCGCTCGCCACACGCGAAACGCGGCCGGGCCAGCGGTTGCTGTCGCCGACGAAGCCTGCGACGAAGCCGGTCTTCGGATCGTTGTAAAGCTCCTGCGGCGAACCGATCTGCTCGAAACGGCCTGCATTCATCACGGCCACATTATCCGACATCAACAGCGCTTCGGATTGGTCGTGGGTGATATAGAGAAAGGTGGTGTCGAATTGATGCTGCAGGAGCTTCAGCTCGATCTTCATGCGTTCGCGCAGTTTGAGATCGAGCGCGCCGAGCGGCTCGTCAAGCAGCAGCACATCCGGCTCCAGCACCATGCAACGGGCGATCGCTATGCGCTGCTTCTGTCCGCCGGACAGCTGCGACACCTGCTTTTCCTCGACCCCCGGCAGGCCGATGCGCTCCAGCACGGCGCGAACCTTCCTGGCGATATCCGCCTTATTCTCGCCGCGGCAACGCAGTCCATAGGCAATGTTCTCGCCGACATTCATCATCGGAAACAGCGCCAGATGCTGGAACACCATCTTGACGTTGCGCTTGTTCGGCGGCGTTGCCAGCACCGAGTTTCCCTTGATGCGGATATTGCCGCTTGTCGGGGTTTCGAAGCCGGCAATCATGCGCATCAGCGTGGTCTTGCCACAGCCGGAAGGCCCAAGGATGGAAAAGAAGGAACCGGACGGCACGGCGAAGTCGATGCCGCTGACGGCCGTATAGGCGCCGAACTTCTTGGTCAGGCCCTCGCATTGAAGATCATACATTAAGGCTTTCCGGTCGTTGTCCGCTGCATCGATGCCCTCCGATCAAGGTCGACATCGAAGCACGTCGCAGTTCACTGGATGCGTATGAGAATATGCCAGCCCCTATTGGATACCGAAGGGCTGGCATCGGATCGAAAGCGCGGCAGATAACGGCCCCGCATCACTCGTTAGTTCGAGGTCGCCGCCTTGATGCGTTCCAGCGACTTGCCTTCCATGTCCTCGATACCAGGAGGAATGTTGGCGAAGAACTTGAGATTTGCGAGATCCTCGTCCTTGAAGGCGGCCTTTACCGCAGCCTTCTTGTCGTCGGGCAGCAGATCGATGCCGTTCTTGACCGCCGAGATCGCACCCGTGGAATTCGACATCAGCTTGACGATGTCGGGACGCATGACGAAATTGATCCACTTGTAGGCGGCATCATCCGCTTCGCCCTTGCGCGGGATGGCGAAGGTGTCGATCCAGGCAAGCGCGCCAGTCTTCGGCGGGACGTAGACGATATTGTGGTTCTGGCCGTACAGCTTGAACGCCGTGGAATCCCAGGCTTCCGAGGCGACGACTTCGCCGGAGAGCAATAGCGTCGACAGATCGTCACCGCCATTCCAGTAGGTCTTCACATTGGCCTTGCACGCGATCAGCTTGTCCGTGACCTTGTCGAGCATCTTCTGATACTCATCCGGTTTGCCGTAGAGCGCAAACGGATCGATGCCGAGCGAGAAAGCGGTGCCGAGCAGGATGGTGCGCTTCAGGCGCATCGAGGTGCGGCCCTTGTACTGCGGATTGCAAAGGTCATCCCAGCCCTTCACATCAGGCGCCTTGGAGATGTCGGCAACCAGGCCAGACGTGCCCCATTGATGCGGCACGGCATAGACCTTGCCATCGATCGTGGCGTTCGCCTTTACCCCGTCGAGCAGGTTTGGCGCCATCTCCGACGTATTGATCTTCGACAGATCCATCGGCTTGTAGATCTTGTATTCCTTCTGCGCCGCGAAGATGCGGTCGTGGCTCGGCTGTGCCAGGTCGTATCCGGCACCGCCCGTGGCGCGAAGCTTCGCGATGATTTCCTCGTTGTTCGAGAGGGTTACCTCGACCTCAATGTCGGGATTTTCCTTCTCGAAGAGCTGCACGACATTGTCGGGTGCGTAACCGCCCCAGGTCAGCAGGCGCAAGGTTTCGGCCTGAGCGATGTCGGTACCGATAAGCAGTGCAAGCGCCGTCGTTGCCGCGGCGGCAATGGTAAGCTTCTTCATGATCTTCCTCCTTTAACGGCCGCCCCAATCGGCCCTCGGGTATTCCCGATTATTGACTCCGGAGCATTCGCTCTCGTGATCGCCTTCCCATAGGCATGACTTGCATCATGTTCGAAACTGGCCCTTCGAAAAGGTCCACTTTCCGCAGATCAGGGTTCCACTCTGATCGGCTATTCGGAAATCTTCGCAGCTACGCTCTTGACGCGCGTATAGCTGCGCAGCGCCTCCAGACCCTTCTCCCGGCCGAAACCTGAAAGCTTGTTGCCCCCGAACGGCACCTCGATGCCTCCGGCAAAATACTCGTTGATGTAGACCTGCCCTGCATCGATATCGCGCGCCATGCGATGAGCGGTTGCAAAGTCCCGCGTATAGATGCCGGCAACGAGGCCGAAGGACGTTCCATTGGCGGCGGCAACCGCCTCCTCCTCGCCATCAACCACCTGGACTGACAGCACAGGTCCAAAGATTTCCTCCTGGATGACCGGATCTTCAGGCGTCACTTTGTCGAGAATGGTAGGCTGAAAGAACCAGCCCTGGCCGCTTTGCGGATCGACCGTCCGTGCGCCACCGGCGGCAATCGCAATGCCACGCGCCTTTGCCGCCTCGACATAACCGGCAACTTTTTCCAGATGTGCCGCGGAATTCAATGCACCGACATCCGGGCGACGCAGGCCGTGACCCGGTTTCAACGCCGAGGCTCGCGTTGCAAGTCGGTCGACAAGCTCCTGATGTACGGCGCGCTCCACCACAAGGCGCGAACCGGCCGAGCATATCTGCCCGGCATTTTCATAGATCGCACCCAGGATGCCTTCGATCGCAGCTTCGAGGTTTGCGTCCGCCATGACGACGACCGGCGATTTGCCGCCGAGTTCGAGCACGACGCTCGTGACGTTCGGCGCGGCAGCCTGCATGACGCCGATGCCTGTGCGCACTGAGCCGGTAAAAGTCACATGACGAACGTCGGGATGAGCGACGAGCGGCGAGCCGACCTCGATCCCCGTCCCGGTCACGACATTGCACACCCCGGCGGGAAGGCCGGCACGATAAAGGATATCAGCGAGCATGAGCGCCGTCAGCGGCGTCTGCTCGGCGGGCTTGGCAACCACGGTGCAGCCCGCGGCGAGTGCCGGCGCGATGCCGCGCGCGGCCGTCGACAACGGATAGTTCCAGGGAATGATGTGAGCCGTGACGCCGACCGGCTCCTGCGAGGAGAAGGCAACGTAATCGGCGCCAATCGGAAAGCTGTCGCCCTGGAGCTTGTCGGCCGCGCCGGCATAATAGTCGAAGCAACGTGCCGCACCCGCCACATCGCCTTCCGCTTCCGTCAGCGTCTTGCCGCTATCGAGGCTTTCGACGACGGCAAGCCGCCCCGCCTCGGCGCGGATCAATTGCGCGGTGCGCTGCAGGATCGCACCACGCGCCGACGGTTTCATCCGGCCCCATGCACGTTGTGCGCGCTTGGCAGCGGCAACCGCATGATCGATGTCGTTGGCATCGCCGGCTGCGAAGCTATGGAAGGCGCGCGCGGCGCCCGGATCGAACGTATCCATCTTGCGGTTGGCGACAGCCCGCGTGAACGCGCCATCGATGAAATGATCCTGCGGCAGGCCCTGCAGGGTCCCGGAAGCAAAGTACTCGGCAATCAGTGCGTCCGTTGTCATCCTAATTCATCTCGCTCACGTGATAGGTGGACTTGGCAAGCCATTCGGGATCAATTTCGACACCCCAACCGGGTTCGTCTGTAACGAAAGCCTTGCCGTCGACGATGTCATAGGGCGACTTGCGGAAAAGCCCGTACTGCCAGGGATAATAGTCAGCCCCTTCGATCGAGAATTCCAGGTATTTGCCGCCGTTCGGAATCGCCCGCAGCAGGTGCATGGTAAACAGCGTCACCATCGACCAATTGGCGGCATGCGGCGTAACCGGCAACCCGGCGTCTGCCGCCATGCGCACCACGCGCATCGTACGGTTGATACCGCCGAGATAGCAGATATCGGGCTGTACGATGTCGACCGCGCGCATATCGATCATCCGCTTCCAGACTTGCAGATCGCAATCTTGTTCGCCGCCAGTCACGTCGATGGAAAGCGCGTCGGTCACTTCCTTCGTCTGCTCCAGCAGCCAGTATGGACACGGTTCCTCGAAATGGGCGAGGCCGTTATCCTCCATGATGCGGCCAACCTCGATGGCGCGGGCCGGCGAATAACAGGAATTGCCGTCGGCCAGCAGATCGACGCCCGGGGCGCCGAGCGCCTTGGCGATCGTTGGAATGATTTCCTCGGTACGGTTTGGCCACTCGTCCTGATCACGTCCGCATTCGGCACCGACCCGGAACTTGAAGGCGCTGAAGCCGTACTGGTCGCGCAGCCGCATGAAGCGCTCGGCTTCCTGAGCAGGGGTGATGTCACGCTTCATCGACGAGGCATAGGCGCGCAGCGGGCCGGCCGAACCGCCGAGCAGAGCCGCGACCGGCTTGCCGGCGACCCTGCCGCGCATATCCCAGATCGCCGTGTCCAATCCGCACATCGCGCGGCAGAGGTAGGAACCGGGAAACTTGTGTTCGCGCTCGGCGATGCGATCAAGATGGTCGTCAAGGTCGGAGATCTCCGCTCCGAGCGTCCAGGGCGCCACCTGCCGGTGCAGCACCTGCGCCGTGATGTCGGAGTGGTAGGTCGAAACCTGTCCCCAGCCCTGCGCTCCGGTCTCGTCGGTCACGCGGACGAAGCCGACGAATTCGTTGCAGAAGGTCTCGATGCGTTTGATCTTCATAGCCATTCACTCGGGTTGCAAAGCATGCGTGATTGTCTTCAGTATATCGGATGTCGCATTGACGCTGGCGCCGGGCATCGCGAATTGGTACGATACTCATGAGAAATTCGGCTCGGCATAAGGTCCACTTTGGATAAAATAGCGGGCCAGTTTCGTCGGGTGGAGTGAGGCTCAAAAACATATGGTGAAGTATCCGGGAGGCGCGCTGCTGCCGACGCTCCAATTTGATCGCAGCTCGAAGACACCGATCAGCGTGCAACTTGGTTGCGCATTGCGGGAAATGATCCTCTCAGGGGAACTGAAACCCGGTCAGCGCCTACCCTCGAGCCGAACCCTTGCAAACGACCAGCGCATTTCGCGCACGACCGCCATCAGCGTCTACGAACAATTGACCGCCGAGGGATTGATCCGCTCCAGCATAGGCGCCGGCGCCTTCGTGGCGGACGCTTTGCACGACGGTCAACCCGCGCCATCCATTTCGAATGGCGACGGCGACAACCGTCGACCGCCCCGTCTCGCGCATCTAAGCTCTGAAGCGTCCGAGCACTATTTCCCGCGCATTTCGCATCCGGAGAGCCCCCGTCCCTTCATCACGGGCATGGCAGCCTTCGACGAATTTCCAATGGCACTCTGGTCCAGTCTTGCCGCTCGTTACTGGCGCCAACCGAGAGGTCTCGTACTTGGCTATCCGCCAGCCGAAGGCGCGATGGAACTCCGGCGCGCAGTCGCGACCCACCTGCGCGCCAATCGCGGTATCGTGTGCCATCCCGAACAGGTCTTCATCTTCAATGGTGCGCAGGATGCCTTCAATCGCATCGGCAACATGCTGCTCGATCCGGGCGACACGGTCTGGATCGAAAATCCCGGCGCCATCGGGGCGCGCAACAGCCTGATTTCATCGGGCGCCAAGCTCGTGCCGCTGCCTATCGACGAGGAAGGAATCGATGTTGCGGAGGGGCTGCGGATCGCGCCCGACTTCCGTCTCGCCTTCGTCACGCCCGCGCACCAGCATCCGCTTGGCGTGACGATGAGCCTGACACGCCGTTTCGAGCTTCTTCGCGCAGCCGAGCGGGCCGGCGCCTGGATCATCGAGGATGATTATGTCGGCGAGTTCCACTATTCCGGTCATCCGCCGCCGACCCTCAAAAGCGTCGATACCTCCGGCCGTGTCATCTATGTCGGCAGCTTTTCCAAGTCGTTGTTTGCTGCCCTGCGCTTAGGCTACGTCTTGGCGCCGCCCGAGCTTGTCGACGTGTTCTATCGCGTCGCCGGCGCGACCCTGCAGGGAGCGCCGGCAAGCCTGCAATCGATCGTCGCAAGCTTTATCGAGCATGGGCATTTCGCAAGCCATATTCGTCGCATGCGCCAGATCTATGCCGAGCGTGCCAAGACGCTTGTCGACGAAGCGTCGAAGCATCTGGGCGGCCTGATGGAGGTAGCTTCCAGCGAGACAGGCTTCCACACGATCGGCCAGCTTGCCCCCGGTTTCAACGAAGGCGAGCTGGCGCAACGGGCGGCGGAACGCGGCATCCTCATCTCGCCGGTCTCCCGCTTCGCTATTACTCCGGTCAAGCAGAAGGGCGTCGTGCTCGGCTTCAGCGCAATACCGCCGCGTACCATAGCCACCGGCGTCCAGGCGCTCGCAGCGCTCATGAAGCAGATGCGGGCCGAGCGCGGCAACTGAGTTGCCGCCGACCCATTCCAGGGCGGCAGCCGCTCAGGCGGCGTCGGCAAGCACCAGATCTGCCCCCTTCTCTGCAACCATGATGGTCGGCGCATTGATGTTGCCGGAGGTGATCCGCGGGAAGATCGAGGCATCGATGACCCGCAGGCCATCGAGCCCATGCACCCGCAACCGCGCGTCGACGACGGAGTATACCGGATCGGGTCCCATGGCGCAGGTCCCGCAGGGATGAAAGACCGAACCGCTGCGCGCCCGGATATCGGCCGCCAACTCCTCGTCGCTGACCAGATCCGGTCCAGGTTTCATTTCCTCCTTGATGATCTCGCGCAAGGGGGCAGCCTTGGAGAGACGCCTGAGAAAATGCGCGGCTTCGACCAGTTCGGCGACGTCAGTGTCGGTGGAGAGATAGTTCGGGTGGATTTCGGGTGCGGCGAACGGATCGTTGGATCGGATGCCTAACCAGCCGCGGCTCGTCGGATGGCAATTGGAAACGCCGACGAGGAAGCCAGGAAAGACGTCCGGGCTCAAGAGCGCACGCTTTCCGGGTTGGGCGCGCGTGTAGCTCACCGGCGAGAAATAGAGCTGGATGTTGGGATGCGCCCGCTCCGGGTTCGAGCGGATGAAGCCGCCGCCCTGATTGACGCTGAGCGACAATGGCCCGCTGCGGGTCAGCACATACTGCAGGCCGACCGCAAACCGCCCCCACCATGGCCGCAGCACGTTGTTGAGCGTGGGCTTCGTGGATTTGTAGAGGTGGTCGAACCCGAGATGATCCTGCAAGTTGCGTCCCACCTGTGGCGCGGCATGCACGACCTCGATGCCCAGACGCTTCAGATGATCCGGATCCCCAACGCCAGAATGTTGCAGGATCTGTGGCGAGTTTACGGCCCCCGCCGACAGGATAACCTCCCGGCGCGCCTTCAGCCGCTTGATCTCGCCGCCCTGCCGATATTCGGCGCCGACGGCACGCTTCCCCTCAAACAACAGCCGAGTAACCCGTGCTTCCTTTATCACCTTCAGATTTTGCCGGCCACGCGCCGGGTTCAGATAGGCGGTCGCCGTAGAGCAGCGAAAGCCGTTACGCGTGGTGATCTGGTAGATGCCGATCCCTTCCTGGGTGCGACCGTTGAAGTCGGGATTGTGCGTCAACCCCACCTCGACGCCGGCCGCGATATAGTTCTTGCAAAGCGGATGAACGACGCTCTCGATATTGGTGACGGTCAGAGGTCCACCACGACCGCGCCATTCATCGGCGCCGGCTAGGTTGTTCTCCATTCTCCTGTAAACCGGCAGGACGTCGTCATAGCCCCAGCCAGCGTTACCAAGCGCTTTCCAGCCATCGAAATCCGCGGCCTGGCCACGAATGAACACCATGGCATTGATCGAACTCGACCCGCCAATGACTTTCCCGCGCGGCCAATAGCTCTGGCGGTTGTTGATACCGGGCTCGGGCTCGGTCATGTATTTCCAGTTGAGATGGTCGTGATAGAAGGTCTTGCCGTAACCGATCGGCATCCGCACCCAAAAATTCAGCTCGCTGCCACCGGCTTCAAGCAAGGCAACGCTGTATTTACCGCCTTCCGATAGCCGACTTGCGAGCACGCATCCCGCCGACCCTGCGCCGACAATCAGATAATCAAACTCGTCCATTTCCGAACGCCTCTCCCCTTCACTGGTTGTCGAAATGCTATCAGCGAGCGGCATGGCCATCAGCATCCATTTTCAACCGAAGAACGTACCAGTCTAACAAGACCAATGCCGATCGATATCGTTGAAAAATCGATTGTTCTGTCGACGTGAAATCCTGATTCAGTCCTTTGGTGTTTGACGAAATCAACTAATCCTTTTTGCTCTCGAACGGTGCTAAGCCGATAGTGTCAAGGAATGGGCAAGCTGCATTGCAATCCTCTTTGCCGCCTGTGTCCGTCGCCATACCAGGTGGAACCGTACCTGCGGATTTCCCGGCAACCGGGCGACGCTGATTTCGCGCACGAACGAAGGCACGGTATCCATGGGAAGTATCGATAAATAGCCATGATCGCTGACCAGTCGGATGATGATCGATAGCGCGTCGACCTCGACCAGCGACGAGATTCCGCCGTTCGCGCTGTTATCCATCAACGGCCCCAGCGCCTCGCTGATCTGTTGCCGCAATCCACTGCGCACGCTGGGGACAGCCACCAGATTATCGGAGAGCATGGACTCGAGCGAGACGGCTGCGGCCATGGTTTCGGACGGTGCGACCAGCACCAGTTCCGCGGCGAAAATCTCCAGACTTTCGAACTGCTTGTGACGGGTAGCAATATCGATGAGCACGACATCGAAACGCCCGGACTTCAGCCCTTCCAGCAGATCTTCCGCAGTCGTGCTGCTGACAAGAAGATCCGGTCGAGCGTCATCAGCTCGCCATTCCGCGACCAATCTTGCCAGTCGCGCGGCAAGGCGGCCTTCGTGACTGATCGGGATGATCGTACCGAGCTTGACTGTCCTGCTCTCTTGCGCAAACCGCATCTTGGCCGGCGCCGTCAGCTCCGCGATCAGGGCGACCAGGGCAAGCCCTGCCTCGTTCAAGGCCGCCCCTTGCGCCGTCGGGATGCAGCCTTCGCTCGCCCTTACCAGCAAGCGGCAGCCAAGCACTGTTTCCAGATGCAGCATTTGACGCGACAGGTTCGGCTGGCCGATCTCCAGCTCACGCGCCGCTCGCCGGACACTGCCGACGCGGACGACATGGTTGAAATGGGAGAGAGCGCCGACGGAGATCGTGCTGCCGGCCGCCCAGATCAGCACTTCATTGCCACCGACGACAATTTTCGGCTCTGCAATACAAGCAATGGCCCCAAGCCTCTCGACGAAGGTTGCCATTGAACGACCAAAGGTCTCGCCAGCCAATGTAAAGGACAGCGCCCCCTCGACACGCAGGGCCAATTTTAGCGCAAGCGTTGCCTCGAACCGCTCGAAGGCTGCAGCGACAGTCGAGACCGGACGCCCGAGCAAGCGGGCAGCGCCGCGAACGGATCCCTCCTGCATAACTGCAAGCGTCATGGCCAGGGTGGCGATATTCATCCGTTTCGCATCCCATAGCGATATCGGCGCTGCGATGTCGCCGCGCATCCAGTGTCCATATTTTAGCATATCGTCTGGATCGGACATCCGCAATAAAGTTGCCCGAGAAGATCGGCAACGGCGGAAAGGCGGAAGAGCAGAATGCAGTTGAATGGGACGGCACCATCCACGGTCACTCTCGGCGACATGCCGCTGACATTACGGGAGGTCGAAGCGATCGCGAGACAGCGCGCAACCGTCGATCTCTCGCAACAGGGACGCGCGGCGGTCGCTTCGGCGCGGGCCGTTGTCGACAGGCTGGTCGAGAGCGGCACACCTGCCTACGGGATTACAACGGGAGTCGGCAGCCAGAAGGACTTCGGCATCAGCACGGAAGCCATTGCCCGCTACAACAATCTGATGATCACGGCTCATGCGACGCTTGCGCCTGGACGCGATGCGCCGCCGGAGGTCATCCGCGCCGCGCTTGCGATCCAGCTTTCGCTTTTTGCACGCGGGCGCTCCGGTGTCCGCCTCGAATTGGTCGAAAGCCTGCTTGCGCGGCTGCAGACCGACGATCTGCCAGGGGCGCGGCTTGGATCATCGGTCGGTGCATCGGATATCGTCGCAATGAGCCAGCTTGCAGCGCCGCTGATCGGCAATACGGCAATCGGCAACGGCGGCGGAGGTCCCTCGCCTGTCGGAAGCCTGGCCGCCAAGGAGGCCGTATCGCTGCTCAATTCCAATAGCCTGATGCTGGCCGAAGCGAGCCTTGCGATCATGGAGGCAAGAGCGCTTCTCGATGCGGCGACGGCCGCAGGCGCGATGTCGATGGAGGGCTTTCGTGGCAATGTTCAATCATGGAGCGCTCGTGTGGATGCCGCACGCGGACAAGCCGGTCAAACCCGCGTCGGCGTCGCTCTGCGCGCGTCGCTCGCCAACAGCCGGCTGTGGCAGAAAGGCGAGGCCCGCTTCCTGCAGGACCCCCTCAGTTTCCGCTGCATCCCGCAGATCCACGGCGCGGCCGAGGCGGCTTTCGATTTCGCATACGGCATCTTTGAAACCGAGCTGTCGGCGGCCTGCGACAATCCACTCATCGACGCCGCGTCCGGCGATTTCATCTCCCATGGCAACATGGAAACGACAGCCTGCGCGCTTGCCATGGACACGTTGCGTCAGGCGCTCGCCAAGGTGATCGAGGCATCCGGCCAGCGCATCCACAAGATACAGTGGCCGGGGTTCACCGGATTGCCGACCAGCCTTGCCGTCGAACCGGGCGCGATCGGCGGCGTCCAGTTCCTCAATTTAGGCCACATCGCCGGCGCGAATGTCGGCGCAGTCCGTCAGGCGGCCCATCCCGCAATGCTGAACTATTCCGGCCAACTCGACGATGGCGTCGAGGATGTCGCCGGCAATGCGCCGCAATCCGTTGCGGAAACGGTGCGAATGCTGGTGCCCGCCTGGAATGTGGTGGCCATCGAGATGGCCTGCGCGGTCTGGGCGATCCATCGGCGCGCGCTGCCGATCCAAACGCTCGGTGACGGCGTGCGGCCGCTGGTCGAGCAGCTCCTGCCCATGCTTCCGATCGGGACCGAGGGCCAGCGGGTCTTCGATCTGGCTCCGATCGTCAATGTGGTGAAATCCGCCTTCGGCATCAGCCGATCGGTATTCGACTAGGAGATGACAGTGTCCAACCCTTCATCCGATCAGAGCTTCCGCACCGCCCTGCAATATCTGGAGACATCTGGCCAGTTGCACCGGATCGAACGACCCGTCGACGCCCGCTTCGAAATCGGCGCCGTGCTGGCATTGCGGGATCGCGGCCCGGCCCAATTGTTTTCCAATGTCATTGGCCACACTTTGCCGGTGGTCGGCAACATCATGAACTCCCGGGAAAGGGTCGCGGGGCTTCTCGGCGTCGAAAAGGCGGATCTCCAAAAGATGATTCTGAAGGCGCTTGCCTCGCCTATCTCCCCGGTGATGGTTGAAAATGCTCCCTTGCACGAAGTCGTGCATAAGGACCCCATCGATCTCGCCCGCCTTTTGCCCGTTCCGACCTGGTTCGAGCACGAAAGCGGGGCCTATATCACCGCCGGCGTTATCGTCGCCAAAGATCCGGAAACCGGTCACCGCAATGTTTCCATCGCGCGGCTTCGGCTCGACGGTGGCGGGCGCATCATGGTCGGGATCGCCAAGAACCACCATCTCAATCTTCTGGCGGAAAAAGCCCGGGAACTCGGGCAGAAACTGCCGATCGCCGTCGCCATCGGCAATCATCCCGCCGTGCTGCTTGGTTCGCAAATGTACCTCGGCCTCGGCGATGATGAATATGATGTCGTTGGCGGTATGCTCGGTGAGCCGTTGCAACTGACGCGCTGCCTTACGGTGCCTCTAGAAGTCCCGGCGGGAGCGGAAATCGTCCTCGAGGGAGAGATCGATGCCGGCGATCTGATCGAGGAAGGCTCAGTCTCGGAGTTCCACGGCTTTTACGTCAGCTATGGCCCGGGAACGGGCGGCAGGATCACCTGCGTCACCCACCGCCGCGATGCCGTCTATCAAGCGATCCTGCCGGGCTATGCTTCCGAACACTGCCTGCTTGGAGCTATTGCGATCGAGGCGGTCTGCTGCCAGGCGCTGAAGCGGGTCATCCCCGCGGTGCGCCGGGTTCTGGTGACGGACGGCGGCATGGGGCGACTGCATGCGATCATCGTCATGCATCGGCCACGCCTCGGCGAGGGCAAGCGGGCGATCATCCTGGCGATGGGGCAGATCAATCTTTTGAAACACGTTATCGTCGTCGAAGACGATATCGATCCGGAAGATCCCGCTCAGGTCGAATGGTCGATTGCCGCTCGGTTCCGGGGCGACGAGGATCTGGTCGTCCTGCCGGGCATGAAGGCCGATCGCTGCGATCCCGTCCATGAAAATCTGACGATCACCAAGATCGGCATGGTTGCCTGCACCCGACCTGGCGACGGCGAGCGCGGGACATTGTCGGAATTCTGCCGACCGCCCGAAGACGTGATGCGCCATGTGCGTGCGCATATTGAAGACTATTGAGGACAGATCATATGACCGGCGCCAAACGCATCATCGTCGCCATTACCGGGGCCTCCGGCTTCGACTATGGAATCAGGATCCTCGAAATGTTGCGTTCCGAATCCATCGAGACGCATCTCGTCATATCCCGGGCAGCCATGACCGCCATGTCGCATGAAACCGACATGACCGTCGCAAAAGTGAAGCAACTTGCCGACCATTGCCATGACAATCGCGACATCGGTGCGCCGATTGCAAGCGGTTCCTTCCGCACGGTCGGCATGATCGTTGCCCCTTGTTCGGCGAAGAGCCTGGCGGAAATTACCATGGGAACCGGTGGTAATCTCGTCACCCGAGCGGCCGATGTCGTACTGAAGGAACGTCGCCGCCTCGTCGTATTGTTTCGCGAGACGCCGCTGCATCTCGGCCATTGCCGCAATATGCTGCAGCTCACCGAGATGGGCGGCATAGTCATGCCGCCGATGCCGGCCTTCTATCCGAAACCGCAAACCATCGAAGACATCGTCTCCTATACCGCCGCCCGCGTCCTCGACCTGTTCGATCTCGACATCATCGCCACCGGACGATGGAAAGGTGGATAAGGATTGCCTGCAAAGAAGACTCGACGGCGATCGACGCGATGGTGGCAGCGGGCCCAGCGGACCAATGTTCCTTTTGAGTGATGACTGTTCGGAGGAGTGATTCTAATTATGTCGCTCTTGGTTTGAACTGAACAGCAGTCTCGTGATCGGTTCAGAGGGAGTGAAAGGCAGATTGATGACCTCTGGATGCAGCTCGCGCAGTACCGCAATGTTCACGTAATGCATCGCCGCCAACCTTTCCCAGTGAAGATACATGTTGCCGCCGCCGCTCCAGTTCGCGACCATTCAGCTTGCACGACCGCGGGAATGCGGGCTGGCGTTCGTTTGCCGATCTGCATTGGGGGATTGCCGCTGACGTCAGTATTGATTGCGCCGCAGGCGCTTGCGAGACCGATTGACGATAAGGCTCGGCCAGTTTTGGAGAATGCCGATCAGCTTGTGGTGAATACCTTCGACGACCTCCCGCTCGACAATCCGGCCGGCATTACCGGAGCCGCCGCATGAGCGTAGCCGTCTCGAGAAGGGGCGCCCGGCCGTTTTCGGCCTTCGAGCGCATGGTCGCGTGGCGCTATCTTCGCTCCAGGCGCAAGGAAACGATGATCTCGGTCATCTCGATCATCTCATTCATCGGCATCATGCTGGGTGTAGCGACGCTGATCATCGTCATGGCGGTGATGAACGGCTTTCGTGCCGAACTCCTCGACCGCCTCCTCGGCATCAACGGCCATCTGATCGTGCAGCCGATCGAAAGCGGTCTTGACGACTACGAGGAGATTGCCGCGCGCTTCAACCAGATTGCCGGCGTGCGCTATGCGATCCCGCTGACCGAGGGGCAGGTGCTTGCAAGCGGCCAGGCCGGTGCGGGAACCGGCGCGCTGGTGCGCGGTGTGCGCGAAAAAGACATCGTCAAGCTGGCGCAGGTCTCCGGCAATGTCCGCCAGGGTACGCTCGAGGGCTTCGATGCATCGAAAGGAGCGGCCATCGGCAAGCGGATGGCCGACAAACTCGGACTCTCGGTCGGCGATGGCATCCAACTGATCGCGCCCGAGGGCGACGTAACCCCATTCGGTGTCACGCCGCGCCAGAAGACCTATCCAGTGGTAGCAATCTTCGAGGTCGGCATGTCGCAATATGACAGTTCGATCATCTATCTGCCGCTCAGCGAAGCTCAGTTCTATTTCAATTCCGAAGGCACCGTGCAATCTATCGAGGTCTCCGTCGATGACCCGGATGCCGTGGACCAGGTGCGCCCGGCCGTCGAGGACGCGGCGATGCGACCCGTGTTGCTGACCGACTGGCGCCAGCGCAACCAGACCTTCTTCTCGGCTCTGCAGGTCCAGCGGAACGTCATGTTCATGATCCTGATGCTGATCGTGCTGGTCGCCGCGCTCAACATCATTTCGGGACTGTTCATGCTGGTCAAGGAGAAGGGCTCCGACATTGCAATCCTGCGCACGATGGGCGCCACCAGCGGCGCGGTCATGCGCATCTTCTTCATGACCGGGGTGGCGATCGGCGTCGCCGGCACGATCGCGGGCGTCGTGCTCGGCGTCATCGTGTGCATGAATGTCGAACTGATCCGCCAGTTCTTTTCGTGGCTGTCGGGGACGACGCTGTTCAATCCCGAACTCTATTTCCTGAGCCAGTTACCGGCGCGCATGGACATCGCCGAGACCGTGTCGGTCGTCCTGATCGCACTGGTCCTTTCTTCCCTCGCCACGCTCCTTCCGGCCTGGCGCGCAGCCAGGCTCGACCCTGTCGATGCGCTGAGATTCGAATGATGGCGGCGAACGCGGTTCTGTAACTCAAGCAGGTCGAGCGCTCCTGCGAGAACGCATTCGGCAAGCCTGTCTCCGCTCGGCCGGGGCGCCGCCATGCCAGCCTCACTGCACGTCCGCTTTCGATCTCCTGAGCGCTTCGTTGATCTCGCTACGCGCAACGCCGATCAATTGTTCCATCGCGAACTTGGCGTCCTCGGGGCGCCGCATCCGGATAGCCTCGAGAACGTCGTGATGTTTCGTGATCGCTTGTTCGTGCGACTGACTGGCGCGGTTGGTCAGCCGAAAGCTCGCCAAAAGGGCAGCCCTGATGGCCGTTGCGAACTGGCGATAGACCCAGTTGCCACTGGCATCAATGATCGCCGTATGAAACTCAAGGTCGGCCCGGCTCCATGCCTCGTTGTCGCGGGAGTTGGCTTCGACCATATCCTCGAATGCCTTGGAGATCTGATAGAGCTGACGTGCGGTTGCCTTCGCTGCGGCCTGCGCCGCCGCCGCGGGTTCGAGTAACTGCCTGGCATCGATCAAGGAGGCATAGAAATTCTCATCGGCCCCGACCGAGAGTATCGCGTCGAGCACCAGCGGATCCAGATAATTCCAGTTTTCTCTGGGGAGTACGGATGTTCCTGCCCGGGTCCGCGATCGAACCATGCCCAGTGCGGACAGATATTGCATTGCCTCCCGCAGGCTGGTGCGGCTGACCTCGAACTCCGCCGTGAGTTCCGCCTCGTTCGGCAGTGTCGAGCCTTCGGCCAGTTCACCCGAGACGATCTTGTGAACAAATCTCTGGAGAAGGCTCTCACGAACGCTCCGCTTGCCATGTTCGGCAATCGGAGCGCCGTCCAGGGTCAAAATCCGCCCCGCCTTTGCTTTCGTCATCCCTTTTCCTTCCCCACGATCACCGCCTAGCAGCCTTTTTCGATCCACGAACCTGCAGCTCAGACTTGAGACGATCATCCCGTGCGCCGGAAACAAATCACATGCATGCGGTGGACTCTTCCGTCTCCTTCCATTCGCTAGCACAGAAGTCGGTCGGTTTCCATATTTTTGAAAAAATAAATCGTATTTATATTGACATTAATATGATCAAGAATAAGGTTGGACTACAGTGGATGAGAACGGCCCCTGAGCCCTTCACCGCTATTTCGATCATTCAATGAGGAGGGAGGAGCGTATGAAGCTCATCAAGGTTGCCGCCATGCTGACAATGTCGGCCGTCGCCGTAGCGCAGGCGTCAAGTGGCTTTGCTCAGGACAAGGCTCTAAAGATCGGGGCGATCTATATGGATGCCCAGGGTTTCTACGCGGGTGTCCGCAAAGGCATCGAAACCGGCGCGAAAGATGCGGGCGACAAGCTGGATCTGATCGAAACCAACGCCCAGGGCGACGTCAGCAAGGAATCGTCGTTCATCGACTCCCTGATCTCCGCCGGAGTAAAGGCGATCATCGTCTCGCCGGTATCGGCCGATGGTTCCTACCGCGCCATTCGCCGTGCGCATGATGCCGGCATTCCGGTGATCTGCTACAACACCTGCCTGAACGATGCCGACATGAAGTCCTACGTCTCTGCCTATGCGGTCGGGGACCCCTATGAATTCGGTCATAAGCTCGGCGATGCGGCCGGCGACTACTTCCTCGCGGAAAAGAAAACTGCTCCGAAAATTGCCATCCTGAACTGCGAATTCGTCGAGGTTTGCGTGACGCGCCGCAAGGGCTTCGAGGACGCGTTGAAGGCGAAGGTTCCCGGCGCAACGATCGTTGCCAACCAGGAAGGCGCCATCCTCGACAAGGCGGTTTCGGTTGCCAGCACCATTCTCTCCGCCAACCCGGATATTGACGCCTTCTTCGGCGAGGCCGGGGGCGCGACCCTCGGCGCGGCGCGCGCGGTCAAGAGCCAGGGCAAGACCGGCAAGGTCGTGGTGTTCGGCGGCGACATGACCACGGAAATCGCTCAGGAACTCTCCGACTTCAGCATCGTCAAGGCGGTCGTCGACATTTCCGGCCAGGGCCTCGGCAAGCTGGCTTTGGCGCAGGCCGTCAAGGCAATCGATGGTCAGGCGCCGTCCGACATCAAGGTTCCCTACAATATCGATCTTTACAAATCGTCCGACGACGCAAAGGCCTGGCTGAAGGCTCATGCCGACGGTCTACCCTGATTAAGCTCGTCCCGATCTTCGCAAAAGATGCCGCCGGCTGTCCGGCGGCAATATTCAATCTGGAACGTGCCAATGATGTCTGCCAACCACTCCGCCCCTGCGGCATCCGCAAGGATCGTCGCTTCCGTCAAGGGTTGCACGCGCCAATATCCGGGCGTCCTTGCGCTGGATAATGCGACGTTCGAGGTCGCGGCCGGCGAGGTGAGAGCGCTTCTCGGCAAGAACGGCGCCGGTAAATCAACGATGATCCGCCTCTTGACCGGCGCTGAAATCCCGGACAGCGGAACCGTGTCCATCGATGGCATCGAGCTTGGGCAGACTGGATCGGTGCGTGCTCAGGAAGCCTTTGAAAACGGTGTCCGTGTCGTCTACCAGGAACTGAGCCTTGTGCCGGGAATGACCCTTGCCGAAAATCTGTTTCTCGGCCGGTGGCCCCGTCAGGGCGGCGTGATCCAATATGCCAAGATGGAAGCGCAGGCCGCAGAAGCCATGGCGCGGCTCGGGCTTGATCTCCCCACCAACAGGCTGGTCATGAGCCTGAGCCCCGCCGAACGCCAGTTGCTTGAGATCGCCCGCGTCCTCATCGGCAAGCCAAAGCTCGTCATCCTCGACGAGCCGACTAGCTCGCTTGCCGCGGCCGAGGCGGAGAAAGTCATGAATGCGGTAACGCGCATTGCCTCCGAGGGCATCGCGGTTATCTATGTCAGCCATCGCATGAACGAGATCCGCCAGATCGCGCATTCCGCAACCGTGATGCGTGACGGCCGCATCATCGACACGGTCGATGTCAAGGGTGCCGAGACGCGCGAGATCGTTCGGCTGATGTTGGGTTCCGAGGCCTCGCAGGTCGCTTTGCTGGAGACAAATTCCCGCGAAAGGATGGCCCTGGAAGTCAAAGATCTGGCCGTCCTCCCCAAGCTCCGATCGATATCGTTCAAGCTTCGCGAAGGGGAAGTGCTCGGGATCGCCGGCTTGCTCGGATCAGGACGAACGGAACTCCTTCAGGCCATCATGGGAATTCGCTCTTTCTCGCGTGGAGAAATGCAGGTCGACGGATCGGCGGTGAAAACGCCGCGATACAGGCAGATGGTCAGCCGCGGCTTCGGCTATACGCCCGAGAGCCGCAAGGAGGAGGGCATCGTCCCGCTGCTTGGCGTCGACGAAAACGCCTTGGCGACGAATTTCGCCGCCGTCAGCCGCAACGGCATATTATCTACCCGCCTCATGGCAGAGGCAGCGCGGCGCGTCATCGATCGACTGCACGTGAAGACGGCGCGCACCGATACGCCGATTGGCACGCTTTCCGGCGGCAACCAGCAGAAGGTCGTCATCGGCCGCTGGGTGCATGCCGACAGTCGCGTGCTCTTGCTCGACGAGCCGACGCGTGGCGTCGACGTCGAGGCAAAAGCGCAGATCTACGCGATCATTCGGCAACTGGCGGCCGAAGGCCGCAGCATCATTTTCGTTTCAAGTGAAATAGAGGAATTGCCCCTCGTCTGCGACCGGGTCCTTGTCTTGAGGGACGGCACGCTGCAGGAGGAATTCCATTCCCCCAATATCGATCAGGACGCTGTAATGGCCGCCTGTATTACCGGACATTGACGGAGGTTCCGATGGCAATCGACCAGGCTGCAAAATCCGCAGCCGCCAAGGCGGACAAAGGCGGTATCAGTTTCTTCCAGCACATGAACGAGCTCAGCCTGTTCGTGGCAATCATCGTGCTCTACGTCGTGTTCACCTCGACGGCGGGCGGCTTCATGTCGTTCAACAACCAGATCAATATCCTGCGCGATGCGGCGACGATCGGGATCGCTGCCTGGGCGGCAACCCTGATCATCATTGCCGGCGAAATCGACGTCAGTGTCGGTCCGATGGTTGCCTTCATCTCTGTCGTCCTTGCCGATCTCCTGCAATGGGGTGTTCCAACGCCCCTCGCCTTTGCGCTTGCCATCGTGGTCGGCGCGCTTCTGGGCTCAATTCCGGGAATTCTGAGGGCTTATTTCGACGTGCCCTCCTTTGTCGGTACGCTCGGACTTTGGAGTGCGCTGCGCGGCATCGCTCTCTTCGTCACGGACGCGCTTCCCGTATCGATCGGCCGTAACGATCTCCTGGACGCGCTCGATCAGTCGATCTTCGGGGTACCGCCAGCCGCAATCATCATGCTCGTCCTGTTTGCCGTATTTGCCTTCGTCAGCAGGAAGACGGCTTTCGGCCGGTCAGTTTTTGCGATCGGCGGCAATGCGCAGGCGGCATTCCTGAGCGGCATCAACGTATCGCGGATTCGCGTTGCGCTCTTTGCGATCGCCGGAGCAATGGCAGCGATCTCGGGTATCCTCCTCGTATCTCGGCTGGGGTCCGGCAACGCCACCGCCGCAACCGGCCTTGAGTTCGACGTCATCGCGGCTGTTGTCGTCGGTGGGACGTCGCTGTCGGGTGGGCGAGGATCGATGCTCGGCACCCTGCTTGGCGTGCTCGTCATCACCCTGATCGGCAATGGCCTGGTTCTGCTCGGCATCAATCCGTTCTTCCAGCAGGTGGTGCGGGGCCTGATCATCGTCGTTGCGGTGCTCGCCAATATCCAGGCGATCAAGCGCAGCGCGTCACGCAACAAGGGATAAGCTAGTCGATGCCGGTGATTGAACTCAAGGATGGTGACTTCACGCTCCGCGTCTCGACGGCCGGCGGCCTGATCCTCGGATATTGGTGGAACAGAGGTGCCGACAGGGTGGCGCTTCTCAGACCCGCGCCGAATGACGACGCCGATGCGCTGTCGTCCGGTTGCTATCCCCTCGTCCCATTCGGCAACCGGGTCAGGGACAACCGGTTCACCTTCGAGGGACGTTCGTATCACTTTACCGCAAACACCGAGTGGGACCCGCACTATCTCCACGGTGAAGGATGGAACTCGCAGTGGTCGCTGGAGCGGCACAGCGACAGCGAGATTGAACTCAGCCTCGTGCATCGAGGCGGCCATACGCCCTACGAATACCGGGCGCGTCAGCAGTTCCGTCTCGAGGACAACGCGCTTGAGATGGAACTGCTGGTCGAGAACCTCGCAGATCACGCCCTCCCCTTCGGCCTTGGATGGCATCCCTATTTTCCGATGACGCCGCAAACGACCCTCACCGCCCCGGCGCAAAGGTTCTGGACCGAGGTCGAGGGTTGGCTTCCAGGTCACGCCGAGGATATCCCCGACGATCTGAATTTCAGCAAGCCCTCCAGCCTGCCTTGCCGTTGGGTCAACAATGGCTTTGAAGGCTGGTCCGGAGAGGCGCTGATCTCCTGGCCGGAGCGCAAGGCAGCGCTCGAATTGAGCGCCGACCCGCTGTTCAGGCATGCCTTCATCTTCGTGTCGGACTCGGGATTCGATCCCAATTTCAAACGCGATTATTTCTGCTTCGAACCGATGTCTCACCTCGCCAACGGCCATAATCTGCCAGGTCTCGGTGATTTGAAGGTCCTTCAGCCGGGTGATCGGCTCTCAGGCCGTATCCGTCTTCGTCCGCAGGCAATCTGACTTTTTTCACGGAGCATTCCAATGTCCGACAACGGTCGGTTCGACTTTATTATCGTTGGAGGCGGCAGTTCGGCATGCGTGGTCGCTGCGCGGCTGGTCACCGAAGGCAAGGCACGTGTGCTGCTGCTTGAGCGTGGCCCTGCAAAGGCAAATCCGATCATGCATTTTCCAGCGGGCTATATGAAGTTCCTGGCAAAGGACACCTATCTTGCGATGCACAAGACCAAGCCCCAGCCTCAGTTGGATGGCCGCGGGCCGATCGTCCCCCAGGGCAAGGTCCTGGGTGGCGGCAGCACGGTCAATGCCATGGTCTACATGCGAGGGCAGGCGGCTGATTTCGACCGTTGGAACGAGTTGATCTCCCCACCCGGGTCCAATGACGGCGCCTGGTCCTATCGGGACATGCTTCCCTATTTCAAGGCACAGGAAGACAACGATCACCTCGCCGGCGAATTTCACGGCGTCGGCGGCCCGTTGAAGATTTCCCATCTCGGCCATACCAGCCCGATGACACGTACCTATGTGAAGACGCTGCAGGGCATGGGCATCCCCTATAATCCCGACTTCAACGGTGCGCGCCAATTCGGCGTCGGTTTCATGCAGCACACCATCGATTGGAAGACGCATCGCCGCTCGAGCGCCGTCGACGCGTTTCTCGCGCCCGTCATGAACAATCCGTTGTTGACGATAGAGACCGGCGCTGTCGTCACCGGCCTGAAGATGGACGGTGATCGGGTCACGGGCGTCGACTATCTGAAGAACGGTCAGTCGCGCTCGGCATCGGCGGGAATTGACGTCATTCTTGCGGCCGGCGCCTATCAGACGCCGAAGCTCATGATGGTATCAGGCATTGGCCCCGAGGACGAACTCGGCAGGCACGGGATCAAAACGAAGGTCGCATTGCCGGGCGTCGGCAAAAATCTGCAGGATCACTATGAATGCCCGGTCGTTGCGACGACCAGGGGATCGTTCGGCTATTACGGGCAGGATCGTGGCTGGCCGATGATCAAAGCGGGATTGCAATATCTCCTGTTCAAGTCAGGTCCGGTTTCGACGACGGGCGTGGAAACCTGTGCCTTCTACGATCCGGACGGGAACAATGACCAGCCGACGATCCAGATGTTCTGCGTGCCCACCGTCTATCTCGATCGCGATGTCATGGGGACGGAGCCCGGCGATGGCGTCACGATCAATTCGCTTCTCCTTCGGCCGAAAGCCAGAGGCACCGTTACTCTGACATCTGCCGATCCTCTCGCCGATCCGATCATCGACACCCAGATTTTTGGTCATCCCGATGACCTGCGCCTGACAATGGCCGGGTTTCGTTTTGCGCGCACCGTCCTGGCGGCGGCCCCGATGCGGGATCTCATCGACAAGGAGATTTTTCCCGGCGCCGACGTCGTCAGCGAAGAGGCGATCGCGGCACATTGCAAGCGGACGGTCAAGACCGGCTACCATCCGGTCGGAACCTGCAAGATGGGACGGGACAGCGATCCGGAAGCGGTGCTCGATCTCGACCTGAAGATCCGGGGCACGCGTGGCCTGCGCGTCGTCGATGCCTCCCTGATGCCGACAATCGTAAGCGGAAACACCAACGCCGCCGTGCTCGCGGCGGCGGGAAAAGCCGCCGACCTCATTCTTGCATGATACGGGATTCGATATCGCGATGAAAATCACCAAGCTGACGACCTACATCGTTCCGCCGCGCTGGATGTTCCTGAAGATCGAGACCGACGAAGGCATCACCGGCTGGGGCGAGCCCGTGGTCGAGGGTCGCGCGCTGACCGTGCAGGCGGCCGTCCACGAGCTGGAAGACTATCTGATCGGCAAGGACCCGTTCCTGATCGAGGACCATTGGACCGTCATGTACCGCGCCGGCTTCTATCGCGGCGGCGCCATCCACATGTCGGCGCTCGCCGGCATCGACCAGGCGCTCTGGGACATCAAGGGCAAGGCGCTTGGACAGCCGATCCATTCGCTGCTCGGCGGCCAGGTGCGCAACAAGATCAAGGTCTATTCCTGGATCGGCGGCGACCGTCCCTCCGACGTCGCCCGTAATGCGCAGGACGTCGTCGATCGCGGTTTCAAGGCGCTCAAGATGAATGGAGCCGAAGAGCTTCAGATCGTCGATACCTATGAGAAGGTCGAGGCCATCATTGCCAATGTCGCGGCGGTGCGAGAGGCCGTCGGGCCGCATGTGGGAATCGGTGCCGATTTCCACGGCCGCGTCCATCGGCCGATGGCCAAGGTTCTCGCCAAGGAGCTCGAGCCCTACAAGCTGCTCTTCATCGAGGAGCCGGTATTGTCGGAAAACCGCGAGGCGCTGAAGGAAATCGCCAACCATTGCTCGACGCCGATCGCCTTGGGTGAGCGCCTCTATTCGCGCTGGGACTTCAAGTCGGTACTGTCGGACGGTTATGTCGACATTCTCCAGCCCGATCTGTCCCATGCCGGCGGCATTACCGAATGCCGCAAGATCGCGGCCATGGCCGAAGCCTATGACGTGGCGCTCGCCCCGCATTGCCCGCTTGGGCCGATCGCCCTTGCCGCCTGCCTGCAAGTCGATGCCGTCAGCTACAATGCTTTCATCCAGGAGCAGAGCCTCGGCATCCACTACAACAAGGGCAACGACATCCTCGACTATATCTCCAACAAGGAGGTGTTCCACTATGCCGACGGCTTCGTCTCGATCCCGCAGGGTCCGGGCCTCGGCATCGAGGTCGACGAGACCTATGTTATCGAGCGCGCCAAGGAAGGCCATCGCTGGCGCAACCCCGTCTGGCGCCACGAGGATGGCAGCGTTGCCGAGTGGTAGGAGATTGTCATGGTGAACCGTCTTTCCAACAAGCGTATCCTCGTAACCGGCGCGGCGCAGGGCATCGGCCTTGCGATCGCCAAAGCCTGTGTTGCCGAAGGCGCCAGCCTTCTTCTCATCGATGTTGATGGCGAAAGACTGGCCCGCGAAGCCGAGGCGCTGAGGACCGGGGGCGCCAAGGTCTGCCATCAGGCCGTCGATATTGTCGACGCAGCGCAGGTCGCATCCGCCGTTCGCCTCGCGGGCGACGAGCTTGGCCCCCTGAATGCCTTGATCAACAACGCCGGCGTGAATGTCTTTGCCGAGCCGCTGGCGACCTCAGAGGCGGAATGGCAGCGTTGCTTCGACATCAATCTCAAGGGCGCGTGGAACTGCTGCAAGGCGGTCCTCCCCGGTCTCATCGAGCAAGGCGGCGGCGCCATTCTCAACATCGCCTCGACCCATGCGTTCACCATCATTCCCCACACATTTCCCTATCCGCTTGCCAAGCATGCCCTGCTCGGCATGACGAAATCGCTTGGCCTCGAATACGCGGCCAAGGGCGTCAGGGTGAACGCGCTTGCACCAGGCTATGTCGCAACACAGAAAGTCATCGACTACTGGAACAGCTTTCCCGATCCGGAGGCCGCAAAGGCGGAAACGATGAGGTTGCATCCCGGCGGGCGCATTGCGTCGCCGGAGGAGATCGCGCTTGCCGCCGTCTTCATGATTTCCGACGAATGCCCGTTCATGAATGCCACCTGCCTGACGATCGACGGCGGATTGAGCGTGCAGCAACATCCCTGAACAGCCAGCTTGGTCCAATCCTGTGGTTGGGTACGCGCTACTGACTGCTGCCGGAGCCGACCACGACTGAAGCCGGAGCGCGCTCCGGCTTCCCATCATTCACATTCGCTGTCAGATTACGATGCGCCTCTTAACGTGGTGGAGCAATCGAACCGCGTCGGATCAACTGGCACTCCATTTTCAACCGCACCGGCTGCTTTTTAGGCTGCGCCACCTTTTCCATAAGCTCGGCGACCGCCCAACGACCCATCTCCTCATGCGGCAGCTTCAATGTTGTAAGAGGCGGCAGGATTTTTCGGGCGAGGCTTTCATCGTCAAAGCCGACGACGGAAATATCGTCGGGGATTTTCAGCCCGCGCATTCTGATCGCATCATAAGCACCCATCGCCACGCGGTCGGAAAAGCAGAACACCGCCGTCGGCGGCGACGGCAGATCGAGAAGCTGCAACATTTTTTTCCGACCGAGATCGAGCGACCAGGCTTCCGAAAGGATTAATTCCGGATCGACGGCGATATCGTAGGTCGTCAGCGCCTGGCGATAACCGCTCAGGCGGTCCCGAGCCGCCTCCAGTCTCTGTCTGCCTGCATCGATCATGGCGATGCGGCGATGGCCGGCCTTGATCAAGGCCTCTGTTGCCGCATAGCCACCGGCATGATCGCCCGGAATGATTGACGAGAACTCGGCGCGCTGCTGGTGGCAGTTCAGCAGGACGGTCGGATGGTTGCCGAGCTTCGAGGGTAGCACGGGCACGAGCTGGGTAATGAGCGTCGCGTAGATTACGCCGACAATCTGGCGCCGTCCGAGATAATCCAGGATGGATTCAGCAAATTCGATCTGTCCGCCGGTGACGACGGTAAGAGCCGCCAGCCCCTGCTCTTCCGCAGCGCTTCGAACGCCCTCGATCAGTGGCGCGGCATGCTGCGAGGCCATGAGATCATCGATCAGGAGCACGATGATCCCACCGATCGGATCGTTGGCCGGCACGGTCTTCTGGTAGCCAAGTTCCTCGGCGACCGCCAACACCCGCTCGCGTACCTTCTCCGAAACTCTCTTGCCGGGTGCCTCATTCAACACCAGGGAAACCGTCGCATGCGAGACGCCGACCTGCGAGGCGATATCGGACATGGTCGGTCGTTTCGTCGTCTTGTCGTTCACTCAGTTTCTTTCTCGGACTCAAGGGTAGCCAGCACGCACGTTAGAAAATCTGACGGACAATGTGAAGCTGCGGCCCTTGCGGAAGTTATGTTTATAAGTTACGAAACTTATATGTAACTTACTTTGTGACTTAATCCAACCAGAAAGCTTGCGGCTATGACCATCGCTTCCCGCCGTTTCGCCGACACTCATTCCGGGCCGCGTGCGCGCCTGTCTCTCGACGGAACCTGGGACTTTCAGCTGGAAGGAAAAACCCCGACGACGATTGCCGTGCCCGCCCCCTGGCAAGCGCATTTTCCGGATCTGCGGGCAGCAGCCGGTGTCGCAACCTATTCCCGCGGCTTCACTGTGCCGCAGGAGTGGCTCAGCCGTCAGGTTATCGTGCATTTCGGCGCCGTGAACTATTTCGCTGAAGTCTCGATCAACGGCCGCGCTCTCGGTTCTCACGAAGGCGGCTTTCTGCCGTTTGAATTTGTCATTCCCGCCGATCTGCTCACCGGCGAATTACGCCTGGAGGTGAAGGTTACGCTGCCGAGCGCCGATGCCCGGGCCTTCCCGGATTTTCCGTTCGACGAGATCCCGCACGGCAAGCAGAGCTGGTACGGAATGCTTGGCGGCATCTGGCAATCGGTCTGGCTCGAATGCCGCAGCGAGGCGCATATCGCCCATCAGGCTATTCGCGCCGATCTCGCAACGGGGGACGTCGCCATCGATGTCGAACTGGCGGCAGCTTTTACCGGTGCCTTGAAGATCACGCTTCTCGATCGCAATGGTGCGGTGGCAGCTTCGACCGAACTTGCCCTCAACGATGAGGCTCGGACCTCGGCAAGGCTCAAAGTCGCCAATGTGGAGGCATGGTCGCTCGACGAGCCCGCGCTGTATCGGGCCGTTGCCGAGCTGTCCGAGGGTGGCGCCGTTATCGATGCCGCTGAGCAGAATTTCGGCTTTCGCACCTTCGAGGCAAGGGATGGAAAGTTCTTCCTGAACGGGCAGCCATTCTACATGCGCGGCGCGCTGGACCAGGATTATTATCCCGAAGGCATCTACACACCACCGTCTCTGGAGTTTCTGGAGGACCAGGCACGCAAGGCAAAGGAACTCGGCCTCAACCTCCTGCGCTGCCACATCAAGGTTCCCGATCCGCGCTACCATGATGTGGCGGACCGGTTCGGCCTGCTGGTCTGGACGGAAATTCCGAATATCCAGACCTTCACCGAAAAGTCGGCGAAGCGCCTGCTCGATACGATGGAAGGCATCCTGCGGCGCGACGGCAACCATCCCTCCATCGTGATCTGGACGATCATCAACGAGGATTGGGGAACACGCCTTGTCGAAAGCGCCGACCAGCGGGCCTGGCTGGAAAACGCCTATCACTGGCTGAAGAAGAAGGACCCGACGCGGCTGGTCGTTGACAATTCCGCCTGCATTCCGAACTTCCATGTCGTCTCCGACATCGACGACTACCACTATTACGCCTCGGTTCCGGAAATGGCGCGCGAGTGGACTGACTGGGTATCGTCTTTCGCCGCGCGGCCGGACTGGTCCTATTCGCCGAACGGCGATGCGAAGCGGCGCGGCGACGAGCCGCTCGTCGTCTCCGAATTCGGTGTCTGGGGCCTGCCGCATCCCGAAAAACTCAAGAAGGACGGCAAGGAACCATTCTGGTTCATCAATGGCCTTGAATGGGATAGCGACGGCGCGACCTATCCGCATGGGGTCGAGCAGCGCTTCCGCACCTATCAGTTCGATAAGGTCTTTCCGTCCTTTAGCTCCTTCATCGAAGATGCGCAGTGGCATCAGTTCAATGCCCTCAAGTTCGAAATCGAGGAGATGCGCCGCCATGCCTCGATCCAGGGCTATGTCATCACCGAGCTGACCGATCTGCACTGGGAAGCGAATGGCCTGATGGACATGCAGCGCAATACGCGCGCCTATCACCACCGTTTCCACGAGATCAATACCGATGTCGTCATCGTCCCACGCATGCAGCGCTATGCGGTCTGGGCAGGCGACACGGCGAGCGTGGAACTCGAAATCTCGACCGGCGGCAAGGCGCTCCCAGCGGCCGAACTGAGCTGGAGCATCGATGGTGCGACCGCCGGAAGAATGGCGATCCCGGCTGCCAACGCAACATCGGTGCATCATCTGCCGGCACTCTCTCTGTCCTTTGAGCCGGTCATGGCCGGCAGACAGATCAGCATTCAGTTTACGCTGAGCGCTGGCGGCCAGGAGATTGCGCGCAACAGCCTCGACGTCAGCGTCTACCATCGCCGCTCCAAGCCGACGCTTTCCGTGTTCTCGGCGGAACCCGAAATCGCAGAATATCTGACCGTGCTCGGCTATGCGATTGTCGAAGCAGACAAAGCGGATGTGCGGGTTGCATCTTCCCTGAACCAGGCCGATATCGACTCCATGGAGCATGGCGCCCATTATGTGTCGCTCGCCGATGCGCCGCCGCTGCCGTTCGGCAACCTGCGCAACGACCAGCCGAACTGGAATTACCCGACCGGCGGCGACCGTGGGCAATCCATGCCACAGATGCGTGTCACCGAACGCAACGGCACCATCTGGAAAGGCAATTGGGTGACCGGCTTCAGCTGGCTGAAACGCTCGGGAAAATTCGAGCGCCTGCCGGGCGGCCCATTGACCGACCTCTCGTTCGTCGGCGTCAACCCGAACCGCGTCATCACCGGCTTTCGGCCGATCCATTTCGATGGCCTGGTCCACGCAGGCACAATGGTCGGTTGGGTCCACAAGCCATGTGCAACGATTGCCGAACGGCAGGTCGGCGCTGGTCGGATCGTCGCCACGACCTTCGGCCTGATGCGCGAGCCGGCTGGTGTCGATCCGGTGGCGGCAACTCTGCTTGATTGCATCATCGAGACGGCAGCGGAATAGGCAGTGGCGCGATAGCTACGACTGTTAGCGGCAAGGGATATCACGCGGCTCGTTGGCTGCGGCGCAGGGCATAAGGCCACCACGTAACGGGCGGCCCGGGAGGAAAACAAAAAAAGCCTGGAGGAGAGAGAATGCGTAATCTGTTGAGAACATCAATTGCGGCACTAGCCCTCATGACTGCCTTTCCGGCATTCGCGGTCGAAAATGTCGTCTGGTGGGACTTTCTGTCCGGAGGCGATGGCGTGCGCATGAAGGCGCTCATCCAGCGCTTCAACGATGAGCACAAAGACAAGATCCAGATCACGGGCACGACGCTCGAATGGGGTATCCCCTACTACACCAAGCTACAGACATCCGCAGCCGTCGGCCAGGGACCTGATATCGCCACCTACCACCTGTCGCGTCTGGCAGGCGCGGTCGCGGCCAAGACCATCTCGCCGATCGATCCGAAGGAACTCGAGGCCGTCGGACTGAAGGACAGTGACTATCCGCCGAACGCAATCGCGGCCTCGACGGTCGATAATGTGCGCTATGCCGTCCCCTTCGACGTGCACGGAGAAGTGCTCTACTACAACAAGACTATACTGAAAGAGCTGGGCGCATTGGGCACCGACGGCAAGCCGACGGGCATCGACACCCTGGAAGGCTGGCGCGCGGTACTAGCCAAGGTCAAGGACGCGGGCAAGAACGGCGTCGTCATCTCCTCGTCCAACGGCGACCTGCGCGATATCTACACCCTGTTCGGCCAGCAGGGCGGTCAGCTGACCACAGACGGCAAATTCCTGCAGGGCGATAATTTCGACAAGATGGAGAAAGCCTACAACGAAGTCACCGATTGGGTGAAGCAAGGCTGGGCGCAGCCCTATATCGACACAGAAACCATCACCCCCACCTTCATCGCCGGACAGTCCGCGTTCTTTCTGAACGGCAATTGGGAACTGCCGACCATGGAAACGGAGGTCGCCAAGGGCAACGGCTTCGATTATGGCATGGTCAACATTCCGGCCTGGATGGGTAAGCCAGCCAACTGGTCGGACTCGCATTCCTTCGTGATCCCCAACAATGTCGGCAAGACCATAACCCCGGAAAAGCGCGCCGCGGTTCTCGAGGTCATCCGGTGGATGAATGTGAACTCGTTGGAATGGGCCGCTGCCGGTCACATCCCGGCCTATCTGCCGGTTAGCACCTCGACCGCCTACAAGGCGCTCAAGCCGCAGGCGGATTATGCCGCCATGGCGCTCAACGCCTTCTACATGCCGAAGACGCCATTGACGGGTGCGGCCTCGAAATTCGACGACGACTGGCAGAACATGGCCTCCGGCCCGCTCAACGGCGACGGCGATGTGAAGGAAACGCTCGAGAAGTTTCGCGATCATATGAACTCTCAGTGACGTTTTCTTCAGCAGCCCCGAGGCTCCTCCCTGCCCCGGAGCTGCGCTAATCAGAGAGGTGACGGATGGCCGCAGTCAGCAACAGGAAACAGGACAATCTGGTTGCCGCGCTACTGGTCGCCCCGGCGGTCATCGCGTTTCTGGTGATCTTCGCCTACCCGACATGGCGGATGGTGGCGATGAGCCTGACCAATGCGCCGCTGATTGGCCCCGGCGAATGGGTTGGCTTCGACAATTACACACGCCAGCTCTCCTCCCCCCAATTTCAGAGGGCGCTTCTGAACACGCTCTATTTCATCGTCCTGACCGTCGTGCCCGGCACGTTTCTCGCGCTGTTCATCGCGATGGGCATCAACCGCCTGAGCGGGCGCATACAGATGCTGGTGCTCGCGTGCTTTTTCCTGCCCTCTATCCTGCCGGTTTCGGTGGTGACGCAGATCTGGACCTGGATCGCGAACATGCAATACGGCGTCATCCAGACTGTCATCGGGCTGTTTACGGGCGGCCGGCCGCTTCCGGTGCTGCGGTCGCCAAACTATTTTATGCTATCCGTTGCCATCGTCACGATCTGGTGGACTATCGGCTTCAACATTCTTCTGTTCCTTGCGGCGCTGCGCAGCATCTCGCCTGACGTCTACGAAGCGGCCGCGCTCGACAATGCCAACCGCTGGCGGGTGTTTTCGAGAATAACCTGGCCGCTGATCTGGCCTGTCACGGCGCTGGTTCTGACGCTGCAGCTGATTGCGCAGTTCAAGATCTTCGCGCAGCCCTACCTGCTCGGCTATTTCGCCCATACACCGGCGGATGCGCAGTCCGTGGTCATGAGTGTCATCTACGATCTGGCCTTCAAGCAGAACAAGGGTGGCGAGGGTGCAGCCGTCGCGACCATCCTGTTCGTCATCATTCTCATCGCCTCGGTCCTCCAATATCAATTCCTGCGGGCGCGAGGCGAAAAATGAGCGTTCTCACCACAGGCGCGCAAACGGAACTGACCGCGGCAAAGAGCCATGTCGCCTCACAAGGCTGGGGCGGGCGGGCATTGACTGCGCTGACGACGTTCGGCGCCCTCGTCTGGTTCTTTCCGCTCTACTGGGCGGTGATGACGTCGATCAAATCGGACACCGAAGTGGTAAGCCGCTCGCCCGGGCTTTTCCCGAAGGCACCGACGCTCGAACCCTATCGCTACGTGATCGAGCATTCGAGGATCGTGCAATGGTATATGAACTCGGTCGGCACCTCGGCGATCATCGCAGTTCTCGTGCTCGTAATGAGCGTGGGATGCGCCTATGCGCTCAGCCAAATCCAGTTTCCGGGCCGCCGCGTGATCTATGGAGCGTTGATCGCCTCGGTGATGGTGCCGGCGGAGGCGCTCATCATCAACCATTTCGTCTTGATGAACACATTTGGGCTCATCAACACCTGGGGCGGCATCGTGCTGCCACAGCTGGTAGTGCCATCGGTCATCATCATCCTCAAACAATTCTTCGACCAGATCCCAAAGGAATTCCGTGAGGCGGCGATGCTCGACAATGCCGGGCACTTGAGAACGCTCTGGAAGATCTACGTGCCGATGAACTGGGGGGTGATCACTGCGCTTGGCATAACCACCTTCATCGCGGCATGGAACAATTTCCTTTGGCCATTCCTAGTCGCAACGTCGGACAGCACGATCACCATCCCCGTCGGCATCACCCAGGTAAAGGACGTGTTCGGCGTGCGCTTTGCCAAGGATATGGCCGCCGCTGTCCTGGCTGGCCTCCCCGTCGCCGTTCTCTACCTTCTTTTTCAAAAGCAGATTACCCGCGCCATCATGCTTTCCGCCGGCATAAAGGGATAGCCGCCTCTTACCGTCCGCCCACTTACGCTCTTGACGGAATTCGAACCTGCACCTCTCATAACTCTACCGAGATAAGCCGTTCTAGTTTTGGCCTTATCCGTCTAGTCAATTCAGGCGCAGATATAACCCTTGGGGCAATTTAGCTCTCAGCCCGCGACATTGCGACCCTCCCATTATACCCATAGCAAGCTAAGGGCTTCGCTTTCAGAACCAGTCTTGGGCGAAAACGGTGGTTCCGTCTGGCCTATCGTTGCTCAATCTTCAACGATCCCCCGCCTCGATCAGTGTCTGTACAGCGGAATCGAAGTGCGCGGCCATTGCCTGTGAATCGGCACGCGGTTAAGGAGCAAGTCGGCATTACAAGCTATTGAAATTTTTAGGATTGACGGGGTCACTTGGCGCCGCCGGTTCGCACCGCGACAATGAACGGATCGCGCTGGACTATTTCTTTGTCCTGCTCACTTGATGACTTGGTTCGTGCCTAGAAAGGCTTGCGATAGCGATCACGCACCTCCTTGTAGACGTATCTACATACAGCACTGATAAGATCTATGCTTAGCTTTTGAACCAGTTCAAACGTTCGACCCATTCCGCGCGATGTCGGCCGGCTGTTTCACGGCGATGCTGGGCGTTACGGCTGGCCGGATCGTCGCCGACGATGACGACCGCAAGCCCGGTCTTTACGCCGGTCTCGGCCTCAAGCCCTGCCGCCGCAACCTTCACAGCTTCGATCACCGAAGCTGCCGCCTTCTTTCCGTCGATCACTGTTGCAAGCGCCATCTCTCACCCCATGCGCTCGGAGGCGTAGGAACCCGGGCTTGCCGGGAAGACGACGGTTCGGTTGCCGTTGAGGAAGGTGCGGAAGTGGATATGGGCATGGATGGCGCGAGCGAGAACCTGGCTCTCCACGTCGCGGCCGATCGAGACATAGTCGTCGGCCGACTGCGCATGTGTGATGCGCGCCGTGTCCTGCTCGATGATCGGACCCTCGTCGAGATCGGCCGTGACGTAATGCGCCGTCGCCCCGATCAGCTTCACGCCGCGCTCATAGGCCTGCTTGTAGGGGTTCGCCCCCTTGAAGGACGGCAGGAAGGAATGATGGATGTTGATGATCCGGCCCGACATCTTCCGGCACATCGCATCCGACAGCACCTGCATGTAGCGGGCGAGCACCACCAGTTCGGTGCCGGTCTGCTCGACCAGTTCCAGAAGCTGGGCTTCGGCCTGCGGCTTGTTCTCCTTCGTCACCTTGATGTGGTGGAAGGGGATGTCGTGATTGACCACCACTTTCTGATAGTCGAAATGGTTGGAGACGACGCCGACGATGTCGATCGGCAGGGCGCCGATCTTCCAGCGATAGAGCAGGTCGTTGAGGCAATGGCCGAAGCGCGAGACCATCAACAGCACCTTCATGCGCTTTCTGCTGTCGTGGAATTCGGCGACCATCGCAAACTTGTCGGCGATCGGCTTGAAGCCTTCGATGAGCGCCGCCTCGCCGACGCCTTCCTCGGAGATGAAGGAAACGCGCATGAAGAACATGCCGGTGTCGAGATCGTCGAACTGGCTGGAATCGACGATGTTGCAGCCTTGTTCGGCCAGATAGTTCGATATCGCCGCGACGATCCCGCGTGTCGACCGGCACGCAACTGTCAATACATAGCTCGTCATGGCAATTCACCGCTGATGGTCGTCGAAACTGGGCCGCAATCTACGATGCCTTTTGCAGTTCCGGCAGGGCTTCGAAGAGGTCAGCGACGAGGCCGTAGTCGGCGATCTGGAAGATCGGGGCTTCCTCGTCCTTGTTGATGGCGACGATGACCTTACTGTCCTTCATGCCGGCCAGATGCTGGATGGCACCGGAAATGCCGCAGGCGATGTAGAGCTGCGGCGCAACCACCTTGCCCGTCTGGCCCACCTGCCAGTCGTTCGGCGCATAGCCGGCATCCACCGCTGCGCGCGATGCACCGACGGCTGCCCCGAGCTTGTCGGCGACGGGAAGGATGACCTCGCGGAACTTTTCCGCCGAGCCAAGCGCACGGCCGCCAGAGATGATGATCTTCGCAGAGGTCAGCTCCGGACGGTCGGAGGACGACAGCGCATCGCCGACGAAGCTTGAAAGACCGGGGTTGGCAGCAGCGGAAACGCTCTCGATCGCGGCATTGCCGCTTGCGTCCGCAGCGGCAAACGACGCCGTGCGCACGGTGATGACCTTCTTGGCGTCGGTCGACTGCACCGTCTGGATGGCATTGCCGGCATAGATCGGCCGCTTGAAGGTATCGGCAGAAACCACTTCGATGATTTCCGAGACCTGGGCGACGTCGAGCAGGGCGGCCACGCGCGGCAGCACGTTCTTGCCGACCGAGGTGGCGGCACCGATGATGGTGTCATAGGAACCAGCCAGCGATACGATCAGGGCTGCCAGCGGTTCGGCGAGATTGTTGGCGAGGCTCGCATCCTCGGCCACCAGCACCTTGGAGACGCCGGAAAGCTTGGCCGCCTGTTCGGCTGCAGCTTTTGCGCCAGCGCCTGCGACGAGGATATGGACCTCGCCGCCGATCTTGACTGCTGCCGTCAGCGTCTTGGCGGTCTGGTCGGAAAGGTGGGCATTGTCGTGATCAGCCAGAAGAAGAATGGCCATGATGAAGTCTCCTTTTCCTGGACCTTAGAGGACGCCTGCTTCGTTTTTCAGCTTGTCGACCAACTCGGCGACCGACTTGACCTTGACGCCTGCCTTGCGGCCGGATGGCTCCTCGGTCTTCAACACCTTCAGGCGCGGCTCGGTCGACACGCCGAAATCGGCCGGCGACTTCTTGTCGAGCGGCTTCTTCTTGGCCTTCATGATGTTCGGCAGCGAGGCATAGCGCGGCTCGTTGAGGCGCAGGTCCGAGGTGACGACGGCCGGGAGCTTGACCTCGATCGTCTGCAGTCCGCCATCGACTTCGCGGGTGACCTTGGCCTTGCCGTCACCGATCTCGATCTTCGAGGCGAAGGTGGCCTGTGCCGTGCCGAGCAGGGCCGCCAGCATCTGGCCGGTCTGGTTCGAGTCGTCATCGATCGCCTGCTTGCCGACGATGATGAGGCCGGGCTGTTCGGCGTCCGCGACGCCTTTCAGGATCTTGGCGACGGCGAGCGGTTCGACTTGATCGTCGGTCTCGACCAGGATGGCGCGATCCGCGCCCATGGCAAGCGCCGTGCGCAGCGTTTCCTCGGCCTTGGCAGGTCCGATCGAAACGACCACCACTTCCTCGGCCTTGCCGGCTTCCTTCAGACGCAGCGCCTCCTCGACCGAAATCTCGTCGAACGGGTTCATCGACATCTTCACGTTCGAAAGCTCAACGCCAGAACCATCCGGCTTCACGCGGATCTTTACGTTGTAGTCAACGACCCGCTTAACGGGAACCAGTATCTTCATGGGATTCCTCCTGGATTTGGGTTGATCACATACGGCCGCGCAGGGCATCGGGATCATACGGCGATTCAGCAATCACGCGTGCTTTGCGCATCTCACCCAGGATAAGAACTTCCAACTCCGTCCCCGGTTCTCCGAGCTCGACAGGAAGGAGTGCGAAGGCAATATCGCACCCAAGCGTATAGGCATAGCCGCCTGACGTGATGCGGCCGACCAGCTTGCCTGCTTGATAGACGCCCTCATGGATGAACGAACTGACGCCGTCCGTATCGATGGAAATCGTAACCGATCGTTGCTTTACGCCCTCTTGCCTCTGACCCAGCAGGGCTTGCCGACCGATGAACTCGCCCTTGTCCAACCGCACGAAGCGATCAAGGCTGCTTTCCCATGCTGTGAGTTCCGGATTCATGTCGCGATACATGGCGCGATAGGATTTCTCCAGGCGCAGGGATTCCAGTGCCTGAAGGCCGATCAAGCGCATGCCATGGGCGGCGCCTGCCGAAAGCAGCGCTTCAAGAAGATGACGCTGGTAGCAGAGCGGATGATAGAGCTCCCATCCAAGCTCGCCTTCGTAGTTGACGCGCAGCAGCCGCACGTCGCTCGCCAGGCCGACGGTCGCCGAACGCACGCTGAACCAGGGAAAAGCCTTGTTGGACAGATCAAACTCCGTCAGTCCTTGTAGCACCTCGCGCGCCTTCGGCCCGACAATGGTGAAGCAGCCGCGCTCGTTCGTCACATTTCGCAACTGAACCGTCCCGTCCTTCGGGAGCAGCTTTGAAAGATCATCGAAGTTCCAGCGCTCGGCTCGCGGCGTCGAGATCAGATAGAATGTGCCGTCCTCCAGACGGGAGACGATATATTCTGCCTGAACGCCACCGGTTTTCGTCAGATGATGGCTGAGATTGACGCGGCCGGGCTTCGGTAGCCGGTTGGCGAGAATTCCGTCGAGCCAGGCTTCGGCCCCTTCGCCGGAAACCTCGAACTTCGTCATCGGCGTCATTTCGACAAGACCGACGGCGTTGCGCACCGCATGGACTTCTTCGCCGACATATTTGCCTTTTTCCGTCCAGCGCCAGCTATACTGATCCTTCGCCTCGACGCCTTCAGGCGCGAACCAGTTAGGCATCTCCCAGCCGTTGAGCACGCCCCAAACGGCGCCGTGCTTGCTCAAGAGATCGTAGGAGGGCGCGGTCTTCTGCGGTCGAGCCGCCGGCATATCCTGACCCGGATAATGCGGCTCGGCATGGGTTCCCCAGCTTTCGCGGACCTTTTGACGCGTCCACTCCTTGTTGGCATAGTCGCCAAAGCGGCGCGGATCTAGCTCGGACGTATCGAGGCTGTTTGCGCCCTCGACGATGCGCTCGGACAGGTAATAGCCGATAGCGCCGCCCCAGAGGATGCCGCCGGGCACGCCTTCGGCAATCCAGATATTCTCCAGCCCCCAGGCCGGCCCGACGAGCGGCAATTCATCGGCCGTCATCTGGAAGGGCCCACGGACATTTGCCTTGATGCCGACCCTGCCCAAAGCAGGCACAAGCTCCATGGCACGCTCCCAATTCCACGAAACGGAATCGAAATCCTCCTCCAGCAGATCGGCACCGAACCACTCTGGGACCCCGTTCTCGGCAAAGAGCTTCAGGCGCTCGGTCTTCTCATAGGGACCAAACATCAGACCATCGCCTTCCTCGCGCAAATAGCCCTCGAAAGCCTCGTCGCGAAGGATAGGCATCTCAGGCAATCCCTGGCGCTTACGCTCCACGACTTCCGGAACCGCATCGGTGATCCAGTATTGATGAACGATCGGGATTGCCGGAATTTCGAGGCCGAGCATGGCGCCGGTCTGGCGGGCGTAGTTGCCGGTTGCCGAAATCACATGTTCGCAAATGATCTCGCCATTGTTGGTGAGGATTTTCCATTCGCCACCCGGCAGACGTTCAAAGCCGCGAACTTCGGTGTTGAGATAGATCTTGGCACCACGGTCGCGAGCACCTTTCGCCATCGCCTGAGTGACGTCGGCCGGCGCAATGTGGCCGTCATCAGGGTGATAAAGCGCGGCCAACATCTCATGATTGTTTTCGAGCAACGGCCAAAGCTTTCGAGCCTCTTGTGGCGTCACCAGTTCGGCGCGGATACCCTGAACGGCGGCGACGCTCATATAGCTCTTGTACTCGTCCAGCCGGTCGCGCGTATTGGCGATGCGCAGCTGCCCGCATTTATGCCAACCCACATGCTGGCCAGTCTCCGCTTCCAGACCTTCATAGATCTCGATCGTCTTGGCAATCATCCGGCCGATATTGATGCTGCGCGCATAGGAAGGAATGAGGCCGGCGGCATGCCATGTCGACCCTGCGGTCAGTTGCGTGCGTTCCAGCAGTGCGACATCCGTCCAGCCACGTTTGGTGAGTCCATAGAGGATGGCGGCACCGACACAACCACCACCGATAACGACGGCGCGAGCATGAGTTTGCATTAGGATTTCCCAAGTTGATTTCCGACGAGACTAACGGCGGCAACGGCGGTTGTGATGTTGCAAAAAAATGCAAAGGGTCATAACTTCAAATTATGCATAGACTTCGATCGCTCGTACCCTCAGCCAATTATCTCTTCGTCTTCGAAGCTGCCGCACGGCGGCGAAGTTTCACGGCGGCTGCCGAGGAGCTGAATGTGAGCCAGCCGGCCGTCAGCAAGACGATCAAACTGTTGGAGGAAGCGACAGGGCTGAAATTGTTTCACCGAGAACATACTCGGCTGGAACTGACGGCCGAGGGACTGAGGTTCTATCGCGAGACCCAGCAGGCCTTCGACCATCTCCATATGGTTCTGACTTCCTTACGCAAGAAGCATTCAAACGATACCGTCAGGGTGTCGTTCTCGGCGTCCTTCGTGCAGCTCTGGCTTCTTCCGCGGCTCAAGGATTTCAAGGCGAGATACCCCGATATTTCGCTGCGCATCGAGGAGAGCAGCCGCGACGATCAGGATCTGAACGAGGAAAACATAGATCTTTCAGCGCGGCTTGGCGCCGGCAAGTGGCCGGGCATACATGCATGGCATTTCGTGACGGAAGAGGTCATTCCGGTATGCAGCGCCGAATATCTCAGGGAATACGGCCCGATCAGCGATGCCGCTGATCTGCTCAACCACCGACTTCTGCACTTCGAGGAAAAACATCGCGTCCGGCTCGGCTGGCATGAATGGCTGGCCCAGCATTCCGTTCCAGCTGGCCGCATCAACCAGGACTTCATCTTCACCGATGCCCTCAGCTCGATCGAGGCGGCCGTTTTCGGACAGGGTATCGCGCTCGGCTGGAAGCATCTTGTTCATGATCATGTCCAGGCCGGCCGGTTGGTCTATCCGCTCGATGCAGTCTATCGCTCCGGCCAAGTGATCCATCTCATCATGCCTGCCCAGCGCCCCGCGAAACCCGGCGCCATGCTCTTTCGCGATTGGCTGCTCGAACAGGGAGCTGATGCTCCCGTCTTCGAGGTGGGCACCACACCTGCCTAGAGCCTTTCGCCGGCGAAATGCGCGATCTGGGCACCGACTTCATAGTAAGCCTCCTTGAGGCTCCGTAAGGACGGCTGCTCAGTATCGGTCACGGGAAGCGGAAGATCGTCTTCGCTCAGCTCTCCAAGAATATGGCCCGCCAGCGTCCGTCCGAAAACCGTGCCCGGCGCTATGCCGCGGCCATTGTAGCCGGAAAAGCCGATGACGTTGCGTTCGAAGCGATGGAACCGCGGCAGGGCGTTGTCCGTCATGCCGATCTTGCCATACCATTCATGCTCGAACTCAACCGGCCCCAATTGTGGAAACAGCCGCGCCAGCGACCGCTTCGCCCAGCCGACATGCACCGCTTGGCCGGTGTTGCGCAAGGCGCCGACGCTGCCGAAAACGAGACGACCCGCGCTGTCCATGCGAAAGGAGGACAATATTTCCTTGGTGTCCCACACGCCTTCCCGACCAGGAAGGATGGAACTGCGCAGATCGGGCGGCAGCGGCCGGGTGGCGAGATTGAAATACGGAAGATGCACCTGCTCGCGGCGAACCTTTGCCCAAGGTCCCTTGCTATAGGCGTCGGTCGCGACGACGACCCATTCAGCACTCACGAATCCGCCGGGAGTCGAGACCTTCCAGCCAGTTCCGTCGCGCGTACATGAGACAACGGGCGACCCTGTGTGCAACGTGGCTCCGGCGCGCACCGCCGCGTGCGCGAGCCCCCGCACATAGGCGAGCGGCTGTAGCGTCCCCGCCCGCCGATCAAGGAGCGCACCCGCATAGACCTTCGTACCGATGCGGGCCGCCGTCTCATTCGCATCCAGCAGTTCGACCGGCGCTCCGCGCTTCTGCCATTGCCGCGCGCGCTCCGTAATTTCAGTCAAGCCGGATTTGCCGACCGCGCAGTGCAGAGTGCCGTTGCGCTCAAGTTCACACGCGATGCCGTGCTTGTCGATGATCGACATGACGACTTGCGGGCCATTGCCGAGAAGCTGGAGGAGCCGCTCGCCATAGACATCGCCAAGCTCGCCCGGCAAGTCGTCGGGCATCACCCACATGCCGGCGTTGATGAGGCCGACATTGCGGCCCGATCCGCCAAAGCCGACTTCAGCACCCTCGAGCACCACGACGCTTCGGCCGGCCTCGGCAAGATGCAGGGCCGCCGAAAGTCCGGTGAAACCGCCGCCGACAATCACCACGTCTGCAGCGAATTGGCCGGCCAAGGGAAATGTCGAAGGGGGCGCGATCGCCGTTCTTTCCCAAAGACCATGGGAGCGTGGATCATTCAACATAACATGGCTCCTTCCAACCAGTCGCCCATTCAATCGAGAGTCTTGTTCTTCGGTTGGCCGAATGCATAGTCGGTGACCTTGGGCAGCAGGATCTCCCTGCGATAGTTTGGCGGCTTGTCGCCGACAGATGCACCGGCATTCAGGATCGCGGCCTGATAGTCGTCGGCGAACAGCGCATAGGGATAGGGCGCATCGATGGCGGTGACGCGATCGAGTTCCGCGCGGAATTCAGCCGGGATCTCAAACTCGAGCGCGGCGAGATTGTCGTCGAGTTGCGAAAGCCGGCTGGCGCCGACGATCGCCGCAGCGACCCCCGGACGGTTGACGCACCAGTTAAGCGCCACCTGCGCCATGCTGCGCCCCATCTCGTCGGCGACCCTTTCCAGCACGGTGAGGATGCGCGTATTGCGCTCGGTGAACAGTCCGAGGCCGCCGCCTGATGTGTCCTGCGAAAGCCGTCCCCCTTCAGTCGCGCCGGGGCGATATTTTCCGGATAGGAGCCCCATGGCAAGCGGGCTCCAGGCGGTGATGCCAAGACCGAGCGTCTCAGCGAACGGCACGAATTCGTGCTCGATGCTCCGCTCCACCAGCGAATAGGGCAATTGCAGGCAGATCGGCTGGGTGAGCGTGTGCGCTTCCGCCCATGTCTGGGCACGGGCTGCGTACCAGCCGGGCACGTCCGAAAGCCCGGCATAGCGGATCTTGCCGGCACGCACGAGGTCGTCGAAGGTCCGCATGACTTCTTCAGCCGGCGTCATGCGATCCCACGTATGGAGAAGATAGAGATCGATATAGTCGGTCTTCAAACGCTTCAGCGACGCATCGACGGCCTGCATCATTGCCTTGCGGCCGTTTCCGCCGGCATTCGGGTTACCAGGAGACAGGCTGTTGGAGAACTTTGTGGCAATCACGACTTCATCACGCAAGCCCGCTTCTGCCACGAAGCTGCCGACAAGCTTTTCGCTCAAGCCGCCGGCATAGGAATTGGCCGTGTCGATGAAGTTGCCGCCCGCTGCGATATAGCGCTCGAAAATCGACCGCGCCGTCTCTTCATCCGCGCCCCAGCTTCCACCGATGCCGCGAATGCCGCCGTTGCCGAACGTCATTGTGCCCAGGGCCAGACGGCTGACACGCAGCCCCGAGCGTCCAAGCAGATAATATTGATCGACAGACATGGCTGCTCTCCCGGTCGAAGCTGCCCGCGTCACATGCTGCCGGCATAGGGCCGACGAGCGATGCTCTGCTGGACGTAGTTGATCATGGTGATGAAGTCGAAGACGGGGCGGCCCGTCGCGGCCTGGACGGCATGCGCATAGGGCGGCAGATCGCTGCACTCCAGAAGTATGGATCGGACATGAGGATGTTCCTCCACCAGACGGCGGGCAACACGCGTCACCTCGCGCTCAATCTCGGCCGAATCCAGCGTTCCCTTTTCTTCGAGGATAGCCTGGCGAAATTCCGTCTGATCCTCCATGCCGGCGATCGCAAGTGAAATGCCGTCCGGCACATTGCAGGCCGCAAAATGTCGGGGCGTCAGCCGCGATGCATTGGCTGTGATGACGCCGACGCTACCGCCGCAAAGCGCGTGCATGAAGGGAATTTGCATCAGGCTCGACAGGAAGACCGGGATGTCGAGCGCCGCTGCCACCTCCTCCTGAAAATAGGCCATGAAACCGCAGGCACCGGTAATGGCCTTGACGCCGCGGCTTTGCAATTCCAGGGCAGCTTCCACGAACGCCTCCTTCAGGGCGGGATCTCGCTGGTTCAAGAGCCGGTCGATCGACGCCCCGCGTACCTCCTGAAACCGGACCGGATAAGTGTAGGTGGTGGCATTGCCGACATTTCCTGGAACGCAGGGATAGGCGGCATCGAGGATCAGAATGCCGATCTGCTCTCCATACCATGACTGCGTCCTGCGTGTGACCGTATAGACCGTCATCGCCATCTCTCCCAATGAATGTTCGCGCGAAGCGGGAGAGATAGCCTCTCCCGCCCGGCAAAACTTTACTGCACCAGACGCGGAGCACCGGTTTCGGCTGCCGTTCCGTCGAGACCGTAGGATTTGAGGATCTTGACGATCGTTCCGTCCTTATGCATCGCCTCGATATTGCTATCGAGCGCCTCGCCGAATTCCTTTGCCTTCAATGAATATGGAAAGGCAGCCTGCGCCGCTTCCTTGGTCGCCTTCACGCGCGGATCGGCGGCGGCAACGGCGACCTTGACATCCTTCAACGCGCCCTTCTGCGCAGCAACGACGCCCGTCGAATAGCCGTCCACGGCGACATCGATGCGTCCGGCGAACAGATCCTGCTGCATGTTGACGGAATTCGGATAGAGCTTCAGCGACGCACCGAGCAAGGTCTTCAGATCGGCAACCCAGAGATAACCCTGGACCGTACCGACCTTCTTGCCTTCAAGATCGGATACATTCTTGAAGCCTTGCTTGGAGTAGATCGCCATCTGGTCGGTATAAAGCGGCGCGGACAGGTTCATCGCCTTGGCCCGCTCCGCGGTGCGATACCAGTCGCCTGTGGTGATATCCGCCTGGCCGGACAGAACATATTGAATTGCGGCAGCCGGATCGACCGCGACCGCCTTGACCTGCAGGCACTCACGCTTGGCGAATTCGGCGGCAATATCGCCGTCGATCCCCTTCATGTTGCCGCTATCATCCATGTAGGAATGTGGCGCATAGGTCGTTACCGCGACCGTCAGCGTACCCGGTTCGATAGTGCTGAATTTATGCTTCGGCGTGCAATCGGCGGCAAAGGTCATCTGGGCCGACAAGAACAATCCAGCAATGCCGGACACGAGGAGGAAAGCCTTGGACTTCAATGCAGGCATGCCGGAATTCCTTTCAGTGGAAAGTTAGCGTTGAGCATAGAGGCCGGCACGCTTCTCGACATAGCTGACGAGACATGCGGCCGGTATCGAAATGCAGGCGTAAAGAGCGCCTGCGCAAAGCAGAACCGGAAAATAGCGGAAGGTGTTGGAGCCAATTTCGTAAGCCCTGCTCACAAGCTCGGGTAAGGTAATCGTGAAGCACAGCGAAGTACCCTGGAAGATCAGGATCGAGAAACCGAGAAGCGCCGGCAGCGCCACACGCAAACCCTGCGGCAGCAAGACATAACGCAGCTCGTCGGTACGGTTGAGACCGAGCGCTTCGGCGGCCTCGCGTTGGCCCTGCGGGATCGATAGCAGGCTTGCTCGAATGATCTCGCTGGTATAGGCGCCCGTATTCCAGGCAAGCGCGATCACCGCCGCCGCGAAGGATTCGATCGTCAAGCCTGCGCTGGGCAGTCCGAAATAGATGAATTGCAGAAGTACCAGCGCCGGTGCTCCGCGCCCGATTTCGACAAGCAAAAGCGAAGCGATCCGCAGTGTCCTGTTGCGCGCCAACACACCCAGCGCCAACAAAAGTCCGAAGGGAATACCAAGCAGAAGGCTAAGCGCGGTAACCTGAAGGCTGATTGAAAGACCACCGAGAAGGTCAGGCGTCCAGGAGGCAATTTCTTCAAAGGTCGGAAACATCAGCGCGCCACCTTGGATCGGAGATGAGCGTCGGTCAGCCGTGACAACCAGGCCACCGGCAAGCTGAGGAAGATGTAGAAAAGTCCGACGACGGCGAATATTTCCAGACCTCGAAACGTCAGTTGCGAAAGCTGGTTGCCCTGGTAGACGAGTTCCGTCACCCCGATCGTCGAGGCAACTGCCGTCTCCTTCATCAGACCAATCAGATAGCTTGCTGCCGACGGCAGGGCCACCCTGAATGCCTGTGGCGCCACGACATCCCTCATCGTGTACCACCGGCCAAGGTCGAGAGCAGTCGAGGCCTCCCATTGGCCGTGATGAATCGAGCTTAGGGCGCCGCGGTAGATTTCGGCCATGTTCGCTGCAGCGATTAGGCCAAGACCGGACAGGGCAGCAACAAAGGGATTGATCGGGAAATAGCTCATTCCGAGGCCGAAGAAGATGATGAACAACCACAGGATCGGCGGAATGGCGCGGATGATCTGTATGACGGCCGCGGCCAGGAGACGCGCGGCAAGAAATCGGCTTCGGCGTGCCGCCAAGAGCGGCACGGCAAGCACGGCACCGATGGCGAAGGAGCCGATCGTCAAGGCGACCGTCCAGGCGAGCCCCCGAAAGAACATGAAAAAGTCGGCAGCACTCATCGATCATGCACCGCGCGAAGGAAGCGACGCGTCCGCTCGTGCTGCGGATTGCGCATGACCTCAGTCGATGGGCCCTTTTCCACGATTTGCCCGTCCGCCATGATCATCACCGTGTCGGACACGTTTTCGGCAAACCCCATCTCGTGGGTCACGACGATCATCGTCATGCCGCTTTCGGCCAGCTCCCGCATGACCGCCAGCACCTCTAGCCCAAGCTCCGGGTCGAGCGCGGATGTCGGCTCGTCGAACAACATGACCTCGGGATCGAGCGCCAGGGCTCGGGCGATGGCGATTCGCTGCTGTTGCCCTCCCGAGCAGCGACCGGGAAACTGCGCTGCCTTTTCGGCAAGTCCGACGCGGTTCAATAGTTGCATCGAGCGCTCGTCTGCTTCAGCCCTGCTGCGGCCAAGCACCCGTTCCTGCGCAAGGCTGACATTGCGCAACACCGACATATGCGGAAAGAGATTGAACGATTGAAAAACCATTCCAACACGCCGACGCAAGCTCGAAAGCTCGCTGCGAGATACCGGTTGCGCCGCGTTGATCGTCGTTGGGCCTATGGTAATGGTACCGCCGGATGGCGGCTCGAGATAATTGATGCAGCGAAGAAGCGTGCTCTTTCCCGAACCGCTGGGGCCAATGATTGCAAGAACTTCACCTGAACCGACTTCAAGATCGATCTGGTCCAGAACAATATGCGTTCCATAGTGCTTGCTGAGCGAGTGCAGACCGATAAGGGTCTTGCCGGACGTGGCTTTCATATAATTCCGAACCTCTCGCGTGAAGTGGATATGAAAATCCAAGTTCTCGCTCTTGCCGACGATGCCGTCAGTGCCATTCGACCTCCGAGAAGACGCACACACCCACGCGAGCGCATCCTGCCTTACGACGACGTGATGTTTGCTTTTCGGCTGCTTCGCTTTTTGAAGCAGCTCCGTTCCCATCTTTATTTGCCTAAACTTAGCATCGTGTCGCGGCGACGGGACTGCAAAAAAAATGCATGGCAATATAACTTGAGGTTATGAGGTGCGATCGGAGTGTCGGTGGTCAATTTTACAACCGCGACCAGGGCCTGCGAGATCCCTTATTCTATATCCCCGATCGGTCGTTCCCGATCCCTGGCATCGATCAAATCAGATGCGCGAAGGCGGTACTGGCGAGGATATCTTGGTTTGGCATCGCATATCTCGGGCTTTTGTCCGTCTTCGATCCGGTCAATCCAATCGAGGAGCCGAGCCTTCAAATCATCTGCAACCTCCCGAAACGACGTTAAGCCGATGAGGTTCACCATTTCGTAGGGGTCGTTGTCCAGATCGTAGAGATAGCTTTCCCTATAGATATTCGAGCTCGGAAGATCTTCGTTGTATTGGGATGTCACTCCATACTTCCAGCGATGGGTACGAAGAGCCCGGCCGGTCTCCGTTTCTGAGATCTGAAAAAATACGTCCCGCCGCCATGGCGCCCGATGATCGCGGATGACAGGCATGATCGAGCTACCCGCCATTTCTGCCGGCACCGGAATTCCCACCGCATCGAGTAATGTGGGAGCGACGTCGACTGTGCTGAAAAGCGCGCGCACCTGCCCCCCGGCGACAAAGCCCGGCCCGGTTATCATGGTGGGAACACGAACGGCACTATACCTATCCGGGATCGCTCCGCGTGGTAGCTCCGCGGACTTTTCCTTCCGGCCGGATGGACATTTGCGTGATGATCCACGCGCCACCGAAGCGTATAATTTTTATGCAACTATATTGGCTGCTGATTTTATCAGCAATTCATCTCCCCAACTACTTTAACAAAATCAATGCATTAGGATTTGGCACGCCGCTTGCTTCGATATCAGCGAGTTGGTGGCTAGGGTTCCGGCGCTTCGTTGAAAGCGTGGCTGGTCCGAGAGCTACCACCGGATGGGGGAGAAATCCCACCGGATGCACGGCGGGATAAAAGCCCGGGAGACCTCGTAAGCCAAGGGATTGGCGGCGCGATGGTCTTTGCCGATCCCTTTTTGACAAAAGCAAAAGGGGAATTTCAATGCAGACTTTTTCGAAAATCCTTTCCGTCACAGCCCTGTCGGTGTCGCTGGCCCTGGGGCTCGGCTCCGTCGCCAGCGCCGCGCCGAAGACCAGCTTCAAGGTCGCCTGGTCGATCTATGTCGGCTGGATGCCGTGGGGCTACGCCGCCGATCATGGCATCGTCAAGAAATGGGCCGACAAATACGGCATCAACATCGAGGTCACCCAGTTCAACGACTATGTCGAGTCGATGAACCAATATACGGCCGGCGCCTTCGATGCGGTGACGCTGACCAATATGGACGGCCTGTCGATCCCGGCCGCCGGCGGAGTTGACACGACGGCGGTCATCGTCGGTGACTTCTCCAATGGCAACGATGCCGTCATCCTCAAGGACAAGGCCAACCTCGCCGATATCAAGGGCCAGAACGTCAACCTCGTCGAATATTCCGTCTCGCATTATCTGCTCGCTCGCGCGCTCGACAGCATCAAGCTCACTGAGCGCGACGTGAAGGTCGTCAACACCTCTGACGCCGATATGGTTGCGGCCTACAAGACGCCTGATGTTTCCGCCGTCGTCACCTGGAACCCGCTGGTTTCGACCATTCTCGAAGACCCAACGGCAAAGAAGGTTTTCGACAGTTCGCAGGTGCCGGGCGAAATCATCGACCTGATGGTCGCCAACAGTAATGTGTTGAAGGACAACCCGAATTTCGGCAAGGCGCTCGCCGGCATCTGGTATGAAACGGCCGCGCTGATGAAGGCCGACACGCCGGAAGGCAAGGCGGCGCGCGAGGCCATGGGCAAGGCGTCGGGCACCGACCTCAAGGGCTTCGAAGCGCAGCTCGCGGCAACGCGGCTTTTCGACAAGCCCGCCGACGCGCTCACCTTCACCACCTCGCCGAACCTGCCGAAGACCATGGATCTGGTGCGCAACTTCCTCTTCCAGAAGGGACTGCTCGGCAATGGCGCGGCTTCCGCCGATGTCATCGGCATCGAGATGCCCGACGGCAAGGTGCTTGGCGACAGCAAGAACATCAAGCTTCGCTTCACCGACGCCTACATGAAACCCGCCGCCGACGGCTTGCTCTGAGCCTTCTTGAACGGCGGCGCGCCAGCGCCGCCAGCCATTCCTTCCGCGGAGCCTTTCATGCGTTGGATCAATACCAAGCCAAGTCCCGGTGCGCAGCTTGCCTTGACACTTCTGCCTTTTGCGCTGCTGATCATCGCCTATGCGATCGGCTCTGCCGCAAGGCTTGCCGAAAATGCCAATGACAAGCTGCTTCCCAATTTCGCGGGCTTTGCCGACGCCATCAACCGCCTGGCCTTCATCGCCGATCCGCGTACGGGAGACTACCTGCTGTGGTCGGATACCGGGGCAAGCCTGGTGCGACTGCTTTCCGGCCTTGGCATATCGACGGCGATCGCGCTTTGCCTCGGCATGCTGATCGGCATGCTGCCTTATCTGAGAGCCCTTCTGTCACCCTTCGTCGCCGTCATTTCCATGGTGCCGCCGCTGGCACTGCTGCCGATCCTCTTCATCGTCATGGGTCTTGGGGAAACCTCGAAGATCGCGCTGATCGTCATCGGCGTCGCGCCGACGATGGTTCGGGATCTGGCCCTGAAGGCGCTGGAACTGCCGCGCGAACAGATCGTCAAGGCCGAGACGCTCGGCGGCTCCTCCTGGCAGATCGCCCTTCGTGTCGTGCTGCCGCAGATCCTGCCGCGGCTCATTACCTGCCTCAGGCTGCAGCTCGGCCCGGCCTGGCTGTTCCTGATCGCCGCCGAGGCGATCTCTTCCGACGCGGGCCTCGGCTACCGTATCTTCCTCGTGCGCCGCTATCTCTCGATGGACGTGATCTTTCCCTATGTCGTCTGGATCACGCTGCTCGCCGTGCTGATGAATTATCTGCTCGATCGCGTCCGCATCGTCGTCTTCCCCTGGTCCGAACTGGAGAAGCAGGCATGAGCGAGCTCAAGATAGAAAAGGTCTGGAAGGAATATGGCGACCAGATCGTGCTCGAGGATGTCTCGCTGACCGTCGCTTCGCGCGCCTTCGTCGCGCTGGTCGGTCCCTCCGGCTGCGGCAAGTCCACCTTCCTGCGCATGCTGCTCGGGCAGGAACAACCGACGCGGGGCACGATCCTTCTCGATGGCACGCCCCTTCCCTCCGAACCGTGTGCCGACCGTGGCGTGGTCTTCCAGCGCTATTCGGTCTTTCCGCATCTGACAGCACTCGGCAACGTGCTACTCGGCAAGGAGCTTGCCGCCTCGCGCTACAAGGCACGGCTCTTCGGCCAGGCTCGCCGTAACGCCATCGATGAGGCACGCACGCTTCTCGCCGAAGTCGGCCTTGCCGGCGCGGAGACCAAATACCCGGCCCAGCTTTCGGGCGGCATGCAGCAGCGCCTGGCATTGGCGCAGGCGCTCATCATGCGCCCCAAGGTGCTGCTGCTCGACGAACCTTTCGGTGCGCTCGATCCGGGCATCCGCGCGGAAATCCATACTTTGATGAAGCGCCTCTGGCATGAGACGCAGATGACCGTGGTCATGGTGACCCATGACATGCGCGAGGCCTTCACGCTTGCGACCCGCGTCGTCGCCTTCGAACGTCGACGCGATCGACCTGAAGAAAAAGAGCGCTACGGCGCCACCATCACCAAGGACATCTCCATCTGGCCGCCGCGCATCGCCGGCGCGACCTCGATCTTTGGCCCCGACCGGGACGGCCCGGTCTCTTCCCTGGGGCACAGCCGGGACGACCTGGCACCGTCGGGAAACTTTTAGCCATGCAGCACATCAGACGTTCGCCGGAAGAAATCGCCGCCAATCGCGCGCGATATCAAGACCATCAAAGGAAGGGGCTGGAGTTCGCACCCAAGGCATTGCCGACGCCAAGCCCGCTTCCCGCCAGGGAGATCGACCCCGCCCTTGTCGTCCACCAGGAGACCCTGCCCGGCGGCTGGTACTGGTCGACACGTGTCACGAAGGGAGAAACGCTGCGCATCGCGCAAGAACAAGGGTTCTCCAGCATCGCGCTCGTCGCCTGGAACGAGACCGACCAGAGCGAACGGCTGAACCTCGTCGATACCGTCAAGATGCAATGGACGACGGCGCTGTCGAAGGGCCGCGTGATCTTCTCTGACATGGGCCGCGTCATGTTCTCGGTGACGGAAGATTCTTCCGGCGCTCATGATTGCCTGATGGGCGGCTCTACCGCCGCCTCGACCCTCGCAAAATATGGCGAAGGCAAGCGCAACACCCGCGACAACCTCGTGCTGCTTGCCACCAAGGCCGGGATGGACCGGCGTGACATTCCTGCTGCGTTTTCGCTTTTTGCCCCTGTCCGCGTCGACGCGGACGGCAAGTTCGCATGGCGGCAGGAGCTTCTGCATGATGGCGACTATGTCCACCTTCGCGCCGAGATGGATATGATCGTCGGCTTTTCCAATTGCCCGCACCCGCTCGATCCAAATCCGCATTACGCGCCGAATCCGGTCGTCATCAGCCGCCTGGCTTCCCGGCCCATCGTGTCCGACGATCTCTGCCGGACTGCCACCGCCGAAGCCGTGCGCGGCTTCGAAAACAACGCCTTTGCCAACCTTTGAGCCGGGAGAACGATCATGAGCGATTTCATCCAGACCGCGCCTTCCCGCACGCTCGATAAGGCTTTGCAGGATCATTTCATCGCCGCCGAGGCGCCGTTTTCGACCATCGTGCGCAAGGGCCAGACGCTGCGCATCGAGGACAGCTACGGCCAGCAGGCGATCGACACGCTGTTCTACAATGCCGGCGATTATTCCGAGCGCTATTCCAACCAGGACACGATGCGCGAACAGGGCGCCGCCTACATCACCACGGGCACCCGGATCATCTCCAACGAGGGGCGCGTCATGCTGACCATGACAGCCGACAGCTGTGGTCGGCATGATACCTCGGCCGGCGCCTGCTCCTGCGAGAGCAACACGGTGCGTTTCGGCCATGGCACGAAGTATCTTCACGCCTGCCGCGACAATTTCGTGCTCGAAGTCTCCAGGCACGGCATGGGCAAACGCGACGTCGTGCCCAACATCAACTTCTTCATGAACGTGCCGATCGAACCATCAGGCGAAATGACGATCGTCGACGGCATCTCCGCTCCCGGCGATTATGTCGAGCTGAAGGCCGAGATGGACGTACTCCTCGTCATCTCCAATTGCCCGCAGATCAACAATCCCTGCAACGGCTTCGATCCGACGCCGATCCGCGTACTCGTATGGGACGGTGAGGCTTGAGATGTTCAAGAAGATATTGATCGCCAATCGCGGCGAGATCGCGGTGCGGATCATCGGAACGCTGCGGCGCATGGGCATTGCCTCTGTTGCGGTTTACTCCGATGCGGACCGCTTCTCCAAGGCCTCCCTGATCGCCGACGAAGCCATAAGGCTCGGCCCGGCGCCGGCTCTCGAAAGCTACCTCAATGTCGACGCCGTCATTGCCGCCTGCAAGGCAACGGGTGCCGAGGCCGTACATCCCGGCTACGGCTTCCTTTCGGAAAACATCGGTTTTGCCGAACGGCTGGCAAGGGAAGGCATCGTTTTCATCGGGCCAACGCCTGATAATATCGCCGCCTTCGGGCTGAAGCACACGGCGCGCGAGCTGGCGCGCAGCAGCGGAGTACCGCTGCTTCCCGGCAGCGATCTGGTCGAGACAAGCGAGGCAGCGCTCACCGCGGCCGCCGAAATTGGCTACCCGGTCATGCTGAAATCGACGGCCGGAGGCGGCGGTATCGGCATGCAGCTCTGCGAGGATACTGATAGTCTCCAGGCTGCCTTCGACAGCGTGCAGCGCACCGCCAGGGCGAGCTTCGGCGATGCCCGTGTCTATCTGGAACGCTTCGTCGCCAGGGCGCGGCATGTCGAGGTGCAGATCTTCGGCGACGGCAAGGGCCGCGTGATCGCGCTCGGCGAGCGCGACTGCTCGCTGCAGCGCCGGAACCAGAAGGTGATCGAGGAGACACCCGCGCCCGGCCTATCGCCCTCCGTGCGCGAGCGCCTGCATGGCGCAGCGATCGCGCTTGGCACCTCCGCGCACTATCGCTCGGCCGGTACGGTCGAATTCCTCTATGATCCCGCACGCGAGGAGTTCTACTTCCTCGAGGTCAATACGAGGCTCCAGGTCGAGCATCCCGTCACGGAGGCCGTCTACGGTATCGATCTCGTCGAATGGATGATCCGTCAGGCCGCCGGAGAAGAGGTGATATCAGGCAATGAACGGCTTGTTCCGAAGGGAGCGGCGATCGAGGCGCGCGTCTACGCCGAAATGCCACATGCGGGCTTCCGGCCGAGCGCCGGTCTTTTGACGGAGGTCGTCTTTCCGCAAGACGCGCGCGTCGACGGTTGGATCGAGACGGGCACGGAGGTCACGCCCTTGTACGACCCGATGCTCGCCAAGGTGATCGTCGCTGCCGAAGACCGGCCGGCCGCGATCGAGAAACTCAAAACCGCGCTTTCGCAAAGCTCCATCTCCGGCATCGAAACCAACCTCAACTATCTGAAGGCGATCGCCGGATCGGATCTGCTTGCGAGCGGCAAAGTGGCGACGACAGCACTCAAGGATTTTGCCTTCGTGCCCGATGTGATCGAGGTGGTGGCGCCCGGCGCACAGTCGAGCATCCAGGAGCTCCCCGGCAGGCTGGGACTCTGGCATGTCGGTGTGCCGCCCAGCGGCCCGATGGACGAGCGCTCGTTCCGCCATGCAAACAGGCTGGTCGGCAACGCCGACGAGACTGCCGCACTGGAGCTGACGGTCTCGGGACCGATCCTCAAGATCTTCTCCGACGTGACGATCGCGCTTGCGGGCGCTCGTATGCCGATGACCCTCGATGGCGTTCCGTTACCCCATGATGAAGCCATCATCGCCAAGGCAGGGCAGACGCTTGCCATTGGCGCCATAGACGGCCCGGGCCAGCGCTCCTATCTCGCCGTTGCCGGCGGCTTTGCTGCACCGATCATGCTCGGCTCCAGGGCGACCTTCGGCCTCGGCCAGTTCGGAGGTCATGCGACGGGCACGCTGCAGACCGGCCACGTCTTGCGGCTGGCACGTGCGGCTCAGTTGCAGGCCAGGCCGGCGGCAATGCCTGCCGCCCTCACCCGGATCTGGGAGGTCGGCGTCGTCTACGGACCGCATGGCGCGCCGGACTTCTTTCTGGACGACGATATCGAGACCTTGTTCGCAGCCGAGTACGAGGTGCATTTCAACAGCGCCCGCACCGGTGTGCGCCTGATCGGGCCTACACCCAAATGGGCACGCAGCGACGGCGGCGAGGCCGGCCTTCACCCCTCCAACCTTCACGACAACGCCTATGCGATCGGCGCGATCGATTTTACGGGCGACATGCCGATCATTCTCGGTCCCGACGGACCGAGCCTCGGCGGCTTCGTCTGCCCGGCCGTCATTGCGCGCGACGAGCAGTGGAAAATGGGGCAGTTCAAGCCGGGCGACAAGATCCGCTTTCACCCCATGGCGCGCCGTGAGGACGCCATCGCCGGCCCGACGGTTCGCCGCGCGCCAAAAGAGACCGGATCGGCGATCGTCGGCCAGAACCGGGACGGACCGGTGCCCGTGGTCTATCGCCGGCAGGGCGATGATAATCTGCTGATCGAATACGGGCCGATGACGCTCGACATCGCGCTGCGTTTGCGTGTCCATCTGTTGATGCAGGCGATCGTCGATGCCCGCCTACCCGGCATCATCGACCTGACGCCCGGCATCCGCTCGCTGCAGATCCACTATGACGGGACGACGCTGACGCGAAACCGCTTGCTTGGCCTTCTGACCGAGATCGAGGCGAGCCTGCCAACGGCAGATCAGGTAACGGTCCCAAGCCGGATCGTACACCTGCCGCTCTCCTGGAACGATCCGCAGGCCGAGCTTGCCATGCGCAAATATCAGGAACTCGTACGCCCGAACGCGCCATGGTGCCCTTCCAATATCGAGTTCATCCGCCGCATCAACGGCCTGCCCGATGAGCAGGCCGTCCGCGACATCGTCTTTGACGCCAATTATCTCGTGCTCGGCCTTGGCGATGTCTATCTCGGTGCGCCTGTCGCAACGCCGATCGACCCGCGCCATCGGCTGGTGACGACGAAATACAATCCGGCGCGCACCTGGACACCGGAAAACGCCGTGGGGATCGGCGGCGCCTATATGTGCATCTACGGCATGGAGGGACCGGGCGGCTACCAGCTCTTCGGCCGCACGATCCAGGTGTGGAACAGCTGGCGTCAGACGCCGGCCTTCGCCAAGGGCAAGCCCTGGCTTCTCAACTTCTTCGACCAGATCCGCTTCTTCCCCGTCAGTCACGAGGAGCTGACCGAAGCGCGCGCCGCCTTCCCGCACGGCGGTTATCCGGTCAGGATCGAGGAAGCGGAGTTTTCCTATTCGGCTTACGAGGCGCAGCTTGCCGGCGAGGCTGGCGCAATAGGCGCCTTCAAGTCGAAGCAGCAGGCGGCTTTCGAAGCCGAGCGGCAACGCTGGAAGGAACTCGGGCTCGACAGCTTTTCCGTTGACGAAGGCTCAGTGCCCGGTCTTGGTGGAGACATCCCCGAAGGCTGCTTCGGCATCGAAAGCGCGGTGCCCGGCAATGTCTGGAAAATACTCGTCGAGGAAGGCCAGCCGGTTGCAGCCGGCGATACTTTGGCCATCATCGAGTCGATGAAAATGGAAATCAACGTCACCGCGCACGCGCCCGGACGGGTCCGCGATCTGCGCGCTGGACCGGGACGCAACGTCAAGGCCGGCGACGTGCTCGTCATTCTGGAGGAAATCTGATGCTGCCCACCATTCTCGATCTCACCTCGGTCAAGGACGCCTACAAGGCAGGCCTCTCGCCGCTCGACCTGGTGGAGGAGATCATCGAACGATGCAACGCATCCGACGATCCGGCTGTATTCATCACCCTGACATCTCCCGAGGCCCTGCGGCAGGCCGCCCGGGATTTGCTGGCAAAGGCACCCGAGCCCAACAGCCTGCCGCTCTGGGGCATACCTTTCGCAGTCAAGGACAATATCGATGTTGCGGGCCTGCCGACGACAGCTGGTTGCCCCGCCTTTGCCTATCATCCCGAGGCAGATGCGGCGGTGGTCGCGCGCCTCAGAGCAGCCGGCGCGATCGTCATCGGCAAGACCAATCTCGACCAGTTCGCAACCGGCCTCAATGGCACGCGCTCGCCCCACGGCGCACCGCGCTCGGTTTTCGATCGCGCCTATGTCTCCGGCGGCTCCAGTTCCGGTTCGGCGGTTGCCGTGGCCGCCGGTCTTGCGAGCTTCTCGCTCGGGACCGACACGGCGGGCTCCGGCCGGGTACCGGCTGCCTTCAACAATCTCGTCGGCATCAAGCCGACGCCAGGGCTCGTTCCCAATGTCGGCGTGGTGCCGGCCTGCCGCAGCGTCGACGTCGTCACCGTCTTTGCGGCAACCGTTGGCGATGGCGTTGCCGTCCGCAGGATCATGGATGGGTACGATGCCCGCGACCCGTTCTCAAGGCGGGCGCAGCCCGCCCATCTGCCGTCGACGCGCCTGCGCATTGGCGTGCTCGAAAGCTCTGAGCGCGAGTTCTACGGCAACAGCCAAGTCGAGGCCCTCTACGACGCCGCCATCGACAGGGCGAGATCGCTTGGCGCAGAGATCGTGCCCTTCGATTATGCCCCTTTCCGGCAGGCGGCCGAACTGCTCTACAGCGGCCCCTGGGTTGCCGAGCGTCTGGCGGCGGTCAAGGATTTCCTCACCACCAATGCCGGCGATTTCGATCCGACGGTCAGAACCATCATCGAAGGGGCAAGAGGCTATGACGCGGTCGCTGCCTTCGAAGGCAGGTACAAGCTGGAGGCATTGCGGCAAAGGACAAGAACGGAATGGCAGAAGGTCGATTTCTTGATGCTGCCGACATCGCCCACGACCTATACGGTCGAGGAAATGCGGGCCGATCCGATCGTCAGGAACAGCCATTTCGGTCGCTATACGAATTTCGCCAACCTGCTTGATTGCGCGGCAATCGCCGTTCCCGCCGGCTTCGATGCCGAAGGCCATCTGCCCGCCGGTGTGATGCTGGTCGGACCGGCTTTCACCGATGACGCGCTGGCACCCTTTGCCGACGCCATGCATCGAACACTCGGCGCCGGAATGGGCAAGGACCGCACCGCCGCCCTGCCCGAGGCAAGCCGCGTCGAGCCCTTGGCCGACGACATGCTCCCGATCGTCGTCGTTGGCGCACACCTGACCGATATGCCCTTAAATCACGAATTGACGGGCGTCGGCGGATACAGGCTGAGGACCTGCCGGACCGACAAAAGCTACCGCCTCTTTGCGCTCCCTGGCACAGTCCCACCCAAGCCGGGACTGCTGCGCGATCCCGGCTTTACCGGCAATGGCGTCGAAGTCGAAGTCTGGGCCTTGCCGCCCACCGCATTTGCCAATTTCGTTCAAAAAATTCCGGCACCGCTCGGCGTCGGCAAGATCATGCTCGATGACGGCGATTGCATCACCGGATTTTTATGCGAAGCCCATGCGGTCGTGGGCGCACCAGACATCACCGAATTCGGTGGCTGGCGCCATTTTGTCCTTTCCCGCAATTCAGCCATCTGAAAAGGAGAAAAAATGGGGCTTCTGTCAAAGGCAATGAAGCTGGTTCGCCAAGGTCTGATCGCCAGAACCGGCGCCATCGGCATAGATTATTCCACCAAACGCGATTTTCCACCGAAGGTAACCCAAGCCGATAGTTCTTGACGCTTTTGAGATCCGCTCAGTGGCGAGTAGCGGCCCGCATCGTGTCAGATCGAGGTCGCCGGCAAGCTCGTGGAGGTCGATCATGCAAAGGACGGCAGATAAGACCCAGGTACAAACTGCTATCATATTGACTTTTATGCAATTTTGTCTCGTTGGAATTGAATAAATCGCCTAGGCTGGTGACCGCTTTGCCACCAGGAAGCAATGCCACTGTATTCCCAGAGCAAAGCCAGGCTGACGGATGAGTTTGCGGGGCCTCGCGGTTATGTCGACGCGAAGCCCCGTATGGCTATCAGCGCATCATCGCCGCCACATTGCCACCGTCGACTGTGATCACCGCGCCGGTGGATGTGCGCGCGTGAACGAGATGAAGCACGGCCTCGGCCACGTCCTCCGACAGAACTTCCCGCTTCAGAAGATTGCCGCGCATATAGACTTCCGGCGTCACGCCGCGCGCCCGGGCACGCTCCTCCACCATTTCATCCGTCATCAGGACGGTTCGTATGCGGTCCGGATTGACGGCATTGACAGTGATGCCATCGGCGGCATGCTCCAGCGCATATTGCCGCATCAGCGCCATGAGAGCTGATTTCGACGTACCGTAGGGACCAAAATCGGGACCAGGATTGACGGCCTGCTTGCTCACATTGAAGACGAGCGATCCACCGGTGCCTTGCCGCTGCATGACCCCGATCGCCGCGCGAGCGATGTAATGGTGGCTCCAGAAGTTCAGGTCGAAGGCAGCCCTGAAGAGGGCATCGTCCACCGCCGTCAAGGCTCCCTGGAAGGCAGCCCCGGCATTGGAGACCAGGATATCGATGCCGCCGAATTCCTCGGCAATCCGCGCGATCGCCTGCTCGGCAGCGGCGGGATCGGTCAGATTACAAGAGATGGCAAGACCACCCAATCGCTTGGCTTCGGCCGCCACACGCTCCGCATCGATGTCGATCAGCGCGATTTCCGCGCCCTGGCTCTTCAACATTTCTGCAATCGCAAGACCAAGGCCACCTGCTCCACCAGTCACGGCCGCCACCTGGCGTGTCAGCGGCTTCTCCGTCTGTTTGGTGAGCTTCACCTGCTCCAGCGACCAGTATTCGATATCGAAGAGATCTTCTTCGGACAGCGCCGCGAACCGACCGATGCCTTCGGCACCGCGAATGACTTCGATGGTCGCCTCGGCGACATCGGCGCAGATGCGCGCCGATTTCTGCGTGGCGCCCGCTGCAAAGAGGCCGATACCCTCGACATAGAAGACGCGCGGCATCGGGTCGAGCATCTTCTTGCCACCGCCGACACGCGCATTGTTGCGCTCGAAATAGGCCTTGTAGTCGGCGGCATAGGACGCCACGGCCTCCTTCACCTGCTTCGCCCAGAGATCGACCCCATTCGCCTTCGGCGCGGGCAACGCCACCCCGTAACGCTTGATGTGGATGACATGCTCCGGTGTCGCATTGCCGCGACGGACGAGAGCGGCCGCATTCGGCGCACCACAGAAATCGAGGATGTCATCGCTCGAGCGGTGTTCGATGACGAAGCGGCGTGGGCGCCCTTCTCCCGTACCAGGCAGAGCAATCGCGCCACGCAATATCGGCGCGATATCGGCGATGGAGGCAAGCCCTGCAGGCAGTTCGGCGCTTGCATTGCCAAACGGCCGCGGGCGTCCTTGGGCAATGCGCTTCTCGGCGCGATCGATGGCTGCGATCATGTTTTCATAGGCTTCGCGCGGATCGTCCGACCAGGTGAAGATACCGTGCTTGAGCAGGATCATGCCCGGTGCATCCGGACGCTCGGAAAATGCCTTCAGACACGCCTTGGAAAGGTCGAAACCCGGCATGACATAGGGAACGACGATCATTTCCGGAAAGAGTTCGCGAATGATGTCTTCGCCGCGCGGCTGGTTGGTCAGCGCCACGATGGCATTGGCATGGGTATGATCGACATGCTTGAAAGGCAGGATCGCGTGCAGAATCGCCTCGACCGACGGATTTGGCGAGGCCGGGTCCAGCAGCAGGCGGCGCTGCAGCATGACCATGTCATCGTCCGAGAGAGATGCGTAATTCACCATGGCTTTGAGCGGCGCCAGGTGTAGTGCCGGCAGACCAGCCGGCTCAATCTTGCCCATGTCCCATCCGCTGCCCTTCACGCAAAGTACTTCGACCGGGCTGCCGTCATGATCGATCAGCGTGGTCTTCACCGACGTATTGCCGCCGCCATGCAGAACGAGCTTCGGCTCCGACCCGAGCAGTCGGGTCGTATAGGTACGGATCGCCACGTCGCGACTGACGCCAGCATGTTCGTAAGCGCCAACAATCGAGGCGAAATCCGCTTCGGACCATTTTGATTTCATCTGCCATTTCCCCAGCTGACAGTCTGCGGCCGATGGCGGCAGACATGAAGATGCGTTCACGGAAACCCTCAGTTTTCCGTGCTATAACAAAGACTTCCGGAGGTTCCCCCTCGCGTGATATACAATTGACACCATCAATTGACATTCGTCAACACGATTAAGCGACTTGTTGATTAAAAGCATTTTCTGTGCAACTCAGGCACATCACTGACATCAGGAATTGAATATGACTTCGGACGATCTGACGCCGTCTACACGTGCCATTCCCGCCGAATTCGATGACGCTGTCGTCTGGGCCGCCTGGCTCTATTACGAGAACCAGCTCACGCAGAACGAGATTGCCGCGATGATCGGCGTCTCGCGCGCCACGATCGTCAATTACCTGCAGGAGGCGCGGCAGCGGGGCGTCGTCAGGATTCTGATGAATTCGGAGATCCTCGCGCGCACCAGCATCGCGCGAAAACTGGCCGCCAAGTTCGGACTTGCGGAGGCACTGGTCATTCCGACGGAGAAATCCGCAACGCCGGATGCGAACCTCAAGTCGCTAGGCGCCGGCGGGGCGCGCTTGATAGAGCGTATGGTCGCTCCGGGCGAAACCATCTGTGTTTCCTGGGGACGGACGGTGCTTGCGATCGCCGATGCGATTGCCCTTCCCCGGCCGGTCGAGGGATTGACCGTGGTTCAGGTCACGGGCTCGTCGAGCGGCAAGCGAGAGTTTTCAGCTGAACTCTGCACTTCGATCATGGCACGCAACATGGGCGCAACCAGCATCAACATGCTTGCGCCGACCGTGTTGAGCACAGCAGCGCTTCGCGATGCCCTCATGGGAGAACCGGTGCTCAAGCGGCAATTCGAACTGATCGGCCAGGCCGACATGATCGTATACGGCGTCGGCGGACTTGCCGCTGAAAGCACGATGCGCATCGCCGACGTCACCACCGACGAGGAAATCGACGCCTATGCGCGGGAGGGCGCGGTCGCCGTCCTAATTTGTCGCTTTCTCGATCGCGACGGCAAGCAGATCGTTCGCGATTTTGATCGTCGCATCATCGGTATCGAGCTCGATGAATTGCGCAGCGTTCCGCGCAGACTATGCGTGGCAGGCGGAATCCAGAAAGTGGAAGCGATCCGCGCCGTCCTAGCGGGCGGTTATGCAACCCATCTCGTCACCGATGCGCAGGTCGCGGAACGCTTGCTTGCTGATTGAGGAAAGGGGCGGCCAGAATGCCCGCCCCTTTCCTTACTGCCTGATCGGCGCGCTGTTCATGAACGCGAGCGTCTCTTCAAACGACCGGATACCGGCATCGGAACCGAGGCCGGTCGCCACGAGAGCCGCGGATGCCTGGGCAAAGTTCAGCGACGTTTTCAAATCCATCTTGTGGTGCAGGGCCGTAATGAAGCCTGCATCGAATGCGTCGCCGCAACCCGTCGTATCGACGACATCGATCTGAAACGCCGGCTGCCGTACGATTTCGCCGCACGCTTCGGCGAAGCAGACACCATCCCCGCCAAGCGTGAATACGCAATATTTGACGCCGCGCTGCAGGAAGAAGCGGCTGGCGCCCTCGACGTCGGAAGCGCCAGAGATCTGGCGCGCCTCTTCGATCGACGGCATGAAGTAATCGATATAGGGAAAGAGCGGCGCAATGAGATCGAGCGTTCCGTCATTGGCTCCGAGAAGATCGAAGGTGGTGGTGCGTCCCTGCGCCTTAGCCGCGGCAAGCAGCCTGCGGCTCGGCTCCCCATCGAGCTTCGCCAGCAATCCCGTCCCGCCGAGATGAACGATCGGAGGCGCGAGCACGGCATCGAGAACGCTGTCTGCAATCTCGAAATGATCGGAAGCGCCACGCGCGTGCAGCGCCGGGCGATCGCCATTTCGCCGAATATTCAAAATGGTCGAGGACGTCGGCACCCCTTTCAGCCGTTGCATCTGCGCGGTATCGACACCGAAACGCTGAAGCGTCGCGAGCACGAAATCCGCCTTCTCGTCGTCGCCGACAGCGCCGACAGCGAGACAATTCAAGCCGAGCTTGGCAAGATCGACCACCGTTCCGCCGGCCGTACCCGCAACGGTCAACCTGATCTCGTCGATGAACTCGACGTTGCCACCGGGCGGAATGGCATCGACCGGCCGCCCGAGTACATCCAGAATGTAAAGCCCGATGACCGACACGTCATGAGACATAGAGAACCTCCCCTAAACAGGCCCATACTACGCTATTTCCACAGTGGGAAACGGCGGAACAGGCGCCCCACTAGCTACGATTGCGCAAGGCGAATATCCCGCCTGCAAGCAGAATGAAAATGCCGACGATGGCAAGCTGCAGCGTGCTTGGAATTCCAACGAAGATCAGCACGTTGCTGACGAGCGTTATGAGGAGCACGCCGAGCAGCGTTCCGATCACCGAGCCCGAGCCGCCCGTGATGCGCGCGCCTCCCAGAACCACCGCCGCGATGATCTCGAGCTCCATGCCCGCTAGATCGAACGGGTTGGCAAGACGGTTGCTTGACACATGGACGACACCGGCGATCCCCGCCAGCAACCCGGCATAGGCAAAGACGAAGATTCGCACGCGGAAGAGATTGATGCCGAGCCGCTCGGCGATCGATGGATTTCCACCGACGGCGAAGATGGCCCGGCCCATCAAGGTCCGTTCGAGAATGAACCATGTCACGACAGCCGCAATTACCAGCACCAGCACGGAGGCGGGCAATACCGATACGACGCCGTTCGACGCGTGATGGGTGAAAAGCGAGGCTTTGCCAAAGGCATCCATCGCCGATGGAATGTTCATGAAGAGCGCAGTGCCGACAAACGTCAGCAGGAAGCTGCGGATGACGTATTGCGTACCGATAGTAACGATCAGAGACGGAGCCTGCAGCGTCTGCACGAGAACCCCATTGAGCGCGCCAAAGGCAGCACCGCCGACAGCGGCGAGGATCAATACGATCGTCATCGGCATATCGGGGAACCAGTTCGTGATCAGCATCGTCAGCGCGTACATCACAAAAGCGGCGATCGCCGTAAACGAGACATCGATACCACCAGAGGCCAACACGACGAGCACGCCCATGGCAAACAACCCTCTCACCACGGAGGCGCGCAGGATGTCGACAATGTTGCTCATCTGCAGAAAGTCGGGATTGGCGGCAATCACGACGAGGCAGGTGACGATGGTCAATAGCAGAGTGAAAAGCTCCGGCCGGCGCCCGAACAAATCCCACAGGCGAGGTGCAATACCGTTACGTTGCTTTTTGAAAGTCGTCGCGGATGCGATATCGCTCATTGCGCGATCTCCTTCGAAGTGCTGGCCATGGAGCGATAGACGACATCCTCTGTCAGCCCGTCAGCTTCAAGCGTGGCAACGATGCGGCCCTGGCGCATGACAGCGATGCGATCACAGTTCTGCAGAAGCTCCGGCAGATCGTCGCTGATGATGATGACCCCCATGCCGTCATCGGCAAGGCGCTGAATGATGCGGAAGATCGTGTCCTTCGATCCGACATCGACGCCGACGGTCGGCCCGTGTAGGATGAGCAGTTGCGGATTGATGGTAAGCCATCGCCCGATCAGCACTCGCTGCTGGTTGCCGCCGGAAAGCGACTGAACCGGGATTGCCACATCCGGCGCCACGATCTGCAGATCGGCAACGCTGGTTTCAGCAACGCGCCGCGCCTTGCGGCGGCTGATCATGCCTAGGGCGTTCCGCAGGCGATCGAGGATCGGCAGCGTGATGTTGTCCTGTATCGGCTTCTCGAGGAACAGCCCTTCGGTCAACCTATCCTCGGGCACATAGCCGATGCCGTGTCGGATCGCCTCGGCGGCCGACCGGGGAGCTATTTCCCGGCCGTTCAGGCGGATTGTGCCGTGGCCGGCCGGCCTGATACCTGCGAGGGCGAGAGCAAGTTCATTGCGGCCGGAATCCAGCAGGCCGGTAACGCCCAGTATCTCGCCCTTTCTCAAGCTCAGCGAGATATCATGGAAAGTGCCATCGTCTTCGAGCTTCTCGACCTCGAGCATCACGTCGCCGAGCTTCGGGTCCGTTCTATACCGCGTTTCGCTGATCTCGCGACCCGTCATCCACCGGCTGAATTCCGCCTTGCTGTGACTGGCAACATCGAGTTCCGCGACCTTCAAGCCGTCCCGCATGATGATTGCACGGCCTCCGAGCGATTTGCATTCGTCGAGCTTATGGGTGACGAACAGCACAGCCACCCCGCTGCTGCGCAGCCGCTCGACGACGCCAAGCAAATTCTCCACCTCCTGTCGCGTGAGCGATGTCGTCGGCTCGTCCATGATGACGAGTCGCGCTTCCGAAGCGACCGCTCGGGCAATCGCGATCAACTGACGCGTGGCGAGCGGCAGCCTATCGGTCCTGCAGGTTAGGAAGGCGCAATCCGTCGGCAAATGCACCTCGGCAAGCGCGCGGCGCGCCGTCTCATGGAGCGCTACCATATCCAATCTGCGTGCGAGGCGGCCGGATGCCGCGACGAGTTGCTCGGTGAAGGCGACGTTCTCGGCGACGGAGAGATTGGGCAGAAGCGAGAGATCCTGATAGACGGTCTCGATGCCGGCACGCAACGCCCCGATCGCACCCAAGTCGCCGGCACGCTCGCCCGCCGGCTGGCCATCGATCAGAATCTGACCCTCGTCCGCAAGCTGGGCGCCTGAAAGTATCTTGATCAGCGTACTCTTGCCGCAGCCATTTTCGCCCATCAGATGATAGATGTGTCCGGCCTCGATGACGAGGCTGACTTCCTTCAGAGCCTTGACGCCACCGAAGGATTTCCTGACGTTTCTAATCTCCAGAAATGGCGGCGGAGCTGCAGAAGAGGCATTGGTCGTAAGCATGGCGAATTCCTGGAACCCGAAGGTATTTGTCTTCCGAGGTGGCGGTGGTGCGCGCATCCCCGGAAGACGGCCTCAACGAGTTATGCTCGTGATCAGAAGGGGAAGTTCTTGTAGTTGGACTTGTCTACATCAACCCAGGCCTGGCCCTGCATGATGATGCCCTTGCCGGGTCCCTTAATGACGGTCATCTTCTCGTAGCCCGGAACGCCGAGATTGACGCCATCCTTGATCTCTTCGCCCTTGAGGACCATGTCGGCGACCTTGTTCATGACGTAGCCGGCGTCCTTCGGATCCCAGAAGAAGATCTGGTTGACGGCACCGCTTTCCAGATAAGGTCCCGTGTCCTTCGGAAGGCCAAGACCGTAAACGCAGGTCTTGCCCTGCAGCCCCGCTTCTTCCACGGCACGGCCGATACCGATGACGTCGATGGCGGAAGAACCCTGGAAGCCCTTGATATCGGGATACTTCCGCAGGATTTCCTTGGCTTTTTCATAGGCGCGGTTGGCATCGTTGAAGGATTCGTTCTTCGCCGCCACCAGCTCCATGCCCGGATATTTCTTGGCGTTCTCGGCGCCGGCATCGACCCATTGATTATGGGTCAGGCTACCCAATGAACCGACGAAAGAAGTCCACTTGCCCGTCTTGCCCATGCATTCGGCAAGCTTTTCGTTGATGCGCGCGCCGAACGCCTTGTTGTCGAAAGCCTCGATATCGACATCCGTGTTGACCAGGCTGTCACCCTCATGGGTGATGACCTTGATGCCTCGCTGGGAAGCACGACGCAACACGCCTTCCAGCGCCGAAGGGTCCATCGGAACGACGGCAATTGCCGAGACATTCTTGGCGACAAGGTCTTCGATCAGGCGCGTCTGCTGTGCGGCATCCGCCTTTGCCGGGCCGATCTGGCTGGCGCTGACGTTGGGATTGTCCTTGCCATAGGCCGTCACGCCCTCGTTCATGCGGATGAACCAGTTTTCGCCGGTAACCTTGACTACCGTGACGATGGACGGCTTGTCCTTGGCGATGGCCGCTCCGGCGACTACCGCGCCAGCAAGCATGGTGCAGGCGATCAGTTTGGAAAATGTGCTCATATTTTTCCTCCGTTGATATAAGCAGATTGTTTTTTGGTGATGGATGATTTCGGCAGTGCGGGATTGCGGCACTGAAAGCAGGCAACCTTGCTATCGGCGCCTTGGCTGCAGCCAGTAACCGAGATGCACGCGCGCCGAGGCCAGCAAAGCCAGAAGCAGGACGCCCCATGCGAGATCGCGAAAGAAATTCGAGATATTCATGAAGTTGAAGAGGCTCGAAAGGATCTGAAGAGCCGTTGCAGCCAGCAGCACGCAGATGACCTTTCCATATCCCCCTTCCGGTTTCACGCCGCCGAGAACGGCAATCAGAATGGCAATCAGGACATAGGAGCCGCCGTAGTCCCATTTGACCGAGGAATTGCGCGCGGCAATGATAATGCCGGCAACCGAAGCAAGAACGCCGCAGAGCGTGTAGGTAACAAGCAGCATGCGCTTCTCATTGATGCCGCCATAGCGCGCGGCCTTGGCATTGCTGCCAAGCAGCATCAGCTTCACGCCGAAGGGCGTATATTTCAGCAAGAATGCGAGAGCAGCCGCTATAGCCAGAAACAGCGCAAAGCACATTGGAATGCCGAGGATCGGCATGTTGCCGAAATTATCGAGCGGTTCGATATAGCCTATGCCGATCGCCGAACCATTGGTCAGAAACACGGCAACGCCGGTGAACAAAAGCTGGGTTCCCAATGTGGCAATCAGCGGCGTCAGGCGCGCATACGCAATGACGATGCCGTTCATCAAACCGCCGATGAAGCCGACGGCAAGCGCGAGGCCGGCAAAGACCCACGAAAACAGAAGCGGCGCATCGGCGACCGGAATGAAATGACGGATCAGCAGGAAAGCGATGATGCCAGCCAGATTTGCCAGGGCAATTCCAGAGAGATCGATACCGCCATTGCCGGAAATCATCGCAAGCATGACACCCAGCGCCAGAAGTCCAAGCTCGGGCACCTGCGCCGCCATGGATTGCAGATTATAGCTATCCATAAAATTGGCGCCGGCCAGCAAGCCGCCGGCAGCAAGCACGGCACAATTGATCAGCGCTAGAAAGAGCGTTTGCCGATCCAAACGATGCAAGGACACGTCTTTTTCCTCCTACCCCAAGGCGTTTTTTCGCGCCTCCAACGGGTCCGCTACCCCTTAGCAGACTGGCCGCTTGAATATTGCCACCCGTTATTGACATTTGTCAGAATGGACTGTCGCTTGTCAATATGTTTCGTCGGACAGCGGCCAAAACTTTATGGATGCGGATAGAAAACCGGCTAACTGGTCGAGGCGAATGCGCGGGACGATGCTCACATTGTTGATGGCCACCGAGAATTACCCCTTGCATTCTTTCCGGGGCTGCTTGGTAATGAGCTGTTATCGCAAACAGGAGGAATCGATGGCCAAGGGTCAAGTTAAAACCAACAAAGAGGTCCGCAAACCCAAGAAGGACAAGGCCGCGCCTGCTGCCGCACCTACTCTTGGTGCCAAGGCGGTCGAGTCTAGCAAGCAGAAAAAGCCATGAACTTCAGCCTTCCCGATATCGCTTCGGGGAGGCCGAAACCCATGAGCCTCGCCGTGGCGAGTGCGGATAGATGTCACCTCTTCCCGAGCTCGTTGCCTTTCGGCGAATTGTCATGGCGTAGGGCAACGCCACCCCCAGCTAGGGGAACGACTGGCCTCTAGAAATTCACGGAGGTTCAAATGGCTATCATATACCTCGCCGACATTGCCCCATCAGACTATGAAGCGATTTGGCGATTAATTCCCAATGAATTGCCTGAAAGCTGTGAAAGTCTCGCAGGGCTGTGGCGCTTTGCGGAGGAGAAAGTCGACCTCGATTGGTCAGCGTCCGCCCATTCCTTTAACGAGGATTCCGCCAACACTCATTCTTTTGCCGCAACGCTTACCAGTTTGAGAGAGGAGTAAATCGTGCGCTGGTTTCGCGCCGCCTCCTCGAGCCACTTCGTCAGCGCGGCAATCTTCGGCAACTGACCTCGAATTTTGGGGAACACCAGATAGTAGGAGATGCCGCGATCCAAGACGACATTGAAAGGCCGCACGAGAACACCGTCACGGAGGCTCTCCTGTATCAGGTTGACGTCACCTAGCGCCACTCCTTGACCCCGCGTCGCGGCCGAAAGCGCAAGCTCCAGCGTATCAAATATCTGACCTCGATGTGAATGAACTCCTTGCACCCCTGCCGCGTCCAACCATAGCCGCCAACCATTCAGCGGATAGCAATGCAGAAGGGGTTTTTCTCGCAGGATGTCGGGCTCGGCAAGTTGGTGAGCGAGGGCGGGCGAACTTACTGGCGTCAGCAACTCCGGAAACAAAAGTATCGACTCTACATCTGGCCAGTCACCATTACCTTGCACGATGGCGGCATCGATATCGCTCGACTCGAAGCTCGGTTCCCAGGCGTCGTATGTCGTGAGGCGAACATCCACATCCGGCAACGCCGATTGTAGTGAAGGAAGGAGTGGCAAAAACCAACGGGTCGCCAAGGTCGGTGGCATTCGAAGAGTTAACACTTGTCCGGAATTTCGCAGGTTGCCGCAAGCCCTGGCGATCCGCGTGAAGGCGTCTTCAACCACCGGCAACAGAGATTCTGCCTCAGGCGTCAACCGCAGACCGCGCTTGTGACGGATGAAAAGCTGAACGCCGAGATTGTCTTCAAGCTGTTGGATTTGCCTACTTATCGCGCTCTGCGTGACGAATAGTTCAGTGGCGGTCCGACTGAAGGTTCCACAGCGCGCCGCTGTCATAAAAACCTCCAGCGCATGTAGCGGCGGCAGTCTCCGACTGAAGGACAGACTCTCCAACACATGAGTATTAAGCATGGATCTCATGAGAATAATCCTCTTTTAAAAAGTAAAATCAGTGTCTTAATTTGATGGCAGAAGAGCATTCATGCTTGGAGAGCACTCTAGATGCACTGCAGGAAATCGTCATCATGAAAATCAGGGCCATTCGAGCAACACCCATCAATCTTGTCCTCGAAGCACCCTATGTCTGGGTTTTCGGCGAGCTTCCCGGCTTTTCGACAACGATCGTCGAGGTCGAAACCGAAGACGGCCTGGTTGGCTATGGAGAGGCGCCAACGCCGCAGGCGGCGACAGTCATTCGTGACCAACTTGCCCCGACGCTCATTGGTCGCGACGCCTTCGATATCGCCGGTGCGGAATATGCGTGTTTGCCATTCTGGCGCGGCGTTCAGAGTATCAATGATCCGCTCCGCATCACGTCCTTCGGAGCTATTGAAACAGCACTTTGGGATCTGAGAGGCAAAGCCTGGAATATGCCGCTTTACCAAGTGCTGGGCGGGGCTGTGCGCAAGGATATTCCCTTTACTGACTATTTCTCGCTGCGCTCGCAAGGTCCTCTTCTGCCTGACGGACGCAGATTGCGCGGAGAGCGGACACCCGAGGAGATCCTCGACTATTGCATCTATCTCCATGAGACCTTCGGCACGACCTATTTCGAGGGCAAGTTCTCAACGACAGACACCCGCATCTCGTTGCGTATGCTCGAGCTCATCCGCAAGCATTTCGGCGAAGACGTGATGCTACGCATCGACTCCAACCACGCCTACTCGCTTTCGACTGCCCGGCGCCTCGTACGGCCGCTCGAAGAACTCGGCGTGCGCAACTGGGAGGACCCGGTCGCAACTATCGAAGAAATGGTGGAATTGCGCCGGCATTGCTCCATTCCCTTTTCAACACACAACATCGACATTGCCCGGGCGATCGCCCTGAAGGTGCCGGATGCGATCTGTGGCAATCCGACCGTCGTCGGCGGGATTGGCCGGCTCACGCGTTTCGTCGGCGCCTGCGAGCATGCCGGCATCGACTTCTGGTGCTACAGCGGCGATTCAGGTGTCGGCAGTGCGGTTTACCTGCACCTTTGCGCGGCGCTCGGCTGGATCCGTGAGCCAAACCAGTCGCTCTTCCGGATGCAGACCGCTGACGTAATAGAAGAAGGACCGTTCGTACCCCGCAACAATGTTGTTCGAGTACCGGAAGGCCCTGGTCTCGGCGTCACCTTGTCGGAAGAAAGACTGGAATGGTGCCACCGTCACTTCTTGGAACACGGTCCCATGAACAAATATCACGACCCGGAGCAACCTGGCACCTTCCGACGCTTACCGCTCAATTGACCCGCTGGACCTGTCGCCATGAAACAAAACACTATAGATCACGCCCACCGGCTCTTGACCGCCCGTAAGCCGGACTGGAGTCTCGACCAGCCCTTCTATGTCGACAGCGATTTTTTCGACATGGAGATGGAATTATTTTTCAACCGGCAGTGGCTTTTTGCAGCCATGACCTGCGAAATTCCGACGCCTGGGGATTGGGTGCGCGTCGATATCGGCCGCGAATCCATCATCCTGCTGCGCACGAAAGACGGCGAGATCGCAGCCTATCACAATACCTGCCGTCACCGTGGCTCGCGCATCTGTCTCGCCGAAAGTGGGCATGCGACGCGCCTTGTTTGTCCCTATCATCAATGGTCCTACGAGTTAAACGGGAGACTCCTGCGCACGCGCCTCATGGGCGATGCGTTCGAAAAGGATGGCTTCAGCCTGGCACCCGTCGCAGTCGGCGTCGTTGGCGGCTATATTTTCCTGAACCTCTCGGAAAACCCGCCATCATTCGAACCGTTCCGTGCATTGGTGGAAGCGTATTTGTTGCCGCATGGCCTCGATAACGCCAAGGTCGCACACACCCAAACTCTGGTGGAAAAAGCAAATTGGAAGCTCGTGATAGAGAACAATCGCGAGTGCTATCATTGCGCCGGATCACATCCAGAGCTGATGCATATCATCACCGAGTTTGATGATCCGAACGACCCCAATGTCAGCCCGGAATACAAAGCACTCCTGAAGAAGAAGGACGCGGAGTGGGATTTGCTTGGTCTGCCGCATGCCCATACCGAGAACAACCTGCAATACCGCGCCGTGCGTCTGCCCTTCACCGGGGGCATGCTCTCCATGACGATGGACGGAAAACCCGGCTGCACCAAGCTTCTCGGGGACCTGACCAACGCCGATCTTGGTTCGGTTCGTCTTCTTCATCTTCCCAACACCTGGAACCACATTCTCGCCGACCATGCCGTCACCTTCCGTGTGTTTCCGATCAATGCCGAGGAGACCCTGGTGACCACGAAATGGCTCGTCCACAAGGACGCAATTGAAGGCGTCGACTACGATGTCTCGAGATTGATCGAAGTGTGGTCGGAGACCAATCAACAGGATCGGAAGCTCGCCGAGAACAATCACCTTGGCATTCGCGGACGCGCCTATCGCTCCGGGCCTTACTCAGATGTCATCGAAGGCGGTACACGCGATTTCGTGCGGTGGTATTCGGAGCAGTTGCTCACCGCCCTCGATCCAATTGTGACAGATCAAGCAATGGAGCAGTCAGCATGACCGATACCGTCAACGTCTCCCTTTCCGAGATTGAGGCGCTTGCCATCGCGGTCTTGAAGGCGGCGAATGTGAGCGACGCCAATGCAGCGTCGGTCGCCCGCTCCATCGTATCAGCTGAACGCGACGGCCAGCAAATTGTCGGCCTCTCCTACCTGCCATTTTACTGTGAGCACGCTGCTTGCGGTAAAGTCGACGGCCATGCGGTCCCGGTGCTTACCCGACCTGCACCGACGGCCGTCGCAGTCGATGCAGCGACAGGCTTTGCGCACCCCGCCATCGACCTTGGCCTCGGACCGTTGGCAGAGGCCGCTCTACAGTCGGGTATTGCCATACTAACCGTTGGAAACTCATACGCCTGCGGCTCGCTCGGCTACTTCGTTGAGATGCTTGCCGAGCAAAACCTGATCGCCTTCATGACAGCAAACGCGTCACCCTCCATTGCGCCACATGGCGGAAAGGTTCCATTCTTCGGCACGAACCCGATTGCCTTTGCCGCCCCTCGCGCTGGCGGCCCTCCCCTTGTGATAGATCAGTCTTCGAGCGTCGTTGCAAAAGTCGCGATCATAGAAGCACACCGTCGCGGCGCTGATCTGCCGAGCGGCTGGGCCCTCGACAGAGATGGTCAGCCGACCACCTCGGCAGCGGCAGCAATGGATGGGAGCCTGATGGCGATAGGAGGCTACAAGGGCGTCGGTTTGGCGTTGATGGTGGATCTCCTGTCCGCAGGACTGAGTGGGAGCCACTTTTCCCACGAAGCTTCGTCCTTCGGCGATTGCGAGGGCGGCCCACCGCGCACCGGTCAGTGCATCGTCGCCATTAGCCCAGAACGGCTTGGGATCGGGGACTTCGCAGCACGCAGCGACAGCCTGCTGACCGCGCTCGGGCGTGAACCGGGCGCACAGCTTCCCGGCGCACGGCGGCTCGCGGCCCGAAGGCGCAATGGCACGCGGATCGAGGTTGATCGCGAGCTTTGGGCCATGCTCGAAGCGCTCGCAAACGGGACGCGAAAGGTTATGGAATGACAGTGCATCAGCGCTATGATTTCCATAAACCAATGTAATTGTTCAATTTTTAACAATCACATTTAGTGGTGCCGACTATTGGGATAGTGCGACAATCCCATACGTGGCCATCGCCCATGATCATCCGCTTGCTCGATCATCCGCTTGCTCGATCAGCCGCCTTGCCGACGTAACGAGCAGCGGTCCGGCACACATCCCGAATGTCGAGTTTGCCGTCACCTGTCGGGATGCCGCATCAACTCCTCATGCCGGAGAAGGAAGCGCCGGCGAAGAGGCATGCTTTGAGCACAAAGCTAACGGTCCGAGACGCGGGCAAGAGCCTTTACAAATTCCGCCGCCTCGTGGGGATGGATTCGGGTTGTCCTTATCAAGCCATCGAAATGAAGCTGCATCTTACGGATCGCATCGGTGTTATTGAGAATGAGGTACATACTTCCAACGAAGATCGCCGCTCGCAGTGAGCCGAATATCGTATAGGGGACCGAGAATTTTTCTTTTTCATCAAATAGAAAAAGACGAAAAGACGGATAAAGTTCGTGAATGAGATTGGCCATGTGGCCAAGCTGCCGTTGTCGCGTGTTCCCGTCGAGCCCGCTCCACATGCCGTGTCCGTGGGCAAGGGCTTCAAGCGTTTGCATCGGCATACAGACTTCCATATCGGTCCCGGGTTGACGGTTGTAATCAAGCCGAAACAATGTCTCGTTTGACTGGCCCGCAATGCTTTGATGCGCGCTTCTGGCCTCATAGGCGATAATCTCGGGAGTACGCAGAAGGTCAGGAATGCGCGCCGGCACGTAGCGCACCTTTGAGCCCGCCGCCTCGGCATGCCATTGCATCAACAGGGTCGTATTGGCTTGGCCCTCCACCCGCTCCTCTATCTCGAAACTCGGATGCAGTTCGCCGATCAGGCCCTCGTCGTGAGACAGGCCGAGTAGCCAGTCCAACGACACCGAATAGCGCTCGGCGATGTTGAGCAGGGTCTCAATGCGGGGTAGCCGAACCGATTTTTCCGACAGGAGTTGCGAGAGCGCGGAACGATCAATACCGACTTCCTTGGAAAAGGTCGACTGATTGTCACCGCTTCGCTGCAGGAGCTGAACAAGCCGGTCGCGAAATAGCCGGGTGAGAATCCTCTTGTCCACAATAGTCTCGTTCCGTGATAATTATCACCACTTTATCTAAACGGTTCGCATAATCAACACTCTGTCTGCAAAGTCACGTTGCTCCGCCCCTGGCCGAATGACAGGATGGTTCCGGAAAGGGGCCTGATTTCAATATATTAGCGGGGCCGTAGAGACGATTGGACATGACAACTTTTCCTTCCGACGGGGCGACAGGGCGGTTCCCGCGCAGCAAAAGAAAGCGGTTCGCAATTGAATGGCCGACGCTGTTTATGTTGATCGCCTGTTACGCTACCTGGTTCGCGGCCGGTGTCTATCTTTACCCCTCGACTCCGATTGTGGCGCTCGTTGTTCTCGGCGTGGCGATCGCTTTGCATTCATCGCTTCAACATGAGGTGCTGCATGGACATCCCACTCGTTTCGCGCGCGTGAATGAAGCTCTCGTCTTTCTGCCGCTCGGCCTCGTTTACCCCTATCGAAGCTACAAGAAGTTGCACTTGCAGCATCACGCCGACGAGCGGCTGACTGATCCCTACGACGACCCGGAGAGCTTCTACAAGGCGACCGACGACTGGAGAACCCATCCTGTCGTCCTGAGGAAGCTGCTGAGCTGGAACAATACCCTGCTGGGTCGTGTCACTCTAGGGCCGCCGCTCATGGTCATCGGATTTACGATGGCGCAATGGAGAGCGATCGCCGGCGGCGACAGAAAGGTCGCCTCTGCCTGGCTGCTCCACGCCGCGGGCCTCCTGCCAACGGTGCTGATAATCGAATTTGCCTTTGGCATTCCACTCTGGCTTTACGCCTTGACATCAGCCTATCTCGGCATATCCCTCATCTCGGTTCGCTCGTTTTGCGAACACCAGTGGTCGGAACGCGCCGACGGACGGACGATCATCGTGGAGACATCCATCCTCGCACCACTTTTTCTCTACAACAATCTCCATTTTGTCCACCACAAGCTGCCGAATGCCCCTTGGTACAGATTGCCGATGCTATATCGGCAGCGGCGCGAGGAGTGGCGCCTTATGAACGAAGGATATGTCTTTCGCAGCTACCTCGACATCTTCAAGGCTTTCCTGTTTCGTTCTAAAGAACCAGTTGTTCATCCGGGCCTGAGGCTGGGCAACACCCATCTAGTCACGACAGTCATGAAAACGAGCCCCGGCCTTCCACCCCTTAGCGAGATCTCTTCACCGGAGCAGCATGATGACATTGATCGCCGCCCTGCCGATGTATGACTGGCCCGAAGTCCGGCACGAGACGGATGCACGCTGGCGCGTCATGCGCGAGCAACTAAGTAAGAACGGCATGGAGGCGCCGGAGCGGCTGGTGCGACGGAACGACGAAATGCCACCGGTCCCGGGCGGCATCCGGGATAAGGATGGCACGGTGATCGCGCCTGATCCGGCAACGCTGCCGCCGGGTGAACTGGATCTCGCCGTCCTGTGGCGCCACCCCACGTTGCTCCTGGCGGAGACTTGCTGGGGGCCGATGGGACTTGGCCTTAGCCAGCACGTCAGCGTCATCGGGCAAAGCAGCTATGACGCCGTCCTTGGCGGAAGCGGCGTATATTACCGAAGCGCCATTATCGCCCGGAGACGAGAGGGTGGACAAATCGCGCCCTCGGTCGACGGCTCCGCTATGCTCCCGATTTCCCGCCTGGCGGGCCAACGCTTTGCCTACAACGAGAGACAGTCGCTTTCCGGCTATCTCTCACTGAGGGATGACCTGCAAGCAGCCAGTGAGACGTTGGCGATTTTTTCGGAGCATATCGAGACCAATGCGCATCGTGCGTCGATCAAGGCAGTCGCCGAGGGCGTCGCCGACATCGCGGCGATCGACTGCCGGTCATTGATGCTAGCGCAGCGTTTTGATCGGGAAGCGCAGGAGGTGGAGATTATCGGCTGGACGGCGTCTCGCAAGGGAATACCCTATGTTCGCGCCGCGTCCCTCCCGGCAGGCACGAGGCTCGCTTACCAGGGGTTGGAAGGGATGGGAAGTTGGTAACTGTGGCCATCGATCTGCCGGCGGCTTACAACGTTTCCCGGAATGGCTTGCTGTCATAACCCTTGTCGGCAATCAGCGTCCGCATCAGCCTCGATTTCGACCGCTGCGCCTTGTCGGCATCGCGATAGTCGGACACGATCTTGCTGTACCTCGCGCAGTCGTTGATATCGACTTTCAACGTCCCTGCTTTGATCAAGGCGGGCGCGAGGATGATCGAACGACACGCCGAACCGAAAGCCGACTGACTTGAACCGCGACGAATAAACAGAAGCGCCATTGCTTGATGGCGAACAGGGCTTTAGCCGGTCGGTCAGCCGCCACAGGAAGCGAGTGTTCGTCTCGTCCTGCCAGCCTAGCCAATTCTCATTCATCCGACGCGAGATCGGCATCCAATACCAGCGACAGGCCGCTATCACGGGCAATCTCGAGTAGGCGGAAGCCCTCGTGGATCTGGCTGGAAGCATTACGCCATTTCATCCTCCGAGCGGATATAAACCTGCAACGTATAGCCGACATGTTCGGTCATCAACTCTCTGGCGCGCTCGAGATCGCGATCGAGGGCTGCCTCCATCAGAGCCGTGTGATGCTCGATCGCCATGGCGTCCTGCAAGGCAGCAACGGCCTTTTCATAACCCATCGAGAGACCGGCTGCAGCGCGCTGTGTCGGCGCCAGGCCGAGAAAGCGATGGTGCCGGCGAAGCTGGTCCGAGATGGTGGATTGAAAACGCTGCAGCCAGTTCGATGTCGCCGCACTGACAAGCGCGGCATGAAACGCGCTGTGCTTCTCGTCCCAATCGTCAGCCATTTCCTCCGAGGCGGAATCGGCAACGATCTTGCAGCGTGACAGACGATAATGCGCGGTGACAACGGCCGACTCCCAATCCGGCCCGCCCTTCTCGATCGATTCCATCAGGAGCGGCAGCTCCACCACCATGCGCGCCCGCGTCAGATCCTCCAACTCGGCGCGCGATACGGGAGCGACCGCAAAGCCGCGATTGCTGATCGCGGTGACAAGTTTTTCTGCCTCCAGCCGCGACAATGCCTCACGCAAGGGCGTCCAGCCGACACCATAGCTGTCGCGAAGGGCGCTGAGCCGCAGGGATGCGCCCGGCCTAAGCTTGGTATTGAGGATGTCGCGTCGCAACAGCCAGTAAGCTGCCTCCGTCTTGCTTAGGGCATCCTTGTCCTGCATGGTCCTCGTCCCGATCCTCCCCAGATCCAGATTATATATAAAATCATCCTGTCGGGAAATTATATATTATATATGCCCATCGTGAATATCATATATCGCAAATTGACAGGCTTGCAGCAGTCGCTATGATCCCTCCCCAAGAGAGCCGACGGAACACGGCTCCTTGTCACATCCGGGAGGAAAATATGCTGAGATCTACGTCCAAATGGCTGTCCGGCCTCGCTGTCGCCGGCGCCTTCATGGCCAGCGTCGCCACGGCATCGGCCGAGCCCATCAAGATCGCGATCGCCAACTTCGGCGAGCATCCGCAGCTCAACGCTTCAATCGCCGGCTTCAAGAAGGCTCTCGCCGACAACGGCTTCGTCGAAGGCAAGGATGTCGTCTATTCCGAAAGCAATACGAGCTTCGATGCATCGCTCGTGCCGCAGATGATCGCCAAGCTGCAGTCCGAACATCCGAAGCTGATGTACACGGTGACGACGCCCGTGTCGCAGATCGCCAAGAAGGCGCTCGCCGGCTCCGGCATCCCGATCGTCTTTACCGCCGTCACCGATCCGGTTGCCGCCAAGCTCGTTCCCTCGTGGGATGCGGGTGGCGATGGCATCACCGGCTCTAGCGACCTGCAGGACATCTCCGCCATCCTGACCTTCACCAAGAAGCTGCTTCCGAATGCCAAGCGCATCGGCGTGCCCTACAATCCGGGCGAAGCCAATGACGTCGCCCTGATCGACAAGGTCAAGGCCGCCGCTCCGGCAGCCGGTTTCGAAGTGGTTCCAGTCGGCGTCGATAACGTCAACGACATCCAGCAGCGCATCGCATCGCTCGCCGGCAAGGCAGACGTGATCTACACGCCCGCTTCCAACCTCTTGCAGCCGGCAATCCCGGCCGTTGCCGCCGCCGCCCGCCAGGCGCAGATCCCGATCGTCAACTCCGACGACGCGGCTGTCCGCAACGGCGTCGTGCCGGCAAGCTTTGCCGTCAACTACGAGCAGGTCGGCGAAAATGCCGGCAAGATCGCCGCGGAAATCCTCAAGGGTGCCGATCCGAAGACGATCAAGCCCTCGGTTCCCGCCTATAAGGATCACGCACCGCTGATCAACAAGACCGTGCTGAAGGCTTTCGGCGCCGAAGTTCCGGCTTCGCTCGCCGATTGCAATTGCTTCACGAAGTGATAGGCGGCATCTTCTAGGGATCAATCCGATCCATGGCGGCGTCACAGACGCCGCCATCTCATAACCCTACACTTCAGGGGAGGCACGGATGCTTGACATCAAATCCGCGCGCAAGGTTTTCTACAAAGGCCAGCCCGACGAAAAGATCGCGCTCAATGGCCTGACGCTCTCCCTCAAGGCTGGCGAATTCGGCGTCGTCATCGGCTCCAACGGCGCCGGCAAGAGCAGCATGCTGAATGCAATTTCGGGCGCTCTCAGCCTCGATTCAGGCCAGGTCCTCATCAACGGCAACGACGTCACCAACATGCCGGTCCACAAGCGAGCCGCGCGTCTGGCCCGCGTGTTTCAGGACCCGATGAAGGGCACCGCCGCCAGCATGACGGTCGGCGAAAACATGCTTCTGGCGGAACTGCGCGGCAAGAGCCGCGGATTTCGTCCCGGCCTGAATGCCGCTCGTCTCGCCGCCTACAAGGAACGCCTCGCCGTTCTCGGGCTCGGCCTCGAAAACCGGCTGGATACCAAGGTTGAACTGCTTTCGGGCGGTCAGCGCCAGTCGCTATCGCTTATCATGGCAGTCGGCGGCTCGCCCGACGTGCTTTTGTTGGATGAACATACCGCCGCACTCGATCCGCGCACCGCCGATATCGTCATGCAGGCAACCGTGCGCACCGTCCAGGCGCTGAAGCTGACGACATTGATGGTGACGCACAACATGCAGCACGCCGTCGATTTCGGCGACAGTATCATCATGCTCGACGCCGGCCGCGTCCATCTCGAAATTACCGGGGATGGCAAACGGCGCATCACCGTGCCCGAGCTCATCGGCCACTTCGCCGTCAAGACCGACCGAATGCTGCTGGTGAGCTGACATCATGATGGATTTCATTCAGACAACCGCTTCGAGCTTCATCTCGCTCATCCCAGTCACTCTGGCGCAGAGCTTCATCCTAAGCTTCGTCGTTCTCGGGATCATGATCCCCTTCCGGATGCTGAGTTTTCCGGACCTGACGAGCGAGGGCGCTTTTCCGCTCGGCGGCTGCGTCTGCGGCATATTGCTGGCCGCCGGCGTCGCGCCGCCGCTCGCGATTGCCGTCGCCTTCGTCGTCGGCCTTGCGGCTGGCTGCTGCACCGCCATCATCCACCTGCGTTTCCGCATTCATACGCTGCTCGCCGGCATTCTGATGTCGACCATGCTCTATAGCGTCAATCTCGGCATCATGGGCAAATCGAACCTCTCGGTCTTCGGCTCGCCAACGGTATTCGACTGGGTGCCCTTCACCGAGGCAGGCTTCCCGGCAAGCAAGATCGTCGTTGCCGGCCTGCTCGCCGTCATCGTCCTGATCGCCCTCAATCTCTATTTCAAGACGGAAAAGGGCACGGCCATGCGTGCCGTCGGCTCCAATCCCGACATGGCCGAGGCGCAGGGCATCAATGTCTGGGCAGCCACGATCGGCGGCGTCGGCATCGCCAGCGCCTTTTCCGCCGCCGGCGGCGCGCTCATGGTTCAGTCGCAGGGCTTTGCCGACGTCAACATGGGCATCGGCATCCTGATCAACGGCCTTGCCGCGCTCATGATCGGAGAAGCCTTCACCGGTAAGCAGACCGTGCTCCGGCAGTTACTGGCGCCCTTCGTCGGCTCCATCATCTATTACCAGCTCGTATCGCTCTGCCTTGCCGCCGGTATGCCACCGCCGAATCTGAAGCTCGCAACCGGCCTGTTCGTGCTCATCATGCTGGCGCTGCCTAGCATCCGCCGCAGCCGCGGCGGGGCGGCCACCAGAGAAACCATTCGCGAATAAGATTTAAGAGGCAACGACATTATGGATAGCCTACCCGATCTCGCCGCCGTCGAGGCCATGGACGAGGCCGACCCGATGCGCGCCTTTCGCAGCCGCTTCGCCCTGCCCGCCGGCGTCATCTATCTCGATGGCAATTCGCTTGGTGCCGCCTCGCACGAGGTCTTTGCCGAAGTGCGCCAGGCCGCCATGGAGGAATGGGGCAATGGCCTGATCCGCAGCTGGAACAGCGCCGGCTGGTTTCATTTGCCGCTCGAGCTCGGCGATCGCATCGGCCGGCTGATTGGCGCAGCCGAGGGCCAGACCGTTGTCACCGACTCGACCTCGATCAATATCTACAAGACCCTGCACGCCGCGCTGGCAATGCGTCCCGACCGCAACGTCATCGTCGCGGAAGGCGATAGCTTCCCGACCGATCTCTACATGGCGGAAGGGGTTGTCTCGACCCGGCCGGGCGTCACCCTCCGCCTCGAGGGACGCGATGCCGGCACCATCGAAGAGCTGATCGATGACAACGTCGCCGTGGTCCTCATCAATCACGTCAACTACAAGAGCGGCGAACTGCGCGACATGGCGGCGCTGACGAAGCGCATCCAGGCGGCGGGTGCCCTCGTCATCTGGGATCTGTGCCACAGCGCCGGCGCCCTGCCCGTCGATCTCGACGGCGCGGGTGCTGATTTCGCCGTCGGCTGCACTTACAAATATCTGAATGGCGGTCCGGGTGCGCCGGCCTTCATCTATGCGGCAAAGCGCCATCACGCATCGATCGTCCAGCCGCTCAGCGGCTGGTGGAGCCATGCCCGCCCCTTTGCCTTCGAGCGGAGTTTCGATGGCGACGCCGGAATCAAGCGCTTCCTCTGCGGGACGCAGCCGATCCTGTCGCTGCGGGCGCTGAAGGGCGCCTTATCGATCTGGGACGAAGTCGACATGAACGCGCTGCGCCGGAAGAGCATCGCGCTTACCGATCTCTTCATCCGGCTGGTCGAAGCGAAATGCGGCCAATATGGCGTCGAACTGGAGACCACGCGCGACAGCGAGAAGCGGGGCAGCCAGGTCTCTTTCATCCATAGCAATGCCTATGAGGTCATGCAGGCGCTGATCGAGCGCGGTGTCATCGGCGATTTCCGCGCCCCCTCGACATTGCGCTTCGGCTTCACGCCACTCTATGTCTCCTACCGCGATGCCTGGCGGGCGGCTACAGTATTGGAAGAGATCCTCAGCAGCGGATCGTGGAAGGAAGCACGCTTTGCGGTGCGTTCTGCAGTGACCTGACATCGAATATCGGCAGTCGGAAACGGGAGGCGGACATGAGCTATTTCAAGGTCACCGATTGGGAGAGCGCCTATACGAACGGCGCCTATATCGTCGACGGCGACCGATGGCCGGCAGCCTGGGTCGAGCCCGCAAAGTCCTTCCGCGACGGCCTGACGGCGGCCGGACGCGCAAGGCTCGATCTCGCCTACGGCCCAGCGGAGCGCAATCGCCTCGATCTCTTTCTGCCCGAAGGTCAACCGAAAGGATTGGTGGTTTTCGTCCATGGCGGCTATTGGCTGCAGCTGGACAAGAGCTACTGGTCTCACCTTGCCGCCGGCTCGATCGCCGCCGGCTATGCCGTCGCAATCCCCTCCTACACGCTTTGCCCGGACAATCGCATAGGTGGGATCGGCAAGGAGATCGCGGCAGCGATTACCACAGCCGCCGGGCTGGTCGATGGCCCCATTGTGCTGACGGGGCATTCTGCCGGCGGCCAGCTCGTCGCCCGCATGATGACGACGACAACGCCGCTTGGCGAACCGGTCATCAAGCGCATCCGCCATGTGCTTGCGATTTCCGGGGTGCATGATCTGCGCCCGATTATGAAGCGCAAGATGAACAAGGAGCTTCGGATCGACGATGCCGAGGCAGGGGCCGAAAGTCCGGCGTTGCTGGAGCCAATCGCCGCCATCGGTCTCACCTGCTGGGTCGGCGGCGCCGAGCGAGCCGAATTTATTCGTCAAAATGCTCTGCTCGCCAATATCTGGACCGGTCTCGGCGTCGCGACGGAGGCGGTGGTCGAGCCCGACAAGCATCATTATACGGTGTTGGACGGCCTTATGGATGCCGGCCATTCCCTGACCCGAACCCTGCTCGCGGAATAGAAATCCCGAAATCATATCGAGGTGATGTCCTCGGCGCATTCTCCGCACCGAGGACACGACGGCGTCAGCCGTTGACGGGCGCGTTCATGGCCCAGGTAACGCCGAAGGGATCGCGCATCTGGCCCCAGCGATCGCCCCAGAACATCACCTGCGGTTCGACGACGACTTCCAGGCCCGCGTCGACGGCGCGTTTCCACCACGCATCGAAATCTTCGACAACAAGCTGCATCACGAAGGACTGCGGCTTTTCCAGTGCATGTCCATATTCGGGATAGGCGTCGCCAAGCATGACCGAGCTGCCGTTGATATAAAGATGGATGTGCATCGTCCGGCCCTTTTCATCGACCGGGAACATGAAAGCCTCTTCTGCCCCAAACGCACGCTTGTAGAATTCCGCCGCCTTCACAGCACCATCGACCGTAAGATAGGCCACTACGCCGCCGCGCACCGGCACGCGGGGTTGCTGGGACTGCGTTTGATCTGCTGCATCACTCATATTCGTCTCCTTGAGAACGGTTTTCGCATTGCGCCTTGTCGGGGGCTGACCCAAGGACGCGGATAGATAGCGCGATCCGACAACAGGAGTCGATTTTTCTGAATTATTTTTTTGCCGCGCAAATCGGCCGTTTCAAGCTCAGGCGTGCGCCGACTTTCGGGCGCGCGAAGTCCGGACGGAAGGGATTTCGCAGAGAATTCGCGCCAGAGCATCCTCCTGCGACATTGGACGTCCAAGCAGGAAGCCCTGCACCTCGTGATAGCCCTCGGCCCGCAATTTCGCCAATTGCGCCTCCGTCTCGATGCCTTCGGCCAAGGTTACGGCATTGAAGCCGGAGGCAATGCCGACCACAGCCCGGACGATTGCGAGGTTACCTGGATCGGCATCCATGCCGGCAACGAAGCTACGGTCGAGCTTGATCTTGTCGAAGGAGAAGGAGCGCAGATAGCTGAGCGAGGAATAGCCCGTGCCGAAATCATCGATCGCGATGCGGATGCCAAGCTCCTTTAAGGCACGCAACAGCGAGAGGCTTTGCTCGACCTCGGAAAGCAGGATGGATTCCGTGACCTCGATCTCCAAGCGCCCAGGGCAAAGGCCCGTCTCCTCCAGCGCCGAGACGACGGTGGCAAGCAGGGCCGCATGACGAAACTGATAGACCGAGAGGTTGATGGCAACCCTCAGGTTTCCAGGCCATTGCGTGGCAGTCCGGCAAGCTTCCCGCAGCACCCAGTCGCCGATCGGCACGATCATCCCCGTTTCCTCGGCAACGGGGATGAATTCCGCCGGCGAAATGAGCCCACGCTTGGGATGGCGCCAGCGGATCAGCGCCTCGAAGCCGGAAAGAGCATCCTTGTCCAGCCGGATGATCGGCTGATAGTGGAGCTCGAACTCATTGTTCTGCAGCGCCTCCCGCAGCTCCAATGTGAGCTGGTAGCGCCGTTCCGCCTCCAGCCGCATTTCCCTCTGATAGAAACGATAGGTCGACCGGCCGCTGCCCTTGGCCGCGTAAAGCGCAAGATCCGCATCGCGCATCAGGACATCGGCATCGGTCCCGTGTTCGGGCGCCATGGCAATGCCGATGCTGCAGGTCACATGTTCCCGCACGCCATCGAGATCGAAAGGCGCCGACAGCGAAAGCAGCAGCAGATCGGCGAAGCGCTGCGCCCGCCCTTGATCCGTCATCCGCAGAACCAGCGCGAACTCGTCGCCGCCGAGGCGCGCGACCAGATCGCTCTTCTCCGCGAGCTGCTGAAGACGCTCGGCGACCTGCCGCAGGAGCATGTCGCCCGCCGCATGGCCCTTGCTGTCGTTGATATGCTTGAAGTGATCGACATCGATGTAGAGCAGCGCGATCGGCCTTTCCGGCGTCGCGGCCGCCACCTGCCGCACGATACTCTCGGAAAAGAACGCCCGGTTCGGCAGGCCGGTCAGGGAATCATGCATGGCGAGATGCGCGAGCCTCGCCTCGACGCTGCGCTCCTCGGTGACATCCTGGGAAATACCGAGAAGATAGCGCAACGCTTGCCCCGACGGTGCGGGAAGCGCCCGCTTCGCCGTCTTCAGGATGCGTGTGGCTCCATCCACCGTATGGATGGTTTCCTCGAAGTAGACGGTTGCCTCCGTCTCGAAGGCAAGCTTGTCCTGTTCTCGGAAAATCGCCGTCTGCTCGTCGGAAAATATGGCCCTGTCGGACATGCCGATGACATCCTTGGCCGCCTGCCCGACGATGCCGCCACACGCCTCGTTGAACAGGATATAGCGGCCATCCCGCTCCATGTCCTTGACGAAGACACCGACGGGGAGATTGTCGACGATGCTGTCGAGCAATGATTGAGTGGCGTCGACCTGTCGCTGCGCGGCATTGACCTCGGTACGGTCCTGCACGATCGCCAGGATCGCCACCTTGCCGTCGAAGCGGATCTCGCGCCCATAGGTCAGAACCTCGAATGTCCCGCCGTCGGCCTTCAGGTGTGTCCAACGTTGCGCCGTCTCCATGTCGGTGCGGTGCTGTACTGCATCCAGCATGCGCTCCCGCTCCCCGGATGGCCTGATGTCGAGCACGGTCATCTCCGCAAAGGCGGCATGGCTATAGCCGTAGAGATCGCGTGCGGCGTCGTTGACGATCAGAAATCGCAACGTCTGCGGATCATAGACCCACATCGGCGACGGATGCGTCTTGAATAGCGACCGAAAATCATCGTTCGGGGCGTCGAGCCAAACGGAATGCATAGGAAGGTCGACCTTGCCAATTCGAGTTCAAAGACCTGAGAATTGGACAGTAATAGACGAAAAAGCTAAATAAAATCAAAATTATAACAAGACTAAACTTTAGGCAAAAGCCTACCGCGTGTGCAACGGCAGGCTTTATTCCTGATACCAGGTATCGCCAAAATCACGAGATGCGCGCCGAAATTCAAAACCCCGCTTTGCCGATCGCGTGAATGATGCCATGAAGCTCGCCAAGCCCCTTCAGCCGCCCGATGAGGGAATAGCCGGGGTTGGTCGGCTTGTTGATATCATCACCGATAAGATGCCCATGATCCGGCCGCATCGGGATCAGATGATCCTCGCGGCCCTCTCCGCGGCGACGCGCCTCCTCGGCCAGCAGCACGCGAAGAATGGCAAACATGTCGCTGCGCCCCTCCAGATGGGAAGCCTCCACGAAGGAACCATCGGCTTCGATCGCAACATCGCGCAGATGCGCGAAATTGATGCGCGCGGCGAATTCGCGGGCTATCGCCAGCACGTCATTGTCGGCACGCGAACCAAGCGATCCCACGCAGAGCGTCAGGCCGTTGGCAGGATCATCGACACAGCCAAGGATGCGGCGCAGATCCGCTGCCGTCGACACCACGCGCGGCAGGCCGAAAAGCGAAATTGGGGGATCGTCGGGGTGGATCGCAAGGCGGGCGCCAAGTTCAGCCGCCACCGGCACGACCTCCTGCAGGAAAGCATCGAGATTGGCTTGAAGATCGTCAGCCGCCATGCCGTCGAAGAGCGCGATTGCCGAACGGATGGCTTCACGGCCATAACTGTCCTCACCGCCGGGAAGGCCGGCGATGATATTGTTCTCCAGGGTCTGCACGGCTTCCGGCGTAAACCCCTTCAGCCGCTCCTCGGCGCGCCGCACCAACTCCGGCGCATAATTTCCTTCGGCGCCCCTCCTGCCCAGTACGAAGACGTCATAGGCAACGAACTCAACCATATCGAACCGCAGGGCAATAGCGGTGGTCGGCATTGCAAAGCGCAGATCGGTGCGCGTCCAGTCCACGACCGGCATGAAATTGTAGCAAATCGTCCTGATGCCGGAGCGTGCCAGATTGGCGAGGCTATCCTTCCAGACGCCGATCGCCGCCTTTGCCCCGGCGCCGCCAAGCTTGATGGCGTTGGGAACAGGGATCGATTCGCAGACGCTCCAGCGCAGTCCGGCCGCCTCGATCAGCGCCTTTCGCGCCTCGATTTCGGCCGGCGTCCAGACGCGCGAATGCGAAACTTCGTGAAGCGCGGTGACGATGCCAGTCGCTCCCGCCTGGCGGGCATGCGAGAGTGGAACGAGATCCTTCGGGCCAAACCAGCGCCAGCAGCTTTCCATGCGACATCCCTCCATTTGTCGGTCAAAATACCGCCGAAAGGGGAAAAGTCTATGATGTTGTGTCGCTTGACACCCTTTATTGACCAACAATATGATTTCACCAACGGAGGAATGCCGGTGGCGGAGACTGCTGACATCGAGGATAAAGGGTCCGCAGTCGATCACGTCGTCGACGCGCTGCGGCGGTTGATGCGCGAGCGCAATCTCGGTCTTGGAGACGCCCTGCCTTCGGAAGCCGAGCTTGCCTCCATGTTCGGCGCCAGCCGCAACACGGTGCGCGAGGCGATCCGCATCCTGAAGGCCTATGGCATTGTCGAAAGCCGCCAGAAGGTCGGCGCGGTGATTACCGACCGTCGCCAGCAGGCGCTGATGGATCTCTTCTCCTTCGCCATCGACATATCGGCGGAAAGCTTTCTCGACATTCAGGGGTTTCGTCGCCTGATCGAGGTCAATCTCAGCGACCTTCTGTTCGAAACCATCGATAATGCCGCCATCGGCAAGCTCCATGCGATTAACGATCGGATGAGAGACGCGCCGGAACTGGCTGAGGCTGCCGAACTCGATTTCACATTTCACGCCACCCTTGTCGGCTTTGCCCGCAATCAGACCCTGTCACAAGTCTATGGCATTCTGCAGCCATTGTTGCAGCGGCTGATGGAGGCAGGCAAGCGCTCTCGCGAAGCGGTGGACAGCGCCTATGATGAACATCGCACCATCATCGAAGCGTTGGAACAACGGGATCGAATCGCCTACGCCTATCACATGAACCGCCACCTGCAGGCAGGCCTGCAATTCATCGCGCCAAAGGCTGTTTGAGGCATCCATTTCATAACGGACACATGACATGAAAAGACAGACGCTCGACACCGGCTGGACCATCTCGCGGCTGCGCGCACCCTCCAGCGCTCCTTCGCTCCCCAATTCGATCCCCGCCACAGTCCCGGGCAACGTTCATCTCGATCTGATGGCCGCGCAGTTGATCACCGACCCCTATCTCGACGTCAACGAGATCTCGCAGGACTGGATCGGCCGCTCCGCCTGGCGCTATCGCCTGCCATTCGACTGGGACGGCGAGGACGCCGAACGCATCGATCTCTCATGCCTCGGCCTCGATACGGCGGCGCGCCTGGAGCTGAACGGCACGGTGCTTGGCGAAACGCGCAACATGCATCGCAGCTATCGCTTCGACATTGCCGATCACCTGAAAAATGGCCGCAACGAACTGATCGTCGATTTCCAATCGGCCTACGAGCATGGCGAGGACGTGCGCAAGCAGCTCGGCAGCGCCGCCGATATCCCGCAGAATTACCCTGGCCCGAGCAATCTTATCCGCAAGATGGCCTGCAATTTCGGCTGGGACTGGGGTCCGACCGTCGTCACCTCGGGTGTCTGGAAACCGATCGTCATCGAGAGCTGGTCGAAGGCGCGCCTCGGAGCCATCCGCCCGGAAATCACGCTGCAGGGCAGTCAGGGCGTTGCCCGTCTGCATGTCGAGGTCGAATGGGCGGAGACGGGCACGGACAGCGTAGCGCTCGTCTTGTCCATCGGCGGCAAGCGCGCTGAGGTTCGCGTCGCGCAAGGGGAGACCCATGCCCTGATCGAATGCCGCATCGACAATCCCCAGGTCTGGTGGCCGTACGGCATGGGCGGCCAGCCGCTTTACGATCTCGATCTGCAGCTGCTCGGCTCGGATGGAGCAGCACTCGATGGCTGGAAGCGCCGCGTCGGTTTCCGTTCCGTGCGGCTCGATACGACGCCGGACGAGATCGGCTCCGCCTTCACCCTCGTCGTCAACGACGTGCCGGTCTTTGCCCGCGGCGCAAACTGGATTCCGGACGATTGCTTCCTGCCGCGTGTCACACGCGAACGCTACCGGGAACGGATTGCCCAGGCCCGCGACGCCAATATGAACATGCTGCGCGTCTGGGGCGGTGGCATTTATGAGACCGATACCTTCTACGAGGAATGCGATGCCGCCGGCATCATGGTCTGGCAGGATTTCCTGTTTGCCTGCGCCACCTATCCCGAAGAAGAGCCCGTCTACAGCGAGATCGAGGCAGAAGCGCGCGAAGCGATCGCCAGGCTCATGCCCTATGCCTCGCTTGTCATCTGGAACGGTAACAACGAAAACATCTGGGGCTATTTCGACTGGGGCTGGCAGGATGTGCTCGGCAACCGCCCCTGGGGCGCCGGCTATTATCTCGACCTCCTGCCGAAGCTGGTGGCCGAGATCGATCCGACCCGCCCTTATTGGCCCGGCAGCCCCTATTCCGGCTCGATGGAGATCGCGCCGAACGCCGACGAACATGGCTGCAGACATATTTGGGATGTCTGGAACGAGGTGGGATACGAGACCTACCGCAATTATGTCCCGCGCTTCTGCTCGGAATTCGGATGGCAGGCGCCACCGACCTTTGCAACGCTCGCTCAGTCTGTGCGCGAAAAGGACCGCGCGCCGGCCTCTCCTGCAGTCCTGCATCACCAGAAGGCAACCGGCGGCAACGACAAGCTGCTGCAAGGGTTGGAAGGCTGGTTTCCTCACCCGCAAAATTTTGACGACTGGCTCTTCGTCACCCAACTCAACCAGGCACGCGCGATCAGCTACGGCATCGATCACATGCGCTCGCATCGGCCGACCTGCATGGGCACCATCGTCTGGCAGCTCAACGATTGCTGGCCCGTCACCTCCTGGGCGGCCGTCGATGGCGCCGGCCGGAAGAAGCCGCTATGGTATGCCCTGAAGCATAGCTATGCGCCGCATCTTCTCACCATCCAGCCGCGCGGCGATGGCCTGGCTGCGGTCGCCGTCAACGACGCAACCCTGTTCTGGCGCGTGCCCTTCACCGTCGAACGCTTCGATTTCAACGGCACGCTGCTTGCCCGCCACCACGTCTGGCGCATCCTGTGCGATCGCTTCGAGAACACCGATATCGAGATCCCGGCGGAGGTTGCGACCCCTGGCGACCCACGCCGGGAATTCCTTCGCGCTCGCCTCGGGGATGCCGAAGCCTGGTGGTTCTTCGAGAAGGATATGAAGCTGCAATATCCGAAGCCGCGCTTCGACATCGAGAGCGCCCATACACCGGATGGGATCACCGTCACCATCACTGCCCAGTCACTTCTGCGCGACGTCTGCCTGTTCGTCGACCGCATCAGCCCGAATGCCGAGGTCGACGACATGCTCGTCAATCTCGCACCCGGCGAAAGCAGGAGTTTCAAGGTGAAAGGCATCTCCAAGGACGCCTTCGACGACGCCGACCTGTCGACCGTCCTGCGGACGGCCAATCAGATTGCCGAGCCTCCGCATCACTGAAACTGGAGATCCCTTCGATCAGTATATCCGGCGCATCGCGCCGGATATGTCCCGATATCGTCCGCACGCCATCGCCGGTGATCGCACGCGCGAATAGGAAAATGCCTCCTATGATCTGGCACCGCCTTGTGATCTAGTGCCCTCATCCGACCCATGAATCAGCGAGACCACGCTTATGCCCTCGGAAACCAATCGCAGCTTTCAAACGCCTCGTCGCGAAGAACTTGGCCTTGTCACCCTTGGCAACACAGCCGGTCTTTCAGCGTCGGTTCTTCCGAACGGTACGCTGTTTTCGATCGATTTTGCCGACCAGCAGGGCGGCATCATGATCAATCAGGTGCTCGGGTCGCCTGTTTACGGCGGCATCGGCCGGCTCTATCTGCGCGTCGGCGGTGCCACGCCGGCAACGGCTGAAATCGTCGGTCCAAAGGCTGCGGTAGAGTTCGCGCATGGCAAGGGTGGGTTTTCCTGGAGCGGAGGGACGGCTGGCGTCCGGCACACGGTCAGCCTGCGGCTGCATCCGAGCCAGACCGCATGGTTCTGGCAGGTGTCGCTGGAAAACAGCACCAATGCAGCCCTTTCCGCCGATCTCGTTCTTGTTCAGGATGTCGGCATCGGCGACCGCGGCTTCCTCATGAACAGCGAAGCCTATGCCTCGCAATATATCGATCATCACATTGGCGACCATGTCGCCTTCGGCCCTGTTATTATGAACCGGCAGAACCTAAAGCAGGGCGGCGGACGAAATCCGTGGCTCGCACAGGGCTGCCTTGAAGGTACCGCGGCTTACGCCACCGATGCCATTCAGCTCCTCGTGCCGTCCAAAGGCAATGATGGCGTCATGGTGCCGGATTTCGGCACCAGCCTGCCGAGCACGCGCCGCCAGCACGAAGTCGCCTGCCCGGCAATCCAGTCGAAGCCGCTTTCACTTGAACCCGGCGCATCGGGCACGACGACCTTCTTCGGCCTCTTCATCGCCGATCATCCGGCTGCCTCCAGCGATGCCGACCTTGCCCACCTCGACGACTTGCCGAGGCTACAGGACGAGTTGGCAATTGGCACGATATCAGCCGCGCCGTCGGCGCGCAGCCTTATGCAGGATGCGCCGCTTGCCGAGAGTGACGGCCTGGACCAAGCCGCGATCGATGCGCTCTATCCCAAACGCATGCTGGAAGAACATGTCGACGGGAAGCTGATTTCCTTCTTCGTGTCGGATGGGCAACACAACAGGCATATCGTGCTGCGCGAAAAAGAGCGGCTTGTGGCGCGCCGTCACGGCGCAATCGTCCGCAGCGGGCAGAACATGCTGCTCGACGACCAGACGCTCGCCGCTACCTGCTGGATGCAGGGCATATTCGCCGCACAGCTGACCATCGGCAATACGTCCTTCCACAAGCTCTTCTCGGTTTCCCGCGATCCGTACAATCTGACGCGGTCGAGCGGCTTGCGCATCCTTGTCGACCTCGGCGATGGCTGGCGCCTGCTTGGCGTACCCGCCGCCTTCGAGATGGGCTTGAGCGATACGCGCTGGATCTACAAGCTTCCCGGCCGAACCATCACGGTATCGGCAATCGCCTCCGGCGATGACCCGGCCATGCAATGGAGCGTTTCGGTCGACGGCGATGCCTGCCGTTTCGTCGTGTTCGGCCACATCGTGCTCGGCGAGCGCGACTATGAGGCCATGGCGAACATAGCGATCGATACGGCCGCCAAGCGCATCTCCTTCCGCCCGCAGCCGTCCTGGCTCTGGGATCGCTATCCGAAGGCCGGCTATCACCTCGTCACCTCGACGCCGGATGCATTCGAGGCCATTGGCGGCGACGAACTACTTTATAGCGACGACACGAGCCGCAACGGCCCGTTCATCGCCCTGAGATCGCACCCGACGAAGGCCCTGCGCTTTGCCGTGACGGGATCGATGACCGATCCGGACGCCGCAGAAGCGCTTGCCGCGCGCTACAGCGCCGGTGTCGAAAGCGACGAGATGCTGGCGCCGGCGCATCGCTTCTGGAGCCACGTGACGCGCAATGCGCGCATCGAAGGCGATGGTCGCGATGTGGTGGCTCAGGCCGTCATGCTGCCCTGGATCGCGCATGACGCCATCGTCCACCTGAGCGTGCCGCACGGGCTCGAACAATATACAGGTGCTGCCTGGGGAACGCGCGACGTCTGCCAGGGGCCGATCGAATTCCTGCTCGCCTACGAGCATGACGAAGAAGTCCGACAGATACTCTCCACGCTCTTTTCGGAACAGTACCGCGATCGCGGCGACTGGCCGCAATGGTTCATGCTGGAGCCCTACGCCAATATCCGCGCCGGCGAAGCACATGGCGATATCGTCGTCTGGCCGCTGAAGGCGCTCTGCGACTATATCGAGGCGACTGGCGACATCACCCTCCTCGCCGAAACGGTGCCCTGGCGCGCCGACGACACCATGCAGTTGACCTCCGAGCACGCCACGATCTCCGATCACGTCGAAAAGCTGCTGGACACCGTGCGCAGCCGCTTCGTGCCCGGCACAAGCCTCATCCGCTACGGTGAAGGCGACTGGAACGACAGCCTGCAACCGGCCGATCCGCATCTGCGCGACTGGATGGTGAGCAGCTGGACCGTATCCCTGCTTTACGAACAGCTGGTGCGCTATGCCGGCATCCTGACGCTTGCCAGCCGCAATGAGGAAGCGCAGTCGCTGCAGGCGACCGCGGTCGCCATGCGCGCCGATTTCAACCGTCTGCTGATGCGCGACGGCATCGTCGCCGGCTATGGCGTCTTCGATCCGAGCCATGACGGCGTGGAATTGCTGCTGCATCCCGAAGATACCAGGACCGGCCTGCACTATTCGCTGATTGCCATGACGCAACCGATGATCGGCGGCCTATTCACGCCCGATCAGCGCCACGCCCACATGAAGCTCATCCGCGAAAACCTGCTCTTCCCGGATGGTGTGCGGCTGATGGAAAAGCCGGCGACCTATTCCGGCGGCCCCGAAAAGCTCTTCCGACGTGCCGAATCCTCGTCCTTCTTCGGCCGCGAGATCGGGCTCATGTATGTGCATGCGCATCTGCGCTATTGCGAAGCCCTCGCGCTCGACGATGATGCCGAGGCTGTATGGGCGGCCCTGGCGCTTGCCAACCCGATCGCCGTCAGCGGCCGGGTGGAACACGCGTCGCTGCGCCAGCGCAACACCTATTTCAGCAGCAGCGATGCCGCCTTCGCCGACCGTTATGAGGCTTCGTCGGAATGGGCGCGCGTCAAGGCGGGCGATATCGCCGTCGACGGTGGCTGGCGCATCTATTCCAGCGGTCCCGGCCTCTACACCAAGAGCCTGATCGGCAACGTCTTCGGCTTCAAGCGGCAGTTCGGTCAACGCATCCGCAAACCGCTGCTGCCGGCCTCGATCGGCGCTTGTGAGGCCAAGCTGGATTTCAAGGCCTGAACCAATCTCGATAGCAAGAGGGCCACATATTCGGCCCTTTTTCCCGCCACAGGCTATCGGCGCTAGGCACGGATTGCGTCGATTGCTTCCTCGTCGCAGATGATATCCCGACGTGTCGGCTCGATCGTCATGGCTGGCGCCTCGGCGTCCCGCCGGGTCGCCGCCGATAGATCGGATGTGTAGTTCTTAACGAAACAGCGCATCGCATGGGCGACGCCGCGCGAATTCACCTCGCGATAGTCGGCCTCGTAATAAAGGCCACCGGCATAACTCCCCGTGATGATTTCGTAGGACGGGAAATAATCGACCCATTCGAACCGCGAAACGACCTGATCCGCTACCACCCGCAGGACCGATTTGCTGTAGGTCGTCGATACCAGCACGCTTCTATTCTCGTAGGTGGCAATAAGTGGAACCGGAGAAACGGTCAGCAGCAGCTTGATGCGTGGATTCTTATCTTTGAGCTTCCCAAGGAAAGTCAGGAGATCGGCTTCGACGTCGGCAACACTAAAGTTGACGAATTCATGCCGCTCGGGATCGAAGGAACCAGCTACAACGCCAGGTGCGAGCGGAAACACCGAACCATCAACCTTGGAGCGCCATGCTTCGGTAAGACCAAGCGTGAAGACCAGCACATCAGCCTGCGTGAAGACCGAACGAACACCGGCGAGATGAAGGCTTCGCGCCTCCGCCACTGCTTGGGCCGACTCAAATCCATCCGGCTCGATCTGCGGCCGATAGGGATCGACATAACGTCCATCCGCCCGAAGCCAGGCCCGTTCCACCGGCTCTCTTCCTTCGAAAGCTTCTTCGAACAGCTGGAGCAATTGTCGGGCGGTGTAAAGATTGCCGTAGCGCCCGGAAAAAACACCGAAATTCCGGCGGACGCGCTCACTTTCCGGCAACCCTTCACCATTCTCGGGAACGAAGTAGTGAAAGCCTATGTGCTGGAGCTGCCGCGAAATGTGCTGAGCGAAGCAGCTTCCTGCCGTCGCGATCCTGGTTGCCCTGTCAAGATGGAATTTCGGATTGACCACCGGATCGAAAAGATGCGTCTCGATCCGCGCCACGGATCGCCGCCAAAGCTGGTAGCTCTCGATGTCGGCATAGGGATTTGTCATCAGGCTGCCTCCGCCACGACTGCTTTGACATTTTCATAGCGTGCATGAACCGCCCCTTCGACGAGAATGGAGCGGGGCGGGCGCCGCGAATAGACGGCGAAGCTGAACTCGATGAACTGCTCCAGAGAGATGAGGCGGTAGTCATTCGGCAGCTTGAAAAGATACGAACCACGGGCTCCAAACGCCTCGGCGATCTCCGGATAGACCGGATAGCATGGTCCGTTCACGAGATTATCGGCCGGCATGATCTCGCTATCGGTAGGATCGACCCCCAGCCGCGTCAGGAAGGCTCGGGCAATGTCATGGATGCAATGAATCTTTGGATGGTTCACGGAATACATGAAGGCATCACCACGAGACCATTGCGTAAACGAGGACGCGATATCTAGGCCATGGTCCGCAAAGTGCGCCAGAAGCTGCGTCCGCTCTTGTTCCCAGCGTCCAAAAAAGCCGCAGCCCTCGAAGACATCGCGCCGGAAAAGCTTGCGGGTTGCCTCAACGCCGAGCCCGGCTTCGTATGCCGCCAGAACGATCATGGAATGATAGGAACCCATCGGTCCTTCGAGCGGACCATCAGAAAAGGCGTAGCAGATATCCGGATGGTAGGCGTCGAAATTGATCGAGGGAATGAAATCGAGATTTTGGGCGCCGCTGAAATCGAGAGCGATATTGCGGAACTGCGGATGAAGGACGACCCTGAAATAGTGGGGCAGCTGTTCTTTATATTTTTCGATGTTCTTCCTGAATGCCCATATGTCCATGGCATCGATATGGAAACGTGGTCCAAGAAGCTTCAGGGAATTCGCAAGACCGAATGTCTGACAATTCGAGACCACAAGCCATGTTTCCATCCGAAAACCACCCCAACAAGCTACACGGTTACATCGTGCTATCACATTGAAATACTGCAGAATTACGCGGCCGGAATCTTCCCGGCACTGGGGCAAGGCAACGCGGCCATTGTTTTACGGCAGGTCTGGCTTGTCTATATCGATGGCGTCAGGCTTGCGCGAATTGCGGCAGGAAAGGCATCTGCATCGCGGGATCCTCCGGCCTCCGGCACGCCCTTGCATCAACAACGCTATCGACGTTCTGGTTAACCGAATCGGCTAATCTCCTTCGGATGTGCAAGGCACGGAGGCAGATTTGGAAACGGCGCTCTATCACCCGATCAAGGCGTTTCTTGAAGCGGCCGGCTATGCGGTCAAAGGCGAGATCGGCGGCTGCGACCTTGTCGGACTGACCGACGCCGAGCCCCCCGTGGTCGTCATCTGCGAACTCAAAATGACCTTCAACCTCGAGCTGATCCTGCAGGCCGTCGATCGCGCCGCCGCCAGCGACGAGGTCTGGATCGCCGCCCGTGTCTCGGCAAAAGGCAAGGGGCGCGAAGGCGACCGTCGTTTCCGCGATCTTTGCCGCAGGCTGGGCTTCGGCATGTTGACGGTATCGGACAACGATCTCGTCGATATCGCCGTCAGCCCCGTTTCCCCGATGCCGCGCAAGAATGTGCGGCGCAGATCACGCCTTGTTGAAGAACATCGGCGGCGCAAGGGCGATCCGGCCCTTGGCGGCAGCACGCGCAAGCCGATCATGACTGCCTATCGCCAGCAGGCCCTTGCCTGCGCTGCCGCCATCGAAAACGGCGTTCAGCGCCCGAAGGACATGCGCGCAGAAGCGCCAAAGGCTCCGCAAATTCTGAGGGATAACGTCTATGGCTGGTTCGAGCGCATCGACCGGGGCATCTACGCCCTGACGGAGCTTGGAGCGGAAGCGCTCAAGCGGTGGCCGATACCGCAGAGCTGAATATGGAAAAATTCCGGCTGAACAACATTAAATTCATGTAATATCTTAACATTTTGCAATAAAAACATGATCGATATTTAATTTGTAAAAGTCGATTGGCGGATCATATTACCAACAAGCGCCAATTCAGTTTTATACTTCGCCTCTAGCAGTAAAGACGAAGCTCAAAGCCTCCCGGAGCAATTGACGCGGACCATTCGACACCTGTCCTGGACATGGACAGGGCGCCATAACGTCAACGATCTCGTAAGGGACTTCTGTCATGCCATCTCTCCTCCGCAAACATCGTACCGCAGCCATTGTCGGCGCCGCCATTATCGTCGGCGCAGGCGCGCTGCCCTTCGCTTTCAGCACATCGGCGTCCGTAGCTTCTGCTGCCGAACCGGCCGGCATCATCGCGCCCGGCGGCTCCTTCGCACCGATCGTCGATGCCGATAAGCCGGCCGTCGTCACCGTCACCACGACCATGAAGGCGACCGACACCAGCGCCGACAGCAACTCGCCGATGGACGAGCAGTTCCGCCAGTTCTTCGAAAATCAGGGCATCCCCTTCCCCAAGCAGATGCCGCGCCAGCAGCAGAGCCAGCGCGCCATGGCGCTCGGCTCCGGCTTCATCATCAGCCCGGACGGCATCATCGTCACCAACAACCATGTCATTCAGAACGCGATCGACATCAAGGTAACGCTGGATGACGGCACCGAGCTTCCGGCCAAGCTGCTGGGCGCCGACGCCAAGTCGGACCTTGCCGTCCTGAAGATCAAAGCGCCGAAGCCGCTCGCAACCATCGCCTGGGGCGATTCCGACAAGCTGAAGCTCGGCGACCAGATCCTCGCGATCGGCAATCCCTTCGGCATCGGCACCACCGTTACCGCCGGCATCGTCTCGGCTCGCGGCCGCGATCTGCACAGCGGTCCCTATGACGATTTCATCCAGATCGATGCGCCGATCAACCACGGCAATTCCGGCGGTCCGCTGGTCGATCGTGAAGGCAATGTCGTCGGCATCAACACTGCCATCTACTCGCCGAATGGCGGCAGCGTCGGCGTCGGCTTCGCCATTCCTTCCGACGAAGCCAAGGCGATCGTCGCCAAACTGGAAAAGAACGGCTCGATCGATCACGGCTATCTCGGCGTCGCCATCCAGCCGGTGACCCCCGATGTTGCCAATGCCATGGGGCTCTCGGAGGCACAAGGTGCGCTCGTCGCTAGTGTCAACGACGATACGCCGGCTGCCCGTGCCGGCATCAAGAGCGGCGACATCGTCACCGCTGTCGGCAACGAGACGGTCAAGACGCCGAAGGACCTGTCGCGGCTGGTCGCCGATCTCTCACCCGGCGACAAGCGTGCGGTCACGCTGTGGCGCGATGGCAAGAGCATGGACGTCAATGTCACCATCGGCGGCAATGACGACAGCAAGCAGGCCGCCAACGATAGTGGCGACGGCAAGGTCCAGCCGTCCAACCAGCCGAGCATCGGTGTCGGCCTTGCCAACCTCACGCCGGATGTCCGTCAGCAGCTGAACCTGCCGCGTGGCGTCGAGGGCGCTGTCGTTGCCAGCGTCAACCCGGACAAGACGGCTGCCGCAGCCGGCATACAGACCGGCGACATCATCGTCTCGGTCAACGATCAGCCGGTGCGTAACGCTCACGAAGTGCAGACGGCAGTCGCACAGGCCGGTAAGGATGGTCGCAAGTCCGTCCTGCTGCTGATCGAGCGCAATGGCGACAAGACCTTCGTCGCCGTGCCGTTCTCTGCCGCCTAAGAGCATGTCGCGCAAAAGTGCGCAGCGGTTTTGCGAGAACGACATGCGCAAAATCAAGAGCTTAGAGCGCAAGGAGCGAATCTGAAAGATCGCGACGCGCTTTAAGAGACTGAAACGTCCTGCAATCGGCCCGTTTCCGGAAAGGAAGCGGGCCGATTGTCTTATGTCACCAGCAATCCCTGCCGCTCTGCAAGCCCGATGCTTGCGAGCGTCCCGGCATTGAACGGCAGAAAGTCCGCCTCGATGCCGTCGCTGAAGATGACACCATGCTCGGCCATCTCGGAGACGACCGTCATCGGCATTTGCGGCCCAATCTCTCCCGAAACCAGCGAAACGCCGGTCGTGCGGCTCGGAAAGGGCTCCCGTACGAAATAGTGCAGGAATTCGGCATCCCAGCGAAATGAGGCGTCGGCAATCCCCGCCGGTAGCTCGACGCCGCAGCTTACGGCCGCTCCCGCCCAACCCGCATAAAGGCTCTTCAGCCATCCCGTCGATCCCATGCCCGTCGACACGATGATGCCGCTCGACGATTGCCGTTCGTGCCGCTCGCCGACCCGCAGATCGTAGCGAGCCGAAACATGGCTGCGCGGACCGATGAAGAGATCATTGACGGCATAAAGCACCTCGCCGGTATTGAGCGAAGCCTTGGCCATGCTGACGCGCTTGAGCGGCCGGCGCTGCGCCAGAGCTTCCGGCAGGAGCCTGCGGATATCGGCCACCTGAAACGGCAGCAACACGCCGTCCCAGCGCTTCGGATCGGGGTTGACCCCGAGCACATTCTGACCGTCGAGATATTTCAGCGTATTGGCGACCAAGCCGTCCTGCCCCAGCACGACGACGAGATCATCGACGCCGAAGATGAAGTTTGCGAGATAACGCCGGTTGAGCGTCTGCACCCTCGCGACGGAGCGCAGGCCGGCCTCGACATCGCGCACCGCCGCCCGGTAGTGCTGCTGTTCCGCCAGATAGTCGCCGAAATCAGCACCCAGATGTTCGACATAGAACTGCGCCTGCTGAACCGTGTTGAAACGCGCCACCAGCTCGTCGAGACGGGTATCGCGGACGATCAGCACGATCTTTCTGTCTTCAGTGCCCGGCATGGCTTATCCCCTTGTCTGCGGCTGCAGCATTTCGCGCAGGAGATCGGGGGTAACGTTGAGCTGGCCGATCTTGGTGGCGTTGTCGGCGAGATCGCGGAAGGCGAGCGCCATCAACTGGCCGGGGTCCATGCCGACCGAGGCGAGCGCCTGCAGCATCTTGGGATCGGCATCGCCGAACGACTTCATCATGGCGGCCAGACCATAGGCCTTGGCGTCGGCTTCCTCGCGGGCGTTGCCCGAAGCGAGGGCGACAAGCGCCTTGTTCTGCTCTTCGAGCGCGATCTTGCCGGTCATCTCCTCGCGACGGATCTGCAGTTGCCGCTCCTGCACCGAGCGTTCCGCATCCATCTGCGCCTCGCGAACCTGGCGCTTCTTGTTCTCGACGGCGATTTCCGTCGCCAACTCGTTCTCCTTGATGGTCCGCTCCTGTTCCACGCTTGCGTTACGGCGCGCATAAATCGCCTCGTCGGCGCCGCGCAGCAGGGCTTCTCGCGCACCGGCCTCCAGCGCCTTGGCGGTCTCAGGCTTCGGCTTCACCGCCAGGATCGACAGGCTCAGGAGTTCGAGACCCAGTGCCTGCAGCACCGGATGATCATGCAGCGCGGCGGCAACGCGGCCCACGAGCAGTTCGCCGGCAGCCAGCACGTCCTTTAGCGACAACGCCTGCACTTCCGCGCGCATGACGACCTGAACCTGATCGATCAATCGCTGCGACAGTTTCTGTGGATCTTCCGAGCCATAGACCCCTTTGGCGTTGAGCGAGAAGTCGAGCAGCTCCGCAGTCCGCTTCGGCTCGGCGATGCGATAGGTGATCTGCCCCTGAACGGTCACCTCCTGGAAGTCCGAGGTCACCTCGGGAAAAATGAACGGCTCATTGACGCTCGCCGTCGGCACCACGACCAGCGAGGTCGACGGCGCGAAGTACCAGAACGAGAGCCCGGCTCCCTCCCGCTGCGGCCGGCCGCTCTGATACTGAATCACATATTGGGTCGGTTGAGCCTTGATGAAACGAAATCCGAACATGACTGCCTCCTGAAAGTGGCGTTGCAAACTGCGATGACGCGAACAAACACCACTTATTGTATTTTGTCAACTAAGTTAGTTGAAACTTTACACTAAGGGACGTCTGCGGTATGTTCGAGGGCATGAACAAACCGGAAAACCTTCATCAAAGACCGATCGTTTCGGTCGATCTCGCAATTTTCGCGCTGGCGCCGGATGGACTGGAGGTTCTCCTGGCACAACGCGGCACGGAACCGTTTGCAGGAAGCTGGGCCTTGCCCGGCGGCTGGATTCACGTCGAGGAGGACGAAGACCTCGAAGCCGCGGCGCAGCGCGTCCTGAGCGAGAAGACGGGTGTCGCAGCCCCTTATTTCGAGCAGGTCGGCGTTTTCGGGAATGCGGCGCGCGATCCGCGCGGCTGGAGCCTGAGCGTGACCTATATGGCATTGATCGCGCAGGATGCCGTCATCCTGCAGCATGGCGGCAATGTCACCGACGCCGCCTGGCATCCGATCGATAGTGAAACGGCAGCAAAGCCTCTTGCCTTCGATCATGCTGCCATTCTGAAGGCAGCGGTTACGAGATTGCGCAACAAGGTCGAATATACGACCCTGCCGGTGCATCTGCTGCCGGAGGCATTCACACTCAGCGAATTGCAGGCCGTCTACGAGCGGCTTCTCGGTCGCATGCTTGATAAATCGGCCTTTCGCAAACGTATCGCCGAAGTCGATTTCATCGAGCCGATCGCCGGTGAAATGCGCCGCGCCAGCAATCGCCCGGCCCAGCTCTACCGGCTGAAACAGGCACGCTCGACAGTCTTCTTCGACCGGACGATCTGAAGCAGCACATTTCCGCGCAAGAGGCAGTTCGTCTTTGACATGGAACTCTTTTTGTCCAAACTCTGCCTTTGTGATGGTACAAATAGCGCGGAACCCGATTGAAACAGGCAGACGGGACGTTTAAACCGCGCCGGCAATATCGGCGGCAAGGGCCTTAGAAACAGGAATGAGCGGCGGCAGGAGTTGGAGTGACTGATCCATACGATATTCTCGGCGTTGCGCGCGATGCGGGCGAAGAGCAGATCAAGGCGGCCTATCGCAAGCGCGCGAAGGCGGCCCACCCGGATTCCGGCGGCGATAGCGATGCTTTCGCCCGATTGCAGAAGGCCTATCAGCTGCTTCTCGATCCAGTGCGCCGCAAGGTGTTCGACGACACCGGCTACGATGTCGAACTGACCGATGCCGTCGACCTGCAGGCGCTGGTCGCAATCGAAAAGCTCATCACCGAGATGGTGCTGGACGAACGCGAGCCGGGCAGCTTCGATCCGGTCGCCAAGATGCGTGCAAGCCTGCTGGAGGAAATCCGCAAGGCGAATTTCAGCAAGAGCGAGCTCGAACGTCACTCGAACCGCATCGGCCTTCACCTCGACCGGCTGGGCAAGCGCCCCGGCAAGGACGTGGTCGGCCATATGCTGCGCGCCCGCATCAAGGCGATCGCCACCGCAATCAGCGAAACGGAAGCCAAGATCGGTGCCAGCGAACGCGCCTGTGACATGCTCGAGGGTTACCTTTACGAACTGGACGAGCCGCAGGATGAAGCGGATGCAGCTCCCGAAATCGAGTGGGACGAGCCACGGGTCCGCTCGGCCGCGCAATAGCAGCGGCGCGTTGCGCGCCGTCCTCCGCGTTCAGATTTCGCGTTTGCCTTGATCGCGAGATCACTTTCGGCAACGCTATGTTGCAATGCAACAATCGTCCCTAGACAAATCGAGGTGCTGGCCTAGATCAAGCATCCGACACGCTGTCTTGTTCCATCGAATGATGGCGAGGCGGCAATGACGGACGCCGGAATTCCGGTGCCGATGACGGTCTATATGGCGAGGTATGCGTTTGCTGGTTTCCAAAGCGGATGAAATCGTCTTTGAACATCTGAGCGAAAACCGATCGCGGGCCGCATTGAGGGGTGCCTTCTGGTCGGCGCTGGATACGCTGATCCCGACGGCGCTCAACAGCCTGGTTTTCGTTGTCACGTCGCGTTTTCTGCTACCGCAGGATTTCGGTCTGGTCGCACTCGCCTTCGCCATCGTCAGTTTCGCCGCCGGCTTCGGGCCGACGGCATTCGGCGAGGCGCTGATCCAGCAGAAATCCATTCGACGCAGCCATCTCGATACCGTCTTCTGGCTGTCCTTCGTCTCCGCGGCCATTCTTTATGCCGCGCTATTTCTGCTTTCGCCGTTTCTCGCCCATTGGGTCGGACATGACGACATCGTCAAGCTGCTGCTGATTATCGGCCTCAAGATCTTCTTCGACATGATGATTATCGTCCCCAACGCCCTCATCGGCCGGACGATGTCGTTTCATCTGGCGGCGGCCCGCACCGCGATCGCCACCTTCGTCTCGGCCGCCATCTGCCTTTCGCTGATTTTCGCCGGTTTCGGGCTTTGGGCGCTTGCGATCGCCCAGATCGCCGCGCCGGCCGCCGCCTGCATTGCAGCTTTCTGGGGCGCAAAATGGCTGCCCGGTTTCAGGGTCAAGCTCTCAAGCCTGCGCGAACTGTTGCATTACGGCGCCTTCGCCTCGGGCAACCGCTTTCTCCAGACTATGAATCTCGACCAGTTGATCATCGGCACGCTGGTCAGCCCGGCCGCTCTCGGCATCTATAATTTCGCGCGGCGGCTCTACGAAATGCTCAACAACGTCGTGGCGGGCGGCCTGAATTCGGTGAGCCACGTCCTGCTCTCCTCCCTGCAGCACGACAAGGACAAGGTGCGGGAAGCTTTTCTCATGGCGACCTTCGGCTGCTCGCTGGTGTCCTTCCCGGCCTTTATGGGACTGGCAGCGGTCGCAGACGACGCCATTCCGCTGATCTTCGGCCCACACTGGGCGGCCGCCATCTGGCCGGTTCGCTTCTTCTGCGTGATCGGCCTGATGGCTGGCATCGGCGTGATCCAGGCATCGCTGATCACCAGTCAGGGCAGGTCCGACTGGTGGTTCTATTATCAGCTGGTGCGCAACGTCGTCTCGATCCTCACCGTTTTCATTCTCCACAAATATGGCGTGTCGACCGTCGTCTTCGGGCTCATGGTCGGAGTGCTGCTGCTTTGGCCGGTGACGCTTTGGATGGTCTCGCGATTGATCGGTCTCAGCATTTCGGAATATTTCGGTCAGTTCCTGCGACCGATCGCGGCCTATCTCGGCATGCTTGTCGTCGTTCTGGCAGCCTCGTCAGCCTTGTACGACCGCCCCCTCGCGGTGCGTCTGATCTGCGAAGTGCTGGTCGGTGGCCTCACCTATTCGGGCCTCATCCTTCTCTTGTGCCGGGAAAGGGTCCTCTTCCTCGTGCGGACGACACTGCAAGGTCGCCGCGCCAGGACACAGTAGAGCCGTCGCGACCACCGGACTGGAGCGGCACCCATACGGGTCCCTTCGACCGTCGCGATGGCAATAGCAAATGTCGGAAAGGTGCCTCATGACACTGGTTACGTTCATCATACCCGTTCGCCATCAGGCCAATTCCAAGGATTGGCCATCGCTGAAACGACGGCTTGCACAGACGATCGCCTCGATCTCCGGGCAATCCAACAGCAACTGGCGGGGTGTGGTCGTCGCCAATGAAGGCGCCGATCTGCCCGAGATGCCGCCGAATTTTACGGCGGAGCGCGTGACCTTCCCGCCGAACCAGCTGCACGACATCGATGGCGCCGACCGCGAGAAGGTCTATGACGCCTTCCGCCTGGACAAAGGCCGCCGCGTGCTGAGCGGCATGCTTGCAGCGCGCGATACCCGCTTCTTCATGATCGTCGACGACGACGACTTCGTCAGCTCGAACATCGTCGATTTTGCCGCTGGAAATAGCGATGCGAACGGCTGGAAGATCGACCGGGGCTATCTCTGGAACGAAGGCGGCCGGCTGCTTTTGCATCACAACGATTTCGCCAATTTCTGCGGCACGTCACTGATCATCCGCTCCGACCTCTACCGACTACCGACAGCCTTCGAGAATGCCGAGGTCGATTACATCAAATCCATGCTCGGCAGCCACGTGCGCATCGGCAAGCTGCTGGCCGACGCCGGCTCACCGCTCGGATCGCTGCCCTTTCGCGGGGCGATCTACCGCGTCGGCCATGCCGGAGCGCACAGCAAGTCCTCCAATCTGATCAGGACCCATTTCCTCAACCGATCGGTGCTGACAAGCCCCCGCCAGTTCCTGGGCAACCTTTCGCGGGTGCGTCCGCTCGATCGAAACTTGAGAAACGAATTCTTCGGCGCGCGCGCAGCCGGATAGCGCGGGCTCATCCCTTCCGCTCAACGAGAGGCTTCGATCAATGCCGGCTGATGCAACGAGACATAGATATGCCGCGCTGGATGCGATGCGCGGCCTGGCGGCATTGGCCGTCGTCGTCTATCACCTCGACAGGCCCTATGCGCCCTCAGCCTATATCGCCGTCGATTTCTTCTTCGTGCTCAGCGGCTTCGTCATCGCCAGGGCCTACGGAGAGAAGCTCGCGAACGGCATGACGGTGCTCGCCTTCATGACGGCGCGCTACGTGCGCCTCTATCCGCTATTTCTGATCGGCAGCGTCTACGGCCTAGTGCAATTGCTCCTGCATTGGCAGGCATCCGGTGTCGGACGGACCGATCTTGCAGCAAGCATCGTCTCGACTGTCTTCATGCTGCCCTCACCGAGTTTTCTCACACGATCGGCCGGCGACATATGGGCGCTCTACCCGCTGAATGGCCCCGCATGGTCGCTGTTTTGGGAATTGCTTGCCAATCTGGTCTTCGCGCTCGTGCTCTTCAGGCTGAAAACGCGGAGCCTCATCCTCATCGCCGCGGCTTCGCTTGTCATGCTGATCGGCTCGGTCTTCTACCACAAATCGCTCGATCTCGGCTGGGAATGGCGTTCCGTGGATGGCGGCTTTGCCCGCGTCTTCTTCTCCTTCACGCTCGGAATGATTATCTATCGGCTGCGAAACACCACCGCGCTTGGGAGGACCGTGAACAGCTATGCGGCCCTGCTGCCGATCGCGGCGATCCTGACCTTGCTGTTTCTCCCCACCTATTCGCTGAAATATGCGCTTGTCTTCTGCATCCTGATCTCGCCGCTCATCGTCCTTGCCGGCACGATGCTGGAGCTGCCGGCCAAACTACAGAAGCTCGGCATCTTTCTCGGTTATCTCTCCTACCCGATCTATATGTGCCATCGCGGCTTTACCGAGGTCTACGGGCATCTGATGCGCAATGTTCACTTGCCGCATCCCATCTATATCGGGATCTATCTCGTCGCGATTTCAATCATCGCGCTTATCTCGGCCAAGCTTGCCGAAGTCGTGGTTCGCTATGCCGGCTCCTCGAAAAGCGGCGCCAAAGGCATCGAGGCTAGCCAACGCGGCTAGCCGGTTCAGATGGTCACGTGTGGACGGCGGCAAGGGCGATCGCGTCCGCGACCTCCTCAAGCCGATCCGAGAGGTTGGCTGTGGCGACGCGCAAATGGGTACTGGGCAGGATCGAGAATTTGGCGCCCGGATGCACCGCAATGCCCCGCGCAGCCAGGGTCACCATCGCAAAGGGTTCCGACGAGACCGGCACCCAGGCGCACAAACCCTCTCCATGTCGCGCGTTGACGCCGCGCTCGCCGAGCGCATCGATGAGGCCCGCCCGGCGCTCCCGATAGGTCCTGCGGGCGTGATCGAGGCAGGCTTCCGTCTCGGGGTCGCGCAGCAGCCAGGCGGCTGCGGCCTGCAGGATTCGGCTCGTCCAGCCGGCGCTGAAACTACGGTAGGACTGGATCTGGTCGACGATCGCTCGCGAGCTCGACAAGACCGCCAAGCGCAGGTCCGGCCCATGCGTTTTCGAAAACGACAGGATATGGATGACGCGATCGGGAAAGAGATGCCCCATCGAATGGCGCGGCGCCGTCGAGATATCGGCGACGCCATCGTCCTCCACGATCAACGTATCCTTGTCGCGAAGGATTTCAGCCATGTGTGCCATGCGCGCCGCGCTGACGCTTTGACCCGTGACGGAATGGATACGAGGCTGGAAGATGAAGGCGACCGGGCGGTATTTCAGCGCGTCCTCCAGCGAAGACGGCAACGGCCCTTCCTCGTCGCATTTCACCGGTATAATGCGGGCACCGCGATCCTCCAGAATATCCAGAAGTCGCATGCCTGTCGGGTCTTCTATCGCGACGGCAGCGCCCGGCATGACCAGGGCATTGATCAGGGTGTAAACGGCATTATAGCCGCCATTGGTCGCTAGAAACGCCTCCGGCTCATAGGGCCAGCTCTTCCTGACCTCTCCCTCCAGCTCCGGCAGGATACGGCTGCGCTCGTAGCTGTTGAGATTTTCAGCCGATGCACCATAGACCATCGCCGCCTCAAGCCTTGGCAGAAGCTGCACATCGGGAACGGCGGCTGTCAGGTTCAGCGCGTCACCACCATAGTCACCGACACTTGCAAGCCGCGCCGGCTTGGCGATGAAGCGATCCCCGCTGACCCATGTGCCATTCCTCCCGCGCCCGCTGATGATCTTCTGGCGTCGAAGCTCACTCCATGCCTCGGATAGCGTTGCCGGGCTCACACCAAGCACAAAGGCAAGATCGCGGATCGGCGGCAGCTTGGTGCCGACCGGCAGGGCGCCGGCGCGAATGAGCGCGCTCGTTTCAAGCGCAATGCCGCGGATGGTTCGATCGCTCAATTTTGAGGCAAACCATTTCGCATCCCGATCTTCGCTCATTTTCGCACCATTTTTAATGTTCAATAACGTAATAACATTTGATCGACCCATATTGAACATTTAGTCGTTGAGAAAACAAGTTTTCCCGCGAGTGAATTTCATGCCTCTTACTCTTCGACTTGCTCTCCGTGACTGGGACTATATGACGCCATTGGTCCTGGGCGACGTCTCTTCTCCTAAGCTCGACATCAAGGTGGATCGCGTCGGTACGCTGATCTCCCATGTCGGCAAGAGCGGCGCCTATGATGCTGCCGAAACCTCGTTCAGCCGTTACACGCAGATGCGCATCGATGGTGACGAGAGCGTGGTCGGCATACCGAACTTTATCATGCGCGGCTTCCGCCATCGCTGCGTCATTACCACCAAGGACAGCCCGATCACGAGCTTCGCCCAGCTTGCCGGCAAGCGCATCGGGGTCACCGGCTGGCGCGACTCCGGCAACACTTGGACGCGGGCAGCACTCCGGCGCGAAGGCGTCGGCGTCGAGGATGCCATGTGGTATGCCGGCCGCCTCACGGAGGCCCATCCGATCACCGATCGCCTCGACGGCTTCGGCCGCCCCGGCCGCATCGAGGCGGCTCCCGGCGAAAGACCGATGATGGATCTGCTGAAGGAGGGGCTGCTCGACGCGATCTTCACGCCCTTCATGCCGGACGGCTATTTCGCCGGCAATTCCGGTTTTCGCCAGGTGCTTTCGGATTTCCGCGGCGCCGAACATCGCTATTTTGCCGATGTGGGCTATGTACCGGGTATGCACCTGATCGGATTGAAGGCGGAGTTCGTCGCCGAGCATCCCTGGGTCATGGCCGAACTCAGCGCCCTCATCGATGAATCGCAGCGCATGTGGCTCAGCAAGCGGCGCAAATATGCCGACACCACGCCCTTCATGCTCGACGAGCTGTTGAAATCGGCCTCCGAATTACCCGAAGGTTGGGACGCGAGCGGCTTTGCCGCCAACCGCAAGATGATCGGTGATTTCGCTTCGGAATTGCATGTGCAGGGCATCCTGCCGCGGCTGATGACGCCGGAAGAGCTGTTTCCATTCGACGTCGACGGCAGCCGGACGACCGCTGCCTGACCATCGCTTCAAATCAGAGACACAAAGCCAAAAAGGGGAATGAACATGTCGCTGAAGAAAATGACCTATGTTGCCATGGCAAGCCTGATGATGTCGGGCGCCGCCTTCGCTGAGGATGCTAGCCTGCCGAAACTGTCGGTCAACAAGGACCTGCAGGCCAAGCTGCCGGAAGCTCTTCGCACATCGGGCAAGATGATCTCCGTCAACAACGGCTCCTTCCCTCCCTATGAAATCGTCACCGGCACCAAGCTGACCGGTGCCAGCGCCGATCTGACCGACGCGATCGGCGAGGTGCTTGGCGTGAAGATCGAGCATGAAAGCGTCAGCGGCCTGCCCGCCATCCTCGCTGGCATCAATTCGGGCCGCTACCAGTTCGCCTTCGGACCGATCGGCGATTTCAAGAGCCGCGAGGAAGCCAACGACTTCGTCGACTGGGTGCAGGAATTCGTCGTGTTCGCCGTCCAGAAGGGCAACCCGAAGGGCATTACCTCGCTCGACAGCGCCTGCGGCCAGCGCATTGCCGTCATGGCCGGCGGCTCGGCCGAAAAGGTCATCCAGGTTCAGGCCGAAAAGTGCAAGACCGACGGCAAGGGCGCGATCGAGGTCCAGTCCTTCACCGACCAGCCAAGCTCGATCCTCGCTGTCCGTTCCAAGCGTTCCGACGCCTTCTTCTCCTCGCAGGCCCCGCTCACCTATTTTGTATCCCAGGCGAACGGCCAGCTGGAGCTGACCGGCGTCGGCCAGAAGAACGGCTTTGAAGATCTCTATCAGGGCGCCGTCGTGCCGAAGGGCTCGCCGCTCGGACCTATTCTCAAGGATGCCGTCAAGGTTCTTATGGACAACGGCACCTATGCCGCCATCATGAAGAAATGGGGCCTTGAGAACAACATGATCAAGGAACCGGGTATCAATCTTGGCGGGATGTTGCCGAAATGAGCACGAATGCCAAAGATATCGCATCGCCATCCGGCGATGCGTCGGAACGGGATGTGGCGAATGCCCACACACCGTTCCCGAAGGGCCGTGTGGCGGCCTGGGTCATTACGCTTGCGATCGCGGCCTATTGGGCGTGGTCGGTCGCCCACAATGAAAACTTCGGCTGGCACGTCGTCGGGCAGTATTTCTTCGATCCCGTCGTCATCAGCGGCCTTTATGTTTCGCTTGGCCTCACCGTCGTCGCCATGGCGCTCGGCATCGTGTTCGGCCTTTTGCTCGCAATCGCCAGGCTGTCGAAGGACACGCTGGCAAGCACGCTCGCGTCCCTGTTCATCTGGTTCTTCCGCGGCACGCCGCTGCTTGTGCAACTGATCTTCTGGTACAATCTCTCGACGCTCTTCCCGACGCTATCGATCGGCATCCCCTTCGGCCCGACCTTTATCAGCTGGGACACGAATTCCGTCATCAGCCCGATGACGGCAGCAATCGCCGGCTTGGCGCTTAACGAAGCTGCTTATATGGCCGAGATCATTCGCGGCGGCCTGCTTTCCGTCGACAAGGGCCAGTTCGAAACCGCCGAGGCCTTTGGCATGACGCGCATCCGCGCTCTGCGCCGCATCATCATCCCGCAGGCCATGCGCTCCATCGTGCCGCCGACGGGCAACCAGCTCATCAGCATGATCAAGGCGACCTCCCTCGTCAGCGTCATCGCCATGGCCGATCTGCTTTATTCGGTGCAGTCGATCTACAACCGCACCTTCGAAGTCGTCCCGATGCTGCTCGTCGCCGTCATCTGGTATCTGCTGATCACCTCGGTGCTGAACATCGGCCAGAGCTATATCGAGCGCTATTATAGCCGCGCTGACCGCCGCACCGGCACCACGAAGGCAGCAAAGGACAGCGCGCCGGCGCTCGTGCCTGCACAGGAGACGGGACAATGAACGCTCCTGTGAACTCAATCGTCAATGTGAGCCCGCTGGTGCAGGCCCGCAACGTCCACAAGTCCTTCGAAAATCTCGAAGTGCTGAAGGGTATCGACCTCGATGTGACGCCGGGCGAGGTGGTCGTCATCCTCGGCCCCTCCGGTTCCGGCAAATCGACCTTCCTACGCTGCATCAACCATCTGGAATCGATCAATCGCGGCTCGATCGAAGTCGATGGCGAGCAGATCGGCTACCGGCTGGACAAAGGTAGATTGGTAAAACTATCCAATCATGCGATCGCGTTGCAACGGCGCAAGATCGGCATGGTGTTCCAGCAGTTCAACCTCTATCCGCATATGACGGCGCTGCAGAATGTCATCGAGGCACCGATCGGTATCCATGGCGAAAGCCGCCGCCAAGCGACCGATAACGCAATGGCATTGCTCGACCGTGTCGGGCTTTCGGCCAAGGCCAACAACTACCCAAGGCAGCTTTCCGGCGGCCAGCAGCAGCGTGTGGCGATTGCAAGAGCGCTCGCGATCAAGCCGAAGCTGATGCTGTTCGACGAGCCGACCTCCGCGCTCGATCCGGAATTGGTCGGCGAGGTGCTGTCGACCATGCGCGATCTCGCCAGCCAAGGCCTGACGATGATCGTCGTCACCCACGAGATCGGCTTTGCCCGCGAAGCGGCCGACCGCGTCGTCTTCATGGATGGCGGCAAGATCGTCGAGCAGGGCAAGCCCGAGGATGTGATCGGCAATCCCCAGCATCCTCGCACCAGAAGCTTCCTGTCGCGCTTCATCTAGCGCGACAGCTCCATCATCAGTGCAGCCTGCACGCTCTATGGCGGATGGCGGCTCAAGCGAACCATTGGAATAGCCATGACCCTCGACAACGATTTCGCCCGCCTTTCGGACTTCGAGCCGATGAAGGCCGAACTGACCGGCATCCGCCAGCATCTGCACGCCAATCCCGAACTTTCCTTCGAGGAGGCGGAAACCGCGCGTTTCGTCGCCGAGAAGCTGGAGGGCTGGGGTTATGATGTCACGCGCAATGTCGGCGGGCACGGTGTCGTCGCGCGCATGACTGTTGGAGCCGGCAAGAAGAGCATCGCGATCCGCGCCGACATGGACGCCCTGCCGATCACCGAGCAGACCGGCGCCTCATACGCCAGCAAGACGCCTGGCAAGATGCATGCCTGCGGCCACGACGGCCATACGACCATTTTGCTCGGGGCCGCCGAATATCTCGCCCGTACCCGCCGCTTCAACGGCACTGTGAACCTGATCTTCCAGCCGGCCGAAGAGGCGGGTGCCGTCAGCGGTGCCCCCGCCATGATCAAGGATGGCCTCTTCGAACGCTTTCCCTTCGACGTCATTTACGGGCTGCACAATCACCCCGGTGCTGCGGAAGGCACCTGGCTGTTGCGCTCCGGCCCGCTGATGGCGGCAGCCGATACCGTCGAGATTACCATCACGGGCAAGGGCGGCCATGCGTCGCGCCCGCATCTGACCATCGATCCAGTTGTTGTCGCCTGCAATCTCGTCGTCAGCCTGCAGACGATCGTTGCCCGCAGCATCGACCCGACGCAGACGGCCGTGGTGACAGTCGGCGCCATCCATGCCGGCGAGGCTTCGAACGTCATTCCGGAAAGCGCGAAGATGTTGCTCACGGTCCGCTCCTTCGATCCGAAGGTGCGCGAGCTGCTCGAGGCCCGCATCCGCAAGCTGACGGAATCGATCGCAGACGGCTATGGCGCAAGCGTCGACATCGACTATACCTACGGCCACCCTGTTGTCGTCAACTCCGAGAAGGAAACGGAATTTGCCCGCATGGTGGCTGAAGAACTGGTCGGCGCCGACAAGGTCACCACCTGCGGCCTGATCCCCGGAAGCGAGGATTTCTCCCACTATCTCGAGCACAAGCCCGGGAGCTTCCTTCGTCTCGGCAATGGCGTGAATTCGGCCATCCTCCACAGCGCCAAATATGATTTCGCCGACGAAAGCCTCACCACCGGCGCCGCCATGTGGGCACGGCTGACCGAGCGCTATCTCGACGCCTGAGGCAACTCCACAAGGTTGCCTCTCCAGCAGACAGCCAAGCAACCGACAGCCCGGGCGATGAGCCGGGGCTGATCCGTTAGTGGCTTATGATGGGAGGAGCAGAGTACCCTTATCGACCTCGCCAAAGTCTCGTCATCAAATGAGCTCGGCGCGATCCGGTCTCCGCAAATGATTACTTGTCGAGGGATGCCAGCTTGTCGGATGCGACAGGCGCCGTCTTCGTGGCTGCCTCCGAAGACACCCCGGCCTCCGCCTGCGCGCCCTGGGCCTGCACCAGCCGCCATTCATTTTCCAGGCGATCAATCACGTAAGTAGGAATTTCATTTCTTACGTTTTCAAACTCTTGCATCACGACCTCCATTGTCATGCGGTATTGGCATGACATGGAAGAGTTTCTTTGTAAATCAAGGCATTAAACTATTTAAACGATTAAAATTTTTTCAATCGTTTGAAATATATCCGCCTGTGGAAAAAGCTGCAGACAGCGTTAATTAGAACGCGCGGAACTATCCGCCGAGGGCAGAACATCGGCCGCACCGGACGAAACACCCTTGCCTAACGGCGCTCCGACTATCCGCCGTGGGCGACTGCCGAGTTCCAGATCCTGTGCGCGCCAGATTGAATCGTGCTGCTCGCGCATCGCGTCCGCGGCCTCGCGCACCACCTCGGAAATCTGCAGGAGTTGCTTTGCGAGAGGGCTCGTTCTGCGCCAGATCATGCCGATCGTCCGCGACGGCTGCGGGCTTTGGAAGCGCACTGTCGAGACCGGGGCCGAACGGGTTTCCACCGCCACGGCCATCTCCGGTATCAAGGTGACGCCTATGCCGGCGCTGACCATCTGCACCAGTGTCGACAGGGAGCTGCCATCCATCAGTTCGCGCGGCAGTGCCGATTGTATGTTGCAGAAGGAAAGCGCCTGATCGCGGAAACAATGGCCCTCCTCCAGCAACAACAGGCGCATCTCGCGAAGCGCCTCGCGGTTGGGAACCGGCTTGCCCTCGTCCTCGCTTGGTCGCACCAGGACGAAATTTTCCGCAAACAGCGGCACTTCTGTCAGAGACGCCTCGGAGATGGGCAGAGCGACGATTGCCGTATCCAACCTCCCCTCCTCCAGCTCGTCGACAAGTTTCGAGGTCAGGGTCTCGCGCACGTGAATATCGAGCCCCTCGTAGATGCGTGTGAGATTGCCGATGATGCTCGGCAGCAGGTAGGGAGCGACCGTGGGGATGATGCCGATGCGCAGCCGGCCGACGGGCTGATTGTGCGATGCACGGGCGAGATCGCCCAACTCGTCGACGGAACGCAGGATATCGCGGACACGGACCGCGAAGGCCTCACCGAAATTGGTCAGCCGCACCTGCCGCGCACCTCGCTCGAAGAGCTCGGTACCGAGCTGCTCCTCCAGTTCCTTGATCTGCATCGACAGGGCCGGCTGGGAGATCGCGCATAAATCGGCGGCGCGCCCGAAATGGCCGTGTTTCGCCAAGGCCTCGAAATAGCGCAGCTGTTTGAGTGTGATGTTTGTCATAAGTTTATCTTATCGCAGCAATCAGGAAATCCAACTTAAATTAATGAAAGGCCTTAGCTATAGTGCCGCCGCAGAGATGAGATGCGGCCGCCAGTCATACGAAGCTCATATTGCGAGCGTTGACTGCGTTCGGTTCATCGATGTGCGGGGCGTTGTAAGGCAGAGAACCCAAGCTTTGCCTGTTTCCACGCTCTCGTTTCGTGCGAGGCCAGAACAACGAGAGATTCATGCGTCTGACATGTCGCCGCCATGCCCGCCTTCAAGCCGGACCATTTCCCGGAGGGCTGGCAAAACTCCATCTCCGGTCGTCACAATTCAAATCATCGTAAGGGAGAAAAATTATGGATAACAAAGTCGAGAGCACCGGCAAGTGTCCGTTTCCGCACGGAAACACCAGCGTTTCGGCCCGTTCGAACCGCGACTGGTGGCCGAACCAGCTGAATCTCAAGATTCTTCACCAGAATTCAGCACTGTCCAGCCCGCTGGGCGCGGCATTCAATTACGCCGAAGAGTTCAAGAAGCTCGATCTGGAGGCCCTGAAGAAGGACCTCACCGCCCTTATGACGGATTCGCAGGAGTGGTGGCCGGCCGACTTCGGCCATTACGGCCCGCTCTTCATCCGCATGGCCTGGCACAGCGCCGGCACCTATCGCACCGGCGACGGCCGCGGCGGCGCCTCCTCCGGCACGCAGCGTTTCGCACCGCTCAACAGCTGGCCGGATAACGTCAACCTCGACAAGGCCCGTCGCCTGCTGTGGCCGATCAAGCAGAAGTACGGCAACAGCATTTCCTGGGCCGACCTTCTGATTCTCACCGGCAATGTCGCGCTAGAATCCATGGGCTTCAAGACCTTCGGCTTCGGCGGCGGCCGCGAAGACATCTGGGAGCCGGAAGAAGACATCTACTGGGGTGCGGAAGACACCTGGCTCGGCGACAAGCGCTATACCGGCGACCGCAACCTGGAAAACCCGCTCGCAGCCGTGCAGATGGGCCTGATCTACGTCAATCCGGAGGGCCCGAACGGCAATCCTGACCCGCTTGCCGCGGCACGTGACATCCGCGAAACCTTCGCCCGCATGGCGATGAACGACGAAGAAACCGTCGCCCTCATCGCCGGCGGCCACACCTTCGGCAAGACGCACGGTGCTGGCGATGCCGCCAACGTCGGCCCCGAGCCGGAAGCAGCCGGCATCGAAGAACAGGGCCTCGGCTGGAAGAACAGCTTCCGCAGCGGCAAGGGCGGCGATGCGATCGGCAGCGGTCTCGAAGTCACCTGGACCTCGACGCCGACCAAGTGGAGCAACAACTTCTTCTGGAACCTGTTCGGCTACGACTGGGAACTGACGAAGAGCCCGGCCGGCGCGCATCAGTGGACCCCGAAGCATGGTGCAGGCGCCAACTCGGTGCCCGACGCGCATGACAAGTCCAAGCGTCACGCTCCGTCGATGCTGACGACCGACCTCGCCCTGCGTTTCGATCCGGCTTACGAGAAGATTTCTCGCCGCTTCTTCGAAAACCCGGACGAATTCGCCGATGCCTTTGCCCGCGCATGGTTCAAGCTGACCCATCGCGACATGGGTCCGCGCGTGCGCTATCTCGGCCCGGAAGTGCCGAGCGAAGAGCTCATCTGGCAAGACCCGATCCCGTCTGCCAGTCATGCGTCGATCGATGCCAACGATGTTGCCGCACTCAAGGGCGAGATCGCCGCATCGGGCCTGACGATCCCGCAGCTGGTATCGACTGCCTGGGCTTCTGCCTCCACTTTCCGCGGCTCGGACAAGCGCGGCGGCGCAAACGGCGCCCGCATCCGCCTTACGCCACAGAAGGATTGGGAAGCCAACCAGCCGGCCCAGCTTGCCTCCGTTCTGCAGAAGCTCGAAGGCATCCAGAAGAAGTTCAACGATGCCCAGACCGGCGGCAAGTCGGTATCGCTTGCCGATCTGATCGTTCTCGGCGGTTCCGTCGCTATCGAACAGGCTGCGAAGAAGGCCGGCCGTGACGTCGTCGTGCCCTTCGCTCCCGGCCGTACCGATGCGACGCAGGAACAGACCGATGTCGAAGCCTTTGCCGTTCTCGAGCCGATCGTCGACGGCTTCCGCAACTATCAGCGGCAGGCCTACACAGTCTCTTCGGAAGAGCTGCTGATCGACAGGGCCCAGCTGCTGACGCTGACGGCACCGGAAATGACCGCCCTCATCGGCGGCCTGCGTGTGCTGAACGCCAATGTCGGCCAGAGCCAGCACGGCGTCTTCACCAAGCGCCCGGAAAGCCTGACGAACGACTTCTTCGTGAACCTGCTCGACATGGGCACGGAGTGGAAGGCGGTCTCCGACGCCAAGGACGTCTTCGAAGGTCGTGACCGCGCAACCGGCGACGTGAAGTGGACCGCAACGCGGGCCGATCTCGTCTTCGGCTCGAACTCGCAGCTGCGCGCGATCGCCGAAGTCTACGGCCAGGCCGACGCCGAGAAGACGTTCGTTCAGGACTTCGTTGCCGCCTGGACGAAGGTCATGAACGCAGACCGCTTCGACATCGCTTGATGTAACCAAGCAAAGCGCCCGGACGCGATCTGTTTCAGATCGCGTCCGGGCGCACCGTCTTGTCTGCTCTTAGAACATGCTCTCTTAGCGACCTAGTATTGGTTGCGATTGGCAGAAGCCCCGAGAGCCGCACCAATACAAGACGCAACAATCGCCAGGACGAGAGAAATGCACGCAACGAATGCGCCAACGGAAATGACCTTCGCGGTGACCGAGGCGGCCTGAAGCGCCTTGGCCTTGGCAGCATCGACAGCCTGGTGGTATTGCAGTTCGTATTGAGCAACTTCATTCTTTGCCTGGTCAGCCGGAATATTCTGTGCGCGAGCCAATGCATCGGCGGCGCGAGCGCGCGCTTCGTCAGCCTTCGAGGGATCTCCGGTCAGGACGGCCTGAACCGAGACAACAGCCGCCTGACGCAGCTCCTGCGGATCATTGCCGCTATTGCGGATCTGTTGCGTGATCGTATCGATTGGATTGGATATCTTGCCGATAGCTGGCATAGCCGCCGCTTGCGCCGTCTTGCCCGCTCCCGACAACAGTTCCGTCACCCCGTTGAATGCACCGCCGACGACAGCCCCCGCGGATGTGGTCAGCAGATAAACGACGAGAAGGGTCGAGACGGCCCAAGCTGCAGCACCATGCAGGATTCCGATCGCAGTCGATATTGATCCGGAAAGACGGCTTGCGGCGTAGCCGCCCACGAAGGAAGCAAGCAGACCTGAGCCGATGAACCAGGCAGCCCCGGAGAGTGAGGCAGCGAGCCCAGGCGCATTCTGGCCGCTGGCCGGGTCGGCGATTGCAGCGCCGATACCGACACCTAAGAGATTGAGCACAATCTGGACGCCGAGAGCAGTGGCGCTTGCGGCAAGGATGGCACTCAAGGATGCCTGCCGCAAAGGCACGGCATCCGGGAAGGACGAAAAGCCATTGTTGTAGCTAACGGATTCACTCATGGAACTAACCTCATGACAGGTTTACACGAGCCGGCCGCATATCGCTGACCAGCCGACGTGGAATGAAAGCACCTAGGATGGGCGGCAGCGACACTTACAGATGGCAATGTCGCTGCCTGTTGATCTCAACGGGTAGACTGCAATTGCAGACGCGAGACGCCGGCCGCCACATTCAGGCCAGTGCCCGCCTCCGCACTCAGAGGCTGGAGAGCGAAGTTTTTGGAATTACCACCGACGAGAACGTTTGCTCCAAGCCCGAGACCGACAGAGGCACCCGCCGACGCTCCGACATAAGTACCCGCCAGAGCGCCGTCGCCAATGCGTGTGGGCGCAGTGTTGACAACGACCCAGCTCAGATAGGTCTTGCGGGTGATGCCGATGTCGATGCCGAGCTTGCCGATCGAGCCCGTATAGCGCTCGACTTTGCCCGTTCGCTGCTTGAACGTACAGCTGACTGCCTTGTTCGAGCCGATGATCATACCGACGCCGCCCGCAACTTCGCAGGAAAGCGTTCCGAGGCGCTCCTTGGGCTCGGATGCAACCTGCCCGGACTGCTTCTTCGGATGATGTTGGCTATTGGCGGCGAAAGCCGCGGGAGCAAAAGCCGCAGCGACGATCGCAGCCGCAATGATAGTGTTTTTCATGATGTCTCCTTCGGTCGTCTCAGCACCGTCCCAAGGCGGTCGGCGCCAGAGCGGCCACACGTCAATCTCGCCCTACTTGGACGGTTCGAGATCAACTTGGACAAACGATATTGTTGATGATCCGAGTTCCGGCATATTCGCCGGCAATCGAGATGGCGCGTTGCCGAGCCTGATCAGAGGCCGCACTCCCGGACAGGACGATTGCGCCTTCGGTGACGCTGACATCGATACGGCAATCCTCCAGCCCCTCCGCATAAGCGATCAGGCAGCGGATCGCCGCGCAGGTTGCGTAGCGATCCGACGATGTCGTCAGCGATGAGAACCTGGCCAGGAAAAGCATTGGAAGCCTCGACAAATCGCAGGGTTGGGTTTCGCGCGCCCTTTGGCGTCAGCGAAGCGCGTTCTTGATGGCGTCCTTGGCCTTGCCGACTTGCGTCTGGATCTTGCCTTCGATCTTTTCGGCCGCACCTTCCGCTCTGAGCCGATCGTTTCCCGTCAGCTTTCCCGCAGCCTCCTTGAGGGAGCCGCTTGCTTCCTTGACTGCGCCTTTGACACGGTTCTTGTCCATTTCTTATCTCCTTGAGTTTTCAAAAGAGCAGGCGCCGGCGGTTCACCGGGGCCATGAACAATGAAATAGGGCGGTAACGCATGGCGCGCAGAGCAGAAAGTACTATTGATGCTAGTAGAAAATAGCCTTTTTGAGGCTGTCCGACGCGTTGATCCATGGATGAAGGCAACCGTAAGCGGATTGGCGGCAACTCATTTCGATTTCCTCCCCCGAGAGACCGCAGAGATACCCGTGAAACCGCGTTCCCTTGCCCAGATCACCGCGGCCGAGCGCCGGTTGACGCCGATCTTCGCATAGAGCGATGCGACATGGTTGCGGATCGTGTTTTTGGAAAGATGCAGCGTATCGCTCATTTCTGCATCGCTTTGGCCACGGCAGATCAAGGCGAGAATTTCCCTTTCGCGGTCGCTGAGATCGAGAAGCTGCGCCGACGGCACCTTGCCGTTGGAAACCTGTCGCAGGGTCGCGAGACGATCGACGATGGAACGGCTGAACCACGAGGTATCGGCCATCACGCTTTCTATGGCTTCGATCAGCTCCGTCTCACTTCGCCGGCGCTCCGTGACATCCTGCACCGACCAGATGACGCATTGCTGATCGCCGATCTCCACACGCTCGGCGGAGACGAGGCAATCCGCAAGACCGGCGTCCTTCTGCCGCATCCGCATCGCCTCGTCGCGAAGCGGCATATTATCCGTCAACTTCCGTTCCATCGCCCGCCGGGCGGCAAGATCGTCCCAAAGGCGCAACTCGCCTGCCGTCTTGCCGATCACTTCCTCAAGACTGTAGCCGGAGAGTTGGACAAAGGCGTCGTTGACCTCGGTGAAGACGAAATCGCCCAGGCGGGATATCGCTGCCGGCGCCGGCGAGAGCCGGAATGACTTGGAGAAGCGCTCCTCGCTCTGGCGCAATGCGTTCTGCGCCTTTCGCCGCGCATCGAGATCGGCAAAGGTGAACAGCATGCAAGGCTCCTCACCGACAGCGATCGGCTCGCCGGCGATGATGGCAAGCCGATCGCCGCCATCAGGCAGCGGGATCAGCGTCTCGCGCTGACGGATCAACCGACCGTCCGCGAGCTTTGCGAGCGCATCCGCGCCCGTATCGCAATTTGCAAACAGACCCATCTCGTCGACTGTCTTGCCGATGACCTCTTCCTTGGCATAGTTGGTCATCTCGACGAAGCCCTGGTTCACCCGGATAAAGCGGAGATCGTCGAGCCGGCAGATCAGGCCCGGGGCAGGATTGGCGTTGAACGCCCGCTCGAAACGTTCCTCCGCCTCGAAAAGCGGCGTCTCGTCGCGAATGATGAGGGCAAGCACGTCCGGGCGCGCTCCGGCATCGGCGATGACGAGGCTGCGAACTGTGTGAACCCAGACAAGATCGAGATCAGCCGCGGGCGATATCTCGACCGTCACCTCGTCAACCGTCTCTCCCTTCAGCAGACGCTCGCCGGGATATTGGCCCTCTTCCAGCGGATGGTTGTTGCGGTACCGCAGCGTGAAAGCCTGCCTATAGCCGGTGGTGTCGCCGCCCAGTTCCTCGATGGCGGAAACCCTGTGCATCTGCAATGCGGCATCGTTCGCCCAGGAAATCGTGCCTTCAGGGTCAAGCAGGATGATGCCGTCGCTCAATCCGGCAACAAGTTCGCGCAATACGTTCCGATTGACATTCGGTGGCTGCGGCTCCCCGCTCATGCAATACCTCATGCAGACAACTGGCACCTTAGATAGGGGTGCCAGTCGATAAGGGAAGCTATTGCGAGTGTCGACAAGTGCCGGCACCGGCAGCCACTCGCAAGCAACGGCTCAATCGACGCAGCACAGTGGCGCCGCATTCTGCAGCGGCAACGGCAGGGCAACGACCGGATTAGGGATCGTGAGCGCGTCGAGGGTCGCCGTCTGCTCCGGCGAAAGCCGGACCTGAAGCGCATCGATGTCCTCATTTAGCTGCTCCAGCGTGCGAACGCCGATAATCGTCGAGGATACTCCGAGGCGCGCCATTGCCCAGGCAAGGGCTACGCGTGCAGTCGTTGTTCCGAGCTCTTCGGCGACGCGGAACAAGGCATCGACGATCTCAAGATCCTGTGCGTCGGGCCTTTGCGCCAATTGCGCCGCATGTCCCGTCCCGATGCCTGCATTGTTGGCACGGGTATATTGGCCGCTGATCAGACCGCCGCTCAACGGCGAATGCGAGACCACACCGAGCCCCAGTCCGCGCGCCAGGGGGATGAGCTCGATTTCGAACAACCGGGCGGCCAGCGAATATTCTATCTGCAAGCCGATGAACGGAGCCCAGCCGTTGGACTGCGTCAGCAGATGCGCATGCGCCACCTTCCAGGCCGGCGTATCGGAAATGCCGAAATAACGCAGCTTCCCCGACTGAACGAGATCGTGGAGCGCCTCGAGCATTTCTTCCAGAGGCGCCCTTATATCCCAATTGTCCAGCCAATAGAGATCGAGATAATCGGTGCGCAACCGTCGGAGAGCCTGCTCGAAACCGGCAATGATGGCTTTACGGCCGAGCGCTTCGCCATGTCTCTCGACATTGAATTTGGCGGCGATGACAAGACGATCGCGTCTGATCGAATTCTTCGCGACATAGCTGCCGACAACCGTCTGGCCACCCGCTTTGGCGGCTCCATTACCGGTATCGAGATAATTGCCACCGAGTTCGAGATAGCGCGCCAGGACGGCATCGGGCTGATTTTCATGCGACTGTCGGCGGAAACCCTCGTCGAGAGTCATGGTGCCAAGCGCAAGCGGACTGACGCGCAACGCCGAGCGGCCGAGTGCGGCATAATCTTCAAGATGCATGCATTATCCCCCAGCCGGCCTGCAAGCCGCTACATAACTTTACACGCTATGTAAGAGCATCAAGGAAGGAATTAAGCGGCAATTTGCAATTTTACAATTCGGAAATCCGGATAATCGGCAACGGATGGATCAATTTTCCGCCGATATGGCCATGGAGGCATCGGTTCGCTGCCGCTGCGGTGCGTACTGACCATATGATAGCATCATTCATGACCTTAGCTGCCTCCGGCCTAGCCTTCACCGGTGCAGTCAACCACGATACCGCAAAGCATCGACCAGCAGCGAGAACGCCGCCGAAGGTTGCCGTCGGCTCGGATAGTAGAGATGATAGCCGGAAAACGGCGCGCACCAGTCTTCCAGCACGCAGACCAGCCGCCCCTCCGCCACATCGGCGGCCACATGGTCTTCCATGACGAAGCCAAGACCCAATCCCGCCTTCACGGCCCGCAGGATCATGCCGACATTGTTGACGGTGAGTTGCCCTTCCACCCTGGCGCGAAGCTCCCGCCCATCCTTCTCCAGCTCCCATGCATAGAGGCCACCGGAACTTAGCAAACGCAGATTGATGCAATTGTGCTCGGCAAGCTCGTTTGGCGTTTGCGGCGCGGGATGTCGGGCAAGATAGGCCGGAGAACCGACGATGACCATGCGCACATCGGGACTGATCCTGACCGCGATCATATCCTTGGCAAGCGCCTCACCGAGCCGGACGCCCGCATCGAAACGATCGGCGACGATGTCGCGCAAGCCGGAATCGATGCTGAGTTCGATATGAATGTCCGGGTATTGTGGCAGGAGCCTTTCAAGAGCAGGCCAGAGAATGGTGGCAGCCGCATGCTCCGAGCTGGTGATGCGGATGGTTCCCGCGGGCTTTTCGCGCAGCTCGCGCAAGGAGGCAAGCTCGCTGTCGATGCTTTCAAGCGCCGGGCGGAGAGTGGCGAGCAGCCTTTCACCCGCTTCGGTCGGCGCCACATTGCGGGTGGTGCGCGTCAGCAGGCGCACGCCGAGACGCGCTTCCAGACGCCGGACCGTATGGCTGAGGGATGATTGTGACGTACCGAGCTTGGCCGCAGCACGCGTAAAATTCCTCTCTTCCGCCACGACGGCAAAGGCGTTGAGATCGACCAGTTCCTCGCGCTGCATTCATGAACCCCGGATATAATTAGGTGCCGATTATATTGTATGGCCCCAATCATGCGGCAAGCCGAAGCATCATCAAATAGGACGAAGAAGATTTATCCTGGAGGGTCTGGCACTCATTCAAGACGGCGGCGGTCGGCTCATCGAGCAATTCATCCACGCCATCCGACTACGCATGGGAACGCCGGTGAGAGGGGTCACATCGGCAAATCCAGATCGGCGTATGGCCGCCAATCGACGGCCACACGATTGCCTTGTCAGCGGCCCGTGGCCTTCAGCAATTGTTCCGGATAGCGCTCGCCTTCGATTGCGATCTCCGCCGCGGCGCGCTGGATCTCCGCAAGGTCGGCAGGGCTCAGCTCGACATCGGCGGCGCCAAGATTTTCTTCCAGGCGATGCAGCTTGGTCGTGCCGGGGATCGGGACGATCCAAGGCTTCTGCGCCAGGAGCCACGCAAGCGCGATCTGAGCAGTCGTCACCTGCTTTTGGACCGCAATCTGCTTCAGAAGGTCGATGAGCGCCTGGTTCTTCTCCATCGCCTCCGGCGTGAAACGTGGCAGGATGCGGCGGAAATCATTCTCGCTGATCTTCGTGTCCTTGCCCATCGCGCCGGTCAGGAAGCCCTTGCCAAGCGGGCTGTAGGCGACGAGGGCGATGCCCAATTCCTCGCAGGCCTGCAGGATGCCGTTGGTTTCAGGTCCACGCGTCCAGAGGGAATATTCGTTCTGCAATGCCGTCACCGGCTGCACCGCATGGGCACGGCGCACGGTCTGCGCACCGGGCTCGGAAAGGCCGAAATGCCGCACCTTGCCGGCGGCGATCAGATCCTTGACCGCACCGGCCACATCCTCGATCGGCACCTCCGGGTCGACACGATGCTGATAGAAAAGGTCGATGACCTCGATGCCCAGCCGCTTCAGCGAGGCATCCGCAACGGCGCGGATATTCTCGGGGCGGCTGTCGAAGCCGTTGGACTTGCCGTTTTCGATCCTGAAGCCGAATTTCGTAGCGATCACCACCTGGTCGCGGACGGGCCTCAGAGCCTCGCCGACGATTTCCTCATTGGTAAAGGGGCCATAGATTTCCGCAGTGTCGAAGAAGGTCACGCCACGTTCGACGGCATCGCGCACGAGCTTGATACTGTCATCCTTGCTCAGTGCATAACCGTAGCCGAAGTTCAGCCCCATGCAGCCGAAGCCCAAGGCCGAAACTTCAAGGCCGTTCTTTCCAAGTACACGCTTCTTCATTGCATCTCTCCTGCTATCACAAGCGTTTCGGGTTCGATGCGCATAAGGTATGGCCACCGGCACCTAACGATTAGACGGCATAATCGGCATGAAGCTATATTTGACATTCATAAATGGACCATGCGTATTTCGCACCGATCTGAGAATCCATGAAACATGTTCTAAAGTCATCGAAACGACCCAAGCACAGATGGAGTGAAATCCCTCACAAAGGAGTTTTAGGGCATGCGTGAAACCGGGTTGAGCGTTCCGCCCGCTTGGACCGCATCAAACTGAATAGCTCCAGAGATTTGTAGACGGCTTCTTTCATGAATTGAGGCAAGAAGAGCATTAAGAGTAAGTCGAATTTCAGCGAAGATTTTAAGCGCGACGCTGTGCGTCAGATCACGGAGCGCGGCTATCCGATTGCAGAGATTTCGCAGCGGCTCAGGGTCAACCAGCACTCGCTCCACGAGTGGAAGAAGAAGTTTGCTGCGCCGAACGCTAAGGGCAATGACGAGACCGAGGAGCGCGGCATCTTAAGGGAAGCTTGACGCCGACGGCGCTCCCTGTGGAATCAGAGAATGCCGCATTCGGTTGCCAAAATCCTGACATGCCTGGAGGAAGGCGTGCGTCCGACCTTTGAACTCACTTTATTAGAGACCTCCCAAGTTGGGCCCTTCGAAGCGTTCTTGTTCTCGAAGGACAACATATGGCCAAGGCTGAAACTCCTCGGCGAGACCGTTGGGTACGAGGAGAGAATTGTGCTCCTTGTCGATTTCGTTGGATTTAAGGTTCATGGGGATCGGACTGTTTCCGCAAGAGCCCTAAAGCGGCAGTGACCTGCTTGGCACAACCGTTTTCATCACCAGGGTGGATGTCAATCGCTGCACGCTCGGCAGTTTCGACAGCCTTTCATCGTAGAACTGCTGAAAAGCCGGAAGATCAACGGTCACGACATGAAGCATGAAGTCCGGGTCACCGAATAGCCGGACGGCCTGCACAACCTCGGGAAGCCTTGGAACAGCCTTCTCGAACGCGGCCACGCTCTCGCTGTCGGTCTTGGCAAGGGTGACGAAGATGACGGCTGCAAAGCCCAATCCCACGGCACTTGGCTCGACCACCGCGCGATAGCCGGTGATGATGCCTGCATCTTCCATGGCCCGAACCCGTCGATGGGCCGGGGAGAGAGAGATTCCGACACGCTCTCCTAATTCTGTGAGAGATTGTCTCCCATCTCGCTGCAATTCAGCAAGGATTTTTCGATCTGTTTCATCCATGCAGAAGATGTTGCCTCAAAATGCTGTTCGTTGGCAAGAGATAGGAAACACCTTGCGAGCGATCAGCGCTAACTTGTCGATATGGACACCAACACGCTCTTGCTCTTTTCGATTACCGTTCTGCCGCTGGTCTGCACTCCCGGCCCGGACATTTTTTTTGTTGCCTCGCAGGCTTTATCCGGGGGCCTCAACGCAGGTCTTCGCGCCACGACCGGAGTAATTCTGGGCTACTGTGTTCATTCTTTGCTCGTCGCCCTTGGGCTTGCCGCCGTGGTCGCAGCATCGCCGGTCTTGTTCGAGGTGATCCGTTGGCTCGGCATCACTTATCTCGTCTATATCGCCTACAAGCTCATACGCGCGGCGTTGAAGCGGGGACGAATTTCTGTCGCACATGGACCGGTCAAAGATCAGCTCACCAAGGGCTTTTTGACCTCGCTGCTCAACCCCAAGGGCATGATGGTCTACATCGCGATCCTACCCCAATTCATGGACCACAAGAGCGGCAATGCCACCGCTCAAGCGGTGGTCTTGTCGGTCGTGTTCATGTTTTGGTGCACGGTTGTCTACTCAGCGGTCACCATGGCCTTGAGCCGCATCGGCGGAAGGGAGTTGAACGATGGTCGCCGCAGGCTTGTCGACGGCATGGCCGGAGGAATGATCCTTGGTGCCGCAAGCTTCATGGCGCTTGCACAACACTAGACGTCAAGGTGACAAGGTAGCGAAAGCGGCTTCGTCCCGCTCATCTATTATCGGGGGCAATTCTGAAACGACGAAAACCACACCTGAGGCCGCTTTCCGCCTGTGCCAACGACTCCATGGCCCCCTCACTGGTAATTCTCAACAGTGCCATCCGAAAACACGGCTTTGGTCACCAACAAAGAAGCCTTACCAACACCAGTCGAGACTGGTCCGTAGAGACGATCATAAGGCTCACCGGAAATGAATGGATGTCCTCCCAGAGGTAATAGCTGTCACTCTCAGCGGTTTTCCCTGGGGCTATTTTGATGTCCAGCTTTGACAAGCCATCTACGACCTTTTCGCCAAACACGTCGGTTAACTGCCACACGGAAATAGGGGGCAAATCGGGACAAAATTCAACAGCGACATCTTTGAATAAATTCCTACTCTCAACTCGCTGCCATTCCTGAATCTACTAGGTCATTCTATTTGAGTTTCCATAATCTTGGCTGACGACCAAGGATTGAGACCTTCCCGAAGCCAGGAAAGCGTATCGGTCCAGAAGCTGCTTTTAAAACTATCGTGAAACAGGCCAAAATGGCCGATCGCATCCCGGCCGAAATCAGCCGGGTGAAGCAAAACCGATTGGCGTTGCGCGCCCGTATAATAGCCCAGCGTACGGCGAATGGCCGGCACAGTGCCGAGTTCATCGTCCGAAACGGCAACGGCGAGGATCGTCGCCTTGACGGCGGCCATGCGCCGCAACGCTTCCGCCCGCTCGCTCTTTGGATGACTGCGCTCGAACCGCGGTCCGCGAAAGCTCCATTCGTTTGCGACGCCTTTCGGCAGGTCCTCCAGCCAACCAAGCCGGCGGCCTGGGAAATAGCCGCAGAACGCCGTCAGCGCCGGCATGGCGACATGCCATTTCAGGAACAGGGTGGCCCGCCTGCTCGGCATATAATCACCCCACCAGGCATATTGGGCACCAACCGTCAGCATTCTATCGATCATCGGTGCGTGTTCGGCCAAGCCAGGCAGGAAGCCGCCGACGCTATGGCCAACCACCATCAGCGGATCGCTGCGACGATGACTGATTAGCCATTGGAGCGCGGCATCGAAATCGCGCTCGCCCCAATCCCGCCAGCGATAGCCAGCTCCCCGCAACTTAACCGGACGCGACTGGCCAATCCCCCGGTAGTCGAAGGTCAGGACATCAAAGCCATGCCGGACCAGGAATTGCGCGTAGCGATGATAATAGCGCGCAAGAACGCCTGTCGCCGGATTGACGATCACGCTGCCATGCGGCTTGGCCGTCTCCGCCGTCCAGATATGACCGCCGAGGATCACACCATCCCGACAGGGAATGGAAATCGGCAGGCTGCTCGTATTCGGGATCGTAAGTGCTCGCTCGCTCATGGCCGCCAAGATGAAGCCATTCCCGCGTTGTGTATATTCACTACCCGGTATACATTTAGCCATGAGAGACAGTGCACAGTCGACACGCGAACGCATTCTTCAGGCCGCCGGGAAACTCTTCCATCGCGACGGTATCCGCGCGATCAGCGTCGACGCCATCGCCGAAAGGGCGGGCGTTACCAAGCGCACTCTCTACTATCACTTCCGCAGCAAGGACGATCTGATCGCCGCCCACCTGCAAGCGCGCGACGAGCCGAATCTTGTGGTCTTCAAGCGCTGGTTCGCGGAGACGGACGGCGATACCGCCGAGAAGGTCGCCGGCATCTTCCGTCAGCTGGCGCAATCGGCGCGCAACGCCAAATGGAAAGGTTGCGGCTTCCTGCGCACCTCAGTCGAACTCATCAACCTTCCCGGTCATCCGGCACTGGTAGCGGCACGCGCCCATAAGAGGCGCGTCGAGGACTGGCTGGGCTCGATCTTCTCGGAGGCAGGAGCGGGATGCGATGCCCTGCCGCTCGCACGCCAGATCATGCTGCTCCTCGACGGCTCCTTTGCCGTCGTTTTGCTCCATCGCGATCCCAGCTACATGGACGCTGCGGCGGATGCGGCAGCCGATCTCGTCAGAAACCGCCTCACCAGTTCAGGCAGGCTTGCCGCAATGGCCGCAGACCAAGTTAATTGAACGAAAGCAGGCCATAGAGATTAGCGGCTGCCGAGTCGATCTCGACAGCCTGATCCGATCCGGTGGCATTCGTCTCGTCCTTTGCCTTCTTCGTCTGCCTTTCGAGGGCCTGCGTTACCTTGTCGTTACTGTCGCCATCTCCAGCGCTCTCAATGACGTCTTCGATCGACAGGCCAAGCTTGTCGAGACCGAGCTGCCTCTCAAGCGCGTGAAGCGCACCCGTTCCGCCCGATTGTACCTTAATCTCACCAAAGGCCTTTTTCATCGCAGCAACAAAGTCACTCATGGAGGAGTAGTTGTTGCGTTCGACGCCGAGAGCCCTACCGGTACGCACGATGAGGTCGAGCTTCTGCTTCGCGATACTGTCGCTGCTCATGCTGAACATGGCCTCGGAAACATTAGATTGCGCCTGTGTCGGCTGCTTGGAAACGGCCACTTTATTCGCCTGACCGGTCGCGACCGCGATGAGACTATCAGCGGCGGATTGAGGCTGCTGCGATACCGTCGCCCCCTTATTCAGCTGCTGGAGAATGGCTAAAGCCGCCGAGGGCACATTTGAAATCGAAGTCATCGCTTATCCCCCACGCGCCTCGGCCTCTCCCTCATGGAAGCCTGACGCAAAGCTCTATGCCTCATGCGATAGTCGATGACTCAACTACTACCTGAAGTTAGTTAAAGCTTGAATAACCCAGGATATGCGCCAACGCAGAATGGGCTCCATAAGTTGTATTTTACTATAAAAATGATGCTCTATGCTGCCAACGACAGAGACCCGAATACCCGGCGAACGCTCTTCGATACCGGTACTGCCTTGCCGACACGATCAATGATACTTCAGACGCTCTCGGCCAAGAATGGCCGGAGCGTCAACGCCGGCGATGGGCTGGGAGAGGTCGCTCGAGATATCGCCGGCAAGCTGCAGGTCGAGATAGCGCGCGCAGCAGACCCGCAGGAACGAGGTGAAATTGCCGAGATCGTGGCCGGCGTCGATCGATTCGTGGTGCAGCTTGGTAATCAGCTGCACCACGTTCATGCCGTCGCGCCGTGCGATCTCTTCCAGCTTCGACCAGAAGAAATTTTCCAGCCTGACGCTGGTCACCATGCCGTCGATGCGCAGGGAGCGCGTCGTGCTTTCCCATAGTTTCGCATCGGCCTTGATGAACAATTCGCACATGCGCGTCCCCTCTTTCAGTTTCAGGCGGCGTTTGCTTCCGACAACGCTTTGGCGTCGAGCACGGCCATGAATTGACGCAGCCACGACGGATGTGCCGGCCAGGCCGGTGCCGTGACAAGATTGCCGTCGGCGACAGCGTCGTTGATAGCGATATTGGCATAGATGCCACCGGCAAGTTCCACTTCGGGACGGCAGGCGGGATAGGCCGAGCAGGTGCGTCCCTTGAGAACGCCGGCCGCCGCCAGCAGTTGCGCGCCGTGACAAATTGCGGCGACAGGCTTGCCCGTCTCGAAGAAGTGCTGAACCGCCTTGATGACCTCGGGATTCAGGCGCAGATATTCCGGCGCGCGGCCGCCCGGAATGACGAGCGCGTCGTAGTCTTCGGCGCGGATGCTGGCGAAAGTGGCATTGAGCGCGAAATTGTGGCCACGCTTCTCGGAATAGGTCTGGTCGCCTTCGAAATCATGGATGGCCGTTGCCACCGTTTCGCCGGCATTCTTGCCGGGGCAGACGGCATGGACCGTATAGCCGCAGGCAAGCAGCGTCTGGAACGGCACCATGGTCTCGTAGTCCTCGGTGAAATCACCTGTAATCATCAGAATCTTTGCTGCTGGCATCGTCTTCCTCCCTTGGAACCAACGGATGGCACTTTAGCAAAGCACCTGAGGTCACGGGTATTAGGCGAATACTACACGCCATTTATGACCCTGCTTACGGCTTTGGCGACGGCCGGATATCCGGGATTGCACAGGCCTCACCGCCGCCGAACAGCCGAGAACGGGTCAGGAAGCGCTTCTCTCTCCCGTTGTCGAGGGAGAACATGCCGCCACGACCCGGCACGACGTCGATGATAAGCTGCGTGTGCTTCCAGGCTTCGAACTGGCTGCCGCTGATATAGACGGGCACGCCGCCGATTTCGCCAAGCTTGACGTCGTTATCGCCGATCATGAATTCGTTGGCCGGATAGCACATCGGAGAGGAGCCGTCGCAGCACCCGCCCGACTGATGAAACAGAATATCGGGGTGGTCCTGCTGTATCTCGCGGATAAGTTCGAGCGCCTTGTCGGTCGCGAGCACCCGAGGCTCCGATCCACCGTCATCCATGATGATCCTCCATCACCGTCCGAAAATGCTTGAAGGCTCCCGGCCGCAACCGGGAGCCTTGTTGGCTTCGTTGGGAGAACTCAGAAGAAGCCGAGCGCCTTCGGGCTATAGCTGACCAGCATGTTCTTCGTCTGCTGATAGTGATCGAGCATCATCTTGTGATTCTCGCGTCCAACGCCGGATTGCTTGTAGCCGCCGAAAGCCGCATGGGCCGGATAGGCGTGATAGCAATTCGTCCAGACACGACCGGCCTGGATCTCGCGGCCGAAGCGATAGGCGCGGTTGCCGTCACGGGTCCACACGCCGGCGCCAAGCCCATAGAGCGTGTCATTGGCGATTTCGAGCGCTTCCTTCTCGTCCTTGAAGGTCGTCACGGAAACGACCGGGCCGAAGATCTCCTCCTGGAAGATGCGCATCTTGTTGTGGCCCTTGAAGATGGTCGGCTTGATATAGTAACCGCTCGACAGCTCGCCGCCGAGATCGGCGCGCGCGCCGCCCGTCAGTACTTCCGCGCCTTCCTGCCTGCCGATATCGAGATAGGAAAGGATCTTCTCCATCTGCTCGCTCGATGCCTGGGCACCGATCATGGTTGCGGAATCGAGCGGATTACCTTGCCTGATGGCTTCGACGCGCTTGACGGCCCGCTCCATGAAGCGATCGTAGACCGATTCCTGGATCAGCGCGCGACTGGGGCATGTGCAGACCTCGCCCTGATTGAGAGCGAACATCGCAAAGCCTTCGAGCGCCTTGTCGAAGAAGTCGTCGTCTTCGGCCGCGACATCGGCAAAGAAGATGTTCGGCGACTTGCCGCCAAGTTCGAGCGTCACGGGGATCAGGTTCTGGCTGGCGTATTGCATGATCAGACGGCCCGTCGTCGTCTCGCCGGTAAAGGCGATCTTGGCGATGCGCGGGCTGGTCGCCAGCGGCTTACCGGCCTCAAGGCCGAAGCCGTTGACGATGTTGAGAACGCCGGGCGGCAGGAGATCCCCGACGAGTTCGGCCCATACCAGCAGCGAGGCAGGCGTCTGCTCGGCGGGCTTGATGACGACGCAATTGCCGGCAGCGAGCGCAGGTGCAAGCTTCCAGGCCGCCATCAGGATCGGGAAGTTCCAGGGAATGATCTGGCCGACGACGCCGAGGGGCTCATGGAAATGATAGGCGACGGTGTCGTGATCGATTTCGCCGATCGAGCCTTCCTGGGCGCGAATGCAGGAAGCGAAATAACGGAAGTGGTCGATGGCCAGCGGAATGTCGGCCGCCATGGTTTCGCGGATCGGCTTGCCGTTGTCCCAGCTTTCGGCTTGCGCCAGCACTTCCAGCTTGTCTTCCATACGCTGGGCGATTTTCATCAGGATATTGGAACGCTCGGTGGTAGATGTCCGGCCCCACTTGTCCTTGGCCGCATGGGCGGCATCGAGCGCGGCGTTGATATCCTTCTCGTCGGAGCGTGGTATTTCGCAGATCTTGCCACCGGTGATTGGCGTCAGGTTGTCGAAATACTTGCCGGCGATCGGCTCACGCCACTCGCCACCGATATAGTTGCCGTATTTCAGCTTGAACGGAGATTCGACGATCTTCTGATGCAGCATGCCATCCTCCCTTGGTCGGCAGGTTCGATAAGCGAACCGGATGGGAGAAGTCTGGGTGCATAAAGCTGCGGGCGATAGAGGTGGCCTTACGTGCTGCAGCGCACAGTGTCGCAACTCTGCGACAGCTGCCTCGCCGAAAATGCCCGACCGCCAAATTCAGTGCAGATTGAGCCGCTTCATTTTCCGATGCAACGTCGAGCGGCTCATGCCGAGCGCAGCCGCTGCCTGGGATACGTTACCGTTAGCGCGGGAAAGCGCCCTCAGAAGAGCGGCCCGTTCGGCCTCCGCGAGATCTTCGCCCACCGCCGCTTGCTCGCGAAGAACGTCGGACGCGGGAACTCCGGCAGCAATGCTGTGATCGTCGAGCTTGAGTGCGAGGCGCGCGGCCCGCGTGGCTCCGAGCACGAGGTCGTTACGGTCGACCGCGAGCAGCGCCGAAGTGGATGCCGTATCCGTCGGCACCATGACGAAACGGGCGCCGGCAAAGGCGCTGCGGAACAGATTGAGCTCGATGCGCACCGCCGCGTCGCGCACCGTCTGCGACAGGATCGCCAAAGTCGCGTCGTTCACATCGTCGCGGCAGGTGGAAATGTCGAGCGCGCCAGCAAGCTGGCCGCGATGGTCGCGGATCGGCGCCGTGGTGCAGCTGAGGTTGATGTTCGAGCAGAAGAAGTGCTGGTCACGAAAGATAGCCACCGCCCGCTCGTCGGCAAGCGCCGTGCCGATGCCATTGGTGCCGATGCTCGCCTCGGTCCAGATGGAGCCGGTCCATAGGCCCAGGTCGTGAAACTCCTTGTCGTCAGCCGTCGCACCGCGACGCTCAAGCGCAATGCCATCCCGATCGGTCAGAAGCAGGCAGCAACCGGCCTTGCCGACCGCGAGGAAAAGACGATCGAGTTCGTTGCTGGCTTCGGCGACCAGCCGGTCCGAGCGTTCCAGCGCCGCTTGAAATTCCTGACCGGTCAGACGCATCGGCAAACGCGTCTCCTCGGGCGCAAGACGATGCATGACCATGCATCGTCGCCAGGAGGCAACGACCGAAGAACTCGCCGCCGCCGATTGCGCCGACGCGTACACTTGGTCCGCATGCGCGGAATATTCTTGCATTTGGCTCCTCCCACCGAACGCTGCCCCAATTGTCGCTAAAAATGGCGGCCGAAGCAATCCTCCCAAAGGCCCTTGCCCGAGATCGCGATATTCCGAAGCTACCTCGTTGGCGGCAAAGTCTTTTTCGGCGCCACGCAGCGCGCCAGGCCCCAAACAGCACATTCTGAAAGCGGATCTGACCCGCAGGCCTTCCATTTCGGCTTGCCATCCCGGCGACCGATGTCCGACCCGTCAATCGCAGCCTTTCAGGCGACTGTCAGCGAGTTGCTGTAGCAGCCCTTTTCAAGGGAAACGGAGCGGAAGGTGATTGGTGAACCCAGCTCCACGCGCGGCGGCATCGGGCCGCATTGGAAAGTCGGCTTAATGCGGGCATGGCAGCGAGGCCGACAGGCTATGAAAGAAATGCTGGGGCGCTCCGCCGATACCGGCCGCAGGCGCATGACCGGCGGCCTTCGCTGCTTCTTCAACAGCCCGACTATTGAACCTCCGGCAAATCGCGCTTTTCTCGAACGTCCGCTTGTCATTATCGCCATCTTCCTTGCCTTGTCCTTACTCGTGATGTGGACGGCCGATTACCCATTGGGCGTGTGGATGAAATCGTTTCCCGCACAGCTGCGAGGAATAGCAAAATGGATCAGCAGTCTCGGTACCGGGCTATTGGTGCTCTCGTTCAGCGGTGCCGTGTTGATATTTGCGATCTTCGCACCGGCGCATAAGTTGCGGAAATCCATGCGGCGCGGTGCAGATCTCATCGCCACCGCAGCCGCCTTTGTCTTCCTCGCGGTCGCCGGCGGCGGCATCGTCGATTCGCTTGCGAAGAACATCATCGGTCGCGCCAGACCGGAACTTCTGGATACGCACGGCGCCTTTTTCTTCAAACCGCTGGCTTTCCATGCAAACTTCGCGTCCTTCCCCTCCGGGCATTCGGCAACAGCCGGCGCCATGGCGATGTCGCTGGCGCTCGTCTTACCCCGCCTCCGCCCCGTCTTCATGCCTATCGGCGTTCTGATCTGCCTGTCGCGCCAATGGGTCGGCGCACATTGGGCAAGCGACACACTGATGGGCTGGGGCGTCGGCGTCGCCTTCGCCTTGTGGCTGGCCCACGCATTCGCGCGGCGGCGGCTCCTGTTTGCCTATGATTCCGATGGTCACCTGTGCCCCGGCGAACAATACAAGGCGATCCTCGCCATTCTGCGCGCCTTCATGCGACGCATGCCCGTCATCGGCAAAAGGAAGGCACCCAGCGTAAAATCGTGTCCGGCAAGGGCTCTCGAGATTCGATCCTGATCCGGCCGCCAGCGCAATTCTCCCGCGTCGCCGGGTGACTTCTACGCGGCAAATCCGCCTTTTTCATCCAAATGCAAAATGATCGATGTCCAGCGACGGATTTGCCGAGCGTGGGCGTTTAAGCACTGAAGGGATAACAGCGTAAGCTCTTCAAGGACGAACGAGGATATCATGAAAAAGATCATTTTGCTGGCTTTTGCCGCGACCGCCTGCTTTGCAGCCATCTCGCCGGCCGAGGCACGTGACGGATGCGGCATCGGCTTTCATCGCGGCCCCTACGGCTATTGCCGCCCGAATGGGCGGCCCGTCGTCGTCGTGCCCGCCGGTCCGGCAGTCGGCATTTTCTATCCCGGCCGCGGTTACTGGGATGGTCGCCGTTATTGGGTGCATCGCGAGTGGTGGCATGGTGGCTGGCGTTATCGCTAAGCCGCCCTTATGAGCGACACGAGGCCCCGTCCAAGAAACCGGGCCTCGTGTCGACCTGCTGATTGATCGCCATGTGTCTTGCGATCTTTCTGCTGCCGGTCCTGCGCCACCAAGCAGGCGGGCTTGCGTCAATCTGACATGACAGCCCCCGAAAACGGACAATTGACGGCGGAAGCTCAACCGGGCAAAGCTGCGGGCAGACCGGTTTACGGAAGCGCCGACGCCAGCATGAGCAAAAGCAGTATCAGCGACGATCAGGGGCCTGTCATCGTATTCGATGCCATGTGCGTCCTGTGCTCGGCCAACGCTCAATTCGTGCTGCGCCACGACCGTATCGGCCGCTTCCGGCTGGCCTCCATGCAGGGAGAAGTCGGCACGGCCCTCTATCGCCGCTGTGGAATGGACCCCGCCGATCCCGACAGCATAATCATCGTGGATGGCCCAAAAGTGCTGCGCGACAGCGACGCCGTGCTCGGCATCTATGCCGGGCTTGATTGGCCCTGGAAGGCAATCTCCTTGTTGCGCCTGGTTCCACGCGTGCTGCGTGATCCCGCCTATCGCTGGCTTGCCCGCAACCGTTATCGCATTTTCGGCAAACGCGAGACATGCTGGTTGCCGACGCCCGAACAGGCGAGCCGCATCCTTTGACGAAGATCCTCGTGCTTGGTGGTTATGGCGGGTTCGGCTCGCGCCTGTCGCGGCGTCTCGCCGGCGACGGTTTCCAAGTTCTGATCGCAGGTCGTAATCTCGAAACCGCGCAGGCACTCGCCCGCCATTTACCGAATGCAATGGCGCTGCAAGCCGATCGAAATGGCGATATCGCTACAATTCTCGACGAGCACAAGCCCTTCCTGTTGATCGACGCGGCAGGCCCCTTTCAACAAAGCGACGACAGGGTCGCGCGAAGCTGCATAGGGGCCGGCGTTCATTACATCGATCTTGCCGATGCCCGCGATTTTGTCGGCGCGATCGGCCGCCTCGATCAACAGGCCAAGGCTACAGGCGTCGCCGTCATTTCCGGCGCATCGAGCGTGCCGGCGCTGTCGAGCGCCGTCGTGGCCGAGCTTGCCAGGGACATGCAGGAGGTTCGTTCGATAGAGATGTCGATCAGCGCCTCCAATCGCGCGACCGCAGGCGCATCGGTCGCATCGGCGATCCTGAGCTATGTCGGCAAGCCGGTGCGGCTCTGGCGCGGTCGGCGCTGGCGGAACGTAATCGGCTGGCACATGCTGAAGCGCGAGACATATGCGATTGCAGGTCATCGCCCGTTGCGTCGGCTGGTGGCGCTCGCCGACGTGCCGGATCACGATCTGCTGGTCGAAGGCATCGTCGGACGCCCGAGCGTACTTTTCCGGGCCGGACCTGAATTTGCGTTTCAGACACTCGCACTCTGGCTGCTGTCCTGGCCAGTTGCCTGGGGATGGCTGACATCGCTCAGCGAGATCAGCCGCTTTCTGCTGCCACTGCAAGGTCTGACAGCAAGACTTGGCACCGCACGCTCTGCCGTGACGATCGAAATCAAGGGAACGGAGCAAGGCGCCATGCGAGCGCGCCGCTGGACGCTTATTGCCGAAAATGGCGACGGCGTGGAAATCCCGACCCTTCCGGCGCAATTGCTGGCGCGCGCCCTGCGCGACGGCCACATCTCGCCCGGCGCCCGTCATGCCGGCGGGCTTCTGGCGCTTGCCGATTTCCGGACCTTGTTTCGTGATCTGGCAATCAGCGAGGAGGTGACGGAAGCGCCCTATACGCCGCTCTACCCGCGCGTCATGGGTTCTGCATTCGCGCATCTGGCCAAGCCGGTGCGCGCCATGCACGAGGTCTTCGGCGATGGCGGCGCCAAGGGCGAGGCCGTCGTCACCCGAGGACAGTCCCTCGCTGCTCGGCTGGTCGCCAAGGTGTTCGGTTTTCCCGCCGCCGGGAAGCACGTGCTGCACGTCTCCTTCGTGGAACGCAATGGCGTCGAGCAATGGACCAGGGACTTTTCCGGCCAGCGCTTTCTCAGCCATCTGAGCAACGAGAACGGTCACCTCGTCGAGCGCTTCGGCCCCTTCCGCTTCTCCTTCGATCTCCCCATGCGCGACAACGGGTTTTGCATGGAGATACGGCGCTGGTCATTCCTGCGGCTTCCACTCCCGCTTTTTCTTGCTCCGCAAAGCGTCGCCCACGAATGGGCGGACAACGGTCGCTTCCAGTTCGACGTGCCCATTGCGCTGCCGTTCATCGGCTCCGTCGTCCACTATCGAGGCTGGCTCGAGCCGATCGACTGAGCCGATCTGGATTCTTCGCATGATGCCAACGCTATCGGCCAATATACGGCCGATAGCGAACGCAGGAGAACGATCGTCAGCCAGCAGCACTTGCCGCGCTAAGGACCGCCTTGACGGTTGCGGTTGCAACATCATCATCGATGCCGACGCCGAAGACCTGCCCACCGTCCGGCCGGACGCATTGCAGATAGGCGGCCGCCTTTGCATCCGTTCCGCGACGAAGGGCGTGCTCCTGATAGTCCATGACGTTGAGCGTCACGCCAAATGCATCGGAAATCGCGGCGAGCACGGCCGAAACCAGGCCATTGCCGCGACCAATGACGGTGACGTCTTGGTCCCGGTGCCGGATACGGCCGGCAAAGACCCGTTCGGTGCTCGAACCGCGGCGAAAGCCTCCTTCAAAGTCGACAAGCGCGAAGCGCTCGACATCATCGACATGATAGGCGCCCACGAATGCCTCCCAGATATCTTCAGCCAACAGCTCCCGTTTGGCCTCATCGGCGAGGAGCTGTACGCGCCTGCTGAAATCCACCTGCATGGCACGCGGCAGCTTCAGGCCCTTGTCCTGCTCGATCACCCAGGCGACGCCCCCCTTGCCCGACTGGCTGTTGACGCGAATAACGGCCTCGTAGCTCTCGCCGATATCGGCGGGATCAACCGGCAGGTAAGGCATTTCCCATACGCCGTCATTGCGTCGCTCATGGGCGGCAAATCCCTTGCGGATCGCATCCTGATGCGAACCGGAGAAGGCCGTATGCACGAGTTCGCCTGCATAAGGGTGGCGCGGATGGATGGGCAAGCCGTTGCAATATTCCACCGTTTTCACCACGTTACGGATCGACGGAAAGGTCAGTCCGGGATCGATGCCCTGTGTGTAGAGGTTCATAGCCAGCGTCACGAGATCGACATTGCCGGTGCGCTCACCATTGCCGAAGAGGCAGCCTTCGACACGATCGGCGCCGGCAAGGAGCGCCTGTTCGGCCGAGGCCACCGCCGTACCGCGATCGTTGTGCGGATGAACACTGATGATGACGGCTTCGCGCCGCGAAATATGGCGGCAGAACCATTCGATCTGGTCGGCATAGATATTCGGCATCGCCACTTCCACCGTTGCCGGCAGATTGAGGATGGCTGGCCGCTCCACGGTCGGTTGCCAGACATCAAGCACACGCTCGCAGATTTCAAGCGCAAAATCCGGTTCGGTGAAGCAGAAAGTCTCCGGCGAATATTCGAAGGTCCAGTCGGTCTCCGGCCGCTTGAGGCTTTCCTTCAGCATCGCGGTGACGCCGCTGATAGCGAGATCGACGATCTCGTGCCGTTCCATGCCGAAGACGACGCGGCGGAAGAGCGGCGCCGTCGCATTGTAGAGATGGACGATGGCTTTGCGCGCACCATTGAGGGACTCGAAGGTCCGGGCGATGAGATCGGCGCGCGACTGAGTGAGGACTTGGATCGTCACGTCGTCGGGGACGCGCCCCTCCTCGATCAATGCCCGCACAAAGTCAAATTCGATCTGCGAGGCGGACGGAAAGGCGACTTCGATCTCCTTGAAGCCGCAGGCCAGCAGCATGTCGTAGAAGCGCAGCTTGCGCTCGACATCCATGGGATTGGCAAGCGCCTGATTTCCGTCGCGCAGATCCGTTGAAAGCCAGCGCGGCGCCCTTGCGAGCCGCTTGTTCGGCCACTGCCGATCCGGCAATTCGATGGGCGAGATAAAAGGACGATATTTGATTTCAGGATTCTTCAGCATGATCCGTTCCGTTGCATGTCGATCAATTCAGGGAAAAAGCAGACAGCAGCCTACGGTCGCCGGGATGCCGTCAGGCCCGACGACCGCAGCTAAGTCGCAGTGCAACGGAAAGCTGAAGGGAAGCACGCATACAGGACCAAACTTCGGCCTCCATCCGCCCGCGCAGCGATACGGCAGCAGCGCGAAGCGGCCGATCTGATCGATGCAGATTGTGGGATGGGGCAGACACGAAAGGAGATATCCTGCTTGAAAGGAGTTCTAGGCTAACGCCAAGGGCTTTGATATTCTCACGTGTATGGATCAATCATCGTCGCAAAAGGATCAAGCCTATCTGCAGCACGGCACTGATGTCGCCGAGGGCATTGCCGTTATCACGCATGACGACCGCCGCTTTACCAGCGCTCGCCACAGCCATAGGCAGGCACAGCTGCTCTACGCCGTCAACGGCGTGATCTCCCTGACCACGGATAGCGGCACCTGGGTCGTGCCGCCAAGCCGCGCTGTCTGGCTGCCGCCGAACCTCGAACACGTGACGGCGAGCCATACGAGCGTGCAGTTTCGCTCGTTGCTGCTCGATCCCGATGGCAAAGACGCGTTGCCGAAAGAGTGCATGGTGGTGGAGGTCACGCCACTGCTGCGCGAGCTCATCCTGCGCCTCACCGGCCTTGTCGACAAACCCGATCACAAGGAGGTTGCAGAGGCGGTCATTCGGCTGCTGCTTCTCGAACTCACCTTCCAGCCTGCGCAGCCACTTAACTTGCCGCTGCCGAAACATCCAGCCCTTGCGAGATTCTGCGAAACCCTGCTCGGCAATCTTACAAGCACGATCTCGATCGAAGATGCGGCAGCCGGACTTCATATGAGCCGGGCGACGCTCATGCGGCTGTTTCAACGCGAGACCGGCTTGAGCTTCGGCCGTTGGCGGCAGCAGGCACGGATGCTGAAGGCCCTGAGCTTGCTCGCTGAGGGCCGAAGCATTCTCGAAGTCGCAATGGATTGCGGCTATGAGAGCCCGAGCGCCTTCTCAGCGATGTTCCGGCGCTCGCTTGGTCGCTCACCGCGGGATTATTTTCAGTCTGTCACACGCCCCGATGCGGCCGGTTAGCTGTCGACTAGGTGCTAGTTCTGCCGGTCGTCGGCCAGACAACCAAACATACGGAAATCATGGAAGGCCTCCTTGAATCGTGCCTTCTGTCGAAGCGTACCCTCATATTGGAAGCCCGCCTTTTCAAGCACCCGGTCGGAGGCGGTATTTCCCGGGAGCGTCCAGGCCTCGATGCGATTGAGCGAAAAATCGTCGAAGCCGCATCGGACGACTGCTCTCGCCGCCTCACTCATCAGCCCCTTGCCCCAGGCCGAGGGATGCAGCTCATATCCCAGCTCGGCACATCTGGCGTGCCGGTCGATACTGTTGAAGCGGATAGCGCCGAGCAAACGGCCGGAACCCCGATCCTCGATGATCCATGAACAGCCCTTCCCCTTGGGATAGATTTTGATCATCCATCGCAAGGAACGTTCGATCTGCGCCGTCTTCGGTGCATCAACCCAGTTCGAGAACCGCGTGACCTCCGGTCTCGAAATCAACGCATGGAAATCGTCGCGATCGTCCATGCTTGCTTCACGAAGCCGCAGCCGTTCCGTCAGAAGCGTGGGAAACTCGCTCTTGAAGGAAGCCATCTTCACGCTTTCAGGACGTTGGCAAGAATGATCTCGCGCCAGACGCGGGTTGGCGTAATCCAGGCATCCCATAAATTATACTTGCCGGAGTAGATGACGGCGGCGATGTCCGCATCGGGCATCAGCCAAAGTCTCTGGCCGCCGTTTCCGAAGCCGGCATACCAGGGGCGCGGACTATCAAACGCCGGCACCGGCGCGTCGCCTGAGAACCACAATCTGCCATAACTCAAACCGTCCCCGGTCGAAATCGCCGGCGCGAGGGATTGGACGATCCACTCCTCCGAGACGATCCTTTGGCCGTTCCACACGCCTTTCTGCAGGAAAAGCATCCCGACCTTCAACAAATCTGGGGCAGTCAGGCGCAAGCCGGATGCCGGTGATGCCACGCCGTCATGGCCGGCCGACCAGTGGAACTTCGCAATGCCGAGCGGCTCGAAGAGAACCTCTCGTGCGAAATCAGGCAAGCGCTTGCCGGTGCCGCGCTCGATGATCGCCCCCACCAGCGCAACACTGCCGCCGGAGTAAATCCAGCGCGTTCCCGGCTCGGCGATCACCGGACGCTCCAGAACGAAGCGATATCGGTCCGGTGCATTCTCCATCGCAATTTCGCTATTCAGCGGATCGGTATAGGGGCGATCCTCGTCCCACTCCATGCCAAGCGTCATCGTCAGGGCGTGGCCGACTGTGATCTTGGCACGCGCGGGATCCCTTGCGAGGTCATCATATTGCGGAAACTGCTCATAAAGAGGGGCATCCACCGGCGGCACCAACCCCTTGTCGAGCGCGATGCCATAGAGAAGACCGGCTATGCTCTTGGTGACCGAGCGCAGATCGTGCAGCGTATCAGCGTCGAAGGCGACGTCTCCGAGCGGCGCTCCCCAATTTTCGTCGGGGCCAACGGCATAGTATTCCAGACATAGGCTCCCCGAACGGGCGGCAAGCACGACATGCAGATCGCGCAGAAGGCCGGATTCGACACCGGCTTCAAACTTGCGGCGGAGCCCGGGGTCGAAGCCCATGGCCTGCAAAGTTTCGCTACCCGGTGGCAAGGGTGAAGTGCTCTGCGTCACGGCCATGAAATCACGTCCCTCCGTTATGCGACTTTCAACGCAGGCTACAATCTAAGCATGTGTTCAGCAAGGCGATCGCACTGCATTTCGGTCCTCCCGTTCGACCATTGCAAGGCAGTCGCTGATCTTCGGCCATTTACGTCTTTAACAGCATACCCAAGAGCTCAATCACACGATCACTGGTCTGCTCGTCATTGTTCTCGATGTAGGAACAACGAAGTCCGCGCAATTGCGTAGCGTCCAGCCAAAGCGCAAGATATGTCTTTAGGATTATCTGCCCGTCACTGACATCGGATGTCGAAGAGAGGATATCAACGTCGAGAATTCTAGACGAATGAAGCGCGAAAGGCGTCGAAGGCTGCAAATCCGTGCGTCCGTGCAGAATATCCTCGCGCTCCTGCATGATGCTGGCCGCCATCCAGAAATTCAGTTGGCCCACGGGGAATTTTTCCGGGTTGGCCAGCGACTTGATGTCTGAAAGACCAGCCGGAGCATCGAGGTGAAATGCCACACATTCGAGCGTGTCCTTCGCACACCCCTCGCCCCTGCAACGCAGAACCAGATCGGAAACGACGTCGCCGGGCTTTGACGCAGCCGAAGTTGCGCCCCATCCCGGATAATCCCGATGCAGTGGTTCAGCATAGGCTTGCGTATTGATGAAAACGACAAGCGCCAACGGAAGAATTCTATCAATCATCCCTTTCATCATAGTCACAGACGCTCCGCCGACCTATCCCCTCTTCAGCTCCCCTTCTGCCTCCTTGGCAAACGCCGCCTCCGTTCTGTTGCGGCCGTTCAGCTTTGCCTTCAGCAAGGCCCCATCCGCCCGGTTGATCAGGGTCGTGGTCGGCCCGGAAACCGGAGAAGAGGCGATGCCGACGGAGATGGATAGCGGGCCGACAATCCGCGCGCGATAGGAAAAGGGCGTGCCGAAGACCCGCGTGCGCAGCTTCTCGGCAAGCGCAAAGCCCTCCTCGTCGGCGAGATCGGTGGCGATAACAGTCAACTCCTCTCCGCCGAAGCGGTAGACCGTGCCGGCTTGGCCGATCGTATCGGCGACGATCTGCCCGACATGCCGCAACACTTCGTCGCCGGCATCATGGCCGAACTCGTCGTTGAAACGCTTGAAGTGATCGATGTCGATCATCATGCAGATGACCGTGCGGGCGGATTGATCCCTGTGGAGATTATTGAGCGCTTCGTCCAGCGAGCGCCTGTTGAGCAGCCCTGTCAGGGCATCGCGCACGGCGAGATTGATCAATCGGTCACGCAGCTGCAGGTTCGCGATCGCAAGGCCGATATTTTCGGCGATCAGTTCCAGATAGAGCCGCGGCGCATCGGCGGCGGTCGCATCCTTCGTGCGGTCCTCGAAATAAAGCAGGCCGATCGCTTCGCCAAGCGCGGTCAGGGGAACGCAAAGACCCGGCACGCCGGAGTGATCCAGATGCTGGCAGGGAATATCGGTATCGGCCACATGGCTGACATGCGGGCGGCCGCGGCGCAGGCCCCAGCAGGCGGCGGCGGCAAAGGAAGGCTCGGTATGCTCCGGCTCCAGCCAACGGCTGACTTCGCTCAGCGTCGTCCTGCTCTCATTCATCGTGTAGAGGCAGCCCGCGACGCCGGGAAAGATCTGCGGCACGAAGAGTGCAACGACTTCGGCAAGCTCGTTCTGGGCGTAGCACGCCTGCAGGCGGTGCATCATCTGCAGGATGAGATCCTTTGTCTCCAGATCGCGCTTGCGCTCGGCGTCGAGACGGTTCCGCTCCAGGCCGTTCTCGCGGAAGATCTGGATTGCGTCGTTCATCTCGCCGATCTCGTCACGGCGGCGGTCGGTCGGTACTTCGACGGCATAATCCTGCCTGGCAAGCCGGTTGACGATCCCCGTCATGCGGACGAGCGGCAGGGCAACCCGGCGCCGCAAGATGAAATAGAGGACGCCGAGAAAGATCACCGCGGTCAAGGCGAGCATCACCTTGGCAATATTGGCCCAGAGATCGCTGCGTGCCTGCGCGGAGCGGAAAGCCGCTTCGGTGCGCGCCGTTGCCAAAGTGCGAAACTGGTTGACGCTGTTGAGGAGCGCGGTCTGGACGCGCTCGTGTTCGGGGCCGAACAGCGCGTCGCGCGCGCCGGCCTGATTGCCGCCGGTATAGGAGGTGACCGCAGCTTCCTCTACCTTGTCCAGCGCCTGCGCATTGACAGCCACCTCCTCGACCACCTGAAGCTCGGCATCGGGCAGACCAAGGCCACGCAGGGCGTTGATGGCCGTGTCACGGCGGCGTTCTTCGTCCTCGTCGACGGTGAAGGCATCCAGGTGTCTCTCCTCGCCACGCATGACATAGAGACGTGCCTCGTCCGTCGTTTCCTCCGCGCCAAGCGCAAGCTCTTCGCCCATGCTGTTCAGCAGCAGATGCTGCTCCACAGCCTGCCGTTCCTGCGTGGCGCTTCGGGCCGAGAGGATGAAAGCGACGGCAGACAGCACGGTCAGGACCACGGTGATGCCGTAGGCCCAATTCGTAATCGTGGTAATTCTCATCTGCCGCCCTCTGCGCCTTTTCAGGCACTCCTAAACTACATGCGCCACCAAGCCCTCAGTTATGACATCCAGCCGTGGGATCAAGCGAGAATATGCGGCGTGGAAAGCTTATTCCAGGCTTACAGACGCGAATCCTCCCGCATCCCTCGACAGAGCGGCGCATTCCGGTGCTTCCTCGCGTCCGCCTGTATCGCACGAAACGGAGCGCCATGGGCGTCGCCTGTTTCTGACGGGAATCTCGGTCGTAGCCGAATGACCACTTCCGAGATTCCCGGCTGTCGTCAGGGGTGAGTACGACAGCCGGTTCAACAAATCGATTTTCAGACCATCAATCCATAGGCTGACTGGAAGCTGGAAAACATATGCTTAAGTTCCACAAGTGACTGCCCCGTTTTGAGACATCCATTATGCAATGCTAAAATTTATGCTGCCAAGATTGGCGCTGCCCTCGGCACTTGTTGTGCAGATCTCATACAACGCAGATAATTCGAACCTTCCAACTTGACAGATTTTCCTGAATAGCTGCTCGGGCTCTGCACAGATTCTGCAAAGGCGCGCGCCATCGTAGCGCCATGAACAACACGCCCGAAACAATCAAAACGCCGCCCGTCCGCCTGCCACGCAGTCTCCTCAAGGAGGGCTGGTGGCTGGAGGACGGGCGGCACCCCCAAGCCGATCAGCCCGCTCAGGCGGCCAGGATCATATCCTTCGCCGAACATCTCGCACGGAGCCGATACCGATGAGCCTGTCCAATACCCGCGCCCTTCCTGCAAACGCCACAAGCAACTCCAATCGCAAATTCCTCACATTCATTGCCCTGGTCGCACTGGCCGACCTTCTGCTCTTCGACAGGGCGCCGGGCCTCAATCTCTTCCTCTTCGCCAATATCATAGCCGTCAACCTGCTGATTTCCTCTCGAAGAAGACAATCCATTCCAAAGGTTGCGGCATTTCTGCTCCTCTGCCTCGTTGCATCGGCACCGCTTGTCGAGGCCGCGTCCTGGATGGGCATGACTATCGGCCTGCTTGGCCTTTGCCTGATATCGCTCGGCGTCAGCGGATTGATCCCGCGTCAATGGATCCGCCTACCGCCCGTGCTGCTCCGCTTCCTCGTGGACGTGCCCACGCGGCCTTTCCGCAGCGCAAGCTATCGCTGGCTGCACCGCCTGAGAAAACCGTCTCCGCGCGGCGTCCGCCATCACCTTCGCGGCTGGATCATCCCGCTTGTTTTTGCCGCCGGCTTTCTAGCCCTTTTTGCAGCGGCCAATCCATTGATCGACAAGACGCTGCACAGAATCGACCTTACCTTCCTGCTGCAATTGCTGGACGCATGGCGGATCGGCTTCTGGCTGGTCGTTGCAGCCTCCCTGTCCCTGCTGCTTCATCCGCGTCTGAGGCAAAGACGCTCACGTCGAGGCGAAGTCCCCGATATTGTCACGAGAACCGAGGATCTGCTGTTCGGCCATGATGCTCTGCTGCGCTCGCTGCTCGTCTTCAACGCCCTGTTTGCCGTGCAGACGCTGCTCGATCTTACCTATCTCTGGGGCGGAGCTAGCCTGCCCGATGGCATGTCCCATGCCGAATATGCCCATCGCGGTGCCTATCCGCTGATGCTCACCGCAATCCTTGCCGCCATCTTCGTGCTTGCCGCCATGCACCGCGGCGGGCCGGGCGATCGAAGCCCTCTGCTGCGCGGCCTCGTGCTTCTGTGGATCGCGCAGAACATCCTGCTCTGCTTTTCCTCCATTCTGCGGCTCGATCTCTATGTCGAGGTTTATTCGTTGACCGAACTGCGCGTTGCCGCCGGCATATGGATGGGTCTCGTCGCGATCGGTCTCTTCCTCATTCTCCTGCGCATCCTGCTTCACCGCTCCAATGAATGGCTGATCGCACTCAGTTCCGCAACGCTCGTCGTCACGCTTTACGCCGCCGCGCTGATCGACATTCCCGCCTTCATTGCCCGCTTCAATGTCACTCACAGCCGCGAGATATCGGGCGAAGGCGTTGTGCTCGACCTCGACTATCTCTCGACACTGGGTCCCGCAGTCATCCCGGCGCTCGATGCCTACCTGGCCTCGCTGCCCGCCGACGGCGATGTCCGCCGGGTACGCGAAGCGCTCCAATGGCAGCACATAGGACGCTCGCGCGACTGGCGAAGTTGGACTTATCGCACCGCCCGCCTCGACGACTACCTCAAGAAGATGCAACTCTTGCAAGACGAGACGGAAACGAAGAAAACGAACGGGTGAACCAGGACCTCTACAGCATGGCCCAACGCATCCTCGTTGCCGACGACGAACCCAATATTCGCGACGTGATCTGCTTCGCGCTCGATCGCGCCGGCATGAAGACGACGACCGCGCGCAATGGCACGGAGGCCATGATGGCTTTTCACAAGGGCGGTCTTGATCTCATCGTCCTTGATGTCGGCATGCCGGAGATGGACGGGCTGGAGGTCTGCCGCCGCATCCGCAAAACATCGAACCTCCCGATCCTGTTCCTGTCGGCGCGCGACGAGGAAATCGACAGGATTTTGGGACTGGAGATCGGCGGCGACGATTATGTCACCAAACCTTTCAGCCCGCGCGAACTCGTCGCGCGGGTCAGAACCATATTGAAGCGCAGCGGCCATGGTTCGGCGCCGGATGCAACCAGCGGCTCCGCGTCCGTTGGGTCGCTACGGCTCAATCGAGGTGGCCGTACCGCGAGTTTTGCCGACATGCCCCTAAGCCTGACGGCGCTCGAATTTGCGATCCTCGATACACTGCTTACCCGGCCCGAGATCGTCTTCAGCCGCGATCAACTGATGGAGGCAGCCTATGGCGCCGACATGCAGGTGGCCGACCGCACCATCGACAGCCATATCCGCAATCTCCGCGCCAAGCTTTCGGCAGCCGGCGGCAAGGGCGTCATCGTCACGGTACATGGCATCGGCTTCAAGCTGACATCGGCCACGGAAGGAACCGCATGATGCGCGCGCCACGGGTGAGACCGAAATGGCGGCCGCCGCTCGCCCTCATCGTCTATGCCGTACTTCTGACCGTAATGACGCTGCCGGTGTTGACCGTCATCTGGTTTCGCGTCGTTCGCGCCGCCTCAGGCGCGATGGCACCGGCAGAAATTGCGACGCTTGCCGTTGTTCTGATCCTGACCCTGTTCGTCGCTTATGTCCTGACGCGGACGCTGACCGTGCCGATCAACGCACTGATCGCCCGTACGGACGAGATCGCCCGCGGCGGGCGCTCCGCCATCCGGCCGCTCGAAATCTACGGCACGCGCGAGGTCGCGACGCTCTCCCAGAGCTTTCTCGATCTCGCCGGCAAGCTGGTCGACCATTCCGACTACGTCCGCTCCTTCGCCACCCACGTTTCCCACGAACTGAAATCGCCCTTGACCTCGATCAAGGGAGCGGCGGAACTGCTGCGCGACGATGACGACAGCAATCCGATGAGCCCGGAGCAGCGCAGCCGCTTCCTCGGAAACATCATCGCCGATACCGAGCGGCTGGATCGGCTGTTGTCGCGTCTGCGCGAACTCGCGAAAGCCGAACTGCCATCCGAGCAGGGCTCCAGCAGTCTTCGCGACATTGTCGCCCAGCTGGAGATGCAGTTTCGCCAACTTTCCATCATCAACGAGGAAAGTGCAGAAGAGATGATGGCTCTGCCCAACGAGGCGGCTGGCATCATCTTTGCCAATCTGGCCGAGAACGCCTTTCAAAGCGGCGCTATGACGCTTGCAATCGAGGCAAGCAACGAGGGACGAAGGACGACAATCCAGGTGCGCGACAATGGCTGCGGCATTGCCGACGGCAATCGCGACCGTATCTTCGAGCCGTTCTTCTCGACACGGCGCGACAATGGCGGCACAGGCATGGGCCTCGGAATCATCAGGGCGATGCTCGCTTCACATGGGGGCAGCATCGAATTGCTGGAGAGTAGCCCGGCTGGCACGACGTTTCAGATCGTCCTGCCGCGCATTTCCTAAGCCAATCCACAACATCAGGCTTCGGCAACAAAAGGCGGCCGCTGGCTCTAACCATCGGCCGCTTTACTACTTCAGCATCTATAGCCTACGCCGCCTGTGACTCAGACTGAGCTTCCAAGGCCATCGCGCGGGCTGTTACGAAATCGACCTTGCCGGAACCGAGGACCGGCACCTTGCCGACGGTCACTTCTGCCGGAACCATCATTTCGGTGGCACCCTTCGATTTGGCGAAGGCCAGGAAATCGCTTCGGGTCGCATCCGGTGCATCGGTGAGAAGCACGAGACGCTCGCCCTTCTTGGCGTCTGGCACGGAGGAGACCACGCTCAAGGCGCCGGGCCAGAGTTGAGCGGCAAGAGTTTCCACAGCAGCCAGCGAGATCATTTCGCCGCCGATCTTGGCGAAGCGCTTGGCGCGGCCGCGGATCTTGACGAAGCCGTCCTCGTCGATGGTAACGATGTCGCCGGTATCGTGCCAGCCTTCCGGCAGCGGCTCGAGAACGCCGGGATTGTCGGCGCGCAAATAGCCGGCCATGACGTTGGCGCCACGGATCATAAGACGGCCGCCCTCGTCGATGCCTGGAACCGGCTCGAGCTTCCATTCCATGCCCGGCATGATCTTGCCGACCGTTCCCGTACGATTGTACATCGGCGTGTTCAGCGAGATCACCGGGGCAGCCTCGGTGACGCCGTAGCCTTCCAGGATGCGCAGGCCGAATTTCTCCATATAGACTTCGCGGGTCGATGCTTTCACCGGCTCGGCGCCCGAGAAGATGTAACGGATCGATCTGAGGTCATAGGGATGGGCGGTGCGCGCATAGCCGTTCAGGAACGTATCCGTGCCGAAGACGATGGTCGCATTCGAGACATAGATGAGTTCCGGCACGATGCGATAGTGCAGCGGCGACGGATAGAGGAAGATCGGCACGCCCGAGACGAGCGGCAGGATCGTACCCGCCGTCAGGCCGAAGGAGTGGAACATCGGCAGGACATTGAACACCTTGTCGCCGGGGTGGAAATCGATACGCGAGGCGGCCTGGGCTGCGTTCGACAGGATATTGCGGTGCGTCAGCACCACGCCCTTCGGCGCCCCTTCCGAACCGGAGGTAAAAAGGATCACCGCCGCGTCATCGGCGGTGCGCTTCACCAGCGGCCGATACTTGCGCATGAGGCCGACGATCTTGTTGAGGAAGGTTATCTGCGTGCGCAATTCGTCCAGCCAGACGAATGTCACCTGCTTTTCGAGTTCCTCGACGACAGGACCGAGCTTTGCCTGTGTAATGAAGGCACGCGAGCAGAGCACATGCTTGACCTCAGCCGTCCGGCAGGCGGAGAGGATGTTGGCAGCACCGGCCGTGAAGTTCAGCATGGCCGGAACCTTACCCGCCGACATCACGCCGAGGACAGTCGCGGCCGTGCCATTGGCGTTCGGCAGCATGACGCCCAGCGTCTTCTCGTTCGGGAACATCTTCTTGAACTTCGCGCCCAACACCGCAGCGCCGGTGAGAAGCTTGGCATAGGAGAGCTTGCCGGCAATCGGGTCCTCGACGGCGAGTTTCTTGCCACCATATTCGTGGGCGCTTTCGATGACGCGGCCGAGGACCGTATTGTTCGTGTCGGCGGTGCGGAACATCAGCGCCGACATGATCTGATAGAGAGCGGCGCCGGCGGCGATACGGCGCTTGCGACCCTTGAGTTCTGCGGGAACGTCGAGCTTGACCGGCTCGAGGATCGTCACCTTGACCTTGGGGAAGAGGCGGCGGCGCACATGGCTCGAGGTCAGGTAGGAGGCATAGCTCTTTTCCAGACCGTCTATACGGACAGGCACGATCATCGCGCCGGTCTTGTCGGCGACCATGGCCGCACCGTCATAGACCTTCATCAGTGTACCCGTGACTGTCAGGCGACCCTCGGGGAAGATGCCGACCGGGCTGCCATCCTGGATCACCTTGATCAGCGAGCGCGTCGCCATCGGTTTCGTCGGGTCGAGCGGCAGGAATTTGCACATCTTCAAAAGCGGCCGCACCCACCATTTTTTGGCGAATGCAGTGTCGATCGCAAAGACTGGCTCTTCCTCTGTGATGGCGAGCGCCAGGGCGCCGTCGAGCAGGCTCACATGGTTGAGCGCGATGATCGGTGCGGGACCTGCCTTGCGGATGTTTTCCAGGCCTTCGACTTCAAGCCGCATGAAGGCGCGGAAGATGATGGAGATGAGGTCGCGGAAGGCATTGGTCGGCAGCATTTTCAGCATGAGCCAAGCAATCGCGATGTTGAGCACGGAGATGCTGAGGATGATAACCGGGATCGACAGGCCCACTGCCTGCAGGACGGCGACAAGCGCCAAGCCCACGGCGATGAAGAGAGCAGAGAGCACATTCGAGGCGCCAATGACGCGGGCGCGGCGATCCTCGTTTGCCCAGCTCTGCATGGCAGCAAACGTGGGGACGGCGAGGAAAGCACCACCGATCGCCATGCCGGCGAGATCGATAGCGACGCGGATGGTTTTCGGCCCGGCGAAGAAGGCAAGAATGGTTTCGGCATGACTGGTCGACTGAAGGCCCCACAGGTTCCAGCCGAGATCGAGACCGAAGAGCGCGACGATCAGCATGCCGATTGGCGCCGGCAAAAGCACGATGCGGCCGGCAGCCATCCATCCGGCAATGGCCGAGCCGATGGCGACGGAAATGGCGAAGATTGCCAGATAGGCGGGAACAACGATTTCCGAGCCACCGAGAATATCGGTGACCATGACCGGCAGCATCGACATGATGAAGGCGCCGACGAACCAGAACCAGCAGTTCATCAGCGAGGCGCGCCAGATGCGGCTGTCGGCGCGAAGCTCGTTGACCAGCCTGTAGCTGGAGCGCACGACATTCTTGTCGACGACGAGGTCCGGCGCCTTGGAACCGGTCGCGGGGATCATGCGGGCGGAGAACCAGCAAAGGAGGGACAACCCCATCATCATCGGTCCGAAGATCCAGACATTCTCGCCTTCGCGGAAAGCGACCGCTGCGACCATGGTGCCAGTCAGAATGGCGATGAAGGTGCCGCCCTCGATCCAGGCATTGGCCTTGGGAAGATCCCGGTTTTCCAGATGATCCGGCAGGATGCCGTATTTGATCGGCCCAAAGAGCGAGGAAATGACGCCGAAGCCGAAGAGGGCAAGCATCAATATCCAGATGGAGGAGAAGGCAATGCCGACGACCGAGATCGCCGCCACGAGAAGCTCGCAGCGCTTCAGAAGCTCGGCCAGCTTGGCCTTGTCGTGCTTGTCGGCGAGTTCGCCGGCAATCGCCGACAGGAGCAGAAACGGCACGATGAAGATGCCGCCTGCGAGCGTCACCAGGGCCGCTCCCTCCGTCGCCATCTGGGCGAGAATGACGAAAACCAGAGTCTGCTTCAGAAAATTATCATTGAAGGCGGTAAGGAACTGCGTCCAGAACAGCGGCGCGAACTTCCTCGATCTCATCAGGTGCTTTTGCATGGCGTATCCCTCATTCAGCCAACAAGACGCCACAGAGTTGTTACGCAAAGGTTGAGCGCGGATACAACTCTGCAGCGTCGTTAATAAAGATTAGTCCTGACCGTCACGATTGAACTTAACCAGAAGCTTTTCCGTGCGGGCATCCTCCACCTTGCGGATCAGCTTCTCGGCTTCGCTGTTGTCGCGGATCGTCTTGGTAACGTTGACCGCCGTCTGCACCAGCATCAGGATGCCCATGGCAAGGTAGCCTTTGCCCCAAAGATCGATCGGCATCATGTAAAGGCCGACCAGGAGCATAAATGCGGCGGCGGCGAAGGAAATATAGGAAAAGCTGACCCAAGCCTGGGAATGTTTCTGGAAGCTGTCGTTCATGATCGTATCCTCTCTCGTTTGTCTGGTGTGTTCGGTTTCAGGCTGCTGAATTCATGCGCTGACGCAGGCGGGCAAGCACCTCGTCGGCCGAAGGGCCGAGTGGTGCGCCGCAGCCGGCATTGGCGAGTTTTTCGATGATATGTGCCTGCCGGCTGGCGGCATCCATTTCCTTCATGGCCGAAGCTGCGATCTCGCAGCGGCTCTGATAGGCCTGAAGGCGGGCAAGCGTTTCCTCGGCGTCATCGAGCGTCGCAAGGCCGGAATTCTCGTCGCAGACGGCGTTGAGCTTCTGGGTTTGCTGGGTCGCGCGCGCCAGACGCTCACCGCGCTGCAATTCCTGCAGCCGCGCTTCCGATGCGCGAACCGTTGCCTTCAGCTTGCCGATCGTCTGGTTGAACTGCGCCTGCGCCTTTTCGGATGCGTCGCGCTCGGCTTCGAGCTGAGCGATCGCTTCGGCCGCTTCCCGGGCGAGTTCGTCGCTGCCCTTGTGAAGCGCGGCAACGGCCCGGCTCTCCAGATCCGCAATCCGGCCGACGATGGCTGCATGCCGGTTCTTCTCCTGCTCATTCTGCGCGATGGCGATGGCCACTGCCCGGCGCGCCGACTGGATGGCTCCGGCCGCGTCGCGGATCTGCTGCGCCAGCAGGGGAACCGCATTGCGATCGATGAACGCCTGCTCCGCCTCAAAGGCCCGACCGCGGATCAGAGTCAGAATTGAATTGAACATTTGTCGTCTCCCGTTTATGAACACTGTTCATGAACTGATGTATGCCAGAATCATGAACGGCGTTCAAGAAAAATTTTGAACAACGTTCAAAAAATCGGATTGGAATAGTTAATGGCGAAAAAAACCCTGGAGAAGCGCGAGGATCTCAAGCAGCGACTGATCGAGGCGGCGCGCAATCGCATAGCGGCCGATGGCCTTTCCAACCTCAGGGCGCGGGATGTCACGCAGGATGTCGGCTGCGCCCTTGGTGGTCTCTATACAGTCTTTGCCGATCTCGACGATCTCGTCATTCACGTCAATTCGGCAACGCTGAAGGGGCTCGAAGCCTCCCTGACACTGGCGGAGGTTAAAGATCACACGCCGACTGACCGATTGCGCAACCTCGCCCGCGGCTATCTCAGATTCGCCGTCACCCATCGCAATCTATGGAAGGCCCTCTTCGACCATCGACCGCCGAATGACCGCCCCAGCCCCGAATGGCACCTGGAGGAGCATATGTTCCTGATGGGCGTCATTGCCGAGCCACTGGCCGAATTGCAGCCGAACATGTCGGAGACGGCCCGCGCCATCCGCGCCAGAACCCTGTTCGGCGCGGTGCATGGTGTCGTCAGCATCAGCCTCGAGGGGCGGTTCGTCGGCCTGCCGATCGAGAGCTTGGAACAGGAGCTCGACGACTTCATCCTGACGGTTGCGACCGGGGCCGCGGCGAGACAAGGCTAATACCTGCTGTAAAGGAAACTCGCCTCGTCGTTCATAGCGCCTCTACCCAAGACACGATCGCCGAGTTCACATCGTCCTTGCGGTCCTGCATGATCCAGTGCCCGGCGTTCTTCCAGACGTCGACCTTGGACTTCTCGTTCGAGAACCATGTGCGCATCCGTGCGGCCTGGCTCTCGTCCCGGCAGAGATGATAGAAAGGAACTGTGATCGTCTTGCAGAAGGTTTCGCTATTGCTGCCAAGACCGACCTGATCAGATCCGAAGAATAGCGGTCCGAAGGATTCTCGAACAGGATGCTCGGGTGTTCCCTGAAGTCGTCTTGCATGCCAGCGCTTGAGTGCGGGATCGGTCGATGGGTCGTAGACACTTTCGAACAGGGCCGGACCAACAACGCCAGGATTCTGGGTCTTGAGACCGTCGACGGTTTTCTTGAAGATCGGCCCAAGGCTGTCAGCAAAGCCGAGGGAGCCATCGACGGACACGACCGCGTCGATTAGATCAGGCCGCTTTGCCGCAAGGCGTGCGGCGACCTGCCCACCCATGGAATGTCCTATCAATATGAATTTCTCACCCTCGAATTTCCTTTCGATCAGTGCTTCGATGTCACGGACATAGTCGCCAGGCATGTAGCTGCCTGATGGCATGATCTCGGACCGACCATGGCCGCGTAGATCGACGGCAACGACCCGATAGCGGCTTTCAAGCGCGGGCAATTGCCAACTCCAGTCATGGGAATCACACGTCCAGCCATGTAGCAGCATGACGTTCCGGCCCTTTCCCGAGACCGTGTAGAAAAGATTAGCGGTGCTCGCCGGCACAGCGAGGGCGGGATTGGGGCCCGCCGCAACCGCCGCCACCGTCATTCCAAGGATGGTCATCAGACCCCGCCGCGATAGATCGAAGTTGCTCTCTGCCACTGATTGTCTCCTTTGAGATCTCTGGCACGTCCGCCGGCTTGCCGCTCGGCGGCCCGGCGTTGATGGCTCGGTGACTTCTAGATATACGTTGTAAATCTACGATCAATTACGCACCTTAAAGTGCGTAGATATACCGGAGGATATCCAGATGCCTGGAAAGGTAGACAACGTCTTCTTCGCGGACTGTGCGGCACGCTCGTTCTTCGATCAGGTCGCCAACAAATGGTCCGTCATGATACTGACCGTGCTTGAGGAAAAGCCGACCCGCTTCAATGAGTTCATGCGCAGGCTGGAGGGAATTACGCACAAGGCGCTGACCCAGGCATTGCGACGACTTGAAAGAAATGGGCTGATCTCGCGCAGAGTGCTGGCGACGTCACCGGTCGCGGTGGAATATTCGATCACCGATCTTGGCCGGACGCTTCAGGTGCCGTTCGGCGCGGTCTATGAATGGGCGATCAACCATCTGCACCACATCGAAGAAGCACAGGAAAGCTATGACGCTCGCGCGAATATGTAAGGCAAGCATATTCGAAAATGACGACGCAGGGGTATTTACGGGTTCGAGGGCGCATAATTTCTGATGTCGCCGAAAGCGTAACCACGATCACGTAGCTTGCGGATCAGCGACTGCAGGTTTTCGCGGCCGTTGAACTGGTCCTGAAACATCTGATCGTGCATGAGCAGGATCATCTTTCCGCGTTGCGTGAAGCGGCCATACTGAAACAGATGGTCGATTTCATTGACGAGATGGTCCACCGATTGAACCGGCTTGCCATCATCGCTGTGCACCCATTCGAAATCCCAGCCGTAGAGATAGAAGCCCGCCTCGGCGACAAGCTCGTAGTCGAGCCACTCGCGCTCCCATTGGGCGACATTGATGGAGAGATCCTCTCTCGACACGGTCGGCAGCCGAAAGACGTCCCTGCCCGGCAGCCGCGCATTCACCATCGGCGTCAGGCCAAGTACTTCATTGGCGTGCAGCATGTCGGCAACCACGGCCTGTGTATTGGAGTAGTAGCGCCGATAGCGGTTGTTCGCATGGCTGTAGCTATGGTTTCCAACAGTCACCAGCGGCATCGCCTTGGCTTCGGCCAGAAGGTCACGACCGGCAGGGATGGTTTCGACATGCAGGCCGACCATGAACATGGCGGCTGGAACATTTTCCTCGCTCAGCACGGAAAGGACATTTTGCGTCCCCGGCAGGGGACCGTCATCGAAAGTCAGATAGATCGTCTTGTCCGCCGCCTGGGCAGAGATGGCACAGACAATCAGGAAGAGGCCGCCAAGCAAGCATCTGAAGACAGCATTCCACTGATGATTCAATCCGTCCAAGCCAGCCGCCTCCCGCATTATCGCTGCAAACTGGCATATCGCATTGGACAAGAAAAGCGCCGCGAATGCGACAAAAGCAAAGGGCGCTCTACCCATTTCTGGGGAGCGCCCTTGCTTTTTAACCCGGACAGCGAACACCGGCTCGACACAGAGATGTCAGCACGGCAGGCCATCGATACAGGTGATGGCGTGCAGATAATCTCGAATCATCGTCTTTGCAAGGGTTAACTTCGAAAAAATTCGAAGTTCTGCCACATGGAAAACCCATGTGGCACCATTCGCACATATCAGTGACCGTCAGGCGGCCTGCAAGCTCGCGTCGCGCGGGATCTCGACGTCGATCTCCAGCATGGAGACGTCCTTGTCGCGATCCATCTTTACCTGCACCTTGTCGCGATCGACTTGGACATGCTTGGCGATGACAGCGAGAATTTCCTCCCTCAGCACGGATACGAGATCCGAGCCTACCGAGGCGCGCTCGTGGGCAAGGAGGATCTGCAGGCGCTCACGCGCCATCGGTGCAGATCTCTGCTTGCGAAACAGTCCGAAAATGCTCATGCGGCCCTCCTTGCGAAGATTTTGCCGAAGATACCCCGCTTTTCGCCGGGAATGGTGATCGGCACCTGTTCGCCGGCAAGACGGCGTGCGGCTTCGAAATAAGCAAGCGACGGCGCGCAGCGCGCATCGGCAAGCGTCACAGGCGAACCGAGGTTGGAAGCGCGCAGGACGTCGGTGCTTTCCGGAATGATGCCGAGCAGCGGAATGGAGAGGATCTCCAGGACATCATCGACCTTCAGCATGTCGCCGCGTTCGGCGCGGGCGGCGTCGAAGCGGGTCAGCAGCAGGTGCTTTTCCATGCGCTCGCCACGCTCTGCCTTCAGCGTCTTGGAATCAAGCAGGCCGATGATGCGATCGGAATCGCGCACCGACGAGACTTCCGGGTTGGTAACGACGACAGCGACATCGGCGTGACGCATGGCAAGCGTTGCGCCGCGTTCGATGCCGGCCGGGCTGTCGCAGATGACCCAGTCGAAATAGTTCTTGAGTTCGTTGATGACGCGCTCGACGCCCTCCGGCGTCAGGTTGTCCTTGTCGCGGGTCTGCGAGGCCGGCAGGAGGAAGAGCGTCTCCAGCCGCTTGTCGCGGATCAGCGCCTGCGGCAGCTTGGCATCGCCGTGAATGACATTGACGAGATCGTAGACGACACGGCGTTCCGCGCCCATGACCAGATCGAGGTTGCGCAGGCCGACGTCGAAATCGACCACGACGACCTTTTCGTTTCTCTGTGCCAGAGCCGCCCCCAATGCGGCCGTCGAAGTCGTCTTTCCAACTCCGCCCTTGCCTGATGTGACGACGATTACCTTGCCCATCTTGCTCTCCTGTTTTGGCCGGCTTCGGCTCAGATTAGTTTTTCGGCCATGATCGTTTCACCATCCAGCCAGAGCTGAACGGCTTGCCCCCTGAGGCCGGGTGATACGTCTTCCGCCATTTTGTAAATTCCATCGATCGCCAAAAGCTCGGCCTCGAGCTTGCGGCAGAAGATTCGCGCCGAGGCATTGCCGATCGAGCCTGCCATGGCGCGGCCGCGAAGGGCGCCGTAGATATGGACCGATCCGCCCGCGATGACCTCAGCACCGGATGCCACCGAACCGATGACGGTGACATCGCCTTCGGGAAAGATCACCGACTGGCCGGAACGCACCGGCTCGCGGATGATCAGCGACTGCGTGACCGGCCGGATTTCCGGCGGCGGCGCCTTGGGTTCGCTGTTGCGGCGCTCCACGACCGGCTCGGCCTCGGAAACCTCGAAATCAGCGGCAGGGCGCCCGCCCTTCAGGATCGGCGGCATACCAGGCCCTGATATCGACGGGCGGCCGCCCTCGATGCCCATGATGCTGACATTGCGGGCCGAAAGCTCTGATATCAGCTCCTTGAGCTGCGCCTTGTCGATCGGCAGATCAGTAATGTCGAGCACGACCGGCCGCCCCAGAAAGAAGCCGGCCGAACGGGCTGCTAGATCGTCAAGCCTTGTCAACCACTGATCCAGCGGAAGATCCGGCGAAAGCATGACCGCGAGAAATGAGCGGCCCTTGATACGGATCGAACGAGCGTCTGTTAGCACTTTGGTCATCTATGTGAATAAATCGTTGATCTTGTGTACCGTTGATATGGTTAACAAGTGGTTAACGCGGGACTCCATTCGAGCCCGGAGCGCCCCATAAAACAGCGATGCTTGCAAGCGCCGAAGGCTCGTTCGAACCGGGGTCGTAGACGCATGGAGCGGCGAAAATCGCAGCTCCTGCAAGGAGAAGAATGATAGCCTTCATGTGATCCTCCATGCGCAAGGCATGACCTGCCCTGCCTGAAATTCGATGTGATAAAAATTAACGATTCTGCGCGCCGCACCTTTCTGGCGCGGCGCGCAATGTCGATGCACGGGTGATTCTCAGGCGAGCTTCAGCTCGACATTGATGTTGCCGCGAGTCGCCTTCGAATAGGGGCAGGTCTGGTGAGCTTCCTCGACCAGCGTGCGGGCGAGTTCCGGCTCGATGCCGGGCATGCTGACGGTCAGGCGCGCCTGCAGGAAGTAGGCGCCTTCCGTGGTGCCGAGATCCACTTCCGCATCGACAGCAAGATCGGCCGGAAGCTTGATCTTGCGCTTGCCCGCAGCCAGACCCATTGCGCCTATGAAGCAAGCCGACCAGCCGGCCGCAAAGAGCTGCTCGGGATTGGTGCCGGCATGGGCGCTGCCCGGAGGTGAAAGCTTGACATCCAGCTGGTTGTCATCGCTGCGGGCAGAGCCATCGCGGCCGCCGATTGTGTGGGTCTTGGCGGTATAGAGAACCTTGTCGATCTTGGTCATGGAACACTCCTTTGTTGCGTTGCCCGCTCGATGGGTCGTGAGAGGCAACGTCTGTTGACGGAGTTGTTTTTGATCGATCGACGTATCCGGCATGTTTCCGGAAAAGCCGGAAGTGTCACAAAACGTAGGGCCTAACAAGCCGGATACAAACGCTTACAAAGATCCTGGTAAGTGTCAGTAGAGTAAAAAGGCGAATAGATGATCGGAGATACGCCTGATGCAAAGCGAGACGAAACAACATTTCGAGACGCGCGATCTCGACGGAGACGCGCAGAGGACTCGGATGGAGGCCTATCAAGTTGTTTCCAACGAGGATGCCAAGCGGTTATCCAACGAGCGATACCTGCTTTGGCTGGCGCTAGCTGTGGTCCTGTTGCTATTAGCTTGGCTACTTGGCTGGATTTAGCTTCCATCCAGCCAACAGAAGGCCAGCTACCTAAAAATCCTTTCCGCGAGCGATCAGGAGATGACGACCTCGGCCGCGAGACCACCGCCATCACGGTTATAGAGCCTCACGGAACCGCCCAGTGTCTGGGCGAGCTGCTGGGCAATCGCCAAGCCAAGCCCGGTGCCGCCTGTATTGCGGTTGCGCGACTGTTCCAGCCGGAAGAAGGGCTGCATCGCCGCCTCGATCTGGTCCTGCGGAATGCCGGGACCGCGATCCAGCACCGTTATAGTGATCTCACCCGTATCCCTGCGCTCCACGGCGATTTCTGCTGCGCCGGCGAATTTCAGGGCATTGTCGATGAAATTGGTGAGGATGCGGCGAAGCGCATGCGGCTTCGTCGTCGCCGTCCCCTGGATGAGGCCGAGAATCTCGACGGATTTGCCGGTGTCCTGATAGTCGTAGCTGATGCTTTCGATGAAGGATGCAAGATCGATGCGCGCGCTCTTCTCGCCATTGCCATGGGCACTGCGCGCATAGGCGATCCCGTCCTGCACCAGACGCTCGATCTCGCCGAGATCCTGCAAGAGCTTGGTCTTCTCGGGCGAATCGTCGGCGATATCGGCACGTAGGCGCATACGGGTGATCGGCGTCTGCAGATCGTGCGAGATGGCCGCCAGAATCTGCACGCGTTCCTCGAGATAATGCGCGATCCTGTCACGCATCGCGTTGAAGGCCTTGGCCGTGTGCGCGACCTCGCTCGGCCCCCGATCGCTCAATGCCGGCCCCTTCTTGTTCGGGTCGAGGGCATCGGCGGCGGCGGCAAATTCGGCGAGAGGCCGGATCGCCTGGCGCACGGCGAACCAGGTGCAGAGAATGATCAGCAGCATCTGGACGACGAAGACATAGGGTAGCCACGCCGCGATCGGCATGATCCCTTTCGGCGTGACGTCAATCGTCAGCGGACTGCCATCGCTCAAATTGAGATGCGCCTGCAGCCGCGAGATCGGACCCGGTATCGATTCCATGCGGATAGGAAATCGATGGCCGACGGCATCCTCGATCTTCGCCGCAATTTCCGCGCCATGCTCGGAGGTATCGGGCACGCCGGGCAGGCCATTGCCCAGCTCGAAAGTATAGTTGCCGCGGCTCAGCCAATCGACGAAATTTGCCCTTTCATCGGCCGGCAGGCGATCAAGCACGGCGATCGAGGTCGCGACGTCATTCTCCAGTGTGCCGAGCATGATGGCCTTGGCCGACATGTAGCGCTCGAGGTAGAGTACGCTGAAGGACAGGCCGTAGGCGATCGCAAGCCCGGCAAGCAGAATCAGAAAGATGCGCGAGCGCAAGGTGCTGGGCCACCAGAAACCCCGCGCTGACAAGCCCGCCATGCTCATGAGCGAAGCTCCGCGATCTCAACCGGAACGGAGAAGACATAGCCTTCGCTGCGAACCGTCTTGATGTACATCGGCTCGCGTGCATCATCCCCCAGACGCTGGCGCAGTCGGCTGACGAGCAGGTCGATGGAGCGATCGAAAAGATCGGCGTCACGCCCTTGCGTCAGGTTCAGCAATTGATCGCGATTGAGCACCCGCTGCGGGTGATCGATGAAGACGCGCAGCAGGCGATATTCCGCGCCGCTGAGCGTGATCTCCGTTCCATCTTTGTCGAGCAGATGGCGGCCGACCGTATCTAGTCGCCAATCCCCGAAGACCAGCATCTGGCCGGCTTCGCTGATCTGCAGGTTCGGTGGTAGCATGCGGGTGCGGCGCAGAACCGCCTTGATACGGGCAAGCAGCTCTCGCGCGGCGAAGGGCTTTGCCAGATAGTCGTCTGCGCCCATTTCAAGGCCGAGAATGCGATCCATTTCATCATCGCGCGCCGTCAGCATGAGGACGGGTGTCGCCTTGTGCTTTCCGGAGCGAAGCTCGCGACACAGCACAAGGCCGTCGTCTCCCGGCATCATCACGTCGAGCACGATCAGATCGACCGAATTGGCCTCGAGAAAGCTGCGCATCTGCCGGCCGTCGGCAGCCGTCGTCGCCCGCAAGCCATTCTTCTTCAGATAGCTCGACACCAGCTCACGGATTTCCCGATCGTCATCCACGATCAGAATATGGTCGACATGTTCCATTTCGAATTCCCACTCACCATCGTAAGCATCAAGCTACGAATATTCTTCCCTTACGGCGCCAACAGCTAAAGGCGCCAGCTTACGCCGGCGCCTTCCCGCGCGCTACCGCCGAACTAGAAACGATCAACATCTATCACGGCCTGGGCGAAAGCCTGCGGGGCTTCCTGAGGCAAGTTATGGCCGATGCCGCCGGTGATGGTGCGGTGCTCGTACTTGCCCGAGAACTTGCCGCGATAGGCCGACGGTTCCGGATGCGGCGCGCCATTGGCATCGCCTTCCATGGTGATCGTCGGGATCGAAATCACCGGCCCGGTGGCAAGCTTCTTCTCATAGGCATCGAACTTCGCTTCGCCCTCGACGAGACCAAGCCGCCAACGGTAATTGTGGATGACGATCTCGACATGGTCGGGATTGTCGAAGGCTGCAGCCGAGCGATCGTAGGTCGCGTCATCGAACGCCCATTGCGGCGAGGCGGTGTGCCAGATCAGCTTTGCAAAATCGTGGCGGTTTTCCTGGTAGCCAAGACGGCCACGCTCGGTGGCGAAATAGAACTGATACCACCAGGCAAGCTCGGCCTTCGGCGGCAACGGCTTGCGGTTGATTTCCTGGCTGCCGATGAGATAGCCGCTGACCGAAACCAGAGCCTTGCAACGCTCGGGCCAAAGGGCGGCCATGATATCGGCGGTGCGGCCACCCCAGTCGTAGCCGGCAATGACGGCCTTGTCGATCTTCAGCGCATCGAGAAGATCGATCATGTCGGCGGCAAGGGCTGCCTGCTGGCCGTTGCGCGGCGTGTCCTTCGAAAGGAAGGTGGTGGTGCCGTAGCCGCGCAGATAAGGAATGATGACGCGATAGCCGGCACCGGCAAGCAGCGGCGCCACATCGACGAAGCTGTAGATGTCATAGGGCCAGCCATGCAGCAGCAGCACGACCGGACCGTTGGCCGGGCCGGCTTCCGCGTAGCCGACATTAAGCACGCCCGCATTGATCTGCTTCAGAGCGCCAAAGGAAGTGTGGGTGCCGGCATTGACCCCGGGGAGCGTCGAAGCGGAAGCCTTTGTTTCCGCAGCATCGGCGATGGCAGGCAGGCCGAATTCGGCGGCGGCAACGGCGATTGCAGCAATGCCGAAAAAGCGGCGGCGGGTGTGGTTGATTTCCTCGGACATTTGTCTCTCCTGTCGATTGGATTGTGAGGCTGACAAAACCAGCCGCATGTATCGCCGATGTGTCGCAGGCGGCAGCCTTTTGAATGCCTGTGTAGCTTCAGGCCGCACAGATACAGTCTGATACAATCCGGTCCCTTTTCTCCCACCGCGTCGGCAGGCAGCTGAGCCACTAGCGAAATCGCATCCAAATCGCCCAGTTTGTATCGCAATGTATCGAAGCCGCAGGCACAGACGTTTCGGTACATTCTCCCGTTCCGCCGGACACATTCGAGATACGTCGTCGACGGCAGATGGCGTCACTGCTGAGCACGGCACGTCGCCGTTAGCAGCCGGTCAATCGCTTCTAAAGGAACAAGACGATGACGCTTCTCATCATTGCCTATCTCGGCGGTGCGCTGACGATCCTCAGTCCGTGCATCCTGCCCATCCTCCCCTTCGTCTTTGCCCGCGCCGGACAGCCCTTCGTCAGAAGCACGCTGCCGATGCTTGTTGGCATGGCGTTTACCTTTGCCGTTGTCGCAACCCTTGCCGCGGTCGGCGGCGCCTGGGCCATCCGCGCCAATGAATATGGTCGCCTCGCAGCAATCGTCCTGCTGGGGCTCTTCGGCCTGAGCCTGATATCGCCGCGCATCGCCAGTGCCCTGTCCCGGCCGGTGGTCGATCTCGGCAACAATCTCTTGAACGCCGCCGGCGCTCAGCGCGCGACTGCGAGCGTCCGCAGCTCCTTCGTGCTCGGTATTGCAACCGGCCTGCTATGGGCGCCTTGCGCCGGCCCGATCCTCGGGCTTGTCCTGACGGGTGCCGCCTTGAAGGGTGCCAATCTGCAGACGACATTCCTGCTGCTTGCCTATGGCGCCGGTGCCGCGACCTCGCTTGCCGTCGCACTCTTTGCCGGCGGCAAGATCTTTGCCCGTATGAAGCAATCCCTCGGCGTCAGTGAACGCATCCGTCAGCTTGCAGGAGCCGCCGTCCTCGCGGGCGTCGCGACCATCGCGCTTGGCCTCGATACCGGCCTGCTCGCCCGCCTTTCCTATGCAAGCACCGGCTCGTTCGAACAGGCTTTGCTCGAGAAGCTGCATAGCAAGGATATCGCTCCGGAAACCGAAGTTGCCAGCAATGGCGCTATGAAGGTTGCAACCGACGCGACCCGCCCCTTCCACAGCGACCTTCCGATCGAAGGCCCAGCCCCTTCCCTCGATGGCGCCGTCACCTGGCTGAATTCGCAGCCGCTGACCACAGCTGAACTGCGCGGCAAAGTCGTGCTCGTCGACTTCTGGACCTATTCCTGCATCAACTGCATCCGCACCATTCCCTATGTTCGTGCCTGGGCGGAAAAGTATAAGGATCAGGGTCTCGTCGTGATCGGCGTCCATGCTCCGGAATTCGCCTTCGAGAAGAACGTCGATAACGTCAAGAAGGCGATCGCCGACTTCAAGATCGGCTATCCCGTCGCGATCGACAACGACTACCGCATCTGGCGCGCCTTCGAAAACAACTACTGGCCTGCCCATTATCTGATCGATGCCAACGGGCAGATCCGCTACCAGCATTTCGGCGAAGGCAACTATCGCCAGACCGAACAGGCAATCCAGGATCTGCTGCGCGAAGCCGGCAGCGACATGGCTCAAAGCGGCACGGTCGCGCCCGATGCGAAGGGTGCGGAAGCAAGCCCCGACCTCGGCCATATCCGCTCCGGCGAAACCTATATCGGCTATAGCCAGGCCACAGGTTTCGTCTCCCCGGAAGGCCTGAAGGCAGGTACGGCCGCCGACTATTCCGTTGCCAATCCCGGCCTGAACCAATGGGGCCTGACGGGCACCTGGACGGTCGGCCCGGAAGAGGCATCGCTCAGCAAGGCAGGCGGCGGCATCACTTACCGTTTCAGCGCCCGCGACCTGCACCTCGTCCTCGGACCCTCGGCTGACGGCAAACCGATCCGCTTCCAGGTGACCGTGGACGGAAAGGCGCCCGGCGCCAATCACGGCTCCGATATCGACGCCGACGGCAATGGCACCGTGACGGCAACCAAGCTCTACCAGCTCGTCCGCCAATCCGGTGACGTCACTGCACGCAACTTCGAGATCCGCTTCCTCGACCCCGGGGTCCAGGCCTACGCCTTCACCTTCGGCTGAAATTCCCCCTTCACCCCAAGCATGAACCTCAACGGACAGGAGTTACTTTCATGAAGACCCGTTTTCTTTCCATTATCGCCCTCGGCCTTGCCGCAAGCACTATCGCATTCGCGGCGCAGGCAGCCGAGATCAAGAACATCGTCATCGTCCACGGCGCCCTTGCCGATGGTTCGGGATGGCGCAAGGCAGCCGATATCCTTGAGAAGGACGGTTTCAAGGTCACTGTGGTGCAGGAGCCGATTACTTCGCTTGCCGACGATGTCGCCGCCACCAACCGCGTGCTCGACCTTCAGACCGGACCGAGCCTGCTGGTCGGCCACAGTTATGGCGGCATGGTCATCACCGAAGCGGGTAATCGCCCGGATGTTGCCGGCCTCGTCTATGTGGCGGCGTTTCAGCCGGACAAGGGCGAGAGCCTGATCAGCCTTGCAAGCTCGAAGCCGGCGGGCAGCATGAACATTCGCGAGACCAAGGATGGCCAGTATCTCTACCTCGATCCGGCGACATTCGCAGCCGACTTTGCCGCCGACCTGCCGAAGGACGAGGCCGCCTTCCTGGCTAAATCGCAGGTCTTTGCAGCGAAGGCCGCCTTTACCGCCAAGGTCGGCGATCCCGCCTGGCGGGCGAAAAAGAGCTGGGTCGTCGTTGCCACCAACGACCGCTCGATCAACCCCGAGCTTGAGCGCAGCATGGCCAAGCGCGCCGGCAGCGACGTCACCGAAATCAAGGGTAGCCATGCCGTCTTCGCCTCGCAGCCGGAAAAGGTCGCAGCCGTGATCGAAAAGGCTGCCAAGGAAGCCGGCAAGTAAGGTTAAACGGGCGGCGGCCTCACAAAGGAGGCTGCCGCTTGCCGCTTATACGGGATCGTAGCGGCTGACTTCGATGCCGGAGCCGACGGGCAGCAGAACGGACGTGATACCCGGTTTTGCGCGAACGGCCTCGCCATAACGCTTCACATCCTCGTTGCCGGGCATGAACATATTGTCGGCAACAATGATCGCACCCGCATTGAGCTTCGGGTAGAAAGCTTCCAGGCAGGGGATGTAGAGATCCTTCCATAGGTCGACGAGCACAAAGTCGACGCCGACTGGAAGCGCTTTGATCATCTCAACGGCATCGCCGATCTGAAAGTCGATATGTTCTGACAGCCCTGCCTTTCCGGCCATCTCCCGCGCAAATTCGGTCTTATAGGCGTGCAGCTCCATGGAGACGAGCTTGCCGCCGCTGACGCGCGCAGCTTCCGCAAGCCAGATGCCGGAATAGCCGAAGGACGTGCCGAGTTCGAGAATGGTCGGCGCCTTCAGGCTCTTCGCCAGAATGTTGATGAAGCGACCCGTCTCCGGTCCGACCGCCCTCAACCGGCGATCCTGGCCGCCATCGCGCCCGCCCGGCGGCATCTCCCTCGGACTACTCTGCTCCTCGCGGATAAGCTCATGATAGGCTTCGAGAACGGCTTCGATCTTCTGATCCATAGCAAACTCACCTTCCCTGCAATCGTCTCGACGATATCTCAGCCAACATGGCTACATCCCGATACGGCGCCACTCAAGCGCCAGGGACGTTCCTGTCTGAAACTTAATCTTCGACGCTGCTCAGCGGGACGCATTCTGCTCGCGGATCAGCTCGATCAAGGCCCGCAGCCGCGCCGGCATCTGGCGTCGCTGGGCGAAATACAGGCTAAGCCCGGAATAAGGCGGGCTCCAATCTTCCAGCACGGAGATCAAATTGCCTGCGGCTACGTGTTCGATGATGGACGCCTCGCTGATATAGGCAAGCCCCGCTCCGTCGAGTGCCGCGCTCAGCATCAGGTCGGAAGCATCAAGGGTCAGGCTTCCCGGCGCATCGATGAGGATGGACTGTCCATGTCGCTCGAACTCCCAACGGTAGAGCCGGCCGCTCGCCATGCGGGCGCGGATGCAGCGATGCTGATGGAGATCGCCGGGGACACGCGGGCGCGGCCTGCTGCTGAAATAAGCGGGCGAACCGACGACGAGCGAGCGTACCCTTGGAACGATGGGGATTGCGACCATATCCGTCGGAACCGCATCTGCGAGACGCACGCCGGCATCGAACCCCTTGCCGATGACGTCGACCAAGGCATTATCGGTGACGATCTCGATCTCGACATCGGGATATCGCCGGCCATATTCGAGTATCAGCGGCACCATTAGCATGCGGGCGGCGCCGGGCGCCATGTTGAGGCGAAGAGTGCCCGATACCGCGCTGGAAGACATACCGGCATTTTCGATCGCCTTGTCGATCGCTGCTAGCGCCGGCCCCACTTCAGCCACCAAACGCTCGCCGGCATCCGATAGGCTTACGCTGCGCGTCGTCCTGTTGAATATTCGCACGGACAGTCGCTCTTCCAGTGCGGCAACCGCATGGCTGAGTGCGGAGGAAGACATGCCGAGCTCGCGTGCGGCCGCCCGAAAGCCGCCATGACGCGCAACGGCGGCGATCGCCTCGAGTTCTGCCAGGCTGGCCTTCATTGCGCAATTTCCCTTATCAAGCTGTCAATTTTTGTCCTGCTAGATCGAACAAATAGCGCATCTTATCTTGGCCGTGAAGACAAAGGAGACGCTCGTGCGCATCATCGATACCATCTACATCAACGGCAGCTTCGTTCAGCCTCACGGCAGGGAAGAAGCTCCGCTCTTCAACCCGGCCACCGAACAACAGATCGGCATCGTACGTCTCGGTGACGAACAGGATGTCGACAATGCCGTCAGCGCCGCCAAGGCGGCATTTGCCGGCTTGTCGCACAGCTCGAAGGCCGACCGCATTGCCATACTGCAAAGCCTGCATGATGCCGTCGCCGCGCGCGCGTCGGATCTCACCGACGCCATGCGCGAGGAATATGGCGCGCCGGCGCCCTTTATCGGTTTCTCGGTGCCACACGCCGCGACCAGCTTTCTCCAAATGGCGAAGACGCTGGAAGATTACGAATTCCGCCGCCGCATCGGCCACGCGGAGATAGAAATGCGCCCGGCCGGGGTCGCTGCCGCCATCACGCCCTGGAACAGCAATTACGGCTTTATCTGCAACAAGCTTGCGACCGCCATCGCCGCCGGCACGACCATGGTCATCAAGCCCTCCGAGATGAGCGCGATCCAGACGCAGGTCCTAACCGAATGCCTGCACGCTGCCGGCCTGCCGAATGGTATCTTCAACATCGTCAACGGTTACGGCCATGTGGTGGGTGCAGCCCTCAGCGCCCATCGCGATATTGCAAAGATCAGCTTCACCGGCTCGACGGCAACAGGGCAGGCGATCCTTCAGGCCGCGTCGGCGACGTTGAAGCGCGTGACGCTCGAACTTGGCGGCAAGAGCCCGAACATCATTCTGGACGATGCCGATCTCGATGTCGTCATTCCGCAGGTACTCGGCGTCGGCCTTGCCAATAGCGGTCAGGCCTGCATCGCTGGCACCCGCATCCTTGCACCGGAAAAGCGCCTCGCTGAAATCCACGAGAAATTAGAAAAAGCCATTGCGGCGCTGAAGGTCGGCGACGCCATCGATCCTGCCGTCAGCGTCGGCCCGATGGTCAGCCAGAAGCAATGGGATCGCGTGCAGTCCTATATCCGCCTCGGCCAGGAGGAAGGCGCCCGGCTTGTTGTCGGCGGAGAAGGACGCCCGGACGGCGTCGATCACGGCTGGTTCGTTCGCCCGACGATCTTCTCCGGTGTCAACAACGACATGCGGATCGCACGCGAGGAAATCTTCGGACCGGTGCTGTGCGTCATCCCCTACCGCGATGATGCGCACGCCCTCGAAATCGCCAATGACACTGTCTACGGCCTGCAGGCCTACATCTTCTCCTCCGATGTCGGCAGGGCAAAGCGGATGGCGGATCGCATCGAAGCAGGCCGCGTCGTCATCAATGGCGCGCCGCATGAACCGCTTGCCCCCTTCGGCGGCTTCAAGCAGTCCGGCGTCGGCCGCGAATTCGGCGTCTACGGTCTCGAATCATTTCTTGAGCCGCGCGCCGTGTTGAGCTGATATCATCATAAGCCCCGGAGGATCTTCATAGGGTTGTCCGGGGCATGCTTGCGAACGCCGATGGCGGTTCTGCCATTCAGACCACCGGGCGATCCGGCACAGCCCGCGGCAGCCTTCAGGTTCTCGTTAGAATCATGCTCTACCTTTAGAACAATTCCAATCTAAGGAGAGCCGATGCCTGCAAGATCCACCTATTCCGTTCCGCAACGCGTCCTGCACTGGCTTATGGCCGTACTCATCTTCTTCAATCTCCTGTTTCCCGATGGCATGAATGCCTGGCGTCGTCTTGTGCGCCATGGGCAGACGCCGACGCCGGCCGACATCTCCAGCGCCAATATTCATGCCTATGCCGGGATCGCTATCCTGCTCCTGGCTATCGTTCGCCTTGGCTTGAGATTGGTGTACGATGTCCCCCCGCGCCCGGACGATCAGCCTGCGTTCCTGCATCACATTGCCAGCGCGACACACTTCCTGCTCTACGCGCTGATCTTCGCAATGCCGCTATCGGGAGTCGCAGCCTACTACCTCGGGATAGATCCTGCCGCCTTTGTCCATGCCGGCCCGATCAAGATCCTGCTCTGGGCTGTGATCGTGCTTCATATATTCGGCGCCTTCGCACAGCACTTCTTCTTCAAGTCTGATGTACTGCGACGCATGACGATCGGTTAGCGCGCCCAAGAGATTGGCGACTATGCCTGGCCGCCAAAGTGCTTTTCGAAGGAAAACAGCGCGGTCGGCAATGCGCTCCCGCCGTCAAGCGCCAGGTCCGCAAGGATTTCGCCGACAACACTGGTGAACTTAAAGCCGTGGCCGGAGCAGGCCGAGGACACCACCACATTCGGCTGTCCCGGTATGCTGTCGATGAGAAAATCCTCGCTCGGCAGCATGGTGTAACGGCAGGTCGTCGCCCGTACGCGGAACGAGGCTGCATTGGGCAGACGCTTGCGGGCAAAGCTGTCGAGCAGATCGGTGTCGGTGTCATTGACCGGTGGATTAGGCGCGGTGGGGTCGATCGGCTCCCGAAAATGCGCATGACGGCCGATTTTCACACCATCGATGCCGATCGCCGGGAAGCCGAAATAGGAACCTTCAGCCCCTTCGTCGCGCAGGAAGCAGGGCATTCGTCGCGGTTCGGCGACAAAGCCGTCCTTTGGCTGATACCAGGCGACCACCTGCCGGATCGGCTGCGCATGTGCCTTCAATTGCGGCACAAGCTCGGCAATCCATGCGCCGGTTGCGACGATCACCTTGCGGGCGCGATATCGTCCCGTCGAGGAAACCACGGTTACACCCTTGTCGTCGGGTTCGATGGAGATCACACGCTCGCCGAAATGCAGGACCGCGCCATCTTCCGCGGCAAGCTTCAGATAACCCATGATCGCCGCTTCCGGGCGAACGTAACCGCCTTGCGGATCGAGCAGCCCGATCTCACCCTCCTCCAGTGCGAAGGCAGGAAAGCGGCGCTTCATGGCGTCCCGATCAAGGATCTCATGCGGCAGGCCGTGCAGGTCGCAGGAGGCGCGCGTGCCGCTGACGATCTTGCTGTCCGGTGCGCCGATCTGCAGAACGCCGGTCACCGTCAGGATCTCGGCGCGCAGCCTCTCCTCAAGCGAACGCCAGTTCTGATAGGCGCGCTTCAGCAGCGGCACATAGGACGGATCCTCGAAGTAACCGAGGCGGATCAGACGGCTATCGCCATGCGAGGAGCTGAGCGCATGGGCCGGGAAATGCGCCTCGATGCCGATCGCCTTTGCGCCGCGCGCCGCGGCGAAAGACAAGGCAGCACTGCCCATCGCGCCAAGCCCGATGACGGCAACGTCGAATTCCGCAGACATGTTTATGCTCCACTCTCGATTTCGGCGGGCGGCGCGAACCCCGCAATCATCGTCCGCAACGCTTCCATATCCGCATTCAAGGGACGATCGTCGCCATAGATCGGCAGGCACGAACGAACAGCAGCATAGATGCGCCCGGTTCCCGGCGCCCTTGTGCCCTGCGAGACGAGAAAATCATGCGCCTGCGCCGCCGCCATCAGTTCGATCGCCAGGATATATTCCGCATTGTCGAGTATCGCGAGCAGCTTGTTCGCGGCAGCGGTCGGGTGCGCGAGAAAATCCTCCTGAAGACCGGAGGTCAGACCGCCGTCGAGCGATGCGGGCGCGGACAAACGCCTGTTGTCGTTGCTCAAGGCGGCAGCCGTGTATTGCGCAATCATGAAGCCTGAATGGCTGCCGGCGTCGCTCGCAAGAAACGGCGGCAGGCCGCTGACCAGCGGATTGACAAGACGGTCCATGCGGCGCTCGCTCATCGCCGATATCTGGGCGATGGCGATCGCCAGACTATCCGCCGCCAGTCCAAGGGCCGGGGCCACGGCGTGCGCTTCGGAAGAGACGATCGGTTGCTCGGGAGTACCCGAAACGGCTGGGTTGTCCGTCACCGAAGCAAGTTCCTGATCGACGATGCGCGCCGTCTGTTCGAAGACATCCCAGGCCGCGCCGTGCGCGTGGGGCACCGACCGCAGGCTCAAGGCATCCTGCGTCCGCCGTCCAAGGGCGGCAGCGACGAGGCCGCTGCCGTTCAGACGATTGCGCAATCTGCGGCCAACCTTGGCGATGCCCGACGATGGGCGCAGCGCGAGCACGTTTTCATCGAAAGCCGCCATTTGGCAGCCCACGGCTTCGAGCGTCAGGGCGGCGATGGCATCGGCCCAATCCAGCAGACGCTCGGCGCGGGAAACGGCAAGCGCGGATAATCCGGTGGCGCAGGCCGTGCCGTTGACGAGGCTCAGTCCTTCCTTGGCGCCGAGCACCAGGGGGCTGAGGCCGATCGCTGCAAGCGCTGAGGCACCGCTCATCGACTTGCCCTTCACGACGGCCCTGCCCTCACCGATCAGGACGAGCGCCACGTGAGCGTTGTGCGTGAGGTAGCCGGCAGATCCCTTCGACGGGACCTCGGGAATGCAGTCATGTTCGAGGAATGCAGCCAGATGCCGGACAATCTCGGGCCGCACGCCGGAATGGCCATGAGCGAAATTGGCAATCTGCGCCGCTATGATCGAGCGCACCTCACGGGCCGGCAACAGCACGCCGACACCGCAGGCATGGCTCAAGATGATGTTGCGCGACAGCCGGCTCTGCGAGTCACGGTCAACAACCGTATCGGACAAGGCGCCGACACCGGTATTGACGCCATAGGCACGCGCGCCCGTTTCGACGATCCGCTCGACAATGCGGCTTGCCTGGGCAACACGCTCCCAGGCAGCCTGCGAGAGGGAAAGCGGTTCGCCACCACTAACGCGCGCGACATCGCGCCAGGATAGAGGCTTGTCTATGGTGACTGTCATTGTCCGTTTCCGAAATGGCCGATGAACTGGCGGAAGGCCGGCGAGGCACCGCCACCGAACATTTCGTCCGGCGTGCCGCTGCTTTCCACGAGGCCTTCCTTCATGAAGACGACGCGGTTGGAAACGTTACGGGCAAAGCTCATCTCGTGAGTGACGACAAGCATCGTCGTGCCTTCTTCGGCAAGCGAACGCATGACGCGCAGCACTTCGCCGACAAGCTCCGGATCGAGCGCCGACGTCGGCTCGTCGAACAGCATGAGCTTCGGCTTCATGGCAAGCGCGCGGGCGATTGCCGCGCGTTGCTGCTGACCGCCGGAGAGATGGGCTGGATAGGCATGGCGCTTGTCGGCAATCCCGACCTTCTCCAGAAGCGCTTCTGCCTCGGCGATGCATTCGGCGCGCGGCCGCTTCAGGACATGCACCGGTCCCTCGATAATGTTTTGCAGGATGGTCATATGGGACCAGAGATTGAAGCTCTGGAACACCATACCGAGTTCCGAGCGGATATGATCCACCTGCTTGTGGCTTGCCGGATAGCTGCGACCGTTCTTGTGGATCATGCGGATCTGCTCGCCATCCACCCAGATCTCGCCATCCGTGGCAATTTCGAGGAGGTTGATACAGCGAAGGAAGGTCGATTTGCCCGAGCCGGAAGCACCGAGCAGCGAAATCACATCGCCGTCCTGGGCATCGAGGGAAATGCCGCGCAAGACTTCATGGTTGCCGAAGCTCTTGCGGATGTTGCGGACGGAAAGTCGGGTGACACCTGGCATGATTTGCCTGCTCCAGTAAGCTTTAGGCCTTCAGCGCCGGCGGAACGGCACGGCGATGGCGGGACAAGGAATATTCCAGCAGAGCCATGGCCTGCAGAATGACGAAATTCAGCACGAGGTAAATGATCGCGGCGCAGATGAAGACTTCCATCGTGCGATAGGTCTGCGAGATCAGACGCTGGGCAACGCCCGTAACCTCCCAGACCGTGACGAGGCTCGCAAGCGCCGTCGACTTCATCATCAGCACGATCTCGGTCGAATAGGCCGGCAGCGCGTGGCGGAAGGCGATCGGCGCAATGATACGGCGAACGAGCAGGAAACGTGACATGCCGATGGATCGCGCTGCCTCGATCTCCTTCGGCGAAACGGCGCGGATGCCGCCACGGAAGATTTCGGCAGAATAGCCGGCGGTGCAAAGCGCCAGCGACAGGATCGCGCAGACCACTGGCTCGCGCAGGAACGGCCAGAGGAACGAGTAGCGAATGATGGAGAACTGCGCCAGCCCGTAAAAGACCAGGAACATTTGGATCAGCAGCGGCGAACCGCGGAACACGAAGATGTAGCCCTTGGCAAAGCCGGACAGGATCGGGTTGCCGCTGACGCGCATGGCGACGATGACGAGCGCCAGAAGGCCGCCGAAGAAGATCGACAGGAAGAAAAGCAGAAGCGTCATTGGCACTGCCTTCAGCAGCGTGACCATCGTGCTCGAAAGGAAATCGAAATCCATGTCTTCCTCCTCAGGCCTGGCCGATCGTCGCAGCCGGCATGCTGCGATTGGCGCGACGTTCGGCCCTGTTGAAGATGCGATCCGACAGGCTGGTCAGGATGAGATAGAGAATGCCGCCGGCGATGAAGAAGAGGAAATACTGGCGCGTGGAACCCGCCGCTACCTGGCTGGTGCGCATCAGTTCGGCAAGACCGGTGACCGAGATCAACGCGGAATCCTTGAGGCTCAGCTGCCAGACATTGCCAAGGCCAGGAATGGCGTAGCGTATGACCTGCGGAATGATGATGCGCCGCAGGCGCAAGCCGCGATGCATGCCGATAGCCGAAGCCGCCTCAAGTTCGCCCTTGGAAATGGCAAGATAGGCGCCGCGGAAGACCTCCGCCTGATAGGCGCCGGAAATGATGCCGACGGCGAGCGCACCTGCTGCAAAGGATGGCAGGCCGAGGAAGCCGTCATAACCAAACCACTTGCCAATCGATGTCACCGCCGACGAGCCGCCGAAATAGATCAGATAGATGATCAGAAGCTCGGGAACGCCGCGGAAGATGGTGGTGTAGATATTGCCGAGTGTTTTCAGCACCAGGCTTCCGGAAAGTTTCGCGAAAGCAATGATCGCGCCCAGCACGGCCCCGATGGCCAAGGCGCTCGCGGTGACGGCAAGCGTCATCAAGGTGGCGACGAGCAGCAGCGCACCCCACCCGTTCGAGCCGAAGCCCAGCAGTTGCAAGCTCGCCATAGATCCAATCCCTGTCTGTGGCAGTTTCAAGCGTCAGGATATCATGCGGTCCCCGGCCGCAAAGCCGGAGACCGATAGTAAGGGCCCGAAGGCCGCTCCTATCATTGCGGGCTGACGTCGACCTTGAACCACTTCATCGACAGGGTCTTGACGGTACCATCGGCAAGCGCCGACTTGATCGCTTCGTTGAACTTGTCGCGCAGATCGGTGTCAGCCTTGCGGACGCCGAGACCTTCGCCCTCGCCCCAGATGGAGCCGACGATTTCCGGGCCGGTGAAGGCAAGCGTGTCGTTTGCACTGGCGAAAGTATTGCTGAAGTACACGGCATCGTCGAAGCCGAGATCGATACGGCCATTCTGCAAGTCGAGATCGCGGTCTGCGCCGGTCTTGTACTCGCGGATCGTGGCGACCGAACCGAAATTGTCATAAATGAATTTCGCATAGATCGTCGCGGCCTGAATGCCGATGGTCTTGCCCTTGAAGGCCTCTTTCAGAGCGTCGACTTCTTTGACACCGGTCTGGCCGGGAGTCATCTTGATCGTGGCGCCGGTGCCGGCGGCATTGGCGAGCGGGCTATCCTTGGCGGTTGCGAAGGCAGCAGGCGTAGCAGCGTAAGGGATGGTGAAGCCTATGACTTGCTTGCGCTCATCGGTAATCGACAGCGCATCCATGATCACATCGAACTTGCCGGCGTTGAGAGCCGGGATCATGCCGTCCCAGTCGGAAGCGACGAGCTTGCAGTCGATCTTGGCGCGCTCGCACAGAACCTTGGCGAGTTCCGGCTCGAAGCCGCCGAGCGTACCGTCGGCATTCGTCATGTTCCAGGGGGCGTAGGCACCTTCCAGGGTGATTGTCGCCGTCTTCCAGTCCTTGGCAACTGCCGGAGCCGCAAGAGCGGCCGCAGCCATGACGCCTGACAAGAGAATTGCACTGAATTTCATCGTGTAGAGCTCCTCTGAGGTTAAAGTAGGCCTTGCAGCACTTCCTACCGATCTTCGCCGGCTTGCCCGCTATCCCAACTAATTTTTAGGATTGATTGCGAGGTTGTATAGGGTACCATATGAGATAATTTATGATATGCAAGTGGGAAAGTTGTTTTCGAAGCAGATTCACCCGGTGCAAAGGGAATAGGCAATGAAGCGTTCCGGCGAGATGAGACGCGAACTGGCGGAAAACGATGCCGCGCCCCTTTATGCCGGCGTCAAGCAGATGATACTCGATCGCATTCATAGCGGTGAGTGGCCTCCAAAATATCGCGTTCCATCCGAAAACGAATTGGTGGTCGAGCTTGGCGTCAGCAAGATGACGGCCAATCGCGCCCTGCGTGAACTGGCCAGTGAGGGTGAGCTTGTCCGCATCCAGGGCGTCGGCTCCTTCGTCGCCGAGCGCAAAGGCGCATCGGCCCTGTTCGAGGTCCGCAACATTGCCGAGGAAATCGCCGAACGCGGCCATTCCCACCAGGCAAAGGTGATCGTGCTGGCGCGGGAAGCCGCATCACCCGACGTTGCCGACGCATTGGAACTCGATATCGGATCGCCGGTTTTCCATTCGCTGATCGTCCATAGCGAGAACGGCGTGCCCGTACAGATCGAGGACCGGCATGTTCACCCGGACGCCGCACCCGACTATCTGCAGCAGGATTTCACCGACATGACGCCGAACGCCTATCTTTCGTCCGTCGCCCCCTTGAGCGGCTCGGAACATGTGGTCGAGGCCATCATGCCGCAGGCCTGGGAGTGCAAGCTGCTGACGATCCTGAAGACCGAGCCCTGCCTGACGATCAGGAGGCGCACGTGGTCGGCGCGCGGCGTCGTTTCGACCGCAAGGCTGGTTTATCCCGGACATCGCTATCGACTGGAGAGCCAGAGCGGCAAGCCCGCGGATCGGTAAGTTGTATATGGAAGAAAAGCATACTGCTCTTCTGTCATTCGCAACGGCACGCCCGTTTCGCCACGTTTCGTCTGCGGCAACTACGAGATAAGGTGCTGCACGAGATCCATGAAGACCGCCCCCGACAGCAGGCCCGAAACCGTGGCGAGCACTTTCAGGATCGCACGCTCGATCCGCACATTCTTCGTCGGCAAGACCAATGCAAGCGCTTCACTCGCCGCCGCAACCGCTATGCACACCAGGGCGACGATCCGGCGGTCGTCCGGATAAGCCATGACGAACAGGAAACCCAGCAGGCCAAACGGAACCATGCTGTCGATGCTGGCCAGCGCCATGAACGGATATCGCGTCCTCACCGGCACGACTGTTGTCACGACAACCAGGCCGAGAAAAATCCATGCAAGAGTGTGAGCTAGCAGTGTGAGGTCCATGCGAAATCATAACAACAAGCCGCGAGTTTTCAAGCTGGTCGGCACGACCTGCGTCACGTACCGCACGGCTCTGTTGGCTGATGATCCATCTTCGTCTAAAAGAACGTCAAAATAGCGCCCAGTATCCAGCCATACCTCAACAAGGACAGTGTCTACCGCGAATGACAAAGCCAGGCCGCATTGGATATATCCGTGGCGCCGGCAGCTAACAGCGTAATATACTTTTGCCGACATCCCCCAACAAACGCCACAGGGTCAAACAATGTCTGATACCAATTCAGCGCCGCAGCCAGCCACCTGGCGCATCGTAACGGCGGCCGTCCTCGATTTCCTGACCGCATTCTTCGTTTTTGGCTATGGCATTGCGTCGGTCCTCGGCGGCAGGACGGAGGGCGGCTTCCAGCTCAACGGCCTTCCAGCCCTGCTGCTCTTTGCCCTCATCATCGCCTATTTCATCCTGTTCAACCGCTTTCTGGGCGGTACCCTATGGAAGAGGATACTACGCGCGCGCCGCTCGTAAACAGGCCCTGCACCGACCAACCCGTTACGATCGGCAGCCTTGAAGCTGCAGCCGATCACAGGCTGCTGAGCAACAGGCTGGTTTCGCTGTTGGCGACACCATCGATCATCCGCACCTCGCGTAACACACGGTCGAAGTCCGACAGGCTGGTTGCGCGGATATTGGCGACCAGATCCCAATTGCCGTTGGTCGTATGCAGCGAATAGATTTCCGGCAGGCCGCGCAGCTTGCGGATGACCTGGGTGGTAGATTTTCCGACTACTTCGATCATCATGACGGCGTGAACCGTCTGCTCGTCATAGTCTTCGCGCACCCGTACGGTGAAGCCGAGCAGCGTGCCGGTCTCGATCAACCGGTCCAGCCGGTTCTGCACCGTGCCGCGCGCCACCCCCAGGGCATCCGACAGTTTGGAGAGCGAAGCACGGCCATCGGCGCGCAGATGGGCGATGATACGCCGGTCGAGGTCGTCGGGAATATATTTGGCGAGGGTCATCGCAATCCTGGTCTTGTCTATTTCGTCAAAATTTCTGGGCAATTTGTGCAAACCCATACCAGAACTGGCACAGTTTTGCGATTTCAGTCAATCGATCCGCTTGGTACCCTATGGGAAATAATCTTATCGAGGATACGAGAATGCCCGCACCGCTCCCATCGGAAAGAGCTTTCATCCCCTTCGTCAGTGTCGAGAACATGATGCGGCTCGTGCATCACGTTGGCATCGAAACGGTGCTCGTCGAACTCACGGACGCCGTCGAAGCGGATTTTCGTCGCTGGGACCTGTTCGACAAGACGCCCCGGGTCGCCTCCCATTCGCATGACGGCGTCATCGAACTGATGCCGACCTCGGATGGGGCCGTCTACAGCTTCAAATATGTAAACGGCCATCCGAAGAACATGGCGCAGGGGCTGCAGACGGTAACTGCCTTCGGCCTGCTGGCGGAAGTCTCGACCGGCTACCCGGTGCTGCTGACGGAAATGACGCTGCTGACGGCACTGCGCACGGCGGCAACCTCCGCGATGGCGGCAAGACATCTGGCACCCGCCAATTCGCGCCGCCTCACCCTGATCGGCAATGGCGCGCAGGCCGAATTCCAGGCGCTGGCGATGAAGGCGGTGCTCGGCATCGAGGAAGTCCGCCTCTACGACATCGACCCGCGGGCGACGGAAAAGACCCTTCGCAATCTTGCCGGGACGGGACTGCGGCTCGTGCCCTGCACTTCGGCCCAGGCTGCCATCGAAGGCGCCGACATCATCACGACCTGCACGGCCGACAAGCAGTACGCCACGATCCTCACCGACAACATGGTCGGCGCCGGCGTCCACATCAACGCCATCGGCGGCGACTGCCCCGGGAAGACGGAACTTCACCGCGACATCCTGCTGCGTTCCGATACCTTCGTCGAATATCCGCCGCAGACCCGCATCGAAGGCGAGATCCAGCAGATGGACCCGGACTATCCCGTCACCGAACTCTGGCAGGTTGTGAGCGGCCGTGCCAAGGGCCGCAGCAGCGACAGGCAGATCACGCTGTTCGACAGCGTCGGCTTTGCGATCGAGGATTTTTCCGCGCTGCGCTATGTCCGCGAAAAGCTTCAAGGCACGGACTACTTCCAGAAGCTCGATATCATCGCCGATCCGGACGACCCGCGCGATCTCTTCGGCATGCTTCAGCGCGCAGCCTGATCAAAAGCAGTGGCGGCCGCCTTCGCGCCGCCACCACCTGTCATTCTTCACATCGGCTGATTTCAGCCCTTGCTGCCGGAGGCAACGAACTCCGGCTCGCGCACGCGGCCGTTCAACGAGAAGGCCAGCAGGGCCGACAGCAGCATCAACGCCCCGACGATGAACATCGGCAATTCATAAAGGCCGGTCGCATCCTTGACGACGCCGGTCACATAGGGTGCGGCAAAGCCGGCGATGTTGCCGATCGTGTTGATCAGGGCGATACCCGCCGCAGCCGCCGGCCCGGTCAGAAAGCGGGAGGGAATGGCCCAGAAATTCGGTAGTGCTGAAAAGATCGCGCAGGCCGTCAACGTGATCATGACGATCGTCGCCTCAGGCGAGCCCATATAGAGGGCAGCCGGAATACTGAAGGCGCCGATCAGGGCGGGAATGCCGATATGCCAGGGCCGCACGCCGCGCCTTGATGCATCACGGCTCCAGAAGAACAAGGCAACCGCCGCCGGCAGATAGGGAACGGCGGTAATCAGCCCCTTGTCGAAGACATCGAATTTGGCGCCGAATTTCGTCTCGAAGCCGGCAATGATCGTCGGCAGGAAGAAGGCCAGAGCATAGAGGCCGTAGATCAGGCCGAAATAGATGACCGATAGCAGCCACACCCGACCATCCGTCAAGGCAAGACCGGTCATTTTGCCATGCGCGGCCGCCTTTGCCTTTTCCTCGCCGGCAAGCTCCCTGTTCAGCCAATCCTTCTCGGACTGCGTCAACCACTTCGCATCATCGGGCCGATCTGCAAGATAGAACCAGGTGACGATACCGATGACGATGGCCGGGACTGCAACGCCGAAGAACATGACGCGCCAGCCTTCCATCCCGAACAGGCCGTGCATCTGGATCAGCATTGCCGCAAAGGGTGCGCCGATGACCGTCGTGAGCGGTTGGGCGAGATAGAACAGGGCCAGGATCTTGCTGCGATGCTTGGCCGGCACCCACATGCTCAAGAATAGAATGGCGCCGGGGAAGAAACCGGCTTCGGCAACGCCGAGCAGGAAGCGCAGTACATAAAGCTCCGTTGCGCTCGATACCCAGGTGAAGAGCAGCGCGACGATGCCCCAGCTGACCATGATGCGGGCAAGCCAGCGGCGCGCACCATATTTGTGGAGCGCGAGATTGCTAGGAATCTCGAGAACGATGTAGCCGAAGAAGAAGATGCCGGCGGCAAAGCCGAACTGCGCAGCCGTCAACGCCAGATCCGTCGTCATGCCGTTCGGCCCGGCGAAGGAAATCGCCGTGCGGTCAAGGAAGTTGATGAAGAACATTAAGGCGATGAACGGCACCAGCCGTTTCGAAACCTTTGATATGGCCGAGCGCTCGACCTGTGACATTTCCTGAATTTTGGGCTGCAATGGAAATCCCTCCCCCGTCCTCAAATCTTCGCGGCACAGCGATCCGCTTGCGTCGCGGACAGAACGGAAACTCCGATTTCCCCTCCAATTCCCGCCCACGGCCGCATGCGCCTTCGAGTGACCTTGATCTCTAGCGGGATGGACAAGCCGCAAGCAAACGATTTAATCTCCCCATCATGTGAGGAAAAATCACATCACCAATAGCGGAATCGAATAGTGAGCGGCCCTCTTCCATCATTGAACGCACTGAAGGCATTCGAAGCGACCGCAAGGCACAGGTCGATGAGCTTGGCGGCCGACGAGCTCTGCGTCACGCATGGCGCAATCAGCCGGCACATACGCGGCCTCGAGGAGACGCTCGGCGTCATCCTCGTCACCCGCCGGGCGCATTCGACGGAACCGACTCCCGAAGGATTGCGGCTGGCCGAAGGGCTTGCGAGCGCTTTTGGCCTGATGCAGGCAAGTGTCGAGCGCGTCCGCCCGAGCCCGCTGACGCTCTCCTGCTCCTCCTCGATCATGATGGGCTGGATCATTCCGCGCATCGGACAGTTTCATGAACGGCATCCGCACATCGCCCTTCAGTTCAATATGAACTACGATCAGATCGATTTTGTGCGAGACAAGATCAGCCTTGCGATCCGCTCAAGCGTCATCGACCCGCCGAAAGATGCGATCATCCGGGAATTGGGTGGTGAGGCGATCGGCCCGGTCTGCTCGCCGGAATATCTGAGCCGCTCCGGCATTCTCTGTCCCGATGATTTGCAGCGTGCGGCGATTCTTTCCACGCAAACGCGGCCGCAAGCCTGGAATGACTGGCAGACCATTGCCGGACAGGCGGACCTGCATCTGACGCCCCAAGCCGCATTCGATCATTTCTATCTTCTGATCCAGGCAGCCGCCTGCGGCCTCGGCATGGCGGTGGTGCCGCAGATGCTGGTCCTGGATCAGCTCGCCTCCGGACGGCTGGTGGCGCCTTTCGGCTTCCTACCGGGCCCCCGTCGCATGGTGCTCTGGATCGCGCCGCATATTGCCGGCAGGCCGGATGCCCTGGCGCTCGAAAAATGGCTGACAGCGGAAATGCACGCACGACCGGACACCTGATCGCTGCGGGCAGACCGGCAGCAAATCGATGCTCATGCAAAGTCAAAACGGCGATTTACTAGGGCTTGCGATCGCAGCGAACGATCTACTGTAGTATCTTCTTATGTTATTTAAAATACTTTAGAATCGGCGAATTTTCTCTCTGCACTCCGCGACGGGGAATATGCTATGAGTCCTCGCGAGCATGGGCGGAACCCAAGCATCCTTTAAAGGATGACTGTCGCTCAAGAGAGGATGCATGCTGAATATCGTGCCCGAACTGGCAAGTCACACCAACGAGATGGCAGCGCTTATCTCTGGCTTCGACTGGGCGGCGACCAGTCTCGGGCCAAAATCGGCATGGCCCGCATGCCTGACAGCAGCCGTCGATATCATGCTCTCCGCCCAAGCCCAGATCGTCATGTTCTGGGGCGAGGATTTCGTCGCTCTTTACAACGACGCCTATGCACCGACGATCGGCGACAAGCATCCTCAGGCCCTGGGGCATCCCGCACGAGAAAACTGGGCTGAACTCTGGAGCGATCTCGAACCGCTTCTGCGCTCCGTGCTTCATGAAGGCCAGACGGTCGTTGCCAAGGATCGCCCCTTCTACATCGAGCGTTACAGCTACCCCGAAACGGTTTACTTCGACATTTCCTACTCGCCCGTTCGCGATATCGACGGCAAGGCGCTGGGCGTCTTCTGTATCGTCAATGAAACGACGGAACGTGTTCGGTCGGAACAGGCGCTGCGTGAAAGCGAGGAGCGGTTCCGCGCCGTCATCTCGCAATCGGCAACGGGAATTGCGCAATGCGAGCTCGATGGCCGCTTCGTTCTTGTGAACGAGCGCTTCTGCGAGATTGTCGGCTACTCCGAGACCGAACTTCTCGAAATGCGGATGCACGACATCACCTATCCGGACGATCTGCGCGAGAACAACCGCATGTTCGAAACGATGATGGCGACCGGCGAAAACTTCGAAATCGAGAAACGCTATGTCCGTAAGGACGGTAGCCTCGTCTGGGTAGCGAACTCCGTTTCCGGCGTGCGGGACAGTTCGGGGCGCATCGAACGGGTCGCCGGCGTCATAACCGATATCAGCGAGCGCAAACGCATTCAGGAGGTCGAACGGCGGCTGGCGGCCATCATCGCCTCGTCGGACGATGCGATCCTCAGCACCGACCTCAAAATGGTGATCACCAGTTGGAATATCGGGGCCGAACGGCTTTACGGCCATTCGGCCGAAGAGGCCATCGGCCAATCGGTGATGATGCTCGTTCCGGAGGATCGTAGCGAAGAGGAGCCGGCAATCCTCGCCCAGATCCGCGCAGGCCAGAAGGTCGAACCCTACGAAACCAAGCGCCGCCGCAAGAATGGCGAGCTTGTCGACGTGCTCCTCAGTGTTTCCCCGATCTACGACGCCTATGGGCGCATCATCGGGGCATCGAAGATCGCGCATGACATCAGCGCCAAGAAGGAAGCCGAACGCCTGCAGACGGTGCTGGCGGGCGAGCTCAATCATCGCGTCAAGAACGTGCTTGCGACCGTCATGGCCATCGCACGTCAGACCCTCGGCCGAGACGACGTGGACAAGACATCCGTCGAGACATTCGAAGCAAGGCTCGCCTCGATGGCGCGTGCCCATGATCTGCTGATCCACGGCCAATGGGAGCAGGCGGAATTGACCGCTGTCATCGCCCAGGCATTGTCTCCTTATCCGAAGGATCGGTTCGAGATTTCCGGACCGGCGATCAAGCTTGCGCCAAGAGCCGTCGTCTCGATATCGCTTGCGCTGCATGAACTTGCGACAAACGCCGCCAAATACGGCGCACTTTCAGTGGCGGATGGGCGCGTTGCGATCACCTGGTCCGTGGAAACGGGCGAGGCCGACCGTCTCAAATTGCGTTGGCAGGAAACGGGAGGGCCGATCGTACAGCCGCCGACCCGCAAGGGCTTCGGCTCCCGGCTGATCGAAAGCCTGCTGGCGGCCGAATTGAACGGCAAGGTCCATATCGGCTATGAGCCGAGCGGCTTGATCTGCGAGGTCGATGCTGCCGCAGGCATCGGCTGGGATCAGACGCGCAACACGGCGGAGTGAGATCGCCCCGGGCCCTGACACTATAGGCAACATTTAACGCGGCCCCTTGGGCCGCGTCGCCAGTACATTGCGGATCGAGAAGCTCGAATGTATCCGCAGCACTCCGGGCATGGTCGACAGAATATCCTTGTGAATGCGCTCGAAATCGCCGGGATTGGCAACCTCGACGCGCAACAGATAGTCGGAGCCGCCCGTCATCAGAAAACATTCCTTGATCTCGGGATGCTTGCGTACCGCCGCCTCGAAGCGATCAAGGTGTTCCTCCGTCTGCCGCTCGAGCGTGATGTTGATAATGACAGCAATCGACGCCTCCGCCTGGGAAGTGTCCACAAGCGCCGTATAGCCCCGGATCACACCCGCCTGCTCCATCAGTTTGATACGCCGCAGGCAGGCCGATGGCGACAGCCCAACCTCACTTGCAAGTTTGGCATTGCTGACGCGAGCATCAAGGCGAAGCAGGCGGAGAATATTGCGATCGATCGCATCGAGAGCAGCCATGCAGATTCTTTCAAAAATTCGCCGATAATTTCAATATGAACGCAACTACACAATAATCAATCACTATTCGCTAGGCAATTTCACGATCGTTTCAATAATCTGCGCCGGAAAGATGGAGGTTGATATGAACGGCGGCATGATGGATTTCCGGGCGCCCAAACTGGCGTTGGAGAGCGGGGCTTGTGGTTATCTGACCATCGATCTCGACGCTTTGTGCCGCAACTATGAGACGCTTTCCTCCATCGTCGCGCCCGCTCGCACAGCCGCGGTCGTGAAGGCCGATTCCTATGGCCTCGGCGCCGCGCAGGTCTCCAGAACCCTTTATGATCGTGGCTGCCGGCATTTCTTCGTCGCTCATTTCATCGAGGCGTTGCGGTTGCGTCCGCAACTGCCTGGCGACGCAACGATCTTCGTGCTGAACGGCCTGCTGCCCGGCAACGAAGCCACATGTGCCGATGGCGGCATTGTGCCTGTCATCAACTCTCTCGAACAGCTGCAGCAATGGGCCGAAACCGCATGCGCGCTGCGGCGCAAGCTTCCGGCGGTCTTGCAGTTCGACACGGGCATGTCGCGACTTGGAATACAGCCGGAAGACAGAAACGCGGTCGCGGATCATTTGCGGACATCCGAGCATCTCGAGATCCTGTTCATCATGAGCCATCTCGCGTCGGCGGATGAAGTCGACAACACGCAAAATGCCGACCAGCTTGCCGAAATGCATCGCGTCTCGGCCGAATTCCCCGATTACGATGTCTCCTTCGCGAACTCAGGCGGCATTTTCCTCAGCGAGGATTTTCACGGCGTGCTGGCCCGGCCGGGCATCGCTCTTTATGGCGGCACCGCGACGAGTGACGTTGCCAACCCTATGGAAGCCGTCGTTCGGCTCGATGTCGCCGTCGTGCAGACGCGAACCGTTCCGGAAGGCGCCCGCGTCGGCTACGGCGGCGTGCATGTGACGAAGGGCGAGACCCGGCTTGCGACGATCGCCGCCGGCTATGCCGACGGCCTTCCGCGCAGCCTCAGCGATCGCGGCGCGGTCTATTACAACGGCGTTCGCCTACCGATCGTCGGCCGCGTGTCGATGGACAGCACAACAATCGATATCAGCGCTCTGCCCGAAGGCACTCTCTCCTTCGGAAGCATGGTGGAGGTTCTCGGAGACCATCAGACCCTGGATGATCTCGCGCGCGATGCCGGCTTGATTTCCTATGAAATCCTGACCAGTCTCGGCCATCGCTTCCACCGTCAATATCGCTGACCTTCCAAAGCTCATTTCTCTGAGGACATCATGAAAGTCGTCGTTCTGGGTGCCGGTATCATCGGCGTGACATCTGCGTATCAGCTTGCCAAGGCGGGCCATGAGGTCACGGTCATCGACAGGCAGCAGGGGCCGGCGCTGGAAACGAGCTTTGCCAATGCCGGCGAAGTCTCCTTCGGCTATTGCTCGCCCTGGGCCGCTCCCGGCATTCCGATGAAGGCGATCAAGTGGCTGTTCATGCACCACGCGCCGCTCATCTTGCGCCCGAAGGTCGATGGCGCCATGCTGTCTTGGCTCGTCAAGATGCTGTCGAACTGCACCTCGGAGCGCTATGCGATCAACAAGAGCCGCATGCTGCGCCTTGCCGATTACAGTCGCATTTCGCTCGCCCAGGTTCGCGAAGAGACCGGCATCGCCTATGACGAACGCATGCAGGGCACGCTGCAGCTTTTCCGAACGCATCATCAGCTCGACGCGTCGGCCAAGGACGTCAAAGCCCTGGCCGCCGACGGCATCCCCTATGAAGTGCTCGATCCCGATGGCTGCATTCGCGTCGAGCCGGCACTCAGGCATGTCCGGGAGAAAATCGTCGGCGGCTTGCTGACGCCGAAGGACGAGACCGGCGACTGTTTCAAGTTCACCAACGCGCTTGCGGCAAAGGCGGTCGAGCTCGGCGTGAATTTCCAGTACGGCACGACGATCAAGGCGCTCGACATCCAGGGCGGGCAATCGCGCGCCGTCATGACCGATCGCGGACGCGTGGACGCCGATGCGATCGTCGTCGCTCTCGGCAGCTATTCGCCGCTCCTGCTGAAGCCGCTCGGCATCAGCCTCTCCGTCTATCCGGTCAAGGGCTATTCGCTGACGATCCCGATCACCGATGCCTCGCGCGCACCGGAATCGACCGTCATGGACGAAACCTACAAGATCGCGATCACTCGCCTCGGCGATCGCATCCGCGTCGGCGGCATGGCGGAAATCTCCGGCTATACCAACGATCTCGGCCTTGCCCGACGCCAGACGCTCGAACATTCCGTCACCGATCTCTTCCCCGGCGGCGATGTCGCCAAGGCCTCCTTCTGGTCGGGCCTGCGGCCGATGACGCCGGATGGGACGCCGGTCATCGGGCCGACGAAGATCAAGGGGTTGTTCCTCAATACCGGCCACGGCACGCTCGGATGGACCATGAGCTCCGGCTCGGCGCGCGTCATCAGCGACCTCGTCAGCGGCCGCAAACCTGATATCGACGCGACCGACCTCGCCATCAGCCGCTACGCCTGACAAGCAGGATTTTCGATGAGCCATGAGAAAGGCGGCGGGCCCATTGCCCGCCGCTTTCGATCAATGCCGCGGAATTCGCGGCAGGAAGATCGTGAACAATCCCAAGAGCGGCAGATAAGAGCAGATCGTGTAGACGAACGGGATGCCGCGCGCATCGGCAAAATCGCCGAGCCACGCCGCGCCAAGCCCGCCGGCGCCGAAGGCGAAGCCGAAGAAGATGCCGCCGATAAGGCCGACACGGCCGGGGATCAACTCCTGCGCAAAGACCACGATCGCCGGGAAGGCCGAGGCAAGCACGAGGCCGATGATAACGGTCAGGACGCAGGTCCAGAACAGGTTCGCATAGGGCATCAGCAGCGCGAACGGGATGACGCCGAGGATCGAGAACCAGATCACGAAGCGCGCACCCAACCGGTCGCCCACCGGACCGCCCATGATCGTGCCGACAGCGACGGAGCCGAGGAAGAGGAACAGCATCAGCTGCGCGTCACGAACATCGAGATGGAACTTGTCGATAACGTAGAAGGTGAAGTAGCTGGAGATGCTCGCCATATAGACGTTCTTCGTCGCCGTCAGCAGGATGAGGATCGCGAGCGCCCACATTGCCTTGTTGCGCGCGATCGGCAAGGCGCGGCTCGGTGCGGGGCGAGCCGATTGCTGACGTCGATGATTGATGAACCAGGTGCCGACCCAGCTCAAAACGATGAAGCCGATAACGGCAAGCACGGAAAGCCACGCCACACTCTTCTGACCGTGCTGGAGAACGAAGAAGGCGGCAATCAACGGCCCGATTGCCGAACCGGCATTGCCGCCCAGCTGGAAGAGCGATTGCGCCAGACCGTGGCGCCCGCCGGACGCCAGACGGGCCACGCGCGATGCCTCCGGATGGAAGATGGCCGAGCCGAAGCCGATCAGGCTTGCGGCGATCAGAAGCACGCCGAAACTGCTGGCGTAACCGAGCAACAGCAGGCCCGCAAAGGTGCTGACCATGCCGGCCGGCAGCGAATAGGGCATCGGCCATTTGTCGGTAACGATGCCGACCACCGGCTGCAGCAGCGATGCCGTGATCTGGAACATCATCGTCAGCAGGCCGATCTGCACGAAATCGAGCGCATAATTCTCCCTGAACATCGGGTAGAGCGACGTTAAAAGCGACTGCATCGTGTCGTTCAGCAGATGGCAGGTGCTGACCGCCATAACGATCGACATCGTCGTCTTTTGATATCGGGCCTGCGTGCCCGAAACTTCCGCAACCATGAGGGGGAATCCTTCCTGTGCCGGCAAGATTTGCCAAGCATATGACTTGCTCCGCCTTTAACACGTCTTGCGAGTGTCCTTCTTTCGTGTTTTGGTCCAATAGTTTCTCGATTGGGCCAAAATGGAAAAGCTATCGAAACAGTTGCTGGCGACCCTCGACGACGATCATGTTCGCAACATGCGCTGGATGGAGGAGTCGCCTGCCGATGTGCTCGTCCATAGTGCCGAGCCGCCGCAGGGCTACATCGTTCCCTGGCATCATCACCGCCGCACGCAATTGCTGTGCATTTTCTCAGGCGTCGCGCTGATCATGACAGCGCGCGGCCGCTGGATGGTGCCGCCGGGCCATGCCCTCTTCATCCCCGTTGGGCTCGAGCATTCGATCGAGATTCTGAGCGATGTCAGCATGAAATCCGTCTACGTGACGCCACGCAGCCAGCCGCCGAAGGATGAAGCGCCGCGCGTCGTCGAAGTGACGGATCTCGCGCGCAGCCTGCTGCTGGAGGCCATTCGGCTGCGGGAAGCACCCGTCAGCCATCGCAAGGCCAAGCTCGTCCTCTCCCTGCTCGTCGAAGAGATAGCAACCCTGCAGGAACGTCCGCTCGGCCTCCCCTTCCCGTCCGATCGCCGTCTAACGGCACTCTGCCGAGACTATCTCGCCAATCCATCGCCCAACGCCAGGCTGGACGACTGGGCCGAGAAGCTTTCCGTGAGCCGCCGCACCTTCACCAGGCAGTTCCGCAAGGAAACCGGCATCAGCTTCACGACATGGCGCCAGCAGGCGAGCGTCTTTGCCTGCCTGCCGCAGCTTGCCGAGGGCCAGCCCGTGACCAATGTGGCCCTCGAAGCCGGCTATGAAAGTGTGGCCGCCTTCACCACCATGTTCCGGCGCATGCTCGGCACCTCGCCGCGCACCTACATGGCCAATCGCTGGACCTTCGACCGGCCATCCGCTTGAACGGCCGCTCTTGAAATGATCGGGCGCTTCCGGCAAACAGCGCCTAGGAATGAGGGGAAGCATATGCGGCATATTCATATCGTCGGTATCGGCACGGGAAATCCCGAACATCTGACCGTGCAGGCGATCAATGCGCTGAATACAGCCGATGTCATCCTCATCCCCAGCAAGGGCGCAACCAAGAGCGAGCTTGCCGATGTCAGGCGCGAGATCTGCCAGCGCTATGTCACCAATAAAGCCACGCGCTTCGTGGATTACGATGTGCCCTTGCGCCAGACGACGGACCGCAGCTATGTGCAGAGCGTCGATGAGTGGCATGAGGCGATTTCCGCGACCTACGAGCGGCTGTTTCTGGAGCACCTGACGGAAAGCCAGAGTGCTGCCTTCCTCGTCTGGGGAGATCCGGGCCTTTACGACAGCACGTTGCGCATTCTCGAGCGCGTCGTCGCTCGGGGAAATGTTGCCCTCGATTACAGTGTTGTTCCCGGCATCACCAGCATCCAGGCGCTGACAGCGAGCCATCGCATCCCCCTCAACCTCGTCGGCAAGCCGGTGCAGATCACCACCGGCCGGCGCCTGGCCGAGAGCTTTCCAGGCGTTGCCGAAACGGCAGTCGTCATGCTCGACGGCGAGCAGGCCTTCAGCAAGATCGAAGACCCCGACGCCTATATCTATTGGGGAGCCTATCTCGGCACCAAGGATGAGATTATTATCTCTGGCAAACTTGCCGACGTTTCCGAGCGCATTCTTGCTGTTCGGGCAGAGGCTCGCGCCCGGCACGGATGGATCATGGATATTTACCTCATGCGCAAGGGGCAGGATTTCGACGACCTCGCATAAAAGCCAAATGCCAAATCGTTTGCCCGCCGATCCGGTTTGTGCAAGGAAATGTCCCTTATGAAGGGCAGTCTTATGGTTGCGGCCGATGCTGAGACAATGATGGAACAGGTGAGCCTCTCGCGGGAGAAGGCCGATCGTCACGGTGTCACATCGGCTCTGCCTTCCACGGTTCGCGGTGCCTGTCCTTCCTTGAGCGCACCGATGCAGACGGGCGACGGTCTGCTGGTGCGCCTGCGGCCATCGACGCCAGGCCTGACGGTTCAGCAGTTTCGCGCCCTGGCCGAAGCGACCGAAAAGCACGGTAACGGCCTGATCGAGATCACCGCTCGCGGCAATCTCCAACTGCGTGGCATGACACCCGACAGCATGGCCGGACTGGCTGCCGACATCGACCGAACCGGCATCGTGCCGGAGAGCGGCGTCGCCATCGAAGTCCCGCCGCTCAGCGGCGTCGATCCCTCGGAAATTTCTGATGCGCGCGCGCTGGCTCAACGCCTGCGGAACGCCATTGACACTCTTCATCCCAAACCGCTGCTGGCGGCAAAGCTCGCCATCATCATCGATGGCGGCGGCCGGCTCACGCTCGACGAACTTACGGCGGATATCCGACTGAAGGCCATCGACATCGCTGTGGGTCAAATGTGGACGCTCTGCATCGCTGGGACGCAGGCATCCGCAACCCCGCTTGCCACTCTGTCCCCGGAGCAGGCAATTGCCGGAGCCGTCGCGCTGATCAAGGCTCTCGCCGCAATCGGACCTCGTGCCCGCGGCCGCGATCTCGATGCCGCATCCCTGCAAGCACTGTTTTCCGCCCCTCCCGGCCCTACCCACCACGAAACCATCCCGCTTGCTTCACCTGTCGGCATCATCCCGTTCGGCAAGGAACAATTCGCTCTTGGCCTACGTCCCGCCTTCGGTCAGATCCACGCCCAAGACCTCGTCCGCTTTCTCGACGTAGCCGAGCTGGCCGGAGTGCACGAAATCCGGACGGGACCCGAACACAGCCTGTTGCTGCTCGGCCTGCCCCGTAAGCGCCTTGAGGACATCGTGGCCGTCGCAGCCGCCTGCGGTTTTCAGACCCGTGCAGACGATCCCGCAAACTATGCGATCCCTTGCGCGGGAAGCGGTGCGTGTGCCTCGGCCCACTATGCAACAAAGCAGGCAGCCGTCGATCTGGTCGATGTAGGAGCCGAACTGCTTGACGGTTCGCTCAAGGTGCATCTGTCCGGCTGCATGAAAGGCTGCGCCCACCCGTCCCCGGCAATGCTCACCATCGTCGGTGCTGCAACAGGCTATGCTATTGTCGTAAATGGGTCATCATCATCAGAGCCCGTGGCTTACATCGGCAAGGAAAGACTGAAATCGGCACTGGCCACGCTCGGGGAACTGGTACGAAACAACAAAGCTGCTGGCGAATCGGCGCAGCAGTGTCTTAAACGGCTCGGCCGGGACGCAATCGCGACGGCTTTACGACAGGGATAAAAATGCCTGACTATGACTATATCCGCGAGGGAGATGCGATCTACGAACGCTCCTTCGCGATCATCCGCAGCGAAGCCGATCTCCAGCGTTTTCCTGAAGCCGAAGCCGATGTCGCCGTCCGTATGATCCACGCCTGTGGACTGGTGGAAGCGGCAGAGCATTTCCTGTTCTCTCCCGATTTCGTCGCATCGGCCCGCAAGGCGCTGGCCGAGGGCGCGCCGATTTTCTGTGATGCTGAAATGGTCGCTCGCGGCGTCACCCGTGCCCGCCTGCCGGCCGCCAACGAGGTGATCTGCACCTTGCAGGACCCGCGTACGGCGGATATCGCCAAGACCATCGGCAACACGCGTTCTGCCGCAGCAATGCATCTGTGGACGGACCGGCTTGCCGGCTCGGTCGTCGCCATCGGCAATGCGCCGACGGCCCTCTTTCACCTCCTGGAAATGCTGCGCGACGGCGCGCCGAAGCCTGCCGCCATCATCGGCATGCCCGTCGGCTTCGTCGGCGCGGCGGAATCGAAGGATGCGCTCGCCGAGAATTCCTATGGCGTCCCCTTTGCCATCGTCCGCGGCCGGCTTGGTGGTAGCGCGATGACGGCAGCCGCGCTCAATGCCTTGGCGAGGCCGGGCATATGAGCGCGCCATCCAATGGACAGCTGATCGGCGTCGGCACCGGGCCCGGCGATCCCGAACTGCTGACGGTCAAGGCAGTCAAAGCGCTGGAGCGCGCCGATATCGTCGCCTACTTCGCCAAGCAGGGACGAGGCGGCAACGGCAAGGCCATCGTCGGCGAGTTTCTGAGAGCAGATGTAAAACTGCTGCCGCTCTACTATCCGGTCACGACGGAGATCGACAAGGACGCACCGGAATATCTTCGTCAGATCACCGCCTTCTACGACGCCTCGGCCGAGATGGTGGCGGCGCATCTGCGCGAGGGAAAGACGGTTGCCGTGCTCAGCGAGGGCGATCCGCTGTTTTACGGCTCCTATATGCATCTGCATGTGCGCCTTGCCGAGCGCTTCCCGACGGAAGTCATACCGGGCGTGACGGCCATGTCCGGCTGCTGGTCGCTCGCCGGATTGCCCATGGTGCAGGGAGACGATGTGCTCTCCGTGCTGCCGGGAACGATGGCTGAAGCCGAGCTTACCCGGCGTCTTGGCGACACACAGGCCGCCGTCATCATGAAGGTCGGCCGCAATCTGCCAAAGATCCGCCGCGCGCTTGATGCTGCCGGCCGGCTGGAGGAAGCGATCTATGTCGAGCGTGGCACGATGGCGAATGGCGCCATGACGCCGCTTGCCAGCCGCGACGATGCCGAGGCGCCCTATTTCTCGCTGGTTCTTGTCCCCGGTTGGGAAAACAGGCCATGAGCGGGCGTCTTTATGTCATCGGCACCGGTCCCGGCAAGCCTGAGCAGACGACGCCGGAGGCACTCGCTGCTGTCGCGGATTCCCATGAATTCTACGGTTACGGTCCTTATCTCGACCGCCTGACACTGCGCGACGACCAGATCCGCCACGCCTCAGACAATCGCGAGGAACTAGACCGGGCCAAGGTGGCGCTGCGGCGGGCGGCGGCCGGTATCAATGTCTGCGTCGTCTCCGGCGGCGATCCCGGCGTCTTTGCCATGGCGGCCGCCGTCTGCGAGGCGATCGATCACGGCCCCGCTGAGTGGCGCTCGGTGGACCTTGTCATCGTACCTGGTATCACGGCCATGCTGGCGGTGGCTGCGCGCATAGGCGCCCCACTCGGGCACGATTTTTGTGCTATCTCGCTATCGGACAATCTGAAGCCCTGGCCGCTCATCGAAAACCGGCTTCGTGCGGTCGCCGATGCCGGCTTCGTCATTGCGCTTTACAATCCGATCAGCAAGGCGCGGCCCTGGCAGCTTGGCAAGGCATTCGAAATCGTCCGTGACATCCTGCCTGCCGACACGCCGATCATTTTCGGACGCGCCGCCGGCCGGCCCGACGAGCGTATCACGGTGGCACGACTTGCCGATGCAGAGGCCTCGCAGGCCGATATGGCAACCTGCGTCATCATCGGCTCGGCCGAGACTCGCGTCATTGCGCGCGAAGGACGCCCGGATCTCGTCTATACCCCGCGGTTCATCAGGGAAGAGACGAAATGATCGATCCGATCGAGCGCAGCCTCCACTGTTTCGACCACCGGCAGGCCGGCGGTCTCCGCGCGCTCGACCATGATCACCTTGATGCCGAGCTGCCTTGCCGCTTCGATCTTTCCGTAGGTCGCGTCACCGCCGCTGTTCTTGGCGACGACGACCTCGATCCGATGGTGTTGCAGCATGTCGAGTTCGTCGGCCAGTCGGAACGGACCTCGGCTGTGAATGTAGCTGACATGAGGCACCGTCAGCGGCGGTTCGACGGGATCGACGCTGCGGACCCAGTAATGATGCTGCGGCGCCGCGTTCGCCTGATGCGCCTCCCGCCGGCCGGTTGCCAGGAAAACGCGCAACGGTGCGGCGCCAAGCGCGGCGATAGCCTGCGAAACGCTATGCACCGGGAGCCAGTCATCGCCCTCGACCGGCACCCAGGCCGAACGGCGCAAGGCAAAGGCGGTCGCATCGCATTGATCGGCCGCCCGCGCGGCATTGGCGGAAATGCGGGCGGCGAACGGGTGGGTAGCATCGATCAACAGGTCGATTGCTTCATCCCGCAGATAGCGGATAAGCCCATCGACACCACCGAAGCCGCCGCTGCGAACTGGAACAGGCTGAGGCGCCGGATCGGCGGTTCTGCCGGCGAGCGACAGGACGACGTCAAGTTCGGCGCGAGTTGCAAGCGACACGGCCAAAGCGCGAGCCTCCGTCGTGCCGCCAAGGATCAGAATGCGGATCTTACCCATGGCTGAGACACCTTCCGTTCAACGCTGGCTCACTCTTATCGGCATCGGCGAGGACGGTCCAGCGGGGCTCGGCGACGAGGCCAAGCGGTTGATCGCTACAGCGCCAATGGTCTTTGGTGGAGCGCGACATCTTGACCTGATGAGCCCATTGATAACGGGCGAAACGCAGGCCTGGCTTTCACCATTCGAAAAGTCTGTCGAGACAGTGTTCGCCCGCCAGGGCAAGCCGACGGTGGTTCTCGCTTCCGGCGATCCCTTCTTCTACGGTGTCGGGGTAACACTTTCACGACGCATTCCAGTCGCTGAAATGACCGTCATTCCGGCGCCCTCCTCTTTCAGCCTTGCCGCATCGCGCCTCGGCTGGCCTCTGCAGGAAACGACGGTCCTGTCGGTCCACGGGCGACCGATCGATCTTATCCGGCCGCATCTCCATGCAGGCCGCAAGATCCTGGCGCTGACATCCGATGGCAAAGGCCCCGCCGACTTGGCCGCCTTACTGCAAGGCTCAGGCTTTGGCCCCTCTAAGCTTGCGGTTCTGGAGGCGCTTGGCGGCCCGCACGAGAGGATCTCCCGACAAATTGCGGCTGATTTCACCCTTTCATGCGTCAACGATCTGAATATTTGCGCAGTCGAGGTCAAGGCGGAAGCCGGAGCTCGGATCTTGCCGCTAAGCGCGGGGCTGCCTGACGAGCTTTTCGAACATGACGGCCAGATCACCAAGCGCGAGATACGCGCGATGACGCTATCTGCTCTTGCACCGCGCCATGGCGAGCTGCTCTGGGATATCGGCGCCGGCGCCGGTTCGATCGGCATCGAATGGATGCTGGCCGATCCTTCGCTGCGCGCCATTGCCATCGAGGCATCGTCTGAACGTGCGGCGCGAATCCGCCGCAATGCCGCAATTTTCGGCGTGCCGGGCCTGGTGATTGTCGAAGGCGAGGCGCCAGCGGTTCTTCCCGGTCTTGCGGCACCGGATGCGATCTTCATCGGCGGCGGCGGCAGTGATGCCGGTGTGCTCGACGCCGCAATCGGCCAATTGAGAAGCGGTGGCAGGCTCGTTGCCAATGCCGTCACGACCGAAATGGAAGCGCTGCTGCTGGCCGAACAGGCGCGCCGGGGCGGTTCGCTGATCCGCATCGATATTGCCCGCGCCGCCCCCGTCGGCCGCATGACCGGATGGCGGCCAGCCATGCCGGTGACGCAATGGTCGTGGGTGAAACCATAATTTAGAATGAGGTAGAGCGATGACAGTGCATTTCATTGGCGCAGGCCCAGGAGCCGCCGACCTGATCACGGTGCGCGGCCGCGATCTGATCGGCAAATGCCCGGTCTGCCTCTATGCCGGCTCGATCGTTTCGCCGGAACTGCTGCAATATTGCCCGCCTGGTGCCCGCATTATCGACACGGCGCCGATGTCGCTCGATGAGATCGAGGCGGAGTATCTGAAGGCGGCCGCCGCGGGCGAGGACGTCGCGCGCCTGCATTCCGGCGACCTCTCGGTCTGGAGTGCGGTCGCCGAACAGATCCGCCGGTTGGAACAGCATGGCATCGATTATACGCTGACGCCAGGCGTTCCCGCCTTTGCAGCCGCAGCCTCGGCACTTGGACGCGAGTTGACCATTCCGGCGGTTGCCCAGAGCCTGGTGCTGACCCGCGTTTCTGGCCGCGCCTCGCCGATGCCGAACAATGAAACGCTGGAGAAATTCGGGGCGACCGGCGCAACGCTTGCCATCCATCTGGCGATCCATGCGCTTGAAAAAGTCGTCGAAGACCTGACGCCGCTCTACGGGAGGGATTGCCCGGTTGCGATCGTCGTCAAGGCTTCATGGCCAGACGAGCGGATCATCCGGGGCACGCTCGCGACGATCGAAGCGCAGGTGGCCGCCGATCCGATCGAGCGCACCGCCCTGATCTTCGTCGGGCCGTCGCTTTCCGCCAGCGATTTTCGAGAAAGTGCGCTCTACGATCCCACCTACCAGCGTCGTTTCCGCGGCCGGCAATAGTGCCGGGAACCATTGCAAATCCCCTCGAAATTTTCTCTAGTCGGTGCCAACAAACCGCGGGGAACGAGGATCACGACATGCAACGGATTACCATCACCATTGACGACGATCTCTTGGAGACGATCGACAAGATCAGCGCGGAGCGCGGCTATGCCAGTCGCTCGGAGACGTTGCGCGATCTCGTCCGCGATGCCGTCACGCGCGCGCAGCCGACGGTGGACGGCGAGACCAGATGCTACGCAGCGCTGACCTATGTCTATGAGCATGAAACCCGCGACCTGTCGCGTCGGCTGACGATCGCGCAACACGATCACCACGATCTTTCAGTCTCGACACTTCATGTCCATATCGACGGACATGATTGCCTCGAAGTTTCAGTGCTCAAAGGCAAGGCCGACGAAATCAAGAGTTTTGCCGACAGCGTGGTAACGCAGCGCGGCGTGCGTTTCGGCAACCTGCACCTCATCCCGTCGGATCATGGCGCAAATCATCCCGAAACGCATTCGCACGATTGAGCAGGTAAGTTGCCCGCGGACTACTATGTCAGTCAGAGCTGACCGGCGATATAAGCCATACTCTCCCTGAGAGCAGCGACCGGTTCCTTCAAGGCATGCACCGTCGGAGCAAAGGGCTCGAAAGATGCGGGGCCGGTATAGCCGGCTGACAGCAACGCCCTCAGTTGCCCGAGATTGTCGAGACGATCCTTCGCGTCGACCAGAACGCGATGCGGATCACGCATGTCGGCGACGGAAACCTCGGGATCGCTGACACCGGAAATGTGAACCAGTCCGGTCAATTGCGGGAAAGTTGCAGTCTCGCCTGCAAGATGATGATGGAAAGTATCGTGCACGAGACGGAAGGTAGATTTTGCGCCAAGCTCCTCGATCGCATCAGCCGCTTCGCTCTTCAGGCGCAGTGAGCAGATCTCGAAGCCGAGCGGCTCTACGAGGCCGATAATGCCGGCCGCGTCCAGCATCGGCTTCAGGGCGGATAGCGCCTTGCGGAGATTGGCGCGGCGCGCCTCCGGCTCACGACCGCTGCCGTCATTGACCGGAACGAGGACAAGGGCCTTGGCGCCGCAATCGCGCGCATAGTCGATCAACTCAGCCGCTTCGCGGGCGCGCTCGTCGTTCCATTCGTTGAAGCGCTGCAGCGCGTTGATGGAGATGATCGTCAGCCCCTGGCGCTCGGCCAATTCCCTGACGGCTTTTGCCGGCGTGCCATCCAGTATCGCATTTCCGGCGAGATCGTTGCGGATCTCGACGCTGTCGATACCGAGCTCCTTTGCGGCAGCAAAGAACGATTCGAGCTTCAGGGACGGCGCACACATATGATTGAGCGCGAAACGAATGGAACTCATGATAGGCACTCCTCCTCAAGGCGTTCGGCCGCAGAGACATTCCAAATCCGCCGCGCCTGCTTGCGAAGGACTAGCGATATTCATGCCCTTCTTCCATCGGCGTCAGCCATCATTCCTGATAGAATTCTCGGTTGAATGATAGAATTACATCATGCCAGTCAGATGTTTTCCGAGAGGAAGATTTCAAACGGCAGGAAGCTTTGTCCGGGAACGGCGGCCTCGTCGCTCTCGACCGATTTGATCATCAAGTTCATCAATTCATTGCAGAGCGCCGGCAACGGCGTGCCGATTGCCATGGTAACGACATCATCGGCGAGCGCTGCCCTCGATTCCGGTGTCAATTCGTTGACGACGGCGATCAGCTTGCCTGATAGACGCTCCTCGCGAATGGCAGAGATCGCCCCCTCCATGCCGCCGCCGCAGACATAAAAGCCGATGAGGTCGGGATGCTTCTGCAGGAGATCGAGCGTCGCCTCATGGGTGATCTCCGGCGTGTCGAGATTGATAAGCGTATCCAGCACCTCGAAGTCAGGCGCATTTTCGCGGAAATAGGAGCGAAAGCCGATTTCGCGCAGCTCGTGACCCAGGAAACGATGGCTGCCGACGAAGCAGGCAACTTTGCCCGGGCGGCGCGCCGAGCGCGCGATAATCCAGGCCGCCGTGCGTCCGACCTTGCGGTTGTCGACGCCGATGTAGCCCTGACGCGCCGTGGTGGAGAAATCCGAGAGCAGCGAAAAAACCGGAATACCTCTTTCCTTCAATTCCTCGATTGCAGCCGTGACTGCCGGATAATCCGGCGCGACAAGCGCGACTGCCTGGCTTCGTGCGGCGACCATTTTCAGCTTCTCGACAATCGCCGTCGGCGTGGAGGCCGCGACAAAATCGATCTGGGCATTGATCCGCGCTGTCGTGACCGCTTGCGCCGCCACGGCGATCTCCCTGGCAAAGGCCTGGTAGAAAGCCTGAACAGGCTTCTGCAAAACGAAGCCCAACCGATATTGCGGCAGATCTTCAAAGACCCGCTGACGCAGGAGACCAACGGCATGATAGCCGATTTCCTGCGCGGCATCGTAGACGCGGCGCGCCGTCTCTTCCCGCACGCGATGACGTCCGTTCAACACACGATCGATGGTGGCAACGCTGACACCGGATGCCTTGGCAAGATCCGCAATTGTGGGCCGACGCATGGCTGCTCCTGAGATATGCCATCATTGGTGACATCAGAATTTGATAGGTTTTGATAGATTCCATCATTCATGCATTGAGGCAAGCAAAAAGTCGATCTATCGTTTCTGACATCGAGGGCGGCGTGCTGTTGCACATCGCGGGAGGCAGGGATGACGACGACAATCAAGCGTGATTATGATCTGCTAGGCGCAAGCGGCAGGCTGGCGGTGGAAACGGGGCTTGCCGCCGCCGAATGGTATCATACGGATATCACGCGCAAGGACATGAAGGCGCTGATGCAGCGTTCGGACGCGCCGGCGATCCGCGACACCATCATCTGGCTCGGCAGCATGGTGGTCTTCGCGGCACTCGGCATCTACTTCTGGGGGTCGTGGATTTGCATCCCCTTCTTCCTGGTCTATGGCGTGCTTTACGGCTCGGCTTCCGACAGCCGCTGGCATGAATGCGGCCATGGCACGGCATTCAAGACGCGCTGGATGAACGACGCGGTCTACCAGATCGCCTGCTTCATGATCATGCGCAATCCGGTGACCTGGCGCTGGAGCCATGCGCGCCACCACACCGATACCGTCATCGTCGGTCGTGATCCGGAAATCGCCGTCATGCGGCCGCCGGACCTTTTCCGCCTCATCCTGAACTTCTTCGGCATCCTCGATGCCTGGTACGCGATGGTCGATATGCTGCGCAATGCCTGCGGCGTTGTCAGCGCCGCGGAAAAAACCTTCATTCCCGAGATGGAGCAGCCGAAGGCCATCCGCATCGCCCGCATATGGCTTGCCATCTATATCGTGACCATTGCAGCGGCAATTGCCATGGGTTCGATCCCGCCGCTGATGCTGGTCGGCCTGCCCCGGCTCTACGGCGCCTGGCATCACGTGCTGACCGGGCTGCTGCAACACGGCGGCCTTGCCGACAATGTCATCGACCACCGGCTGAACAGCCGCACCGTGATGATGAACCCGATCAGCCGCTTCATCTACTGGAACATGAACTACCATGTCGAACATCACATGTTCCCGATGGTGCCCTATCACGCACTGCCGAAGCTGCATGCGATGATCAAGCACGACCTGCCGGCACCCAATCCGTCCATGTGGTCGGGCTATCGCGAGATGATCCCGGCGTTCCTGCGGCAGCTACGCAACGAGGATTATTTCCTGAAGCGCGAGCTGCCGCCGACGGCACGGCCCTATCGCGAGGAATTCCACGGCGAACTGCCGGCGGCAGCCGCCCAATAACACCGACAGCGTAAAGGGAGGAAAACATGAGCAACTGGATCGAAGTCTGTGCCGCTGATGCGATCGACGAAGAGGATGTCATCCGCTTCGACCATGGAGGACGGACCTTTGCCGTCTACCGCAGCCCCGAAGACGATTATTTCGCGACCGACGGCCTGTGCACGCACGAGAAGATCCATCTCGCCGACGGCCTTGTCATGGACAACATCATCGAATGTCCCAAGCACAATGGCCGCTTCGACTATCGCACCGGCGAAGCCAAGGGCGCGCCGGTCTGTGTCAACCTGCAGACTTATCCGGTCAAGGTCGAGAACGGCACCGTCTTCATCGGGCTCTGAGGAGGCAAGCATGGCGCATTTCGTCATCGTCGGGGCCGGAGAGTGCGGTGCCCGCGCCGCCTTTGCGCTTCGCGAAAAGGGATTTGACGGCGATATCACCCTGGTCGGAAGCGAGCCGCTCGCCCCATACGAACGTCCGCCACTCTCGAAAGGCGGATCAAATGCGGCACCGGAACCGAAATTCATCGCCGCATTGGAGCGCTATCGGGAGCAATCGATCGACCTGAAGCTCGATACGACTGTGACGACGATCGATCCCGCCACGAAGACGATCGGCTTTTCAGAGGGACAGACGCTCGCTTACGGCAAGCTCCTGCTCACAACCGGAGCATCGGCTCGCAACCTTCCCGGCGCCAATGGCGCCTCCCACCGCATCCGCATGCTGCGGACCCACGCGGATGCGGTGGCCTTGCATGCTGCGCTCCACCCCGGACGCCATATCGCCATCATCGGCGGCGGCTTCATCGGTCTGGAGTTGGCGGCAACGGCGCGCACACGCGGTGCGGACGTCACCGTCATCGAAGGTTTGCCGCGCGTATTGAAGCGCGGCGTGCCGGAAGCGATCGCCGAAGCGATTACCGCACGCCATCGTCTGGAAGGCGCCGATATACGCTGCGGCCAGGCCATCGAAGCTGTTAGAGAGGAGGGCAACAGGGCGGTTGTTCGTCTCGTCAACGGCGAAGCCATCTCTGCCGACCTGCTGCTCGTCGGCATCGGTGCCCAGCCGAACGTCGCACTTGCAGCGGACGCGGGACTTACACTCGATAACGGTATCGCCGTCAACGAGCGGCTGGAGACCTCCATTGCCGATATCTATGCGGCAGGCGATTGCTGCTCCTTTCCACTGGCGCTCTATGGCGGGCGCCGCGTCCGCCTTGAATCCTGGCGCAATGCGCACGAGCAGGCCAATCTCGCCGCCGCAAACATGCTGGGAGAAGGTGCCGAAATATCGGCCGTCCCCTGGTTCTGGTCCGACCAATATGATCTGACGCTGCAGATCGCCGGCCTGGCCGACGATGCAACCGTTCACGTCAGGCGCGATCTGGACGATGGGGCCTTCATCCTCTTCCATCTAGGTGCCGATGGGCGGCTGCTGGCCGCGAGCGGGATCGGGCGGGGCAATGCCATCGCGCGCGACATTCGCCTCGCCGAAATGCTGATCACTGCCCGCGCATATCCGGATCAGACCGCCCTTGCGGCGAGCAGCGTCAAACTGAAATCGTTACTCGCCGCATAAGATCGCCCTCAGACCTTGACGCAGGACGCCGAACCATAAATGTCTTCGAGTCATGACGAATGGGGGAAATAATGAAGATACTCGGCATATCGGGCAGCCTGCGCAAAGGCTCCTTCAACACGGCCCTGCTGCACGCGGCCGTCGAACTGGCGCCGGATGGCGTCGAGCTGATCGCCCGTACCATCCATGGCGTGCCGCTCTATGACGCTGATCTCGAGGCGGCGGACGGTATTCCGGAGAAAGTGCAGGAACTCAAGGATCTGGCCACATCGGCCGATGGATTAATCCTGTTTACGCCAGAATACAACAACTCGCTTCCTGGCGTGTTCAAGAACGCCATTGATTGGATGAGCCGCCCCTCCACCGACATCGCCCAAGTCTTCGGCGGAAAGCCGATCGCCGTTCTCGGCGCATCGCCCGGCAATTTCGGCACCATCCTCAGCCAGAACGCGTGGCTGACCGTATTGCGCACGCTTGGCGCCGAAGCATGGTTTGGTGGCCGCCTGATGGTGTCACGGGCCGGCAGCGTTTTTGATGCGAACGGCTCGATCGTCGACGAGAAAGTAAAGCACAATCTCGCGGCCTTCATCGAAGGGTTCAGTGCTTTCGTGTCAGATCACAAAAAGGGCTGATGCGCGCTGTCCGGATAGGCCGGAGCGCAGGCCTGTGATTGAATCGATGAACAGCTTAATGTGAGTGCGGCGCCGGCATCCGGCGCCTTCGGCCCCCCTACATCTTCTTCCTTGAAAAGCCATGAAATCCAATAGTACCGGTTACGTCTTCACGCTGTTGGCAATCAGCATATTCGCCATACAGGACGGCATATCCAAACACCTCGTCAGCGCCTATCCGCCGCTTCTGGTGGCGATGATCCGCTATTGGGGTTTCATGCTCTTTGCCGTCGCAATGGCCGCGCGCGCGCCGGGCGGCCTGCGGAGCAATGTCAGGACCAAGCGGCCCGCCCTGCAAATCGCCCGTGGCCTGCTCCTCGCCGCACAGATCGTCGTCGTCATTTCGTCCTTCGTCATCGTCGGCCTTGCCCGCTCGCAGGCAATCCTGTCATCGGGGCCCTTGATGGTGGCTTTGCTCTCGATCCCGATCCTCGGCGAGAAGGTCGGCTGGCGGAGATGGTTGGCGATCAGTTTCGGCTTCGTCGGCGTTCTCTTGATCCTGAAACCCGAGAGCGGCATCTTCGATGCGAAGTTCCTGATACCGCTTTTCGGCGCGCTGCTATTTTCGCTCTACGTCGTCCTTACCCGCTATGTCAGCCGCGAGGACGGCGCCATGACCAGCTTTTTCTATACCGGTGTCGTCGGCGCGGTCGCCATGAGCTGTATCGGCCCATTTTTCTGGACAACGCTTGCGCCACATGACTGGATCTTTATGGGCATCCTCTGCCTGACGGGCGTTTCGAGCCACTATTTCCTCATCCGCGCCTACGACATGCTCGACGCGGTGGTCATCCAGCCCCTGACGTATCTGCAGCTCGTCTTCTCCGCCATTATCGGCGTTGCCATATTCGGCGAAAAGCTGAGCGCGCCCATGATCCTGGGCGCGCTCATCGTTGTTGCGGCGGGCATATTCACAATCTGGCGCGAACATGCTCTGGCTAGGGCCCGACTTAAAGCCGGCAAGGCATCGGCAGCCTAGGCGTCCACCTCAGCGCGGGGCTGCGCTTCGGTGTAGTAGCTGACATATTTCTGCCGGTAGCGTTCCGTGCCACCGAAGTCGCTGTAGCGGGGCAATTCCGACATGTCGGTCTTGTTGAGGATGACACCGAGGACGCGCGAATTGATCTGCGGCTCCTGCTCCAACACGTGGCGCACGAGGTTGGTGGGGGTCGCTCCCCATTCTGTTACGAGCAGGAAGGCATCGACCTGCGGCGCGAAGGCTTTTGCGTCGATGACCGGACCGAGAGGTGCCAGATCGACGATGATATAGTCGAACATCTTGCGCGCATTTTCCATAAGCTGCTGCATGCCTTGCGACGAAAGAAGCTCGCTGGTGTGCAGCAGTTGATCGCGCACCGCAACCGGCAGGATCGCGAGCTTGGTACGCGGATCGACCTTGACGACATTCGTCCACGGAACCTCGCCGAGAACGGCCTCGATCAGGCCCGCCTGCGGCGGCGTCTTCAGCGTCCGGCTCAGGCCTGGATTGCGCAAGTCGGCGTCGATCAGCAGCGTGCGCTTGCCGCTGCTGGCGAGCAGGGCGGCAAAATTCGCAGCCGTCGTCGACTTGCCTTCGCCCGGCAGCGCCGAGACGACGCCGATAACGCGGTCGGCACGGCCCTGCAGCATCACGTCGCTGGCAAGCTTGGCGTTCCTCAAGGTTTCGGCAAAGATCGAACGCGGCGCTTCGACCGAGATACGCATCATGCGCTCGAAGGCGACGCCGCTTTCGCCATCCTCCGCCGTCATGGGTTCCGCTCCCGCATCAGACTTGCGTGACTTCTTCTTGCCCTTGTTCTTGCCTTGCTGGCCAAGCAGCGGCAGGTAACCTAGGAACTTCAGCCCGAGCGCGGCGCGCACATCGGCCTCGACACGGAAGTATCGGTCGCGGAATTCCTGGAAAGCGGCAATACCGGCGCCGGCCATCAGGCCGAGGATCACCGAAAGCGCCATTACGAGCGTCTTCTTCGGGCTCGACGGCGAGGTCGGCACGCCGGCAACCGAGATGACACGCGCCTTGGCGATCGGGAACGAACGCTGCTGGGTCGCTTGTTCGAAGCGGCCAAGATAGGATTCATAAAGCGTCTTCAGCGCCGATGCCTTCTGGTTCAGCTCATTGAGGTGAACCAGCGACTTGTTAGCCTCGGAATTCTTACCGACGACCTTGTCGATACTTTCGCGCAGCGATTCCGCGCGCGACTGTGCGACATCAAGCTCGTTTTTGTAGCTGGCAGTCAATTGCTGAAGTACCTGATAGATCTGCCGGGTGATGTCCTGCCGTTCGGCACGAAGCGCCACGGCTTGCGGATGGTCGGCACCGAAATTCTGCGTGACGTCCTGCTCGCGCTTTTCGACGGCGAGATATTTCGTCTTCAGATCCTGCAGCACCGAGTTGTCGGTCGTGTTCGACGAAATGGTGGCGTTCTTGACGGCGTTGTCGGGGCCTTGATCGATGATAGACTTGTACTGGTTGTAGCGTGCGGAGGCGCTGGCCGTATCGGCCTGGGCGATAATCAGCTGCTTGTTTAAGTCGGAAATCTGCTGCTCCGACATCAGCTCGCCGCCGGTCGAAGTCAAGCCATTGTCGGCCTTGTATTTCTCGACTTCGAGCGAAGCCTCCTGCGCACGCTGACGGAGATCGTTCAAGCGTTCCTGCAGCCAGACGGAAGCGCGTTCGGTCGCATCGAAATTGGCGTTCAACTGATCGGTCAGATAGGCATCGGCGTAAGCGCGCGTGACCTTGGCGGCGAGACGCTTGTCGGTCGAGCTGTAGGAAACGGCAACGACCGAGCTTCGCGTCACGCGCTCGACCTTCAGATTGTCCTGCAGGACGGCGGCAACCTTCTGGCGCTGGGCTTCGCGCTGCTCCTCAGGCGTCATCGGCGGCCGGCCAGGCGTGAAGGCGCTCGCAATCAGGCTGACGCCGGATTTGAGCAGTGCAGCCGGAGACATCGGCGGGTTAAGCAACGTCTCGTTGTCGGCAAGCCCTGCCGTATCGACAACACGCAGCGCCATCTCGTTCGATTTGAGGATTTCGACGGCGCTCGCGATCTCCATGTCCGCCTGCTGGCTGCTGGCCACCGGCGGCTGGTCCTCGGCATATTTCGTCATGCTTTCGTCGAGCAATATCTGCGTCATCGAGGTGTAGCTCGACGTGGCAGTCAGCAGATAGGCGACAGCCAGAATGACGAAGGCGGCCACGGCAAAAATGATGGTGCGGATGCGCCGGACCACGACGGCCATGAGCCTGTCGAGATCGATAAAGCTATCCTGCGCTTCCTCTTGCGGAAGAGCGCTGTGGAAAGTGAAGTTCTTCTGATGCATGGCGACCACCTTGTCGGAGAAGCCCGAATGAACAATAGCCATGACCCGCGGCCTTGCCGGCCGCAGGTCACAATGTGACAGGCTTAAGCAGCGGTCATCTGCGATTCGTGCGAGACGACCAGGTTGCGGATCGAGTCATAGACCAAGCCGCCGATATCGGAGCGAGCAAGCGCGAAGGCGACATTCGCTTCGATGAAGCCGTGCTTGGACCCGCAGTCGAACGTGCGACCGTTGTAGACCTGGGCATGGAAAGATTGCGTCTCGGAGAGGCGCAGCATGCCATCGGTCAGCTGGATCTCATTGCCGGCACCGCGCTCCTGGCGGGCCAGAATGTCGAAGATCTCGGGCTGCAGAATATAGCGGCCATTGAGGTAAAAGTTTGAAGGCGCCTCGGAAGGATGCGGCTTTTCGACCATTTTGGTCACGGCAAAGCCATGGCTCACGGCCTCGCCCTTGCCGATAATGCCGTATTTCGAGGTCTCTTCCGGCGCGCATTCCTCGACGGCGACGATATTGCCGCCGGTCTCGTTGTAGAGCTCCATCAGGCCGGCCATGCAGCCGCGCATGCCGTAGCAGAGCATGTCGGGCAGAAGCAGCGCGAAGGGCTCGTTACCGATCAGATCGCGGGCGCACCAGACGGCATGGCCAAGGCCGAGCGGAGCCTGCTGACGGGTGAAGCTGACAGCGCCCGGCCGCGGCAGGAGGCGTTCCAGCTCGCTGACCTGATGGCTCTTGCCGGCCAGCCGCAGCGAGGAAATCAGCTCCGGCGTGTCATCGAAATGATCTTCGATCGCCGACTTGTTGCGGCTGGTGACGAAGACGATGTGCTCGATACCAGCCTCGATGGCTTCATCGACGGCATATTGCACGACCGGACGATCGACGATCGTCAGCATCTCCTTTGGCATCGCCTTGGTGGCGGGCAGGAAGCGCGTTCCATTGCCGGCAACCGGGATGACTGCTTTTCTCACGCGATGTTTGGGGTCCATGGCTCTATCCTTTGTTAGAGTGAGGGCCTGCGCCGATATTTGGCAGGGGGGAGGAAAGTTGAGAGGTAGACGTCGGTTGGCGACCGCTCCTGAGTGAAGCGGCCAGGCGACGGAAACGTGCCGCGATCGGCATGCTGAGATGGCGCACCGCCCGCGGATTGAGGCATGCGATCTTCAGCATCGCCTGCAATTCGCGTTCCTTGATGCTGTCGACCAGCTTCAGGAATGCGATGACATCCTTCAGATTGCGTGTGCGCCGCCGCTGTGCGGCAAGGGCAGCGGCACCGAAGGGATGTTCGGCAAAGAATCTGGCATCGGCGGCAAGCATCGCCTCGACATGATCCTGTCTGAGGATACGGGAAATCGATCCATCGCGAATATAATAGAGGTAGCCTATCGTCGGCTCGACGACGCAGACGCCGCCCCGGGCAAGTGCGGAAGCGAGGAAGATGTAGTCCTCGCCAATCCGCAGGGTCTCGTCGAAGCGCAGGCGATGCTTCTCGACAAAGGCACGCTCGAAGACGGGCTTCATGTAGCCGAAATTGTGCTCCGACTGGAAAATCATGTTCGAGGCGATGAACTTTGCCAGCGTCAGCAACGGCATGCGCGTGAGCATGGGCTCCGGGAACATCGGCAGCATCGTGCCGACGTCCTCGCGGATGACGTCGAGATTATCGACGGCAATCTGTGCTTCGGCCTTTTCCGCCCGGGCGATCAAACGCGCCATGCGATCCGGGCGTAGGGCATCGTCGGAATCGAGCACGGCAACCCACCGACCGCGAGCAGCATCAAGTCCGGCATTTCGGGCAGCGCCCGGTCCGCCGTTGCGCGGCATGGCCACAAGACGGACACGGGGATCGGGATGGCTTGCGACAATCTCGCGCGTGCCGTCCGTCGAGCAATCGTCGACGATGATCACTTCCATGCTGACGGCACCTTGCGCCAGTGCGCTGTCGATGGCGCGCTCAAGCGTTTCCTCGGCATTATAGGCAGCAATGACGAAGCTGACGTCGGGGATGAAATCCGTCATTGCGGTGCCTTCTCCAGGTTTCCGTATTGTTCGATTTCGCGAACTCCAAAGAGACCGCTGACGACGCCGGCATGCATGACGCCGCGCAGGCCATAGCGATGGCGCTTGACGGGAGATGCGGAGAGCAGGGCGGCGGCGACAAAGCAATAGGCTGATTTCGTGCCCGCAAGCGCGATTGCGCACCAGCGTCCGAAGCCACCCTTGGCTTCCAGCAGCATGCGGCCATGCGTCTGGCCCATGCGATACCGCCGCTTCGAAAGCCAGGAAACCGTGGCGCGCTTGTTGGGAACGGGTTCGTAGACCAGCGCATCCTCGGCATAGGCGATCTTGCCGCCGGCCTTGTGCATATGGCTGAAGAACTCGGTATCCTCGCCGCCACTGCGCCCAAGCGCGACATTGAAGCGCCGCCCGGCAAGGCAAGGTGCGCCTCGGCGCAGCAGCACATTGCAGGTGTAACCGGTCAAAATTTCCCCGGCGACCCAAACTGGCAACGTCGAATGGAAATCGCCACGCTGCATCCAGGCTGGAGCGACATTTTCGTAGACCGCCTGAACAGGGCCGAGAACGGCGTCGGCACCGGTCGTATCGGCCATGATCAGCATTTCCGTCAGCCAGTCTTCCGATGCCGTCTCGTCATCGTCAATGAAGGCAAGGAAGTCGCCGCTCGCCTGATCCAGGCAGGCATTGCGGGCAATCGAGATATTCGATGCCGGGCAATGGACATAAGCGATCTCGAAGGGCACGGCAGAACGCATGGCGTCGACACGGCTGCGCGCGCTCGGCGCCACGTCATTGTCGGCAACGATGATCCGGACGATCGCGCCTGTGGGGATGCTGAGCACCGCAAGCGACAATAATGTCTGATCGAGCTCTGCTCGCCTGTACGTGCAGACTGCGATATCGATCTTTATCGGGCGTCGATGGACTTGTGTCATGACGCAACCCTGCGATTGCGGAAGCTTAAGACCTCCATCCAGAACCCCATCGACCAGGCGAAATGCATGACCATGGCGGAGATGGCGGCGAGCGGGCCGTAGGGGTTTTTCTGGCCAAGCGCGATCCAGAAGCCATAGGCTATGCAGGCAACGGCCCAGAGGCCGACGGGAATAACCGCAATCCAGTTGAGGACAGCCAGGAAGGCACCGATGAAGATCGGCACCACCGCCAGCGGCAGCATCTGGCGCAGGCTCGGCATGCTGCGATGCTTGAGGATATTGCGGGCGCGGCCGCGGCCGTAGCCGAGATACTGCTTGAAGAGCGTCGGGATGCTGGAGCGGGGATAGTAGGTCATCGCCGTCTTGTCGGTGAGCCAGATCCGATACCCGGCCTTGTGCAGCCGGTAGTCCAGCTCGGCATCCTCGTTGTGACTGAAGGTTTCGTCATAGCCGCCGACGGCGCGGAAGGCGGCGACGCGCATCAGCGCATGATGCCCATGCTCCGCCCAATGGCCCTTCGCTCCCTCTCTATGCTTCGAGCCGCCATTACCGAGCTTGGAGTTCTGCGCCACGGCCGTCGCCTTCTGGAAGGCGCTGAAACCCATGGTGCGCATGGCAACGACAACGGAATCCGCGCCGGTCTCGCCGGCCTCCTGAACCAGCGTCTGGCAGTAATCGTCGGGATAGTCGCCATGGGCGTCGATGCGGATGAAATACTCATGATCGTCGCCGAAGGTCTCGATGGCGAGGTTGATCGCAGCGCTCTGCAACCGCTTGGGATTGTTCAGCAGCAGAACCCGCGGATCTCTGACGGCTATATCCCGGACGATCTCGCGCGTGCGATCGGTGCTGCCGCCATCAGCTACCACGATCCTCGCATCGAGTGCGTCCAGAGCCTGTCCGAGTTTGTCGATCAGCGGCTCGATATGCTTTTCCTCGTTGAGGCAAGGAATAATAATTATGCAACGCATATCCCCTGAACTTACGGTCGTCATTGCAATCCACCTCTATTGCGATGCAGTTGTGGGAGGGCCTGTATTTCGGCAATCTGCTCGTTGGCGCGCGTCAGCGACGCGAGCCGCTGGACCAGCCCCTGACAATCGGCGCGATCCATCATCCATTGCTTGCGATCCTGGGACGCAACGGCCTCGAAAGCGGCGAGATAGCGCGTCTCGTCCATCGCACCCAGAAGCGCGGTCAAACGTCCGGCATCGGCCGCATCGAGCATGAGCCCGATCTTCCGGCTTGTCAGAAACCGTGCCGTCTCAGTGCCGTCGATCGCGATCGGCACGGCACCATAGAGGCCGCCCTCGTAGAGACGGTTCGGCAGCAGCCAGCTCGAATTCAGCCCCTCTTCGAAAAAGTCGATCGCCCAGGAGAACTGGACCTCGTTGTAGATCGTCGCAAGATCCTCAGGATTCTTGTAGGCGCCGGCGAAGTGCATGAAAGGTGCATCGCTGACGGTGCGATCGAAGTCGTCAAATTCGGAGTAAGCGGGCCGGCCACGCAGAACGATCTCGAAGCGGCCTTCCATGCGGCGAGAGAATTGATCGAGCATTGCCAGCGACTTGCGGCATCGAAGCGCGCCGAACCAGCCGATCTTCCATGGCTTGCCCGGCGCAGGCAGCCTGGCGCCCGACGCGGCGGCGCGGGCCGCGGGCTCAAGCGCCAGCACTTTGTTTTCGAGCAGCATGACAGGCACGTCGAGACCGGAGCGTGGACGGAAATAACGCTCGATGAAAGCAGGCGAACTGGTCATCAGCAATTCCGCCTCGGAGCCGAAGTAGCGCTCCGCGCTGCGAAGTGCGCTGCCCACCACATCGTCGCGCAGCAACAGCCGGTGGATATCGAGGCATTCATAGACGATCGGCATATCGCCGCCGAAAACGGACTTGGCGCGATTGGCCAGCGCCAGCATTTCGAGATTGCGGCCGATGATGACATCCGGTCTTGCGACCGCACGCAAGGCGGTGCGCAGCTTCGCCGCCGATCTGGCCACCGCCGCGATACGCTGCGCAAACTGGGCATCCTGCGTCTTGCCAAGTTCGATCGGCTCGACGCCATGGACAGCAGCCAGCGCATTGTCGTCGCGACGGAAACCCGCGAGCGTCACGATTGCCCCGCCGGCCTGCAGCATCAGCACCCGCCTGCGCACGGCCGGATCGGCAAGATCATGGACGAAATACAGAATATGCAGCATCAAAACTTCCGCTTTTGCGCCCGGCCGAAACCGGGCGCCTTGTGTGGTCGGTGTTGCATGGTGGCACTACAGCCAGCCGCGAGAGACGCCGCGCGGCCGGCCGGCTTCAATCGAGCTTGCAGGTAATCGATTCCGGGAACAGGCACTTCTGGCCCGGTGCGGTATAGGCGACGCGCTTGATTTCCATGGTCGCGGGCTCGCCGCGATAGGCAAACTTGCCCATCCAGCCGCTGAGGGTATCGGTGCCCCAGAGGCTGAAGAAGATCTTCTGCGCATTCGTCGGTATCTTCGAGGGATCGGTGACTTCCTGGACGAGCTTGCCGTTCACATAATAGCGCAGCCGGTCCTTTTCCCAGACGAAGGCATAATCGTTGAAGCCCTGATCGGCGCCGCCTGAAACCGGCGCCAGCTTCTCGTTGCCGCCCTTGGCGGAGATATATTGGTTGACCTGAACCTGGCCGGGATTCTTGCCGAGCACTTCGAAATCGATCTCGTCATGCGGCTTCTTGTCGGTCGGTCCGATATAGGTGAAGAAGGCGGAGTTTAGGCCAGGACCCGTTGCTGTGCGATAACGCGCCTCGTAAGTGCCATAGCCATAACGTTTCATCGTCTGGATTTCGCCGCAGGCATAGTTGCGCTCACCCAACTTGGACTGGATGAACTGTAGTTGCAGCGCTCCGTCCTTGATGTTCACCTGCTTCTTCGACCAGGTGCAATTCTGATGCGGCCCGTTGTTCCAGCCATCGGAAATATACCAGCGGCTAGTGTCCAGGTGCTCGAAATTGTCGACGAAGGACCCACCCGTCGCCTGGTCGTCCTGTGCGGAGACGATTTGCGGCAGGAAGCAGATGCTCATCAGAGCGATTGAGACAAGACCAAGTCTTTGCTTGCAGCTTTTCGATGTCGTCATGGCATCACCTTTGCTCGGAACGCGCTTGCCGATCCTCGGCGGCGCGGTTCTGGACAGCACGGCTTGCGGCTTGCGGGCGAGCCCGACTGCCGGTCAGCAGGTTATAGAAGCTTGGCAGGGCGTGGCGCGCCATGCCGTTGGTCAAGGGCAGCAGCGACAGGGCAAGCGCCGCCGCCAGGAGATAGAAAATCGGATAGAGCTCGCTGCCGCCGCGATTCCACAGCACCCAGAGACAGAAGAGTAGTGGATAATGGGCGCAGAAGATCCAGAAGCTGAGGCTGCCGGTTCCCGCCAAGCCCTGACCGATCCGGCTGCGGATGAAGATCGCAGACAGCGCCCAGAAGCCGGGAATGCCCACGAGCACCATCAGATTACGGCAAACTTCGAGCCACAACGGCAATCCAGGCCCCGTCATATAGGCAGCTGTTGCCAGAAGCGCCGCGAGCGCCACGAAGGCAGGCGCGATCAAAGCGGCATACCGATCCATGATCGTCACGTCGATACGGTAGAGGCTCAGATAGATTCCGAAGCTGAAGCTGAACAAAATCGAGTTACGCAGCACAATACCGATAGATACTGGCCAAGCTGCGAGCAAAAGCAAGAAGACCAAGGTCGGCAACGGAGCTTGACGAATAAGAAAAGCCAAGGCAGGAGACAACAAAATACAGACGAAGAGATCGCGCAGGAAATAAAGTGGCAGATTTATCGGCTCACCGTTGATGGCAAGTAGAAGATTTGAGAGCGTATGCGGATTTGCCTTCGACAAATCCGGCAGATATCCGTCGCCTATACCGTAATACTGAAGAAGAAAAACAAACAGGAAGAATGCGCCATTCCATAACATGAATGGCAAAACAACGGTCTTTGTCTTCCGGCTAATTGTCTTTGTATAGCTTAGTGGTGCCGCTCCATTACGAAAAAGCAAGTAACCAGAGATCACGCTCAAGCAAGGAACACCCACACGGAACAAACTGTCACGCAGGAACACTCGCAGCCAATCAAAGACGCCATAGGCACCATTGAACGGGCTGGTATGCGGATCAAACGGTATGTGGACAAAAACTATGCCCGAGATGAGCACGATACGCATGAGGTTTATCCGCGAAGACACGTTGGCAGTCACATTCACGATGTCTGTCACCCCTTCTTCGGGCTGCATTCCCCCCTCGCAGCCATTTCAAACAGAGCAAAGCTCGCAGAGATAACCTAGGGCACTCTTCGGAAAGGGAATACGGCAGCGCAGCAAAAATAAGCGAAATCCGATATGCCATCCTGCTCGAAATCGACCGCTTCGCGTTGCCTGAAAGGTGCAACAATCGATTTAGACGCAAGAAAAGCGCTTTAACGGAAAGCACTTAGATACCCGCGCGCACTTTCATCGCCAGCATTCGGCGGGCGGCTCAACTTGCCTTGGATTTTTCGCTGGAGGGTGAAGATTTTTTGCAGCGCAGCAGAGTTTGACAGGCGAACCATGACCAAAATGCGACAGTATTTCAATCGTTGTGAGAAAGGCGATCCGCTGCGCTCCTCTCATGGCTGCGACGATGTGCGGGCACGATCCGCAATGTGTCACAATGGCTCAGCGACGGGATGGTCTCAGGCTCGCGCTGCCGACAGATAAAGTTTCAGAAATCTCATTTTCCAACATTGCTCCGCATCGATTGGACGCTACCTGTTGGCGTCACGGCGGCGTCCACCGGCGGGTCAATCGACCCAAGAATTGCCGCGGATGTCGCCGCAAAGCCAATAGTCATGCCTCCGGGGATGAAACCGCAAGCCCTTGAATCAAAACCGTAAAGGCGGGAAAATGGCATCTATCACGATTGTTATTCCGTTCTATCAGAAGCAAACCGGCGTTCTGCAGCGCGCTTTGGCATCGATATCCCGGCAAACATTTCAGGATTTCGATGTGCTCATCGTCGATGATGAATCACCGCTTCCGGCAGAAGGCGAGCTGCAATCGCTGAGCAGCGAGGAAAGAAAGCGCATTCGCGTGATCCGCCAGGCGAATGCCGGCCCCGGCGGTGCACGCAATACCGGCCTTAACAGCGTGCCGGCCGAAAGCCGGTTCGTCGCATTCCTGGACTCCGACGACGAATGGGCGCCCGAGCATCTCAGCAACGCCTTCGGGACGCTGACCCATTACAACGCCGATTGTTACTGGGACTCCATCGATGGGGGCAAGGAGTTCTACTATCACTTCAGCATCGCGGAACTCGGGAAATCGACCGACACGGTGCGCCTGTCGGACAGGCCGGCCGTCGTGGAAATCCCCAACATCGCCAGCGTCATGCTGCAGGACTGGAGCTTTCTGCACATGTCTTGCATGGTGGTCGGGCGCTCGCTCTTCGAAAAGATCCGCTTCGAGCCGTCATTGCGGCTGGCCGCGGAAGACGTCCTGTTCTTCTGCGACTGCATTCTCGGAGCCAAGCGCGTCTTGCTGTGCGAGAATGCCGGCGCACTGCGCGGCGAAGGCGTGAACATCTTTCACAGCATCGACAACGATTCCCCGCAGTTCCTGCGCCAGCAATTCAATACCTGGACGGCGCTGAACACTCTGGAACAAAGGTTTTCGCGCCGGCCACAGGATGTCGAGTCTATCCGTCGGTATAAAAACCGTGCCCGGCAGCAGGCGCTCTGGAGCCAGGCGCGGCAGATGCGGCAACGGCGTATGCCTCAATTCGGATTGCTGGCGAAATGGGCCTTGCGCGACCCGGCAATTTTACAAAGCGCGATGCAGCTTGCCGTGGGCAAACTCGCGCCCTAGATTTTGCAGCGCAGCATAGACTGCGCATGCCGCCCCAGGAGCCACGGCATGTTCCCCTTTTCGTTTGGATCAGCAAGGAGTCCTGCATGAAGCCGTTCCACTGGGAATCCACCCATGGCAATTTCGGTGACGATCTCAATCTCTGGCTCTGGGATTTCCTACTTCCCGGCCTTCGCGAGGCTCACGAGGAGACATTGCTGGTCGGCGTCGGAACCGTGCTCAACACGGAGATCCTGCCCGCCGATGGACGCAAGCTCGTCATTGGCAGCGGCTTCGGCTACGGCTCCCTTCCCGACATGCGCGACACCTCGCTCTGGGATGTCCGCTGCGTACGCGGCCCGCTGACGGCCGAGAAAGTCGGCCTGCCCACCGAAATGGGCATAGTCGATCCCGCCGTATTGGTGACGGAAATGCCTGAATTCCAGAATGTTTCGAAAAATGGCAAGCGCACCTTCATCCCGCATTGGGAGTCGGCTGCTGCCGGCCTCTGGCCTGAGATCTGCAAGACCGTCGGCCTTTCCTATCTTGATCCGCGCGGCGAAGCCAAGGCTGTGATCCGCGAGATTGCCGCCTCCGAGCTGATCGTTGCGGAATCCATGCATGGCGCCATCCTTGCCGACGCATTCCGTGTTCCGTGGATTGCGGTCAGTTCGTCGCGCTCCATCAACAGCTTCAAGTGGAACGACTGGGCACGCTCGCTCGGCGTCACCTACCAGCCGAGGCATATCCCCGTCTCTACCCGCGCCGAGGCGATCGCCAAGGGCGCCAAATTCTGGGGCGTCGGCTTCGAACGCAGCAAGCAAGCGGCAGCAGAACTCGAAAAGCAGCGCTACGGCGAAAACGTCATGCTCGCCGATCCCGAGCAGACGACGCTCCGCGTCATGGCCAAACAGGCGCTTGCCGCGCCCTCGGCCCTGGCCTTGTGGCAGGCGAGCAAGGCCAAGCCGCAATTGAGCAAGGATGGAGCGCTCGCATCCTGCAAAGAGCGGCTCTTGCGTGTGATCGACGGCATTCGCCGCGACTATCTGTAGGCTGAGAGACCTCTATTTCGGCGCGGCCTGCAGAAGATAGCGCAGGCCGTTTGCACCGGAATGGGCGATGGGCGCGCCGTCCCGTTTGCGGAAGCGCTCGCTCTTATCCGCCAGAATACCGCCTGCAATCGCCGGAACGGCGAACGGATGCGAAAGCGCGTAAGCCGCTGCGGACAAGAGCCCCGATTGTGACTTGATATCAAGGAAATGCCGCAGCTCGTAACGGTCGCGGATATGTTGCTCGTGGCGGCCGATCACCATTGCGTCTCTTGGTGCAAGCCCACCCTTGGCCAGAATGGCGCGGTCAGCCTCATAGAGGCGGCGCAGATCCTCTGTCCTGTGCCGGCCGCTTAAGGAATCGCTGCGGACGACCGCGCCATAGCCGCAGCTGTGGATGATCTTGTAGCGGGCGCGCTTGGCCAGCGCGCGGACATAGAGATCGTAATCCTCGCCGAGGCGCAGCGCCTCGTTGTAGCGCAGACCATGCGCATCCAGAAAAGAACGCCGCATCAAAGGTTTCAAGAAACCAATCTCGCCCCGGCGCACGCCACGCTTGGAAATATTACCTTCGACGAAGGCAACGAGATCGAGAAAGCGCGGCTTCGCATCGAAGTGATCGAGCCTTGCATGGGCATCGGGAACGGTATCGGCGCTGACGAAGGCGATGTTGTCGGCCACGAAATCCCAATCATCATCGGCCAGCAAGGCGGCGAAACGACCCGGAAAGAAGAAATCGTCGGCATCGAGAATGCCGATCAGCGGGGCTTTGGATACCTCGATTGCATGATTACGCGCTGCGGCAGGACCGCGGTTCTTCTGGAACTCATGGATCGACAGCCTGCCGCTGCCGTCATCAGCCTTGGCCGCAGCCGCGGCCGTCCCATCAGTGGAACCGTCGTCGATAACCACGACTTCAGCCACTTCCGGCTCCCGGAGGGCCGAAGCGACGGCCAGTCCAATGGTGCCGCTGGCATTCTTCGCGGCAATGATTACGCAGACGCCTTTTTCTGCACTGTCGGTCACGTCAGCCTCCAATGGTTCTGCCGGAGACTTAGGACATGGCACCAATCCGACAACCATCGGACCGTCAAAAGATCTGGCTGCCGATCCGGCCTAAGGGTTGAAAGGCTCGGATCGATTGAGGTTGGGCGCGGACAGGCCGCCGACCTTGCTTTCTTCCTGGCCCGTCGTCGTCGCCTTGTCTTCATTCAGCAAGGCATCGCGCGACTTGCGCTCTTTCCAGACAAGGTAGAGCACGCCCAGGAAATAACCGATCTGCAGGAGAACGGCACAGATGACCGTTTCGATCAGAGTGGTCGAAAGAGAATTCGTCAGAGAATATGTTGCGATAGCAAATACGATCAGCGTGCCCAGCATGCTGATGAAGACGCGCGGCGCATACATAATCTTACCTCGCCCGCTCAACCATCACATGAAAAACGATCAAGGTCTTTCCTCCCTTATCAGACCTGAAACTCAAATATATTTTATGATTCATTGAGATTCAACCAAGTTCAGACGATCCGTTGCGATTTGAGACGACCCTACCGCCGGGCCTGTTAAAACTACACCTCGATTATAATTACAATTGAATTTGTTCATCTTTCTCTTTGCAATTATATGGAGATATAATGAAATGATGCAATCTTTGCGACATGCGGTGTCAGTGCGAACCCTCTCGCTTCACCATCAATTCAATCAACTTTTATTACAAAGTCCTGAAAAACCAGATCCCAGTATGTGCGCCGCAAAATCTTGCTGCAACGCAATATATCGTCTGAAGAAATCGAGACGCCGGGTAGCTGAAGGGAACCGGAACAGAGGCTATCGAAGCCGATGATAATGAACAACTTAGCCTTCGATGCCTATAACACCCTTGGAAATCGTCGACTATGACACGGCGGAGCTACCAACCCTGCCATTATACGCAACGCGATACAGTAGAACCCACCTATAGTCGCTCACTGATTTAAACCAAGTCACCATTGATGCGGTAAATGTATACCGTCATGTCATATCGCTACAAAAGTTTGGCTTAAAAAGTCCAAATCCAAACCTACACTCCCACCATCCCGGCTCTAATTACGCGTCCGAGAATTTCCGACCAATCGTCAACATGAATGGAGTTTTCTCTATGAAGTCTGCGACGAGATCGGCCACATCGGCTTTTTTCAGCGCCGCGGAAAGCGACGTCTTTCCGCCCACTGGTGGAGTACTGAAGCGCGTTTTCGACGTCTCTACCGCTTTGACCGCTTTGGTTTTCATCAGCCCGCTCTTTTTGATGTTGATGCTGCTGGTGAAGCTTACAGACCGCGGTCCTGCCTTTTACGGCCATCGCCGTATCGGCCATAATGGCAAATACTTCCGTTGCCTGAAGTTCCGCACCATGGTCGTTGACGGAGACAAGGTCCTGCATGCCTATTTGCAGGCCAATCCGAAGGCGATGGAGGAGTGGCGAGCGACGCGCAAGCTGCAGAACGACCCCCGCGTCACCGCCGTCGGCGCCGTCCTGCGCAAACTCAGTCTCGATGAACTGCCGCAGCTCATCAACATCATCCGCGGTGAAATGAGCGTCGTCGGCCCGCGCCCCGTCGTCGAAGACGAGCTTGAGCTCTATGAGACGGCTGCGATCTACTACCTGCAATCGCGTCCCGGCCTGACCGGCCTTTGGCAGGTCAGCGGCCGCAACGATGTCTCCTATGAAAGCCGTGTCGCTTTCGACACGCATTATGTGAAGAACTGGTCGCTCAGCAGCGACATGATGATCATCGCCAAAACCATTCCTGCGGTCTGCCTCTCGCGCGGCAGCTATTGATGATGACTGGCAGATACCGCGGGATATCTCCTGCGGTTTTCCCGCGCCTTGCGGGATTGCCTACCAATAACAGGGAAGATCCTGCATGATTGAATTTCGGCCTTCCAAGAGGCTTGTTCGCGTCAACACGTCGCTGCGGTGCGCAACCATCGTTGCTCTTGCCCTTTGCACCGCTTCCGTCTCGGCCTCGGCCGACAATCTCCCCGGATATCATCTGGGCGTCATGGACAAGCTGCATGTGCGCGTTGCCGAATGGCAGACCGCCGAAGGCACCATTCGCGACTGGTCGGTGATTACCGGCGACTATACCGTGGGGCCTTCCGGCTCGATCTCGGTTCCTTTCATCGGCGACATGCCTGCCGTCGGCAAGACCACGGATCAGATCGCCGCCGCGATCGGCCTCGGGCTGCAGAAGCAGTTCGGCCTGCGCGATCGCCCCTCGGCCTCCGTCGAAATGTCCCAGTTTCGGCCGATCTACCTTTCCGGCGAAGTCCAGAATCCAGGCGAATATCCGTTCGCACCGAACCTGACCGTGCTCAAAGCCGTCAGCCTCGGCGGCGGCATGCGCCGCGCCGATGCCGGACAGCGCTTTGCACGCGATTTCATCAACGCCAAGGGCGACGCCGTCGTCTATATGGCCGAGCGTGGACGCCTGCTGATGCGCAAGGCACGCCTGCTCGCCGAATTGGCCGGCAAGGACGAGATCGACGTCCCGGCGGAGCTCAAGCAATTGCCGCATGTGGCGGATCTGCTTGCAAGCGAAAGGGCGCTGATGGATACGCGCAGCCAGCGCATGAAAACACAGCTGCAATCGCTGGAAGATCTAAAGACACTCCTGCAGAACGAAGTCGAGGCGCTCTCGAAGAAGAACGACACGCAGAGCCGTCAGCTCGATCTCGCCAAGGCGGACCGCGACAAGGTCGAAAGCCTCGCCGAACGGGGACTGGAACTTGCCTCCCGTCGCATCTCCGCCGAACAGCGCGCCTCGGATCTGGAGGCGACGCTCCTCGATACGGAGACCGCGTCGCTGAAGGCCAAGCAGGATATAAACAAGGCCAACCAGGACGAGATCACCCTGCACAATGACTGGCAGAGCTCATTGGCACAGGACATGCAGGATACCGACACGCAGCTGGAAACGCTGCAGCTCAAGCTGTCAACCAGCCAGTCACTGATGCAGGAAGCTGTGGCTCAATCGGCTGATGCCAGCAACCTCGATCCCAGCGGACAGAGTGTGAGCATCTCCTACACGATCGTTCGCGACGAGAACGGCCAATCGAAGGAAATCCAGGCTCAGGAAAACACGCAGGTATTGCCGGGCGACCTCATCAAGGTCAATACCGGCCTTGCCATGCGATAGGAAAGTCGATGCGGATAGCCAAATCGATTTTTGTCCGTCCAGGCAGCAACGCCACCTATGGCATGGTGGCGATTGCTCTTTCCTTTTTTGTCTTTGCCTACTCGTCCCGCTTCGGCCAGCCTTCCATTCTGCTTTACTACGCCTTGTGGTTCCCGCTCGTGCTGATCGACTATCGCAACGTGCTCGGCAGCTATCACAGGCAGCTCTGGCTGTTCGCCTTCGGCGTCTTCACCTGCCTGTCGATCTTCTGGTCCGTCGTTCCCGCCGTGACGGCGCGCGCCGCAGTCCAGTATACGACGCACATCTTCTGCGCCCTCGTGGCCATGCGCACGCTCGACATCCGCACACTGACCCGCGGCGCAATTGCCGGCACCGGCATCGTGCTCATCTATTCGATGTTGTTCGGCTACTATGCCTATGATCCCATCGATGGGACCTACAGCTTCGTCGGCGCCTTCGATTCCAAGAACCAGCTCGGCTTTTATGCCTCGCTCGGCATCTATTTCGCTTTTGCCGCCGTCTTCGTGCTCGGTGAACGGCGGATCTGGATGCTGGGCGCGGGATTTGCCGGCCTGTTGTCCGCCTATTGCCTGCATGCTTCATCTTCGGCAACGTCGGTGCTGACGACGGGACTGGTCGTAGCGCTATGCATAAGCCTGCGTGTCATCCTCTATCTATCGCCCAAGCAGCGTAAAAGACTGTTTGTGACAGTGGCCGTCTGCGGAACCATCCTTGCGGTCGCCGGCGTCTATCTTGGTGCGGTCGACCTCATCCTCGGCGCCTTCGGCAAGGATTCCACGCTCACCGGGCGAACCTACCTCTGGCAGCAGGGGATTGCGACCGCGCAGCAGAATCCATTCTTCGGCGTCGGCTATCAGGCCTACTGGGTCCAGGGCTTTTCCGAGCCCGAGCGACTGTGGGAGGAATTTTACATCGCCTCTCGCGCCGGTTTCCATTTCCACAATACCTATATCGAAACCGCGGTTGAAACCGGCCTCGTCGGTGTATTCCTGCTTGCTTCGATCCTGCTGACGGCCGTCGTCGGCCATATCAGCCGCTTCCTCAGTGATATCAGAAATGACGAGTCCTACGTCTTGCTGGGTGTCGCGACGCTGTTGCTGATCCGATCATTCGTGGAGATCGATATTCTCAATCCATACCACGTCGGCTCCTTCCTGTTCTATTTCACGGCAGGCAAGCTTTCCATGCGAGTGCGCAGGCCCGCCAAGACACCATTGCGAACGGATGCCCCCTTGCCATTCGCGCCGCCTGTCAACTGGGAGCCGCGAACGGGTCAATGAAGACACTTTACGGTATCCAGTATCTGCGCGCCCTTGCCGCCCTCGCGGTCGTTCTCTTCCACGCTACCGAGCGTAGCGGCGGTCACTTCCGTATCGGTGCAGCCGGCGTCGACGTCTTCTTCGTCATCAGCGGCTTCATCATGTGGACCATGAGCGAGCGCCGCCCCGTGACGCCGCTGCGCTTCGTGCTGGACCGGCTGCAACGCATCGCGCCGTCCTACTGGATTGTCACCGCCATCATGATCGGCGGCGCTGTTGTCGGCCTGTTTCCAAACATGAAACTGACGGCAAGTCATATCTTCGGCTCGCTACTGTTCATTCCCCTCCGCTCGCCCAGCAATGGCGAGATTTGGCCAGTTCTGGTGCAGGGATGGACGCTGAACTTCGAGATGTTCTTCTATGTCATCTTCGCAGCCTGCCTGTTTCTGCCGCGACGCCTGCGCCTCGGCGGCCTGATCGGCGTGTTTATCGCCTTCGTCATCGCTGGCGTCATCATCGACCCGCAATCGGCGTTGCTCATGACCTATACCAGACCGATCATTCTTGAATTCGTGGCAGGTGCCGTCCTCGGGCAATTTTGGCTGAAGGGGAATGTTGCCGGATTTGCACTCGGCCTCGCCCTGATAATTGCCTCGATCGCCGGCTTCGCCGCCATCGAGGTTCTAGGCCTGGAATTCAACGAGCTGACCTGCGGACCCCTCGCCGTTGCACTGGTACTGGGCATGGTTTCCGTCGAGCGCAGCGGCAGGCTGCCGGAGATTGCGCCGCTTACCTATCTCGGCAACGCCTCCTATTCGATCTATCTCTGGCATACGCTGGCGATATCAGTGATCGTAAAACTTGTCGCGACGATGCCGATCCCGTCCGACGTCGTCGCCTTCATCGCCATGATATCAGGCACCTTGCTCGGCGTCTTTGCCTATGAGTTGGTCGAAAAGCCGCTGCGCAACCTGTTGCGGAACTTCAGCTGGCGAAGAGCTCGCCCCTCGCCAGCTTGAACGGAACGGGCTTCGCTCCGGAGCCCGATTAGGCCCGGCGGCGGCGCAGCTGATCGAAGTAGACGATGACGATGATCAGCACGCCTGTGATGATGCGTTGCCAGAAGGAATTGAGGTTCAGCAGATTGGCGCCGTTGTTGATGGTCGCCAGGATAAAGGCGCCGATCAGCGGGCCATAGACCGTGCCAATGGCGCCGAAGAGGCTGGTTCCGCCGATAACCGACGAGGCGATCGCCTGCAGCTCCCAGCCATCGGCCTGGGTGGCATTGCCGATGGCGATGCGCGAGGCAAGCAGGACGCCGACGAAGGCCGCGCAGGTTCCCGACAGAATATAGGCAAGGTAGATCATACCGTTGACGTTGACACCGGAGAGGCGTGCCGCCTCGCGGTTTGAACCGACCGCGAAAAGATACCGACCCCAGCGGCTGAGATGCAGGAAGATCACGGCTGGAATCGCGACCACGATCACCATCCAGAACAAGCTTGGGATACCGAGGAAATCGGCAACGGCAAAGTTGGTGAACCCCTCATTGACGATATTAATGGTCGAACCGTTGGTAATCAGCAGACCGATACCGCGCAGCGAGGTCAACGTGGCGAGCGTAATGATGAACGGCGGCAAGCCCATGCGCACGATGCCGAAGCCGTGAAACGCGCCGATCAACACCCCGAACAGCAAGGTTATCAGGATAGCGGCCCAAACTGGAAACCCGGCCTGAAGCAGCCAGGCGATGATGACGGTGCAGAAGCCGACGATAGCGCCAACTGAAAGGTCGATGCCAGCGGTGATAATGACGAAGGTTTGCCCAAGCGCGAGGATGGCCGTCATCGACCCTTGCCGCATGAGATTGGTAATATTGAGCTGTGTCCAGAACACGTCGGTCCACAATCCGAGCACGATCCACAGCGCCAAGAGGAGCAGGATCAGCGTCAAGCTGAAGAGGATGTTCATCTTGCGCTTGGGCGCAACGGTCGGGCCTTCAGTCGTATTTGCGGCCATTTTTGCTCTCCCTCTTTCGACTTGTTGTTGTTGTTCAGACGCCGATCGCTTCGCCGAGGACTTCCTCATGCGTGGCGGCATGGAAATCATGGCTGGCGACCAGCTGGCCGTGGCGGAAAACATGCAGGCGATCGGCAAGCTCGTAGACCTCGGGCAAATAGGATGAGATCACGATGATGCCGGCGCCATCGCGAAGCAGCTTGGCAAAAAGCCGATAGATCTCCGCCTTTGTACCGACATCGACGCCGACCGTCGGCTCATCGAAGATGAAGAGCTTCGCGCCATGGCTCAGCCACTTGCCGATGACCACCTTCTGCTGGTTGCCGCCGGACATGGCCGAAACCAGAACCCGCCGGCTCGGCGTCTTGATGCTGAGATCGCGAATCTGCTTGTCGGCATTGGCCGCTTCGCTCTTGTTGTTGATGACCGGACCGCGGCTCAGCCGCCTGAACACCGGCAGGTTGATATTGAGCCCGATCGGCAGATTGAGGCAGAGCCCCTGATCGCGGCGGCTTTCCGGCGCCAGCGCAATGCCGAGATCCATCGCGTCACGCTCGTTGCGGATGTCGACCTTGCGCCCCTGCCAATAGATTTCGCCCGCGGAGAGCGGCTGGCGCCCGTAGAGACCGAGAGCGAATTCACTGCGGCCGGCACCGATCAGCCCGTAAAGGCCGACGATCTCGCCGGCACGAACGCTCAGCGAGATATTCTCGAAGCCGGGACCGGACAGGCCCCGCGCTTCGAGGATGGTATCGCCGATCGGAATCTCTTCCTTGTGGTAGATCTGCTCGATGGAGCGATTGATCATCAGCTTGATCAGTTCGTCCTCATTGGTTTCGGCGATCGTGCGGGTGCCGACATGGGTGCCGTCGCGCAGGACCGAGACGCGATCGGCAAGTTCAAACACCTCTTCCATGCGATGGCTGATATAGACGATCGTCACGCCCTCGCCCTGCAGGCGGCGAATGAGCTTGAACAATTGCGCCGATTCCTGCCGGGTGAGATAGGCGGTCGGCTCGTCGAAAATCAGAAACTGCGTGCCGCGCATCGCGGCTCTGGCGGTCGCGACCAACTGCTGCTGGCCGATTGTCAGCGAACTCAGGAGCTCGCCGGCCGGCAGTCCGAAGCCGAGATCGTCAAGCACGGTCTGCGCCATCGCCACCATCTGCTTCTTGCGCATCAGGCCGAAACGATTGACTTCGTCGCCCAGGAAGAGGTTGGCGGCAACGGTCAGGTGCGGGCAGAGCACCACCTCCTGATGCACGGCATTAATGCCGCGGGCGATTGCCTCATTGGGCGTTGCGAGCGCCACGGGATGACCGCACCAGAAGATTTCGCCTGATGTCCTCGTGATGACGCCGGTCAAAAGCTTGATGAGCGTCGACTTGCCGGCACCATTTTCACCGACGATCGCATGGATCTCTCCGGCCAGAAAGGTGACGGTCGCGGGCTTGAGCGCCTCGACAAAGCCATAGCGCTTATGCAGCCCTTTCAGTTCGAGGATCGGCGAGCCCGCCGGAATGCGGTTTGCTTCCGTTTTGACGGTGTCGTCATGCCGGTGGCTGATTTCTTCAAGGCTCGTCATGAGGTCTCCTCCCTCTCGCATCGCCGTAGAACCGCCTCCAAAGAGGCGATCAGACGAAAAGGCCGCGCCCGATCACCCGGACGCGGCCTCAAGCCTTACTTGACCTTCGGGTTCAACAGGGCGTCGATCTTCGGATCGCTCATGTTCGCCTTGGTGACGAGGTTGGCGCCGGTGTCGACATTGGCCTCGACCTTTTCCTTCTTGGAGGCGGCGAGCGCCGTCTTGATGCCGTCATAGCCCATGCGATAGGGGTCCTGGACGACGAGACCGGCAAGAACGCCCGACTTCAGGAAGCCGACGGTCTTGTCGTCATTGTCGAAGCCGATGACCTTGATCTTGTCGCCCAGCTTGTTTTCGGCAATCGCCTGGCCGACGCCCTGCGCCATGATCAGATTGGAGGCGAAGACCCCGACGAGCTTCGGATTGGCCGTAATCAGGTCGGTCATGATGTTAAGGCCGGTGGTTGCCTGGCCGTCGGCATATTTATCGGCAACGACCTTCAGGCCCGGATACTTGTTCTTGACCTCTTCCAGGAAGCCCTGCCGACGCTGGTCGAGAGAGCCGACGCCCGGGAGGCTGGTGATGATTGCGATTTCACCCTCTTCCTTGCCGGTCATGCCCTTGATGGCAGCGGCAAGACCGTCAGCAGCGATGCGGCCGCCCTGGACGTTGTCGGTCGTCAGGAACGAGACGAAGGACTTGGAATCGGCGGCAGAGTCGATGCCGACGACCGGCACGGACTTCGCGGCTTCATCCACCGGCTTGCCGAGCGCCTTGAACTCCGTCGGCGAAATGACGACGGCGGCCGGCTTGCCGGCAACGGCGTTTTCGAGAATGCTGATCTGGCCGTTGATATCGGATTCCGACTGTGCGCCGAGTTCCGGCACCTTCACGCCAAGATCCTTGCCTGCCTGGCGGGCACCGGCAAGAACGATCTGCCAGTAGAAGGATGTCGTATCCTTGACGATGATCGGGATGGTCACATCGGCCGCGAAGGACTGCACGGGCATCGCCATGGCGATGATGGCAGCGCCGGCAAGACCGGCAAAGCTGCGGCGGGACAGAAGTGACTTGGCAATTTTCATCTGCTTCTCCTCTCAACGCGCTCTGCTTCCTGCACACCGGCCGTTGAACGCTTACGGCTCGGTATCGCGACACTTTGCGGCATCACGCATCGCGCGGCGGAATGACCACCGACGCCAAAACAGGCTTTCCTCCTCTTCGAAGCCGCCTCTCCCGACGGCTCGATAGCTCCCAAACTGTTAGACCCGGACCGCCTCGTCTCCCAACGGAGGCGCGACCACAGTCAAACCCTCGAATTCCGCATAGAAGCTGTCGGGAAGCCTTGGCTCCACGAGCTGCATGTTACGGACAAGACTTTCGGGCTTTGCCGTACCGATCAGCACCGAAGCCACGCAAGGGCTGTGCAGCGGAAACTGAAGCGCCGGCTGGGCAAGCGGTACGCCATGCTTGCGGGCGATCTCCTCCATCGCCCCCACCTTGGCCAGGATATCCGGCGTTGCCGGCAGATAATCGAAATGGGCACCGGGCACCGGTCCCGTCGCCAGAATACCGGAGTTGAAGACGCCGCCAACGACCAGCGACGTTCCGTTCTTCTCGCAAAGTGGCAGCAGCTCGGCGACCGCCGAACGGTCCAGCAACGTATAACGGCCGGCGAGCAGGATGCAGTCGATATCGGCCGCATTCATGACGTCGAGGCAGACCGGCACCTCGTTGACCCCAAGACCGTAGGCCTTGATCGCTCCCGATGATTTCAGCTCGTCCAGAGCCTTCAATCCAGAGCCGAGAAGCTGACCCAGATACCGCTCGTTGAGCGCCTTGCCGTGGGTATAGCCACCGATATCATGGACATAGAGGATATCGATGCGGTTGAGCCCAAGACGGGCATAGCTGAACTCGACCGAGCGCATGATGCCGTCATAGGAATAATCATAATCAGCATCGAAAGGCAGAGGGTCGACATAGCCGTAATTCGGCACCTTGTCGGTCGGCACCGGCCGCATGAGGCGACCGACCTTCGTCGACAGCACATAGCTATCCTCGGGTTGGTCGCGAAGGAAATCGCCGACACGACGCTCGCCGAGACCGAAGCCGTACCAGGGGGCAGCATCGAAATAGCGGATGCCGCTGTCCCAGGCTGCCTGTAGCGTCGCCATTGCCTGATCACGAGGGCAAGTACGATAGAGGCCGCCCAGCGCCGCGGCGCCGAAGCTGATTTCGGTGACCTCCAGGCCCGTCCTGCCGATTGCTCTTCTTCGCATCACCTCTCCCTTGTGATGACTGTCATTCAGTGTCTGCTGGCGCTAGATCCTCATCGGAGCGACCGAACCGGCCGCTCCATCTCCTCTTTTGTCATTGGCGACGGCCGGCTCTCGATAGTCCATCCGCCAATTGATTTTGTTTTTTATCTACAATAAACATTTTGGTGTCAACGAGCAAATCGCCTCATGCCCTGGAGGAAGGCAGCCGGCGCGGCTTCGTCAGCACTCCTACAATTGACTGCCATTCGATCATGGTTCAGACAGCGCCGCCGGTAAAGAGCAGCGACGATACGCGAGGGGGAAATGGCAAGGCAAAACACGCTCTTCAAGGAGGCGTATAATCGCTATACGGCGCGTCTGAAGCCCGATACCGAGCTGCCGAGCGAGCCTGAAATCGCAGCCGAACTCGGCGTCAGCCGCAGCACGGCGCGGGCGATCCTGATGCGTCTCAGTGACGCCGGCATCATTCTTTGGAACAAGCGGCAGAAGACCGTGCTGCGCCTGCCCACTCAAGCCGATTTCTTCCCCAAGGAAGAAACTGATTCACTACACGATATTATCGAGCGCAGCTTCATGATGCGCATCATGTCCGACGAAGCGCAGCCCGGCATGCAGATCAACGAACTGGAACTCGCACGCGAAATCGGCACCGGCACGTCGGTCGTACGGGAATTTCTCATTCGCTTCAGTCGCTTCGGCCTGATCGAGAAGCGACCGAACAGCCATTGGATCCTGAAGGGTTTCACCAGCGAGTTCGCGCTCGAACTCGCCGATGTGCGAGAAATGTTCGAACTGCATTCAGCGGCTGAATTCGGCCGCCTGCCCGCCAATCATCGAGCCTGGGACGACCTCAAGGCGATCGAACGGGAACATCACGAGCTTTTGAAGGATTTCGACGCGCACTACCGCGATTTTTCGCGGCTCGACGAGAAATTCCACCTTCTCATTCATCGCGCCTCGAAGAACCGCTTCATTGCCGATTTCTACGATGTCATCGCCATCGTCTTTCACTATCACTTTCAATGGAACAAGGCGTTTGCGCGCGAGCGCAATGCCCGTGCGGTGGCCGAGCATCTCGACTATATCGCAGCATTGCAATCGCGCGATCCGCAGCGGATCGATGCCGCCTGCCGCACACACCTGGCCTCGGCGCGGCAGACGTTGTTGCAGTCGATCCCGCAGGGTGCAGGGGAAGCTGCCGGATCCGCCGCCTAGGGAGCCGGCCGGATCACCAAATCCGGCGTCATTCTGCCTCTAGACGAAGGCTCTGGCTCGCAAAGCGCGGCGAGGATATTTCGACGGCGATCGCTCCGACCTCGCCTGTCGCCTGCAACCAGAAACCGGTGGTTCCACCCTGAAATGCCACCGTCTCAGGCCCGACAACCTTCGCCGGTCCATCGACCTTGATCGTGATGGCTTCATTGAGGAAAGCCAGACGCGAGCCAGCCTGATCGAGCGCGCGAACGATGACGCGAACCGTGTCATGCTCACCTGCCTGCAATGTTTCGGCATCGGCCTCGACCTGCAGCGACGTCGGTAGCGGATTGGCGACCATGTGCTGCTCAGCCACCACCTTCCCATTGATATAGCCGGTGAAATGTACGTCCTCCCACTCCATGCCCCAGACACCGAGTTCATCCGGGGTGAAGGAGCGGTGATCGAAGACGACGGGCGGATGCGGCAAATGCGGGAAGGTCTCGCGATCCGGGCCGAGGCGCTTGGTCAGCGACCCATAGCGCAGCTCGACCTCATCGCAATTGGTGAGCACGATCAGCGGCAGCGCGCCGCCGATATTGCGCTCGCCGCGCGCCCAGATCGTTACCGGCTTCATGACGATCTCGTCGGAAGCTTCGCACTGGCTGGCATAGACGTAAGCCGCAAATTTCGGCTCGCGGAACATGTCCATCACGCCGTGGTAGCAGATGCGGTCGCCCGAGCCGAAATCGCTGTGGGTGTTATAGTCGAACATGCACCAGCCGATGGCGCCTGAAATCGACGGATCGCCATACGCAGCATTCAGCACGTCCAGATGCCGGCGCACATGCTCGGCCTGCCGCTGTTCCTGATCGTAGATTTTCGTCGGGTACATATGACCGCCGAATTCGGTGATCAGATAGGGCACGTCCTTGGACAGGCCGGTATTTTCCTGTTGCGGCCTCAGCGGCGTGCGCGGCCGATTGGCGCCGGGCAATTCCTCGTTGCCGAGGATGAAATCATTCATCGTGTAGACGTCCTCGAGCATCTCGCTCTCGGTGATGTAACGAACGCCGCCGGTCTGGCGCGTTGGGTCGAGCTCGCGCGCCAGCCGATTGGTTTCAGCGTAGAAGTTGTGAGAATCCTGGGATTCGTTGATGCGCACGCCCCAGATGACGATCGAGGGGTGGTTCCAGTCGCGCTCGATCATACGGCGGACGTTACGGATCGATTCCTGCTGCCATTCCTCATCGCCAATATGCTGCCAGCCGGGGATTTCCTCGAAGACCAACAGGCCGATGCGGTCGCAATGGTCGAGGAACCATTTCGACTGCGGATAATGCGAGGTGCGCACGATGTTGCATTTCAGCGTGCGCTTCATGATCTCGGCGTCGCGCTCCTGAGCCGAGCGGCCCATCGCATAGCCGACATAGGGGAAGGCCTGGTGGCGGTTGAGTCCGCGCAGCTTCAATGCCTTGCCGTTCAGGAGAAAACCTTCAGCAGTAAAGCTCGCGGTGCGGAAACCAAAGGTCGCGGCATGACGATCCGCTCCGTGATCGGTCGCAAGCTCCACCTCGGCCGAATAGAGGACGGGATTGTCGAGTTCCCAAAGCGAGAGGCCCGAGAGACCATTGAAGCTGAGCTTTACGCTCCCGTCGGAAATATCAGCGTTTGCCGAAGCGATGGCCGTGCCATCGATGGACCTTAGGGTAACTTTCACGTTGCCCTTGAAAGCGAGGTTCTGCGGATTGGCGATGTCGCAGCGCACAGTCGTGGATTTGCGGTCGGAAAGGACATCTGCCGTTTCGACCTTGATATTGGCGATCGAGATCGGATCGGCCAGCTTCAGCCATACATCGCGATAGATCCCGGCATAGGTCAGATAATCGATGCGGCCGCCGAAGGGCGGGATCTCAGGGTTCTCGCTGCCGTCGATCTTGACGGTGATGAGGTTCTCACCGTCAAGCAGGCGGCCGGTCAACCGTGCCTCGAACGGCGTATAGCCATCCTTGTGAGCAACGATCTCCTCACCATTCAGATAGACGACGGCGTCGGCCATGGCGGCATCGAAGATCAACGATACCTCGCGCCCGGCAAACGCCTCGTCCCAATCGACTATTTTCTGATAGGTGAAAGCACGCTGATAGGATTTCTCGTCGAAATAGTTGAACGGCAATTCAACGGCGGTATGCGGGAGCGTGACGCTCTGCCCTTCCTGCAGACGGGCGGCATCCTCGGGCGAAAACCCTTCATGAAACGTCCAGGATTCGTTGAAGGCGACAACAGAACGCATATCCAATCCTATCGATTAAGCCCGTTGCATCAGGGCGAACACAAACTGCTTGGAAAATCAGGCGCGCGGCAAGGCAGGCATGAACGCCGCGGGGCGATATCTATACAGGCTCGCCACAGTCGCGCAATGCGACCGGTTGGCGGATTTCGACTTTTTGCCCCGAGCAACAGTGACGGCAGCCTGTTCGCCCGAGCCTATCGGTTGCGGCTGCCCTTCCCGTCCTCGACCGGGCTGCGCACTGCGGCATACATGCCCGTTGTGCGGAATTCCGTGGGATTGATGCCGTAGATGCGGCGGAAGACCTTGGAAAAATAGTTGGCGTCATCGAAGCCCGACATGATCGCCACTTCCTTGACCGGAATGAAGGCTGCCTTGGTCAGCAGTTTTGCCGCGCGCTGCATGCGCTGCTGCAGTACGAACTCAGCTGGCGGCACGCCCTCGCTCTCGGCAAAGACGCGCGAGAAATGCGCACGGCTGAGGCCGCTCACCTTCGCAAGCTCATCGACGGGAAGCGATTTGTCGAGATTGGCGTTTATGTGATCGATGACGATCTGCATGACGGAGCGCTCCGCGGCAAAAGCATGAGAGCCGAAGACATCGTCGTAAAGCGCCATCGCAGCCTCATAGGCGATAGCCGATGCTGAAGCGGGTGTTCGGGCTCCCTTGACGAGCCGCAGGCTGCAATCGGCCAGATGATCGATCGTCGCCTGTTGAAGCTTCAAGACCGGACCGGCCGCGGCCAGGATCAGGCGATGGATGCGCAGCGCCTCCTCGCCATTCATCGAGATCCAGAAATACTCCCAGCGCTCCCCCTTCTCCAGCCAGTAGCGATGATTGTGCGGAACGAGGACCAGCAACGTATCGCCGGCGTTCACGCGGTAACTGCGATTTTCATAGCGCAGCCGGCCAGTGCCGCTGATGGTGTGCTGAAGCACTGTGAACGGCGTCTGGCCGCGCCGGCGTCCATCCCAATCATAGGGCTCGTCACGCCTCACTTCGTAGCCGGCGCTGGTCGGCATGGCATGCAGCCGATGGCGTCCGCGCGGCAGGGAAACCGTCCGCATGACCTGTCCGTTGTCGATCAATTCCTGCAGCACAAAATTACCCTCAAAAGCATAATAGTTCTCTGTTCGCCTCGGTGATTATAGGCATAATCCCGCCCAGAAAACAGCGCTTGTCCGCCGACGAAGATCGGCGATTGGAGGAAAACCCACGATTTCGGCCTGTTTCGCTACCAGTGCGATCACGGGACGAAAATGCGGTCATCTCCCCTGCCGTTGCGCGTTCGATTGACTTGAAGGTGAGGATCATGAGTTTCAAAATCGCTATTATCGGCGCCGGCAGCGTCGGCTTCACGAAAAAGCTGTTCACCGACATTCTCTGCGTGCCGGAATTTCGCGACGTTGAATTTGCGCTCACGGACTTGAGTGAGCACAATCTGACGATGATCAAGGCGATCCTCGACCGGATCGTCGAGGCCAACAACCTTCCGACGCGCGTCACCGCCACCACAAATCGCCGCCAAGCTTTGGAAGGCGCGCGCTATATCATCAGCTGCGTCCGCGTCGGCGGCCTGGAAGCCTATGCCGAAGATATCCGCATTCCGCTGAAATACGGCATCGACCAGTGCGTCGGCGATACGATCTGCGCCGGCGGTATTCTCTACGGTCAGCGCAACATCCCGGTCATCCTCGATTTCTGCAAGGATATCCGCGAGGTTGCCGAAAGCGGCGCCAAGTTCCTGAACTATGCCAACCCGATGGCGATGAACACGTGGGCGGCGATCGAATATGGCAAGGTCGATACGATCGGCCTTTGCCACGGTGTCCAGCACGGTGCCGAACAGATCGCCGAAGTGCTCGGTGCCAAGGACAAGAGCGAACTCGACTATGTCTGCTCGGGCATCAACCACCAGACCTGGTTCGTCGATCTGCGTCTCAACGGCCGAAAGATCGGCAAGGACGAGCTGATCGCTGCCTTCGAAGCGCATCCGGTATTCTCACAGCAGGAGAAGCTGCGCATCGACGTGCTGAAGCGTTTCGGCGTCTATTCGACGGAAAGCAACGGCCACCTGTCCGAATACCTGCCGTGGTATCGCAAGCGTCCCGACGAGATCAACAAATGGATCGACATGTCGAACTGGATTCATGGCGAGACCGGTGGCTATCTGCGCCACTCCACCGAGACCCGTAACTGGTTCGAGACGGAATTCCCGCAGATCCTCGACAGCGCATCGCAGCCCATCGACCCTGCGCGCCGCTCCAACGAGCATGCCAGCCATATTCTCGAAGCGCTGGAAACCAACCGCGTCTATCGCGGCCATTTCAACGTCAAGAACAACGGCGTCATCACTAATCTGCCTGCCGATGCCATCATCGAATCCCCCGGCTTCGTCGATCGCTTCGGCATCAACATGGTGGCGGGCATCACGCTGCCAGAGGCCTGCGCTGCCACTTGCATTTCTTCGATCAACGTCCAGCGCATGTCTGTTCATGCAGCCATCAGCGGTGACATCGACCTGCTGAAGCTTGCCGTCCTGCACGACCCGCTGGTCGGCGCTATCGCCACGCCGGAGGAGGTCTGGCAGATGGTCGATGAAATGGTGGTCGCCGAAGCTCGCTGGCTGCCGCAATATGCCCATGCAGTGGCAGACGCCCAGGATCGCCTGTCGCGCAGCAAGGTCAAGACGCGCGACTGGAAGGGTGCGGCGAGCCGCAACGTCCGTTCGATCGAGGAATTGCGCGCGGAAAAGGCCGCTCTGAAGCAGGCAGGCTGAAAGACATGCAGGCCGAAAGATAAGGGTTGAGACGGGATCTTAAGGGGATATCCCGCCTCGACCGGCCATCTTTCGTTTCAAGGGAGGAACGCGAGGCCTCGAACGGAACGCTCGCGAATTTGGGAGAGAGAACAAGATGAGACATTTTCGACCGATCGGCCTTCTGGCCGCGTTGACGATTGCCACATCCGCAATCGCGATCAGCGCCTTTGCAGCCGAGCCGACAGTGCCGCCCGTCCCACCGGTTTTCCCGGCGGAAGGCAAGATCAAATATGTCGCGCGCAGCTCCATCCTGGAGTTCAAGGCGCTGCCGGACTATCACGAGCCTTCCTGGGTCACCGACAATTTCGTCAAGACCGGCAAGCTGCCGCCCGTCAAGGATCGCCTGCCGAAAGAGCCGCTGGTCTACAAGACCGGCAACATGCCCGACGGCGTCGGCGTCTATGGCGACACGCTGCGCCATGTCATCGGCGGCCGGCCGGAAGGCTGGAACTATGGTGCCGGCCAAAGCCAGGGCTGGGGTGGCATCGACATCGGCCTGTCCGAATGCCTGACGCGCACCGCGCCGCTCTTCCAGGTCGAGGCCAAGGATACCGAGCCGTTGCCGAACCTTGCCAAGAGCTGGGATTGGTCACCGGACGGCCACAAGCTCACCATGCACCTGATCGAAGGCGCCAAATGGTCTGACGGCGTGCCTTTCAACGCCGACGACGTGATGTTCTATTGGGACGACGAAGTCCACGATCCGAACGTTTCGCCGTTGAACGGCGCGAGCCCGGAAACCTTCGGAGCCGGCACGACGTTGAAGAAGATCGACGATTACACCGTCGAATGGACCTTCAAGGACGCCTTTCCGAAGCAATATCTCTATGCCATGGCCTACGGCACCTTCTGCCCCGGCCCGTCGCATATCCTGAAACCGCAGCATCCGAAATATTCGAAGAACACCTACGAGCAATTCAAGAACGCCTTCCCGCCGGAATTCATGAACATGCCCGTCATGGGCGCCTGGGTGCCGGTGGAATACCGTTCCGACGATATCATCGTCATGCGCCGCAACCCCTATTACTGGAAGGTCGACGAAAAGGGCAATCAGCTGCCTTATCTCAACGAGCTGCAATACAAGCTCTCGACCTGGGCGGATCGCGACGTGCAGGCGGTCGCCGGCTCCGCCGACCTTTCGAACCTGGAGCAGCCGGAAAACTTCGTCGCCTCGCTGAAGCGCGCCGCACAGCCGGATGCCCCGGCTCGTCTCGCCTTCGGCCCTCGCCTCATCGGCTATAACCTGCAGATGAATTTCTCTGCCAATGGCTGGGGCAATCCTGATGCACGCGCCCAGGCGGTCAGAGACCTGAACCGCAACGAGCACTTCCGCAAGGCCGTCAGCATGGCGCTGGACCGCAAGGCGATCGGCGAGTCGCTGGTCAAGGGTCCGTTCACGGCGATCTATCCGGGCGGCCTGTCGTCCGGCAGCACCTTCTACGACCGCAATTCCACGATCTATTATCCCTTCGATCTCGCCGCCGCCAAGGCCGAACTCGCAAAGGCCGGCCTCAAGGACACCGACGGCGACGGCATCGTCAACTTCCCGGCCGGCGTTAACGGCGGCAAGGATGTCGAAATCACCCTTCTGGTCAGCAACGACTACACCACCGACAAGAGCCTTGCCGAAGGCGTTGTCGCCCAGCTGGAGAAGCTCGGGCTGCGCGTCGTCATCAATGCACTCAGCGGCAACCAGCGCGACGATGCCAACTACAGCGGCCGCTTCGACTGGATGGTACGGCGCAACAGCACGGAGCTTGCCTCGGTCGTGCAGAATACCGAACAGCTTGCACCGGTCGGTCCGCGCACGAGCTGGAACCATCGCGCCGGCTCGGATGGCAAGGTAGATCTGATGCCGTTCGAGAAGGACATGGTCGACATCGTCAACAAGTTCACGCAGACGCAGAACAATGACGAGCGTGTCGCTCTGATGAAGCAGTTCCAGAAGATCTCGACCGAGAACCTCTACAATATCGGGCTGACCGAATATCCTGGGGCTCTGATCATCAACAAACGCTTCTCAAACGTTCCTCCGGGCACCCCGATCTTCCTGTTCAACTGGGCGGAAGATTCCCTCATCCGCGAGCGGCTGTGGGTCGCCGCGGACAAGCAGGGCAAGTACGAACTGTTCCCCAACCAGCTTCCCGGTGCTCCGGGCAGCGCCGGTCCGATCAAGTAAGATCGGAGGAACCTCTCCCTTCAGCCGGCATGACGTCGGCTGAAGGGAACCGAAGCATCCCAGCGACCAGCTGTCGCCGGACAAGAATGAACCGCTGACGCATATCGCCTTCAAAAAGCGAGACTGCCGGCAGCATCAAGAGAAGCGAACCGTTCCATGTTACGATTCCTGCTCGTTCGCATAGCCTCCGCGATCCCCGTGCTCTTCGTCCTGAGCGTGGTGACGTTTGCTATCATCCAGGCACCGCCGGGCGACTATGCCGATTACATCCGTTCGCAATTGATGAACCAGGGCGGCGCATCCTTCGAGCAAGCCGATGCGCAGGCGCAGGCCTACCGCAAGGAACATGGCCTCGATAAGCCGATGATCGTGCAGTATTTCAACTGGATCGGCGGCATCGTCACCAAAGGCGATTTCGGCTACAGCATGGTCTATAACAAACCCGTCGCCGACGTGGTCGGCGAGCGCCTGCCGCGGACGCTCGCCCTAGCGCTGGTGTGCCACATTCTGGCATCCATCCTCGGCATCGGCTTCGGCATCTGGGCGGCGACGCGCCAATACAGCTGGATCGACAATCTGCTGTCCGGCGTTTCCTTTCTCGGCATGACGGTGCCGCGCTTCCTGATGGCGTTGATCATCGTCTATATCCTCGTCTTCCAGCTCAACGTTTCGGAGATCGGCAGCTTCTTTTCGCCGCAATATGGCGGCGCGCCCTGGTCCTGGGACAAGTTCGTCGATCTGGTCAAGCATATCTGGCCGGTCGTCGCGATCGCCACATTCGGCGGCCTCGCCTACAATATGCGCGTGATGCGCGGCAATCTCCTCGATACGCTGAACGCGCAATATGTGGAAACGGCGCGCGCCAAGGGCCTTTCGGGCGGCGCCGTCGTCATGCGTCATGCCGTGCCCAACGCGCTGCATCCGCTCGTCATGTATCAGGGCGTCGCCCTGCCCTATATGCTGACGGGCGAGATCGAAACGGCGATCATCTTCACGCTTCCGACCGTCGGTCCCGCAATCGTTGGCTCCATGGCGGTCGGCGACGTCTATGTGACCGCGACCTTCATGATGGTGCTTTCCGCAACCCTCATCGTCGGCAATATCATCGCCGATATTCTGCTTGCGCTGCTCGATCCGCGCGTCCGTCAACAGGGGGGGATACACTGATGCTCGCCTTCAGCAATACCGCACCGCCGCCGGAAGAAAAGATCAGCGAAAAGAGCGGCAATGAAAGCTATATCGCCCTCGTCTGGCGGCGCCTGAAGCGCTCGTGGACTGGTTTGAGCGGCCTCATCCTCGTCATCTTGCTCCTGCTGATGGCTGTCTTCGCGGAGTTCGTCGCACCGCTTGACCCCAAGGCGACAGACACCGGCTTTGCGCCGCCGCAGGTCATCAGCTTTCACGACAAGGACGGCAATTTCGTCTTCCTGCCGCGCGTCTACGCGCTCGTCGAGACCACCGATCTCGATCCCGTAACTTTCCAGCCGATCGTCGGACCGGACTACGATCATCCGCGCCTGCTTGGCCTCTTCGTCAAGGGCGACCCCTATTATCTCTTCGGGCTCATCCCCGGCAATCGACATCTCTTCGGCGCCACCGACGGCGGCCCGGTGCATTTCCTCGGAACCGACAAGTTCGGCCGCGACGTGCTGTCGCGCGCCATCTACGGTTCGCGCATCTCGCTGATGATCGCCCTGACGGTCGTTGCCATCGTTACGATCGTCGGCACCACGGTCGGCATGATATCGGGCTATTTCGGCGGCGTGCTCGACACCTGGATTCAGCGCTTTGTCGAAATCGTTCTCGCCTTCCCGCAAGTGCCGCTCTATCTGGCTTTGACCTCTCTGATCCCCGTGACGGCGCCGACCAATGTCTTCCTTGCCTTCGTCATCGTCGTCATGTCTGCACTCGGCTGGGCGCAGATGTCGCGTGAGGTGCGTGGCAAGACGCTCGCCCTTGCCCGGATCGATTATGTTCGCGCCGCGATGGCGGTCGGCGCAAGCGACCGGCGCATCATCCTCCAGCACATCTTCCCGAACGTCATGAGCCACGTCATCGTCGCCGTGACGCTTGCGATCCCGAGTGTTGTATTGCTCGAATCCTTCCTTGGTTTCCTGGGTTTTGCCGTCAAACCGCCGCTGATCTCATGGGGTCTGATGCTGCAGGACACGTCGACCTATTCGGTCATCGGCTCCTATCCCTGGATTCTCTCGCCCGTCGCCTTCGTTCTCGTCACCGTCTTCGCCTTTAATGCGCTCGGCGACGGACTGCGCGACGCGATCGACCCCTATTGAGAGGAGAACGGACATGGCCCTCGCACTCGTCAATCCCTTCGCTCCCGACGTCAGGCACGATGTTGGTGAAAAGACAACTTCGCCCGTCATCGATGCCCGGAATATCGCCGTCAAATTCAAGGTCGAGGACGGCATAGTCGATGCCGTCAAGGACATTACCTTTCAGCTCTATCGCGGCGAGACCATCGCAATCGTCGGCGAGTCCGGCTCGGGAAAATCGGTGACGGCCCGCACGGTCATGGGGCTGCTCACCAAACGCGCCGTGGTTTCCGACAAATCCGCCGTCCACTATGATGGCAAGAATGTGCTGAAATTCTCGGAGCGAGCACGCCGGCAGCTGCGCGGCGACCGCATCTCGATGATCTTTCAGGAGCCAATGAGCTCGCTCAATCCGATCTATACGATCGGCAGCCAGATCATCGAAGCGATAAGGGTTCATCGCAAGGTCAGCCGGCGCGATGCCGAAAAGCGGGCGCTCGATCTGTTGAAGCAGGTGCAGATCCCCGATCCCGAGGCTCGGCTGAAGCAATATCCGCATCAGCTCTCTGGCGGCCAGCGCCAGCGCGTGATGATCGCCATGGCGCTCGCCAATGATCCTGACGTCTTGATTGCCGACGAGCCGACGACCGCGCTCGACGTGACGGTGCAGGCACAGATCCTGAACCTCATCCGCAACCTGCAGAAACAGCTCGGCATGGCCGTCATTCTGATCACCCATGACCTGACGGTCGTGCGCCAGTTCTCCGACTATGTCTATGTGATGCAGCATGGAGAGATGCGCGAGCACAACACCGCCGAAGCACTCTTCGCCAATCCGCAGCATCCCTATACGCGGCATCTGTTGACGTCGGAGCCGCGTGGACGGGCGAAGCCGCTGCCGCCGAACTGCGACACGGTCCTCGAAGGCAAATCCGTCAAGGTCGCCTTCATGCTGCGTCACGGCAGCTTCTTCAAGCCGGAAATGCGCGAACTCGTCGCCGTCGACAGCCTGAATATCGAGCTGCGCCGCCACGAAACGCTCGGGCTGGTCGGCGAATCCGGCTCCGGCAAGACCACTTTCGGACAGGCGCTGCTGCGCCTGATCGATGCCGATAGCGGCCAGATCTACTTCGACGGGCAACCGATCCATGCCCGGTCGCGCGCAGAAATGCGGCCGCTGCGTTCGCGCATGCAGATCGTCTTCCAGGACCCGTTTTCGTCGCTCAATCCGCGCATGCCCATCGGCCAGATCATTGCCGAGGGGCTCGTGGTCAACAATCTCGGCGCCAATCGGGCCGAACGCCTGGAGCGCGTCAAGGAGGCGCTCGTCAGCGCCGGCATGCCCGCCAACATTCTCTCGCGCTTCCCGCATGAATTTTCCGGCGGCCAGCGCCAGCGCATCGCGATCGCCCGCGCCATCGCGCTCGAGCCGGAATTCATCCTGCTCGACGAGCCGACATCCGCCCTCGATCTCTCCGTCCAGGCTCAGATCCTCGATCTCCTGCGCAAGCTGCAGGACGAGCGGGGCCTGAGCTACCTTTTCATCTCACACGACCTCAAGGTCGTCCGCGCCCTTTGCCATCGCGTGATCGTCATGCAGCACGGCAAGATCATGGAGGAAGGGCCGGTCGAAGAGGTTCTGTCGCATCCCAAGACCGCTTACACCGAACGCCTTGTCAGAGCGGCGTTCGAAGTAGCTTCATAGCATTCAGGAGATTTTTAAATGACAAGCACTCCCAAGATCACCTTCATCGGCGCCGGTTCGACCGTCTTCATGAAGAACATCATCGGCGACGTCCTGCAGCGACCGGCACTCGCCGGCGCCAGGATCGCGCTGATGGACATCAATCCGCAGCGGCTCGACGAAAGTGCGATCGTCGCCCGCAAGCTGGCCTCGACACTCGGCGCTTCGGCAACGGTCGAGACTTTCACCGATCAGCGCAAGGCGCTCGATGGCGCGCACTTCGTCGTCGTCGCCTTCCAGATCGGCGCCTACGAACCTTGCACCGTCACGGATTTCGAAGTGCCGAAGAAGTATGGCTTACGCCAGACGATTGCCGACACGCTCGGCGTGGGCGGCATCATGCGAGGCCTGCGCACGGTTCCGCACCTCTGGAAAATCTGCGAGGACATGCTCGCCGTCTGCCCGAACGCGATCATGCTGCAATATGTAAACCCGATGGCGATCAACACCTGGGCGATCGGCGAGAAGTATCCGACGATCAAGCAGGTCGGGCTTTGCCATTCCGTGCAGGGCACGGCGATGGAACTGGCGCACGATCTCGACATTCCCTACGATGAAATCCGCTATCGTTCGGCCGGTATAAACCACATGGCCTTCTATCTCGCATTCGAGCATCGCCAGCCGGATGGTTCCTATCGCAACCTCTATCCGGATCTCGTGCGCGCCTATCGCGAAGGACGCGCGCCGAAGCCAGGCTGGAACCCGCGCTGCCCGAACAAGGTGCGCTACGAGATGCTGACGCGCCTCGGCTATTTCGTCACCGAAAGCTCCGAGCATTTCGCCGAATATACGCCCTACTTCATCAAGGAGGGCCGCGAGGATCTGATCGAAAAGTTCGGCATCCCGCTCGACGAATACCCGAAGCGCTGCATCGAGCAGGTGGCGCGCTGGAAGAACCAGGCGGAAGAATACCGCACGGCAGAGAAGATCGAGGTCAAGCAATCGAAGGAATATGCGTCTTCGATCATCAACTCGGTCTGGACGGGCGAACCCTCCGTCATCTACGGCAACGTCCGCAACAATGGCTGCATTACGTCACTGCCGAACAATTGCGCCGCCGAAGTGCCTTGCCTTGTCGATGCGTCGGGCATTCAGCCCACCTATATCGGCGACCTGCCGCCACAGCTGACGGCTCTCATCCGCACCAACATCAACGTGCAGGAATTGACAGTGAAAGCCCTGTTGACCGAAAATCGCGAGCATATCTACCACGCTGCGATGATGGATCCGCATACGGCAGCCGAGCTCGATCTCGACCAGATCTGGTCGCTGGTCGACGAATTGCTGGTTACGCACGGCGACTGGCTGCCGGAATGGGCGCGCGGCAATCGCAAGGTTCAGGCCGCCTAAAGCCACTCTCTCCCGGCTTGCGGCCCAAAGGCCTCGCGGCGACGCCGCGGGGCCTTACATTTTTACCGTGTCGAAGAAAATGAAAATCCATAACGCGGGCGAATGTCGCATCGATAACCGATGGCAAACCACATTCGCCTGGGTTAGAAAACACTCGCAGTTTGGAGGAGACGAACGACATGACGAGCTCGGAAACATTCACCACCGGAACATTCGTCGGCCGCATATGGCGTCCGGATGTGGAAGGCCCTGCCCTCGTCACCGTCCGCGACGGCACCCTCTACGACATCACGTCGAGGGAAGCGCCGACCATGCGCGACCTCCTGGAGATGGACAATCCGGTTGCTTTTGTCCGCGCACAGAAAGGCGAAGCCGTCGCAAAGCTCGACGATCTGCTTGTCGGCAAGGCCGATCGCTCGGCCGTCCACCTTCTCGCGCCGATCGATCTTCAGGCGATCAAGGCCTGTGGCGTGACCTTCGCCCGCTCGATGCTCGAGCGCGTCATCGAAGAGCGCGCGGCCGGCAATCCCGATCTTGCAGAAGCGATCCGCGGCAAGGTGACTGCGCTCATCGGCGACAGCCTGCGCAACCTCAAGGCCGGCTCGCCCGAGGCCGCCAAGGTCAAGGCCGCGCTGATCGAGGAAGGCGTCTGGTCGCAATATCTCGAAGTCGGTATCGGGCCTGACGCCGAGGTCTTCTCCAAGTCACAAGCGATGTCCTCGGTCGGCCTGGGCGCGGATGTCGGCCTGCATCCGATCTCGAAGTGGAACAATCCCGAGCCAGAAATCGTGCTGGCGGTCGACAGCCAAGGCCGCGTCAGGGGTGCGACGCTCGGCAACGATGTCAATCTGCGAGATGTCGAGGGGCGCTCCGCGCTATTGCTAGGCAAGGCCAAGGACAATAATGCCTCCTGCTCGATCGGTCCCTTCATTCGTCTGTTCGACGAGACTTATGCTCTGGACGACGTACGCAATGCCGATCTCGACCTGAAGGTCGAAGGCGCGGACGGCTATGTGCTGCATGGGCGCTCGTCTATGAAGGAAATCAGCCGCGATCCGCTCGACCTCGTGTCGCAGACCATCGGCCGTCATCATCAATATCCCGATGGCTTCGTGCTGTTCATGGGAACGCTTTTCGCCCCCGTCGAGGACCGCGACACGCCCGGTCAGGGCTTCACCCACAAGGTCGGCGATATCGTGACGATCTCCAACGACAAGCTTGGAGCGTTGCAAAACCGCGTGCTCTTGTCGACCGAATGCCCACCCTGGACTTTCGGCTCGTCGCATCTGATGCGCAATCTCGCTCGGCGTGGCCTGATTTAAGGCCTCGCTGGAATCCGGATTGCAGGGGTTCAGCCTGCCAGGCACGCTATGGTGGGGTTTCTTTAATTTCCGTAGTGTTCGACAGTCGACGGCACACGGGATTGTCAGATGGTCCACGGTTGATCCGCTATGATTGCGCGCTTGATCGTCTCGGTCGAAGGCGGAGGATCGCGCGCGCCCGAGAACCATCAAGCCGGGCATTTGGACGCGATGGGGCACCCGAGGACTCCTCGATGAAAGCTGGTTGAAAGCTTCATTTGTTAGTTTGCGGAGCCCGGGGGGAACGGCAAACTTATCAGGAGGAATAGGATGATAAGGTCGCGCTTGGCAATTTCTACGACTGCGCTTGCATTAATCATGATGACGCCGGCATTCGCATTCGATGGTTGGCACCAGCAACATGCCACAACGATCGAAGGCAAGGGCTCGGGCTATGACTATGTCTCGGTCGATTCAGCCACGCATCACGTTTTCCTGGGTCATCGCAAGGAAGGTCTGCAGGTCTTCGATCCCGCTGCCGACAAGGTCGTCAAGGTGATTGACAAGACTGCCACCGATAGTTCAGACGGCGCCGTGCTTATCCCCGAATTCGATCTCGGCATTTCCAACAACGAAGACGGCACCATCACGCCCTTCAAGCTTTCGACGCTAGAGGCTCAGGCGCCAATCAAGGTTGGCGAGGACCTCGACACCAGTCATTATGATCCCGTCAGCAAGCGTTTGGTGCTCAACATGGGCGCCGGGCAAGACGGCACCGAACTCATCATGCTGGATGTCCCTTCCCTCAAGGAAGTCGGTCGTCTGAAAGTACCAAGCAAAAAGGTCGAAGGTGCCGACAGCGACGGCAAGTCCGCCTTCTTCCTCGCCGCACAGGACCTCGACAAGGTCTACAAGATCGACACCAAAGCCGGAAAGATCGTTGCTACCTATGACACCGCCCCGGCCTGCGGCCATCCCACGGCAGTGACCGTCAATGCCGCTGACGAGCGCGTTTACATCAGCTGCCGCGGGCACGACGCCATCAAGCCCTCTTTCACCGTACTTGATGGGGATAGCGGCAAGATAGTTTACAGCGCTGAGATTGGCGGCGGAACCGACAGCATCGTCTACGACGGCGATCTGAAGCGTATCTTCACTGCAAATGGCGTGAGCGCCAATCTCAACGTATTCGAGGTCGATGGCGCCGATACTTACAAGCCGCTGGAAACGCTCGGCACCCGCGCCGGCGTTCGTACGATGGCGATGGATCGTCAAACCAAGGCGATCTATGCCATCACGGCCGAAGGCAGCGCCGATGCCTCCAAGAAGATCCTGACGGCCGTCTCTCCCTTCTATGCCAACACTTTCTTCCCGAATACGTTCACGGTCCTGACCTACGGAAAATAGTGAAAGCACGATCAGAGCGCCGGCCTTGCTATTGAGCCAAGACCGGCGTTTTGACGCCGAAGTCAGGCACCCCTATGGCTCGGTGGGTGAAGCCTTACGCATAGGATTGGATTGATTTCGACACTGGCTAGCGAGCAGGAAACTGAAGAGACGACAGTTTTGTTGCCAATTGCGCGGCATCGACGGAAGCAAGATGACCCCCGGAGAAAAACGGATCGTCCGATACGTCACGACCGATCCACGGCGGCGGTACGAAGGTATCAAGCGCGGCGAGAGACTCCGCCTCAAATTCGCATAGAACCAGTCCGGCAAGATGATCCTCGAAGACATCGATGCAAAGTGCCGATGCAACCATGTCGTATCGCTTCTTTCGGACGCCTTTGCCGGCCAACGTAGAGAGAAGATCGTATTCTTGTGATGTCAGATAGATATTGACGATTGCGAGAGGACCATCGCCTTCGCCGGGATATTTCTTGCAGAGCTTATGCTGCGTATCGCCGTCGCGACGCGTGATCTTGCGCAGGCGCAACCTGGTCCCGTCGATATAGAGATCCTCGATCAGCCGAAATGCTGTTACTGAAAGATCCGGAATGTCGCGGACAAGAAACCGACGCTCATATTCGGGCCGTGCATATTTCGGAATTGAGTTCGCCATATCGCAACGGAGCGCCCGCCGCTCGAAAGCACGGGCGCCTGACCTTTCGATATCAATGCGTGGACATCGAGTGCGGCTGGTTGAGGCGGCTGCGCACGGCCGTCAATTCCGACGTCGTATGGTTGAGACGGTCCGCCAGCACGCGCATGATCTCGACGGCCATTTCCGGAAAATCGCTGAGCAGCTTCAGAAAATGTTCCTTGCTGATCTTCAGGGCTTCGAGCCTGGAGGTTGCCTTTACCGTAGCGGTACGCGAGACATCACAGAGGATGGCGATTTCGCCGACGATGGAGTTCAGGTCGACTTCGGCAACCTTGATCTCGCCGGCTGGGCTATCGACTAGAATATCAGCAGTTCCTGAAAGAACAACATAGGCCGCATCACCCTGATCGCCCTGATGAAACAGGGTTTGACCAGCATTGTAACTGACGCGATCGGACGTGAACGCCAAGAGTTTCAATTTTGCGGGTGCGATGCGCGAAAAAATCGGCACCCGCTTCAACATTTCAACTTCATCCTTCAGAAGCATGAGCTTCGGTACCCCCAGTGTTCGGCCCCAGACGCCACTGTCGAGATAGAATATTACGATAACAGTTCTTTGAACATACCGTTTTTCTCTAAAAGATCGGTGGTGGAACCACTTTCGACAAGGCTACCGTGATCGAAGACCAGGACGCGGTCGAACAATTCGGCAAAACTGGGATTGGACAGGACCCAGATAATCGCCGGCGCATACCCGTCGCTGTCGAGTTGCCCCAGAATCGCCCGTGCAATCTGATCCTGAATGCGATGGTCCAGCGCCGGCAGCGGGCGATTGCAGATAAGGTAGTCGGCACGTTTCAAAAGGGCGCGACCGAGATTGAGTTTCTGGCGCTGCACATTCGTCAGCCGCTTGCCGCCGGAGCCGACATCGAAATCCAGGCCGATCGACAAAACGCTGTCATGCATGCCGAGACGGCCGAATACATCATACATGATCTGATGGATGCTTTCCGGGGCATTGGCCTGCTGATGGGCAATACGACCGAACAGCACGTTATCCATCAAGGTGGCGGAGGCGGTAAAGCGCTCCGGATCGTAACGCTCGATAACCTTGGCAAGATCGGCCGGAATATTCTCATAGAATTTGGCGCGCGCCTGCACGATCTTTTCCATCAGCACCTGCGTCAGAAGGCCGAAGCGGTGACGCGGTTCGATATAGGAGAAGCTCAGCCGGATGATGGCGGCGCGCTCGTCGTCGGCCGCCGCCTCAAAGCCCTTGCCGTTCAGCTTTTGCAGCAGAGCCTCGTAAGTCGGAATGTCCTCGGCCGTCATGAAGGTCAGTTGCTGGAAGAAAGGATGGTCCGGCGGCAGATCGGTGAAGAGTTCGACGGCGTTTTCGGCAATCTCCAGACCCATGTCGTACAAATCGGATACCAGGCCGGTTTCCGCGAATACCTGCCGGAAATAGGGATGAGCAGCCAGCTTGCGGTTGGTCATCTGCGGCCGCTTCAGCGTGCCAAAAAGCAGATTTTCACCGACCGTCGCCTGTAGATTGTAACTATCGAACTGGAAGGGGACGACGAGGTCCTCGAGCTTCTCCTCCTCCAGCCGCGACCGCAATGCCTGCCGCAGTTCGACGATGCGCGACGTCAGATCCTCGTGAGAGACGGCATCGACATTCGAGCGCAATGCCATGTCGAAAATATCCTGCGACATCGCGACGGCATCGAGCACCGGCCGGATGGCGGAATAGATATCCTCAGGCCCCGTCGCGCCGGCGGCGGCATAATCGACCCAATCGCTGTTGGGATCGAGTTCCGGATTGGCTGCGCGCCGCGCCTCGGCGAAACTCCACTTGACCTTTTCTGCCTCATCGTCGCTGTAGACGGGAGCAACGAGCGGCGCATGCTTAAGGCCATAAAGGAGATTGCTGCGCAAGGTGCCGTGGAAGAAGAACGTCTCGGACGACGCATAGGCTATGCGGCGCCCGGTCAGCGATTCCGGCAATTCCAGCAGATCGCGGCCATCGATCGAGATGCGACCGCTATCCGGCCAGGTCAGGCGTCCGAATGCCTCCGCAAGATACTCGCCGCCGGCACCGCTGTCGCCGACGATCGCCACCCTTTCGCCGGGATGAATCTCAACCGAAACGTGATCGAGCACGCGCGCGCCGCTGTCATCGACGACGGTCAGATTGGTTGCAACGAGGGAATGGGTGATGCGGCCGGCCGGCGCGTGTGAAACGACCTGTATCTTCGGATCGATCAGGTTATCGACGCTGAACTGCTCGACCACCTGATTGTACTTGACCTGAACGTCCTGGCGCGACTGATCCCAGTCGATCAGTTCCTTCAGCGGCCCGGGGAGATCCTTGTAGGCATTGATGACGGCAACGAGCTGACCGATGTCCAGGCGGCCCTGCAATGCCAGAAAGCCGCCGATCAGATAGAACAGGAACGGCGTCACCTGAGCCAGGAAGTTATTGATGAACTTCACCATGAACTTCCATTGATAAAGATCGTAGCGGATCGAGAAGATCAACCCGAGGCGGTGCGCGATATCGGCGCGTTCCAGGTTCGTCGTGTCGTTGGCATGGATAGTGCCGATGCCGTCGACGATCTCGCCGACGCGACCGGACAATTCGCGCGCCGTCAGCTGCCGCTGGCGGCCAAGCTCCAGAAGCCGCTTGCGCATGCGGGGAATGACGATCGCCTGCACGGCGACGATGGCGGCTGCAATCATGCCCAGCCAGAAATTCTGCATGATGATGAAGACGAGCGCGGTCACCGCCTGACCGCCGAGAAGGGCGGGCTGCACGAAGGCATCGCCCGTAAAGCCGCCCATCGGCTCCACCTCGTCCTTGATCATGGTGGCGATTTCCGCGGGCTTCACCCGCTTGAAATGCGCCGGCGGAAACCGCAAGACACGATCGATCAGCTCGAAGCGGATGCGGCGAAGCATACGCTCGCCGAGACGCCCCTTGTAAGTATTGATATAGAGCTTGAAGAGACCGTTGAGCACGACAAGCGCCAGGAACACCAAGCTCAGTGCCACGAGCATCCACATGCGCGTCAGCTGCATGCCCTGAAAGACCACGACATGGCCGATCAGCGGCAAGTCGAAGGCGATGTGCATGAAAGTCTGCGTATCGCCCGGATGTTCGAAACCCTTGCCCTGGATCGGGCCGTTGACGATCTGCTTCGGCAGGTCGAAGGACAGGAAATAGGGAATCATCGAAGCCGCCACGACAAGCAGTATCCAGATCTGCTCCAGCCGGGTATTCGACCAAATGTAGCGCGCTAGGCTTTTTTCCATTGCTTACTGCAGGCTTTCAAATTCAACGCCCAGCGCCGGCGCGATGCCGGCACCGATGTTGCAGAGATGCGGGAAGGTTTCGTTGCGGATACGTGGCCCCATATGTGAAAGGGGACTCCGCCCGGTCTTTCGTCCACGCTCCTCCCGATTCATCGATTTCTCGATTTATATCACAAGATTGCGGGAATCCAGGAAGATAAAACGACAGGACGTCATCAACGCCCGCCGCTGCCTCCTATTCGATCCCGCGCAGAATGGCCGATGTCCTGGCGGCCCCGCCGAGATCGACATCCGGGGTGCCCGGTCTGGGTCTCGAAAGCGCTGTCCTCACGGCCTCGACAAGCAAATCTGTAGTCAACCCCGCCTCCGGCAAGGCCAATGCCAGCCCCAATCGCTCCAACCGCTCGGCTCTCACGGATTGTTCCGTCTCGCCGCCCGCGGTGAACGGAACCAGAATGGCGCGGCAGCCCGCAACAAGGAGATCGCCGACCGTGTTGTAGCCTGCCTGCGAAATCGACAGCTCGGCGCCGCGCAGAAGCGAGGGGAAATCCTTGCGGAAACGAACGAGTTCGACATTGCCGGGCGCGTCCTCGGCGAGATCGACGTAATCCTTTTCGGGCAAATTCGGCCCAGCGATCAACAGCCAGCGCCGATCGGTGGCCACACGGCTCGCCGCCTCCAGCGAGGCGCGGATAAGGTCACGGCCGACAGCACCACCGCCGGCCGAAACGACGATGTCGAAGGTTTCGATCGGCTCCGGCGGCAAAGCGGGTGCGACGAGACCCGTATAGACGATCTTGTCGGCGATCGCCTCCGTCAGGGGGAAGGTTTCTTCCAGCCGGACAAAATGCGGGTCGCCATGGACGAGCACGCCGTCGAAGTGATCGCGAAGAAGCCTGACTGTCTCTTCGTCGCGCCCCGGCTTTTTCTGTTGCTGCAGAATATCACGCACCGAAGTATAGAGCCGCGGCTTCGGATCGCTGTTGGAGATGGCATCGAGCAACGGCAGCAGCTCGAAACGCATCTGCCTGCGGCCGAAGGGAAATGCCTCGATAATGACGACGTCAGGCGCCGCCTGCCGGAATGCCTCCAGCAGCAGATCGCGCCTGCGTGACAGAAATTCTTCGCCGACCGGGTTGCCGTACTGGTCGGCAAGACCGGAAAAGCCGGCACTGCTGGCAACCACGGCCGGCAATGTGACGGAGGTAACATCCGTCCCCGGAAACCCGTTGACCGGCACGCCGCCGGTCACGACCGTCACCTGGCAGCCGTCCTTCGCCAGCGCACTGGCAACGCGGCTTGCACGCGCCAGATGGCCGATGCCGAGCAGATGTTGAACGTAGAAGAAAACGCGCAAGGGAGGGACATGCGAGGCCATCATGCGGATTTCCGCCATTGGTCTTCTTTCTGCCATTGCTCCTCGAACAAGCCGGTCAATTGCCGGATGCTGGCGTGATAGTCGAAATGGTCGCGCACCCGCTTTTCGGCCGCCGCCCCGAGCCTGTGGCGCAATGCCGGGTTGCGAATGGCAGATTCCAGCCCGGCGGCAAGCGCCTGTGGGTCTTCCGGAGGTACTACCAGGCCGTTCTCACCGTCGTCGAGCAATTCCGGCACCCCGGAAACATTGGTGGAAACGCAGACGAGCCGCTGGCTCGACGCTTCCACGAGCACATTGGGCAATCCGTCGCGATCGCCATCGGCCGCGACCCTGCAGGCAAGCGCGAAAATATCGGCCTGGCGATAATGGGTGAGCACATCCTCCTGGGCCAGCGCCCCCTTCCAAGTGATGCGATCGGCAATGCCGAGCGTATCGGCCAGCGCCTTCAACTTCGTAAGACCGTCGCCGCCGCCGATATGGGTAAAGCGCCAATGGAGATCGCCGGGCAGCAGCGCCAGCGCCTTCAAAAGCACATCATATCCCTTCTTTTCCACCGCGCGGCCGACGCTCAGAATGAAGGCGGGATCGGTACGGTCCGCCCCATCACGACCGGAGTGCTCGCCGGCAAAGGGAGCGAAGCGATCTAGATCCAGCCCGTGATAGCTCAGATATACCTTGTCATCCGCCTTGATCAGGTCACGCATATGCTCAAAGCCGGTGCGCGTGCAGGTCACGGTCCAGCGGGCGCGGCCGAGCTTTTCGGAAAGCTCCCAGTCGGGCGAAGTCCATATGTCCTTGGCATGGGCCGAGCAGGTCCATGGAATGCCGGTCATGATGCTGGCGTAGGCCGTCACCGAAGCCGGCGTGTGGATGAAATGCGCGTGCAACCACTCGCCGCCGTCGGGCCATTCATGTGCCAAGACCAGTGCCTGGCCGAAGCGGCGCACGCGGTTCGGCGTGATATCCCGCTTCAGGTCAGCCCAGAATTGCTTGAGCAACGGCTTGAAACCAGGCTTGCCGATGCCCGCAAGGAAGGCTCGCAGCACCCGCCTCGGCTCGTTGTGCAGATATTCCGGCAGGTAGACGACACGCGCCTTGATCTCGTCGTGGACGGGATGGCGCTTCTTGTCGGTGGGCTTGCGCATCGAAATCAGCGTCAGATCGAAGCCCGCCTTCTCAAGGCCGAGCAGCTCCTGTGCGATGAAGGTTTCCGACAGGCGAGGATAGCCTTTCAAGACCACCAATATTTTCTTGCGCATCAACAGGTTCCGGTGATCTACTCGGCAACGATCGACAGCGGCGTATAGCGCTCTCGGTCATCGAACCATTCGCCGACGGTGCGCGAGATATGCACCAGTCCTTCCAGGCGCATGTTGCTGTTGCTCGCCGAAGGGGGCGCCCGGTTCGGCAGGCGCTTCAACGCGGCGGCCAGTTGCTTCGGATCGGCCGATTCTTCTGGCAGCAGCATATCGACGAGACCGAGCTCGCTTGCCCGCTGCGCACGGATGAGCTGCTCCTCGCGCGGGCGCGTGCGCGGAATGATCAGCGCCGGCTTGTCGAAGGACAGGATCTCGCAATAGGTATTGTAGCCACCCATCGCGACGACGGCTTTGGCGCCGGCAATCAGCTCTTCCATCTTGTTATCGAATTCGATGACCTGCAAACAGTCGATCTTGCTAGCGCGCTCCAGTAATTGGCTGCGCTCCTTGGCCGGCATGTAGGGACCGAGCACGATCAGCGTCTTCTGCGTAAGAGAGCTGTCCTCCTCGAAAGCGCCGATGACGTCGCTGACGAGATCGGCGCCATCGCCGCCGCCGCCCGTCGTCACCAGAATATAATCCTCGTCGGGCACATGTTCGGACTTCGTGCCCAAAGTGGAAACGCTGCGCTGCAGGAAGCCCACGAACTCCATCTTCCGGCGCACGCCCGCGGGAACATCGAGACCGACGAGCGGATCATGGAAATCCGGCGGACCATAGACCCAGACGCGATCGTAGAACTGATCGATCTTCTGCAGCACGTTATTCTTTTTCCATTCCGCTTCCAGCAGGTGTGGCGCGTCCATGACGTCGCGCATGCCGAGAACAAGCGTCGTGCCGCGCGCCTTGAGATAGGTCAGCGTCTCCTCGACCTCACCCTTCAAGCCCATCGGCTCCTTGTCGACGATAAAGACATCGGGCTGGAATGTTTCGGCCGTGTGGCGAATGATCGACTGCCGCATCTTCAGCGTCTCCTGAAGCGCGACATGGCTTGCCATCGATGTGTACTCGCCGTCGCGCAGCTTGATGACGCTCGGCACCTTTACGAAATCCACGCGGGCACGATAATCGAATGCCCCGGCAATCGTTGCGCCGGAGATAATCAGCACGTTGAGCCCGCGATAGTCCTCTACAAGCGCGTGCGCGATCGTCCGGCATCGCCTGAGATGGCCGAGACCGAACGTATCGTGGCTATACATGAGGATTCGAGCATCTTCTAAGCGCCGCTTCATAGGCAAAACCTCTGGGGGTGAAAGTTATACGCGGTGTGTCGGCAAACGACAGCCGCGGCCGCTTCTCGAATTGCAATCCTATCTTCGCCATTCACCCTGCTATTTGTAGGGATCGGCGGCATCGCGCAAGCCGTCTCCTAAAAAGTTGAACGCCAGAATGACCAAAATCACCGGGATCATGGGAAAAAGGAGCCATGGATAGAAGGCGATAACGCTGACGCTCCTCGCCTCGGTCAACAAAATACCCCAACTCGTGATGGGCGGGCGAAGCCCCAATCCGAGAAAACTGAGCGCGGTTTCACCCAAAATCATGCTCGGAACCGAGATGGTCGCGGTGGCAATCAGATGCGACATGAAGCCGGGCACGAGATGCCGGCCGATGATGCGTCGGGTGGGAGCGCCCATCAACTGCGCAGCGAGTACATAATCCTCCTCTCGCAGGGATAGCAGCTTTGAGCGCACGGCGCGGGCAAGGCCGGTCCAATCGAGAATGCCGAGAATGATGGTGATGCCGAAATAGACGATGATCGGACTCCAGCTCACCGGCATGATCGCCGCCAGCGCCATCCACAATGGCAGGCTCGGTAGCGATTGTAGCACTTCGATGACCCGCTGCACGAGCAGATCGAAGAGGCCGCCGTGATAACCGGCCAGGCCGCCGATGACGATGCCGAGCACGAAACTGATCGCAATGCCGATCAGCCCGATCGTCAGGGATATGCGCGCGCCGTAGATGATGCGCGACAGCACATCCCGGCCCAGACGGTCGGTTCCAAGCAGATACATTTGCCCTCCGACCGCCGGGCAGACCAGATGGACGTTCGAATCCACCAGGCCCCAGAAGCGATAGGCGTCACCACGACAGAAAAAGCGGATCGGCTGCACGTCTGAGGGATTTTCGGTATAAATCCGGCGCAGCGTGTCGATATCGAGCGTCATCTTGCGGCCATAGACGAATGGCCCGACAAAATTGCCCTTATCGAAAAAATGCACCATCTGCGGCGGCGAATGGATGTAGTCGACATTGCGGGTATGAAGCCCGTAGGGCGCGAGGAATTCCGCAATCACGATCATGCCGTAGGCCAGCAGCAGGAAGATTCCGGAGGCGAGCGCGAGCCTGTGCCTCCTGAACTTCCACCACATCAGCTTCTTTTGCGAAGCCATGTAGTAGCGCTGTTGGCCGGCCGACATGGTTTCGAACTGATCCGGATCGAAATCCGCACTCGATACGTAATGCTCCAGGGGGGCGCCTGGTTTGGGCAGGGATACGCTCACTTTGTACTCCTGCCTTGCAAGCGGATGCGGGGATCGAGAAAGCCGAGCGCGATATCCGAGATCAACACGCCGATGACGTTGAGGAAGGCGAGGAACATCAGAAACGAGCCGGCAAGATACATGTCCTGGCTTTGCAGGGCCCGTATCAGCATCGGGCCGGTCGTCTCCAACGACAGCACGATCGCGGTGATTTCAGCGCCGGAAATGATCGATGGCAGGATGGACCCGATATCCGCAACGAAGAAATTCAGCGCCATGCGCAGCGGATACTTCACCAGGGCCTTCAGGGGATGCAGCCCCTTGGCGCGCGCAGTGATGACATATTGCTTCTGCATCTCGTCGAGCAGGTTGGCGCGAAGACGGCGGATCATCCCCGCCGTGCCGGCCGTGCCGACGATGATGACGGGAATCCAGAGATGCGAAAGGATGGAGCGCGCCTTTTCCCAGCTCATCGGCTGCGAAAGATATTTCTGATCCATCAGGTGGCCGATCGACACGCCGAACCAGACATTGGCGAAATACATCAGAATCAGCGCCAGCATGAAGTTCGGAATGGCGATACCGAGCAAGCCGAGGAAGGTCAGCCCGTAGTCGCCCCAGCTGTATTGATGGGTCGCCGAATAGATGCCGATCGGGAAGGCAATCAGCCACGTCACCAGGATCGTCGTCATCGACACCAGAATGGTCAGCCACAAGCGGTCGCCGACGACGTCGGAAACCGGTAGCTGATATTCGAAGGAATAGCCGAAATCGCCGTGCAGCATCCCCGCGACCCAGTGGACATACTGGATCGGCATCGGTTGATCGAGCCCGTATTCATGGCGTAGATTCTCGATCTCCTGCAGGTTCGCCGTCTCGCCCTGGGCGCGCAACTCGGCAATCTGGCTTTCGAAGAAGTCGCCGGGCGGAAGCTGGATGATGGTGAAGACCAGCATCGAAATGACGATCAGGGTCGGGATCATCACGGCAATGCGCCAGAGGATATATCTAAGCATTGCGGCGATCCTCCTTCATCCAGAAGGTATCCGGCATGTAGATGCCGAGATAGCAGGTCGGATCGAAGCCGTAGAGCGCCTTTTCCGGCACGTTCTGCATCCGCGCCGAATGGACGATCGGCTGCAGCGTGGCATTGATGAGGCCGATGGAAAAGACCTGATCCGTATAGATCGACAGCATCTCGTGCCAGATCTCGGCGCGTTCGAACGAGGAGGCGGCGGTTCCCCATTCGCGAAGCAGCTTGACGAGTTTGGCCGCCTCCGGAACATCTGGCGCGACGCCCTGCGTCTCGCGCGAGAGGTAATACATGCCCCAGAGCGGCCATTGCATCTGGTCGTCCTGGGTCGGGGCCAACTCGGCCGGGTTCATGTCCGCCGTCGGCACGCCGTTGTCGAGCCCGTACCAGAGCGACATCAAGATACGGCCGCCCATGGCGCGGCTGCGGAAGATGTCGCGCTGCGACACCCGGGTGAAAAGAGCGATGCCGACTTTGCGCCAGTGATCGGTGACCAGTTCCAGAACATCGGAATCCAGCGTGCTTTCGCCGGGAGTCTCGACCGTGATCTCCATCCGCCGTCCATCCGGCAAAAAGCGGATACCGTCCTCATCGCGCTTGGCAAGGCCGGCGGCGTCGAGGAGAGCGTTGGCCTGATCCGGATCATGGGCGACCCAGGCGGAGGCATATTCCGGCTTGAAGAGCGGGCTGTCAGGCAGGACCGTATCGGCGCTTTCCGTTCCCAGACCGTAAAAGACGGCCATGTTGACTTCGTGACGGTCGATCGCCAGCGACAACGCTCTGCGTACCCTCACGTCGCGCAGGACATCCCTCCAGACGGCATCGGCGCTATTCAGATTCGGAAAAAGCGCAACGCGGGAACCGCGCGCCATCTTCCATAGATCGACCTTGATCGGATAGCGCTTCTCCGCCTCCTTCAAGAAGGTATAGTCGTTGAAATCTATGCCGGTTGCCTGCAGGTCGCTCTCACCCGCGCCGGTCTTGGCGGCAATGATCGAAGAAGAGCTGATATTCAGGATCATGCGATCGATATAGGGCAGTTGCCTGCCGTTCTCGTCCACACGATGAAAATAAGGGTTACGCTCGAAGACGAATTGCTCGGCCGGCGGCGCGGTCGTGTTCTTCCAGGGATCGAGGACAGGCAGATTGGGGTTTTCCGGCCTGTAGGAGCGGGCCATCTTGATGTGAAGATCCTGCCATTTCTTCACTCGGCTTTCCTTCATCAGCGAAGAAAGGCGAATGCTGTCCTGATACTTCTTATGGAACTGCTTCAGGTAGTGCGCCGGCCCGGCGATGACGAGCGGCTGCGGCGCGGCGAGAATCGGCAGAAAATTGGGATTTGGATCATCCCAGGAATAACGCACCGTCAGTTCGTCGAGCAGCTCGAAGCGCGGCAGGCTGCCATGTGGGCGCAGCTCCAGAGCGCCCCCGCCCGGCGTCAGCTCCTTGTTGAGAATGACGTCTTCCCACCAATAGCGGAAATCATAGGCCGTGAAAGGTTGCCCGTCCGACCACTTGTGTCCGGCACGCAGTTTGAAGGTGAAGACCATGTCGTTGACGGAGGTGAAGGATTCCAGAATATCCGCCTGCAGCGACAGCGTGCGGTCATAACCGACGAGACGGGCATAACCATAGATCGTCATGAAGCGGATATCGTTCTGGCTGCCAATGATGGTGCGCACGGAGCCGCCATAATGCCCCGGCGTGCGCCCCATGGCCGCGACGTTGACGATACGCGGAAATTTCGGCAAGCGCCTGGCGAGATGCGGCAACTGGCCGGCCCTCAGCCAATCGGCAAGATATTCCGGTTCATTATCGACGTCGGCCGCAAGAACCGGCTGGGGCAAAACGGTAGAGGCCAGCAGGCCTAGAAAGGCGCGGCGATTGATCATTTGCGCAGCTCCTGGACACCGAGACCGCGACGGGCACGTACGAAATGTCCCCCGCCCAGATCGGCATAGGCCAGATCTCCATCCGCTCCCTCGGAGAATTGCGGCCCCCATTTCTGCTTGGCTGCGGGACCTTCATTGTTGAGGACGGAGAAATCCAGCGGCCGGTCGAGATCGGGGAACGGCACTGCCGCAAGCAACGAGCGTGTGTAGGGATGAACGGGATCGCGCAGGATGATCTCGCGCGGCGCGATTTCGACGATGCGCCCCCGCGCCATCACCGCAATCCGGTCGGCCATGTAATCGACCACGGCGAGATTGTGCGAAATGAACAGATAGGTCAGACCGAGCTCTTTCTGCAGGTCTTTGAGGAGGTTCAGGATCTGCGCCTGCACCGACACGTCGAGCGCCGAGACGGGTTCATCGAGGATCAGAAGCTTCGGCCCCAGCGCCAAAGCGCGGGCGATGCCGATGCGCTGGCGCTGGCCGCCGGAGAAGCTGTGCGGATAGCGGCTGAGAAAATGCTTGTCGAGGCCGATCGCCTGCATCAGCGCCTTGACCTTTTCCTTGCGTTCAGCGCTGTCCCCATGCCCATGGATTTCCAGGGGCTCGCTGAGGATGTTGCGAATGGTCATGCGCGGCGAAAGCGAAGAGACCGGGTCCTGGAAGACCATCTGGATCTTCGTGCGCAGATCCATCAATTCATCGCGCTTGACGGCGAGCACATCGATCTTGCCGCTGCCATCATCGAAGCTGACAGACCCGCTGTCGGCCGTGACGGCGCGCATCAGGATCTTGCTCACCGTCGTCTTGCCGCAGCCGCTTTCGCCGACCAGGCCAAGACACTCGCCGCGGCGGATATCGAAGCTGACATCGTCGACCGCGCGGAATTTCGTGCCATCCCGCCTTCCGAATAGCCCTCCGGCCTTCGACGTGTAGGTCTTGGTCAGGTTGCGCACGCTGAGCAGGACATCCGGCGCTGTCCCTGCCGCAGCCGCCGCGCGGTTACCGATCAGCTTCGTCTTGCCGGAGAAGGTGCCGAGATTGACGGGAACGTCCCGCAAGGATTTCAACCGCTCTCCCGGCTTCATGTCGAAATGCGGCACCGCCGACATCAGCGCCTTCAGATAGCGATGCTGCGGCTGACGGAAGATCGTTTCGACCGGCCCCGCTTCCATGATCTCGCCGTGATAGATGACCACGACCTCGTCGGCCATGTTCGCGACGACGCCGAGGTCGTGGGTGATCAGCAGCATCGCCATATTGAATGTCTGCTGGAGATTGCGCAGCAGGCCAAGAATCTGGGCCTGGATAGTGACATCAAGCGCCGTCGTCGGCTCGTCTGCGATCAGCAGTGCCGGGTTGCAGATCAGCGCCATGGCGATCATCGCGCGCTGACGCATGCCCCCGGAGAGTTCGAAAGGATACATGTCGAAGGTGTGAACCGGGTCCTGGAAGCCGACGAGGTTCAGCATCTCCTCGGTCTTCTCGCGCAACTCGGCTCTGCTCATCCCAAGGCTGTGAATGCGGAGCGCCTCGCTGATCTGGTCGCCGACCGTGTGTAACGGCGACAGCGAGGTCATCGGCTCCTGGAAGATCTTCGCCATGCGCGCGCCGCGCAGCCTGCGAATTGCGGCACCGTCACGCGGCAGCTGCAGAATATCGGTCGTCTGGCCGTCGAGCGGATCGGTGAAAAGAATTCGACCGGTCGCCTTCGCCGCCGGCGGCAAAATACCCATGATCGACTGGCTGATGATCGACTTGCCGGAGCCCGATTCGCCGACAAGGGCTGTCACCTTGCCGGGAAGCACTCTCAAGCCGGCATTCTTGACCACGCGCAGGCTGTCCCCGTAAAGCGAGAACGAGACGTCGAGGTTCTCGATACGCAGTAGATCAGTCCCTGACGCCATACATATTACTTCCCGCTCACATGACCTTTGTGGCCTTACAAGGCACACTAACGTAGGCTATAACGGGTGTCTAGCTGGTCAAAGCAATGCCGCCACTGTAAAAAAACTGTCGTCTTTCCAGTGATATATCGGCTTATGCTGAAGCGTAGGGTGTCTACGGTTGCGGAGTGACGTTTTCGACTTGAAGACGGCCCTCGAACTTCTTGGCATCCCTGTGCAGGAGAATGACTTGTTCGGCCTCGGACAGGCTGTCAGCCGCCTCTTCCTGGAAGATCTCCAGCGCGCCATTCGCCGCTGCCGCGGCTTTCGGGGAAACGACGGTGAAGCGCTGCCGCACGCCGCGCAGCTTTTCTTCCCCAAGTTTTCCCCATTCGCAATCGGTGTAGCTGGAGAAGGCCTGACTCGCGACGACCTCGGTCGAATACTTCTTGGTCAAGGATTGCAGCCGTTCGACCTCGTTGACCGCCGCGCCGAAGGCCGAAAACGTCAATCGATCCTTCAATCCGACGTTGCCGAACATAACGTTGCCGACATGGAGGCCGATCCCATAGCGCACTTCGCTCAGATTGCGCGACTGGCGATCGACGTTCAACGCTCTCATTCGGCGCTGCGCCTCGAAGACAGCCGAAAGCGCAGCCTCGCAAGCCACCTTGGACGGGTCCTTGTGCCGACCGCATGGATAGACGGCAAGAAACCCATCCCCGAGAAAGCTCATGATCTCGCCGCCGTTACGATTGAACGGCGCTGCAATCGCGTCAAAAAACTCGTTCAGCGTATCGATATAGGCCTGACGCCCTTCCTTCTCGGCATAGACGGTGGATTGCCGCATGTCGCCCATGACGAGCGCCGCCCGGATCGTCTCGCCGTCGCCGCGGCGGATCTGACCATTCAGCACGCGCTTTCCGGCATCACCGCCGAGATAGGTGGTCAGCATATTGTTGGCGAGCCTGCCGAGTACCGCCATCTTCGCGGCCATCGCCAGATGGTTCTGCATGCGCATCAACGCGCCGATCATGTCCTCACTGAAGCCGCCGATGCCGTCGGTCGACCAGGAGCCCATCATGCCCTGCACCGAACCGGCGCCGAAGGTCTGCACGAAGGCCATGTAGTCTGTCACCTTCTCCCTGCGTAGATCCTCGAAAATCGGAAACTCGACGGTCCCGTCGGCCTCGATCCGGCGACGCAGGTGCTGAAGATTGTTGGAGAGAAGATAATAATAGGGGCTCTCCATGAAACGTTCCGGCTTCTCGTTGACATGCCGATAGCCCTCAATCGTCAGGCCGCCGGCGCGCCGCCAGGTAAATCCGAGCGCGTCATAGAGCGGATGGAGCATAGAGAAGGTCAGATGTACGCGATTGAGCGGCATACCCGTTGCTGCCATGCGCTCGCAGAAACCTCGAACGATGGTCTCAAGGTTTTCGCCCGTCAAAGCAGCCTGCGTCAGCCACTCCGCTACCTTATCAAGAAGAATATCGGAAACACTCGAATGAATAGTCATTATTCCCGCGGCCTATCTTGCAACGCCTGATGTCTCGGCCCGATCATGGAGCACCGTAAACACCGGCCGCCATGCCCTGGATTTGTCGCCTGCCGATCAAGGCTGGATGAAACAATCACGCAACGGCACCGACACGTTTCCCTGCTACCCTTGGATCGTGCGGACACCAAAAAACTCAACTGCACTTCCTCACGCCCCCGCTCGTGAAATGCAGTAAAAACAGCCACCCCGATCGGCGGCTCTCGTTTTGTTCTCTTTCAGATAAGGCGCATATGCAGCTGAAACAATGGTCAAAAACAAAATGGGGCGATAAAAATCGCGGCTGCAACCAATAGCCAGCTGCACATTGCGTCTATTATCACGTGCCCGCGGCAAGCGCAGGCGGCCGCTTTTGCCGCAATGCCAGGGCCGCCATCGCATAGCCGCCGCTCGCCCCGTCGATGAAATGCATATGATCGCGCATAAGTGGGGTCGGCACGAAACAGGTCATCAGTGCGCTGTCCTGACGATGCAGGCCAAAGCGAGAGACGCCGTCCGCCTCGGCCTGGCGCAGACGCGCCTCGATGCGCTCCAGATGCGAGACGTCCACATCAATCGTCATTTTCAGACCATCGTCGAACTTTCGGAAATCGGAATTCGCCGCGAGATCGCGCCGGTAGATCTTGGCATCGAAAGTTGCGGTCCTGACGCCGAACCTGTCGAGAAGCCACACAAGGGCGATCTGGGCGTCGATTGCAAGCTTGCGCCACCAGCGATTGGCTGGGGACGCCAGGGCGCGCGCCTCCATCTCGACGCCTTCGAATATCAGAGCCGGTGTCGGGCCCTCCTCCGGCACGGGGTGGCTGTCGCGGCTCTGCTCTGCAGAAATGGCGATAATATCCGCGACCAATTGCTGAAACTTCGGACCGTTTCCTTCGTCGCCGGGAATGGCGATGATCGAGACGATCTCGCCATTCTGCGCCTCGATCGGATTCCATCGACAGGAAAGGCCCGTCAGATCAGGTTCCACCGTTGCCGAAAGAGGTTCGACGATGAAGCGGCCCGCCTTCATCTGCCGTTCCGCCCAGCTCGTCCCGCCGCCGGAAAACATGGCGTAGGAAACATGGTCGCTCGGGTTGAAGCGCGCGACCCGCACGTCGAGCCCCTCGCCGCGTATGGCGTTCAGCGGCACCAAAGCCGTGCGCAGCTCGAGCTGCAATTCCGCCATCACCCAGCCCCGTACCGCCGCAAGGGCTCGCCGCGCCCGCTCCTCGCCGGAAGGCGGGACGGCCACCAAGGCGCCATCTCCGCCGAAGGCAAAGGGATAGTCGCCTCTGTCCAAAGCATTGAGCACGGCGGAAATCACGCTGGCGCCTGCCATGTTGACCGACTTGTAGTGGCCTGCGGCAATCGCCTTCGTCGAACTGACGATATCGGCAATCGCGATCAGCCAGTCATCCGGCAAAGGTCGGTAATTGCCGCTGTCGGTCACTCCCTCGAAACGGTTGAAACCTGCAAGCTTATGGAAGAAATCATCATTGGATGGCTCGGCCATGATATCCCCCGCATTGAGCGCCGCGACAATCTATCCCTACAGCAAATGCATCGAAAAGCCAGCGGGCGGTCGACGCCGCGCTGTCGGCCGTGCTACGCCCACCAAGGGAGAGGCACAAGACACCAAGGATACTTCAAATACGATGAGCCGCCTGGATAGTTTCATTCGCCGCCTAAGCGCACAGCGCGACATCCTCAATGGCGTTGCCGACGAGGTGAGAGCACTCGATGGCCCCGTGCTGGAACTCGGCCTCGGCAATGGCCGTACCTTCGATCATCTGCGCGAACTCTTTCCCGATCGCCGCATCGTCGCCTTCGATCGAGCGGCCAATGCCTACGGTCCTTCCATGCCGACGGCCGACAATCTCGTTCTCGGAGAGATCAAGGAGACGGCGAAGACCTTCGTCGGCGCGAATGCATCGCTTGCCCATGCCGATATCGGCACCGGCTACGAAGACAAGGATGCGATAACGCTGACCTGGCTGCCGGAGATCATGGCCGGTGTTCTCGGCGCCGGCGGCCTTGCCGTCAGCGGCCTTCCTCTGGAACATCCGGCTCTGCAGCCGCTGCCTCTGCCCTCGACCGTCAAGGACGGGCGTTATTTCATCTACCGGCGTAAATAGGTTCAACGCAGAAACAGAACGTCGAACTGTTCGCCTTTGGTGGGCAGCTCGGCTACCTTCATGACCTGTTCGCCGCCTTCGAAGAAGGCGAGACATTCGCTATAGTGCCTGGCAAGATCGGCAATGAAGCTTCTCGTCTGGTCCTCGCCGTAGAAGGCTGGCGTGAATTCCATGTAGAGCGGCACCTTGCGGGCCATCAAAACCTCCATCGAACGGCAGGCAACCGGCTCATAGCCCTCGATATCCATCCAGATCAGCCCGACATCGTCAGGATCGATACCCGCCTGCGAAAGGATATCCGCGACGGGCCGTACGGGAACCGAGATCCTCTCGTCGGTCGGGCTTTGCCGCAATGCGCTGCTTTTGCCGTGGTTCTTGTGGTTGAGATAGAAGTCGAGCTGGCCCTCGCGATCGCCGGCGGCGCAGTTGACCACCGTTACCATCTCCTGCAGATCATTATCGGCGATGTTGACCGCCAGCAGACGGAAATTGCGTGGGTCAGGCTCGACGCTGACGATGTGGGCATAAGCGCCACTCAGGGCGAAATAGCAGGTCTGCGTGCCGATATTGCCGCCGAGCTCCAGAAGCGCCGAGCCCTTGCGCAGCAGGCCGCGCTCGCGCAGCACGCTCAACAGCCGATCGACATGGTCGCGCTCGAAGTGCCCCTTGCGGAACACCTTGCGGCCGATATAGTCGGCCGGTGAGAAGCTCAGAACGTGATCGCCGCAATCGACCGTCATCGTCTTCACGCGGGGGCCGAGCGCACTGACCAGAATGTCGCGGCCAAGCCTCGTGTCGAAGAGGCGCGTCGCCATCGCATCCCGCTTGCGGCGAAAAGCTCGTTTCCAGTATTTTCTCGTGAGGATCTTGCGGTCGAACATGAACGCCATCCCTACACCAGCGCCTCTGCATTGCAAACAGGAGGGATCGGCGATACCCGTCCCTCGACATCAGGCGAAATGGCTGCTCGCCTCCTTCGAGACAATATAGACGCGCAAGGGCTCGCCACGACCTCGAACGGCGATCTCGCGGCTTTCGGTGCCGGTGATGTCCGTTTCCGAAAGTTGCGCCACCGGCTCCGAGAAGACGAGTGCCGTGTTGAATTCCTTGGCAACGCTTTCGAGACGGCTCGCGACATTCACCGTATCGCCGATCGCCGTCACGTTCTTGACGCTGCCGTAGCCCATGGAGCCGACGACGGCGAGGCCGGTATGGATGCCGATGGCGATTTCGAGGGGTGCCGCCAGCTCGTCGGCCAGTTCTTCACCGAGCTTGTCGATCTCCCTGATGATCGCCGCCGCCGCCTTCAATGCCTGACGATTGGCCTCTTTCGGCGTCGTGCGAAGGCCGAACAGCGCCATGGCGCCATCGCCGATGAACTTGTCTATCCGGCCGCCATTTTCCTCGATAACGCGGCCGACGATGGCAAAATAGCGATTGAGGAGGAAAACGATGTCGAATGGCAGGCGCGATTCCGTCAGCGATGTGAAATGGCGGAGATCGCAGAAGAAGACGACAATCTCACGTTCGCGGCCCGGACTTGCGGCTTGCGTATAGACCGGGATCGTCGCCTCCGCCATCGGCGTCAGCAAAGGCACGACGCTGATATTGCCCGTCGGGCGCAGCTGGCAGGCAAGTCGGACATCCGGCGTTGCGCCAATCCGGTTCAAGGTCTTCTGCTCCAGCGGCTCCGGCGGCGGCAGGTTTTCGGCGCCTTCGATAATCTGCACGCGGCAGGTCGAGCATTGCCCCTTGCCGCCGCAGACCGAATAATGCGGAATGCCGCCAAGGCGGCTTGCTTCAAGCACGCTGTAACCGCGCGGGGCATTGACGACCTCGCCGCCTGCATAGCGGATGGCGACCTGATATTGCCGCTCCCGCAATCTGCGATGCACCCGAAAGGCGAAAAGACCGACGAGCGACAGACTGAAGGCACCATAAAAACCGGCGCGATAAGGCCATATGGCCGCCGCCATCTGATCGCCCGGCACGGAACCGAACTCGCCGAAACTCCGCACGTCGCTGTAGTAACCTCCGGGATAGCCGCGCTCGTCTTCCTGCGCGACTTCATGCTTCACGGTCTTGCCCATCGCGGCAAAGCCGAGCAGGGCGAGAACCGGCAGAACGATTGCAAGCGACAGCATGACGGGGGCAATCGCTGTGTACCAGGGGCGATAGCGCAGCCAGAAATGAACTCCGATGCAGCCGTGAAGCCAGACGATCACAAGCACGACCGCCTGGCGCAGGCCGCTGAGGGGCCAAACGACCCACAGATTGCGCACGATCGTCTTGTAGGTGTCGTGGTAGCCATAGACCTCGTGGATGACGCGCGTCGAAACGATGTGGTCGATCAGGAGGAGAGGTACCAGCAGTCCGGTGAGGATTTGAAAGGCTTCCCCCGGCGGCATGACCAGGGTCCGTCGCCTATAGAGCATTCGCAGCACGAGCAGGATATGGAGGATCAGCGACCCGTAAAGAAGCACGGTTCCGATCGGATTGCGCCATATGGCCATGAACCAATGTTGCGCGCGTTCCGCCGTGCCGAGCGAAATCAGCCCTAGGGAATGATTGGCCAGATGCATGATCACGAAGGCAAAAACGATCAGACCTGAGCCAAGACGGAGCTTTCGCACAAGGCGATCGGTAATGATTGGCTTTCTTGCCTCGATGGTCATCAAACCCAATGTATATTGCCCGTTCACAACAGGTGGGAAAACGGCTATCGCCTATTCATCTAGCCGCAACGCCGCACGCTGTCGAGGATGCGGCTTTTTGAAGCAGGGACCTTATTGTCACGCAACCGGTCGGAATTCGGGCAATCCTCTCACAATTCAGGCTCCTACCATCACTTAATCGTCAACCATGCGACGACACCATGAAAATCGCCTTCTACGCTCCATTGAAGTCCCCCCACCACCCGGTCCCGTCAGGTGACCGGCTGATGGCACGACAGATCATCGCGGCGCTGGAGATGGCGGGGCATCGGGTCGAAGTCGCTTCCGAATTGCGCAGCTTCACACCGACCCCGGAAGCCGGTCAGCGCATCGAGATCGCCGGACAGGCGCAAAGCGAGACGGGCCGACTGCTCGAACGCTGGCGGTGCGAGACTGCGCCGGATCTTTGGTTCACCTATCATCCCTATTACAAGACGCCCGATCTGATCGGCCCATCCGTCGCCAGACGCCTGCGCATTCCCTATGTCACGGCGGAGGCTTCCTATTCGCGCCGCCACGATGAAAACGGATGGAGCGAGAACCAGCGCCTCATCGCGGATGCCGTGCGGCTAGCCGCCGTCAATCTGTGCTTTACCGAACGCGACCGGATCGGCCTCCTAGATGCTATTCCAGATGGCCGTTACGAACGTTTCCTGCCCTTTATCGATACTACGCCCTTTGCACGCTCCATCTCCGATCCGCGTCAGCTGATTGCCGTGGCGATGCTGCGCAAGGGTGACAAATTCGACAGCTACACCATGCTGGCAGGCGCCCTCGATCGCATCCGCGATCGGGACTGGAAACTCACCGTCATCGGCGACGGGCCGATGCGGACCGAAATAAAATCGCTGTTTTCCACATTCGGCGAAGACCGGATCACCTGGCGCGGCGAACGCAGCACTTCCCAGATCGCCAGCGAGCTGGCAACAGCCGGCCTCTATGTCTGGCCGGGCTGCAACGAGGCCTATGGCCTTGCCTATCTGGAGGCACAGGCGGCAGGCCTGCCCGTTGTCGCGCAGGCTACGGCGGGCGTACCGGAAGTGGTGATGGCGGACAAGACGGGGCTCTTGACACCGGAGGGCGACATCGAGGCCTATGCCCACGCCGTCGCGCAGCTTCTGACCGATCCGGAAAGACGACTAGCGATGGCGAATGCGGCCCATGATTTTGTTCATCGGGAGCGTTCGCTGACGGCCGCGTCGAAACGACTGGAAACCATTCTTCGAAACCATCTGGGAGATAGCTATTATGAGCGATAGAACCGAATGGCAGCCCTTGCGCGACGAATTGCAGCGCTGGAGCGCGGCCGGACGAAAGGCGAAACTCTGGTTCCGAGACGACGATGCCATCGAGCCGACCCCTGCGCTCGACCGGCTGCTGTCACTTTCCGATCGTTTCGACGTGCCGATGACGCTTGCGATCATTCCCGGACCCTCGGGCGAACAGCTGGCCGAACGACTGGCGAGCGAGGGCCGCGTCACCGCCACGGTGCATGGCTGGACACATCAAAACTATGCGCCCGACGATACCAAGAAGCAGGAACTCGGCTTGCATCGGCCTCAGACGATCGTGCTCGACGAACTCCATCGCGGCTTCGACAAGATCAAGGCGCTTTATCCGCACCAGTTCGTTCCGCTGCTGGTGCCGCCATGGAACCGGATCGACGACGCGCTGTTGCCGCATCTCGCACCTTTCGGCTATCGCGCCGTCTCCGTTTTCGGATTGGCAAAGCAGGCGCCCATCGGCCTGGTCAACACGCATATCGACATCATGAGATGGCATGGCGTGCGTGGAGGCTTACCACATGCGGAGATCATCGCGCGTCTCGTGGAGGAGCTCCAGAATCGCTTCGATGGCAATGACGAGCCGATCGGCGTGATGACGCATCATCTCGTCCATGACGATCTTGCCTGGAGTTTCATCGCAGGGCTGTTCGAGGAGACGGCCGGCCATGCCGCCATCGAATGGCGGCCGGTCGGCAGCTTCGTGCACTAGCCCTGTTCCGATCGTTCGCGCGTCGCTGCCAGCCGTCAAAGCTGCAGCGACTGTCCGTCGAAGGCGAAGAACGCTTCCGGGAAGCTCTTCTGCGCCTCGCGCTGCATCTCGTCCAACTCGCGGTCGGTGCGACCGGGCGCATGATGGAACATGGCGAGCCGCTTGGCGCCGGCTTTCTTGGCGAGCTTGATGCCCTCCTGCCATGTGGAATGGCCGAAGCCGAGATATTTCTGCATCTCCGCTTCGAGATAGGTCGCATCGTAAATCACAAGATCGGCACCGGCCATCAGGGCGAGCGCTGCCTCATCGAGCTTGCCCGCGACGTGCTCGGTGTCATAGACCATGGCGATCACCCTGCCCGACCATTCGATGCGATAGCCGATGCAGCCGCCCGGATGGTTCAGCTTGGCCGTGTGCATCACGATGCCGGGATGCGGCTTCAGCGTATCGCCGGCTGCGAAGTCGCGGAAACTCATTTCGGCACGACAGATATCCGGTTCGACGGGGAACCAGGGCGGCCGCATGAACTGACCGATCAGCTGCCGCGTCGTCGTCTTGCCGGCCAGATGACCCGACCAGAGATCGACGCTGACGCGCGGGTCATAGATGGCGTTGAAGAAAGGCAAGCCGATGATATGGTCATAGTGCGAATGCGTGAAGAAGAGGTCGATATTGCGGACCCCCTCTTTCGCAAGCGACGCGGCCGCTTCACGCAGCCCGGTCCCGGCGTCGAATAAGATATGCCTGCCCTGATGTCGTAACTCAATGCACGACGTATTGCCGCCGTACCGCTCAAATTCCGGTCCCGATACAGGGATGCTCCCCCGCACGCCCCAAAATTTCAGCTCAAAACTATCGTTGTTCATGGAAGTTTTTACACCATTCCCCTTTCGGTCAAAAAAAGCACACTTTTGCTATCGTGCGAAGCCAGCAATTTCCAAAAGTGGTGCGGTAGTAAAAACTGGATCTCATCGGATGACCGACTCGGATCGCTGGACGAGGAGCCGCCAGCGGATCGCACAGACCTAATATAGGTACGACATGACAGAATAGATAAGGTGGGGGTATTCGCCGACGGCCTCGGCGGTTCCGATTATATTAATCGGAAATTAAATACGAACCTTAAAATGCGCGCGAAAGATCTCGGAGAAGCTTTCGCTCCCATCCTCGGCCTACAGGGTGGCGGCAGATCGCGCGGCTTGCTCGTAATAGCCAGACAATGTCCTGAGATGCGAGGCGATATCGGAGAGGCCGTCCTGCGAGAGACCGGAGACCTTGGTCGCCTCCACCAGCAGCCGCTCGCGAATTTCGGTATAGCGTTTCAGCGCATCGAGGCCCTTGTCGGTCACCCCAATCGTCTTTTCCTTCCCAGCCTTGCCGCTTTTGACGAGACCCGCCGCCTCGAGCTTCTTGATAGCGTAATTGGCCACATGCGTATCCTCGATATCGAGGACGAGGCAGAGATCGGCAAGCGTCTTCGGCCGGTCGCGATGCCGCACGGAATGAATGATCAGGATTTCGACCGGTGAAAGACCGGGCACACCGGCAGCCGCCATGCAGCGTACCAGCCATCGATTGAAGGCGTGGGAAAAGAGGATCGACCCGTATTCCAGCTCCGACAAAGCAGGCGAGCTGCCGCCGGCAAGATGGGCCGACGATACGATCAATTCACGCCGTTTGCTCTTTTCCTCGGACGTCACCTGAAAACTCCTTCGAACCGGATCTAGAGCGGTTCAGCTTTTCACGGAATCTCTGAACCGCTCTATCTCTTTGTTGTCTAGCAATTCCCGGACGGAAAACCGCTGCGCACTTTTCCTGGAATTGCTCTAGGCACTCGCAGATTCGACGGGCCAGGCGGTCGATGACCGCTCGGCTCCGGTATCATATGTCTATTCGTCGCGCTTTCCGTAGCCACCGCCCGTCGGAGTCACGACGGTAAATGCCTCGCCCGCTTCAAGTACGGTATGCGCCGAGCCGATCAGCTCCTCGATCGCACCGTCGTTGCGGCGGACATAATTGCGGCCGGTCTGCCCGGCTTCACCGCCCTTGACGCCGAAGGGCGCCACGCGCCGATGGCCGGACAGGACGGCGAATTCCAGCTTTTCGCGGGTGCGGATCGTGCGCTGCGTGCCGTTGCCCGCGTTCCACTTGCCGCGCCCGCCCGAGTTCGGGCGAATGTGGAAATCCTCCAGAACGACGGGGAACCGCGTCTCGAGAATCTCGGGGTCGGTCAGGCGTGAATTGGTCATATGCGTGTGGACGGCGTCGGCGCCATTGAAGCCTGGGCCTGCCGGCGCGCCGGAGCAGATCGTCTCGTAGTACTGATAGGCGTCGTTGCCGAAGGTCAGATTGTTCATCGTCCCTTGCGCTGCGGCGAGCGCCTCGACCGCGCCGAACAGGCAGTTGGTTACGGCCTGGCTGACTTCGACGTTGCCGGCAACGACGGCGGCCGGGTATTTCGGTGTCAGCATCGTGCCTTCGGGGATGATGATGCGGATAGGCCTCAGGCAACCGGCATTCATCGGAATATCGGCCTCGACAAGCACGCGGAAGACATAGAGCACGGCAGCGCGCGTCACCGGCTGTGGCGCGTTGAAGTTATCCGGGCGCTGCGCCGAGGTGCCGGTGAAATCGACCGTCGCCTCGCGCTTGTCCTTGTCGATCGAGATCTTGACGACGATCTTGCAGCCCTGATCCATCTCATAGCTGAATTCGCCATCCGACAGACGGTCGAGGACGCGGCGCACGCTTTCGGCAGCGTTATCCTGAACGTGACCCATATAGGCGTCGACGACATCTTCGCCGAACAGCGCGATCATCTTCTTCAGCTCGGCGACGCCCTTTTCGTTGGCGGCGACCTGGGCCTTGAGATCATTGATGTTCTGCGCAAGTGTGCGCACCGGATAGCGCGCGCCAGTCAAAAGCTTGGTAAGCTCCGCTTCACAGAAGCGGCCGCGATCGAGCAGCTTGAAATTGTCGATATAGACGCCTTCCTCCTCGATATGGGTGGCGAGCGGCGACATCGAGCCCGGCGAAATGCCGCCGATGTCGGCATGATGGCCGCGGCTGGCGACCCAGAAGCGGATACGCTTACCGGCATCGTCGAAGACCGGGGTGCAGACGGTGAGGTCGGGCAGGTGCGTGCCACCATTATAGGGCGCATTGATCAGGAAGACGTCGCCTGGATGAATGACGGCATTTTCGCGTATCGCGGTTGCGACGGACGCATCCATGGAGCCGAGATGAACCGGCATATGCGGCGCATTGGCGACCAGATTGCCTTCGGCATCGAAGACGGCGCAGGAGAAATCCAGCCGTTCCTTGATGTTGACCGAATAGGCGGTGTTCTGCAGCGTCATGCCCATCTGCTCGGCGATCGACATGAAGAGATTGTTGAAGATCTCCAGCATGACGGGATCAGCTTTGGTGCCGATGGCGTTGCGTTCGGGCAGAGCCTTGATGCGCTTGAGAACGATATGATCCTTGAGCGTCAGCTGCGCCTGCCAGCCATCCTCGATGACGATCGTCTGGTTCGGCTCGATGATGATCGCCGGGCCCGTGACTGTCTGGCCAGGCTTGATCGCCTGGCGCAGGACGACGGCCGCATCGTGGCTTTCGCCGTTCGAGTAGAAGGCGGTGCGCCTTGCTGCCCCGGCTTCGCCCTCTGCTGCGGCTTCAAGCTCGACCGCGATATCGGCAGCCGCGCCGCCGATCGTTTCGATTTCCACAGCCTCAACCACCAAAGGCTTGTCTTCCGCGACAAAGCCAAAGCGGCGCTTGTGCAGCGTCTCGAACTGGCTGCGCAGCCGCGCGGGATCATCGATCTCGGGGAACGTCGTCTCGACGGCGAGCAGCGTGTCGGTACCGGCATAGCGAACATGGGCGCGCTGAACCGTCTTGATCTCGACTGTCGCGACGCCCTGCGCTTCAAGCTCCGGCACGCATTCGCCGCGCAATTCGCTGCCGAGTGCCGCGATCGCTGCCGGTGCGGCATCATCAAGGGGAATGCCGAGCGCCTTCTGGCGTGTTGCCCTGATATCGGCAAGGCCCATGCCGTAAGCCGAGAGAAGGCCGGACATCGGATGCAGAAGAATGCTCTTCATGCCGAGCGCATCAGCCACCAGGCAGGCGTGCTGCCCGCCGGCACCGCCGAAGCAGTTGAGCGCATAGCGCGTCACGTCATAGCCGCGCTGAACGGAGATCTTCTTGATCGCCTCGACCATGTTGGCGACGGCGATGCGGATGAAGCCGTCGGCGACGTCTTCCGGGCTGCGGCCATCGCCGATTTCGGCTGCAAGCGCCGCGAACTTGGCGCGCACCGTTTCGACATCGAGCGGCTGATCCTGGTTGGGACCGAAGATGGAGGGGAAGAATTCCGGCAAGAGCTTGCCGGCCATCACGTTGGCGTCGGTGACGGCAAGCGGGCCGCCATTGCGGTAGCAGGCCGGCCCCGGAAATGCGCCGGCGGAATCTGGGCCGACGCGGAAGCGATCGCCATCGAAATGCAGGATCGAGCCGCCGCCTGCGGCCACGGTATGGATCAGCATCATCGGTGCACGCACGCGAACGCCAGCCACTTCCGTCTCAAAGGCGCGCTCATATTCGCCGTCAAAATGCGCCACATCCGTCGAGGTGCCGCCCATGTCGAAGCCAATGACATTGGCAAAGCCCGCCTGCTCGCCGGTCTTGGCAAGGCCAACCACGCCGCCGGCGGGGCCAGACAGGATCGCGTCCTTGCCCTGGAACATATCGGCCGCCGTCAGACCGCCCGACGACATCATGAACATGACGCGCGCGCCGGTACGCTCAACATCGAGCTCATCGCAGACCTGGCCGATATAGCGACCCAGCACCGGCGAGAGATAGGCGTCGATGACGGCGGTATCGCCGCGACCGACGAGCTTGATCAGCGGCGAGACCTCATGGCTGACCGAGACCTGCTCGAAGCCGATGGCTCGCGCGATTTTAGCGACCGCAGCCTCATGAGCCGGAAACTTGTAAGCATGCATGAAGACGATCGCGACCGAGCGATAGCCCTTGGCGAGGAGATCACGCAGCGCCACTTCTGCGGCCTTCTCGTCCAAAACAAGCTCGACGGTGCCGTCGGCAAGCACGCGCTCTCCGATCTCGACGACCTCTTCATAAAGCGCTTCCGGCTTGACGATCTCGGTCGCGAAGATCTTCTTGCGTTCCTGATAGCCGATGCGCAGCGCGTCGCGGAAACCCTTCGTCGTCACCAGGGCAAGACGTTCGCCCTTGCGCTCGAGCAGTGCATTGGTAGCGACCGTCGTGCCCATGCGGACCTCGCCGATCGCCCCCTCGGGAACCGGCTCGCCCTTGCCGAGGCCAAGATGGAGCCGAATGCCGTGCACGGCCGCGTCACGGTAAGCCTCGGGGTTCTCCGAAAGAACCTTGCGGGCATGGAGAGCGCCAGATGGATCGCGCCCGACAACATCGGTAAAGGTACCGCCGCGATCGATCCAGAAATCCCAACGACCCGAAATGTTCTCCGACAAACCCGCCTCCAGCAGCACGACGCCAACAACGATGATAATATATCGATAAATCGTCAACGTTTTGTCGTCAACCCGAATTGGATTGGATACCCAGCGAATTGAGCATGTCTCGGCATTCGCAGTTCTATGGTTACAATCGGGCTAATGGAGCGAATAGGCAATCAAGCAAGAACGACGAGCCTACACGCCGCCGTTCTTGCAGCTTTTCTGCGAATCTAATGTTTGAACCGCCGCTAAGCGCCTTAGCTTTTGGCAGCGTCGATAATCAAGGCAGCAACCTCTACCGGATGCGACGCGAGAGAGGCATGGCTTGCATTGAGCTCGATCTGCTTCACCGGATTCATGCGTGCCGCCATCATCCTCTCATTGTCTGGATGAATCATGCGATCCGCCGTGGACACCTGATAATAGCAGGGTTTCTTCCTCCAAGCCGGGTCGGAAACGGTATTGCCGAAGGTGCTGCCAAGCGGCGCTTTCTGCGTTACGGCCATGACGAGGGCTTCATCCTCCGTCAGATCCTGGCAGAAGCTCTCGCGAAACTTATCCTGCTTGATCCAGAGATAGCCGTCGCTGTCGGGAGCGATGTTTTCAAAGGCGGCCGGAGGCTTTGCCTGGCTGATGCCGCCGGCGCTCTCGCCGGCATCCGGCGCGAAAGCCGCGATATAGACGAGAGCCTTCACATTCGGCAGATCTCCCATTTCGGTGATGACCTTGCCGCCGTAGGAATGTCCGGCAAGGACAACGGGGCCGGAAATTTGCCTGACCATCTGTCGGGTACGTTCGGCATCGTTTGCCAGAGATGTCAGCGGGTTTTCGACCGCGTGCAGATCGTCATAGCCAAGTCGTTTCAGCTCTAGGATAACCTTCGACCAATGAGCCGCCCCACCCCAGAATCCATGCACCAATACGATAGCAGGTTTGTCAGACATTATCTTCCTCCCAGTATCAAAGGACAACAGGCCCCTGGGTGCGGCACCGCGAAAGCGATGTCGTCACTATTGCCTCTCGGCCGGCTTATGCTTTGCCAAGTGCGATCCAGGGGAGTAAAACGATAGGCCTCGGCCCAAGAATACGTCAACTTCTCATTGGTTGCTTAATGTTAATGCAAGCCACCAACGCCGAGTAGACTCTCGACCGCGTGATGATCCCGCGCCAGCTCTTCGGGTGTGCCCTTCCAGGCAAGCCGGCCACGCTCCAGAATGATGACGTCGCTTGCAAAGTCGAGCGCGCTCTGGATGCGCTGCTCGACCAGCAGGATCGTCATGTCGCCCGTCTTGGCGAGCGTGGCGAAGGCGGCCATCAGCTCCTCGCAGATGACCGGGGCAAGTCCTTCCAGCGGCTCGTCCAGAAGCAGGACCGAGGGGCGCCCGAGGATCGTGCGGGCAGTCGACAGCATCTGCTGCTCGCCGCCGGAAAGCTGGCCACCCAGATTGCGGCGGCGCTCCTTCAGGCGCGGGAACATGTCATAGGCCTCTTGCAGGGCGCTCTTCGGACGCGCCTTCAGACCGACGGAGAGATTCTCTTCCACCGTCAGCGTCGGAAAGACATCGCGCGTCTGCGGCACATAGCCAAGGCCCTGATGGGCTCGCCTCGCGCTCGGCAGGCCGGCAATATCTGCAGAGCCAAGCCGGATGCGGCCATCATAGCGGCGAGTCTGGCCGGCAAGCGTTGCAAGCAGCGTGCTCTTGCCCATGCCGTTGCGGCCGAGCACGGCAAGACGGCCACCGGCCGGCACGGAAAAGGAAACTCCTTCCAATACCCGCGTCGGCCCGTAACCGGCCGACAGGTTTTCGACTTCAAGCGGCGTGGCCGGCATTGGCGTAGCTCCCGAGATAGGCTTCGCGCACACGCGCATCCTGTGTCACGTCTTTCGGCGAACCGTCAAAGATGATCGTGCCGGCGGCGAGCACCACCACACGCTTGGCGAAGCGGAAGACGAGATCCATGTCATGCTCGATCATCAGCACGGCGAGATCGGCGGGCAGATCCGCCAGCGCCTGCTCGATGCGGCCAGTATCGCTCTGCGGCACGCCGGCGGCGGGCTCGTCGAGCAACAGCACCTTCGGCTTCAGGGCCATGGCAACGGCAATCTCCAGCAACCGCTGTTGGCCATAGGCGATCTCGCTGACCTTGCGATGCGCAAGGGTCGCAAGACCTAGCGTGCGGAGCAATTCCTCCGTTTCGGCCATGACGTCGGCCATGGACAGAAAATTGCCGAACATGCGGCCGGAACGGCCCGTCCGCTGCAGTACCGCCATGCCGATATGCTCGGCGGGCGTCATATCCTGGAACAGCCGCGTCACCTGGAACGAGCGCACCAGCCCGCGCCTGACACGGCCGATGGCATCGACCTTATTGACGTTGTGTCCAGCGATGCGGACCTCACCGGAATCGGCAGGCAGATTGCCTGTTACGAGGTTGACGAAGCTGGTCTTGCCGGCACCATTCGGGCCGATCAGAGCGACACGATCTCCCGGCGCCATCGACAGGCTGACATTGTTGGTAACAGTCAGACCGCCGAACGCCTTTTTCAGATTGATGACCTCGAAAATAGCGCTCATGTCCTTGCCTCCCGGCGGCGAGCCAGGTAGGCGGCGGCGGTGCCGTAGATCCCCTTGGGCGCGAAGAGGACGACGAGGATGAGAAGAGCGCCGACAAGCGTCAGCCAGTGGAAGGGATTGGCGGCAGAGACGTAATCCTCGAACAGCATGAAGATCAACGTGCCGACGAGCGCGCCAAACAGCGATCCCGTACCCCCGAGCACGAGCATGACCAGTGCTTCGGCAGATTGCGTAAAGGAGAGGCTGTCGAGGCCTACGACCTGCGTCGAGATCGCGGTCAACGCCCCGCCAACGCCGGCAACAGCGCCGGAAATTACATACATCTTGATCAGCGCCATCTTTGGCGAGGCACCCATGGCACGGATGCGCAGCGGGTCCTGGCGAATACCGCGGCAGAGCATGCCAAAGGGCGAGCGCACCAGAATTCGCAGCAGCACGAGCGTAATCAGCAGTAACGCCACGCCATAGATGTAGGCGGTATGCCCATAGAGATCGAATTCGAAGGTGCCGAATAGCGGATCGGCCGATATGCCCGACAAGCCGTCGCTGCCGCCTGTCCAGCTCGATGCCTTGTTGGCGAATTCGTGGAAGAGATAGATCAACGCGATCGATAGCACGAGTTGCGGCAATCCATGCGCTCTGAGGATAACGACGCCGCAGATCAGGCCGGCAACGGCGCCGGCGACGATGCCGGCAAGTGTCATCAGCAGGGGATCGTTGATGCCGTAATGGGCTGACACAATGCCGGCGGCATAGGCGCCCGCGCCGAACAGCGCGGCATGACCGAGGGTCGCGACGCCGCAATAGCCGGTGACGAGATCGAGCGAGAGCACGAGGAGCGCAATCGCGATCAGCCGGGTGAGGAGAGCGAGGTTGTCGGGAAACAGCAGGTAGCCGGCGGCAGCCACCACGACGATGACCGCGACCGCGATCAGGTCCTGTCCGAATGTACGATGTCTGGTCACGGTCGGCGCGGCCTCTCTTTCAAGGGTCAAAGCCATGTTACTTCATTCTCCCGGCAAAGCCGCGCGGGAAGACGCAGACGATGGCAATGACGGCCAGATAGAAGAAGAACTCTCCATATTCCGGCATGAGATAACGGCCGGTCGTATCGATGCACCCGAGAATGAGGCAGGCGAGCAGCGCGCCCGAGATGGAGCCGGCGCCGCCGACGGAGACGACGACGAGGAACGTCACCATGTAGCGCAGTGCATAGTAGGGTTCGACGGGCAGGAGTTCCGCACCCACGACGCCGCCGAAGGCTGCAAGCCCGACGGCAACGGCGAAGCTGACTGCGTAGACCACTTCCGTTCGCACTCCGAGCGCGGCCGCCATTGCGGGATTGTCGACGGAGGCGCGCAGCTTCACGCCGAAGGAGGTTTTCTCAATCGTGTACCACAATGCCAAAGCGACGATGAGGCCACAGACGATCGCGAAGATGCGATGGGTGCCGATGGTCCGAAAGCCGAGATCGACCGAACTTTGCAGGGCCCCGGGCAGCGGTATGGTCTTCAGGGTCGGGCCGAAGACATAGTTGGCAATGCCGATGATGCAGAAGGTGATGCCGATCGTCATCAGCACCTGTGTCAGCTCCGGCGCACCGTAGATGCGCCGATAGAGCAACCGCTCGATCGGAATGGATATGATGACCGTGCCGACGACGGCCAGGAGAACCGCCGCGCCATAGCCCAGTCCCAGGTCGCGCGCCGCATAGGACGCGATGTAGCCGCCGATCATAGCAAAGGCGCCATGGGCGAGATTGACGACGCGCATCAGACCCATGGTGACGGACAGGCCGATGGAGATGACGAACAGCACCATGCCGTAAGCGAGGGCATCGACTGCTATGCTGAGCACGGTTTGCATTGATATTGCTGGTCCGGTTGTTGTTGCGCGGCCGCTGTCGTCACGCGCCTGAACGGCAGCTCCCGCTCAGGCGTGTGACATTCAGGAGCGCTTACTTCGCGGCGGCAAGGCCGGGATCGCCCTGCTTTTCGAAGGTCTGGATTTCCTTGTTATAGTACTTGCCATCGCTGCCCTTGGCGACTTCGCGCAGATAGATGTTCTGCGTGATGTGCCGGCTTTCCGCGTCGATGGTGACCGGCCCGCGCGGGCTGACCCAGGACAGGCCCTTCACGGCGTCGACAGCCTTCTGCGCATCCTGCTTGCCGCCGGTCGCCTCGATCATCTTATAGATGACGTGCATGCCGTCGAAAGCGCCGACGGCCGGGAAGGTCAGCTCGGCCGGGTTGCCGATCGCCTTGTCGGCGGCGGCAACGAAGGCCTTGTTTTCGGGCGAGTCATGCGAAATCGCATAGTGGAAGGTCGTTTGCATGCCGAGCGCCGCGTCGCCAAGCGCCGGCAAATCGGATTCCTGCGTGAGGTCGCCAGGCGCGAAGAGCTTGATGCCGGCCGACTTCAGGCCATTTTCGTTGTAAGCCTTGACGAAACCAAGGGTCGTCGGACCGGACGGCAGGAAGGCGAAGACGCCCTGCGCGCCGGAATCCTTGATACGCTGCATGATCGGGCTGAAGTCGTTGGTCGACAGCGGCATGCGGATCGCCTGGACAACTTCGCCGCCCTGCTTCTCGAAGCCAGCCTTAAAGGCATTTTCAGCATCGACGCCCGGACCGTAATCGCTGACGACGGAGATGACCTTCTTCACGCCGGCGTCATAGGCGACCTTGGCGATCGGCGTCGAGGTCTGCCAGGTGGTAAAGGAGGTGCGCACGACGAGCGGGCTCTTGGTGACGATCGCCGAGGTCGCGGCATTGAAGATCACCATCGGCACGTTCGCCTGCTTGAGGATCGGCGTCACGGCCATCGCGTCCGGCGTGAAATAGAAGCCGGCGAGATACTGAACCTTTTCCTTGACCACGAGCTCCTGGGCCAGCGCCTTCGACTGTGCGGGATCGGCCTGCGGCACATCGCGGTAGATCACCTCCACCTCGTCATTGCCGACCTTCTTGCCATTGATCGCCATATAGGCGTCGATACCGGCCTTGAAATTCTTGCCCTGCAATGCGAAGGGGCCGGAAAACGGACCGATGACACCGACTTTGATGGTATCGGCATAGGCCGCGCCGCCAAGAGCAACAGCCGCGATGGCGGCCAAGACAAACCGTTTCATTCTTTCTCCTCCCAGCGGCTGTTTCTTGTGCCGCCCTTGATCGTTTAATTCCTGATCACCCCCAATTTCTCATAGGAAATGGTGATGTAAAATGAAATAAAGCCTTCCATCCATATTCATTTGGTTATGAATATCGACTGATACCTACTCCGTTGTCGTTCCCAGACGCTTGACCGAGCCGATCAATTGCAGGGCATGGCGAAGCGACGCCGCCGTTGCCACGACCATAGGCGGCAATAGCAGCCATTCCAATGTCCAGGCGGCGCCCGAACGTTCCTGCTCGTGCACGAGCGACTGATGGATGCCCGAAAGCTGCACCGCATTGAAACGGGCGAGCGTGACCAGCGTCTCGGCGGCAACCGGATTCTGTTTATGCGGCATGGCCGACGAGCCCCCGCCGCCGGCAAGCTCAATCTCGTCGCCCGCCTGCGCCAGCAGCGCCACATCCTGACCGATCTTGCCGAGACTGCCCGAGATCATCGAAAGCAATCCGGCCAGTTCGGCTATGCGCGCCCTCTGGCTTTGCCATTGCGGCTCATCCGTCAGGCCGAGCGCCTGCGCCAGCGAGCTCCTGATTTCGGCCGCTTGTGGCCCGAATTTTTCGAGCGTACCGGCTGCGCCGCCGAACTGCAGCGGGAAGGTCTCCTGCGTCAGCCGATCCCGATATTGATCGAGCGGGTGGCGCCATGCCCGTAGGCGATCAGATACGGTGATCGCGATCGCCGCCTGCATCCGGGTGTGGCCCATGAGCCTGTTCGATCCGAAACGCTCATCCAGTTTGGCAAGCGCGGACGAAACGGCGAAGAGACGGCCGCTCAGGATAAACGTCGCAGCCTTCAGCCGCATCATCAAGCTGGTGTCGATGATATCCTGGCTGGTGGCGCCGAAATGCACGTGCCTGCCCGCATCGTCGCCAATTGCCTTGCGCAGCTGCCTGACAAGATCAGGCACGACAACGCCATCCGACGTTGTTGCCGTCTTTAAACTCTGCAGATCCGGCTCGAAATCCGCGCAAACGTCGGCGATATGCTCCGCCGCCGCCTGCGGGATCACCCCGTGCTGCGCCTCGACCTTTGCAAGCGCCGCTTCAAAGGCAAGCATCGAACGAACATCGACCTTGGCGGAGAAATAAGCGGCAATCTCCTCGTCACCGAGAAGGCCTGACAGAAAGGGATGGTCGAAGGGAGAAACGCTCATGATCTATATATCGAGGAAAACAGTTTCCTTGTCGCCCTGCAAATGGACATCGAAGGTGTAGACCGAGCCTTCCTTGGCTGCAATCAGGGTCGCGACGCGATCCCTATGCTCGATGCGCGCAAGCAAAGGGTCTTCCGCGTTCGCGGCGGTCTCTTCCGGAAAATACATGCGCGTGTGCAAGCCGATATTGATGCCGCGCGCCACGATCCAGAAGGTGATATGCGGCGCCATCTTGCGGCCATCCTTGAAGGGGACGCGGCCGGGCTTGATCGTCTCGAAACGGAAAACGCCGTCGGTCGAATTCGTCGGACAACGGCCCCAGCCGGTAAAGTTCGGATCGGCGGTACCACGCAGTTCCGACGGGCTGTTGTAAAGCCCGGCGCTGTCGGCCTGCCAGATCTCGAGAACGGCATCCTTGACCGGCGCTCCGCCGCCATCGAGGACCCTGCCCGTCACGGTGATGCGCTCGCCAAGTGTCTTGTCGTTGACCATGGCGGAGCCGAGATCGCTCTCGTAGACGCCGCCGATCTCGCTATAGTTTGGCGTGAGGCCGATATGGACGTAAGGGCCTGCCGTCTGCGACGGCGTTTCCTTGAGATAGCCGAGTTCCTGTACCATCAATTGCCCTCCAGCCGGTTTTCGAACAGGGTCGAACGGCGACCGCGCAACACGATATCGAATTTATAGGCGCGGGCATCCATCGGGATCGTATTGCCCCAATCGAGCGGCGCAATCAGCTGCTCGATCGCCTCTCTGTCGGGGATCGTGCCGACGATCGGACATTTCCAGATCATCGGGTCACCCTCGAAATACATCTGCGTAATCAGCCGCTGCGCAAAGCCATGGCCGAAGACGGAGAAGTGAATATGAGCCGGCCGCCAGTCGTTGACGCCGTTCGGCCAGGGATAGGCGCCGGGACGGACGGTACGGAAAGCGTAATGCCCTCCGTCATCGGTGATGGCGCGGCCGCAGCCGCCGAAATTCGGGTCGATGGCGGCCAGATAGGTTTCCTTCTTGTGGCGGTAACGCCCGCCGGCATTGGCCTGCCAGAATTCGAGCAGGGCACCCGGAACAGGCCGTCCGCGCTCGTCGAGCACGCGGCCATGCACGATGATCCGCTCGCCGATGGCGCTTTCACCGGGCTTGGCGAAATTGTGGATCAGGTCGTTGTCGAGCTCGTTCAATATGGAATGGCCGAACACCGGTCCAGTGATCTCGGAGATCGTGCCGTCGAGCGAGAGCAATGCCCGCTGTGGGGACCGCAGGACCGAGGTCTTGTAGCCCGGCGCAAAGGCCGGCGGATGCCAGGCTCGATCTCTCGCAAAAAAGGCGCCCGTCTCGGGCTTGCTGTTGCTTCTATCGGACATGTCTGCCTCGCTTCATGCCGCCCTTTCGGCGTCCATCTGTTCAAAAACCTGCTTGGCGATCTTGATCGCGTGGTTGGCCGCCGGCACGCCGGCATAGATCGCCACATGCAGGAGCGCCTCGCAGATATCGTCGCGCGTAGCACCGGTGTTGCGCGTCGCGCGCACATGCATCGCCACCTCATCGTCCTGTCCGAGCGCTGCCAACAGCGCGATCGTCACGATGGAGCGCTCTCGGCGGGTGAGCGTCGGGCGTGACCAGACATGCCCCCAGGCTGCCTCGGTAATCAGCTCCTGGAAAGGCTGGTCGAACTCCGTCACGCCCTGTTGGGCACGATCGACATGGCTGTCGCCGAGCACGGCACGGCGCGTCGCCATGCCCTGCAGATAACGCTCGGACGGCGTGGCATTTTCATTCATGGGGCTTGTTCTCCACGCAGGACGACGTCGATGAAGGCACGGATGACTTCGGTCAACGCCTCGGGTTGCTCGACGCAGGGGATATGCCCTGCGTCCTTAATCACTTCATAGCGCGCATTCGGAATGAGCTTTGCCGTCGAGAGCACCAGCTCGGGCGGGGTCGAGCCGTCCTGATCGCCGACAATGCAGACGGTGGGCACGGCAATCTTGCCAGCGGCCTCGGTCAGATCGGCATCGCGAAGCGCGGCACATGTTGCGGCATAACCTGCGGCAGGCTGACGTGTCAGCATGTTGCAATAGCCAGCGAATGCGATGTTTTCCGGACGGCGGAAGGCGGGCGTGAACCAGCGCTCCATGACGGCATCGAGAATGGATTCGATGCCATGAGCTTCGACCTGTGCGATGCGGGCATTCCAGCTCTCGGCCGTGCCGATCTTGTGGGCAGTGTCGCAGAGGATCAGCGCCCGCACCAGATCCGGGCGCCGCTGATAGAGCGATTGCGCGATCAAACCGCCGACCGAAAGTCCGCAAATGATCGCATTCTTGACAGAGAGGAAGTCGAGCAGGCCGGCAAGATCGGTTGCATGATCCTCGATGGAATAGGGCATCTGGCCGAGGTCGGAGAGGCCATGGCCGCGCTTGTCGTAGAGCACGATGGCGAAATCGCCGGCAAGACGCACAATCACATCGCGCCAGATCCTGAAATCGGTACCCAGCGAATTGGCAAAGACAAGAACCGGCTTGTCGGCGGGGCCACCAATGATCTGGTAGTGGATCGTGACGTCGTTGATGCGGGCAAACTGCACTGGAAATCTCCTCGGGCGTGAGATTGGATGTATAATCTGGTTAGGTAAAATGATATTTCTGCGCTCTGCGATAACTCTGTGGTTATGAATTGTTATGCTCGACGCACGCATCAAATTCCGTCATCTGCAGACCTTTGTCGAGGTTGCGCGCCAGAAAAGCGTGATCAAGGCGGCCGGCCTGCTGAATGTCAGCCAGCCGGCGGTCACCAAGACGATCCGCGAACTGGAAGATGCGCTCGGCGTCGCCGTCTTCGAACGCGACGGGCGCGGCATCCGCATCACCCGCTACGGCGAAGTCTTTCTGCGTCATGCCGGCGCGGCCCTCACGGCCCTCAGGCAGGGTCTCGATTCCGTCTCGCAGGAGCGCTCCGGCGAAGCGCCGCCGATCCGCGTCGGCGCGCTGCCGACGGTTTCGACGCGGATCATGCCGCGGGCGATGGAATTGTTTCTGAAGGAGGAGACCTGGAGCCGTATCAAGATCGTGACAGGCGAAAACGCCGTCCTTCTCGAGCAGCTTCGCGTCGGCGATCTCGATCTCGTTGTCGGGCGGCTTGCAAGCCCGGAAAACATGACCGGCTTTTCCTTCGAGCACCTCTATTCCGAGCAAGTGGTCTTCGCCGTCAGGGCGGGACATCCGTTGCTTTCCTCCCGGCAATCGCTGTTTTCGGATCTCAACCGCTACACAATACTGCTGCCGACGCGCGGTTCGATCATCCGTCCTTTCGTCGAGAGCTTTCTGATCGCCAATGGCGCCGGCGGACTGCCCAACGAGATCGAGACGGTTTCCGACTCCTTCGGCCGCGCCTTCGTGCGTGCCAGCGACGCCATCTGGATCATCTCGGCCGGCGTGGTTGCCGGCGATGTCGATGACGGATTGCTGGCATTGCTGCCGATCGACACCAGCGAGACGAAGGGACCGGTTGGATTGACCATGCGCACCGACGCCATCCCCACCCTTCCCCTGTCGATTCTGATCCAGACGATCCGGGAAGCGGCAGGCGAGGTCGCGAGGAAACTCTAAAGCCGGCTCACAACGGCAGGCCGACATAATTTTCGGCAAGCGCTGTCGAAGCCGCGCGCGAATGGGTGAGATAATCGAGCTCGGCTTCCTGGATCTTCTGGTCGAAATCGTTGGTATCGGGAAAGCGATGCATCATCGTCGTCATCCACCAGGAGAAGCGCACTGCCTTCCAGACCCTGGCAAGCGCGCGAGCGGAATAGGCTTCCAGCGCGGCATTGGAGTGATCCTGATAATGTTCGGCGAGACCCGAAAACAGGTAATGCACGTCGCTCGCTGCCAGATTAAGCCCCTTCGCGCCGGTCGGCGGCACGATATGCGCGGCATCGCCGACGAGGAAGAGACGGCCGAAGCGCATGGGTTCGGCCACGAAGGAACGCAGCGGCGCGATCGATTTTTCGAAAGATGGCGCCGTGACCAAAGTCTCAGCATGGTGGGTCGGCAGCCGGCGGCGCAACTCGTCCCAGAAGCGGTCATCACTCCAGTCCTCAACCTTCTCGTCGAGCGGACACTGGATATAATAGCGGCTGCGCGTCATCGATCGCATCGAGCATAACGCGAAGCCGCGGGGATGGTTGGCATAGATCAGCTCGTGATTGACGGGTTCCACTTCCGCCAACACGCCAAGCCAGCCGAAGGGATAGACCTTCTCGAAAGTGCGGATCGCCTTTTCCGGAGCCGATTTGCGGCTGACGCCATGAAAGCCGTCGCAGCCGGCGATGAAGTCGCAATCGATGCGATGAGAAACGCCGTCCTTCTCGTAGGTCAGATAGGGCGCATCGCCGTCGAAATCATGCGGCTGGACATTGCCCGCATCGTAGATGGTCAGAGCGCCACGCTCTTCGCGGCGTGCCATCAGGTCGCGGGTCATCTCCGTCTGGCCGTAGATAACGACCCGCTTGCCACCCGTCAGGCCGTGAAGGTCAATGCGGTGATCGCGGCCGTCGAAGGCAAGCGAGAAGCCGTCATGCGGCAAGCCTTCCGCATGCAGGCGGGCGCTCGCCTTCGCCTCGTCCAGCAAGCGGACGGTGCCTTCCTCAAGAACCCCGGCACGCACGCGGCCGAGGATATAATCCTTGCCGACGCGATCGAGGATGACATTGTCGATGCCGGCCTCCGTCAGCAACTGGCCGAGCAGCAGCCCGGACGGTCCTGAACCGATAATGGCGACTTGGGTGCGCATCTCATCCTCCCATGCGTGATCTTGTTTCAAGTCTCTTCGGCGCATGGCAAATCCGCAATGGACATTTCGGTCATGAAATTGCACAAATCGAACATGGCGAAGGAGGAGAGCCATGACGAAGACTGTGCCGACCTATGAGCTCTACGGAGAAAACACCGGCCGAAAGCCAGATTTCTGGCTGCATTGCGAGACTATTCCCTCCCGCAGCAGCCTCCATCACTGGGAAATCCGCCCACATCGGCATGAGAGCTTCTTTCAGATCTTGTACATAGACGCCGGCTCGGGCGACGCCGTCTTCGACGGAGTTCCCCATGCCATCACCCCGCCGGCCGTCATTACCGTGCCGCCGCATCTCAACCACGGCTTTCGCTTTTCGCGCGATATAGACGGTTTCGTCATCACGGTGCTGATCTCTCATCTGAAGGCCTCTCCGGGCGATCGCAGCCGGCTGGGCGCATGGCTTGCCGATCCGCACCTGACCTTGCTCGACACCCGCGGCGAAGACGCGGCTCACGTAGCCAGCACGCTAAAACGCCTGGGCGAAGAATTTGCCAGCAACCGCAACGGCCGCAACGACCTGCTCGACGCCTATCTGACCTCGGCCCTGTTGCTCACGGCACGCATTGCCCAGAAAGCCGATGAGAGTTCCACCCCGGGCGACGAGAGCGAGCGTCGGATGGAAATGCTGCAAGGCCTTATCCAGCGCCACTTCCGTTCACACAAGCCGGCCGCCTTCTATGCCGAAAGCCTTGGCATCTCACCCGCCCATCTCAGCCGTATCGTTCGCAGCCGGACGGGACATGGCGCACACGAGCTGATTACCCGCAAGCTGCTGGATGAAGCCAAGCGCGAACTGGTCTTCACCTTCGCGACCGTCCAGGAAATCAGCTACCGCCTCGGCTTCGCCGATCCCGCCTATTTCTCGCGCTTCTTCGTCAAGCAGACCAGTCAGACGCCCCGCGCCTGGCGCATCGAGGAGCGGGAGAGGCTCGGGGTGTGACGGTTAAGGCAGTACCAGCCGCAGCGCTTTCTGCGTCTCCTTCAACAGCGGCAGAAAGCGCTCCGCCATGTCCGCGGCGGCGACATAGGCGGCCGGTGCGCCGATATTGATCGCGGCAACAGTCTGTCCGCGATCGTTTTCGACCGGCACGGCAATTGAGCATAAGCCGATTTCCAGTTCCTGATCGATGACGGCATATCCCTGCTCCCTCACCAGGCGGAATTCGGCCATCAGTTCCTCCGGATCAGTCTTGGTATTCGGTGTGTTCGCCTTGAGCTCGGTCCGTTCAAGCACCGAACGCGCCTCGCCTTCCGGCAAGGCGGCAAGCAACACGCGGCCCATCGAGGCGCAGAAGGCCGGCAGGCGGCTGCCGGGTGTCAGGTTGATCGACATCACCCGACGCTGCGAGGCGCGGGCGATATAGACCACTTCCGTTCCGTCGAGCACCGAAGCCGAAGCATTCTGCCCGGCGCGCTCGGCCAGCTGATCGAGATGCGGCTGGATGATGATCGGCAGCGGCGTCGCGGCGAGATAGGCATGACCGAGCCTGAGGATCTTCGGCGTCAGCGTGAAGAACTTTCCATCATAGATGGCATAGCCGAGCTCGGAGAGCGTCAGCAGCGAGCGGCGCACGGTGGCACGGTCGAGCCCGGTCAGCTTCGATGCCTCGGCGATCGTCAGTCGCCGCTGCGTTTCGCCGAAAGCCTCGATGACTTTCAATCCCTTGGCAAAGCCGCTGACAAAATCCGTTTCGCGCATCGCAGATCCTCAGTTCGCTCTCATTTTGTGCGATATATGAACAAAAATCAAATATCGCACAAAATGATTGCCGTCCAGCCCATGCTGATCTATTCGAGGAGAAGAGGACGGGTCGTCTCAATCCGCCCGCAATGGCAAACGGGAGAATCCGTATGGACAAGACAATCGCAAGCACGGCAGCTGCCGTCTCTGATATCGGCGATGGTGCGACCGTCATGATCGGCGGTTTTGGTGGCTCCGGTGCACCGATCGAGTTGATCCACGCGCTGATCGACAAAGGCCCGAAGAACCTGACCGTCATCAACAACAATGCCGGCAATGGTCGCATCGGCATCGCCGCCATGATCGATGCGGGCATGGTCAAGAAGATGATCTGCTCCTTCCCACGCTCATCCGATCCGCGCGCCTTCACCGACCGCTATCTGGCCGGCGAAATCGAGCTTGAACTGGTACCGCAGGGGACACTGGCCGAACGCATCCGCGCTGGTGGCGCCGGCATTCCGGCCTTCTACACGCCAACGGCCTATGGCACCGAACTTGCCAACGGCAAGGTCATCGCGGAATTCGACGGCCGCCACTATGTTCAGGAACGCTGGCTCAAGGCCGATTTCGCCATCGTCAAGGCTCAAGTCGGCGATGTGCAGGGCAATCTCATCTACAACAAGGCCGGTCGCAACTTTAATCCGCTGATGTGCATGGCCGCGGCCAGGACGATCGCGCAGGTCTCGAGGATCGTCGCGGCAGGCGAGCTCGATCCCGAGCATATCGTCACCCCCGGAATCTTCGTCAACGGCGTCGTGGAAGTCGCCGATCCCCAGCAGGAAGAAAACCTCATTCGAGCCGGAGTGGCATACGCATGACCATCGACACACGCGAAGACATCAAGCTCTCCAACGCCCAGATCGCCTGGCGCGCGGCTCAGGATATCCAGGATGGCGCCTATGTGAATCTTGGCATCGGCTTTCCGGAAATGGTCGCCCGCTATCAGCCTCCGGGCCGCCAGGCGATCTTCCACACCGAAAACGGCATCCTGAATTTCGGCGAGCCGCCGGCGGAAGGCGAGGAAGATTGGGACCTGATCAATGCCGGCAAGAAGGCCGTCACGCTGAAGCCGGGCGCCTCCTTCTTCCACCACGCCGATAGCTTCGCCATGGTGCGCGGCGGTCATCTGGATGTCGCGATCCTCGGCGCCTATCAGGTGGCGCAGAATGGCGATCTCGCCAACTGGCGTGTCGGTTCCAAGGGCGTGCCCGCCGTCGGCGGGGCCATGGACCTGGTGCACGGTGCCAAGCAGGTTTTCGTCATCACCGAACATGTGACCAAGGACGGCAAGCCGAAACTGGTGGAGGCCTGTACCTTTCCGCTGACCGGCGTCGGCTGCATCACCCGAATTTATACGAGCCATGCGGTCATCGACATCGCCAAGCAAGGTTTCGTCGTTCGCGAAAAACTCGTCGGCATGACAATGGACGAGCTGCAAGCAATGACCGGTGCTCCGCTCCATACCGACGGTCCCGTTGCCGAACTCGTCGTGCCGACGCTCTAAAGTGTGTCGCGATCTTCCAGATTTGCCCGATATGCTTTAAGCTTATAATATTTCGCAGGTCGCTATCGCAAAACTGCCGCAGATTTTTGCGCGACATGCATGAGGGAGAAAACCATGACCGACGCTTTCATCTGTGACTACATCCGCACCCCGATCGGCCGCTTTGGCGGATCGCTCTCCTCCGTCCGCGCCGACGACCTCGGCGCTGTGCCGCTGAAGGCACTGATCGAGCGCAACGGCTCGGTCGATTGGGAAGCGATCGACGATGTGATCTATGGCTGCGCCAACCAGGCAGGCGAGGACAATCGCAACGTCGCGCGCATGGCAAGCCTGCTTGCCGGCCTGCCTATTGCAGTGCCGGGCACGACGATCAACCGGCTCTGCGGCTCGGGCATGGATGCCGTCATCGCCGCAGCTCGTGCCATCCGCGCCGGCGAGGCCGATATCATGATCGCCGGCGGCGTCGAGAGCATGTCGCGGGCCCCCTTCGTCATTCCCAAGGCCGACAGTGCTTTTTCGCGCAATGCCGAAATCTACGACACCACCATCGGCTGGCGCTTCATCAACCCCGTCATGAAGAAGCAATACGGCGTCGATTCCATGCCGGAGACCGGCGAGAACGTCGCTGAAGACTATAAGGTCAGCCGCGAGGACCAGGACGCCTTTGCCGTTCGTTCGCAGGCAAAGGCAGCAGCCGCGCAGGAAAACGGCCGGCTCGCCAAGGAAATCACCTCGGTCACGATCCCTCAGCGCAAGGGCGACCCGGTTGTCGTCGGCAAGGACGAGCATCCGCGCGCAACGTCGATGGAAGCGCTTGCCAAGCTCGGCACTCCCTTCAAGAAGGAAGGCGGCACGGTAACGGCCGGCAATGCCTCCGGCGTCAATGACGGCGCTGCCGCGCTCATCATCGCCTCCGAAGCAGCAGCCAAAAGATACGGCCTGACGCCGATCGCCCGCATCCTTGGCGGCGCTGCCGCAGGTGTCCCTCCACGCATCATGGGCATCGGCCCGGTTCCGGCCTCGCGCAAGCTCATGGCCCGGCTCGGCATGCGCCAGGAACAGTTCGACGTCATCGAACTCAACGAGGCCTTTGCCTCGCAGGGGCTTGCCGTGCTGCGCGAGCTCGGCATTGCCGATGACGACGCCCGCGTGAACCGCAATGGCGGCGCGATCGCGCTTGGCCACCCTCTCGGCATGTCGGGCGCCCGCATCACCGGTACCGCCGCGCTCGAGCTGAAGGAAACCGGCGGCCGCTACTCGCTGTCGACCATGTGCATCGGCGTCGGCCAGGGTATTGCCATCGCGCTGGAGCGCGTCTGATCGTTTCGAGCTATCATGGCCCGCCACCCATGCGGTGGCGGGCCATTTTTGCCTCAAACTCTATCCCGAGAACCAAATAAGGCGGCAACGACCCATCTGATCGGGAACGGCGGACGCTCTGGCGCGTTTTCCTGCTACTCAGTGGGATCGATCCATGCCGTCACGCCAGAATTTTATAAGATCATTTCCATCAAACGCCCTTATCATTGTCATTGCCATCATCCTGTCCTCGTCGATTGCATCGTCCGCCTTCGCGGCTGAAGGGCAGAAAGCCAGCCATCCCTCCGAAGGGCTGTTCCTGATCCAGATCGTTCTGCTCGTCGTGTCGGGCAGGCTGCTCGGCGAATTCATGGTGCGCATCGGCCAGCCGTCGATCATGGGTCAGATCATTGCCGGCATCATGCTCGGCCCCTCCTTGTTCGGCCTGGCGTTTCCGCAGGCGCAGGCAAGCCTTTTCCCTTCCAACGAGGCGCAGAGGAGCATGGCCGATGCGGTCGGTCAGCTCGGCATCCTCTTTCTCCTGCTGCTCGCGGGCATGGAAACCGATCTGGGTCTAGCAAGACGGCTGCGCAAATCCGCCGCCGGCGTGTCGCTGGCGGGCATCGTCATCCCATTTGCGGCCGGCTTCGCCCTCGGCGAGTTCATACCGAGCGCCTTGCTTCCAGATCCTGAGAAGCGGCTGGTCACGTCCCTCTTTCTCGGCACCGCGCTCTCCATCTCATCGGTCAAGATCGTCGCCTCCGTCGTCCGCGAGATGGACTTCATGCGGCGAAACATCGGCCAGCTGATCGTTGCCTCCGCCATCATCGACGATACCGTGGGCTGGGTCATCATCGCCATAACCTTCGGCCTGGCCGAAAAAGGGACCGTAGATCTTGCGACGTTGTCGACAAGCGTCATCGGCACGCTCGCCTTCATGGCCGTCAGCTTCACCGTCGGCCGCCGGATCGTCTTCGAGATCATCCGCTGGACCAACGACAATTTCCGTAGCGACCTGCCAGTGCTCAGTGCCATCATCGCGATCATGGGCACGATGGCGATCATCACCAATCTCATCGGCGTCCATACCGTGCTCGGCGCTTTCGTAGCGGGCATTCTTGTCGGCGAATCGCCGATCCTGACGCGCCAGATCGATGTGCAGCTTCGTGCGCTGACAACGGCGTTGTTCATGCCCGTCTTCTTCGGGCTCACCGGCCTGCAAACCGATCTGACCGTGCTTGTCGATCCCTCGATATTGTTGCTGACGGCTGCCGTCGTCGTCATAGCGAGCATCGGCAAATTCGGCGGAGCTTTCGCCGCCGCCAAGATCAGCGGCTATACAAGATCGGAGGCTCTGGCGCTCGGCTGCGGCATGAACGCCAGAGGTTCGACCGAGGTTATCGTGGCGACCATAGGCCTGTCCGTCGGCGTGCTGGACGAGAAGCTTTTCTCCGTCATCGTCGCCATGGCCGTCATCACCACGATGGCGATGCCGCCGACGCTTCGCTGGGCGCTCGCCCGCCTGCCGTTGCGCGAGGAGGAACGCGACCGTCTCGAGCGCGAGGAGTTCGAAAACGAAAGCTTTCTCGGAAATTTCGAACGCATCCTGTTGACCGTCGACGCCTCGCGCAGCAGCCGCCTTGCGACCTGGATCGCCGCCTTCTTCGCCGTGACGCGAAAGATGCCGGTTACCGTTCTCGACGTGCGGGAACAGCAAAGTGCAGAGAAGGAACCCGCGACGGCAAGCCCCACCGCCCAACCTTCGCAACCGCCGGTCAAAACTATCGCTCAGGATCTACGCCAATGCGCAACGGATCTGCTGTCGTCGGCTTCGCCCGATGCCGACTTCGCCAGCGAAAGCGACATCCACATCACCGTGCGGGAGAGAAACGGCGAACTCGAAACCGTGCTCGGCGACATATCGAGCACCGGTCACGATCTCCTCTTTGCCGGGGTCGAACCATCCATGGGCGATGACGGTCGTTTCAGCGAAAATCTGCAAATCATCACATCCGCCTTCAAGGGCACCTCCGCCATCGTGACAGCACGCGGCCCGCTTCCAGATCGCCCTCAGGATCTGAGGATCTTGCTGCCCGTCAGCGGCACGGAGCGCTCCATCCGGGCCGCCGAATTCGGGCTCGCCATCGCCAAGGCGGCCGGAGCCCATTGTGCGCTGCTGCTGATCGTGGAGCCCCGGCAAGTCAGAGCTATTCCGCGTATCAGCGATCGCGGCAACGACCATCTCGATATTCTCAAAAAGGTTAGCGCAATCGCCGACTATTATGGCGTCGAAGTCGAAAAGGTGGTGCAGCAGGGGCCGTCACCGGAACTGTCGATCCTGCGCCATGCACGCGGCGGCAAATATAACCTGATCGTGCTCGGCGTCAGCAAGCGGGCGAGCGGCAGCCTCTCTTACGGCAGCGTGGCCGACACGCTGCTGCAGGCGGCCGACAGATCCTGCATTTTCATCGAGACCGACCTCGCCGCCTCCCAGGCAATTCGTGAATAGGCAGGTCTGTCAGAACTGGATCAGCCACGAGATGGATCAACGGAATCAATAAAGGCATCAATGCTATTCATTTCTCCAATGCCGATCACTAAGCCATACTTACCAACAGTCAGTATGATTTGACCGAGCGCCCCGATGTCAGAACTTGCCCTTTCGCGTGACCATGAAGAAGCCGATACGCGGGAGGGATGGAAAGTCGTGGCCGCCACGCATGTGCTGACGGCCGTGACGTTCGGAGGCGCCTATTCCTTCTCCGCCACCCTACCGGGGCTCGCTGCAGAGTTCAGCGCCTCTCGCGGCGAGATCGCCCTCGTCTTCTCCATTTCCGCATTCCTCTTCTATTCCCTTGGCGCGATTGCCGGGCCGCTCGCCGATAGATGGTCGCCACGCAACCTGAATCTTCTGGGGCTCGCGGCCATGATCCTTGGCTACATCGGTGCCAGTCGGGCCGGATCACTCTTGTCGCTTTATATCTGGTACGGCTTCGGCGTCGGGTTCGGGATCGGGCTGTCTTACGTGCCGGCCCTTGGCGCTGTGCAATCCTGGTTTGTTCGCAAGCGAAGCCTGGCGTCAGGTATCGCCACGGCCGGGATCGGCCTTGGCACGCTGATCCTGCCTTTTGCCGTTGGGCAAGCCCTGCCATCGATCGGCTGGCGGGGATGCTTCATCGCACTTGCATGCATCGTCGCGGGCTTTGGATTGCCCGCCGCAATGCTCATGCGGAAAAGGCGCGACAATAACCAGATATCCTCGAACAGCGGTGCAAATGCTTCCGTAATATGGCGGGACAGCCGGTTCTATCTTTTCTATCTCGTGCTCATTCTGTCGTCGTTTTGCACCTTTATCCCTTATGTCCATATCGTTGCTGCTGCCCAGGACCTCGGTCTTTCCATTCAGGACGGAACCACTCTTGTCGGCCTTATCGGCGTCGGCAACGTCATCGGCCGGTTTTTCCTGGCTGGCCTTGGCGATCGCCTTGGGCGCCGCCGGCTGCTGGCATCACTGACATTCGCCGTCGCCGCCTCCTTTGCTCTGTGGGCAACGGCATCGGGCATGGTCCAGCTGGCATTGTTCGCACTGACATTCGGTATGAGCTATGGCGGCTGTGTCGGCCTTTATCCCGCCGTCGCAGCCGATCTGTTCGGCACGCGCAATATCGGTGCTGTTATCGGCTATCTCTATACGGCGGTGGGTATTGCAGCCTTGATCGGCCCCACGGGCGCAGGCTTCATTTTCGACCACACCGGCAGCTATTTTGGCCCGATAGTCGCAAGCGGCCTGGCCGCGCTCCTGGCAGGCTTCTTGGCACTGCGTCTTGGACCCAAATAGCGCAGATTGTCGACCGCCAATTCTAAAGCAGAGATGCTGTCACCTACAGCTGGGCTGCGATCGCCGCCTTGTCGACGACGGACCAGACATTGCGAATTCGCCTGTCCAGAAACTCGTAGAAGACGTTCTCAGTAAACCACACCTTCCTGCCGTTCACCGCCATGCCGAACAACATTCCCGTCGGCGTGCAATCAAAATGCAGGCGACTTGCCACATGCGGCGGTCCGCAGATCAGCAAAGCGATATTGAAATGGAGATCGGGAATGGCGCGAAAATCGCCTTCGAGCATGTCTCGATAGCCTGACAGCCCAACATAGCCGCCATTGTAGTGCACGTCCTCGTGGACGAAGTTAGCGAGATTCGGCCAGTCCTGCGCGTTCAGGCAGGCAATATAGCCTCGATAAATCTCGACAAGATGGACGTCTGCCATTCTCATCGCCCTCGGCCTGGTGACGGTCAGTTCTTCAGGCTGACGCCTGCAGACGGCGGCGCCCCTGATGCATCATGGCAATCGGATGCTTGAGGGGCGGTGCCGGACGGCCGATATGGTACCCCTGAACGGCGTCGATGCCAAAGGACTTGACGAGGTCGAGCTGCTCTTCGTCCTCCACGCCCTCGACCAGGATGCGGTGCCCGCGATTGCGCACCAACCCGATGATATCCTCCAGAAGGACCTTCGCGCCATCGCTGTTTGCGGCATCATGTAGGAATGATTTATCGATCTTGACGGTTTCGAATTCCATCAGGCGGAGCCATGACAGACCGGCAAAGCCTGTGCCGAAATCGTCCAGCCAGAATTTGATGCCGAGCTTCTTCAGATCCTGAATGCTGTCGAGAACATCGGGGCGTATCTCCATGTCGACACCCTCGGTGATCTCGAATGCGATCCTGTGGCCGGAAACGCCGGTTTCCGCCAGAATGGTGGCCACCTGCGCGGCGAAACCAGGTGCACGCAGCTGGATCGGGGAGACATTGATGCTGACCGTATCGACGATATCGCGGGTCAGCAGGTCGCAGCATGCTCTTCTGATCGCCCAATAGCCGAGCTCCATAATGGCGCCTGTACGCTCCGCGATCGGGATAAAGACTGCCGGTGAAGCATTCGACCCATCCAGCAATTGCAGACGCATCAGCGCCTCATAGGCGCCGATCTCTCCTGTCTGGAGATATAGGATCGGTTGATAGACCAGCGAGACGAGGTTTTGCTGGATGGCAATCTTCAGAATGGCAGCTATGTTTTCACTCGCATCGCCGCCAGGCAATTCGTTCGGATCGAAGATCCTTGCGCAGTTGCGGCCGCTGGCCTTTGCGGAATAGAGAGCGCGGTCAGCTTCGTTGATCACGTTCTCCAACTTTGCGCCGGCGACATCTCTCGTAACGGTCGCTCCGACGCTCACCGTCACATGACGGAAACCGTCGAGACGTTGCGCGTGGACGATATCGAGAGCCTCAATCCCCTGACAAATAGCTTCCGCCAGGGCCAGCGCATCCGAGCTGCATTCCAGATCGAGGATGACGATGAACTCCTCGCCGCCGTAACGTCCGACAGTCGCCCCGAGAGGAGCGACGATGTTCGACAGGGCATTGGCGACCGTGACAAGGCAGTGGTCGCCCTCCTGATGACCGTAATAGTCATTATACTTCTTGAAGAAGTCGACATCGACCAGCAGGATGGCGAATGGTGCCCCCTGATCACGCCAGCGGTCCCAGAACTGCTTCAGCCTTATATCGGCAGCGCGTCTATTCTCCATGCCGGTGAGGGAATCCGTAATAGACAGCCGCAAAAGCGCCTCGCCGCGCTCCGTCGCCTGGCGCTGCTGCAATTCCGCTTCCCTGGCATTGAGGAAGACGTTGAAACGTTCCTTGTTCAGTTTCCAGTTCACATAGGACGTAAACACGAAGCAGCAGAGATAAAAGGTCGCAAAAGCCAGGCAATAGGCAGGACTGTAATGAAACTCCGCGAGCGACAGCAGGAACGAAGCAAGGATCAGGCCCGACGAGACGATCGCCAGGCCGAATTCGAGACTGAAGAATAGGTTAACGCCCATCATAAAGATGGCGCCGAAGGCAGCATAATAGGAGAATGCCTCGGCATTGGCAGTCTGCAATGCCGGAACCAGCCATACCACGTATCCGAGAACCACGGCTGTGGCGCAGGTCGCCTCAAGCTCGCCGGCGCGGCGTTGCCGCGTAAACTGGATTTCCAGGATCAGCAGCGAAAGACCGCCGATCAGAAAGCGCGCAGGGATCGTTATCTGCGAGACGTCGGGAATGAAGATCAGATCGGTGATCAGAAAGAGAACATAGACCGGCACGGCAAGCCACAGACCGCTGCGTGCCAAGGCACGCCGCGCATCGTTGCTATAGGCTTTGTAGAGCACGCGCAGATCGTCGGGGCGCTTCGTCCTGCGAGCTTCGCTCCGGCCAAGATCGCTTCTCCCCGACATTCGACGCATACCCATCATCACCCGAGTTAGCCGAGACCTCATGTCCACCGCGTTACCTTTGCGTCACTCGACTGAACAAATCATCCGCTTCACCAAGGCGGCAAATTTGATCCGTTTGATAACGACAGCGTTGCCGCAGCGACATTAACAAAACCATAGCGCTCAATATTTATATGAGATATGGTTTGCATAGTGTTCACGGAATGATTTAAAATTGAAACAATTTCAAACCGCTCTCGATGGCTTCAGCCTGGTTACCGCGCAGTCCATCTCGGAACATACGAGATCGTCCGGTAACGACCTTGCAACCGATCAAATAAAGGAGGGCGAAGCCGAACTCGCCCTCATTCTCTCCATGACACAGCAAGCGTTCGAGGCGAACGCACCCGTTCAAGGCACGATGAAAGCCCTGACGGAGCGTCTGCAGGCGCTGAAAAACAAAACAACTCCGCTGACCTGGGCTCATTTGGCTTCGGTTGCGCAGGGTCATTCCGTGTCGTCCTTCTTGCTGCAGGACCCTTTGACACGATGGTCCTTCGAAAAGCCGCGCGGCTATAGCGGGGATGCCTATTTGCTGGATTTCATTTATGAGCATCCGGCCGTTGCCGCGCAGGTGGCGGAAGCTTCAGCGCTCGGCGCCGAAGTTTACGATTTCACCCGGCGCGCAGCATCCGCCGTCGCCGTGCGTGAGCGGCGCGAGATCCTGGCAGCGCATGTCGACGCGGTGGCGGAGACGAAGGACGACGCCGAGATCCTGGCGATTGCGGCGGGCCACCTTCGCGAAGCAGAGCTCTCCCAGGCTCTGCAGAGCGGCAGGATCAAGCGCTGGATCGCACTGGATCAGGACCCGGTCAGCGTCGGAGCCGTAAGCTCGGCCTTCCACGGCAGTTGCATCGAGGCGATCAACGGCTCCGTCCGCACCATTTTGGGGCGCGCGCAGAAGCTCGGCACGTTCGACTTCATCTACGCGGCCGGCCTTTACGACTATCTCGCAGAAAGCGTCGCCGTGCGACTGACGGAGCGCTGCCTGCAGATGCTGAAGCCCGGCGGCAAGTTCCTGCTGGCGAACTTCGCCAAGGATATCGGTGTCGAAGGTTACATGGAAACCTTCATGAACTGGCCTTTGATCTGGCGCACGGACGAGGATGTCCAGTCGATCATCGACAAGGTCAAGCACCCGATCACCGATGTTTCCGTCACTCGTGGCGAGAATGGCGGCGTCATATACGCCGTCCTGACCGTCTAAGTCTGCGGCCAGCGACAAGACCGGCTAAGCCGCATTACGGCTTGGCCGGCAAAGCCTGAACAGGGCAAAGAGCAGAAGATTAGCCAGAATGATGGCTGCAACGGCGGCGGGTGTTGCTGTATCTGCCGCCAATATCTGCCTACGCAACAAGTAACCCGATACCAGAAACGGCGCATTCCACGTCGCCGCGCCGCAGAATGTTGCGACAGCAAACGCAGGCGCCGGGATGGCAAGCACGCCTGCCGGAAACGGCATATAGGCCCTAACGACCGGCACGAGCTGCCCGAGGAATGTGACCCATATCCGGTTACGACGATAGTCGCGCTTCAGCCGCAAATACCGCTCTTCCTTGATATCCAGGCGTCTGCTCATTTTGAACACGAACGCGTCGCCGCGGGCTGGCCCCAACCATCGCCCTATTCCGTACCAGAACAACGAGCCTACCGTAGAACCCGCGGCTGTGATGGCAATCGCGAAGGGCAGATCGCCGGAATAGGCGACACCCAGCATGCCAAGCATCAGCAACATGCCGGCGGAGGGTATGACAGGGATGAGTTTCTCGACGGCAGAGCATAACGCAAGTCCGATTAACCCCCCTTCGGCCAGATCAGGCAGGATGCTCCATAGATAGGAAGGGTCACTCATGCGGTGACACTCGCGCAATGAAGCGGCCTGCGCCGAACGATCTTATAGACCCTGGCAGGCGGAAAGTTACGCAGCACTTGGCCATGCAGCGTCGCCTTGAAGCCGAACCGGTCGAGCAACCGGTAAGGCACCGGACAGCGCAAGCCGTAGGTGAACTGATAGAAGGCGCCGCCTTCACGCAGCCTCGACGAGACCCCGTTCAGAATGGCAATTACCGTCTTCGGCGACATGTTCAGCAGAGGTAGCCCGCTGATCGCGCAACCAAACGACACACCATCCGGCAAGTTGTGAGCCCCGAGCCGCGCGGCATCGGCGCAGATGACCCGGGCTTCAGGAAACCGGTTCCGAAGCAGGCTCGCAAAACCATGAGCGGACTCTATCAGCGTGATATCCCTTTCGCATACGCCCCGCCTCAGCAGGGCTTGCGTAAATACGCCCGTTCCGGGACCGAGTTCGAGAACAGGACCAACCGACGGATCGACTTCGCTTGTAATGAGATTGGCCAGCATCGCGCTGGAGGGAGCTATCGCCCCCACCATGCGCGGATTCGTCAGCAGAGTTCGCAGAAATAGTGAGGAGCTTGACATGGGTTCCCGCCAGTAGGGCCTTCGGAGTTTCGCCTGCGCAGCAGGCTTTTCCTACGGGGAGCCGATTGCGAGAACATTGCACAGGAAAACCGACGCCATCTATCCGGCAATCGGGAAACTCAATCTGAAGGCTGCGCCACCCGTCGGCCCATCCAGGACACAGATCTCTCCGCCATGAAGCCTTACAATTTCTTCAACGAGGTTAAGTCCGAGACCAAACCCGTTACCCTGCCCCTTGAGGCGATGAAACGGCTCGAAGATGCGCGCCCGCTCTTCCCGCGGGATGCCACTTCCTTCATCAGTCACGGTGATGCCGGTCGCTCTGCCGACTTGAACGGTTATCCTGCCGCTGCGGCCGCCGTGCTGGATCGCGTTCTGCACAAGATTGGTAACGGCGCGCTCAATGGCCGCCCGATCGCCGAGAATTCCCACCACCTCATCATCTCTGATGAAACAGGGCTCGTAATTGGCGGCGATCGCGAGCGGCGCCAGTTCTGAAACAACATGCTCCGCGATTTCCACGAGATTGATGGATGCGGGCTCGAACCGGTGATTGAGACGCTGAAGATCGAGGAATTGTTCGGCAAGGGTTGCAAGGCGAACCGTATCCTCAAAGAGCCGCTCCTTCAAAGGGCCCGCCGGCAGACCATCGAGGCGTGCCTGCAGGATCGCGACCGGAGTCCGCCATTCATGGGCAAGATGACAAAAAAGGCGCCTCTGCCGCTCATAGCCTTGGTCCAGCCGGCTCAATGCTTCGTTGACGGCATCGACAAGCGGCAGGATCTCGCGTGGCACATCCTCGACCGGCAGGCGCATACCCTGACGATTGATGTCGATCTGCCCGGCACGGGCAACGGCGGCATCGAGCGAGGAAAAGGTACGGCGAACCACAAGCGGCGCGGCAATCAGCGTTGCGATCCCCGTCACGATGAGCAGCGGCAGGAGGGCGCTGAAGAAGACGATCCCCATCGCGCCAAGGATGCGGACCAGGGATACGCTGCCGTCGACGCCCGTCAGGACCTGTACCTCGCCGGCCGGAGACGATACCCATTGCAGCCGGGCGGCAGGCACGATACTTCCGCCGAGGTTGCTGCCAAAACGGGCCTGTCCGATGCCGTCGAGCGCACCGCCGATCGCCGTATAGGCCAGTGGTATATTTCCGTCGGTAATCGTCGCACCGCTGCGATCCCGCACGACGAACCAGAGGCCCGGCACATCTTCGCGCCGCGCGGCAAGCGCCGGCGTCTCCTTCAGCACAAGAGCGCCATTCTGGGAGCGCCCGACGGACTGCGAGATGGCATCGATAGTCTCATCTTCCGGCTGAAGCGAGATGAAACTGCCGGTCGCCCAGAGGGCGGCGACGATAAGCACCGCAAGCAGAATCAGAAAAATCGCCTGCAGGAAAGAAAGACGCAAGACAAGGCGCCATTGCAGCGAAGGCTGGCCCGCGCTCATGACGCCAGTCTCATCAGATAGCCGATACCGCGAACCGGGTGAATTTCCAGACCTGAATCGACCGAGGCCAGTTTGCGGCGAAGGCGGGAGATATGCGCATCCAGTGTGTTGGACTGGATATCCTCGGCAAATCCGTAAACGGCCTCTTCCAGCGCATGACGCGGCACCGTGCGGCCGAACCGGCGCGCCAGCGCCTCGAAGACCAGCACTTCCCGACGTGGCAGTTCGAGCCGTTCGCCTTCAACCAGGATATCGTGGCAACCGAAGTCGTAAGACAAACGCCCGAAACTCACGACATCGGTCTGCACGTCGCCCGGACGGCGCAGGATGGCGCGCAGCCGCGCCAGAAGCTCCTCTATGGCAAAAGGTTTGACGAGATAATCATCGGCACCGGTATCGAGACCGCCAATGCGGTCATCGAGTTCGCCTCGCGCCGTCAACACAATGACCGGCGTACCGATACCGGCCGCGCGCAACCTTGGAACGATCGACAGACCGTCGCCATCGGGAACCTGTCGGTCGAGAAGAATGAGATCGTAAGGGAAAGTTAGCGCGGCCTCTTCGGCATCGGCCAGCATCGAGACATGATCGACGACGGCATCGCGAGCCTGCAGGGCGGCGCTCAGCGCCGCAGCCATTTCCCGCTCGTCTTCAAGCAACAAGATCCGCAATGAACCATCCCCATAAATGGAACAGCTGCATTGCATAGGCGGATTGCGGGAAGATTGCGACTCTCTTCAGATGGAGATCGATCACTTAAGAGAGGAACCGGGACGCGGGACATTTTTCACGACGCACCCGCTGCGAACGGTCGTCAGCGACAGCGGTGCGACAGGGGAGAATGCATAGCCTCCTCCCCCGCCTCTTTCGCCTCTGGGATGTTCATGGGTAAGCAATAACTCACGAACTTGGTGCGTTCGATTCGTGAGCAGCTCACCCTTCCCGTCTTTTTTCCTGCCGCAAAGCCATGCCCGCGCCAAAGTGGGGCGAGAACGACATGGAGCCAGGCATTTGCCTGCACCGCCCCCATTCAGCTGTAGGTGCGCAGATGCGGGGGCATGTGGCTGGGATGCCCGATAGGGTATTCCCGTTCGGGCAGACCGATATCCCGAAGCTGGTAGTTCGACAGCTCCGACACCAGCTTGCGCGTCTGGCGTTGCCTCCAGACGACGAACAACAAGGCGCGCGCCGTCTTCCAGGCACCGAATTCCTGGCACAGTTCATCGACCGTCGCCGTTAAGTTTCCAGCAACTAAAAATTGTGAATGAGTCATCGTTTTTCCCGGCGCAATGACGCAACCAGGTCCTCTTGAAGCTTGACCGGCTTCAGGAGATGACGCACGAAAGGCGCGTCGATTCATTCCCTCAGCAAGTCATGATGTGTTGATGATAAAAACGCCTAAGTGGCTTATATTTAAAGCGTCTATGGGCTTTAAATAGCTGCTCGTCGCATAGTTGGAGTGGCACATGCCAAACCAGTACGGAGCATTCCGCTAGAGGCGCAGGTAAGCATTAGAGTATAGTGCATGTCTCGCCTCCTTTGTTTGATTTGCGGACGAGCGTATAATACGCCAGATCATGAAATCGGCAAGCCCACAATTTCGAATTGTAAATTTGCCGCATCCAGTGTTGCTTCGCAGCAACAGTCGATGCCGCTCAATCGCATCAGAAGGAATTGACGATCCCGCCACCCGTACGCATCTGCTGAACCATGATGTGGGCATGATAATGCATGGCGCACTTGATGGCGTAGATCTGCAAAACCACAGGGGAGCGCCGGTGCCGCAGGAGATTGAAAAGGCGCGCGCGATAGACGGCACGCAGATCCGCCTCCTTAACGCGCCGCATCAAGCGAACGAAAATCCCCACAGCCTCGAACGCCCATGTCGCATTGAGGGCGATCAGACGCAGCGGATGCCGGCGCAGGTGGCGTAAGCGCGTACTTTCCGGTTCGATGCGGGCATCGATGTAGAGTGCGTCCAGCCGATCGAAATAGGCGGCGGGCTGATGCAGATCGCCAAGCACGGAAAGATATCCGTCGCGCAAGGTTTCACGCGAAAGGTTGAGCGGAATGACGTTGGTGCCGTAGGCGGGCGGATCGTCGTGATCGAGCCTGCCCTCCTTGGCGAGGCGCGTATAGAGCGGCGTCTTCGGGATCGCCGCCAGCATGCCGATCATCGCGTTGACGATGCGCGCATCCCTAATGAAGACGCGCTGCGCATCGAAGATGGTCGCATCATCGCTGTCGAAGCCCAGGATCATGCCGCACCAGACTTCCATGCCGGTCTTTTGGATCGCGTGGATCTTGTCCAGCATCGTCCCGCCCTTGCGCAGGTTCTGCAGCTTCTTGGTTTCACGCAGCGCTTCCTCGTTCGGCGTCTCGATGCCGATGAAGACGGTGCGGATATTGGCGTCGACCATCAGCTGCATCAGTTCGGCATCGTCAGCCAGATCGATCGACGCTTCCGTCAGGAACGTCATCGGATAATGATGGCGCTCCTGCCAGGCGACGACATCGCGCAGGACTTCCTTGATGGCCTTCTTGTTGCCGATCAGATTATCGTCGACGATGAAGGCCGTATCCATTCCGGATGCGAGCAGGGCCTCCATCTCGGCGATGATCTGAACACTGGTCTTGATACGGGGCTTGCGGCCGAAGACCACGATGATATCGCAGAAATCGCAGGTGAAAGGACAGCCCCGCGAGAACTGGATGCTGCCGACCGCATAGTCATCCATCTTCAGGAGATCGAAGCGCGGGACAGGCACCGTGCTCATATCCGTCCTGTCGGACTGCTCGTAGCGCCGAGCGTGACGACCCTCCTGCCATTCAGCCAGGAATTTGGGCCAGGTCTCCTCCGCCTCGCCGATGAAGGAGACATCGACGAGGTTGCCGAAATATTCCTCCTTGACCGTGACCCAAGGTCCGCCGACGACGGTGAAACAGTTGCGCCGTTTGAGCTCGGTCAGGATTTCCGTCATTCGGAAGCGCTGGACGATCATACCCGTCAGCGCAACGATGTCGGCCTTCTCGCAAAGGCCGTAATCTATCGGCTCGATATTCTCATCCACCAGGGTGACGGTATGTTCCGCTGGCGTCAGCGCCGCAAGCAGGGGCAGGCAGGCCACCGGAAGATTGGCCTTCACATCGAACAGCGGCAGAGCGTGCTCCATGCCCCAGTAAGAGGTTTCGAAACGCGGATTGATGATGACGATATGAGCCATTGAATATGCCGCTCCATGACGTGAGGATCTGGTTCGGTATTGCTTTGAGCTTGCGTGTCATTCGTCGCTGCTTGCGTTCGCCTCATGGCTTGGCAGCAGGTCTTTCAGCATCGAGGCGGATGTCTTAGCAGCCCTATATGAGCTCAGGATTAAATTCCAGGTGGCGCGGTGGCTGGCGGCGGCCCGTAGCCCAATGGCCGCCGGCACCGGGCAAACCTCGCTCGTCCGTTGTTGGATCAGGCGACAGCCTGTAGAGTGGAACGGCACCTTGGAGATTGGGAATATGGCTCTCAAGCGAATGGACAACGTGGGAATCGTCGTCGAGGATCTCGGAGGCGCGATTGATTTCTTTCGCGAACTTGGCCTCGAGCTCGAAGGACAGGCCACGATCGAAGGGGAATGGGCCGGACGCATAACGGGCCTCGGCGATCAGCGTGTCGAGATCGCCATGATGCGCACGCCGGACGGCCACAGCCGGATCGAGCTCTCCCGCTTCCTCAGGCCGCCTGTCATCGCGGATCACCGGAACGCCCCGGTCAACGCCCTAGGCTACCTCCGTGTCATGTTCGCGGTGGACGACATCGACGAGACACTTGAACGGCTCCGCAGGCACGGCGCACAGCTCGCGGGCGAAGTCGTCCAGTATGAGGATGCGTATCGGCTCTGTTACATCCGTGGGCCGGAAGGGGTTCTCATCGGACTAGCACAGGAACTCGGCTGAGCACGGCTGATCATCAGCCTGGACCCGCTGCCCCGCGAAACAGCTGTCAGTCGCAGACAGGGCCTTCTGCCGAAGCCCTGGAGAACCAACCGTCGCAGGGGTGTTGATCTACTCAAGGTATGGAACGGCATCTGGCACGGACATATGTGGCCCGTGGATCGCGCGGAACAACATTTTCGGGCAACAATGTCGAAATCATCCCGATGCAATCGTCTTTATTCCAGACATGCCGCGAAAGGTGACCACCCGATCCTTCGCGTCGTGGGCTGAACCGGATGAAGGGAGCTGCAAAATGAGTTCGTCCTATCGTTGGGTGATTGTCGGCGCCGGCGCGTTGATGACCTGCGTCGCGCTCGGCGCGATGTTTTCCTTGGCGATCTTCCAGGTGCCGATCGCTGCCGATACAGGCTGGTCGCATGCCGGCATCGCCGCCGCCATGACGCTTAATTTCCTTACCATGGGCTTCGGCGCCTTCGCCTGGGGCGCTGCAAGCGATCGCTTCGGCGTCCGCATCGTGGTGATAGCAGGCGCCCTGCTGCTCGGGCTTGCGCTTGTCCTGGCGAGCCGGGCGGGTTCGCTTCTGCAATTTCAGCTGACCTATGGCATCCTTGTCGGCCTTGCCGCCAGCGCCTTCTTCGCGCCGATGATCGCCGCGACAACCGCATGGTTCGACGAGGGCAGAAGTCTCGCGGTATCGCTGGTATCGGCCGGCATGGGCGTCGCTCCGATGACGGTGTCGCCCTTCGCCCGCTATCTGATTTCGGCCTATGACTGGCGCTTGGCCATGCTCGTCATCGGCATCATGGCGTGGGTTCTGCTCATACCGGCGGCACTCTTGGTGCGGCAGGCGCCCGTTCTTGCCGAAGCCTCGGGAGCGGACGGACAAAGGGAAGAACAAAACCTGCCGCTTGGCCGTATCTTCCGTTCACCGCAATTCCTCGTCCTCGGCGCGACCTTCTTTGCCTGCTGCGCCGCTCATTCCGGCCCGATCTTCCACATGGTCAGCTACGCCACCATCTGCGGCGTGGGACCGATGGCCGCCGTCAGCATCTATAGCGTCGAAGGGCTCGCCGGCCTCGGCGGCCGGCTTCTCTACGGAACGCTGGCTGATCGGCTCGGCGTCAAGCCGGTGCTAGTCGCCGGCCTTCTGGTGCAGGCGGCAGCACTCGCTACCTATCTCCTGGTCAGCGAACTCGGCGAGTTCTATGCGCTGGCGGTCGTCTTCGGCAGCGCCTATGGCGGCGTCATGCCTCTTTATGCCGTGCTGGCGCGCGAATATTTCGGGCCTCGCGTCATCGGTACCGTCTTCGGCGCGGCATCGATGCTCTCGAGCATCGGCATGGCAGCCGGACCTTTGATCGGCGGCTGGATATTCGATACCTTCGCCAATTATTCCTGGCTCTTCATCGGCTCGTCCATGGTGGGGCTCGGGGCAGCCGCCATCGCGCTTGCCTTTCCGCCGATGCGGCGCCTGCGGCTACAAGCGGCCTGAAACAGGCATGAAAGGCTCCGGAATCACATCAGCAAACGGTAGCGGACGCGTCATGTTTCCCCGCTCCCGGCACGGCTTTTGCCGGTGCCGGACCGTCGTTGCGATACCGGTCGAAGACATATGCGTATTTCTTGATACTTACACACAGATTTCCATGAGCCGCACCGGTTGCAGGCATTGCAATTTTCAATTTTTAGCGAAAACTCGCTCGTGCATCAGGTGCGTGATCTCCTGGGGGAGGAAATCAGGAGAGCATCCACTGGCGCGACTTTCCGCGCCCATCGGCGGGAAAGTCCTGCGTAATGTCATTAAGGGGGACATGACACGGGTCTTTTGACCATGTCCCTGGTGCAATTGGGAGGACTGATTAATGGCAACCACGTCCGTGGCCGAGACGAATGGTCAAGGCATGACCAGGGAAGAGAAGAAGGTCATCTTCGCCTCCTCCCTCGGGACCGTGTTCGAATGGTACGACTTCTACCTTTATGGATCTCTGGCCGCCTTCATCGGCGCGACCTTTTTCAGCGACTATCCTGAAGCAACCCGCAACATTTTCGCATTGCTCGCTTTCGCAGCAGGCTTCCTGGTCCGGCCGTTCGGCGCGCTGGTTTTCGGACGGATCGGCGATCTCGTCGGCCGCAAATATACCTTCCTGGTCACGATCCTCATCATGGGCTTGTCGACATTCCTGGTGGGTATCCTGCCCGGCTCGGCGAGCTGGGGTCTCGCAGCCCCGGTCATTCTGATCATACTGCGCATGCTGCAGGGCCTGGCCCTCGGCGGCGAGTATGGCGGTGCTGCGACCTATGTCGCCGAACATGCGCCCAATAATCGGCGTGGCTTCTACACCTCCTGGATCCAGACGACGGCAACGCTCGGGCTGTTCCTGTCGCTGATCGTGATCCTGGTGGTACAGAACTGGCTGGGCAAGGACGCGTTTGCCGCATGGGGATGGCGTATCCCGTTCATCCTGTCCTTCGTCCTCCTCGGCATTTCCGTCTGGATCCGGCTATCCCTTAGTGAATCGCCGGCCTTCAAGAAAATGAAGGAAGAGGGCAAGGGCTCCAAAGCGCCGCTTTCCGAAGCCTTCGGTCAGTGGAAGAATGCAAGGATCGCCCTGATCGCACTGCTTGGCCTTACCGCCGGTCAGGCTGTTGTCTGGTATGCGGGCCAGTTCTATTCGCTGTTCTTCCTACAGAACGTGCTGAAGGTCGACGGCCAGTCCGTCAACATCATGATCGCTATCGCGCTCCTGATCGGCAGCGGCTTCTTCGTGTTCTTCGGCTGGCTTTCCGACAAGATCGGCCGCAAGCCGATCATCATGGCCGGACTTGCCCTGGCAATCCTGACCTACTTCCCGCTGTTCAAGGCGTTGACCAACGCGGCAAACCCGGCACTCGCCCAAGCCGAACAAACGGTCCGGGCCACAGTGACGGCAGCTCCTGGCGATTGCACATTCCAGTTCAATCCTGTGGGAACGGCCAAGTTCAACAACTCGTGCGACATTGCCACGTCCTTCCTCTCGAGGACGTCCGTGCCCTATACGGTTGCCGAAGGTCCGGCAGGCCAGCCAGCAACCATCAAGGTCGGCGACGCAACGATAACGTCGTACGACGCAGCGGCGGCCGGCGCCGGCGCAGCGGCCAAGAGCGCAGCATTCACGCATGACATGAACCTCGCCCTGCAGAAGGCCGGTTTCCCGCTGGCACGCGATCCGGCCAAGGTACCGGACGCGAAGCTCGATGCCTTCATCGCCGCCAACCCCGAACTCGGGCTAAACGCGGCAACTGTGCGGGCGGGCGACAAGACCGTCACCCCGGTCGCGGATCTCGTCAAGGCGAAGCTTCTGACGGCGGATCAAGCTGGTGGCGCCACCGATATGCCGGTCTACACCATCGCCAATGGCGGTGCCTTCAAGATGGTTGCCGATCCCGCGGCTATCAATTGGCCGCTGACCATCCTGATCCTGACGATCCTCGTGATCTACGTGACCATGGTCTACGGACCGATCGCCGCGATCCTGGTGGAGATGTTCCCGACCCGCATCCGCTATACCGGCATGTCGCTGCCATATCATATCGGCAACGGCTGGTTCGGCGGCCTGCTTCCGGCAACGGTCTTCGCCATGAGTGCTGCCAAGGGCGATATCTACTATGGCCTTTGGTATCCGATCGCGATTGCCGCGATGACCCTCGTCATCGGCCTTATCTTCGTTCGCGAAACCAAGGGTGTCGATCTGAACAGCATCAAGTAACAGCTTAAAGGCCCGGCGTTCAGAAACGGTACGCCGGGCTTTTTCTTTGCCTTGATTCAGTCGCCTCCTGATGATCAAAGCGTGGGCTCTCAGCTTCCACAAAGAGCATGCAGCAATAGCAAAAGGGAAAGCAGCACCATCAGGCTTGCCAGGAAATGCTGCAGGATCGACCAGATGCGTTTGGTTACAGCGCGACTGGGTCGCGTTGCAAGGGAGGCAAGGTAGAGCACTGTGTCCATGAAAACTCCTGGCGCATATCTGCACGCGCGACACGAACGCTGTTGCCGCGACAGAAATTCTTGATATTTAATGGTTTTATATTGTCTATAAAATTAGTAGATTAAAGAAAGAGTTTTCCGGTTCGCCGGATATTTCGGACAAATTAAACTCAGGGCGACATCATCGGAGATCGCTCATCTGAGCTCGTCGCCGACCTCATCGAGACGAGTACCAAACCGAAACGAAACCAGATAAAAATATATTCTATAGAATAAGTAAACAAAGAAAGGCCTGTCCTTGTGATCGGCCGGTAGTGGCTTACGAGTATCGCAACGATCATCGAACCCTTGCTCATGACCTTGCTGGATGCCCAAAATCTCTCGCTTGCTTTCGGCTCGACACAGGCTTTGGCGGGAGCATCGCTGACCGTCGATCGCGGCGAGGTCGTCGCGCTGATGGGCGCGAATGGCGCAGGCAAGTCGACGCTGGTGAAGATTCTTTCCGGCATTCACCATGCCGATTCTGGCAGGATCATATGGAACGGCGATGATTATCGCCCCGAACACCCGGCCGAGGCAACCGCGCGGGGCATCGTCACCGTCCATCAATCGACCGACGTCGTCGGTGTGGCCGGTCTCTCCGTCGCGGACGCGCTGCTGCTCAACCAATTCGTTGACGGGCGCCAAGCCTTCTTTCTTTCAAGACGTTCGGTGCGGCGAAAGGCGGAAACCATCCTGTCGGAGACCGGTTTCGACCTGCCGCTCGACCGGGATTTTGGCGATCTCGGCATTGCAGACCGGCAGATGGTTGCCATTGCACGCGCCCTCTCCAACAACGCGCAGCTGTTGATCCTCGACGAGCCCACTGCAAGCCTCTCGGCGCGCGAAACGGCCCGCCTCTATGATATTGTTCGCCGGCTGAAAGCCCGCGGTCTCGGCATTCTCTATATTTCGCACCGCACAGCGGATCTCGATGCCCTTGCCGATCGTGTGGTCGTCCTGCGCGGCGGCCGCAATGTCGGTGCCTTCTCGCATCCGATCGACTTCGAGGCCGCCATCGAGACAATGATCGGCCGCTCCATGAAAGCGGCCCGCCCCCATCGCCGCGAACAGTTCGACCAGACCGTACTGGAGCTCCGGGCTGCGCGACTGCTTGCCGACAGTCCGCCGATCGATCTCAAGCTCCATGCCGGCGAAGTCGTCGCCATCACCGGCGTTCTCGGCGCCGGCAAGAGCCGACTTCTGTCGGCTCTCTTCGGCCTCGAACGTTTTGCGGCAGGCGAGGCATTTGTGGATGGCACGGCGTTTCGACCCACCTCGCCTGCCGATGCGATCGCGCGGGGCGTCGTCATGGCCGCCGCCGACCGACATCGCTCGTCGCTCATGCCGTCGGACTGGCCGGGGGAGAGCATTGCGGCGACGATCAGCCTACCACACCTGAAGCATTGGTATCCCTGGAGCTTCCTGTTGTCCGGGCGAGAAAGCCGCGAGGGAGAAAAGGCCATTCGGCGACTCGGCATAAAGGCCCCTGGCCCCGAGACGTCGGTCTGGTCGCTTTCCGGCGGCAATCAGCAAAAGGTTGTGCTCGCCCGCTGGGAGGCCGAGCCGAGCCGGCTGCTCCTGCTCGACGAGCCTTTCCAGGGCGTCGATGTCGGCGCCCGCCAAGACATTATCGCCGCCATCCGCGCCTATACCGACCGCGCCACCTTGATCGCGACATCCGACCCGGAAGAGGCGCTGGAAGTCGCTGACCGGGTGCTGGTGATGGAACGTCATGGCCTGAAAGATGTCACCGACGCGAAGGCCGATGGTCGACAGAACGAGGAATATGCCCGATGAGTGACGGTACAGCGGAGATTCCGCAACAGATCAAGCCAGCGAGCCGGGCGATATCGCCGCAGGAATTCGTGCGGCGGGGAGCGGTGTTTTTTCTCCTCTTCGCCCTTGTCGTCATCTTCGGTTTCACCCAGCCGGCCTTCATCAACATCAACAACCTGATGAGCATTCTGCAGGCCGTTTCAGTCGTCGCCATCATTGGTGCCGGCGTCACGGTGACGCTTGCGATCGGCGGCTTCGATCTTTCCGTCGGCGCGGTCGCCGCCTCCAGCGTCATGACCGCCAGCTATGCCATGATCGTATGGAATCTCAACGCCTATGAAACCGTGCCGCTGGTGCTTGCCTTCGGTGCGATCGTCGGGCTCGCCAACGCGCTCCTGATCGTCAGGCTGAAGGTTCCAGACCTGCTGGCGACGCTTGCCACCATGTTCCTCCTGACGGGACTGCAACTGATCCCGACGGCGGGGCGCTCGATCTCCGTCGGCCTCATCCTTCCCGATGGGACGACGGCAACCGGCAAGGTCGATCCGGCTTTTTTGACGATAGGACGTTCAAGCCTGTTCGGCACGATCCCTTTTCCCGTCATTCTGATGCTTGTCGTGGCCCTCGTGCTCCATGTCCTCACCGAGCGCACGCGTCTTGGCCGCCTTCTCTACGCGACCGGGGGCAATGAAACCGCGACGCGGCTCGCCGGCGCCAATGTCGCGCGCCTGAAGACCTTTGCCTATGTCCTCTCGGGCGTACTGGCCTCGCTCGGCGGCATCATCATCGCCGCCCGCGTCGGTCGCGGCGATGTCTCCTCCGGCGCCTCGCTGCTGATGGATTCCGTTGCAGCCTCGCTCATCGGTTTTGCCGTACTCGGATTGCGTCGCCCCAACGTGCTCGGCACGACAATCGGCGCGGTCTTCGTCGGCGTGCTTCTCAATGGCCTGACGATGCTGAATGCACCCTATTATACCCAGGACTTCATCAAGGGCGCCGTCCTCGTCGGTGCGCTGGCGCTGACTTATGGGATCGGCCGGGGCAAGGCCTGATCTACACGCCTGCTCCTACCCCGAAACGCGCCCGATAGAAGCCGGGCGTTACGGCAAGATGCTTGAGAAATGCCCTGTGCAGGGTGTCGAGACTTGAAAATCCGGAGCGCTCGGCGATGCGGGCCAGCGGCCAGTCAGAGTTCTCGAGAAGCGCCTTGGCCCGGTCCAGCCGTGCAGCTTCCACGAATTGCGCCGGCGTGGTTCCGGTTTCCTTGCGGAAGCTGCGCGAAAATGTGCGCTCCGTCATGCCCACCCGGCTGGCAAGAGCAGAGCCAGATAAATCCCCCGTGGGATCGTCGATGATCTCGCTCAGAAGCTGGCGCAAACGCGGCGTCGCTTTTGCCTGGAGCGCGAGACCGGTGCTGAACTGCGATTGTCCGCCCGGCCGACGCATGAACAACACCATCTGCCGCGCAACGGCCAGAGCCGTCTTGGGGCCACAGTCAGCCTCGACCAGCGCCAGACACAGATCTATGCCGGCGGTAATTCCGGCAGAGGTAAAAACCGGTGGCGCCGCCACGAAAATGGCATCGGGCTCGACGTCGATCTGCGGGCGTAACTCCTTCAACAGAGAGCAGGAGTTCCAGTGGGTGGTGGCACGCCTGCCATCGAGAAAGCCGCCAGCCGCCAGTATGAATGCACCGGTGCAAACACTCGCCAGGCGTCTGGTGGGCTTTACGCGCGATTGCAGCCAGGTGAGCAGGCCAGTTTGAAATATGACCTGGCGAAGGCCGTCCTCGCTGCCGCCGGCGACGATGATCGTATCCAGATCGGCAGGCAGTTGCTCAAGGCCTATGGTCTCGCCGAACACCAACCCGCCCGCAGAGCTGCTCTTCAGCGCACCGCCCGCCGGCGAGGCTAGCAGAACCTCGTAGGGCCGCGTGCCCTCCGGCAAATGGAAATTCGCCATCGCGAAAACTTCCATCGGCCCGACGATATCAAGCGCCTGTACACCATCATAGCCGATGACGGCGATGCGCCTTGGGAGAAGTCCAGAATCCGACATTGGCGAAAAATGCGATATCTTTGACATTTCCGCCAGACGGGGCGGCCGATATTTTTCGAGGTGCGTCATCACAATTCCGGACAAACGCCATGTATCGCATCTATTTCAGAATTCTGCTTCTCGCCCTGCTTACATTCTCGGCCATGATTTTGGCTTCGGAGAGAACCGCCATAGCAGCGGAAAATGTCATTCGGCTCGCTCCATTAAAAGCCGGGCGGACGCGACCTCTCGTTGCGATCATCGCCGACAACAGAGGCACGGAGACCACGGACCTCATCATCCCCTACGGCGTCATCCGCAGCGCCGATGTTGCTGATGTGGCAATTGTCTCCACACATGCCGGCATCGTAAACCTGATGCCGGCGTTGAAGATCAACCCCGACACGACGATGTCGGAGTTCGACCGAGACCATCCCGAGGGCGCCGATATCGTCATCGTTCCCGCCATGCATGATGACAGCAGCCGCGAGGTCATCGCCTGGGTCCGGAAACAATCCTCCAAGCGGGCAATGATCGTTTCGATCTGCGAGGGTGCATGGCTTGCGGCAAGGGCCGGTGTGTTCGACGGCAAGCGCGCCACCACCCATTGGTATGCCTTCGACAAGCTGCGCGCTGCCTTCGCGCAAACCCAGTGGGTTCATGACCAGCGCTATGTCGTTGACGGCAATGTCATGAGTACCACCGGCGTCACGGCCTCGATCCCCGCCTCGCTGGCGCTCGTGGAGGCCATTGCCGGCCCGCAGCAGGCGCGCTCGCTAGCTGCCCGCATGGGCGTCGGCGATTGGAACAGTATGCACGATTCCGCGCCGTTCCACATGACCACGAGCCGCCTCTGGCGCTTCGCGAGCAACACCCTTGCCTTCTGGAACCACGAGACCATTCGCCTTCCCGCTCAGGATGGCTTCGACGAAATCGCCTTGGCGCTGACGGCGGATGCGTGGTCGAGAACCTACCGTTCGCAAGCCGTCATTGCCGAGACCGCCAAATCCATCCGTTCGCGTCACGGCCTCGTTCTTGTCCCGGATCTTTCGTCCGCCACCGATGCCTCTGTCATAGCGGTTCCCGCACTTCCATCGGCCCGGGCGCTAGATTGGACACTGTCGGAGATCGCTACCCGTTATGGTGCGCGAACATCTGACATCGTCGCGCTGCAGCTCGAATATCCGGCACGGCATTGAGCCGCCCAATCGACGGCCGAGCAGAGTAGCCCTTTCCTGGTGAACACGGACGGCGGATCATGATCGGCGCCGCGGCGACCGTTGCCTTTTCGGCAATCGATAGTGCGCATAATTGTTCTTTATTAGAACGCTGAATTCCCCCATCATCCGGCGATTGGTGGATAACGAGACGAAAAGTCCGATCGCCCAATCAACAGGGGAACTGTCAGAATGTCTCAATTCATGATGAACCGCCGCCGTTTCCTGTCCAATGCTGCACTTGTCGGAGGTCTTGCCGCAACGCAGACCTTCGTCGGCATCCGCGCCGGCAAGGCGGCCGATGTTGCCGAAGTCCGCATGCAGCTCGGCTGGCTCGCCTCAAACGGCCTGCTCGGCGAAGTCGCCGCCCAGAAAAAGGGCTTTTTCAGCGAGCAGGGCATCAATCTCACCATCGTCCCAGGCGGCCCGAATGTCGATGGCGTCGCCGGTGTCGCGGCCGGGCAATCCACGATCGGCCAGATTTCCTCGAGCCCCTCCGTTATGCTCGCGCGCTCGGCCGGCATGCCGGTCAAGGCGTTTCTGGCCGGATATCGTAAGCATCCATTTACATATTTCTCGCTGAAGAAATCGCCGATCCGCGAGCCAAAGGATATGATCGGCAAAACGATCGCCACGCAGCCGACCGCCTTCATCCTGCTGCGCGCGCTGCTCGCTCAAAACGGTATCCCCGAAGACAAGGTGAAAATGGTCAACATGGGTTCGGACATGAACCAGCTGATCACCGGTCAGGCCGATGCCGTCACCGGCTGGGTCACGAACACCAATGCCTTGAAGGTGCTTGGCGACGAACGCGTCGACATGATGCTGTGGGATGCCGGCCTGAAGCTCTACGCCAACGTCTACTATACGACCGACGAACAGCTGGACAAGCACTCCGACGTGCTGGTGCGCTTCACCACGGCCGCCGCCAAGGGTTGGGGCTATGTGCGAGACCATCCGGAAGAAGCCGTCGACATGCTGGTCGACGCCTATCCTAATCTCGACAAGGCGAGCGAACTCGAAGCCGTCCGTCCGGTCATCGATTTCTCCTTCGGCGATAGCACCAAGCAGACCGGTTGGGGCGCGATGAACAAGGACAATTGGGCCGCCCAGATCAAGGCATACGCCGATCTCAAGCAGTTTACGGGGGCCACGCCGACCGTCGACGATGTCGCCACCATGGCGATCCTCGACGCGACGACTGAAATCCGCAAGCAGATCGGGTGAACGCCATGATGAGCGCCGCTACCATCAAACAGCCGCAGCCAGCACCGGCCGTCGAAACGGCACGGCTTGCCGTTTCCATTCGCAATCTCGACATCCGCTTCGGCGACAAGGGCAATGAGTTTACCGCCCTCTCCAATGTCTCCGTCGACATTCCCGAGGGGTCGTTCGTCACGATGCTCGGGCCTTCCGGCTGCGGCAAGTCGACATTGCTGCGCTGTATCGCCGATCTCGTCCATATCAGCGATGGTTCGGTTTCGGTGTTCGGCCGCCCGCCGCGCGAGGCACGTCAGGGTCGTGACTTTGCCTTCGTCTTCCAGGAGGCGACGCTTCTGCCGTGGCGCAGCGTCATCGACAACGTTCGCCTGCCGCTGGAAGTCGGCAAGCACGACAAGAGCGCCTATGCGGATCCCATGGAGCTACTCGCTCTCGTCGGCCTGAAGGGACGGGAGAATGCCCTGCCGCATGAATTGTCCGGCGGCATGCGCCAGCGCGTCGCTATCGCCCGCGCTCTTGTCACCAAGCCGCGCATCCTGCTGATGGACGAGCCTTTCGGCGCGCTGGACGAAATCACCCGCGATAAGCTCAACGAGGAGCTCCTGCGCATCTGGCGCGAAACCGGCACGACCATCGTCTTCGTCACCCACTCCATCCCGGAAGCGGTCTTCCTCGGTCAGCACGTGCTGATGCTGCAGGCCCACCCGGGCAGGGTGAAGGAATTCATGAAGGTCGACCTGCCCTATCCGCGCTCGCTTGCGATGCGCGACACGGTCGATTTCATCAAGGCGACGGCGCATCTTCGCGCGCTGCTGGAGGAATGCATATGAGCAACGCCGTCCACTCCGACATCGGCCGCATCGCCAAGGCGCCCCGCAAGGTCGCCATCCTCGACGCAACGGTCGGCGTCCTTTCCTCGCATATGCCGGCAATCCTTGCCGCACTCGGCTGCATCGTGCTGTGGCAGGCGGTCATCTGGATCTTCAAGATCCCGACCTTCATGGCGCCAAGCCCGCTCGACGTCCTCTATGCCTTTCGCGACAATGCCGCGACGCTGACGCGAAACGTCCTGCCAACGGTGCTCGAGGCTGTTCTCGGCTTCGTCTTCGGCAATCTCATCGCCATCCTGCTGGCCATCTGGTTCGTCCATAGCGCCACCGCCGAGAGGGCCTTCTATCCGATCGCCGTCTTCGTCAAGGCGATCCCGATCATTGCGCTCGCGCCGATCCTCGTTTTGATCTTCGGCAACGGCGTCGCCCCGAAGATCATCATCGCCGGCCTGATCTGCTTCTTCCCAACGCTGGTCAACATGGTTCAGGGCCTCCGCTCCGCCAGCCCCGCCATGCTCGACCTGATGCGGGTACTATCAGCCAGCAACTCCGAGATCCTCTGGAAAGTCCGCCTGCCAAGCTCGCTGCCATTCCTCTTCGCCGCCTTGAAGATCGCCGCCACAAGCAGCGTCATGGGAGCGATCGTGGCGGAATGGATCGGCTCCAGCTTCGGGCTTGGCGCTCTCATCATCGAGGCGACCTACAATTTCCGCTCGCCGCTGCTTTACGCAACAGTCGTCATTGCCGCGCTGCTTGCCGTGATCCTCTTCTTCATCGTCTCGATCGCCGAGACGAAGATGATCCGCTGGAAACCGGCCGGCCAACACTAAAGCCTTAAGAAAACATCGAGGGAACTCCAATGGAACAGGTTATTCACCAGCCTGCACGGGATATCCGTGTCGTCGATCGCTCCGATGTCGTCGTGGTCGGCGGCGGCCCGGCAGGGATTGCCGCAGCCGTGTCGGCGGCACGCAATGGCGCGAGCGTCACACTTCTCGAACGCTATCCCTATGTCGGCGGCCTTGCCGCCGGTGGCATGGTGCTGGTGCTCGACGACATGATCAACGAGCTCGAAATCACGGTGCGCGGCATCTGCATGGAGATGATCGAGCGCATGAAGCGCTGGGATCTGTGCGTAACGCCCACCGACCGTGACCGGCTGATCGAATTCCGCGACACGCCGGAGGCCTGGCAGCGCTGGGCGCGCTGGGGCCTTTTCGATTTCCACACGCAATCGATGCCACATCCGATCTGCTTTTCCGCCGCCTTCGATCCCGACGCCTTCAAGCGCGCCGCCTACGACATGATCGCGGAATCCAGGATCAAGCTCAGAGCCCACAGCTGGTTCTCCTCAGCAATCGTCGAAGGTGGAGCGATCAAAGGCGTCATCTGCCAGACCAAGGAAGGCATGCAGGCGATCCTCGGCGATGTTGTTATCGACACGACAGGCGATCTCGACGTGGCCGCGAGTGCCGGCGCTTCCCACGTCGAATCCAACTTCATTCTGACGACGGTGTCGCGCTGGGGCGGCGTCGATACGGAAGCGGCGGAGCGTTTCGAGCAGCAGGAGCCGGAAGCGTTCAAGGCGCTCGATCATGAAGCCAAGCGGCTGATCGGCGGTTGCTGGTCCTTCTGGTGGCTGAAGACGCCACTCCCCGGGGTCGTCTGGCTGAACTGCCCGCACATGCCGACCTTAAGCGGCCTGAAGGTCGATGACTTGACCAAGGCTGAGATGGAAGGCCGCTCGCGGATCGCCAAGCTGCTCGATTTCGCCCGAGAAAAGATGCCGGGCTTCGAAAATGCCTATGTCGTCGATTTCGCGCCGCAGACCGGCGTGCGCCAGACACGGCTGCTGCAAGGAGACTATGTCGTGACGAAGGACGACGTCATGACCCGCCGCCATTTCGCCGACACGGTCTGCCGCGGCCGCGATTATTACACGCCCTACCGAGCCATGCTGCCGAAGGAAATCGACCAGCTGATCGTTGCCGGCCGTCATTACTCGTCAACGCCGCAAGCGCAGAAATCCAGCCGCGAAATCCCGCCCTGCATGGCGATGGGCGAGGCTGCGGGTGTGGCCGCGACTGTCGCACTTAATGCCGGAACGACCGTTCGCAAGGCCGATATCCGGGCAATTCAGAAACAGATGCGAGCCCAGGGTGCCGATCCAGGCGACATCCCCTCGGAGAACGCGACATATTTGGAGGCTGCAGAATGACCACCTTGCCACTCGACGGAATCCGCGTGATCGACTTCACACAGGTCATGCTCGGCCCCTCCTGCACGCAGGTGCTGGCCGATTATGGCGCCGAAGTCATCAAGATCGAGAAGGTGAAGATCGGCGATCTATCGCGCTGGTCGCTCGGCTCCGATCCGGACGGGCTCAACAACCCGGTCTTCTGCTCCCTGAACCGCAACAAGAAGAGCCTGGCGCTCGATCTGAAGGAGGCCAACGCCCGCAAGACGGTCCAGGCGCTGCTCGAGACAGCCGATGTGGTCGTCAACAACTTCCGGCCCGGCGTCATGGAGCGCATGGGCTTTGGTTATGAGGATTTGAAGACGATCAATCCGCGGCTGATCTATGCGGTCGGCACGGGCTTCGGGCTGACCGGTCCCTATCAGCACAAGGGCGGGCAGGACGTGTTGGCGCAAGCGGTTTCCGGCGTCATGCGCCGCAAGTCCGACAATAGCCACCCGACCTCGATCTATGCAACGCCGCTTGCCGACTACTCGGCCGGCATGCACCTCGTCCAGGGTATTCTCCTGGCGCTTCTGCAACGCGACAAGACAGGCGAAGGACAGCAGGTCGCCGTCAGCCTGTACAACTCCATGATCGCCATGCAGATGCAGGAAGGCACGACGCATCTGATGCGCCAGAAGGACCTGAACTGGGGCGCCTTCCCGCTGACAGGCGTCTTCGAAACGACCGACAGCGCAATTGTCATGGTCGGCGCCTTCAAGCCAAATCCCTTGCGCGACATCTGCGAAGCGCTTGAGATCGAAGATCTCTCGCAATATCCGCAATATAAGGATTTTGACGCGCAGATGGCGCGGCGACCGGAACTGCAGGCGATCTTCCGCGAGAACTTCGCCAAAAACAGCACCGCGCATTGGATCGCGCGACTGGAGGGCGTGGACATTCTCTGCGCACCGGTACGTTCGCTCCCCGAGGCGTTGAAGGACGAGCAAACCATCATCAACAAGATGATCCTCGAGGCGGGCGAAACGGCCGCTGGTCCGATCCGCCTGATCGGTTCGCCGATCGACATGTCGGCCGCTCAGGTGACGGTGCGGATTTCGCCGCCGCGACTCGGCCAGCATAATGAGGAAATTCTCGCCTCGCTTTCCGAAGTGCAGGGAGACGCCGCATGAGCGTTTCCTTCACAGTAGAGGACCGCGTCGCCCGCGTCACGCTCGACCGGCCCGACCGGATGAACGCGGTCGACGCCGAGACCGAGGCGAGGCTGGAAGCGATCTGGACAGAGATCGAGAGGCGCGACGACATCAGCTGTGTTGTCCTGACCGGTTCCGGCGAGAAGGCCTTTTGCGCGGGCGCCGATCTGAAGGGCGGAAGCGGCAGTTCGGGCGTCGATTACTGGACCGTCGGGCGGGAAAGCGGTTTTGGCGGCCTCGCCTTCCGCCGCTCGCTCGACGTGCCTGTTGTCGCCCGCGTCAATGGTTATGCGCTAGGTGGCGGCTTCGAGATGGTACTCGGCTGCGATATCGTCATCGCAGTCGAGACGGCGCGCTTCGGCTTGCCCGAAGCACGTGTCGGCCGCATGCCGCTCGATGGCGGCATGGTGCTCTTGCAGCGCAAGATCCCCTTCAACCGCGCCATGGCCGTGATGCTGACGGGACGGCAGTTCGGCGCACAGGAAATGGCAAGCTACGGCATCGTCAACGAAGTCGTCTCCGCCGGCGAACTCGACGCTGCGGTCGATCGCTGGGTCGCAGACATCGTCGCCTGCGCGCCGCTGTCGCTGCGGGCGATCAAGCAGACGGTCAATCGCACCGCGCATTTGAGCCCGGCCGAGGCGCAGGCGCTCAGAACGCCGGCCCTCATCAAGGCCTTGAAAAGCGAGGATGCCATGGAGGGTGTATCGGCATTTCGGGAGAAGCGGGCGCCCGTTTGGCGCGGCAGATAGGCATGCTATAGCTTCGAGATTGCCGAGGGCTTTTCATGCATGCCAGCATTCTGAAGTATTTCGCCGAGGTCGCGCGCTCCGGATCAATCCGCAAGGCATCTGAGGAGCTTCACGTCGCAACCTCCGCCGTCAGCCGTCAGATCAAGAAATTGGAAGATGAGCTTGGAACGCCGCTATTCGAGCGCTTTTCCGACGGGTTGCGACTGACGTCTGCCGGCGAGATCGTGCTGCGCCACGCCAAGGAAACGCTGCACGAATATGAGATCATGAAGTCCAACCTCGGCGATCTCCACGGCAAGAATACCGGCCGCGTCCATATCGCCGCCCTGGACAGTCTCGCAATCCAGTTCCTGCCGGAGTTCGTCTCCGGCTTTCACAAGAAGCATCCAGCCGTGGATTTCCGCATCCGCACCGATAATTACAACAACATTTTCCGGTTTCTGGCGGAAGGCGACGTCGACATCGGCGTCACCTTCGATCTTGCCCGGCCGCACGACATGAAGCTGATCCATGGCGTGCGCATGCCGCTGATGGCAATCGTCGCCAAAAGCCATCCCCTGGCTCGGCAAAAGTCCGTGACGCTGCAGGAATGCGCCCAGTTCAACATGTTGCTGCAGCTCGACAACGAAGTCATGAGTTCGATGATCGCAGTCGAGCTCGGCGCGCTCAACCGCGTCGGACGGACACTGGTCGCTACGAACAATCAGATGATGCTGAAACCTATGATCCTTTCAGGCGAAGGCGTCGCCTTCTTCACGCCGCTTGGCTTGCTGCGCGAGTTGGAGGCCGGCGATGCCGTCGCCCTTTCGATTGCGGGATCGAAGCTGCAGGATCTGCAAGTCGGCATCGTCGTGTCGCGGCGCCGGCAGCTCACCCATGCGACAGAGGTCGTCGCCCAGTCGATGGGCGAGGAACTGTCGAAGTTCGCCGCCAAGATCAACACGCTGGTCTCACGATAAGGGAAACGTTCATGGCTATGCGGTTGTTGCTCAATCCGGGCCATGCGCCTGCCCAGAGGATCGCAGATCGGGTGGATCTGCCGGGGGAGCTCCAATCCCTTCGCCTGGAGCCCGGCGACCTAGTCCTGCCTTCGCCCGTGAATGCCCATGACCACGGCTACGGCATCCGCACTCTCGATTTCGGCGCTGTCGACGACGCACTTGAGGTGTGGATACCGAGCCTCAGGCTGCGGCCGCGCACCGACCCTTATCTTGAAGCGCTTGTCGCCTTCGGCCGGCTTGCTCGAACCGGCGTCGGCGCGACGATGCATTGCCATAACTCGCTCAATGTCGATCGTCTGGTCGACGAAGGAGGCGCAGTCATGCGGGCCGCCGGCGACATCGGCATTCGGCTTGCACTCTCCTGCCCTCTCCTCGACTACGACGCCTGGGCCTATGACGGTGGACCGCAGCGGCTACAGCCGTTTCTATCCCCCGCGGACTGGGATGCGCTTGCCGGGACTATTCCAGCCTATGCGCCCATCCGCGCGCAGCTTTCAGCCGTCGAGGCGGTGGCCGCTGCAAACACGAACCCATTGATCGATGTGCAATACGGGCCGATCGGGCCGCAATGGTGCTCCAATGCACTTCTGGAAGCGATAGCCGAGGCCTCCGTGCTTCATGGCAGACGCATCCACATGCATCTGCTTGAAAGTCCGCGACAGCGCTTGTGGCTCGACCAGCGGTTTCCCGAAGGTGTCGTCACCTATCTCGATAAAATTGGCTTCCTGTCGCCGCGGCTCGCGGTCGCTCATGGCGTCCAACTACGCCCTGATGAACTGGAACTGCTTGTCGCGCGCGGCGTGCAACTCGTCAGCAACCCCACGGCCAATCTCCGTCTTCGCTCGGGCGTCGCCCCGATTGCATCGACGCTGGAGAATGGCGGCCTCGCCTTTGCCATCGGCCTCGACGGCACCGGGCTGGATGACGATCAGGATCTTTGGCGGGAGATGCGGCTCCTCTATCTCCTGCAGGGCGGGCGGAGCCTCACCCGACGATTGACGGCTCGGCATATCTTCGATGCCGCAACCCGGGTCGGTGGTCAGGTCGTCAACGCGGCGGATGCGGCAGACTACACCGTCATCGACTATCGGGCCCTGACTGCCGAGGCGCTGTTCGATGACGTCGACGAGGCGGAGGTCCTGCTAACCCGTATGAGCGCAAAATATGCCAAAGGACTTTTTGTCGCCGGGCGGGAAGTCATGCACAGGGGGGAATTGACGGGCATCGACTTCGACGCGGCCCTCGCCGAATTGCTCGCACAGGCGAGAGCCGATCAGCCGAGACTGGAGAAGCAAAGACCTCTCGTCGGCGCTTTGTCGGCGGCGACACGCGCCTATTACGCCACGTGGTCCGGGCTCTCCTGACGCCGCAAGAAGCGGCCGTGGGGCTTCCGGCACGAGCAAGGCTGCGCAATCAACCGCTATTTCGCGTTACAAATGATCGCCGGGAGTGCCGCCATAACCGGCCACGAATGGGTGATCGAGGCTGGTCGTTCGGCTCTTGTCCCAGCCGCCGGGCGCACCCCAGCCGGTAACATCGTCAGCGAAAAAGTCGCGGTTGACGTCACGCAGGAACAGCCGCTCCGCCGGCATTTCCTCATCCCACAGGATGGCATCGACGGGACAGACCGAGAGACAGAGCCCGCAATTGATGCACTCGTCCGGGTGAATGTAGAACATCCGCCCGCCTTCATAGATGCAATCCACCGGGCAGGCGACGGTGCAGGCGCCATCCTTCGTATCGATACAGGGCTCGGTGATTACGTAAGCCATGACGTTCGCCTCGTTGCGCTCTCAAGGGCGCTTGCAACGAACTATGACAAATGGAAGCGTTCTGAAGAAGAACCAATTTTCGGCATTTTCATTGCCGAAAAGGCAACGCTCGTTCTGGTCGGCGGCGATGTTCCGCGCGAAAATGCGGCTCTATCCATGGACTGGAAGAGCCGCATCGGAGAAGATCAGGCCGCGAGATCGATAGCGCGCCGCAGAGCGGGCAGCATGTCCTCGGGATCGGGGCGACGGGTATAGTCGGGATTGACCTCGGCATAGAGGATCGTTCCGTCCTGGCCGACCACGAAGCGGCCCGGCATCGGCAGGGTCCAGCTCGGATCGCCGTTGAAAGAGGGCAGATCGTTCTTCAGGCTCTTGTAGAGCTCGACCAGATAGTCCTGCAGCTCGAAGCGCAGGCCGAAGGCGGCAGCGAGATCATTATGTGGATCGGACAGGATCGGGAAGCTCAGGCCGTTCTGGCGAACCGATTTGCGGCTGTTGACGGGGTTCTGTGGTGAGATCGCCACAAGGCTGGCGCCAAGGGCCTGAAACTCTGGCAGCGCAGCCTGGAGCGCCTGCAATTCCATATTACAATAGGGGCACCAGACGCCGCGATAAAAGCTGATGACGAGCGGGCCATGTTTCAGAAGGTCCGCCGAAGACACCGGATTGCCATCCGGGTCCAACAGCGTGAAGCCAGGCATCTTGTCGCCGGCCTTGAGAGCGCGTTTCGCGGCGCCCGAGGCAATCAGTTCGGCGGTTGCGCGACGCATGGTCTCGATGACTGCGGGCGGGACATTGTACGGCGGCTTGCCGGCTTCGAAATCGGCTTTGAATGCGTCGAGTTTGGCTTGCAGGGACATGGGTCTACTCCTTTGCTGTTCCGGCTTTCGGCGACGGCTTGCCAGAAGTGCAGTGGTGCGCCGATGGAGAGGAGTATGCTCATTCCAATTGTGTTGCGGCAGGCGGCTTGTCGCGATAATGCCTATTCTCAGGAGGAATAGGCATGGATCGATTGCAGGCAATGTCCACCTTCGTGCGGGTCGTGGAGACCGGCTCCTTTTCCGGCGCGGCCAGACAGTTGGGGATCGGCCAGCCGGCCGTATCGAAGACCATCGCGCAGCTCGAGGAGCGGCTTCAGATCCGCCTCCTGCTACGCTCGACGCATGGACTCACCCCGACCGATGCCGGGCTTCGTTTCTATGAAAGGGCGCGGGCAGCCATCCGAGAGGCCGACGAGGCGGAACTGGAGGCGCGTGGCGTCGGAGCGGGCCTTTCCGGGCGCCTGCGCGTTTCGGCGGCGACAACCTTTTCCCGGTTGCTCATCTTGCCGCGATTGCCGGCATTCCTGAAGCTTCATCCGGATCTCGAGATCGACGTGATCCTCGACGATCGAGTCATCGATCTCGTCTCGGAGGGGATAGATCTCGCTCTCAGGATGGGGGATTTGCCGGATTCTACGAGTATCGCGCGGCGGATCGCACGCGGGCGGCGCTCGGTGATCGCGACACCGGCCTATCTGGAACATGCAGGCACACCTCTGGCTCCCGCCGATCTCGTCGCCCATGAAGCGATCGTCTATACACAACTCAGCAATAGCTGGACCTTCCAGCAGCGCGGGACCGAGGTCTCCGTTGTCGTCAACGGGCGCCTCCGCGTCAGCGCTGCGGAAGGAATTCGCGCCGCCGTGCTTGCCGATATCGGCCTGGCCATCGCTTCGGACTGGATGTTCCAGCTGGAGCTGGAGACCGGCGCCGTTCGCCGCATTCTGGAGGATTGGGACCTGCCGCCGATCGATCTATGGGCGCTTTTTCCGACGGGGCGGCTGGCGAGCGCTAAGGCACGCGCTTTCGCCGATTTCGTCGAGCAGATATTTTCGATGAAATCACGCGCGAACGGAAATCGAAATGATAGCGACGGGGATTGAGCCGCAAGCGGTGCTGCGGCTCAATCCTTTCTGCCCTTAGAGCAGCTTTTCCAATGTGATCGGCAGGTCGCGCACGCGTCTGCCGGTCGCGTGGAACACGGCATTGGCAATCGCCGGCGCCACGCCGACGATGCCGACTTCGCCGACGCCCTTGCCGCCGAGCGCCGAGGCCTGATGATCCGGCACGCCGACCGATATCACCTGGATATCCGGAATGTCGGAGTTCGTTGGCACGAGGTAATCGCCCACATTGTTGTTGACGGTGCGGCCGTTGCGCTGATCGATCAAGCCTTCCTCGAGAAGTGCCTGGCCGATGCCCATGATGATGCCGCCCCGCCACTGGCTTTCGACCAGTCTCGGATTGTAGAGGCGGCCGCAATCGAAGGCGGAAACCATGCGAGAAACCCGCACCGTGCCGAAATCTTCGTCGACCCGCACTTCAGCGAAGTGCGCGCACCAGCTGTGCATGGAATAATCGCCCATGGTCGGCCCCTGAACCTTTGCCATGGTGGTCCAGGCCTGCAGTTGCTCCTGTGCGTTCGCGCCGTCAGGCAGGGTGTTGCGCCGGACTTCGATTTCCTCGCGTTTCAGCGCCGACATCAGTTCCGCCAGCGTCAGTGATGGCGTCTCGCCGCGCGGTGCTGCGATGCGCCCCTCGGCGAAATTCAGCGTGTTCGCACCCGTCTCGCGGAAGGGAGAATTGGCATCGCTGAGCGCAAGGCCGATGAGTTCGTCGCGGGCTGCGACCGCTGCCTTGTGGACGGCTCCCATGATCGAGCCGGCCAGCATCGAACCGCCGGCGATCGCCGCACCCGGCAGACGAGAATCGCCGAGATACACTTCAACCTGATCGACCGGGATGCCGAACACTTCCGCAGCACTTTGGGCGAGGATCGTATAGGTCCCTTGCCCCATGTCGATGGCGCCGCTGACGACCTCTACTCGGCCGTTCGCGAGAATGCGGATCATCGCTTCGCTCGGTGCGCGGATGACGGGGAAGGTGCCGCAGCCGATGCCCCAGCCGATCAGCGTCTTGCCGTCGCGCATCGAGCGCGGCGCGTGGCTGCGCCGCGACCAGCCGAAAGCTTCCGCCCCTTCGGTCAACGCCTCGCGCAGCCGGCGCGTCGACCACGGCTTGCCGGACTGGTAGTCGTGGTCGGCATAGTTCTTCAGCCGTAGCTCGAGCGGGTCCATGCCGAGCTTGTAGGCCAGTTCCTCGATCGCGCATTCGATGCCATAGGCGCTCGGGTTCTTGCCCGGACCACGCAAGGCGCCCGGCGTCACGCTATTGACCGGCACGACGCGGTGCTGCGAGGAAAAATTCTCGACCTTGTAGAGGACCGCCGTTGCGGCCCCCGTCTGTTCCGGCCAGTCTGCATCCATGGAGGTTTCGCTGGCACCGCGATGGACGATCGCCTGCAAGATACCATCCTCGCTCGCTCCGAGCGCGATCTTCTGTCTGGTCGCGGCACGCCCACCATAACTCGTGAAATTCTGCGGGCGTGTGACCGCAAGCTTCACCGGCCGGCCGAGCTTTCTTGCGGCCGCGACCGCGACCGCGCCATAGGCAAGCGGCACCCCTTTCGATCCGAAGCCGCCGCCGATGAAGGGCGAGATGATCCGGACGTTTTCATAGGGCATGTCGAACCATTCGGAATACATGCGCGCCATACCGTGCGACCACTGGCTCGGTTCCCAGATCGTCAGCTGGTGGCCATCCCATTTTGCCGTCAACCCGTGCGGCTCCATCGCGACGTGATATTCGCGCGGCGTCGAATATTCAGCCTCGATCCGCACCGGGGAAGCGGCAAGCGCCGCCTCGGCATCGCCCCAGGCGGAAGAGAGGGGTTCCATGAGCTTGCCCTCAGCGGCATTCGGGTCGTTGAGGGCGGCGACGTGGCTGCTCTCTTCATAGGTGACGCGGACCAGCCTGGCGGCCTCTGCCGCCAGTTCGCGGCTTTCCGCCACGACGGCTGCAATCGACTGCCCGTTAAAGAGCACCTCGCGCGGCAATGGATAATAGGGACCGTCGACGGGCTTGTTGCCGCCCCAGTCGCCGGCAAGCTTAAGACCGAGATCATCCTCCGGCGTCAGCACCAGAAGCACACCCGGCATTGCCAGCGCCGCCGAGGCATCGACCTCGACGACGCGGCCAGCCGGAATCGTGCTTTGGACGAGGACGGCATAGGCCAGATTTTCGACCGGGTATTCCAGCGCATAAGTCGCGGTACCCGTCACCTTCATATTGCCTTCGAAGCGCGACTGACGACCGCCGACCGTACCGTCGGAAGCATCGCCGCGTTTGCGGGGTTCCATCATGGTCATGCGAGACCTCCCATCGTCAGAATGGCGCGAGCGATAACGCGCGGTGCAAGTTCGATCTTGTAATGGTTACCGCCGTGGGAGACGGCACCCTTGATGGCAAGCCGGCTGGCCGCTTTGACGGCCTCCGGAGTGAGCGCCTTGCCGATCAGCGCCTGCTCGACATCATTCGCCCGCCAGGGCCTGGTGGCCACCCCGCCGATCGCCACGCGAATATCACGGACGGTCCTGCCATCGGCTTCCAATTCCAGACCAACAGCGGCGCTCGCGGCGGCAAATTCATAGGACTGCCGGTCGCGGACCTTGATGTAGGTCGAGTTCCGAGCGGCCGTGGAAGCAGGAATGGTGACGGCGGTGATGATCTCGCCGTGCTGCAGGACCGTTTCCCTGTTCGGCGTGTCGCCGGGAGCGAGAAAGAAATCGTCGACAGCAACCTTGCGGCTATCCGTCTCGACTACGGCATCGAATGCGACCAGAGCGACCGCCAGATCGCCGGGATAGGAGGCGATGCAGGCCTCACTCGTTCCGAGCACGGCGTGATTGCGCGTGACGCCGCCGATCGCCGAACAGCCGGAACCAGGATTGCGCTTGTTGCAGGCGGGAAAGGCGCCGGGATCGCGGAAATAGGAACAGCGTGTCCGCTGCAGGAGATTGCCGCCGATCGTCGCCATGTTGCGAAGCTGGGCGGAGGCGGCCAGAGACAGGGATTGTGAAACTGCCGGAAAGGCCGCGCGGATCTCCTCGTGGTCGGCAACCTCGCTCATCCTGGCAAGCGCGCCGATCGTTACGCCGGCGGCGTCGACCGTGATGCCGCTCATACCGGAGAGACGGGTGATATCGATGACCGTATCGGGCTCACCCACGCCGCATTTGGCGAGATCGAGCAATGTCGTGCCGCCGGCAAGCAGCACGGCGCCAGCCTGTTGTGCCGCCTGAGCGGCCTCGGCTGTCGATGTGGCGCGCAGATAGGAGAAGTTTCGCATCATGCCACCTCCGCTGCCTGGCGCACCGCCGCGACGATGCTGTTATAGGCCCCGCACCGACAGAGATTGCCTGACATGTATTCGCGGATTTCCGTGTCCGAACCGGCATGTCCTTCGCGAATGCAGGCGACCGCCGACATGATCTGGCCCGGCGTGCAATAGCCGCACTGGAAGGCATCATGCTCGATGAAAGCGGCTTGCACCGGATGCAGATCGCCAGCCTCGCCGGTCAGCCCCTCGATCGTCGTGATCTCGCGCCCTTCGGCCTGCGCGGCAAGCGTCAGACAAGAGAGCACGCGCTTGCCGTCGATATGACAGGTGCAGGCGCCGCACTGGCCTTGATCGCAGCCCTTCTTGGTACCGGTTAGCGAAAGATGTTCGCGCAGCGCGTCGAGTAGCGTTACACGCGGCTCGATATCGAGCTCGTGGCGCTGCCCGTTGATGTCGAGCGCGATCTGGATTGTTCGTGTCATGATAAGCTCCTGCCATCGTCACGAAGATGAGACCTGCGGAATCTAGTAGAAACTATCCGTCGGTCTACCGGTTGCTATGGGTTTCTTTCAGGAAGACGAGGCCGATGGAGTTCTGGCGTCATGGTCGGCTCTCGTCTGAATTAGGAAGCAAGGGACACCTCGGATAAACGGAGGCGCCTCCGTTTAAATTAATACCTGGCGTGTTTTCGTCAAGCCCCGGCAAACGGGCAAATCAAAGTAGAACCGAGTGAAGGATGGGCAAGAGGTAGGGCCGAAAGAGCCTCTGCTATTTCCCCTAGGTCGCCCACCACTGCGTGCCAGTCGGATCGGGGGATCGATCAACATCCATTCACGGCTCGCGAAATCGCTTGAAAAGCGAGGCGCGCCCCTGTTATGCTCAATTTGAGCAATAGCTATCAAGTCATCGGAAACCCATTTTGGTTCAGCGCCAAAGGGAATCGCGACCTGCTGTTATCGCTCAACTATTTTTAAATCGCGCTCTCTGGAGCAGGCTCGGCCTGTTCTGAATTCACTCAAGGAGGATTTTCCATGATCCATGAAATGCGCATCTATACTTGCTTGCCCGGCAAGCTGCCAGCGCTCAAGGAGCGTTTCGAAACGGCGACGCTGGCGATCTGGGACCGGCTCGGCATCCGCCCCCTTGGCTTTTGGACGACGATGATCGGGCCTTCCAGCTACGACCTCATCTATTTCCTCGAATGGCAGTCGCTGGAGGAGCGCGAGCGGAAATGGGCGCAATTCGTGGCCGATCCGGTCTGGAAGGAGGCTCTGGCAAAGAGCGAGGCACCGGGCCAGATCGTTGCCAATATCGCCAGTTCGATCCTGCAGCCGACCGGATTCTTTCGTCCCCTTGTTTCCGCCGAGGTCAATGGCTGAAGGCGGATAGAAGATTGATGGCACCGGCGGTCCTCGCCTATGCCCGATGATCAAGAAACGGTTGCGCCGGTTTCCCGACCTCATTGTGGTTCGGTTCAACGAGACCTGTGTCAGGATCCACGGCAAATGGTGACATCGCTCGTCACTGGGAGATGGGCAGCCATGCCCCCGAGAATCAGAAAGCCGGGACATGCCCGGCTTCCAGCTTCACAGTCAAAATCGTTTCGGCAGACGCGCCTGCCGCTCACAGTCAGCCGTTCTGGTCGCCGCTATTGTCGGCGGCCGGCTCCTGTTCTTTTTCCTTTAGAACGTCCGTCAGCTTGTTGACGCCTTCGAAGCCGGCGACGGCAGCAGCGGCCTTCGTTATGAAACCGGCATTCGGGTCTACAGCCTCGACAGCCTCGTCGGCAGCCACGGCGCCTGCAACTTCTTCAATCAGCTTTCCGATACCCATTTCAAGCTCCTGATCTCTTTGCTTTGCCGCTGGCGTGCGGCGATCGAGCGTTGCAAAGGCCTCGCTACGGATATCTAAAAGGTCGCTGCGAGCAGCCTTTTCCTCCCTGGAGCGAGGCATGGTTTTCCCCGGCTCCTGCCATTTAGGCAACCAAGCTGAAGGCGACCTTAACCGAAGATGAAGCGAGGCTGATATCGCGCAATCTCTAGGGCGTGGATCGGCTCCGATTCGACGAGGAACGCCGTCAAGCCGTCACATGAGCCTAATAGGCCTATGATAAGCCCTCCGGAATTTCGGAAAGTGCCAAACCGTTTGAACCAGGGAAGTTTCCTGCCATGACATACTCGCGTCGCGTCACGGCTCTCGCCGTATCCTTCCTCCCCCTCCTTTTCGCCCCCGCCTTTGCAGACTCAGACGTGCTCTGGAAGATTGTGCATGACAAGTGCGTCGTACAGACCGCACCATGCATTTCGGTCAATACGGCCGAGCATTATGCGATGCTGAAGGATCTGCGCGGCGTTGCCCAATTTCTTCTCATCCCCACCGACAAGATCACCGGTATCGAAAGCGCGGCACTCCTTGATCCTGCAACACATAACTTCTTTGCCGACGCCTGGGCCGAGCAGGGCGATGTCGATGCCCGCTTGCCGCACGCCCTCCCGCGCGACGGTCTGAGCTTGGCCGTCAACGCGCAGCAGGCGCGTTCGCAGAACCAACTGCACATCCATGTCGATTGCCTCAGCGCAGATGCGCGCGCAACCTTAAAGACCGATGCCGACAAGATCGGTGCCGACTGGTCACCGCTCCCCGATGCCATTGCTGGCCACAAGTTCGTAGCGATGCGGGTTAACGGCGAGACATTGGGAGACTTCAATCCATTCCTGGCGCTCGCCAAGACGTTGAAAGACCCGACAAAGGAAATGGGCGATCACAATCTTGTGGTGGTCGGCGCTAGTTTCGCTGACGGACCCGGATTCATCGTCCTGACGGACGTCGCGACAACCGGCATGGGCGGGGAAGACGTGCAGGACCACAGCTGCGCGATTATGCATTGAAATCATAGGCTTATGCTCGCCACAAGAGCCGCGTCTCTCGTCATGGTCGATGCGGCCACTTTCCCTCCCCGAGGTGGAACGGAGCCTTGAGAGCCGATTTATGATCCTGGCTTCTAGGTTCTATCGCGATTCACGCACTAATCTTTTTGATGTGACGGGTTCAGTGTTATAGTCCCGGGTTGTGAGCCTGAGCTATGCGTCATCCGATGGTCGAGCATTCAGATCATCGCGCAGCGTCTGGCATCGAAGGCTCGCCATCGAAAGCCTCAGGAGGCGCCTCATGAATCTTCAGATCAATAGCCAGTCCTATCAGGTCAATTCGGACGGAGACACGCCGCTCCTCTGGATCATCCGTGACGAGCTGGGCATGACCGGTACGAAGTACGGTTGCGGACTGGCACAATGCGGCGCCTGTTCGGTCCTTGTCGACGGCGAGGTGGTGCGCTCGTGCGTGACGCCGCTCGATAGTGTTGCCGGTCGTCAGATTACCACGATCGAAGCGCTCGAGGCAGACCCGATCGGCAAGCGCGTGGTTGCCGCCTGGGTCAAGCATCAGGTTCCGCAATGTGGCTACTGTCAATCGGGGCAGGTTGTGGCGGCAACCGCGCTCCTGAAACAAACGCCCAATCCTTCCGACGACGAGATCGCTGCGGCGATGATCAATCTCTGTCGATGCGGAACCTACAACGCGATCAAGGCGGCGGTCAAAGATCTCTCCTCCAAGCAGGGAGAAACGCTATGACCGAAACCACCCGCAACCTCGTTCCGGACGATGAATTCCCGATCGGATCTCCGGTCAACATCTCGCGCCGGCACTTTCTCCTGACTTCCGCCGGTGCGGCGGCAGGAGCGTTCGTCCTCGGCTTTGGCGTTCCGGTTGGACAGGCACGAGCCCAGCAGGCGGCAAGTCCTATGCCTCCAGGGACACGCGTTCCCGCGTTCCTTGAAATCCGCCCCGATAGCAGCATCCGTTTCATGAGCCCCTTCGTCGAAGGCGGCCAGGGTGTCTTCACGGCGATGGCCCAGATCGTCGGTGAGGAACTCGACGCTGACCCCAAGACCTTCGTCGTCGAAAATGCGCCGGCGGGCGGCGACTATCTCGTCATCAATGGAAAAATGCGCATCACAGGCGGCAGCATGTCGGTGCGCACGAGCTATGAGACCATGCGCAAGCTCGGCGCGCTGGCGCGCAACATGATCCTGCAAGCGGCTGCAAAGCGCCTCAACGCACCCATCACCGAGCTGACGACAGAGCCCGGCCGCGTCATCCACGCCGCCTCGGGACGCAGCCTCGCCTATGGCGAAGTGGCCGCAGAGGCGCTGGATCTACCGGTACCTGCCCCCGAGAGCGTGTCGCTTCGCGACCCGAGCAAATTCCGCTGGATCGGCAAACCAGTCGAACGGCTTGACATGCACGACAAGTCAACCGGCAAGGCGGTCTATGCGATAGACTGCAAGGTCGACGGCATGCTGCATGCCGCCGTCCAGCATGCGCCGCGCCTCGGCCTGACAATCGGCAAGATCCGCAACGAAGAGCAGCTCAAGGCAATGCCGGGCGTTCATTCCGTCCATAGTCTGTCCGGTGCGGTCGCTGTTGTCGCTGAACGCTGGTGGAATGCCAAGCGCGCGGCCGAGGCGGCTCAGGTCGATTGGCGCGAGCCCGGCTCGGACGCCGATCCCGCCCTCCGCCATATGCCCGCGGATTTCTCCACCGCTGCTTTCAGCGACAAGCTCGCCAACGAGCCGGGCAGCGGCAAGGAGGCGGAGAATGTCGGCGACGTTACCAAAGCGTTCGATGCTGCCAAGACCGTTGTCTCGGCAACCTACAAGAGCCAGTATCTGCATCACGCGCAGCTGGAGCCGCCATCCACCCTGGCCCGGTTCAATCCTGATGGCAGTCTGGAAGTCTGGCTGCCCAATCAGGCGCCCGAGCAATTCCAGGCCGACATTGCCAAGCTGACGGGGCTCGACCCATCGAAGGTAACACTCCACAGCCCGATCCTGGGCGGCTTCTTCGGCCGGCACTTTCTCTATCCGTCCGCCAATCCCTATCCGCAGGCGATCCAGCTCGCCAAAGAGGTCGGTCGACCGGTGAAGCTTATCTGGAGCCGCGAGGAGGAATTTCTGCGCGACCCGATGCGCCCGATGGCGGCCGTGCGCTTCCGCGGCGCACTCGACGCCAGCGGCATGCCGGTCGCACTCGAGGCCATTAGTGCCTGCGAGGGACCGACGGAGGCCGTTTTCGGTCATAAGGAGGATTCGCTAGACCCGATGGCGGTGGAAGGGTTGACCGGCAAATCCTACGACATCCCGAACCACCGCATCGCGCAGATCTACGTCAAAAATCCGACGACACTGGCTTATTGGCGCTCGGTCGGCAATTCCATGAACGACTTCTTCTACGAGACGTTCCTGGACGAACTGGCCGACAAGGGCGGGCAGGACCCTTACGAACTGCGCATGAAGTTGTTGCAGAAGAACGAGCGGCTGAGCAACCTGCTGAAAGCGGTCGGCGATCTCTCCGGCGGCTGGAAGCGCGGTCCTTTCACGGCGGACGATGGTTCAAAGCGGGCGCGGGGCGTGGCCATGGCGTCGCCCTTCGGTAGCCACACGGCGGCGATCGCCGAGGTCTCCATCCGCAACGGTCAGGTCGTCGTCCATGACGTCTGGGAAGCGATCGATCCCGGCAGCATCGTCAATCCGGCGATCATCGAAGCCCAGATCAATTCGGCAACGGCGCTTGGAATGTCGCAGGTGCTGATGGAGGAAGCCGTCTATAAGAACGGCGAGCCCATCGCCCGTAATTACGACCTCTATCCGATCCTGCCGCCGGACCGCATGGCTCGCGTCCATGTCCGCATCATCGAAAGTGGCGCCGAGATGGGCGGTATCGGCGAACCGGGGCTTCCGGCTATTCCGCCGGCCGTCGCCAATGCGGTTTCGACGCTAACGGGCAAGCGGATACGCAGCATGCCCCTCTCCAACTACACCTTTGAAAGCTGAGGCGCAGCTGTCGCTGCGCCTGGCATGATTTCGGCTCTCGGCCCTGCTGGTCCGAGAGCCGGCGTGGTTGGCTCCCTCCATAGCCGAGTACGAAATCCCGAAGCAAAGACATGAGGGCACACCCTTGAAGAAATTTCTTCTGGTTCTTCTTTTGATTGTCGTGCTTGTAGCCGGCGGCGTCGCATGGTTCGTGACCCGCACGCCGGCATCTCCCTTCGACAATGTCGCCTTAGCGCAGCCGCCCTCGGAGGAGTTGCTGCAGCACGGCGAATATGTCGCGCGCCTTGGCGACTGCGTCGCCTGTCACAGCACGCCGAAAAGCGCTCCCTTTGCCGGAGGACTGCAGATGGGGACGCCGCTCGGCGCCATCTTCACGACGAATATCACTCCGGACAAGGAAACCGGCATCGGCAATTATACGCTCGCCGATTTCGACCGCGCCGTCCGCCAGGGCGTTGCCCGGGACGGACACCGCCTCTATCCGGCCATGCCCTATCCCTCCTATGTGAAGATGAGCGACGACGACATTCGTGCGCTTTACGCTTATTTCACCGGCAGGGTCCAACCCGTTCAGCAGGCAGACCAGCCCTCGGACATTCCATGGCCTATGAACATGCGTTGGCCGCTGGCGCTGTGGAACGCAGTCTTTACTGAGAGTGGAACCTATCAATCGAAAGCCACCGGCGACGACCAGTGGAACCGGGGCGCCTATCTCGTTCAAGGACCGGGTCACTGCGGCAGCTGTCATACGCCGCGCGCCATCACCATGGCGGAAAAGGCGCTCGACGAAACCAGCCCGCTCTATCTTTCCGGCGCGCTTCTCGACGGATGGTATGCCCCGAGCCTGCGCGGCGACCACAATGTCGGCCTCGGCCGGTGGACGGAGGAGGACATATACGCCTTCCTCAAGAGCGGCAGGAACGGTCATGCCGTCGTCTTCGGCTCGATGGCGGATGCCTTCAACAATTCGACCCAATTCATGACGGATGACGATCTCAAGGCCATTAGTCATTATCTGAAGTCATTGCCGGGCGACCCGACCCGCGACGGCACACCATGGCAGTATGACGACGCCACAGCCCAGAATGTCGCCCTTCCCGCACGCCAGCAGATTCCCGGCGCACAGACGTTCGTCGCAAAATGCAGCTTCTGTCACGGCCTCGACGGACGCGGAAAACAACAATGGATTCCGCCGCTCGCCGGCTCCGCCGCTTCGCTTGCAAAGGAAAGCGCGTCCCAGATCAATGTGACGCTGAACGGTTCCAGCCGTGTCGTGGCGAACGGAATCCCCGATGCCTATCGCATGCCGCCCTTCCGGCAGCAGCTTTCGGATCAGCAGATTGCCGATGTCCTGACATTCGTACGCTCGTCCTGGGGTAATCATGGCGGAGCAGTTGCAGCAGCCGATGTAACGGCGCTACGCGAGCACACGGACCCGGCAAGCAGCAATCCGATCATATTGCAGATGCGGTAACTTCCCGCCGCACCGACCTTTCGTGAAAAGGGCGAAAACTGTGCTTGTGATTTGAGGCAATGCGTAGCCCGCAGTTTGAAGCAATCGCGGGCTGCTCTTGCGTGGCCGTGCCCAACACGCCTTCCCCGCCAAGGTGAAGGCGTCAGTGCTCCTGCCCGGCAAGTTTCAGCGACTGCGCCCGCTTTCTCCTCCTGCTCACCCGCGATGAGGGCGTTTTAACGTGCCCTTCCTGCGGCAGGGTGATAATGGCCCTCAGACCGGGATTGTTGGGCTGCAGCAGGACATCGCCGCCATGTTGGCGCGCGACGGCCCGCGCGATCGAGAGGCCCAGGCCGACGCCGCCCGTGCCCCGGTTTCGCGACGCTTCCAGGCGGAAGAACGGCGCGAAGACCTTTTCCTTCATATCCTCGGGTATGCCGGGCCCGTTGTCCTCGATGACGATATCGATCGTACTGGCCGAATGGCGGATATAGACCTTCGCGTGGCCGCCATAGCGCACCGCATTTTCCGTAAGGTTGCGAACGGCTCGGCGCAGCCCGTCGGGCCGACAACGATAGGTCGTCTTCGCTCCCTCGAGATATTCCACCGGCAGTCCGAGATCGGCAAGGTCATCGCAGATACTGCCGACCAGGGCCTCAAGCTCGATTGCCCGCGTTTCCTCCGCCGTGGACTCGCCACGCGCGAAGGAAATAGCGGCTTCCGTCATGCCCTGAAGCTCGTCGATGGTCGACAGCATCTTCTGCTGGATATCGGCGTCCTTGACGAACTCCGCTCGCAGCCGAAGCGAAGTCAGCGGCGTCCTCAGATCATGGCCAATCGCGGCCAGCATTCTCGTCCGGTCATCGACGAAGCGATGCAGGCGTTCCTGCATCCTGTTGAACGCCTCGGCGGTGCGCTTGATATCGTCGGGTCCCTGTTCGGGCAGCGGCGGAAGATTTTCGCCTCGCCCCAGAGCCTCCGCGGAAACCGCCAGCCGTCGCAGCGGCCGTGCGATGCGGCTGGCGATGAACACTCCGATCAGTGACAGGATCAATGCGGTGGTGGCGAGCGAGGTGAGCGATTTCATATCCCACCATTGATCACCGACATTCTTGTAGAATGCCGTATTCAACCACATGCCGTCATTGAGCTGGACGACCAGTCCGTATCCGTTGTGTCCGCCGAAATAAACGAACTTAGCAGGTTGCGGCAGGCTCCAGAGTATCGGGGGCGGAGTGGCCCAACCCTCCCCTGCGCGTTCCGAAGTCAATGTTCCGGAGGTCAAATGTTCCGCATCGGAACCCGATCGCTTGCCGTATCTCCCGGCAAGATCAATGAAATTCTCGATCGGACGAGAAAGCTCGCTTGCCGCACGCTCACGCCATGCGCTGACGTCCGTTACCTCTTCCGGCGATAGCCAAAACCGGGAATAGCTGGTCTCGCTTGCCAGCAGCGCCTGCTCACGCAATGGCTTGGGCATGGATTCCATCAACCGCGTGACGGAAGCGCAACGGCTGAAGAATTCGCTCTTCATGGCCGCATGCAGCGCCTTGGTCCGTTCGTCCCAGGAGATTGAAAAGGTCAGGGCCTGCGAGACGACAAGGGCAAGCAGGGTAAAGCCGATGAACTGGGCGGCAAGGCTCCTCCTCCACCAGTAGATCATTCGAACCCCACATCCGCCGAGAGGCTATAGCCGCCACCCCAATGCGTCTTGATGACCGATGGGTTCTTCGGGTCCGGCTCGATCTTCTTGCGCAGGCGGCTCACTTGATTATCGATGCTTCTGTCGAAGATATCAGCGGTTCTCCCGACAGTCAGATCGAGAAGCTGCTCGCGGCTGAGGACAATGCCCGGGCGCTCGAGAAAAACCTTCAAAAGCCGGAATTCGGCCGTGCTAAGGGGGATGCCGACGCCATCGTCGCCGGAAAGCTCCTGCCGACCCATGTTCACGCGCCACTGCCCGACGCGGACGACCCTGGCCTTCTTCAGCGTTTCCCGCTGCTGCTGCGGCACGCCGTTGACCCGGCGCAGGACGGCCCTGATGCGCGCCAGTAATTCACGCGGATTGAACGGCTTGACGAGATAGTCGTCCGCTCCCAATTCGAGGCCGATGATGCGGTCGGTATCCTCGCTCATGGCGGTCAAAAAGATGATGGGGGTATCCGTTGTCGCTCGCAGATGACGGCAGACGGAAAGACCATCCTCACCGGGCATCATGACATCGAGAACGATCAGATCCACGGCGCCGCGCTCGAGGATTCGTCTCAGGGCAAGCCCGCTATCGGCGACGCTGACCTTGTAACCCTGCTGTTCGAGATATTGGCCGACGAGGTCCCTTATGTCCGAATAATCATCGACGACGGCGATGTGCGCAGCTTTTTGCATGAGATTTTCCACGATCTTAAGTCACTTTACAGAAGGCCGCACCAAGCCGCATCGAAAAAAGTGTATCAAAGTTTCACATAGACCGAAGAGTTGCGTCTCAGGTCGCACCCACGACAGCTTGAAACCCCGGCGAGAGCAGAAACATGCTCGTATCGAGAGGATATGGATTTCACCAAACCATCCCCGAAATCCAATCAATATTCCGCGCAAGGCCCTCAACAACTGACAAATTATAAGATTGCTGTCACAGGGGTATGCCGCAGACCAGCAAATTTGTAACAAGCTGTCGCAAGATTCACGTCGCCAGCAGGCGTTGCCAAGACGAACTATCGCAGCGAAACGGCGCCGCGCCGACAATGGTCAAATCCTGCCGTTCCCCCTGTAAGGCAGGCGCTTGCGGCAGCCGTTGCAGCGCTGTCGTCGCGCCGGCGCGCTTGGATACCGACAGACCGCGCTGTCATCACCAGCGACAGGCTTTTACATCTCCGGCACAAAGCTGCGACAGGACCGGTCTACTCTTGCCGTCGAAAATCACTTGTTCGGTCATCAATATCGAAGCTGGCAGGAGGATATGGAATTGGCCATAGAACTAGCACAGATCGCAACGCTTCGCCGCGTTCTCGAAATATTTTGCGCCCGGCACGAACTGGCTTTTGCCGACCGGACGGCAATCACCGCCGCCCGCGAACTGATGAAATTTGCCGACGAAGGCGAAACTGATCCGACAATTCTGGAACAGCGCCTCGACGAGGCAATGCAGACTTACAGCGAGCGCTCGCCTCTTGCTTCCAAGATAATGGTGTCGATGAGCGCTTCACCCGCGCGGCATCAGTAATTGCGAGAGCCGGTATCATCCCGTCATCGTCCAGGTCCAAAATCCGAGGACAACCTCATGCATCTTTCCCGCCGCACCGTGCTGACATCGATAGTGGCCGCAGCAGCCGCACCGAGATGGAGCTTCGCCGCCGGCGAGCAACGGGTTCTGATTGTCTACTATTCCTACACCGGCCACACCGGAGCGGTCGCGGAGAAGCTTCGCGCGCTTCTGGGAGCGGAGCTTTTCGAAATCCAGATGCAAGCTCCCTATCCGCTCGACATGCAGCGCGCCGCCGAACAATCGAAATACGAACTGGAAACCGGCGAGCTTCCCCCCTTGTTCGATGGCCTTCCGAAGCCTTCGAAATACGATCTGGTTCTCGTGGGTGGTCCCGTATGGTGGAATACCATTACGCCGCCCGTCATGAGCTTTCTTGAGCGGACGGACTTTGGCGGACGGAAGGTCGCGCCCTTTGCCACATATGTGCTGGAACCGGCGCATTACGAACGGAATTTTGCCGCCCAAGCGCGCAGTGCTTCGCTTCTGTCGAGCCTGATGATCAGCGAATTCGAAGTAACCGAGGGACAGGCGGACAAGGCCATTGCAGCCTGGGCCCTCCGAAATCTGCCGAAATACGGCCCACAAGCCTTGTGAGCTTGCCGGAAACACGCGAATTATTTTCACTCCGCCAACGGCATAGGCACCGATCTGCCGTCATAATGGCAAGCCGCCCACCACGATGTTCTGCGTTCTGCTGCCTGGACGTTGATAATATTCTATGCTTGCAGAGGCCATCCACCAGCGGAGATTCTCAATGGGCGAAGCATTTCCCGCGACTTCGATGCCGGACCGCGACTGGTGGGGTGCTCTCTGGCCAGATCCACTGGCGATCCTCGAAGCGCTTGGCATCAAGTCCGACATGACCGTACTCGATCTTTGCTGCGGCGACGGCTACTTCACGGCGCCGCTGGCGAAACTCGTTGCCGGAAAGGTCTATGCGCTCGATCTGGATGAGACCATGATCGAGTTGGCAAGAGCTGAAGCCGCGCTACAGGATGTCTCCGTGCAGAAATGGATCCATGCCGATGCCCGCGACATCGCGGAACATCTTCCCGAAAACGTTGATTACGTTCTGATGGCGAACACGTTTCACGGCGTTCCCGATCAGCCCGGCCTCGTCCGTGCCGTCCGTTCGGTGCTCGCATCGAACGGATTGTTCGCTATCGTCAACTGGGAAGCACGAGCACGCGAGGAGACCACGGTGCTCGGGGCGCCGCGCGGCCCCAAGACCGAGATGCGCATGACGCCGGCACAGGTCGCCACGATTGTCGAAACCGGCGGCTTCAAATCCCGAAATACAATCGAACTACCGCCCTATCACTACGGTATCGTCTTTGCCACCTCGTAGTTGATCCCCCAACAGCACCCGATCCGCTATTACCCTTCGGCACAATGCAAGGTCTGCATGACTAGCCCCGTGCAAGCTATGGGCGATATTGGATACACGCGTGCACGATCGTGGTCTCGCCGGGGGCGGAGAGCCAAGCTGGTCGAGCACCGATGATCATTGGGGCAGATCGGAGATATCGACATGGTGAACAGCATCAATTCGCTGCGACTTCTCAACTCGCATAGCACGCTGCGAAGCCTGCACAGCGGAAACGCGACGGAGACCGATACATCGCGGATATCGAGAGCGACGAGCTCGCTTGCAAACGACGCCTACACGTCGGTTCGTTCGAACAGCAAGCTCAGCATCCTTCTCCAGGGGCTGTCGACGAACAATGGCTCTGCGAAAGCCGGATCGACGCTTTCGGCTTCGAAGCCGATCGATAATATCTCGTCCGGTGATTTCATGAAGGCACTCAATGCGAAGCTAAAGGCCTCTTCGTTCGATCCTGTCAGCGGACCGCAGTCGAAAGCGATGTTGAGCGCGCTCAAAAGCGGAAATCTGTCCGTCTACGATCCGATCAAGGGCGTCTCGGTCGACGCATGGAATCCGGATGACAAGACGAGCAAGGCCAGCAAGCCCGAAGCGATGGAAAAGAGCACCTGGAACGAGTTTCTGAAGGAGCACCTGAAGCGCGACGGCAAGGGAGCCCTGGTGAGGACGAGCGATGGCAGCTACATCGACAAGGCTACCGGACAAAATGCCTTCTTTGGCACCATCAATGGCAAATACTACTATGCGACTTGGCCATCGGTGACCGCGAGCGACGGTGCATCGCCGGGGAAGACGAACGGCTAGGCAAAACCGTGAAAAACCTTGGCCGCCCCCGCTGAACCACGGGGGCGGCCATATCCTTCAATTCAAGACGACCGCGCGCATCCTTCGAAGAGAGAGCGTGAACAACAGACCGGCGATCGCAGCAACAGTCCCTGCCATGAAAACACTGCCATAGCCGGCCCTGTCGGCCAGAAGGCCGGCAAAGGGCCCGGTCAGCCCGTAGGCAAGATCCTGGAAGGCAGAGAAGCCGCCGAGCGCTGTGCCGCGCAGATGTGGCTCCACCCGGCTGACAACTTCCCGACCCAGCGCCGGATAGATCATCGAGCAGCCGAGCCCCGTCAGGAATGCGCCCGCCAGCGCAACCGTCGGGTCCGCAGCGCTCCAGATTAACAACTGGCCCACCGCTTCGACAACGAGCGATCCGGCTGCGACCGGCAGGCCGCCGATGCGATCCGGCAGATGGCCGAAGAACACGCGCATCAGAACGAAGCCAACGCCGAAGGCGGTGAGGCCCAAGCCGGCATAGTTCCAGCCCCGATCGAGGAAATAGAGCGTGAAGAACGCACCGATCGCAGCAAAGCCTATGCCCTGCAGGCACACGACCGCGCCATGCAGCCAGACCTTGCCTATGACGCTCCAGAATGGCGGGCGCTCTGCACCGGGATGCGGTGCGATCCCGGGAACTCGCCAGATTGCCAACAGACCGAGGAGCGGCAGCACGGCGCTGATCGCCATCATGCCGGCAAAGCCGAAGCGGTCGAACAGCGCCAGACCGATCGGACCGCCTACGGCCAGCGCCCCGTAGATGGCGGCGCCGACCAGTGCCAATACCCTGCCCGAACGCGCCGGGCCGACAAAGCCGATGCCCCAGGCGATGATGCCGACGGCGACCAGGCTCTCGCCCAGCCCGAGAAGCAGGCGCCCGACCAGCAGCAACAGAAAGGACGGCAGCGGCATATGGGCGACAAGGCCCGCAGCCAGCGCCATCAACGCGCCGGCAACATAGAGGGCAAGGCCCCGCATCACGGCCGGCTTGGCGCCACGATGATCCGAGAGGCTGCCAGCATAACCGCGTGTAAGGATGGTGGCGAAAAAGGCGATACCGACGCCAAGCCCGGCCCAGACATTGCCGAACCGTAACTGCTCGCTCACATAAAGCGGCACAATGGGAAACGACATGCCGATGCAAAGATAGGAAATGAAGAGAATGGTGCTGAGCAACAGCAGACGACCGCGTGCCGGATCGGGTGTCGATTGAAAAGCCATGATGATCTCCAGGCTTTTCCTCGATCGGCGAAGGCATTAAAAAACGCACTCCGACCGACGAGGATCGTTGAGTGCGTTGCTTGACGTCAAACGCTTACGGCCAGCAAGACTGGCTGCGTTTCCAATAGTCTCTTGCCGAATGACTGTCAATAAAGCGAGGCCGAGAGATCGTTCAAAGAGGTTTGAGGCTTTCGAGATAGGCACAGAACATATTCGCCATGGCCTCTCCATAGGCATCGATCTCCTGCGACGTTCGCGGGCTCTCCGAAAACCGCTTCCCCACTGCGCCGAGCGTGGTTGTCACGAGATCCGTTGCCAAATCGAGTGTTGCGATATCGACCCCCGGCAACGCTTCGCGCATGAAGGCCAGCAAAATCCGGTCCCCGGATGATCTGACCTCACGCGCTTCAGGAGCATCCCGATAAAGCGGCGCGGCATCGTTGAGTGCGACACGCATGGCGGCCTCTTCGCATTCGGAGCGAAGAAACGCGTGGACGAGCGCGCGCAATCGTTCCAGTGGCGGCTTTGCACCATCTTCAAGAATCTCGCGCAACAGATCGGACGTCTGTCGCCATTCGTCGCTCTGAAGTCGGAAAAGGATTGCCGCCTTGTTGGGAAAATACTGGTATACGGACCCGACGCTGACGCCTGCCTTTTCCGCGACGCGCGCCGTGGTGAAACGTTGTGCGCCTTCCTTTGCCAAAACCTGAGCGGCGGCGCTGAGAATTGCGGAAACGAGCTCGGTCGACCGCGCCTGCTTCGGCTGCTTTCGCGATGAAATCTTGGCTCTTGGACGATCCGCCATATCGATGTCCTCAATGCGAATAGCGAGAATGCCGAACTAGTCGTATTTTGCGCGTTGCGCAACAACGTGCGCGGACGGCCCTTATGTGCAGCCGCGGTGAACGCCGCCAGGGAAGGACTGCGGGCACTCGAACTCATCAATGCCACGCCATCGCGAAAGACGGCGCCGCCGCTTCGCGCCCGCATCGGCATCGGCATCGGAGACGTCGTTCACGGCAATATCGGCTCGGCCGGGCGTTTCTCGTTCACGATCATCGGGACGCCGGTCAACAGGTCAGCCCGGCTCCAGGCCCTGGCAAAGAAACTGGACGCGGCCATGCTGATAACAACTGACATCGCCGAAGCGACCGGTGTCGAATGTAGGTCCTTCGGCAGCCGCGCCTTGAGGGGCTTTGACCATCCCGTCAATGTTGTGGGTTTCGGCGTTTCCGACGATCACTGAAAATGCGAATGGCGGCATCGAAGATCACCGAGGTCATCCGGTTTTCGTGACACGTAATTTCAATTTTTCGATTTATTTTCAAATATATAACAGCACGCTCTGCGCACCCTTGACGAATGCGATTATGAAATGCGACGAATTATTCGTATTTTCTCCCGGCGATACTTCAGATCAAAACGGAGAGACAGATGACCACCTTGACGACTGCCCCGCTGCCAAAATTGCTCGACCGGCTGTTTGAGGAAGCCGAAGCGGCATCGCCGGCCGCGCTTCCCTCGGTCGCGGCATATTGGAACAACCTTTCGAGCGAGGAGCGCGGGCGTCTAGTGCGCAGCAGGACCGATTACCTCGACTTCTATGGGCGAATGAAGGACATACCGCTCGCCATCTCCCGCGAGACCGGGATGTTGCTTTATATGCTGGCACGGAGCACAGGCGCGCGAACCGCCGTCGAATTCGGAACCTCGTTTGGTGTCTCCACCCTGTATTTGGCTGCAGCACTGCGGGACAATGGAGGCGGCCGCGTGATCACAACCGAATTCGAGCCTTCCAAAGTGGCACGGGCGCGGGAGAATCTGACGGCCGCCGGCCTTATCGATCTTGTCGAGATCCGCCAGGGCCACGCCCTGCAAACCCTGCGGTCCGATCTCCCCGATACCATCGACCTCTTGCTCCTCGATGGCGCCAAGGCGCTCTATCCGGATATCCTGAAGCTGGTGGAAAGCCGCCTCCGACCAGGAGCGTTCGTGGTCGCCGACAATGCCGATTTCTGCCCGGAATATCTGGCTTTGGTGCGGTCGTCGACCAGCGACTACATGTCCACCGCCTTTGCCGAGGATATCGAGTTGTCCATGCGGCTCGGCTGACGCGAGCCGCCGCATGAACGCACTTCGAAAAGCCGCCGTTCGCTCCTCTGCTCCTTACCGGAGCGGGGGGCGGATTATTCGGGAACCAGACCGCACCAGCCGGGCAGGTAATCGGCATCCTTACCCTTGGCAAGCTTATGCGCCTTCTCTAGCGCGGACTCGAAATCCTTATCGAGTTCCTTGCGCTTGATGCGGCGGCGCAAGAAATCCGCCCAGAGGAATTCGCTGAAGGGCGTCGTATCCTTGGCATAACCACCGACATGCCGCAGTTCACCGGCAAGCGACCGATAGGGATCATCGATCAGATCCTTGATGCTTTTCGGAATGTCCTCATAACCGCGTCGCTTCCCCTCGTCGTCGAAGGGATGCATCCAGTCGTGGCAGTCCATGACGAACCAGAAGGAATCCCGGTCGAGCCGCGAGAGATCGGCGACGGTCGTCACCAGAACATCCTTCACCCCCTCTTCATAGAGCGCGAGGGAAAGATGGTGATGATCGATGACATAGTATTTTCCGCGCGGTCCGCGAATCGCCGGCACCATGTGATTTCCGAGGAACTCGCCGGCCTTGTCGCCCTCGGCTTCCGCCTTGAGGCGCCACGCCTTGCGCTTGGCCTTGACCTCGCGCATGCCGACGGTGATCTGGGTGGGCTTCAATTCTTCGATGGGAACTGGATGCAGGATGGGTTCGCGCAGCGTAACCATTTGAAAGCTCTCCGCAAAGGCAGGACTGCGCTAACGTAGCACAACCGTCCAATCCGGCAAGCTCGGCGTCAAATATGCTTAGCCGCCAAATCGTCACGGCCACAGAACGGTCCGCAGCGACGAGCACCCTTGTCTTTGAACTAGCGGATCGCCCTCATGCGGCCGTTTTAATCACCGTGAACTGGGAACGCCGGTAGAAGGCCAGCATTTCCCGCTCGAAGCTTTCCACGGCGAGCACGGCCCATGGTTCGTAATGATCGTTGCGGGAGCGCATCCCGCGCCGACGACCCATGTCGAGCAGTCCACGCCATGCCCAATCTACCAACCCCATCCCGTCACTCTTACCCTGCCCAGGTCCTGTCGCCATCCGCTCTACCGGCCTCAATCGCGTCCGGCGGCATGACCAACTGTAAATAGGTAACCCTTGATCGAAGGAAAGGTGAAGCAACGTTGTATTAAGGTTTGTAACATGCGTTTGCCTGGAACTGTCGCATTGCGGCGACACTATGCCTCCGATCCTGACCCGGAAAGCAGGAATGAACGAGAGACAAGTAACTGGCGCACACACTCTCAAGGCGCGAATAATCGGAATTGCCGGCACCCAGGGTCCACGGGACGATGGGCTCATCGGAACATCAGGCGCGTGACATAGCGATCGATCACCCGCGAGTTCGCTTCGATCCAGCGCCAGATCACAACCATGGCGAACATGGTCAAAAGCCATCCAAGCATCACATCGGACATGAAATGAGCGCCGAAGATCACGCGATTGAACGCCACAAACAGCAGGCATGGAGCAAGGATCAAGGCTGCAATCCATCTGCGTCCGGCCGGCGCGAACACCAATAGAGACAGCGCAGCCGCCGCCGCGGCGGCTTCGCCAGAAGGAAAGGAACAATTGCGGGTGCATGCCGCCGAAAACTGCCACACCGGGGTAAAATCCGCCGAGCCGCCGAACTCTATCAGCTCGCGAGGGCGCACGCGTCCGATCGCAACCTTGAGCGTCTGCACGACCAGCAGCGGCCCGGCGGCAAAGCTCAGAAGCACGAACAACGGCTTGTGAGGAGCGCAGAATCGTAATCGCCCCGGCAGGAAGACATGTAGGACGATGATGACAGCCATGGTGCCGAGAATATAGGCCTGGCTCTGGCGGGCGCCGTCCCTGACAACTCTCAGCCAGGGATTTTCTGCCAACCAGAAGAGGTGCCCATGGGCAAACAGGCGCGTAATAGTCAGATCAAGTTTTGGAAAGACCACGAAGACGAAGCTTGTCCAGACGATCAGCATGCCGATGAGCGCCAGGTCCCCGTCCGTCATTGCCCGATCCTGCTGTCGGCGCGCACGCGCCTGATCGGAATGAGAGCTCCAAGAATTCGATGCAAATTTCCACATGCCATGTCTCCAGAGGCGGAATGGCGCCAATCTGAATCCCGATTGTCAAGAAATGGCGAAGATCGCATCAAGGCCCTGTTCAGAATCGGCTGTCGGACGGTCAGAGGGCTGTTTGGAAATTGCAGAAGCCGGCTTTGTCCGCAATAGTGGTTCCAAGCGGCAAAGCCGAACTGAAAACGGAAGAAACATAAGGCGCTAGGGTTGGACAACAGTCTCGTTCTCATCGTGGAGGATGAACCGGCAATCGCACAGATACTGGAAGGCTATCTGACGCGCGACGGCTTTCGCACGGTACGCGCCGGCGATGGCGAAACCGCGCTGCAGCACCATGCGCTTCTGAAGCCTGATCTCGTGCTCCTCGACGTTCGCCTGCCGAAACTCGACGGCTTCGGAGTACTCGGCCGCCTGCGCCAGGCCGGCTCGACGCCCGTCATCATGGTCACAGCCGTCGCCGACGACATAGACCGCCTGAGCGGGTTGCGCCTCGGCGCCGACGACTATGTCGTCAAGCCGTTCAACCCGCAGGAAGTCGTTGCCCGCGTGCGGGCGGTGCTGCGCCGCACGCAGGGCGATCGCGCCGAAGCCATCAAGCGTTACGGCGCGCTGGAGGTCGATTTCAGCAGCTATACCGTCTTCATCAACAAGGACGAGCGACGCATCGCACTGCCGCTGACGCTGAGCGAATTCCGTATCCTCGCCTACATGATCCGCCATCCGACGCAGGCTTTCGCACGCGCCGACATCCTTGATGCCTGCCTGCCGGAAAGCGACGCCCTCGTGCGGACTGTCGATACGCACATCTCCAATCTCAGGCGCAAGCTGGAGGAAATGGGGCAAACCGGCTTCTTTCCCGCCGTACGCGGCATCGGCTATCGCTTTTCGGACCCAAGATGAAAAAAGCAAGACTTCCCAGCCTACCGCTTGCGACGCTCACGGCCATCGTCACCACCATAATGCTGCTGCTCAGCGTCGGCCTGACATATCTAGGGGTCATCTCCTATGCCAACCATCTGGAGCAGGGCATCACTGATGCTTTGCCACCGAAGGCGGCTGCGACCTACAAGATGCTGAGCGACAACAAGGTTCCCGATGGAGATTCCCTCAAGTTCCTGGTCGAAAACCTCATTTCGATGAACGAGCCGACGGATTTCCAGGTGCAGCTTTCCGTACTCGTCTTCGGCCTGCTCTCGGCCCTTCTCTGCGCTGTTATCGGCGTCTTCCTGGCAAGACGGCTTACACGACCGCTCGAAGAACTCACCTTCGCCGCCGAAGGTTTGAAGTCTGGCGATTTTTCCGTCCGTGTCGCCGCGCACTATCACAGCACCCGCGAAGTCTCGAGCCTTGTTGGAACCTTCAATGCCCTTGCGACCAGCCTGGAGACCATGGAGGAAAGGCTGCGATTCAACAACATGGCGGTTGCGCACGAATTGCGCACGCCGCTGACTATCCTGCAGGGCTCGCTGCAGAGCATGATCGACGGCGTGTTTCCGATGGATCGGAAGATCATTTCCGATCTCCTCCTGCAAGTCGAAGGCCTGGGGCGAGTTGTCGAGGACTTGCGCACCCTGTCGCTTGCCATCGGCCAGAAACTCGTGATGGAGCGTCAGCGCATCGACGCATCGCAACTGGTCGAGACGGTCATCGCCTCGGCAAAACCCATGCTGGAAGCCACCAAGCTGCGGGTCGAAACCGGTCTGAAGCCTGTCTGGATCTCCGCCGACTCCCCGCGTATCCGCCAAGCCGTGCTGGCGCTCCTCGAAAACGCCTGCCGCTACGCCGGCGAAGGCGGCTGGCTGCGATGCGAAACCGAGCAGCTCGCAGACAATAGCGTCGTTATCCGCGTTCTCGATCGCGGGCCGGGATTTCCACAGGACATGGATTCGGTTGCCGTCAATCCCTTTTGGCGTGGTGACCCCTCGCGCGCTCGCGCGACCGGCGGCACCGGGCTGGGCCTGTCCGTCGTACAGGCCATCGCCGTCGCCCATGGCGGCCATCTGGAATTCGCAAACCGGCCCGAAGGCGGCGCCATGGTCACGATCCACTTGATGGACAACGGCGTTCCGGGAGAGACCCATGGGTTTGCACCACAGGATGCCACGCACCGGCAATGCCGACTTTGCTGACCAAAGCGACGGCCGACGCCTGCCGATGGTCAGTGGAAGAGTTCGCCGATATTGTAGAACCATAGCTTGCTCTGGCTGCGCCTGTCCGCTCCACTGAGCTTGGAATAGGGAACCCTGAAGCCGTAAGTGCCCTCGTGTTGGGCGGAACGCTCGACCCAGAAAGCATCGATGTTTGACAGCAGCATCGATTGCCGCGCGCGCCGGCGATAGCGGATCGGATGCTTCGCCTGCGAGACCGCAAAGAAGTGGTGCATCCCGCCCTCCGCCGCCAGCCCCTGCAGCACGATCAGGATCGCCTCCTTCGGGCGGAGGCCGAAGAGATCGCGGGTGACATCCACGACACGTTGCTTCGCATTACGCGGCCCCTGCATGCTCCCGACGACGAATGTATAGCGCCCCTCCGGCTTCTGGCTGACAAAGACGAACCTCGCCGTGCACAGAAGCGCCTGGTCGTTGAAACGCACGAGTTTGATCGCGAAAGCACCCTCGTGGCGGCCGCCGCTGCGATCGGCGAGCGCGATAGAGCATGCATATGCGTCGCACTTCCCTTGGACGGTGCCCATTTCCAGCCACTCGCCGCGCCAGAGCCGCATCAGGCTCTCTCTGGAAAGAATGGCTCCCGCAATCGAGAAATGCTCCATGAGCAGCGCGAGGCGTCTGGAGTTGGGCATTCCGTGGACAAGAAATTTCGACAAAGGCTTCTGCAGGAGCTCATCATGTGGCGGCGGCAATCCGCGAACCACTGCAAAGGTCGCGGTAAAGCGCCACCATCGCATGGTCGGCAGCGGGTTGGCTGCGAAACGGCACCAGAAGAGAAGCCCCCGTTTCCACCGCGTCCGCAGACTGAAGGTCGCTACTCTCCAAAGCAGGATGTATGGGTATACGTGGGACGGGGTTGCTTCCGGCGGCACCGCCGTCTGGGGAGAAATACAGGATATGACGCCCTCTGGCGTCACGGCGATCGATGTCTTTCGATTCATGCAAAAGCCCGGCGGATGTGATCTCGCCGAACCATCTGCACCGGAATTGTCAAGACAGCGTCAAGGCAAGATCGGCCTTCCATCCGGCTCCATGAAGGGCCGGCCCCAGCTTGCAGTGGATGGGGGATATGCGACGGCGCGGGCTGAGATGCCGATCTGCCGCGCCGCGTTACAGCTTGCTAAAAGAGAGCTTCCGCGAAGAGATCCTCGTCGCTAGCCGGAGCAGGTGCGCTTTCGACCGCGGCGCTCACCGTACCGAAGATGGCCGCATGGATCTCGCGTTCGGCCGCCATGGTATAGGTCTTGAAGATGCGCTCGGAAATGACTGCGACAGGCGCTTCGAGTCCTGTCGTATCGATAAATGCGCTCCGCGTGCGGCCGGCCTCCTTCGTGCAGGACGCCAAAGTCTCGCCGATGCCGGCACGGAAATCCAACCCCTTGACGACATCGCTCACTTGCGAGGTCATGGCCTCGCCGCAACGGCGCAGCTCCTGCACGTTGAGATCCATGGACGCGCCGGCTTCGCCGATATGGGCAAGAGCCGTGTCTATATGCGTGCCGAGACCGCCGGAACTCTCCTCCTCGTCGGCCTGTCGCCCGTCCTTGAGGCCGGTCGCCTGCGTTTCGAGCTTGCCGAGACCGACGAGGATCTTCTCGGCGTCCTCATCGAGCAGAGATGCAAACGAGCGTAGCTCGCCGGCGACCACATTGATGGCCCGCCCTTCCTCGCCGAGCTTGCCGCAGCGTAGATTGGTGTTGAGGGCCATGTATTGAATGTCACGACGCACGAGCTGAATAGTCAGGATGCTCGTAGTCAGTTCCTTGACCATCTCGGACGTTTGCTCGCTCAGCCGATTGGCGCCGGCCGCGGCAATGTCGATGCGATCGACGACGACCCGGGCGACTGACAGATCGCCCCGCAACGAGTTGATCGGACTTTTACCGTCCTGCCCGCTCTGCGACATCATCGTCCGATAGAGATCAAGCAGCGTGCCGATATCGCCGCTGAAGCTGCGGATATTGTCGACGATCTTGGCGGTCTCGCGGTCGAAGCCCTTAGTCGTCTCGCCGAGCAGGTCGAAGATCAATGTCATTGCCAGTTGCGACAGGCGCTTGCGGTCGGCGGCCGACAGGTCCGCAGGAGCCTCCGAGGCGAGATAGGCCTCGACAATTGCATGTGCCGTCTGGCAGTGCTCGACCCTCTGTCTGGTGATGTCGCCGATCTGCATGGCCGACAACGTATGGGCGACCTTGTTTTGGATTTTGCGCGCCAGGCCCGCGACGGTCTCCGCCAGTTCGGAGAGATTGCGGCGCTGCACCTGGATTTCCTCGGCGTTCGACACGAGACGCTGCGAGATCGACGGGATGCCGTTCAGATGCTGCGCCAGAGAACCGTCCTCGTTTGCCATGGCAGATTCGATCTGCCCCTCCAGCGAACGGATCTGCAGGGACAGGGCCTTGACTTCCTTGGCAGCAAATTCGATGCGCTCGACGATCTCGCTGGCGAAACTCGAAAAGTCGGGAATGCGCGCACCCGCTATCTTTGCAGTCGCCGCAAAAGTTCTCAGATAGCGCAGGGTCTCCTCCATGGAGAGCACATGCTCGGCGAGCCCCTGTCCGGTCTGGCCGATGGCGGCAACGCTCTCCTGGCGACGCGCTTCGGCATGCGGCAGCTTGTTCAAGTGGTCCACTGTCTGGAGCAGCCGCGCCGTAGCTTCGGTCGCATTTTCCTCCTTCAGCGAATTGCCGATATCCTCCAGCAGGCTGATGAGCTTGGCCAGCGCTTCAGTGACCGTGATGAGAACGGCTCCGCCATCCAGGAAGCGCTGCTCAATCTGTAACCGGGCACTCTCGAGACGATCGACGAAGCTATCCGTCGAAGGGATAAATTGCCGGCTTGTCGCTGCATACGCCATACTGTTCGGACCCCGCCTGAGACTTTCCCCGGCAAACTAAGGCGAACAAAGAAATACGGAGTTAACGCAGGGGACGAAACATGCCGCTCGTCTGCAACCTCAGTCCCTGCGCCGCCGGGAAAGCTCTGGGCAAGACCCGTATCCTATAGCTGGCCATCAGCACATCTCGTCTTTGTGCGGGCCACCGGCTGGCTCTGCTTGCGATCAAACCTTCAAGCGGACCCGCCAATGCTGATTGAAGTACGATGAAGATAGCGAGCGAGAAATACGCGTGGTCGGCCTGCGAACCCGCGGAATTGCAGGAAAGATTGCGGGACGCAGGCATATCCGTCGCCTTCGAACGAAGGCCTGGCAACCCGCATTTCCATGTCGACGTTACGTTGACGACAATCCGAAAGATGGCGGCCTGGAAGATTGCGTCGAAAACAGGTTACGAAATCCTCTATCTATTCGATCCCGCCGACAGGATAGAATTGCATTTCGTCGAAAGCGGCGTGTTTCAGATCGAAACGGAGGATCAGGAATTTACGGCCGCAGCAGGGACAGCCTTCATGCTGCTGTCTCCCGGCTCGACAAGGATCAAGGCCTCCGACAACGCGCGCAAGGTCGCGCTTGCCATACCCCGCATCCATTGCCTGCCGCTGATCGACATCGGAAAAGACGACCCTGGGTTGTTTTTTCGACGTTTTGACACAATGACCGACATTGGCGAGAAGGGAATAAAAACCATCCACCGCATGACGACCTTGCTGTTGGAGCCAGGCGAACATCCCTTCGCCGGCTCGCCATTGGGGGCATCGCTTTTCAAGGAAGCGCTCCTTACGGCCTTTATACAATCATGGCCCCGATCGGTGCAAAGACCCGCAATCCAGAGCGCCCGCCCGCGCAATCTGAAGCGGGCGCTGGACTGGATTCAGACCCATCTTGGCGACGAGTTCACCGTGCTCGATATTGCCAGGAATGCCGGGCAGAGCGTGCGCAGCCTGCAGCTTTCCTTCCAGCAGAACATGGGCATGAACCCCTTGAATTACGTGCAGCGCCTGCGGCTCCAGCAGATCCACCACGACCTGCTCCACAGCGATGCCGGCGAAACGATATCCGAGATCGCGGCACGATGGGGTTTCAGCCATATGGGATATTTCGCAGCGCGCTATCGGGCCATGTATGGCGTATCCCCATCATCGACACGCACCAGCCGCCGCGACTTCGACGCGGCCGGTCATATTTAATATCAGAAAAACGCAATCTTATCATTTAATCGCAGTTAATTATAAAATCGTCTACAGGTTGAGCATTAATTTAACACACCGTTAGCCATTTAACGATTTCGTTACCTCAGCCAAGATTCACAATCATTGTGACGCGGCCCTTTCATCCGAAAGGTCTCCAACAACCTTCCAGCCGAAAATCCTGAGTAGATCCGTGGGTGTGCCGCGGGCACTCCGCGGGGTAGCTATGCGCGTCTTCGTAATCGATGACAGTCCTTCCGTTGTGGCCACGCTTCGTCGCGTGGTCGAAGCCATCAAGGGCAGCGAAGTATTGTCGTTCCTTCATCCGAGCGATGCCCTCAAACGGCTCGACGACCGGACGCCGGATCTCATTCTCGTTGACTATATGATGCCCGGCATGAATGGCATCGAGGTCATCAGCCATGTGCGCAAGAACGCCCTGACCGCCCATGTACCGACGATCATGATTACCTCTCGCAGGGAAGCCGATATCCGGCTCGCAGCGATGAAAGCTGGCGCCACCGAATTCCTGAACAAGCCGATCGACGAGATGGAGTTGACGCTTCGCGTCCGCAACATTCTCGCCATCGGCGAAGAGCGGCTGGCGCTGGCCGCCAAGGCGGCGACGCTGCAGCGCGATTTCGACGTCGCGATGCAAAGGATCGAACGGCACGAGGAAGAGATTATCTGGCGTCTTTCCAAGGCTATCGCCTGCCGTCACGGCGAGACCGCCGACCATCTCGACCGCGTCGCGATCGTCGCGCGAATGATCGCTGAAGAGGTAGGCCTGGATACCGGCCAGTGCCGCATGATTTTCCTCGCGAGCGCTTTACACGATGTCGGCAAGATCGGCCTGCCGGACGCTATTCTCTCCAAGCCCGGCCCCTTGACCCAGGATGAGCGCCGGCAAATGCAACAGCATGCGGGTTTCGGTGCGGAGATCCTGAGCGACAGTTCAAGCGAGCTGATCCAGATCGCCCGCAAGATTGCCGAGAGCCACCACGAAAGATGGGATGGCGCCGGCTATCCCAGGGGACTATCGGGCACCGCAATCCCGATCGAGGCCCGCATCGTCGCCATCGCCGACGTCTTCGACGCGCTTTGCTCCAAGCGGGCATACAAGGCCGCATGGCCCATCGCCGACGCCTTTCGGGAGATCGTCAACAGCAGCGGCACGCATTTCGACCCGGCTTGCGTTGCAGCCTTCTGTCGCCGCTGGACGGATATCAAGGCCCTCTTCGAGTCCCAGGATGGCGACGACACGGCCATAACGACGCCCACAATTCAGCTATCCCGAGGTTCAGCATGAGCGAGCAATCCGAGATTCTACACCTGCATGGACCACTGACGATCAAGACGATCACCAATGTCAGGGACATTCTCCAAGTCTACCTACAGGAAGCGGCTTTACGCAACCGGACCCTCGTCGTCGATGTCGACGGCGCCGAGGAGATCGACCTCACCCTACCCCAACTGCTTCTGTCCGCATGGCAAACGGCAAACCGCGCCGGCGTGACGATTGCATTGAGCAAACCGGCGGACGGCAATTTTTTGACCGTCCTGCAACGTGCGGGTCTCCTTCACGGAGATCGGCAAAAAGACAGTTTCTGGCTAGAAGGAAAAGCAGCATGAGCGCAAACATTCTCACCGTCGATGACTCCGCCAGCATTCGACTGACCACGCGCATTGCGCTGACCAACGCCGGATATTCCGTCACCGAAGCGGTCGACGGCGCCGACGGCCTCACCAAGCTAAAGTCGGGTAACTTCGATCTCATCGTCACCGACCTCAACATGCCGAACATGGATGGCCTGACGATGATTCGCAGCCTGCGTCAGCTGCCGGCCTATATGGGAACGCCGGTCATCTTCCTCACAACGGAATCAGACGGCGATCTCAAGCAGCAGGCGAAGGCCGCAGGCGCGACGGGATGGCTGACGAAGCCCTTCGACCCCGAAACCCTCATCAAGATAGCACGCAAGGTTCTCGGCAAATGAACGATCTCGATCCGATCGCCGTTTTCAGGACGGAGGCCGCCGAGCAGCTCGAGCTGATCGAGGCCGGCCTTCTTGATCTGATGCGCGATCTGGGCGACCGCGCCCAGATCGATGCGGTCTTTCGGGGCCTTCATACGCTCAAGGGATCGGGCTCGATGTTCGGTTTCGATCAACTTGCCGCCTTTACCCATCACTGCGAAACCGCCTTCGACCGGGTTCGCAAGGGGGAAGCGCCGGCCACGAAGGAGCTGGTCGGCGCCGTTCTCGATGCGCAGGGCCACATGCAGGCGTTGCTGGAAAATCCCAACGGCGAATACGAAACCATGAGCTCCGTGCTGCTGGAAAAGCTGCGCCAGGCCGTGGGGGCAGCGGGAACGCACACTGCGGCGGTGGCGCCCATCGTTGCGCAGCCGGCTGCGGCCGCTTCTGTAAGCGCCGATAGTGCAAAGACCTGGCATCTGAAATTCAGCCTGCCGGCCAATTCGATGGTCAACGGCACCAACCCGCTTGGTCTATTGGATGAATTGCGCGAGCTTGGCGAATGCCGGATCGCAGCCGATACCGACGTCGTACCGCCGCTTGCAGACATCGAACCGCGCGATCTCCACATCGGCTGGACAGTCCATCTGACGACCGACAAGCCGCGCTCGGACATTGAAGACGTCTTCATCTTCGTCATGGACGACATGGCGATGGAGTTGAAGGAGCTTCAGACGCAGAACGAACCAAGCCCGGTACCTATTCCTGCACAGTCTGAGCAATCGATCGAGGACGAACCGTCGAAGCCTGCCGCGCAGCCGGTAGATGCGGCCAAGGCTCAGCCCGTCGACGCCAAGTCGCAGAAGCAGGCTGACAATGTCCGTGTTCCCGCTTTGCGCCTCGATGAGATGATGGACCGGGTCGGCGAATTGGTCATCGCCCAATCGCGGCTGAGCCAGATGGCAAACTCTGCCGTCGATCTCGGGCTGCGTTCGGTCTCCGAAGAAATCGAGCGGCTTGCCGGCGAACTGCGGGACACGATGATGGTCCTGCGCATGATGCCGGTTGCAAGCCTTTTCAGCCGCTTCCGCCGCCTGGTCCACGATCTCGCACGCGAAACAGGCAAGGATATCGAGCTCGTCACCGAGGGCGAAAGCACGGAAGTCGACAAGACGGTCATCGACCGCCTGGCCGATCCACTCGTCCATCTCGTCCGCAACTCGATCGACCATGGACTTGAAAACCCGGACGATCGCATCGCCGCCGGCAAGCCGGTAACGGGGCGTGTCTTCCTCTCGGCGCACCAGACCGGCAGCGAAGTCGTCATCTCCATCAAGGATGACGGACGCGGCATTGATCGCCAACGGGTACGCGCCAAGGCAGAGGCTAACGGCCTCATCCAGCCCGGCGCCCAGCTGAGCGACAAGGAACTGCTGCAACTGATCTTCCAGCCCGGTTTCTCGACCGCGGAAAAGGTCACCAACCTCTCCGGCCGCGGCGTCGGCATGGATGTGGTCAAGAAGACGATCGAGACGCTACGCGGAGCGATCGACATCAGCAGTGAGTTTGGCAAGGGCTCCGAAATCGCCCTGCGCATTCCCCTGACGCTCGCCATCATCGACGGTCTCCTCGTTCGTGTCGGCAACGGGCGCTATGTCATCCCACTCGCCGCTGTCGAGGAATGCCTGGAATTGTCGGTCGAGCAGGATCTGCGCTCGCGCGGCCGCAGCTTCATCTCGCTGCGTGACGATCTCGTGCCGTTCCTGCGTCTGCGCGAACTCTTCCGGACCGGCACGGAGCCCGATCCTTACCAGAAAGTGGTTGTTATCTCGACCGGCAGCGAGCGCGTCGGCCTCGTCGTCGATCAGATCATCGGCGACCACCAGACCGTCATCAAATCGATGTCGAAGCTCCACGACCACGTCTCCACCTTCTCCGGCGCGACGATTCTCGGTGACGGCAACGTGGCGCTGATCCTCGACGTCGTCCATCTCATCGCCGCCGGACAGCATCAGGAGGCGCAATTGCGGGCAGCAGGATGATCGAAGCAGACGTAAAATCAGACCATCGCGCCATCTGGAAAGGCGCCGACGAGCTTTCTGTTCTGACCTTCAGCCTCAATGGCGAGACCTTCGCCATCGAAGCGGTCGTCGTTCAGGAAATCCTCGATCTGCTGCCGGAGACCAGCGTTCCCGGCAGCCTGCCCTTCGTCGGCAGCGTCATCAATTTCCGCGGAAAGGTCATTCCCCTTGCCGATATCCGCATTGCCTTCGGCATGGAGGCGGCAAACGTCACCATCGACAGCCGCATCGTCGTCACCGAGCTCGAACTCGACGGCGAGACGACCCTGATCGGCATCCGCACCGACAAGGTGCATGAAGTCACGCAGCTTTCGCAGGCGGCAAGCGAACCGCCGCCTGTCATCGGCATGCGCTGGCGCACCGACTACATCCACGCCCTCGTCAAACGAGACGGCGAATTTATCATCCTGCCGAACCTCCAGGCGATCTTCTCGTCGCAGCGGGCGGTTGCGGCCAGAGCAACAGCATGAATTTTCCAGGACAAGGAGGCCATCGGATGCGCTTTACGATCAAGCTCAAGCTGCTTTTAACGTTTGCTGTCGTGATTGCCATGCTTCTTGGCACGGCCGTTTACAGCATCAGCACTCTCGGGCAGGTTAACGGCAACTGGTCCGATACGTTGTCAGGACCGGCCGAACGGCTGCGGCTCGCCCAAAATCTCGATATCGCCATCCTGCAGCAACTGCGGCAACAGAAGAATATCGTGTTGTCCGCCTCGCTCGACGAGACCAAGGGCTATATCGCCAAGAGCGATGCGGCGCGTACAGCCTTCGAGGCCGATCTTGCAAAGATCCTCGCCAATACCACGGACCAGGATATGGCCTATTGGACGCAGATCAAGGACCTCTCCGTCACCTGGCGCGACGCCGACGACCGCATCCGCAACCTGATGCTCGCCGGCGACAGCGCCGGCGCGCATCAGATCTCCTCCAATCAGGCGCGCGAGGCAAGCACGAAGATCGACAACGTCCTCGCACAGGTCTTCGATGTGGAACGCGGCCGCCTGAAGCAGGCGGATCTGGATGCAGCCGACGCTTATGCGAATGCACGCTCGATCCTGATCATACTTGCCGCCGTTGCTTGCGTCATAGCGCTCGTCTCGGCGATCTGGATCGTCATTTCGATCAACAGGGGCATAAATCGCGCCGTCAAGACGGTTCAAACGGTGGCCGAAGGCGATCTGACGGAATACGCTGAAATCACCGCGCGGGATGAAATCGGCGAGCTCCTGGGTCACGTCAACTCCATGATCGAGCGCCTTCGCGGTGTTGTTGCCGATGCGCTTTCGGCGTCCGATAACGTCTCGTCCGGAAGCCAGCAGCTGTCGGCAGGCTCCGAGCAGCTGTCGCAGGGCGCCACCGAACAGGCCTCATCCGCCGAAGAAGCTTCCGCCTCGATGGAAGAGATGGCCGCCAACATCAAGCAGAACGCCGACAACGCCGCCCAGACCGAGAAGATCGCCCGTCAGTCCGCCAAGGATGCCGAGATCAGCGGTCAGGCCGTCGACCGCGCCGTCAACGCCATGCGCACTATTGCCGAGAAGATTTCCATCGTTCAGGAAATCGCTCGCCAGACCGATCTGCTGGCGCTGAATGCCGCCGTCGAAGCGGCGCGTGCCGGCGAACATGGCCGTGGCTTTGCCGTCGTCGCCTCGGAAGTGCGCAAGCTGGCCGAACGCAGCCAGGCGGCCGCGGCCGAAATCTCCAGCCTGTCGGGCGAGACCGTCACGGTCGCGACCGAAGCCGGCGACATGCTCTCGCGTCTGGTTCCAGATATCCGCAAGACCGCCGAGCTGGTCGCCGAGATCTCGGCCGCATGCCGCGAGCAGGACATCGGCGCATCGCAGATCAACGAGGCGATCCAGCAGCTCGACAAGGTGACGCAGCAAAATGCCGGCGCATCCGAGGAAATGTCGGCAACCTCCGAGGAACTCGCCGCCCAGGCCGAGGAACTGCAGGCCTCCATCGCCTTCTTCCGCGTCGAGCAGGCCAATGCCCGCAAGGCTCAGGCCGTCCACGCCCCGGTGCATCATGCCGCAAGCCCGGCCAAGCCGAAGCCTGCCGCCAAGGCACCAGCTGCCAGAGCCCCTGCGACACGCGCCGACAACAGCGTCGCCGCCCAGCAGGCTCGCCTCAAGGGCTTCACCCTCGACATGTCAATGGGCGGACCCGATGCCGACGATAACGACTTTCGCCAAAGTGCCTGAGCGGCTGAGCGGCTGACTGAAAATTAACAAACACCGGCGCCGAGAGGCGCCGGACCAAAGGCCGGCAAATGCTACTGCAGGCCTCAAGAACCGGTACCGGTTCGCGGAAGGGTGAATGTATCGGTCTTCGCGCATCAAGACGGCTCCCCGTCTGACATTTCAATTATCAAACCCTTCATCTCCACCAGGAGCTTTTCAGAGATGCGCTTTACCATCAAACTCAAACTGGCCCTCGCCTTCGGCCTTCTGATCGTCATGTCGACCGGCATGTCGGTCCTGGCGATCATGAGCCTATCCTCCCTCAACTCGGCCATTACCGACATCGTTCAAGGGCCTGCTGAAAATCAACGCAATTCCGGCGATCTTTCGGCTGCGGTGCTGAATGCCATCGCCAACGAAAAGAACGCCATCCTCAATACCGATCCGCAAGCGATAGGCGGCTATGTCGATGAGGTCCATGCAAGCACGGCGAAGATAGAAGAGCTGACGGCCAGGCTTTCGCAGGATCCTGCCATTGCAGAAAAGGTTGCCGAGTTCTCCAGAGCATATCCCGCCTGGAAGCAGATTGACGAGCAAGTCCTCAAGTTGGCCATCGAAAACTCCACCGAAAGCAACCGAAGGGCGGGAGAGCTTTCCATGGGCGAAGGGCGCAAGGCAAGCAACGCCCTGCTCACCGCCGTCGACACCGTCAACAAGGCGATCATCGCGGATCTGCACGCGACCGATCTTGCTACCAACGACCAGTATGCCTTTGCACGGAATCTCCTCCTGACATCGCTCGCTGTCATGTTCGTGCTGTCGACCGTCATCGCCATCTGGATCGCGCTCGGCATCAATCGTGGCCTGAAGAAGATCCAGGCCGTCGCCGAGGGCGTCGCAATCGGCGACCTCAACCAGAACATCGAAATCAAGACCAATGACGAGATCAAGGATCTGGTCAACACGATCAACGTCATGACCGGCAACCTGCGCAACACGGCAACCATCGCCGATCAGATCGCCAATGGCGACCTGACGGTCAAGCCGAAGCCGATGTCGGAAAAAGACACGCTGGGCCTTTCGCTCCAGTCGATGGTCGAGCGCCTTCGCGGTGTTGTGGCCGATGCGCTTTCGGCGTCCGATAACGTCTCGTCCGGAAGCCAGCAGCTGTCGGCAGGCTCCGAGCAGCTGTCGCAGGGCGCCACCGAACAGGCCTCATCCGCCGAAGAAGCTTCCGCCTCGATGGAAGAGATGGCCGCCAACATCAAGCAGAACGCCGACAACGCCGCCCAGACCGAGAAGATCGCCCGTCAGTCCGCCAAGGATGCCGAGATCAGCGGTCAGGCCGTCGACCGCGCCGTCAACGCCATGCGCACTATTGCCGAGAAGATTTCCATCGTTCAGGAAATCGCTCGCCAGACCGATCTGCTGGCGCTGAATGCCGCCGTCGAAGCGGCGCGTGCCGGCGAGCATGGCCGCGGCTTTGCCGTCGTCGCCTCCGAAGTGCGCAAGCTGGCCGAACGCAGCCAGGCGGCCGCGGCCGAAATCTCCAGCCTGTCGGGCGAGACCGTCACGGTCGCGACCGAAGCCGGCGACATGCTCTCGCGTCTGGTGCCCGATATCCGCAAGACCGCCGAACTGGTCGCCGAGATCTCGGCCGCATGCCGCGAGCAGGACATCGGCGCATCGCAGATCAACGAGGCGATCCAGCAGCTCGACAAGGTGACGCAGCAAAATGCCGGCGCATCCGAGGAAATGTCGGCGACCTCCGAGGAACTCGCCGCCCAGGCCGAGGAACTGCAGGCCTCCATCGCCTTCTTCCGCGTCGAGCAGGCCAATGCCCGCAAGGCTCAGGCCGTCCACGCCCCGGTGCATCATGCCGCAAGCCTGGCCAAGCCGAAGCCTGCCGCTAAGGCACCAGCTGCCAGAGCCCCTGCGACACGCGCCGACAACAGCGTCGCCGCCCAGCAAGCTCGCCTCAAGGGCTTCACCCTCGACATGTCAATGGGCGGACCCGATGCCGACGACAACGACTTCAGGGAGAGCGCATAAATGGCTGCAACCAGCACCGAAGCTCAATATGTGACGTTCGGCCTCGGCGATGAAAGCTTCGCCGTGCCTGTCGAGGTGGTCCGGGAAATCCTGGACCATCAGGACGCCTTCCGCATTCCGCATGGACCTGACTATCTGCTCGGCCTCCGGGACGTGCGCGGTCAGGGCGTGCCGGTTATCGACCTGCGCCTGCGTCTGGGCATGTCGGCCACCACGAAGACGCCGCACACGCGCATCCTCGTGATCGACATCCCGATCACGGACAAGGCCCTAACGCTCGGCCTGGTCGCCGATCGCGTCTTCGAGGTGACGTCCTTCAAGCATCAGTCGATCGAAAGCGCCCCCGATATCGGGGTGCGCTGGCCGTCCGAATACATTGCCGGCGTCGTGCGCCGCGACGGTGGGTTCGTTGTCATCATCGATCTCGCGAAGCTTTTCTCATCGACCGACAAGGTGTCGCTGATGGGAGTAGGCACCGGCCATAGGGCCCACGAGTTCGCCGCTGTTTGAGTGAGATCGTCGCGTGGCAATGCAGGATTTGAGAGAATACGGTGACAAGGGGTTGAGCCGGCGGAATTTCGACCAGCTTGCCCGTTACATCTACGACTACAGCGGCATCAAGATGCCTCCGGGCAAGCGCACGATGCTGGAGGGGCGGTTGCGGCGCCGGTTGCGAGCAACCGGGATCGGCGACCTCGACGACTATTGCGACTATCTTTTCAAGCGCGGCGGCATCGACCGCGAGGCGATCCATCTGATCGATGCCGTGACGACGAACAAGACGGACTTCTTCCGGGAACCGAAGCATTTCGAGCACATGGAGAATGCCGCCCTGCCCGAACTTCTGGCGGCAGGCCATGGCCGCCTCAGAATCTGGAGCGCTGCCTGCTCCACCGGCGCGGAACCCTATACGATCGCAATGGTCATGGAAGACTATCGCGACGCCCACGGTGCCCCGGAATACAGCATTCTCGCCACGGACCTTTCAACTGACGTCCTCAGGGCGGCGCGCAGGGGCGTCTACCCCTCATCGATGATCGACCCGGTCGACCGACAAAGGCGGCTTCGCTATGTCATGGAGGCGCGCGATCCGGAACGAGGCGAAGTCCGGATTCACCCCAGGCTGCGCTCACGGATCGGCTTCGGCCGTCTCAATCTCATGGATCGCGCCTATGAAATCGGCGATAAGGTTCATATCGTCTTCTGCCGCAACGTGCTCATCTATTTCGACAAGCCGACGCAGGAAAAGGTCCTCTCGAGGCTTTGCGACAAGCTGGTGACGGGGGGCTTCCTCTATGTCGGCCACTCCGAGACGATCAGCGGGCTCAACCTGCCGGTCAAGCAGGTCGCCAATACGGTTTTCAGAAGGGTCTGACACCCATGGCCAAGAAGATCCGTGTGCTCATCGTCGACGATTCCGCCAGCGTCCGTCAGGTCATGACGCAAGTGCTGTCGGCAGATCCGGAGATCGAGGTCATGGGCGTCGCCTCCGACCCCTTCATGGCTGCGAAGAAGATCCAGGAAGAGATACCGGACGTCATTACGCTCGATGTCGAAATGCCGCGGATGGACGGTATCACCTTCCTGCGCAAGCTGATGGCGCAGCGGCCGATCCCGGTCGTCATGTGCTCGTCGCTGACCGAGGCCGGCTCGGAAACCTTAATGCAGGCGCTGGAGGCTGGCGCGGTCGACATCATTCTGAAACCGAAGATCGCGGCCGCCGATCATCTTGCCGAAACGGCTGCGATGATCCGCGAAACGGTCAAAGGTGCGGCAGCGGCACGGCTCGGCAGCACGCGCCGGCGTATCGTCGCGACAGCCGAACCCTCGGCCAAGCTGACGGCAGATGCCGTTTTGCCGCCGCCGAGCGGCAGGGCAATGGCCAAGACCACTGAAATGATCGTTTGCGTCGGGGCCTCGACGGGCGGCACGGAGGCGCTACGCGAACTGCTCATGGCGCTCCCGGCCAACACGCCCGGCATGGTCATCGTGCAGCATATGCCGGAAAAGTTCACCGCCGCCTTCGCCAAGCGCCTGAACAGTCTTTGCGAGGTCGAGGTCAAGGAAGCGGAGCACGGCGATGCGGTTCTGCGCGGTCATGTGCTGATTGCACCCGGCGGCAAGCACATGCTGCTGGAACGTCAGGGCGCGCGTTATGTCGTCGCGATCAAGGACGGCCCCCTCGTCTCCCGGCATCGACCCTCCGTCGACGTGCTCTTCCGCTCGGCTGCGCGCTCGGCGGCTGGCAACGCCATGGGCGTCATCATGACCGGCATGGGTGATGATGGCGCGCGCGGCATGAAGGAAATGCACGACGCCGGCGCCTTCACCGTGGCGCAGGACGAAGAGACATCCGTTGTCTTCGGCATGCCCAAGGAAGCGATCGCCCACGGCGGCGTCGACAGGACGGTCGGCCTGGATCAGATCGCCCGCGAAATCCTGGCGGCCGACAAGCGGCATTGATGATTTGAAGTCATAACGTCGCCGTTGCGGCGTGAAGCTCCAGATTTGGAGGCCTATCTCAAGGATTGCTCCATGTATAGAGATCGCTCAATCAGCCCCATTCTACGATAAAAAGCCTGGGCCGCTTCATTGGAAAATGACACATTCAGACTTAGGTAGTCGACTTCCTTTTCGGCAAGCCAATGTCGCATGTGCTCGAAAAGCGCGGTACCGAAGCCTTGGCGACGCTCGATCTCATCGACGCCGAACGCCATAATAAACGCCATCTTCTTGTAGCGGGATCGCGGATGTCCGGATAAGTCGACCAGTTGAATGGCATTCAATCCAACGACACCCCCGCCCTTCTGAAGCACGAACGTGGTGCAGTCTTGAATGATGACGAGCATCTCCTCGTCGCTGGTGTCGGCTCCATAGTCAATATTGTTCGAAGAGGATGCTATTTGACGGAGAAGCCTTAGTAGCACCGGCGTATCTTCAGCTGCTGCCTCGCGAATAAGCATTTTTCTCCACCGCACGAACCGCCTTCATAGTTCGGGACACATTCAATGGATGTGGTGTGCCGACGCCGCCGATCCAACTTCGACATGATGGCTGAAAGCGTGACACTCGATGAACGCTTCGCTTAAAAGAGTTTGTTAACCATAAATGCGTAACCATTTCCGCAAGCCATGACAGCTCCTCGCCTCACCCTATTGCGTTGTCCATCCGATCAGCCCAGGGAGTTCCCATGGCCGTTTTGACCTTTGCCAACACCAAGGGCGGTGCCGGCAAGACCACTGCCGTCGTCATCGTCGCCTGTGAACTCGCGCGAATGGGATTCTCGGTGGCCATCCTCGACGCCGACCCGCAATTGTGGATCTCCAAATGGCATGAGCGGTTGGCCGAGAGGGCGCCCGCATCGCTTTCAGTCGTTCCCTATGTCACGGCTGCCAATCTCGGCCAGCATGCGCGTAAACTACGCGGCGAGGTCGATTTCCTTCTGATCGACCTGCCCGGCGCCCGCAGTCCGCTGCTTGCACAGGCGCTCGGCTATTCTAACTATGTGCTGATCCCTGTGCAGGGCTCGGCCATGGATGCGGAAGGCGCAACCAACGTCATCGAGCTCCTGCAATATCTCGAAGATCGGGCCGATATCCGCATCCCGCATTCGGTGGTTCTAACCCGCGTCAATCCGATGGTGACCACGCGGGCATTGCAATCGGTGAAGGAATTGCTCTCCAGCCGGCGCGTCCATGTGATGTCCACGCCCATCATCGAGCGCGCGGCATATCGCGAGGTTTTCGGCTACGGCCAGACCCTTTATTCGATCGATCCCGGAACGGTCAGCAATCTCGACAAGGCACAACAAAATGCCCAGGCGCTGGCGCAGGAAGTTCTGCGCCGCATTCTGCCCTATAGCGGCCGTGTCGGCGAGCAGCTCAAAGCCGAAGGTTTCAGGCTTTCCGCCTGACGAACCCTGCCAGAAGGTCATGCTAGTCGCTACCGGCATCGATGTTCGTAGCTGAAATTTATGTGAGAAATATTTTTCATTGACGGATAAAGATGGCCTGCCTAGGCTTCCTCACGGGCGGGATTCTCCAAGGGCCGCCGGCGGGGAGGACATCTTGGAACAGAAGCTTGAAGGCAAGGTCGCGCTCGTCACAGGCGCAAGTTCCGGCATCGGGCGCGCGATTGCATTGGCGCTTGGTGAGAGGGGTGCGAAGCTCGCGCTCGTTGGCCGTTCCGCTGAAAGGTTGCAAGCCGTGGCCGACAAGTCCGGCGACGGCGCGCTGGTACTGCCGACGGATCTCACGGAACCGGGCGCCGTCAAAAATGTCGTCGATGCAACGATCGAGCGCTTCGGCCGGATAGACATTCTCCTGCCCAATGCAGGCCTCTATATTCCCGGCGATGTCGCCGAAGGCGATCCCGACACGTGGGACGAACTCATTTCGATCAACGTCAATTCGGTCTTTCGGCTCGCACGCGCCGCGCTGCCCGGCATGATTTCCCAAGGTGGTGGGCAGATCGTCGTAACCTCCTCGGTCGCAGGGCATCAGGCGATCCATTGGGAGCCGATCTATTCGGCGTCCAAGCACGCAATCCAGGCCTTCGTCCATGGGCTGCGGCGGCAGACGATGAAACACAATATCCGCGTCGGCTCGGTCGCACCCGGTGTCGTACTGAACGAGCTCTGGGGCTATACCGACCCTGCCGCCATCGATGCCAAGGTTGCGGCGCGAGAGGGCTTGAGGTCGGAAGATGTCGCCGATGCAGTGCTCTTCATGCTGACGCGGCCAGCCAACGTCACCATCCGCGATCTCGTGATCCTGCCGCAGACCCAGGATATCTGAGCCTTGGCCGAATTCGACTATATCATCGTCGGTGGAGGTGCGGCGGGCTGCGTGCTCGCCAATCGCCTGAGCGAGGACCCGGCTAACCGCGTCTGCCTCGTGGAAGCGGGTATGGATCGCAACGCGCGCAGGGCCATTGTGCGTATTCCGCTTGCCATGATCACCTTCATGGCCCCGGCGCTCGCCATTCTCGGCGGTCCGAAATTCATGTCCTGGTTCGAAACCGAACCGGAGCCCGGTCTGCAGGGCCGCTCCATCGCTCTTCCGCGCGGCCGGGGCACCGGCGGCTCGACCAATGTCAACGGCCAGATCTTTATTCGCGGCCAACGCGAGGATTTCGACCATTGGCACGACCTCGGCAATCCGGGCTGGGGTTACGACGACCTGCTGCCCTACTTCCGGAAGCTAGAGCGTTTCGAAATCCTGGCCGAGCCCGGCGCGGCCAAACATATCCGTTTCGGCGACATGCCGCTCGAAAGGCAGATCGACCCCGCCTACCACGGCTCAAGCGGACCGTTGAACATCGCGCCGCTACGCAGCGTCAATCCGATGGCGGAGGTGTTCCTGGAGGCGGCGCAGCAAGCCGGCCATCCCTTGAATGCCGATTTCAACGGCGCGCGGCAGAACGGCGTCGGTCTCTATACATTTACGCAGAAAAACGGCGAGCGCGTCACCGCGGAAGGTGCCTATCTCGATCCGGTACGGCATCGGCCGAACCTGACCGTGATGAGCGAAACCGAAGTCGCACGCGTCGTGTTCGACGGCCGGAAGGCGACCGGCATTGCGTTTCGGCGGCAAGGCCAGCATGGAACGCTTAATGGGCGCGAGGTCGTTCTTTCGGCAGGCTCGTTCGTATCGCCGCATCTGCTGATGCTATCGGGCATCGGCAATGCAAAGGACCTTGCACGCCATGGCATTCCTGTTATCGCGGATTTGCCCGGTGTCGGCGAAAACCTGCAGGATCACCTCGACGTCACAATCGAATACAGGGCGAAATCCATTGCCCCCTACGGGGTTTCCTGGCGAGCATTGCCGCGCAATGTCGGTCATGTGCTCAATTGGATTTTCAACAAGCGCGGGCTGTTTTCCTCAACAACGGGTGAAGGTGGTGGCTTCATCTCCACCGATCCGGAAAGCGACCGACCTGACATCCAGCTCTTCTTCTGTACCGGCCGGGCCAATACTCAGGCGGCATCAGGCTTTACCGGCCACGGCTTTCTGATGCATGTCTGCCAGTTGCGGCCCGGCAGCATCGGCCGCGTCGCCCTGAAGAGCGCCGATCCGCACGACAAGCCTTCGATCCTCTACAATTTCTTTCGCGGCGCCAGCACGATGGACGTACTGCGCAAAGGCGTCCGGCTCGCACGGCAAATCACCGCACAGACTCCTTTCGCACCGCATCTCGATGCCGAAATCGACCCTGGACCGGAGATCGAAAGCGACGGAGCGCTCGACGCCTTCATCCGCGAGCGCGTCGGCACCTTGTTTCATCCCGTCGGCACCTGCGCCATGGGGCGCGGCGAGCGTTCGGTCGTCGATCCCGTGACCATGCGCGTGCATGGCGTTGAGGGCCTGCGCGTCGTAGACGCCTCGATCATGCCGAGCATCGTTTCGGCCAACACGGTCGCAGCCACCTATTGTCTGGCTGAAAAGGCAGCCGATCTCATCCGTGCCGACGATAAGGCCGCTTCGACCTAGGAAGGCTTCTCCGTCCCGAAAGGCAAAGGTGCGGGCATTTATCCAGGCGCCGCGTCTTGACATGGACGGCATAGCCGCAAACATGGCGCAGCTTGTATTTGCCGATCGACTCAAACAGGTAGACCTGAAAGATGCGCTTCCCCCTCCTGCTCTCGCTGCTCGCTTCCCTTGTCCCCGCCGCCGCTGTTGCAGCCGGAACGCCTTGCACAGACCTTATCGAGAGCAGTGAGATCATCCAGCATGCGGACGGTTTCGCCATCTCCGACCTGCATGACGGCTGCGCGGTTACGAACGGCCTCTTCAAATCCGGCAGCAGAATGGGATGGACCTTTGAACGTGCCGAGTTCAAGGGAGACGGGCTCGCCGACTTCCTCAAGACCATGGCAAGCAAACCCGATCATCTGCCCAACTGGGGGCGGTTCTCCGTCGAGGGCGTGCGTTTCACGCCGATGCTCGACAGCGCCATGGCCAACTACATCACGACGGTCCAGCAATGGCCGATGGACATGTCCGGCTCTTTCCGTTTCGATCCGAAGGACGGTTATCTGGATATTCAGGAGCTGCAGCTCACCAATCTGCGCCTTGGCAAGGCGTCGTTTTCGGCCGAACTGAGCCTGCCGAAGAATGCCGGCATACCGGCGCTGACACAGGATGGAACGGTCAGCCTCACGCATCTGCGCTTCCGGCTCGATAACATGGGACTGTTCGAGGGGATGGCCATCCCCTCGCTCGCCGCATTCCTGCAGCAGATGAGCGGCTCGGATGATCCGGCGCAGGGCATCAACCAACTGCGAGACACCACGGTCACGGCACTCCAGGCCCTGCCCGACAGCCAGATCGATGCGGCATCGAAGAAGGCGCTGCTCCGCTTCGTGCAAGACCTGCCGCACCCCACAGGTTTCTTCGCGCTCGATCTTGCCTTCGACAAGCCGCTTAAGATCGGCACACTTGATTTCAACGGCGCGCAGCTGGCGCAAACCGCCCTGGCAAGCGCCAAGATCTCGGTCAGCTACAAGGCGCGCTGATATCGCGCAAGCAAGCATGGGTCAGATGGACTTCACCTCGCCGCCATCCATGCGCAAAGCCGAACCTGTCATCCAATGTGCGCCTGGCGAGACCAGGAAGGCCATCAGCTCCGCAATCTCCTCCGGTTCGCCATAGCGGGCGATCCCGGCTTCCCGCGGGAACTTGGCAGTTGCCTCCTCGACTGTCATGTCGTGCAAGGGCGCCCAATGTTCGACGTAGGATTGCCGCCGCCCGGTCATGACGGGGCCGGGCAAGACACTGTTGACCTGGACGTCATCGGCAATACCGCGATCGGAGAACGCCTTGGCCAAGGCGACAATTGCAGCGTTTATCGTGCCGACAGCCGCATAGGGCGCCTTGGGGAAAGCCGCCGAATTGCCGGACATCAGCACCACCGATCCTCGGCTCTCCTTCAATGCCGGCCAGGCGGTAATGGTGAGCCTGCGCGCACCATGTAGTTTCAGCGCCAAACCATCGTCCCATTGCTGATCCGTCATGTCGAAAAGGTCGATCTGCGGCACGGCACCCGCAATGTTCAGGAGCGCGTCGATGCGGCCGAAAGCCGACAGGCTTTCGTCGACGACCCGCTGCGCCGCCGGCGGTTCGCCGAGATCGGCGTCGATGACAAGCACTCTGCTGCCCGCCGCCTCCACCGCCTTGGCCGTCTCCTCCAGCTTGCCCCTGTTGCGGGCGACCAGCACCAGTGCATCAAAATCCCGTGCAAGGCGGATGGCGGTCGCACGTCCGATACCTTGGCTGGCACCGGTAACAATAGCCACTCTGTCCGACATGATATTCCTCCTTTTTCAAAAAATGCCGCTTGGAGAATGTTGCCCGGCCGCACCCGCCAATCGCCGACGCGGCCGGGCTCGACATCAACCGAGGAAAGCGCGGATTTCGTCCGCGATCTCAGCCGCATGGGTCTCCAGGGCAAAATGGCCGGTATCCAGGAACTTGACGATTGCTTCGGGAATATCCCTGCGATAGGCCTCTGCGCCCGGCGGCACGAAGAAGGGATCGTGCTTGCCCCATACCGCCAGCAATCGCGGCTTGTGGGTGCGGAAGTAATTCTGGAACGTCGGATAGAGCGCGACATTGCTCTTGTAGTCACCGAAGAGATCGAGCTGTATCGTCTCCGCTCCCGGCCGCGCCAGATAGAAACTGTCAAGCGAATAGCCGTCCGGAGAAACCTTGGAGACATCGGGAACGCCGTGCGTGTATTGCCACGCCGTTGCTTCGGGCGTGAATGCCGCCTTCAGCGCATTGCGGTTTTCCTCGGAAGGTTCGCGCCAGTAAGCCTGGATCGGGCTCCACTCGTCGCCCAGACCCTCTTCATAGGCATTACCATTCTGCGAGATGATGGCCGTGATCCGTTCGGGATGCTTCACCGCCAGCCGGAACCCTGTCGGCGCACCGTAGTCAAAGACATAAACGGCATAGCGATCGAAGCCGACAATTTCCGTGAAGCGGTCGATTGTCTCGGCGATGCTGTCAAAGCTGTTGCTACCCTTCGGCGCATCGGACTGACCGAAGCCGGGAAGATCGGGCGCGACGATGTGATAGCGGTCGGCAAGCAGCGGAATGAGATCGCGATACATATGGCTGGAGCTCGGGAAGCCATGCAGCAGCAGGAGCTTGGGCGCGCCTGGCGAGCCTGCCTCGCGATAGAAAATCTTGACGCCTTCAACATTGACGGTGCGATAGCTGATGTCAGTCATGATAAGGTCCTTTCATAACCTTCCTGATTAGATTTTTAGAGTTACAGATTGAGGATTCAGATCGTGGTCGCCGCAGCTCGAATAATGTCGACAACGACAGACGGCGCCGTAACCATCGGCATGTGATCAACCGGGATGGAGCGCTGCTCCGCCTTCATCCGCGCCGCCATGAAACGCTGGTTGTCGCCGCGGATCATTCGGTCTTCCTCGGCAATCAGGAACCAGGCGGGACGATCTTTCCAGAGCGGACGTCCGACGGGGACGGTAATACACGCCGGCGAGATTGGCCGCTGCGAAGCGGCGAGAACTGCAAGCTCGTCAGCCTTGGCATTCTGGGCAAAGGCTGTGGCGAATGCATTCTGCGGGAGGTAGATCAGCCCGTTGCTATCGGGCGCCAGTTTCGGTGCCTGCGGATGCGGCTCACCGCGATAGAAGACATCTGCGACCGTTTCCCCTTCATCCGGAGCAAGCGCCGCGACATAGACCAGCGCCTTGACCCTTTCGCTTGAGACGGCGGCGATGACGGCGCCGGCATAGGCGTGTCCAACCAGGACCACCGGCTTTTCCGTTCGCTCCAAGGTGCGATCCAGCGCGGCGATATCCTCGGCAAAGGAGGTCAACGGCAGTGGAGCGGCGGCTACCGAAAAGCCGGCGGCGGTCAATGGCGCGATCACCTTTGCCCAGCCCGACCCATCCGCCCAGGCACCATGAACAAGAACAATATCTGCATTTTGCGACGACATGAGTTTTCTCCTCGCGCCTTGAAGGCAGTAACCGTTTAAATAACATCTATAGGGTTACGTCCGATGTGCGTAACTTGTCAAGTGGCATTTGATAGGTTATATAGGCGCTGTGCTTTCGAGCGGCCGTTCGGCATCGCCGCCGGCCCGAACAGGAGTAGTCCATGGACAACCATTCACCCGCCATCTTTGTCGGCGACGCGCCGGGACTGGATTTCCTCAATTCGGTCGCAACGCCTGTGGACACGCCGATCGACTGGCTTAGCGATGGAGAGGGTTTGCTGCGCTGGCTGGAACAGGCCGAACTGGTGCCGCGAGAAACGCTTGTCGCCATGCGTGAGCAGGCGCTGCCCGGCGAACTCGACAAGGTCGCCGATCAGGCAAGAAGCCTGCGTGAATGGTTCAGGGCTTTCGTGCTTGCCCGCAAGGGAAAGCCACTGGCATCGGATGCCTTGAGCGAGTTGGAGCCGTTAAACCGCCTGTTGGAACGTGATGAAGGCTTCGGCCGGATCGTTGCTGATCAGCGGGATGAAAGCGGCGAGTTTGCTTTTCGTCCGATGCGGAAATGGCGCTCGCCCGAGGCGTTGCTATTGCCGATCGGGGAGACGCTGGGGCGCTTCGTCTGCACGGAGGACTTCTCCGATGTGAAAGCCTGCGAGGGCCATGCTTGCACCCTACTTTTCGTCGACCACACGCGCGGTCATCGCAGGCGCTGGTGCAGCATGGCGATGTGCGGCAATCGCGCCAAACAGGCGGCTCATCGGCACCGGCTAAAGCAGAGTTGAGACCGTCGTGCGAAAGCCGGAGCTTGCAACGCTCGCGCCGGCCTAATCAACCCTGAAATCCAGCCGCCTTTCGTCTGCCGGCTCAAACCGGATCTTCGCGGTGCAGATCATGGATCGCGACGGCATCGTCACTAAAGGGTGGCAGCAGCCATTCGCTGTGACGCAGCGTGCGCTTGGTGTCTTCAAGTCCCATGTCCCAATGCTCGCGCATCGAAGTGCCGGAGAACTCATAGTCCTTGGCGTGGCCTTCGTAGCTCTTATGCTGATAGATCAGATGCACGATGTTGACGACGCCGGCATTAGAATAATCCGCGATCAGCTCTTCCTCTTCAGGCGTCAGCTGGTCCTTCGGCACCCGCTTCAACGCACCGAGCAGCTTCATCTTCAGCCCGTGGATGCGCTTGAAATTGTCGGTGTTCTGCCGCGTGCGGCTCGAATACATGATGTCTTTATGGCGTGACAGCACATCCGGCATGCTGCGCGGCAGGACGCCGCGGGCGCTGAACAGATCCACCTGGAAGACGAGCGAGCTGCGGTCTTCTTCCTGATCGAGCAGATATTGCAGCGGCGTGTTGGAAACGATGCCGCCGTCCCAATAATATTCGCCTTCGATACGAATGGACGGCAAGGCGGGCGGCAGGGCGCCGCTTGCCATGATGTGCTCGGGGCCGATGCGGATGTTGTCGGTGTCGAAATAGACGAAGTTGCCGGTGCGCACATTGACGGCGCCGACGCTGAAACGCTTCTTGCCATCGTTGAGCACGTCGAAGTCGATCAGCATCTCCAGCGTCTTCTTCAGCTCGGACGAATCGTAGAAGCTGGTCGCGCCTTCGGCACCCGGCAGTTCGAGCCAGGGATTTGGAAAGCGCGGCTTGAAGAAGCCGGGCTGGCCCATCGTCATCGTCATCCAAGAGCTGGTGCGGTTACGGATATCGCGGAAAAAGTCGCCTTCCGGCGTATAGGCCCAGATCTTGCGGCCGGAGATGATTTGCCAGAACTGCTCCAGACGCTGCAGGCGCCGGCTCGGCTCATTGCCGGCGATGATCGCCGCGTTGACCGCGCCGATCGAGACGCCCGAAAGCCAGGTGGGCTCACAGCCGGCGTCGGCCAACGCCTGGTAGACACCGGCCTGATAGGCGCCGAGCGCCCCGCCACCCTGAAACACCAGAGCGACACGATCATATTGCGCGGCTATTTCAGAAATGGTCGGGGCTGCAGCCTTGGCGTTTCGTTCAAGCACGGTCCGTCTCCAGTATCATCTAACAATAAGGCAGCCGCTTACCGACGCTCAGCGAGGTAGTCGTGAACGACTTCACCCAGCCCGAGCGTCAGATCGGCGGTAAAATGCACGGCGGAAACCACTTCGAGGACCGGCAACCGCGCGACATCGGCCATGACATGCGGCCTGAGATCGAGAGCGGCTGGCGAGGTCCATGCTTCCTTGATGGTGATATCCGTCAGGTAGTAGCGCACCAGCTCGCAGATGCGCGGGGTGGCATCGACATGCGGCACGATCTTGATCAGGAAATTGGGCTCCGAAAGAACAGAGAGAAGCGGCCCTTGATCGACCGGCTTGTGCTTGTAGCCCATCGTCCCCGTGGCGCAGAGAACGCTGCCGTAATGCAGCGTGCCGACAATGACCTCGCCCTCGTTGACGATCTTCGGGCTGGCAAGCTTCTTCGGGAAACCCCAGATCTCGCGACCGCCGGTGATCGGCGCATCGTCGTCAAGATACATGGAGTGGACGTAGCCGCCCTTCTGCCCGCGATAGGTGACCGGGATGACCTGCCCGGTCTCGGTATAATCGCCGAAGCCGGTGGAATCGGGCATGCGGATGAATTCGTATTTCACCAGCGGCTCGTCGATTTCGAGCGGTGCGGGCACGACCGCCTCAAGCGCTTCGCGCGAGGTGCGGTAGGTGATGATGATATATTCTCGATCGAAGAACCTGTAGGGTCCGGGCGGATAGGAGGGATTGGTCAGCGGCATTGCATAGGCATGCTTGAGGATGTCTTCGACCTTCATCATATTGTCCGTCGCTAGAGAAAACCGCCGGGCGCCGGAGCGGAAATTTGCACGGTTGCATGACAGTGAAGTGTCAGGCGCCGAACGGTTGCGGCAAGAGGCCCCATCGCCACTGTAATCAAAGCGACATATCAGGCTGGCAGTGTGCGCCCAGCTTGAGCATTTCCCTTTACTCAACCATGTCATAGCGATTGCGGGAGTAGCATTATGGGTTCGTTGACTTCGAAGAATGCACTGGTCACCGGTTCGACGAGCGGCATCGGGCTTGCGATTGCCCGCGCCTTTGCAGCCGAGGGTGCGAATGTGACGATCAACGGCCTCGGCGATGCCGATGCGATCGAGAAGGAACGCGCCGCCATCGAAGCTGATTTCGGCGTAAAGTGCCGCTACTCCGGCGCCAACATGATGAATGGCGAGGAAGTTACCGCCATGGTGCATGAAGCCGAGGAAGCTTTCGGTAGCCTCGATATTCTCGTCAACAATGCCGGCATCCAGTTCGTTGCCCCGATCGAAGAGTTTCCCGACGACAAATGGGAAGCGATCATCCGCATCAACCTGCTTGCCGCCTTCTACGCCATCAAGGCCGCCATTCCCGGCATGAAGGCGCGCAAATGGGGCCGCATCATCAACACGTCCTCGGCGCATGCGCTCGTCGCCTCGCCATTCAAGTCTGCCTATGTTTCCGCCAAGCACGGTATTACCGGTCTTACAAAGACCATTGCTCTCGAAGCCGCACAGAACGGCGTGACGGTCAACTCCATAGCGCCCGGCTATGTCTGGACGCCGCTCGTCGAGAAGCAGATCCCCGAGACCATGAAGGCCCGCAACATGACGGAAGAGCAGGTCAAGCATGACGTGCTTTTGGCCGCCCAGCCGACGAAGGAATTTGTGACCGTCGATGAAGTCGCGGCAATCGCCGTCTTCCTTTGCGGCGACGCCGCCAAGCAGATTACCGGCACGACGCTTTCCGTCGACGGCGGCTGGACCGCAGAATAATGCCGAAGTCGCAGCCGGCACATGCTCGAGCAACGTGCCGGCTTTCTGCGGCTTCAGGGCTGCAGCACTAATATGAAAACAGAGCAGGAGGCGCATAATGACCGAAGAAAACCAGGACCCGCTCAGCCGCATCAAGGATGAGATCGTCGACAGCTTCGACGAAGAGCTGGAAATGCAGCTCGAAGAGGATCGCCTCGATGAGCTGGTCGCCGAGGGCCTCATCAGCGAAGGCGAAGCGACCCTCGACCGCAGGGTCTACTTCCGCGAACTCTTCCGTCTTCAGCATGAGCTGGTGCGCCTGCAGGACTGGGTGCAATACAAGAAGCTCAAGGTCGTCGTGCTGTTCGAAGGTCGCGATTCCGCCGGCAAGGGCGGCGCCATCAAGCGCGTCACACAGCGTCTCAACCCGCGCGTCTGCCGCGTCGTCGCGCTGCCGGCACCGACCGAGCGCGAACGGCATCAGTGGTATTTCCAGCGTTATACCGCCCACCTGCCGACGGCAGGCGAAATGGTGCTGTTCGACCGCAGCTGGTACAACCGCGCCGGCGTCGAGCGCGTCATGGGCTTCTGCTCATCGGAGGAGCTGGAAGAGTTCTTCCGTTCCGTGCCGGATTTCGAACGCATGCTCGTCCGCTCCGGCATCATCCTTCTGAAGTACTGGTTCTCGATCACCGACGAGGAGCAGGAATTCCGTTTCAACATGCGCATCCAGGACCCGTTGAAGCAGTGGAAGCTTTCGCCGATGGACCTGCAGAGCCGCGTGCATTGGGAAGAATACACCAAGGCCAAGGAAGAGATGCTGGAGCGCACCCATATTCCGGAAGCCCCCTGGTGGGTCGTCCACGCCGTCGACAAGAAGAAGGCGCGCCTCAACTGCATCGCCCATCTTCTGAGCCAGATCCCTTACGAAAACGTGCCGAAGCCGGAAATCATCCTGCCGGAGCGCATGCGCAACGCCGACTACCATCGTACGCCGGTGCCGCCGGAAATGTACGTGCCTGATATCTACTGACGATGTTGACGAGGCGGGTTCGCCAAAGCGAACCCGCCTCGTCTACCAAAGACTATGGCAAGCGGCACCGCAACTGATGATATGATGCGATTCTAAAATTCGTGTCGTTGGCTGAGGAGACCGTCATGACCGCGCCGCATCCGTCCAAAACGCATATCGGCAACCACGCACTTCATCCCGAAACCCAGATGCTGAATTATGGCTACGACCCGGAACTGTCCGAGGGCGCGGTCAAGCCGCCGGTTTTCCTGACCTCCACCTTCGTTTTCAAATCGGCCGAGGACGGGCGCGATTTCTTCAACTATGTCTCCGGCCGTACCGAGCCACCGGCGGGCACCGGCGTCGGCCTCGTCTATTCGCGCTTCAACCATCCCAACAGCGAAATCGTCGAGGATCGTCTCGCTGTCTATGAAAAAGCGGAAAGCGGCGCGCTGTTTTCTTCCGGCATGTCTGCAATCGCGACCACCCTTCTCACCTTTGCACGACCGGGCGATGCAATCCTGCATTCCCAACCGCTTTATGGCGGTACGGAAACGCTGATCGCTAAAACATTCCTCAATCTCGGGGTCGCAGCCGTTGGCTTTGCCGATGGCGTCAACGAAGGCTCGGTGACGGCAGCAGCCGAAGAGGCCATGGCCAAGGGCCGCGTCTCCGTCATTCTCGTCGAAACGCCAGCCAATCCGACGAACAGCCTGGTCGATATCGCGATGATCCGCCGCGTTGCCGATGCGATCGGCAAGAAGCAGGGGCATACGCCGATCGTCGCGTGCGACAACACGCTGCTCGGCCCGGTCTTCCAGCGGCCGATCGAACATGGGGCGGATATCTCGCTCTACTCGCTGACCAAATATGTCGGCGGCCATTCCGATCTGATCGCCGGCGCAGCCCTTGGTTCCAAGGCTGTCATCAAGCAGGTGAAGGCACTGCGCGGAGCGATCGGCACGCAGCTCGACCCACATTCCTGCTGGATGCTCGGCCGCTCGCTGGAGACGCTGCAGATCCGCATGGAACGGGCCAACAGCAACGCCCGGGCCGTGGCCGATTTCCTGCGGGATCACCCGAAGGTCGAGCAGATCCACTATCTGCCCTATAGCGATCCGTCATCGGCAACGGGCCGCACCTTCGCCGCCCAATGCAGCGGCGCGGGCTCCACCTTCTCCTTCGATATCAAGGGCGGCCAGCCGGCATCGTTCAAATTCCTGAACGCGCTGCAGATCTTCAAGCTCGCGGTCAGCCTCGGCGGCACGGAATCGCTTGCATCCCATCCAGCAACGACGACGCATTCCGGCGTGCCCATCGACGTGCGGCACCGCATAGGCGTGCTGGAATCGACGATCCGCCTATCGATCGGGATCGAGCATCCAGACGATCTGATCGCCGACCTGGCGTCTGCGCTGGACAGGGCCTGATGAAGCCATTGAATTCGACAGGCTAACAACGATGCCGGGTCAGTTGCGGACGGACAGAAGGTGTGCGTCTCGTGCGAGGCGCCACTGACCATCGGCCTCCTTGCGCAGAAGCGTAAGAGTATAGCCCGAACGATGAACAGCATCGCCACCCGGCGGTGTCACGGTTATGTCGATATGGTTGCGGATATAGGCCCAGTCGCCGAGCACCTGAAGCTCGACGATCTCGCTTGCGCCCTCCATCTTCATGCCGTCCATGCCCTTGGAAGCCGCGGCAAACGCCTCCTTCCCGAAGGGCTCCCGACCGGGAACCATGAAGACGACATCATCCGTCATCAACTCCAGAACGGTGGTCGTATCACCCTCCTTGCTGGCTGCGGTCCAGCTTTCCACGACATCCCGGATTGCCTTCTCATCCTCGGTCATTCCGAGATCTCCTCCACATTCAATGTCGAGATTCACAGCGCCTGTGCGCCACCGGCTACCATTATTCATCCGGCCATGCCTCAATATCCGGATCGACAATATAGCGTGCGCCGTCATGCCAGATATAGGTAATCAGTAGGGTCTTTGTGCCGGCGCCGGTGACGACATTGTAGCTGCACGTCAAGCGGTAGGGGCCCGTATGATCACGCAGCATACCTCGCGTGGTGGTGAAGTCTCCTTCGCCATCATCGGCCACGCCGACGACGCGCAGCTTATCATCCCCGCGCAATTTGCGAAGTTCAGCCTGCGCCACATCGAGCGGAGCGCAAGCCCCATTCATATCCGGCGGTCGTCCCGTGCGATCAAGGATGATCTGCCAGCGGCGGTCGACAAACCGAAATGGAATGGACTGAACGAAATCGGTTCCTTCCGCCTTCAGCGCGCAGAGGCGAATGGTCATCGGCTTTTCGAAGACGGGGACGCAGCCGAAAAACTCGCGGATTCGCGCAAGCCCAGGCTTCACCTCGTCAAGTGCGGATTGCAGCTGCTGCACGGTCGGAAGTTGGGGCCCGGTTGCCTCGGCAAATGCAGGCGTCGGACCCGCCGCCAAGACGGTGCAGAAAAAGGCGCGGAAAAACAAAGCCACGGTCGTCATCGATTGGTTCAAGGCATGGTGCGGTGCTACATTTATGCTCGGACTTCCTGCAAGCGCAAGGAGCGAGGAGCCGGTGATTAGAGCATGTCGCGCAAAAGTGTGCAGCGGTTTTGCGCCAACGACATGCAAAAATCAAAGAGCTAAAGCGCGGGGAGCGAATCTGAAAGATCGCGACGCGCTTTAGCTTTCGAAATCGCCGAACACATCCTGCAGACGGGTCAGAAGCTCGACACGCTCGTCGACCTTGCCGCGCAGAAGGACGATGATGTTGCTGAGAAGCAGATCCATCACCGCGGTCATCGTCGCAGCCCCATCCCAAAGCGGGCCATGCGAACCGGGTATGACAAGCGAGATATCCGACACCTCTTCCGCCCAGGGACAGAACTCATCCGTCAGCAGAATGACCTTGACGCCGGCACGGCGGGCCTCCTCCGCCAGCGGTCGCGCCTTTGAGGCGAAGCGCCTGACGTCATGAAGGAAGAGCACACGGCCTTCGACCGAACCGTCAAGCAGTTCGGAGTAGGTGCCGTTCAAGCCATCCATGAAGGCGACCCGCGGCCGGGTGTAGGAAAGCTGGGCGGCGAAATATTGCGCAATGCCGCGAACATTCTGATAGGCGGCGACATAAACCTCGCTCGCCGAGATCAGCGCATCGATGGTCTGCTGCCATTGCGGCGTCGTCGTCAGCTCGTAAATCATGCCGAGATTGTCGACCTGCTGCTGCAACAGGCCCGCAAGGAACTTGCCGTCGCGCAGATCCTCCTGGAAACGATCCAGCGATCCCTTGACCTGCCAGGCCGGATTGGAGCGACTGCCACGGCGCAACGCCGCCTTGAGTTCGTCGAGACCATCGAAACCCAGCCGCCGCAGATAGCGGCCGACGGTCATCTGCGAGATCTCGAGTCTTGCTGCAATGGATTTGGCTGTCTCGAAGGGAAGTTCGGCGATATTGCGCTCGATATAGCTTGATATCAGCTTGTCGGATTTCGACTTGCGCATCTCAGCGCTCTGAACGAGCTTCAGTATATGCTTCGACAATCTTCCCTCCGGTGAAGCTCCGCCCGCGGGCCGGGCGGAGTATCTTTTGCAATACTACTGCGCTGTTTTGACTTTCGTCCATGCACGATCGAACTGACGCAGCCCCGGACCGAGATTCTCGAAGATCTGCAGACGCTTCATGGTGTCGTCGGTCGGATTGATCTCCTTGCTATTCTTGATGTTTTCCGGCGTCAATTGGCGCGCCGGAACGTTGGGCGTGCCGTTCGTCTGCTGCGAGACGTTGAGTGCCGCAATATCCGGACGCGTGTAGAACTGCTGGAACTTGATGGCATTGGCCTTGTTCGGCGCCGTCTTCAGCACGCACATGTCTTCCTGATACATGGTCGCGCCCTCCTCGGGAATGACATAGCCAAGATCCTTGGGGTTGCCGAAGACGTTGATCATAGAGCCGACGAAGAAATGCGCAGCAGCAATATCGCCGGATTCGACCATCGGCCGGGAATCGTAGGTGAAGGCGGCAACATAGGGCTTCATGTCGATGATCGTATCTGCAGCCTGCTGCAGCTCTTCCGGCTTGACCGAATTGACGGAATGGCCGTTGAGCATCAGACCGACACCTAGCACTTCGCGCATATCGTCGAGCAGAGTGAACTTCAGATGCTTGGCCTTGACCGTTGTGACCAGATCCTTCCAGCCGGTGATGTCCTTGCCGAGAACCCTGCGGTTATAGAGAATGCCGACCGTGCCGAAGGCGTAGGGCAAGCAATATTCGCCCTTGGGGTCGCTCTTCGCCCGCAGGAAGCGCGGGTCGATGTTCTTGAAGCCTTCATAGCTGCTGATATCGGTCTTTTCGAGGAGATCGAGCTTGGCCATGATGTCCTGCATGTGCACGGACGGGAAGACGATGTCATAGCCGGTGGCGCCGCCCTGGATCTTGGCGAGCATTTCCTCGTTCGAGGAATAGGTCGAGAGATTGACCTTGATCTTGGTTTCCTCCTCAAACTTCTGGAGGACGGCCGGATTGATGTATTCGCCCCAGTTATAGATGTTGAGTTCATCGGCGAGAACTGCTGTGGGCAGCAATGCGGTAAGCGCAAAGAGACCCAGGCGCCGAAACGCGCCTTTCAAAATCATCATTTCTGTTCCCCTTAGTAGGATTATTGTCCCTTCGGCACGCTTGGTTCGGCCTTTCTCGGAAGCAGTAACCGACCGCACTGAGGGCGTTGACTTCGACGAAAAAATGATATCAACATATCCAAATCACGCAAGAGTTAATTTAATAACATTTCGGGGAACGACGAATGCGAGATGCGATTGTGCGGCTGGCCTCAGCCGCAAAGGCCTTTGCGACTCCTGAGGGTCGGCAGGTCAAGGCATTGGACGGCATCGATCTTGAGATCGGCCGCAATGAATTCATTACACTTCTCGGGCCTTCCGGCTGCGGCAAGACCACGCTTTTGCAGGCGATCAGCGGCTTCGTCGAACTCGACGCGGGTCGCATTATGATCGACGGCGAAGACATGACCGACCGGCCGCCCTATCGCCGGCCGGTCAACACGGTCTTCCAGAATTACGCCCTGTTTCCGCATATGAGCGTCGGCGAGAACACGGCCTATGCGCTGGAGGCAGCTGGCGTCGGCAAGACCGAGCGCATCGAGCGCGTGCGGGCAATGCTGAAGATGGTCGGGCTCGAAGGCATGGAAGGCCGCCTGCCGCGGCAATTGTCGGGCGGCCAGCAGCAGCGCGTGGCGCTTGCCCGTGCCATCGTCGCGCGCCCGAAGGTGCTTCTTCTCGACGAACCGTTATCGGCGCTGGACCGGCATCTGCGTGAGACGATGCAGCTCGAGCTTAAGAACCTGCAGCACGAGCTCGGCATCACCTTCATCTTCGTGACGCATGATCAGCAGGAGGCGCTCACCATGTCGGATCGCGTGGCGGTGCTCGCCGAGGGCCGCATCCAGCAGCTGGATACGCCCAGGCAGATCTACGATCATCCGCAAAATACCTTCGTCGCAAGCTTCATCGGAGCAAGCAATCTCTTCGAAGGCAGCAGCGACGGTCGGACCTTCGTTACCAGCGAGGGCACGGCGATCCTGCATGCTCCGGCGGCAGCGGCGGAAGGCAGGGAACCAGCCGTCGCGCTCATCCGTCCGGAGAGTTTCTTCCTCGCAAGCTCCGCAGACACTTGCCCGGCCATCGATGTCACCGTGGAGCAAATCGTCTATGTCGGCTCCTCCTTCGAGGTCTTCGCTCGAACCACGAGTGGCCGCAAGCTCATGGCGCAGATCCCGGCGTCGCAGCGCGGTGCAATCGGTCAACTCAACGCCGGCCAATCGGCACGCTGGCACTACGATCCGGCAAGCGTCCACCTCATCACCACGAGGGAGGCCGCCTGATGAATATCGTTGCGCGCCGGCGACTCCAGCTCGGGCTGCTGCTCGGGCCGGTGACGCTGTTCCTTCTTGTCTTCTTCCTCGTCCCGCTTGGCATCATGGTGGTGACGAGCTTCCTGACGCCCGGCCTCTATGGCGGTGTCGAATGGAGCTTCTATCCCGACAATTTCGGCCGCATCCTCGGCTTCGCCAATCCGGAATTCGAGGAGTACGATCCGGTCTATATCGGCATCTTCCTCCGCTCGATCCGGATTGCGGCGATGACCGTGGGCGCGACGCTTCTCGTCTGCTATCCCGCCGCCTTCTACATCAGCCGCCTGCCGGACAGATGGAAGAATTTCTGCCTCTTCCTGATTACGCTGCCGTTCTTTTCCAGCCTCATCGTCCGACTGTTCGTCTGGGTCATGATCCTGCGCCCGACCGGGCTGGTCAACAATACGCTGATGGCGACAGGCATTATCTCCGCGCCGCTGGAGATGATCTATACGGACGGCGCGATCATCCTCGGCATGGTCTATGTCTTCATTCCGTTCATGTTCATGCCGATCTATGCCAGCATCGAGAAACTTGATTGGCGACTGGTCCAGGCGTCGCTCGATCTCGGCGCCGGCCCGATCCGGACGTTCCTGCGCATCATCCTGCCACTGACGGCGCCAGGGATTGCCGGCGGTTCCGTCATCGTCTTCATCCCCGCGCTTGGCAATTTCGTCGTGCCGGCGGTGCTTGGCGGCGCCAAGGTGATGATGCTCGGCAATCTCATCGAAGGCCAGTTCCTCTCGGCACGCAACTGGCCCTTCGGTTCGGCGCTCGCCATGATGGTCATGGCCGTGATGCTGGTCCTGCTTCTCGCCTATGTCATCCTGTCCGGTCGTCGCAATGCGACCGCGGCGCTGACGGCATGAGGAGGGTTTGATGAAGATTGCACGCACCCTCTTCAACGGCGGCCTGGCGCTCTACACGCTGCTGTTCTTCGCTTTCATCTACATTCCGCTCGTGCTGATCGCCGTCTATTCGTTCAACGCGAACCCGGTCAACATGATGAGTTGGAGCGGCTTCACGACGGATTGGTATGCGCAGGTTTTCGGCTTCAAGACGGCAGTCTCCGAGAACGCGCTCTACATCGAATCGACCGATCAGCTGATCGCCGCCGTCTTCAACAGCCTGAAGATTGCCTTCACGACGACTGTCATCTCGACCCTGCTCGGCACCGCCATGGCGATCGCGCTTCACCGGTTCAATTTCTTCGGCAAGCGCTTTTATCAGGTCGCCATGTTCATGCCGATGCTGATGCCCGATATCGTTCTTGGCATCGCGCTTCTGATCTTCTTCGTCAGTGCTGGCATCCAGCTTGGCTTGATGACCATCATCATCGGCCAATGCACCTTCCTGACCTCCTATGTGTTCATCGTCGTGTCGGCGCGTCTTGCCGGCATGGACCGGACGCTGGAGAACGCCTCGGCCGATCTCGGCGCCAACGAGTGGATGACATTCCGCCGCGTGGTGCTGCCACAGTTGATGCCCGGCATACTCGGCGGCGCGCTGCTTGCCTTCATCATCTCGATGGATGATCTCGTGATCACCTACTTCATCGCCGGCGTCGATGTCACGACCCTGCCGATGTTCATCTTCGCCATGCTTCGCCGCGGCATCAAACCCGAGATCAACGCAATCGCGGTGATGATGCTGACCTTCTCCTTCGTCGTCGCCTCCCTTGGCCTTTACCTTCGCTCCCGGCAGAAATGACATGACCATGAAAACAAGCACACGCAAACCGCGCGGCCGCCAGTTCGGCCTCCCCTTCACCGGCCGCACCGGCGCAAACAATGCCATTACCGATGTCGCCGGCATCGGCGTCGGCTTCCGCACCATCATCGAGAACGAGCCGCGTCCCGGCCGCAAGCGCCCGACGCGCACCGGCGTAACCGCCATCCTGCCGCATATGGACTCCGAGACCCCCGTCCCCGTCTATGCCGGCGTCCACCGCTTCAACGGCAATGGCGAGATGACCGGCACGCACTGGATCGAGGACGGCGGCTATTTTCTCGGTCCCGTCGTCATCACCAATACGCATGGCGTCGGCATGGCGCATCACGCCACGGTCAAGTGGATGATCGACCGCTACGCCTCGACCTACCAGACCGATGATTTCCTCTGGATCATGCCCGTCATCGCCGAGACCTATGACGGCGCTTTGAACGACATCAACGGGCTGCACATCAGCGAAACCGACGTGCGCGCTGCCCTTGATAGCATCGCAGCCGGGCCGGTTCAGGAAGGCAATTGCGGTGGCGGCACCGGCATGATCACCTATGGCTTCAAAGGCGGAACGGGCACATCCTCTCGTATCGTCCAGTTCGACGGGCGCACCTACACCATCGGGACGCTGGTGCAGGCCAATCACGGTCAGCGCGACTGGCTGACGATCGCGGGCGTACCGGTCGGCCAGCACATGCGGGACGGCACGCCGCAGAGCCAGCTTAAGGAGCGCGGTTCCATTATCGTCGTCATCGCCACCGACCTGCCGCTCGCGCCGCACCAGCTCAAGCGCCTTGCCCGCCGCGCCGCCATCGGCATCGGCCGCAACGGTACGCCCGGCGGCAACAACTCCGGCGACATCTTCCTGGCATTCTCGACCGCGAATGCGCATCCGATGGCGCATAGAGCCAATGGCCACCTTCCCCTGGAGATCGTCAACGACGAACCGCTGGACCCCGTCTATATGGCTGCGGTCGACAGCGTCGAGGAGGCCGTCGTCAACGCCATGTTGGCGGCCGAGGACATGGGCGGAACGCCCTATGATCGCCTTCGTATTCAGGCCATTCCCCACGAACAGCTTGCCGAACTCATCAGGCAATATGGCCGCATGGGCGCGTAGAGACGCGCTGTCGCGCGAGAAGAGGCAAGCCGGCCGCGTTGCGAGGTCACTTAGATGCGGACGGCATTGCGCTCGAACGGGCTCGATTGCCGCACGACCGTCTCTTGCAAAAGCACCTGCAGCCAGTCAGCGAAGACCTGAACGCGGCGGGAGAGATGCCTGCGGTGGGGATAGAGCAACGTCATCTGCAGCGGTTCCGCGCGATAATCCGGCATGACCTCGACAAGCTCGCCTGCCTGGAGATGCTGACACAGGTCATAGGCCGGATTCTGGATCAAACCGAGGCCGGCGACCGCGCACGCAATGTAGCCCTCGGCGCTGTTGACGGTGACGCGACCGCGCAAGGCCAAGCTGCGTAGTACGCCATCTTCCATCCATTCCCAGGGCTCGGTTCGCCCCGTCGAGGGCGAGGCATAATTCACGGCCCAGTGTCCGTCGAGATCCGCTGGCGTTTGCGGCGTGCCGTGCTTCGACAAATAGCCGGGACTGGCGACATTGATGAGCGGCAGCTTTCCAATCGGCCGGGCAATCAGTCCGGAATCGACAAGCGGCCCGACGCGAAGCACGCAATCGACGCTATCCTCCACCAGGTTGACGGCACGGTCGGTGACGCCAAGATCCACTTCGATGTCGGGAAATTGATCGAGGAACGACGGGAGCGCCGGCGCGATGATCAACCGGCCGATGCGACCCGGCACATCCGTGCGCAGCTTGCCTGAAGGCTTGGCGTCGCTCTGGCGAAACAGGCTCTCCGTTTCCTCGACATCGACAATGACCCGCAGGCAGCGGTCATAGAACGCCGCGCCATCCTGAGTGGGCGAAACCTTTCGCGTGCTGCGATGAAGCAGCCGTGCGCCGACGCGCCCCTCCAGTTCGATGACAGCAGCCGAAACAGACGAGCGCGGCAGGCCGAGCGTATCGGCAGCGCGGGTGAAGCTGCTGCACTCCACGACGCGGGTAAAAATCCTGAAGAGGTCGATACGATCCAATCTAAACCGCCATTGTCCATGAATTCTGACAGATGATGTCAAATTAGCCCGCTTTATCGGAGAATTCCAGACGATAGATTTGCCTCAGGAAGGACGGCACGGTGCCGTCCCCCAAGGAGGCTCATTCATGACCGACCATTCCATCAGGGGAAAAACCGTCATCATCGCCGGGGGCGCCAAGAATCTTGGCGGCCTGATCGCCCGCGATTTTGCGGCTCACGGCGCAAAGGCAATTGCCATCCATTACAACAGCGCTTCAACGAAGACCGAGGCCGATGCAACGGTTGCGGCCATCAAGGCCGCCGGTGCCGAAGCGGCGGCATTCCAGGCTGATCTCACGACCGCAGGTGCGGCCGAGAAACTCTTTGCCGAGGCCGTCTCCGCCTTCGGCCGCCCCGATATTGCGATCAACACCGTCGGCAAGGTGCTGAAGAAGCCGATCGTCGATATTTCGGAGGCCGAGTATGACGAGATGAGCGCCGTCAATTCGAAATCCGCCTTCTTCTTCCTCAAGGAAGCCGGCAAGTCGCTCAATGACAACGGCAAGATCTGCACGCTCGTCACATCGCTGCTCGGCGCCTTCACGCCGTTCTACTCGAGCTATGCCGGGACAAAGGCGCCGGTGGAGCATTTCACCCGGGCTGCCGCGAAAGAGTTCGGCGAACGCGGCATCTCGGTGACCGCGATCGGTCCCGGCCCGATGGATACGCCGTTCTTCTATCCGGCGGAAAGCGCCGATGCCCAGGCCTATCACAAGGGAGCAGCCGCACTTTCGAAATTCTCGAAGACCGGCCTTACCGACATCGAGGATATCGTCCCCTACATTCGTTTCCTCGTCAGCGAGGGATGGTGGATGACCGGGCAGACCATTCTGGTCAACGGCGGCTATACGACGAAGTAGACGGATCGGGCTGGTTTCCCGATCTTCGGATGCCGGCCTATTCCGAATCGTCGTTCAGCTTGGCGGCGCGCAGCGCGTCGCTAAGCTCCATTCTGGCCGTTCCGATCAACTGCTCCATGGCAAAGCGGGCGGCATCGGGCCGGCGCATGCGGATTGCATCCAGAACATCCTGATGCCGGGCGATCGCATATTCATGCGACTGGCTCGCCCGATTGGTCAGGCGAAAGCTTGCAAGCAGAGCCGCGCGGATGGCGGTAGCGAACTGCCGGAAAACCCAGTTGCCGCTGGCATTGATGATGGCCGTGTGAAACTCCAGATCCGCCTGGCTCCAAGCCTCGTTATCCCTGGCATTGGCGGCGACCATATCCTCGAAAGCCTCGGCAATCTGCGCCAACTGCTTGGCTGTGGCATTGGCAGCGGCCTGCGCCGCGGCAGCAGGCTCCAGCACCTGGCGCGCATCGAGCAGGGAATCGTAGAAGCTGCGGTCGTTGCTGAGCGCGAGCGTCGCGTCGAGAACCAGCGGGTCCAGATAGTTCCAGTTTTCCCGCGGAAGGACCGTGGTGCCGGCGCGGGTGCGCGAGCGCACCATTCCGAGCGCCGACAGATATTGCATGGCCTCGCGCAGGCTGGTGCGGCTGACGCCATAGACCTCGGAAAGCTCGGCTTCGTTCGGAAGGATCGAGCCCTCGGCAAGAGCGCCCGAGACGATCTGGCCGATGAGTTTCTTCAACAGCTCCTCGCGCACGGTGCGCCGTCCCTGTTCGGGCGCGGCCCCGCTCTGCGTCCGTAAAGATCCCAAACGCGTACTCATCACTTGCACTCCCTTCCGCTGCCCGGCGGCGATCATGAGCGGCACCATGCCCCGGCATCAATGCGCAACTGCAAGCTCGGCAAACTTCTCCCCAAACTTCTCTCAGGAAATCGGGTCACACGCGGCTACCGCGCCCTGCCGCCGACGAACGCAGATTGTCCAGCAGAACGGCGATCAGCAGAATGCAGCCGCGCACCAGATATTGATAGAAGGCCTGGATATTGAGCAGGTTCATAACGTTTTCGGCAATGCCCATGATGAGAACGCCGACGATAACGCCGGTCATTGCCGCACGGCCGCCAGCCAGGGACACGCCGCCAAGCACGCAGGCTGAAATGACGGAGAGTTCGAGCCCGGTTGCCGCATTCGGCTGGCCCGAGGTGATGCGTGAAGCAAGCAGGATGCCGGCGATGGCGCAGACGAGGCCCTGCAGGGCGAAGATCCAGATCCGCATGTTGACGACGTTAACGCCGGCAAGGCGCGAGGCCTCGGGATTGCCACCGATTGCAAGCGTATTCTTGCCGAAAACGGTGCGATTGAGCGTGAAGCCGAAGATGATGAACAGCGCCACCATGATCCAGATCGGCGTCGGCACGGTGAGGAAGCGCGACAGTGCCAGCTGATAGAAGGCCGGATCGTTGATGCCGACGGCGCGGCCGTCCGAGGCGATCAAGGCGAGGCCGCGAACGATCTGCATGGTGGCGAGCGTGGTAATCAAGGCATTGATGCGGAACTTGGCGATGACGACGCCATTGACGACACCGACGGCGCTGCCTGAGATCAGGGCCGCCACGAGCCCGAGTGGGATAGAGCCGGTGGAGTTCGACACCATGACGGCGATCATGCCGGAGAAGGCGACGGTCGAACCGACCGACAGGTCGAAGTCGCGCGAAGCAAGGCAGAACATCATGGTGCAGGCGACGATGCCGATCGTCACCACCGACTGCAGCAGGCCGAGCATGTTGCGCTCGGTCAGGAAGCTCGGAACGAAGAGCGACACGATCACAAAGGCGATCGCGAAGATCACCACCAGACCCTGTTCGCCGAGAAGGATTTTTTTCAACGAATTCATCACAATCGTTCCTGAATTAGATTATGCCGGCGGCATTCTTGTCGGGCAGGGCAGCGGTCAGAATGGCCCGTTCGTCGAAATCGGCGCGGGCGACATTGGCGGCGACGCGGCCCTGGCACATGACCATGATGCGGTCCGAAATGCCCATGACCTCGGGGAGCTCGCTGGAAATGACGACGATCGCCATGCCGCCAGCCGCCAGCTCATAGAGAATTTCATAGATCTCCGACTTGGCCCCGACATCGATGCCGCGCGTCGGTTCGTCGATGACGAGAACCTTGACGCCCTGCTCGGAAAGCCAACGGCCGAGGATGACCTTCTGCTGGTTGCCGCCCGAGAGATTGACGATATCCTGCTTGCGCGAGGGCGTGCGTACCCTGAGCTTGGCGATGAACTGATCGGCGACCGAAGCTTCCTTCTTCGGGTTGAGGATGCCGAAGGGCGAGAAATGCCGCCGCGAGGAGATGGCGATGTTTTCCTCGATCGACCGCCCCTGAATGATGCCGTCGAATTTGCGGTCCTCCGGGCAGAGTACCATGCCGGCGCTGATGGCGGCTTTCGGGTTGTTCGGCGAAACGGCGACGCCGTCGATCGAGACGCTCCCCTGATGGCGATGATCGGCGCCGTAGAGGAGGCGAGCCATCTCGCTTCTTCCTGCACCGATGAGACCGAAGAAGCCGAGGATTTCGCCCCTGCGTACCGAGAAGCTGACGGGATTGCGCAACTTCAAGCCAGAGAGTTCTTTAGCCTCGAGGCGCACGTCACCGAGCGGGCGTTCGCGCCAGCCCCAGATATTGCTGATCTCGCGGCCCACCATCTGCGAAATGATCTGCTCGCGCGTCGTATCGGCAATTTTCGGATGATGTGCGGCAAGTTTGCCGTCACGCAGCACGGTGAGGCTGTCGCAGAGCCGGAAGATTTCATCCAGGCGATGCGAGACATAGAGGATGACCGTGCCATTGGCTCTCAGCCGGTCGATCAGGGAAAACAGGATTTCGCTTTCGCGCGACGATAACGAGGAGGTCGGCTCGTCGAGCGCGATTACCCGCGCATCGACCATGACGGCCTTGGCAATCTCCACCATCTGGCGGGCACCGATCGACAGCGAGGAAACTTTGGCTGTCGGATCGACATCGATGCCGATCTCCTTGAGCTTCGTGCGGACGGTCTCGATCAATGTCCTGCCGTCAATCACACCGGCCTTGCCGGGAAAACGACCGAGCCAGAGGTTTTCGGCGACGGTCAATTCCGGCACCAGCTGCAGCTCCTGATGGATGACGATGACGCCGGCATGAAAGGCATCGCGCACGGAGCCATAATGCTGCTCCGCGCCATCGATGACGATGCTCCCTGTATCTGCCGATTGATCGCCCGAGAGAACCCGGATCAGCGTCGATTTGCCGGCACCGTTTTCGCCCATCAGTCCATGCACAGCGCCTCTTTCGACAGCGAAGGAGACGTCGGACAACGCCTGGACACCCGGATAGCCCTTGGAAATGCCCTTGAATTCGAGGAATGCCATGATCGCTCCATCGAGAGAGGGCCCGGCGGCAACGAGCCGCCGGACGGACATCATCCTGGCAGGATGATCATTCGATGCCGAGATCCTTGCGCACCTTTTCGTAGTCACCACGCAGCGCGAGGGAGCCGGAAGTCAGCGTCAGCTTCGGCGGCTCCTTGCTGTTGGCAATCCAGTCATACATGTTGATGGCCGTCTCGTAGCCATGACGCTTCGGCGAGATGATGACCGTGCCGAAGAAGCCGGTTGCGGCGGGCTTCTTGAACTCGTTGATCGCCGAATCCGCGCCGCCGATGCCGACGCCGATCATGTTCGTTGCCGGGATGCCGACCGATTCCGAAGCGCGGACAGCGCCGAGCACGGCTTCGTCGTTGAGGCCGAAGGCGACCCAATATTTGATGTCGGCATGCTTGTTGAGAACCGTAGTCGCGGCGTTGAGCGCGGCTTCAGTATCGGTCTTGGCTTGCGGCGCATCAAAGATGTTCGCGGCCGGGAAGCCTGCTGCCTTCAGCACCGAGATCGCGCCCTCGACGCGATCGACAGCCGTTGGGAGCTGATCATACGAAACGCGGATCGCGCCGACATTTTTCATGTCCCAGCCACGCTTCTTGACTTCATCAACGATCGCCTGTCCCACGGTTTCGCCGATCTTGGTGGCGGAGATGCCCATGTGCGGCACATCCTCGAGCGGCTTGCCCTCGGCGTTCACCAGACGGTCGTCGACAGTCATCAGCTTCAACTGATTGGCGGCGGCCTTGGCAACGATGCCGGGGCCGAGCTTGACGTCGGGCGTGCAGATGATGAAGCCCTGCGCACCCTGTGCGCCGAGATTGTCGATCGCCGACTGGACCTTTTCGCCATCTTCGGCGCCGATCTTGACGAGGGTGAAGCCTTTCTCCTTGGCGGCCTGGTCGGCGAACTTCCATTCGTCCTGGAACCAGGGCTCTTCAGGCTGCTTCACGATGAAACCGATTTTGACGTCCTCCGCGAAAGCGGAGCCAGCCGCGAGAACGGCAAAGGTGCCTGCAAGGATTGCCGCTTTGAAAAAGCGCATGATCTCTCTCCCTTTGTTTGCGCGTCCCCATCCATCTCCCGGGAACCGCTCGACTTCCCTAAGTTATATTGTAATACAAGTCAATTATTTGTATAATAATTAGACTGTATTTACAGGCCGCTAGGCCTGATGATTTGAATAGGAAAAAACATCATACCAGTCAACATTTGTGTATGATTATTTATGGCAGTATTTTGGCAGGCATCAATCGATAGCCGCCAATAGCCTTCAATACGTGGGAGTTGCCAGGTGCCGTGTACGGAAAGCTGACAAAAGCACTAAAATAAATCATATATATTTATTGGCACGGCATAGGGCGAGTATAGGGTGCCAATCCATTCGGCCTCGACCTTGGTTGTGAGAGAAAGGCGACCGTTTATGACCATTGTCGACCTGCAGAACGGCTCGCTTTCAGCGCGCGTCTTAATCTTCGGCGGCACCTTGCTCGACTATTCCTGGATCGTCGCCGGCAACCGCATCAGGAACAATGCTTGCCGGCGCAAGGGATGCGACTATGAGCTCTAGTCAAACAGGCTCTTCACGCCAGTCCAGCGATTTTGGACGGCGGCCCGAGTGTGCTGCAGCATTAATAGGACGCCGCTGCGGATCACGCAGCGGCAATAGCCCTCTTGCGATGAAGCAGAACGCCCTATCGCGATTTAAGCTGGGCAATCGAGAGCATCAAGTCGGCACTCATGCCCGTCCCGGAGCCTCGCGTGAGAATGGCGGACGCTGGGGAGGTCGTATTGCCGCCATTCGCCGCATCGTAAACGGCCGAGAAGCGCTTGAGCAGGTTGTTCACCTTGCCGGCATCGTGCAAATCCTTGATCGGGAAAAGCTTTTCCAGCATCGCCGCCTGACGGGTCACATCCATGTTCGACATGGATGCCGGCAGTGAGTAGGTCGTCTTGATCACGTTGTAGAGCGCCGGATCGGACATGATGTCGTAGACGGAGTTAACCTGCGGCGCCTTTCGCTGAAAATAGAGCGCCAGGCGGACACCTTCGCTGGAATTGCCTTGCTGCGTTTCCAGGGTCTGATGAAGATAGAGATCGTTCGTGGCAAGACGCGCGCCCTTGTTCTGACCTGCCTCGATCTTGGCTGTGGTCAGATTGCCCTTGGCATCGAAATTGAACACATTCACCATCGCCTTAAACTGCTGGCCCGCCGGCGTGTTCAAGAAGCTCTTGGCATCCTCCGGATCGGCGGTGAAGGCCTTCTTCAACGTGTTCTTGTCGACAGACTTGGGATCGATATTGTTTGCGACGAGGATAAACTCCGTCAGCTTCTTGTCGGCCAGGAGGTCATCGACCGTCTTGACCTTGGCGATCGACTTGCTGAAATCCGTCGCCGCGTCCTTCGCATCCTTGACCGCCTTGTCCCGCATCTCACCGGTCAGCCCGAAGGTCTTCGACTTCGAATAGCCGGATATGAAGCTGTTGATCGATGTCTGCGACAGCGCCGTGACCGGTGCTCGCAGATTGCCGGTGCTGTCGAAATTGAACGCCTTGGCAAGCTCGACAAACCTGTCGTCCTTCAACGAGTTGACATAGCTCTTGCTGTCATAGGGATCGCTCTCCATGATCTTGCGCAACTGATCCCTGGAAACCTCGTTCTTGCCAATTCCAAAGGCGCGAAGCGCCATGTCCTCGATGGTTGGAAGATTCTTGCTTTTCGTATCGTTGGCGGCAAAGAAGTCCGCGATCGTTTTTATACCGCTGACCGCGGTCTTGTAGTGCTTCTCGGCATCGCCGAACAGCGCTTGCTTCGCCCCCTGGGCCTGTTTCAGGTATTTGGTCGAGATATCGTCGATCGCCTGCTGGGTCTGTGCGGGCTGACCGGCCGGCAAAGTTCCGTCGGACGCGAATTTGAAGTGTGCGACCATGTCCGTCATGTCGGTTACGGCGGCATAATCAGGATTGGTAAAAGCAAGATTGAACTGGACCGGAGTGAGCTTGGGGTTGAGATTGAATGCCGACTTTATGTAGGAAAACAACCTGTTGTCGCCGGTGATATCGGTGATCGACTGAACTTTCGTGATCGCCTGGCGATAGTAGTCGTCATTGCTGATCGCCGCCGCCGGCGTCAGCAAGCTCGGGACCATGTTGTCATAGCGCGAGATCATGGCCTCCTTCTGCTGCGTCGTCTGCGCCGTCGCAGCGGAAAGCGTTCCATCGGCATTGAAGCTGAACTGCGACGCGATCAGCTTGTAGGTCGCCTGGACCGATGCCGAGGAGAAGTTGCTCGCCGTGTTGACGAAGCTGTTCGGATCGTTGACGTCACTCGTCAAGACCGACTTCATGAACGTCTTCGACACATTGTCCGGGTTCAAGCCGTGCGCTCGAAGAATATAGTCACGCATCCTGCTGCTGTTGACGATATCGTCAACATTCGACACCTTGCCGATCCAGGTGTCGTAGAACTTGCTTTCCTTTTTGGCCAAGGTCGTTTCATTGGCAAAGGATTGCTCATAAAGGCCGATGGTATCGCTCTTCTGGGTGTCACTTTGGGCCGATTGATTTTTTGACGCTCCGCCGAAGTTGAAGGCGGCAGCGAATTGACGGTAGCGACTATCGGTCAACTTGTTTGCGAAACTGCTTGGATTGCTGAGGTCGCTCGTCAAAACCTTTTTCATGAAGGCCTTGGCGTAGGTCATGTCCTCAAGGCCGTAGGCCTTCATCGCGTAGCTGTACAGCTTGTAGTCGCTCAGAAACTCGTCGACATTCTTAACTTTGCCGATATGCGTATCGTAATATTGCTGATCGCTTTTGACTGTCGCCTGCTTGGCGATACGCGCAAGCGTCGATGCCATGTCCTTTGTCGCGGACACATAGCCGAGATACGTCGAAATCATAGATCGCCCCCACAGCGCAGTTCATCGGTATTCGCCCCGCATGGACTATCGCAACCAGACCTTGCGCGAGGCTAGATCGGCAATCCCTGGCCTATTGCCGGAAGGTACGGCAATCACAGCTCCGAAGAGGGTCGCCTGGAGAAAGACGCGAGGGCCGCCGCGCCAATAAGCCCCGAATTCTGGCCAAGCGCAGCGCCCACGACCCTGACATCGCGAAACGCCGGCATGGCGTTGCGCTCGACATGCGATTGAATGCCGGCTTGCAGGCGGTCGAACTGCTGCGACAGCCCACCACCCATGATGACGATTTCCGGGCTGAACATATGAATGAGGCTCGTAAAGCCTCGCCCGAGAAGCTCCGCCTCCTCATCGACCAGAGCAGTGGCAAGCGCGTCGCCCTTCTCTGCCGCGATAAAGACGCTACGGCTGTCAATGCCTTCGCCACTACCTGCCAGGGAAGTTTCCGCACATTCGGCAATCCTTGCACGCGCGCGCTTGGTGAAAGCAGTTCCGGAAGCATAGGCCTCGAAGCATCCCTTGCCGCCGCACGAACAGATCAACCCGTCCGGGACGATCGACATATGGCCGACATGACCGGCCATTCCCTTGCGACCACGCACGACGCGCCCATCCGCTATGATGCCGCCGCCGATGCCGGTGCTGACCGTGACATAGACGAGGTTCTGGAACCCCTTGCCGGCGCCGAACTGCCATTCCCCGACCGCAGCGGCGATGCCGTCATTCTCGAGGCTGACCGGCAGCAATAGCCGCTTGCGCAATTCCTCGCGCAAAGGATAGTTCGAGAAGCCGCGCAATGTCGGGATATCAAGCGCCAATCCCAATTCCGTGTCGAGCGGGCCTGGCGCCGACACGCCGATACCGGCGATGGTTGACGGCTCACAGGCTGAGCGCAATTGCTCTGTCAGACCGCGGATTTGGCCAAGCACCCGATCCGGCCCCGCCTGCGCATCGGTGCGCTCCTCCACACGCCGATGGATGTTGCCCTGCTCGTCCACGAGCGCCGCCCGGACCTGCGTTCCACCCAGATCGATCCCGATCGCGAACCGGCTCACTCGTCACTCCATATCAAGATCAAGGTGCGGAGGTCAAAGCGCATGCAGCCACGCCATTCTCTCCTGTAACGAGGGAGCGTTGAAGGCCAGAGAGCCTAGGACGACAGTTTCGGCGCCCGCTTGACGAAGCAGAGGAACCGTATGCTCGCGAATCCCGCCATCGGCTGCCAGAACGATCCTGTGCGTCGCGCCCGACGTGTCGATGAGATGCTTGGCCTCACGCAACCGATCTCCCGCCCTCTCGTCCAGCCCCTGCCCCTTGACGCCGATCGCCGTGCCGAGGAGCGTGAGGAAATCCAGGCGCGAAACGTATCTCTCGACCTGCGCCACTGGTGTCTCGACCTTCAGCACCATGCCAGCCGCGATGCCGCGGCGAGCCAGCAGATCCAACGCCGCATCGGCAACAGCCTCGTTTTCAAGATGGATGCTGATGAGGTCGCTGCCCGCATCGGCAAACTGCTCGATCTGCGACAGGAGAATGCTGTCGGCGGTCATCAGATGCACGTGGATCGGGCGCGCCGAGATCTTCCGGATACCCGCGACCAGATCGGGAAAAAACAGCATCGCCGGCGCGAAGTGGCCATCGGCGACGTCGATGTGGAGAACATCGACATAGGGATCGACCCTGGCGAGATCGTCGGCGAGGCGCAGCAGATCCGCAGACCAGACGGAAAATTCGCCGATCAATCGATTCTTGGGAAGATTAGCGATCCAGTTCTTGGGAGGATTAGTCATTGTCTTTGAGGTCCTTGAGAAAATCGCCCATCGCCTTGCGGAAATCGGCCTGATATTGCGAACGGCTTTCGGCCTTCGGTGTAATTATCGCCAAGCGCGCGCCCGGGATTTGGGCAGCAAGATCCTCCGCATAGGCAAGCGGGTGGACGAGGTCGCGCTGATGGCCGATCACCAGCGTCGGCACTGATATCAATGACACGTCGGCATCGGTAACGCCTGGGCCGTCGGCGGAAATCGCGGTCAGCAAGGCTGCCGTGACGGCATGAGGCATCCGCGAGAAGAAGCCGACCAGCGAGGCGAGATTGTCCGGAGCGTCTGTGGCCAATCGCCGGCCGGTGCTGCCTGCGAGAAATGCCTCCCTGCCTTCTTCGGGCGACATCTGCCGCAAGAGATGCCCGACTTCCGCATTCGGAGCCATGTTCCGTGGAGCAGGCTGAGTAAGCCATGCAGGCCGGGCAATCACGAGCGCTCTGACGAGATCCGGGCGCTTGACCGCCAGATGCAGCGAAATCGCCGCTCCCATGGAGATGCCGCCAAGGACCACGGGCGCCGATATGTTCTTCTCGATGTAAGACGCCAGGTCATTGGCAAAGGTGGCAATGGAGAAACGATCGGGATTGCCGGCCTCGGAGCGGCCATGTCCTCTCGCCTCGACCGTTATCCGGCGAAAACCGGCATCCGGCGGAAAGGCCTCGTTCGTCTGCCCGGCATCCCCGCACAGGCCATGCTGGAAGACGACCGGTGCGCCTTCTCCCGCGCTGTCGACATGCAACAGCGTGCCGTCGCTTGTCCGAAACGCCGCCGCCTCGCTCATCGCGTCCCTCCGTCGGCAAGGAGGTTCCGGAGGAACGCCGCAACGCCTGGAGCTTCGTCCGCCTTGAGGCCATGAGTCACGAGACTGCCGTTAAAGCCGATCTGCTTCAGCCGGCCGAGATAATGCGCGTAGTCGAGGACACCCTTGCCGGCGGTTGCGAAGCTGCCGTCCGGATTGCGATCCTTTGCATGGGCCATCACGATATGGTCGGCCAGGAGATCGATGGCCGATGATACGATGGTCCGTTGCTCCTCCAAGGGAGCAACCTCGAAGAGGTTGGCCGGATCCATCACGATCTTCAGTCTCGGGCTCTTGAGTTCGGCAATCAGTCGGTGCGCCTTTTGCGCGGAATTGATGACATTGGCCAGTTCCGGCTCGATGCCGAGATCGACATCATATCGATCGGCAATGCCGATGGCGATTTCCATGGCCTCAAGCAGATCCCGCCAGGCATCGGGCCGATCGTTGCCGGGATGCGCCCGCCATTGATCGAGAGGATCGCGCGTGCCCGTGCAGAGCGTGATCAGACGCGTGGACACTCCGGCGCAATGCGCGGCGAGTTCCTCCAGCCTGCGATGGCCCTGCTTGCGCACGGCGGTATCGGGATGGATCATGTTGTAGGTGCCGGAGACAGCGACGATCTCGACCCCGGCTCGCTTGGCGCCGGCGGCAATGGCAGCCGCCTGCTCGTGGCTGATGGCATCGGGCATGGGTGCCAGACCGGAACAGGCCATATTATATTGCGCGCAGGCAAAGCCGGCTTCGGCAACGGACGTGAGCACGGTCGCCGGCACGGTTCCATCGAACGTCTTTGCGAAGATGCCGAGCTTCATCACACACCGCCTGTCACATCGGCAAGTGCCACCGCCTTGCCGCTTTCGGCGGAGCGGGCGATTGCCACCATCGCCTGGACCGAGGCAAGCCCGTCATCGATATCCGCACCCTCCATGACGGCGCCATCGAGAATGGTCCGGGCAAAGCCCTCCACCTGCCGGCGGTAGAAATGGCCGTCGGCGCCGAGTATGCGATGGGTCATGCCGTCAGCTTCGCGGAAAATGTCGACCTCGCTCGTTTTGTAGTACCAGGGATTATAGGTCTTTCCGAGAATGCTGCCGTTCTTGCCATAGATCTGGAAGCCTTCATGCCAATCCATCCGCACCTGCACAGTGAGATCGAGATGGCCAAGCGTGCCGGAGGCAAATTCGACGTCGATGAACCAGCACCAAATGCCGGCACGCTCCGACAGGCGGGCATGGACCGAAACGATGTCGCCGGCGAGATAGCGCGCGGTATCGATCAGATGGCAGCCATGCGCCAGCATGTAATAGCGACGCAGATCCGCCTTTGGATTGACGGACGGCTTGCGGGCATTGGCGCTGGTGACGATCAGCGGCTGTACCGCGTCGGTCATCGGATAACGATGGGTATTGTCGCAATACCATGCCTTGAGCGCCACCATCTCGCCCATCTCGTCGCGAATGAAGCTCTTGGCGGCCTGCAGCCCGGCGTCGAACCGCTTCATGTGGCCGACCTGCAACGTCTTGCCGGATCTTTGCACCGCAGCCTTCAGATCAAGGCATTCCTCGACGGTGACGCCGACCGGCTTCTCGCAGAGCACATGCTTGCCGGCTTCCAGCGCCTTGATCGAGGCGGGAACATGAAAGGCATCCGCCGTTGCGATAATGACGGCATCAAGATCGGGATCGGCCAGCATCCGGTCATAATCGGCATAGGTCTTGCGAGCACCATGGGTGATCGCCATCCGCTCCCTTAGATCGTCGGCGACGTCGCAGATTGCATAGAGGTCGGCATTGATGGCCTTGGTGCAGCTCTCGAAATGCGCCGCCTGGGCGATCTGGCCGGCGCCGAGCACGCCGATGCGAAGGCGTCGTTCGTCTTTTGCTGGCATCGATAGTTCCTTCGCTTCCGTAGTGGTGTCGAGTGGCGCTCGGCCGAGCGCCTGGAAAACGGACTTCAGGGAAAGAGCCGTACATAAAAACCCCTCCTCGCCCATGCCTGGCCGGCAACGGTCGATTTGCCCACGACTTCTGGCTCCTCCTCGCTTCTCGTTATAAATCACGTCTATAATTTTTTTACAAAAGAAATAAAATATATTTCGAAGAATCGCAGCAAAGTGCTGCTACTGATGCAGCCTGGAATCAAAAACGGAATCGGACGACGAAACTGTGGCGGATCAGACGATCGCGAAATATCTGAACGAGTTGACCATCCTGACCATGCTGCGCGTTCAGGGGCAGGCCAGCCGCATCGAGATCGCCCGCCATCTCTCTGTCACGCCCGCCACGGTAACCCGCCTCATCAACAACCTGATCGAGCAGGGGCTCGTCGAGGACATCGAAGCCCCCAGTTCCGGCCGCCAGACCAATCGCGAGCCGGGCAGGCCTGCCACCAATGTCGCCCTTAAGGCCGACAGCGCCTTCTTCCTTGGCGTCGAGGTCGGCGTCGACATATTGCGCTTCGCGCTGCTTGATCTGGCGGCAACCGTTGTCGAAACGAGCGAGATGCCGTTTCACAACCGGATGTCGCCCGAAGAGGTTGCCGGAGAGATTGCACGGCAAGTCGACAGGCTCCGGAACAACCGTTTCTTCAAGGGCAAGCTCAAGGGCGTGGGGATTGCCTTTCCCGGCATCGTCCGCTCCGATGGCTTCGTCGTCAATCTGCCCATCGTCGGCTGGCGCAATGTCGACTTTCCGAGCCTTCTCCCCGAACGGATCGATCTGCCCTTCTTTATCGAGAACGACGCCAATGCCGGCGCTTTCGGCTGCGTCTACAACGATCCGTCGCTGCCCAATACCTGTACACTTTTCCTGAAGCTCGACGCCGGCTGCGGCGGCGCAGTCGTTGTCGATGGCAGGTTGCTGCGTGGCGCCAACGGCACGGCCGGCGAATTCGGCCACCTCCGCCTGTCCGATGACGGCCCCTTGTGCGGATGCGGTAACAAGGGCTGTCTGGAAAGCAAGATCGGACTTGCCGCCATCGCCCACCGCTTTCTGGAAACACCCGATCTCTCCGGGATCGAGCTTACGGAACTCCCTGGGCACATCGTCGATCTCGCACTCCAAGGCGACCGCAAAGCCATCGAAACCATCGATCACTTTGTTCACTGGCTCGTCCAAGGGCTCGTCTCGCTCGTCAATCTCTATAATCCGAGCGTCGTCTTCCTGGGAGGTCCGGTATCACGACTGGCGCAAGCTGCAATCGACCGGATCTCGGAAGGTGTCGGCCGCGGCATCGTCACCGGCATCCCCGCCCCTGCCCTGATGCTGTCCACACTCGGACCTCAGGAAGGCGCCATTGGCGCCGCCGCCATCGCCCATCATCACACCTTCGATATCTCAAGGCTCGGGCTGATAATGCCGCGCTAGCGACGCCATGCCGATTGGCCCGTCGTGTCGACCGAAGCCTCAGTTCGCAAATTCCTCCAACCGTGATTGATTGAACGACAGCCGGACGACTAGGCCCGAGGGCGAGTTGTCGGCGAAGGAAATGGTTCCGCGGTGACGTGATACGACATCGCGCACGATGGAAAGACCCAACCCGAATCCGCTTCTCCCGATCAGCGATCTCGCATCGTCAGCAATGTAGAAGGGCTCCAGCACCTTGGCCCGGTGTTCCTTCGGAATCCCCGGACCATTGTCGGATATCCGGATTTCAAAGCCGTTCTCCCCTTGCCTTTCCAGCGATACCGCAACTTCCGTCCCATGCTTGATCGCGTTGTCGATCACGTTGGAGAGCGCCCGCCTCATGCCCAATTCCTCGCAGAAGTAAGCCATTCTCGGAGGGCCATGATACTGTATGTCGAAACCCAAATCTGCAAACTCGTTGCAGACGGTCTGGATGAGGCTCGGCATGTCGATGACGTAACCGGCGCGCCGATCGTTCTGCTCACGCAGATAGTGCAACGTCTCCGAGATCATGTTGTCTATGATCTCGATTTCGTCGATCATGCTTCCGAGTTCGACCGAATGGACGCTGCGCTCAAGCTTCAGGCGCAGGCGTGTAAGAGGCGTGCGAAGATCGTGGCTGATAGCCGCCAGCATGCGAGTCCGCTCTTCTATCAGGGACTGTAGACGACCGTGGAGGTGGTTGAGAGCCCTCGCCACCTGGGTAACCTCTTCCGGGCCTGCATCGCTGATCGGCTGCGCCTGCGTCGACACATGTCCCAGCGCGTCGGCTGCCGCCGCGATCGACGACAGCGGGGCCATGAGCCGCTTGATGATATAGATCGCCAGGAAAAGCACCACGATCATGACGGTGGCAACGACGAAGCCAAGCTGAATAAAGATGAACCGTTGCATCGGCGGACGGTGCGTCGTCTGGAAGATCAAGGCATATTGATCATTGATCTTGACGACGACGGAATTGCCCGTGGAGATCGAGATATCGGATGCCGGCAGGTTCCAATGGGAGAGAAGCTCGTTCTGTAGCTCGTCGGAGAAGTTATTGTCCGGCACTGTGCGTCTTTCACCGGACGTAAATTCCCGGCTGGAGAAGAACGCCGTGCTGGGAACGATTTCCATATGCATATCGAGCCACCGGGAACCACTGACGATCTTCCTTAATTCTTTCACCGACGAACTTTGCCGCGCCTCCTCCGCAATCGTCGCTATGCGCGCGGCCGCAGACACCGCTGCAAGCTTGGAGTCGCCTTCATTGTGCGATCCATACGAGAGAAAGAGAAACGCAACCGACGTGCATACCGTCCCCAGCACAACGGCCGCCAGCACGACGGCGATCATCTGCGTGACGATGGACTTGTGGTTGATGAAGCGAAGATACCTCGTCATAATATCTCTATGCTGGGTGTAAAGACGTAGCCTCCCAGACGAACGGTTTTGATGAAGGTCGGAGAGCGCAGGTCCGGTTCGATCTTCTGGCGTATTCGGCTGATATGTACGTCGACGCTGCGGCCGATCGGGCCGGCCGTGCCGCTGTGCGTCAACTCCAACAACTGCTCTCTGGTCAGGATACGCCTCGCATTCTGACAGAAGGCGAGCAGGAGATCGAACTCCGTGCTCGTCAGCGTCACACGAGCGCCTTCGGGGCTGAACAGCTGCCGCTGCCCGGGCTCGACGCGCCATCCTTCGAAACGAAAGGCCGAATGGAAGGGATCGTTTGGCGCCCTGTTGATATGCGAGCGCCTCAAGAGAGCATGGATTCTCGCAAGCAGCTCGCGATGATTGAAAGGCTTGGTGACATAGTCATCTGCGCCGATTTCCAGCCCTATGATCCTGTCCACATCCTCCGAACGCGCCGTCAGTAGGATTATGGGAACCAGTGAGGTCGCTCTCAACCGACGGCAAATGCTCAGTCCGCTTTCGCCAGGCAGCATCACGTCGAGAATGACGAGATCCGTCGTATTGTCTTCCAGATACGCATCCATCTCCTCGGCGGAGGGCGCCCACGCACTGTTAAAGCCGTTTTCGGCCAGGACTTCCGACAGTATCTTTGCAATCTCGCTGTCATCCTCCACCAGGAGAATAGACTGCTTCTGCTCCTTGTTTGCAGTTCTAATGGTATTCATGGGCACCCTTACTGCAGCTTAGGCCAATTCGGGCACATTCCGATGCTCTCGAGACATGTCGCCGATGTTCTTTAGATCTCGTGGGGTTATTCCCGCACAAGATGTATCGTCCATTAGGCAGACTGCACCGAATTTTGTCGAGCATGTGGCAAGTATCATCTGATACATTATCAATGCTGTCACTTTGTTTCAAAAACTACACAAAAATATATACAGAAAAACAAAATATACAGTCGGAAATATGTAGAAATATAATTTAACGCAACTTAATCCAAAGCATAGCTATCTTCGTCTATTCCTTGCCAAATGGCAATGGAGTCCGAAATCGTGCGTTCAGCTACGCATACTTCTGCAGTATCCGATATCAAAGATCGGATCATTGCGAACCCCGGTAACGTCGCAACATGCTGGGGCAAAGCAACAGCGAATCAGCGGTTTGCGGCGGTACGATACGGGGAAACAAGCAGGAACGCCTCACCGCTATCCAGCTATCTATCGCATAGCAATAGCGCAAGGAAAGTCATCTCCTGCAGCATGATTGCGATCACATATGGTCGGTACACGCCCTGGAAGAAAGTGCCTGCATCTCCCGCCCAGTCTCTGGAGTTCGGCATTTGAGGCGTATGGTTCTGCGTAGTTCGAGTTCCCACACGGTAGCACTGTCAGTCTTTGTATTTGTTACATGTGCTACCGGCGATCACGTGCTTGCTCAGGATCAAGTGCAGCAGCAACCAGCGGGGCAGAAGCCGGCTCTACCAACAACCACCAACATCAAGATTCCAGACGGAACAAAACTGCTTTTGCAGGCAAACGAAGCTATCTACAACAAGGATACGCAAGTCATAACGGCACGCGGCGCAGTTCAAATCCACTATGGAGGCTATAAGCTGGTCGCCGATCGTGTCGACTACAATCAAACGACCAAGAGAATGACTGCAACCGGAAATGTGGAGCTGATCACGCCTGATGGCAACCGGACTTACGGTAGCAGGATGGATGTGACGAATGACTTTTCCAACGGTTTCATCGATGCCCTGCGGGTCGAGATGCCCGACAATACCAGATTGGTGGCCATCAAGGGCAACCGCGTCAGCAGCTCCCAGGTTATCCTGAGCAAGGGCGTTTATACGGCTTGCGCTCCATGCTCCGAACAGGGCCGCGCTCCGCTATGGCAGGTGAAAGCCGAAAGGATCATCCAGAACGGCATTACGCACACGATCAGGCTAGAACACGCCAGGCTTGAGCTTTTCGGCCAACCGATCGCCTATGTCCCATGGATGACTGTCCCCGACAACACGGTCAAGAGAAAGTCGGGCTTTCTGTTTCCAACATTCAGCGTCTCTCAAAATCTCGGCTTCGGCGCCGCAATTCCCTACTACTATGTGATTTCGCCGAGCATGGATGCAACCGTCACGGCAACAGCCTATAGCAGCCAGGGCGTGCTGCTGCAGGGCGAGTTCCGCCAGCGGCTCGAAAACGGCACATACACCTTGCGAACCGCCCTTATCGACCAGGCCGATCCGGGATCGTTCTCAGCCGGCACGCCCGATGCGGACGCCAGGTTCAGAGCGCTCATCGCCTCCAAGGGCGACTTCAAGATAAATCCGCGCTGGACCTTCGGCTGGGACGTCATGGCGCAGACCGACAACGACTTCGCCCGGACATACAATATCCAGGATCTCAATCAGAGCACCCGCGTCAATCAGGCCTATCTGACCGGCATCGGCAAGCAAAACTACTTCGACATGCGGGGCTATTACTTCGACGAACAGGACTCGACGACCGGCACGACATCGCAAAAGCAGCAGGCCGCCGTCTTTCCCGTCATCGATTATCACGCGATCGACCCCAAGCCTGTCTACGGCGGAGAGCTGTCGCTCACCAGCAATTTCACCAATCTCTCACGCGGCACCGCCGACGTCGTCGTCAATCCGGACAATACCGACCGCTTCCTCGGACTTGCCGGTGACTACACCCGCCTGACGACCGAAGTGCAATGGCAGCGCTCCTTCATCACCCCTCAGGGTCTGGAGTTGACGCCGCTGCTTGCTGCGCGCGGCGACACGATGGCCCTCGGGATGGACGGCCCGAACTCCATCAGCCCGTCCTATGTCTATGCGGGCAACTATGACACCAACGGCGTCGCCGCGCGCGACATGCTGACGGCCGGATTGGAGGCCAAATATCCGATACTGGCAACCACCACGCACTCCACACAAGTCTTCGAGCCCATAGCGCAGATCTATCTCCGTCCGAACGAACAGCTCGCGGGTCAATTGCCGAACGAAGACGCCCAGAGCTTCGTGTTCGATGCGACCAACCTCTTCGATCGGGATAAGTTCTCGGGTTTCGACCGCGTGGAAGGGGGAACGCGCGCCAATGTCGGCATGCGCTATACCGGCAATTTCGATAGCGGCTACAAGCTGGACAGCATCTTTGGCCAGTCCTATCAGTTGATGGGCATGAACTCGTTTGCGACGCCGGACCTGGTCGGCGCCGGCCTCGAATCGGGGCTCGAAACGGCACGATCCGACTATGTCACATATTTCGGCGTGACTATGCCCCACGGTGTGACGCTGTCGACCTCGTACCGGCTCGATCACGACACCTTCGCAATGAAGCGCGGCGACACGACGATTGGTTATGTTACGCCGATTGTCGACACGCAGCTGACCTATACGCATATCGAAGCTCAGCCTGACTACGATATTCCAACGACCGAAGACGAGCTCCAGCCGCAGGTCAAGCTGAAGCTGTCGGATGAATGGTCGGTCAATACGAAGCTCGGATATGATCTGCGTGCCAAGGATCTGAGCGAGCACGACTTTGGCGTCACCTATTCCGACGAATGTACCACCGCAAGCCTGGACTATGACTGGAAAAGGGACACGACCAGCGCGACCGGCGTCGACTGGTCGATAATGCTGCATCTGACATTCCGAACCCTCGGCGACGTCAAGGTCGGTGGCAACTGAGCCACCCGGCATTGAACCGCTTCTCTTCAGAGGTTTTCGAGGGAGAAGTCGGAATGCTTGAAGCTCTCGCCCTTACCGCCGTTCCGATAGCAGTCCGATGCGCTCGGAGCGCATGACGCGGCTCGCGTTATGGTGGCGTTACGAAGACTCGGTCGAAATATTACTTAACATTACTTAACACCGAAGAGCACGGGGAAGTGATAGTGCTCTTTCAACCTCATAGGCAGATTCTCCGGCCGCATGGACATTCATTTCTTTGAAAACCCGCGGAACGACCGCCATTTCGAAATGCAAGGTAAAAGCGTAGATGAACTCTAATTTGCGGCGGTCAAAACTAAAACGTTCCAATTCAACAATTGCCATTTTAGCATTCATAAGCACCGCCACAGCCATTCCACTGCCCGCACAGGCGGCCATGGTCAGCGACATACGTGTATTAGGTGCGGAACGCGTCGGGTCCACGGCAGTAAAAGACAATATAACGATAGCACCCGGCAAGAGTTTCTCGGAAGCAGACATCGATGAATCGATAAAACAACTTTATGCGACCGGCTATTTTTCGGACGTGCATATCTCCGTCGAGGGGCATAGCCTCGTTGTTTCCGTACACGAGAACAATCTGATCAATGCTGTTGTCTTCAACGGGAACAAGCAGATAAAGGACGACAAGCTATCAGGGTTGGTCAAATCCAAAGCCGCCGGTCCATATAGTGAAAGCCAGGTTCAAGACGACATAAAGACGATCAAGGACGCTTATGCGTCGATCGGGCGCAACAATGTCCAGATCACGACGAAGGTGATCAATATCGCGAAGAACCGCGTCAACCTTGCCTTCGTCATCAATGAAGGCGATCGCACGAAGATCAGCAAGCTGACATTCTCCGGAAATCATGCCTTCGGCAGCGGCCGTCTTGCCGCCGTCATCAGCACGAAGAAATCGGATTTCCTGTCGTTTCTGACCCGCAAGGACATCTACAGCGAAGACAAGAAGGCCGCCGACGAGGACGCGCTTCGCAAGTTCTACTACAATCACGGATATGTCGATTTCCGACTGGTTTCCGACAGCGCAACCTTCGACGATGCAACGAACAGCTACGCCGTCAGCTTCGTGGTCGATGAGGGCGAGCAGTACAAGTACGGCGATATTTCCGTCACGTCCACCGTGCAGGGTATCAATGCGGACGATCTGAAGAGCCTCGTCCTTACTAGCAAGGGCGATACCTATAACGCCCAGAATATTCAGAAATCGATCGACGCGATCTCGAAGCGTATCGAGGCTGCCGGCTATCCCTTCGCCAAGGTAACGCCTCGCGGCAATCGCAATCCCGAGGATCACACCGTCTCCATCGAGTATATCGTCGACCAGGGCGAGCGGGCCTATGTGGAACGCATCGAAATTCGCGGCAATACGCGAACGAGAGACTATGTCATTCGGCGCGAATTCGATCTCAACGAAGGCGATGCCTTCAACGAGCAGATGCTGGCGCGCGCAAAACGCCGTCTCGAGGCACTCGGCTACTTTACGTCGGTAAAGATCTCGACAAATCCGGGAAGCGCGCCGGATCGGGTCGTCATCGTCGTCGATGTCGAAGATCAGCCGACCGGCTCTTTCGGGATCGGCGGCGGTTATGCGGTCGGCGCCAACGGCGGCCCGCTACTGGAAGCCTCCGTGGAGGAGAAGAACTTCCTCGGACGCGGCCAATATATCAGGATCGCCGCGGGCGCGAGCACGAGCGGAAGCCAGACCTACACTTTTTCCTTCACCGAGCCGTACTTCCTCGGCGAGCGCCTCGCCGCCGGCTTCGACCTGTTCAAGAGCATAACGACCAGCAGCGACTACTACGACTACGGCGAAGAAGGCGTCACGCTGCGTGTCACTGCGCCGATTACCGAAGACCTGTCCACGACGCTCCGCTACACCTACAAGCAGATTACCTACACCGGCGAGAGCGATTGGCAGGACAATCTTTCCGCACCATACCTCAATCTGATCAACAATGGTCCGTGGACGCAATCAAGCGTTTCCCAGACCTTCAGCTACAATACGCTCGACGATCAGAACCTGCCACGCGACGGCTTCATCGCCAAGGTCACGCAAGAATTTGCTGGCCTTGGAGGCGACTCCAATTACTACAAGCTTAGCGGTAAAGCGCGCTATTACCATACACTTTCGGACTCGCAGGACATCGTCGGCATGGTGACCGTCGGTGCCGGTTACATGACCTCGACCAACGGTCAGGATCTGAATATCTTCGATCAGTTCATGATCGGCGGCACCGAGATCCGAGGGTTTCAGGATCAGGGTATCGGCCCGAGAACATCCTTTGACAATCCGCTCGGCGGCACGAAATATTTCACCGCCTCGGTGGAAACGAGCATGCCGACGCCGGGCATGCCGCAGGATCTCGGCTTCCGCAGCTCCGTTTTCGTGGATGCGGGAACGCTCTATGGCAACGACGCCAATGTCGACGGAGATGTATTGCACGACGGATCTGCGCTACGCGCATCTGCCGGCATCGGCCTGACCTGGGCCTCGCCATTTGGCACGATCAATCTCAGCTACGCCGTGCCGTTCCTCAAGCAGAGCTACGACCAGGTTGAAAACTTCCGCTTTGGCTTCGGCAATCAGTTCTAAGGGAGCCTCGGTGGAGGAGCAGCATCGGCCAGCAGAGACGGCGCCAGATTATGGCGCCGTTTGGCAAGGAAACGACTGAACCGCGCCATGCCCTTCGACCCGGCCGATTACCGATCGGCTTTGACTTTCGGTTCATACCGTCTGGCCGCTCGTACCTATGCGCAGGCAGCTATGGCTGCGCATCCTTTGGCAGTTGCGCAACACTCCAATTGCCACCGAGCGCTTCGATCAGGCTGGCGCTGGATGTCAGAAGGCCTTCCCGGATCTGCAAAGCCGCCTGCTCGTTCGAAAGCGCGGTTGCCTGCGCAGTGACGACGCTCGTATAGGCGCCTGTCCCGGCCTTGTATTCATTGATCGTTATCGTCACCGCCTGACGGGAGAGCCGCACCGCCTTATCCTGGGCGGCCGCCTGCCGCTTCAGGATGCGGAGGTTCGATAGCTGGTCCTCGACGTTTTGAAACGCTGACAGCACCGTCTGGCGGTAGTTGGCGACGCTCTGGTCATAGGTCGCGCGCGCGGCCTTGACCGCGGCGGAACGTTCGCCGCCGTCGAACAGGGTCTCGCTGGCGCTCGCCCCGAGCGACCAAATGGCATTGGTTGCCGAAAAGAGCGGCGACGCACCACTATATCCGGCAAGAGCCGACAGCGAGACGGTCGGATAGTAGGCCGCCACCGCGACGCCGATGAGCGCATTCTGCTGTTGCATCGTGCGCTCCGCCTCGGCGATGTCCGGGCGGCGTTCCAACAGAGAGGAAGGAATCGCGGCCGGGGGTGCGGGTACGGATTGCGCCAGCCTGCCCGGCCGGATCGAAAGCTCGGACGGCGGCTTGCCGATGAGCAGCGCGATCGCATGCTCATATTGGGCACGCAACTGCTGTGCGGCGATGGCGGACGCCTGTGTCGTCGCAAGCTGCGTCTGCGCCGTGATGACGTCAGAGCGGGCGGCAACGCCGCTGGCATACTGGTTCTGAGTGATCGTAAGGGTTTCCTGATAGGCCTTGGCCGTGGCGTTCAGCAAATCGATCAGCGAATCCTGATATCGCAATTCGAAGTAATCCGTCACCAGCTGCGCCTGCGCTGTCAGCGTGAGGTCGGCGAGTTCCGCAGCGCTTGCCTGGGCACCTGCCTTGTCGCTTTCGATCTGCCGGCGCACCTTGCCCCAAAGGTCGAGATCCCAGCTGGCACTCCCCTCGGCCGTTCCGGTCGTCTGCGTAATCCCGGCGCTGCGTTCGCGCGTCACACCTGGATTGATGGACAGCGAGGGAAACAGGCCCGATCGTGCCTCGGCGATAACAGCCTGCGCTTCGCGATAGGCCGCCTCATAGGCCTTGAGGTTCTGGTTGTTGATGGCGACCTGCGGCACGAGCTCGTTCAGCAGCGGGTCCTTGTAGACGCCCCACCAAGGCCCCCGGTCGACGCCATTGCTCGGCTGCGCCACTTTCCAGCCCTTCGGCGCCTCCTTGAAGGCAGCCGGGGTCTCGACGGTCGGCTTCATATAGTTCGGGCCCGTGGTGCAGGCCTGAAGCATCGACAGGGTGCTACATAAAGTGCAAATTGCCCCGATCTTTTTCATTATTGCGCTGCTCCCGTAGCGGCTGATTTCGGAAAGACGCGGCTCCAGAATCTCCAGGAGCTGGCGCGCAGGCGATCCAGATAGAGATAGACGACCGGCGTCGTATAAAGGGTCAGCAACTGACTGACGATAAGGCCGCCGATGATGGCGATGCCGAGAGGCCGGCGCAGCTCCGATCCCATGCCCTGATCGAGCACAAGAGGCACGGCACCGAACAGTGCCGAGCAGGTCGTCATCATGATCGGACGGAACCGCATCAGGCATGCCTGGCGGATCGCCTCGACCGGCGGCAGGCCGTCGGTGCGTTCGGCCTCCAGCGCAAAATCCACCATGAGAATGGCGTTCTTCTTGACGATGCCGATGAGAAGGAACACGCCGATCAGCGCGATCAGGGTGAACTCGACATTGGCCAGGAGCAGCGCCAGCACTGCGCCGACACCGGCGGAGGGCAAGGTGGACAGGATCGTCAGCGGATGTACGTAGCTTTCATAGAGGACGCCAAGTATCGCATAGACGGCGAGCAGCGCAGCCGCGATCAGCAAGGGCATGCTCGCGATGACCGATTGCGATGCACCGGCAGAGCCGGCAAAGCTGCCGCGGACAGTGATCGGCATGTCTATGCCGCGCACCGCCTGCTCGACGGCGACAGTTGCATCCGCGAAATTATATCCCGGCGCAAGATTGAATGAGATCGTCGAGGCGGTCGCCAGGCCCTGATGACTGACCTGTACGGGCGTAGTCGCCGGCGCCAGATGCGCGAAGGCGGAGAGCGGAATCATCGTCTCGCTGCCGGTGCTGACCGCCGATCCGCTGGAAGCGCTGCCGCCACTGTTGGCGATGGAGTTCGTCGCCTGATTGCTGGCCGAAGAACTGCTCGTCGTACTCGTCGAGCTGCTTTTGCCGACATTGCTGGTGACGGTGTCCGAAGCGGCATTGGTGGTCTCGGTGCCGCTTGCCGATTCTCCCTCGGAGCTGACATAGATCTGCTTGAGAGTATCGGTGTTCTGAAGATATTGCGGCGCGAGTTCCATCACGACATGATACTGGTTCTGCGCCTTGTAGATCGTCGAGACCTGCCGCTCGCCGAAGGCGTCATAGAGCGTCTGATCGATGATGCTGGGCGTGAGCCCATAGCGCGCCGCGGTGGGCCGATCGACGACGACGCGCGTCTCCAGGCCGCCCGTCTGCTGGTCCGTCGCGACGTCGGCAAGCACCGGGCTCTCCTTCATCGCCGCCAGCAGCTTGTTCGACCACAATTGCAGTTCGGCGGTATCATCGGCCTGGAGCGTATATTGATATTGCGCAAAGCTCTGCCGCGCGCCGACCGACAGATCCTGTATCGGAAACATCATCAGCTGAGCGCCGGGTATCGCCGCAAGCTTCGGGCGCAGCCGTGCCATGACATCGAATGCAGAGGCGGTACGGTCCTCCAGAGGTTTCAGCGTGATGAACACCTGTGCCTGGTTGGTGGCGCGACCGCCGGTATAGCCGGTCACCGCCGCCACGGCCGGATCGGCTTTCACGATGGCCTGCGCCTGAGCCAGCTTCTTGCTCATCGCCTGAAACGAGATGCTCTGGTCGGCGGTGATGCCGCCGATCATCAGCCCGACATCCTGCTGCGGAAACAGGCCTTTCGGCACGATGGCAAACAGCAATATGTTCAGCCCAACGGTCAGCAGCAGGGTGATGACGACGAGAACAGGATGCTCCAGGGCGCGGCGCAGGGAGTGGTCGTAAAGATCCTGCAATCCATCAAGCACTCCATTGGCGACGCGAGCCAGCAGGCCGGGCTTGTCCTGCTGCTCGCGGCGCAGGAGAAGCGCGCACATCATGGGCGTCGTCGTCAGCGACAGAATGAGGGACACGGCGATCGCAATCGACAGGACGACGGCAAATTCGCGGAAGAGCCGGCCGACGATACTGCCCATGAGCAGAATCGGAATGAACACTGCAATCAGCGAAACGCTCATCGAAACGACGGTGAAGCTGACCTCCGCGGCCCCCTTCAGAGCCGCCTCGACATGCGACATTCCGCTCTCCAAATGACGAGAGATATTCTCGAGCACGACGATCGTATCATCGACCACGAAGCCGGTGGCGATAGTCAACGCCATCAGCGAGAGATTGTCGAGACTGTATCCGCACAGCTGCATGACGCCGAACGTGCCGAGAATGGAAACCGGCACCGTCACGGCCGGAATGAACGTCGCGCGCAGGCTGCGCAGGAAAAAGAAGACGACAAGGACGACGAGAATGACCGAGATGATCAGCGAAAGCTCGGTATGAGCCAGCGAGGCGCGGATGGTGCTGCTACGATCACCCGTCAGGGTCATCTGGACATCGCCCGGCAAGGCCGCCTTGAGCTGCGGCAGCTCCGCCCTGACGCGATCGACGGTGGCGACGATATTGCTACCGGGCTGCTTGAACAGAATGAGGAGGACGGCGCGCTGCCCGTTGATCAAACCTTCATTGCGCAGGCTTTCAACCGAATCGTCGATTTCGGCGATATCGCGCAGGAACACGGGCCGGTCGTTGCGCCAGGCAATGACGAGGTCCCTGTACTCCGCCGCCTGCAGAACCTGGTCGTTGGCATAGAGCTGATAGCGTCTGCCGTCATCGTCGACCGAGCCCTTGGCACTGTCGGCGTTGGCGGCTGACAGCGCGGCGCGCACATCTTCGAGGCCGATGCCGTATTTGAACAGGGCGCCCGGGTTCAGCTCGACACGGACCGCCGGGAGCGAGCTTCCGCCGATATCGACATTGCCAATGCCCTCGATCTGCGAGAGCCGTTGCTGAAGCAGGGTCGCGGCGCTGTCATAGAGCTGGCCCTGCGTCAGGGTATTCGAGGTCAGAGCCAGGATCAGGATCGGAGCGTCGGCGGGATTGAATTTATTATAGGTCGGGTTGCTTTTGAGCGAACTCGGCAGATCGGCGCGCGCCGCGTTGATCGCGGCCTGAACATCGCGCGCCGCGCCATCGATGTTCCGGTCGAGACCGAACTGCAGCGTAATGTTCGTCGAGCCGACGCTGCTCTGCGAGGTCATTTGGGTCACGTCGGCAATCTGGCCGAGATGTCTTTCGAGCGGCGCCGCCACCGTTGCCGCCATCGTATCCGGGCTTGCACCCGCCATTTGCGCCTGCACTCTGATCGTCGGAAAGTCGACCGCCGGCAGCGGCGCGACAGGGAGCAGGCCAAAAGCGAGCAAGCCCGAAACGCCGATGGCGATCGTCATCAGGATCGTTGCGACCGGGCGCCGGATAAAGATCGAACTGATGTTCATGGCGCTGGCGTCTCCGGCTCAAGAGCTCTTCCTCCCCGCTCGCGCAGCCATTTCGCCAGACGATCGAGCGCCAGGTAGACGACCGGCGTCGTGAAGAGCGTCAGCAGCTGACTGACGCAAAGCCCGCCGATCATGGCGATGCCGAGCGGTTGCCGAAGCTCCGAGCCGCTTCCCGATCCGAACGCCAGGGGCACGGCGGAGATCAGCGCCGCAACCGTCGTCATCAGGATTGGCCGGAAGCGCAGGAGGCAAGCCTGATGGATGGCGGCGCGTGGCGCAAGACCTTCCTCACGCTCCGCCGCAATCGCAAAATCGATCATCATGATGGCGTTTTTCTTGACCACGCCGATCAGGAGGATGATGCCGATGATCCCTATGATGTCGAGATCGGCGCCCGTGACCTGCATCGCCAGCAACGCGCCGATGCCGGCAGACGGCAGCGTCGACAGGATCGTCAGCGGATGGATAAAGCTTTCATAGAGGACGCCCAGCACGACATACATCACCAGGACGGCCGCGATCACCAGATAGACTTCGTTCGTCAGCGAGGATTGAAATGCCTCCAGCGCTCCCTGGAAGCTGGTCTCGAAACTCTGCGGCAGTCCGATCGCCTGTTCAGCATTCGTGACGGCGGTGACAGCTGTGCCGAGCGAGGCGCCGGGCGCCAGGTTGAACGAAATCGTCGTGGCGGGAAATTGCGCGAGATGGCCGATCTGGATAGGCTTGTGGCCGATGACTATGTGCGCGATCGCGCTTAGCGGCACCTGGCCGGTGCTTGCTGTCGCCGACGGCAGGTAGATCGAATCCAACGCCGGCATCCCCTTGAGCAGTTTCGGCTGAGCCTCAAGGATGACACGCATCTGATTGGACTGGGTGAAGATCGTGTTGACGAGCCGCTGTCCGAAGCTGTCGTAAAGGGCGTTGTCGATCGTCGCCAACGTGATGCCGAAACGGGCAGCCGTCGCGCGGTCGACGTCGATCGTCGCCGAAAGGCCGCTGTCCTGCAGGTCACTCGTTACATCCGCGAGCTCCGGCGCCTTGCGAAGCGCATCGAGCAGCTTCGGCGTCCAGGTGCTCAGCTCGTCCAGCGAGGGATTGTCGAGGATGAACTGGTATTGCGTCGCGCTGATCTGCGTGTCGACGGTCAGATCCTGGACGGGTTGCATATAGAGCGTGATGCCCGCAACCTCTGCCACTTCCTGCTGCAGGCGACGAATGATCTGGCTGGCCGTCTGGCTACGCTGATCCCTTGGCCGCAGATTGATCTGCATTCTGCCGACGTTCAGTGTCGTATTGGTGCCGTCAACGCCGATGAAGGAGGAGACGCTGACGACATCCGGGTCCTTCAGCACCGCATCGGCGAGGGAAATCTGCAACTCGCTCATATGCTCGAAGGAAATCGACTGAGAGGCCTCCGTGATGCCCTGAATGATACCGGTATCCTGGGTGGGAAAGAAGCCTTTCGGGATCGCCACATAGAGCCAGGCGGTCACGCCCACCGTTGCGGTCGCAACTAGCAGCGTTATGAGCTGATGCTCGAGCACCCGGGTAAGCGCCCAGTCATAACCGCCGATCAGGTAATCGAACCAGCTCCGCCTCTTTTTCTTCCCGGACGTCTCCGGCCGATGCGGCCTGCCGCTCAGCAGCCGCGCGCACATCATGGGCACGAGCGTCAACGACACCACGGCGGACAGCACGATGGTCACCGCCAGCGTCACTGCGAACTCATAGAAGAGCCGCCCGATCACATCGCTCATGAAGAGAAGCGGGATCAGCACCGCCAGGAGCGAGACCGTGAGGGATATGATGGTGAAGCCAATCTCGCGAGAACCTTTCAGCGCGGCTTCGAGCGGCGGCAGACCCTCTTCGATATGACGGCTGATGTTCTCGATGACGACGATCGCGTCGTCGACGACGAAGCCGGTCGCGATCGTCAACGCCATCAGCGAGAGATTGTCGAGGCTGAAGCCCCAAAGATACATCGCCGAGAACGTACCGACCAGCGACAGCGGCACCGACAGGCTCGGGATGAAGGTTGCCCGCAGATTGCGCAGGAAGAGGAAGATCACCATGACAACCAGGCAAACAGCGAGCGTCAGCTCGAATTCGACATCGGCAACCGATGCCCGAATAGTCGTCGTCCGATCCGTGAGCTGCACGACGCTGACGGAAGAGGGTAGCCCGGCCGTCCATTGCGGCAGCATCGCCTTGATCCGGTCGACCACCTGGATGACGTTGGCGCCGGGCTGGCGCTGCACGTTCAGAATGATGGCGGGCGTTGTGTTCATCCAGGCGCCGAGCTGCGTGTTCTCCGGACCGCGCACGACGTCGGCGACGTCGGATAGGAGCACCGGCCGACCGTTCTTGTAGGCGATCACGCTGTTGAGATAATCGGACGGATCTTTGATCTGGTCGTTGGCATCGATCGTGTAGGAGCGGTGCGGCCCGTCCAGCGTGCCCTTCGGCGTGTTGATATTGATATTGCCGAGCGTCGTGCGCAGATCGTCGATGTTCAGGTCATAGGCGGACATGGCGCGGATATTGGCCTGGACACGGACGGCGGGCTTATAGCCGCCGCTCAACGTCACCAGGCCGACGCCTGGAAGTTGCGATATCTTCTGTGCCAGACGCGTGTCGGCAAGGGTTTGCACATCGGTCAGCGGCAGCGTCGACGATGTCATCGCCAGGGTAAGAACCGGCGCATCCGCCGGATTGATCTTGGCATAGATCGGGGGAGCCGGCAGGCCGGACGGCAAGAGGTTGCTGGCGGCATTGATCGCAGCCTGGACCTCCTGCTCGGCAACATCGAGAGAGACGGAGAGATCGAACTCGAGCGTGATGACCGATGCGCCGCCGGACGATTGCGAAAACATCTGCCGCAGACCAGACATTTGCCCTAGCTGCTTTTCCAGCGGCGCCGTCACGGCGGATGTCATCACGTCCGGGCTCGCTCCCGGATAGAAGGTCTGCACCTCGATTGTCGCATATTCCACCGCCGGCAAGGCCGAGAGCGGTAACTGCTGCCAGGCGATAATACCAACGACGAGCAGTGCCGCCATCAGCAGCGTTGTCGCAACCGGTCGCAGGATGAAGATACGGGACGGATTCATAGCGATGCGCCCGGCTTCTTACGCCCGCCCTGCTTGCCGCCATTGTGAGCGGGCGCGCCCGCTGGCGTGCTTCCGGGAATGCTGACCTTGGCGCCATCGCTCAGATGATCGCCGCCATCCACCACGACCTTCTCTCCCTCGGCCAACCCGGAGAGCACCGCAGTTTGGCCGTCCGCCGACGGGCCTGTCTTTATCTTGCGCAGGGAAACGGTGTCGTCGGAATTCAAGACATAGACGAAGGTTCCGGGCGTGCCGGTGTCGACGGCGGCATCCGGCACCAGGACGACACCGTGCAGCGTATCCACCAGCAGCGTCACATCGACGAACTGATTGGGGAACAGGCTGTCGTCCTTGTTGTCGAACAGCGCGCGCAATTTGAGCGTGCCGGTTGTTGTATCGATCTCGTTGTCGAGGGCGTCGAGGGTGCCTTCCGCCAGCTTGATCGTGCCGGTGCGATCATATGCGGCGACGCCAAGCTGAGCGCCAGCTTTCAATCGGCCCTGGACCTGCGCCAGGCTATCTTCGGGAAGAGTGAAAATCACCGAAGTCGGCGTTGTCTGCGTTACGACGACAATACCGGTGGAGCTGGATGCGGTGACATAGTTGCCGGCATCGACCTGGCGCAGGCCGACCCGACCGTCGACCGGCGAAACGATCCGGCAATATTCCAGATTGAGTTTCTGTGCATCGACCTGTGCCTGGTCGAGGACGACCGTTCCCTCATCCTGCTTGACGGTAGCCTTCTGCGTGTCGAGGGTCTGTCCTGTCGTCGAATCCTGCTTGATGAGGCGCTCGTAGCGGGTCAGATCGAGGCGTGCGTTGTCGAGGAGTGCCTGATCCCTTTCGAGTTGGCCCTGGTATTGGGCAAGCGCGACCTCGTAAGCGCGAGAGTCCACCTGGGCGAGCAGATCGCCCTTCTTGACCATCTGACCCTCGTGGAAATTGACCGCCGTCAGGTAGCCGCTGATCTGCGATTGGACTGTGATCGTCGCAAGCGACGTCACCGTACCCAAGGACGACAAGGTGACAGGCATATCCCCTTTGGTTGCGGGGGAGACACCGACCGATTGCACGGTTTGCATCGGTGCCCCGCGGCGCGGTCCAAAGGACGTGGCGCTTTGCTGCCAAGGGTGGCGCCAGACGATGAGCCCGGCAATGGCGGCGACGAAGAGCAGAAACCAGGGCCACCAGCGGAATTTTCGCGATTTGCCGGTCTGAACGTTCGATTCCTGGGGAGGGGTAGCTCGTGTATCCATGACAACTGCAACAACAAAGACAGCCAGGCCCGGAGCTGGGCATGGTTCCAAGGTCACAATGAAGGTCCACGAGAGTCCGGAATCAACTAACTTATTGGTAAGTTTACATCTTTAAACATTGTGTCAATACTGACACAATCGGCGTGTTGCGTTTGCCCGGCCTCAATTCTATTTATAATTCAAGTACAGCAACGGGCTGGTCGCCAGCGGATCGAGCGGCCTCTCCAGGGAGGTTGACCCATCTGCGGGCATGAAACTTCGGCCTCGTTCGACTATAAGTTTCGTTGAACATATTCGTGATTGATCGAGGATCGCTTGTCCGAAACCCATATCCTCATCGTCGAAGATGACCCGGATATCAGCGCACCTTTGGCTGGTTTCCTGCGCGAAAAAGGCTTTTTGACCTCGGCATGCGTGGATACCAAGACGGCGCGCGAGATTCTCGCGGCCAATCAGATCGATCTCATCCTCCTCGACTTGATGCTGCCCGGCGAGGACGGCCTGACATTTTGCCGACAGCTGCCCTCCACCAATCGGCCGCGCATCATCATGCTGACCGCGCTCTCCGAAACTATAGACAAGGTCATCGGGCTCGAACTGGGGGCCGACGACTATGTCTCCAAACCCTTCGACCTGCGTGAACTGCTGGCCCGCATCCGGGCGGTTCTTCGCCGCGAGACGGGCACAGACGGCATCCCCGCCCGGCCAAGCTCGGAAATGCTGCTGCAATTTTCCGGCTTCGCCTTCTATCCGCATCGCCGGTTTCTTCGCGCGCCGTCCGGACTTCGGGTGCCGCTGACAGGCGCCGAGACCGATCTGCTGCTGATATTCTGCCAGAAAGCGCAGCAGCTCCTCTCCCGCCAGGAGTTGATCAACCTCACCCGTGGCGACGATTTCGCCATATCCGCCAGATCCATAGATCTGCTGGTCAGCCGGCTGCGGCGAAAACTGTCCGTCGACGACCGGCTGACGGACCCGATCCGCACGGTTCGCGCCGACGGCTACGTCTTTCAGGCCGAAGTCACCAGCGGATGATCCAGCGTTTCTTCACAACCACGATCGGACAGATCCTCGCGATTATCGCGAGCTCTTCCGCCGTCAGTTTTCTGCTGATTCTCCTAACTCTGTCTTTCATGCACTCCGGCGCGTCACCTTCGCTACCTTGGCCATGGCAGGTCACCGTTCGCGTCGTAAGCCTCGTCGACAGCCTGAGGACCGCCCCGGACGAGCAGCGGGCCGCGGTGGTGGCCGCATCAAGGCGACCCGACATGGAAATTGCACTTACACATACGCCAATTGCCTGCGACGGGTACTCTGCGGATGCACGCAATCTGGAAACGTTACTGCGATCAGAACTCCCGGACATTTCCACGCGGACAACAGTCCACGAATGCAGCTCCTTTGACGGTCTCGATAGCATCCAGGTTCTCATTGGTGTCGGGGAGCTAACGCTCGATATCCGTACCGACAAACCCGTCTATTCCCGTTGGCTGACTCCACCGATCATATCGATGATGCTCTTCCTCTGCGTAGCGGTGACGGGCATGTCGACTTGGGCGGCATGGAGGGTCATAAGACCGCTGGAGCGCCTTTCCGCAAAGGCAGATGCCTTTGGTCGCGAGATCAATGTGACGCCGCTGGAAGAGGAAGGGCCGGTCGAGGTCAGGCGCGCAGCACGAGCTTTCAACCTGATGCAGGAGCGCGTCAGCCGCTCCATGAGCGACCGGACGCGGACGCTGGCGGCCATAAGCCACGATCTCAGAACACCCTTGACGCGCATGCGCCTGCAGCTGCAAGCCGAGCAATCGGAGCTGAAACGCGCCAATCTCTTGCGCGACGTGGACTTGATGCAGTCCATGGTGACTTCGGCGCTCGCCTTCCTGAGCGGCAGTTTCCATGGCGAGGAAAAGGAGTGGCTGGATCTTGGCGCGCTCCTGTCGACGCTCAGCGACGAATACGAGGACAGAGGCGCAAATGTCGCATATGACGGCCCGCAGCATATGCGCTTCTTCTGCAGGCCGAATGCGATCAACAGAGCGCTGACCAATCTCGTCGACAATGCGATCCATTATGGCGATATCGTCAATATCGTCGCGTCCGAGACGAGTGACGCCATCATCATCGACGTGATGGATGACGGCCCCGGCATCCCCAGCGACAAGGTACAGGAGGTCATCGAGCCCTTCGTTCGCCTCGACCCTTCCCGCTCCAACCGTCCCGGAAGCGTTGGTCTCGGCCTCTCCATCGTAAAGGAAGTCGTCACTGCACACTTCGGCACGCTCGAGCTGATCCAAAGACCACCGAAGGGCCTCATTGCCAGGATCAGTTTCGCAAACCAGCACTGAGGCGCCCCGCGCCAAACCGCGCCGTACATCGGATTGCGGCTCTCGCAAGTCCGGCCGCAGGCAAGGGCAATTCAACTCATCTCGGGCTTCTCAAGGAAACGCAAGGCCGTGTCTCTGGCCGGACGCCAAACTCGAGCATCATCCGAAACTGCGGCCAGCACCCATTCTACTCGAGCTCTCGCACCTGCCGACACCGATGTCCGTCACGAGCGAATGCAGGGAGCCTCGTGACGGCACCCTGCAGAGCACGCGCTCAGAAGCATGAGGAGGCGCGAAGGGACGTCAGTTCCTCGGCGCAAGCGCCTCCCCGGAGAAGACCTGCCTGTCGTCGGGTAGCATCAGCAGCAGCATCGAGGCGGCCACCATCAGGAAGCCGGCAACCGAGAGGCCGACGGCAAGGGCGATGCGATAAGCTTCGAGAACGGCGGCTTGTATGGTCGGCGGCAACTCCCTGATCTGCTCCACGTTGGCGACGATCATGGCGTGCGGATTCATGGCCAGACCGATTGTCGCAAAATCCTGCGTCAGCCACGCAACCATCATTCCGCCCGCCAGCGTCGCGCCCAAAGAGCCGGCAAGCGAGCGGACGTAGGATATCGCCGCAGTGCTCGTCCCGATATTGGCGTCTCCCACCGAGTTCTGCACGACGACCGTCATGCAGGGGGCGAACATTCCCATGCCCAGGCCGAGGCAGATCAATGCCAGGGAGAGTGCGACGCCGTTAGCCCCAATGGCGATGAATACGGAGAGGGATATCAGTGCGACGGCTTCCAGAAATACGCCCAGCAGAACGAAGGGTTTGAAGAGGGCGAAGCGAGACGACAGATAGCCACTGGCAATGGCTCCGATCGCCATTGCGGCAGCTTGCTGCATCAGCATGATCTCGGTTTGACGAGGATCTTGCACAAGCACTATCTCGAAGTAACGCGGCAGGAAGACCAAGGCTCCAAGCATCGAAAACGTCGTGACGCCCGTTACCGCAACCGCAACCGAGAATGCACGGCGGCGAAAGAGATTGAGATCGAGCATCGGCTGTGCCGTATAGCTTTGCTGCAGCAGAAACAGCATCCCGATCACCGCCACAAAGCCGACGATCGCCACCGTCATCGGCGAGGTCCAGGCAATGAACGAGCCGATATTGGCGAGCAGGAGCAACAGTGCCGTGCTTCCCGCGGAAAACAGCAACGCGCCGGCAATATCGAACCTTTGGCTGAGGCGGCGCGGTACGGAACGCAATCCCGTGAGGATGAGCGCGAGCGACAATGTACCCAAGGGCAAATTCGCGTAGAATATCCATTGCCAGGACAGATGCGCCGTCACAAATGCACCGATGGTCGGTCCGGCCGCACTGGACAGCATGAAGGCGCCAACCAATATCCCCTGATACTTGCCGCGTTCCCGCGGCGATGCCAGATCGGCGATCGCGATCTGCGAGAGTATCAATAGGCCGCCCCCTCCAAGCCCTTGCAGGGCACGCGCCAATATAATCTGCGTTTCAGACATCGCCAGCGAGCAGAACAGGGAGGCGGCCAGAAAGATCGCGAAGCTCGCGGCAAACACGCGCCTGCATCCATATATGTCGCTAAGCTTGCCGTAGAGCGGCGTGGCCGTGGTCATGGCGATCATATATGCGGTGATAGCCCAGCCGATGTATTGCGACGCATCGAACTCCATGGCCATTTGCAGCAGCGCACTATTGACGATATTCATATCGAGAGCGCCGAGAACCGTCGCAATCACGGCTCCACTACAAACAATTCCCAAGCTGTTGAACCCGACATCCACCGGGCGATAAGGCTTGATATGACTGAATGTATGATTGTCCATCTTAGACCATGTACCCGTCGGAACAACGATATTTAAATATTACCCCTATCAGTTCCGCTGGATTCCATGTGTTAAGTAATATTATTTCTTATTTCGGATCTATACTTAGGCCTATAATTCTCGGTGCGTGAGTTGATCGCGGCAGCTTTCCATTGTCGCGTGTGCCGATCCGTTTGATCCAATATGGAAGCCGGCCGGCCCGACGCATATCCCGATCTTGATCGCCGCTGCAGCAAGCCGTTCAAAACCAAGTGCTTTTGTCAATTTCCTCTGCTACAGTCCGTCGGGCAGGGACTGCTGAGACGTGGCCGGACGACGGGTAAAGCCTCTTGGTGCCGATTGATGTCGGAGCTCGCGCGATGGCCGTTACGGTGTGACATACGTTTCGAAAATCGGAGTGGGAGGCGACTGGATGTGGCGCGTGGTTCGTGTTCTGATTGGCATCGTGATCCTCGCTGGACTTGGTGTCCTCCTATGGTTTGCCACAAGGCCACCGCCGCTCATCGTGCAAGGTGAGGTATCCGCCAACCGCGTCGACATCAGCCCTCGTGTTTCGGGCCGTGTTGCGAAATTGAACGCCGATGTCGGCGACAACGTTGAGCGTGGTACCGTGATCGCCGAGCTGGAAAGCCCGCAGCTGACGGCCGCTCTTCACATGTCCGAGGCAGCACTTGCCGTCGCGCAGGCCGATCTCGTCAGGGTCAACAGCACCAGACCGGAAACGATCGCAGCACGCCAGGCCGAGCTGGCTGCGGCGGACGCGGATGTCACGCTCTATCAGGAAGACTCCGGCCGCCAGGCAAGGCTGATTACGACAGGGGCGTCGACGCAATCGCGCGTCGACGAAACGACCCGCAACCTCGAGGCCGCCATCCGCAAGCGTGAGTCCGCCCAGGCCAATCTCCAGCTTGCCGTCGTGGGTGCGAGCAAGGAAGAAAAGGCCTTGGCGGCGACACAGGTGGAGCAGGCGAAGGCTTCGCTCAACCAGCAGCAGACCGACGTTCACGAATTGACCATCGTCGCGCCGATTTCAGGGCAGGTCACCACGCGTGTCGCCGAACTCGGCGAGAATTTTTCGGCAGGGGCGCCGATCTTCTCGCTGATCGACCTGCAGAATCCGTGGTTCACCTTCAATCTTCGCGAGGATCTGCTGAAGGGTTTGAAGGTCGGCGACACCTTCGACGTCACCGTACCCGCGCTCGGCGACAAGACGATCGCGGTCAAAGTGACTGTTATCAATGCCCAGGGGCAATATGCGACCTGGCGTGCGACACGGGCGACCGGGGACTTCGATCTTCGCACTTTCGAGGTGCGGGCGAACCCCGTCCAACCGGTGCAGGGCCTGCGTCCGGGCATGAGCGCCATTGCGTCCTGGCCGCCGGCGGGGCGTTGACATGATCGGGAAAGGGCGGTTGCGCCCCGGCTTCCTGACAGTCTTTAGAAGGGAGTTCGATCGTCTCTGGCGCCGGCCCTTCCTGCTGTTCCTCACCACCATCCTGCCTCTGTTGCTGATGGGAGTGCTGGCCGCAGTCTTCAGCGCCGGCCTTGCCACGCGCCTGCCGATCGCCGTGCTCGATCTCGACAATACCGATCTTTCGCGGACGATCATCCGCACGGTGGATGCCACGCCGGATACGGCTGTCGTCCGCAATGTCAGCGATCTCGCGGAAGGCAGGCGGCTCATCTTGTCCGGTGAGGTGCACGGCCTGCTGATGCTGCCGATCCATCTTGAGCGCGATGTCCTTTCCGGCCGCCGCCCCGAGGTCGTCTTTTTCTACAACACCCAGACGATGACGACAGGCAATCTAACGCTGCGCGGCGTTAGCGCCGCTGTTCCCTCCGTTGCAGCCGGCATTCGCCTGGCGCTCAGAACGGCCGAGGGCCAACCCGTCGACGCCGCGCAAGAGGCGCTGGCGCCGATACCCGTCCAGGTCAATCCGCTCTTCAACCCGACGCTCAACTATGCGCATTTCCTGCTCGCCGCCCTGCTGCCGAGCGTATTGCAAGTCATTATCGTCACGACGATGGCCTATACGATCGGGCTCGATGTCGAAACGGTGCATCGCCTGCGTCTGCTGCGCCGCCTGGGCGGGGGATTGTGGCCGGCGATGGCCGGCAAGATTCTCCCCTATACACTACTGTTCCTGGTGGTGCTGGGCATAGCCGACTGGGTTCTTTTCGGCTTCCTGGACATGCCGCTACGCGGTGATCGTTATCTGCTCGTGCTGGCTGGCATCCTCTTCATCCTCGCCAACCAGTTCATCGGCGTGCTGCTGGCTTTGCTGCTTCGGCCGATGGCGAGCGCCATCAGCATCGGAACGCTCCTGATGGCGCCAGCCTTCGGCTTCATGGGCATCGGCTTTCCGCGCATCGGCATGAATGCCTTTGCCTATTATTGGGGGCAGATCATCCCCGGCACATGGTATCTGATGGCGCGCATCGACCAGACCATCCGCGGCACGCCGATCGATCTCTCGTGGAAGCCGATCGCCGTTCTGCTTTTCATGGTGCTTCTGCTTGCGAGCCTGACGGCATTGCGACTGGAGATGATCCGGGCACGACGGCAGCGTCGCATGGAACAAGCGGCAGCAACCGGGAGGGTAGCGGGATGAGGTCCATTTTCACGGTCTGCCGCATCGAGCTTGGCCGCATTCTCTCCCTGAAGCCGGCCTTTTCGGTATTGATCGTCGCCACCATCATCTATGCCGCCCTCTATCCCCAACCCTACCGCACGGAAGCCCTGCGCCACGTACCGATTGCCGTCGTCGATCTCGACGGCACCGACAGCAGCCGTGAACTCGCCCGACGCGTCGATGCGTCGGCGGATGTCGCGGTTGCGGCCGTCCTTCCGGATCAGGCAAGCGCCGAGCGCGAGGTCCATGCCCGCAATCTCTTCGGTATTCTCGTCATTCCGCAATATTTCGAGCGCGATCTGCTGCATAATCGACAGTCGCCCGTCGCACTTTATGCCGATGCCAGCTATTTCCTGATCTATCAACGCATATCCGGCGGCGTGACCGCAGTTGCGAAGACCATGGGGGCGGAGGTCGAAACCGCAAGGCTGATTGCCGTGAACGTCGATCCGAGAATTGCCGCCGCAGCCTCGGACCCCATGCCCTTGACGGCCGTGCCACTCTTCAATCCGCAGGGCGGATATGCGACCTATATTCTGCCGGCTGCCTTCGTTCTCATCATGCAGCAGACATTGCTGATCGGCGTCGGACTGCTCGGAACCTATCGAAACGATGCGCTCAGAACCGGGCCTGCGGCTTCAATCGGGCCTATTTCGGTCGTTGCCGGAAAGCTGCTTGCCTATCTGATCCTCGAAGCCGTTGTCGTACCTTTCTACCTGATCGTCATTCCCTATCTCTACGATATTCCCCGTCTCGGCACGCCACTTTCGATCTTCATTTTCGCGCTCCCCTTCGTGCTTGCCGTCGGCGCTCTCGGAATGGTGATCGCCAGTCTCTTCCGCAATCCGCTGACGGTGCAGCTCGTATCGGCCGCGCTGGGCATACCTTTCCTCTTCCTCGCCGGCTTCTCCTGGCCGACGGAGGCAATGCCGCCCTTCCTGCATGCCATCGCAACGGTATTGCCGAGTACGTCGGCGATCAACGGCATCGTTGCCGTCTCGCAGCTCGGCGCTCCCCTTCCCTATGTTCGCCAGCCGTTTCTGACGCTATGGGTGCTGGCAGCCGTCTACACGGCGATCGCCATTCTGTTGGAGAGCGGCAGCCGGCGGCGGCTGGCCGCCAAGGCCTAGGAGAATTCCTTCGCTGCCGCGCCCAGAGTATTAAATCCTCCGGCAGGAATTGCCGGGCACGAATTTTGGCGTCAGCACGAAATCCTGTGGGGGTTCGACCGCCCCTTGTGGGCTGGCGATGCGGTGCATGAGGCGGCGCGCGATGATACCGCCGAGCGCCAGCGTATCCTGAACCACCATGGTGATGCGCGGTGTGATGACCGAGCTCCACTGCACATTGTCGATCATGGCGAGCGAGATGTCTTCGGGACAGCGGAAACCCAGCTCCTGCATGGCCTGCAGCGCCGAAAGCGCCACGGTGTTGTTGGCGCCGAGGATCGCGGTCGGGCGCTCGGGCTGAATCAGCAGGCGCATCGCTGCCTCGTAGCCAGCTGTGCGTGTGAACTGGCCGTCGACGATGAAGTTCGGGTTCACCTCGACGCCGGCATTGGCCATGGTCTCGGCAAAGCCGCGATATCTCTCGGTCGCCGTGTGCATATGGCTCGGGCCGGTGATGAAGGCGATGCGCCGATGGCCGAGCTGCAGCAGATGCTCGGTCAGCATCGCGCCAGCGAGGTAATTGTCCGAGCCTACGAAATCACGCTCGATGCCGGCGACCTTCTGGTCGAAACAGACGATCGGCACGTTCAGGCCAGCGATGAAGTCGAGATAATCCTGGTCGTAGCCTGAGGGCGCAAGCGCCAGGCCGGCTGTCTTCAGACCGATCAGATGCTCGACCATCGCCCTCTCGCGATCCGTCTTGCCCGAGGAATCCGTGACGACGACGAAGTGCTGGTGGTCGAGCGCATAATTTTCCAGCTCACGCCGGATATCGCCGAAAAACGGGTTGCCGACATTGCCGACGACAAAGCCGATCATGCGGCTGCGGCCGCGCGCCAGGCTTTGCGCAAGCGGATCAGCAACGAAGCCGACCGCGGCGATCGCCTGACGAATTTTCTCCAGCGTCTTCTGGCTGACCCGCGCCGGATTGCTCAGAGCCAGCGACACCGTCGAGACGGAGACGTCAGCGAGTTTGGCGACATCGCGAATTGTGGCCATGATTTTATCGAACCGTTTCTATCGCCTTTGGCTTTCCACTCGAAGATGATTTCCTCAATGAATCGCTGTCACAAATCTAACATTTGTCGGCAATGAAGCAATATGCGGAAATAGATTTCAACAGCGTGCTTGACATATGGGGCAAGTGGATCAATGATTAAATCGAACCGGTTCGATAGAACCTCAACACTTGGGAGGATAGTGTGAGCGACGCAGCGATCAGTGGCGGCCAGAATGTGGCCGATGGCAAGACATGGTTTGGACACGACCGCTTCGGCATGTTCATCCACTTCGGACTTTACGCTCTCGGCGCACGCCACGAATGGCTGAAGAACCGCGAGGAATTCACCACCGAGGCCTATCAGAAGTATTTCGACAACTTCGATCCCGATCTCTATGACGCCCGCGAATGGGCACGCCGCGCTCGCGAGGCCGGCATGAAATATGTCGTCCTCACCGCCAAGCACCATGAAGGCTTCTGCCTTTGGGACAGCAAGGTCACCGACTACAAGGTCACCAACACGCCCTATGGCAAGGATCTGATCGGCCCTTATGTCGAAGCGCTTCGTGCCGAAGGATTGAAGGTCGGCTTCTACTATTCCCTGCTCGACTGGCATCACCCCGATTTCCCGATCGACGCGCATCATCCGCAACGCAATCATCCCGATGCCGCCAAGCTTAACGAGGGTCGCGACGTCAAGCGCTATGCCAAGTACATGCGCGACCAGGTGACCGAACTCCTGACGAACTTCGGCAAGATCGACGTGATCTGGTTCGATTTCAGCTATCCGCGCCGCGTCTACAAGGGCTTGCCCGGCAAGGGTCGCGCCGATTGGGAGAGTGAAGACCTGATCAAACTAGTGCGCCAGCTGCAGCCCGATATCATCATCGGCGATCGTCTCGACCTGCCGCGCGACGCGGACCACATGCCCGACTTGGTGACGCCGGAACAATACACGCCCCGCGTCGCTCCGACCGTCGCCGGATTGCCGGTGCGCTGGGAAGCCTGCCATACCTTCAGCGGTTCCTGGGGCTATTACCGCGACGAGACAACCTGGAAAGATGCCGGCCAGCTGATCAACATGCTGATCGACACGGTTTCGCTCGGCGGCAATCTGCTGATGAATGTCGGCCCGACCGGTCGTGGCACCTTCGACGCCCGCGCCATCAAGGCACTCGACACCTATGGCGAATGGATGCGGCTGAATGGTCGTGCGATCTACGGCGCCGGCCCTTCCACCCATAAGGCGCCAAGCGGCTGCCGCTTCACACAGAAGGGCAACCGGCTCTATCTGCATGTCCAAACCTGGCCGTTCCGGCACATCCACATCGAAGGGCTGGGCCGCAAGGTCAAATATGCGCAGTTCCTGCACGATGCCAGCGAGTTGCACTGGCTCGATCCGGATGCCGACGTCGATTCCAATATCGGCGTCGCCGTCGGCGAAGGCATCCTGACACTCGAACTGCCGGTTCTGAAGCCTGACGTCGTCACCCCGGTCATCGAGCTGATCCTCAAGGACTGAAGGAGATCGTGGAATCCAGCCTCCCGGTATCATCATGAGCCGAGAAACCGAACTCATTGCCGCGATGACGCCCTTGATCGCCGACCTGGCCGAGGACGGCAATGGCGCCGTCGCGCTCGCCGGCTCGCGCGGCAAGGGACGGTCGGATGCACAATCGGATTTCGATTTCCGGGTCTATGCCGATGCCTATCGCGGGCCGGAGGTTCGCGAGACCGCAGCGTGGCGGCAGTTCGATGCCGCGCTGCGGAGCTGGCAGGCCGAGGGCATCCGCATGGATGGCGTCTGGATGCGCCGTTATACCGGCGTGCAGCGCGATCTGGACTCCTGGCTTGCCGGCATCGTCGTGCCGAAGAGCTTCGAATGGACGATCTGGGGCTATCACTTGCCAACGGATCTTGCCAGCCAGCAGATCATCGCCGACCCGCGTGGCTTGCTTGCCGGCTGGAAGCAGCAGCTGGCGCAATACCCGGAAGCGCTGAGGGCCTCGGTCCTCAGCCAGTATATGGAGATCCTGCGCTACTGGGCCGAGGATTACCACTACGAGAGCAAGGTCGTTCGCCGCGATCTCGTCTTTCTCGTCGGGCTGACGGGCAAACTTGCCAACGCCATCCTGCAGGCGGTGTTCGCCTTTAACCGGGTCTATTTTCCGGGCGATGGCTGGAACCTGCCCATGGCGGCCGAACTGGAGCGGCTACCGCCCGACTTCCTGCAGCGGATGACCGCCATCCTGGAGCCGGGACAGGGCCCAGATAACTGGCGGCGTCAGCGAACGGAGCTGATCGGCCTGATCGCCGACCTGGAGGTCATGATCGCGGCCTGAATCGGCCGCAAGACCAAGCCGGAGGGGAGCGTCCGGATAGTGATCAACGTCACTGCAACCAAAGTCATTAAGGAGGAGGAACAATAATGAAACATTCGTTGATATTTGCCGCCGCCCTTGCGGCGAGTTCGCTATACGGCATCGGCGCCAAGGCAGAAGATGCCCCCGTGACCCTGACCTGGCAGATGTGGGGTCAGCCGAACGACGCCGAGCTCTGGCAGCAGCTGGCCGATCTCGTCAACAAGCAATATCCGAATATCACGGTCAAGCTGCAGCTTTCGGGCTGGACGGATTACTGGACGCGCTTGCCGGTTCTGGCGGCATCGGGACAGGTCGCCGACATCGTCTCGATGCAGTCGATGCGCGTGCCGAATTTCTACTCTATCCTGACGCCTCTCGACGATTACGTGAAAAGCAGCGACGTGAAGGTGGCGGACTTCGAGACGTCGATCATGTCCGGACTTTCCCGCGACGGCAAACTCTACGCGCTGCCCTATGATGTCGGCCCCTGGATGGTCTTCTACAATCGCGACAAGTTCGCCGCCGCCGGCTTGAAGGAGCCCGCCAAGGACTGGACGTTCGACGATTTCAAGGCCGACGCCAAGGCACTGACGAAGGACGGAACCTATGGCTATGGCACCCAGGCCTTCGATTTCATCGCCGGCCCCGTCGCGCTCGGCGCTGACTATTTCAACGCCGACAATGAATTCGACCTTACCAATGCCGGCTTTGTCGATGCCTTCAGCAAGTACGCCGATCTCACCGCCAAGGACAAACTCTCACCGGTCTTTGCCTCGGCAGCCGATGCCTCTGCCGCAAGCGGCCGCTTCGCCTCAGGCAATGTCGCCATGTATATCGACGGTCCCTGGTCGCTCATTACCGGGCAGGCCAATGTCAATTTCAAGATCGGCATTGCACCGCTGCCGCGCGGCGCCGGCCCGTCGCGCTTCATCACTGCCGGCTCCGGCTGGGGCATTTCCGCCGCCAGCCAGCACAAGGACGCCGCCTTCAAGGCGCTGCAGGTCCTGACCGGCCCGAAGGCCGCGGAAATTCTCGGTTCGGCCGGGCGCGCGCTGCCGGCCCGGCTTGCACAGCAAACCGCCTGGTATGATGGGGCAGCAAAGAATGTCGCCGGCACGCGCGACACGCTGGAATACATGTTCGCCCATACCACGCCGTTCCGCATCAACGAGAAATGGAACCAGTTCGAAAATCTGGTGATGCAGTATGTGCCGCTGGCGCTGACGGGAGATTCGAAACCCCAAGGCGTATTGAGCGACATTCAGAGCCAGCTTCCGTAATCCGGGCACCTGGCCGGCCTGCGGTCGGGCCATCGGCTCGATCGCAGCGCCCCTGCCGAGAAGGAGAGGCCCATGATGCTGGGCAAACACACCGACATGATTGCAAGACCAAGGCCGCGCTCGCGCAGATGGTTCAGAGGCGAGGGATGGACAGCCCTGTTCTTCCTGCTGCCGGGCCTGATCGGCATCGTGCTGTTCCTCGTCCTGCCGATCCTCGCCTCGATCGCGCTCAGCTTCACCAACTGGCAGTTGCTCGGCACACCGCGTTTCGTCGGCCTCTCCAACTATGTGCGCCTGTTCACGACCGACCCTCAATTCTGGACGGTCATGCGCAACACCATCTTCTTCACGGTCGAATATCTGGTGCTCAATATCGTCATCTCGCTGGGGTTGGCGACCTGGATTTCGAGCCTGAAGATCGGCCAGCGCTGGTTCCGGGTGATCTTCTTCCTTCCGACGTTTACCCCGCTCATCGCCGTCGCCATGGTCTGGATGCTGATCTTCACGAGCGGCGGCCTGTTCGACAGCCTGACGGCGGCGCTGTCGCTGCCCCTCGCCGGCGTTCTGAACGATCGTACGCTCGCCATGCAGGCCGTCGTGCTGACATCGATCTGGGCCGGCGTCGGCTACAATACGGTTCTCTTCAACGCCGCGCTCGACATGGTGCCGGCAACCTATCTCGAAGCCGCACGCATCGACGGCGCCACGGCCTGGGACCGGTTCTGGAAAATTCGCCTGCCGCTGATCTCGCCGACACTATTCTTCGGCACCGTCATGACGGCGATCACCTCGCTGCAGGTTTTCGACCAGATTTTCGTCATGACCAAGGGTGGCCCGGGATCGTCGACGGCAACGCTCGGCTACGCCATCTACCAACGCGGCTTTCAGAACTTCCAGATGGGCTATGCCTCCGCTATCGCCTGGGTGATGTTTGCGCTGATCATGGTGCTAACTGCCCTGCAATTCTGGTTCCAGCGCAAATGGGTGCATTATGACGCTTAAATCCGAGGCCAGAGCGCGCCGGAAGCTGGTGCTCGATATCGTCAACCACACAGCGCTTGCGCTTGTCGCTCTTGCCTTCCTCTTTCCCTTCTTCTGGATGGTGTCGAACGCGGTGCGCTCGAATGCCGAGGTAACGGCAATACCCCCGCATATCCTGCCGGAGGTCTTCGAATGGGGTAACTTTGCCGCCGCCTGGACCCAATTGCCTTTCGGCCGCTTCTTCCTCAACAGCGCCATCATCGCCATTTGCGTCACGGCGATCACGGTCGTCGTCTCCTGCCTGTCCGGCTATGCCTTTGCGCGGCTGAAATTCAGGGGCCGAGAAACGCTGCTGCTCGGCTATATCGGCACGCTGATGGTACCGCCGCTGATGCTGATCATTCCGCTGTTTCTAATCGTCAACAAGCTGGGTCTGGTCAACACCTTCCCCGGCGTGATCCTGCCAATCTCCTTCGGTACCTTTGGCGCCTTCCTGATGCGACAGTTCTTTCTCTCCATCCCCATGGAGCTTGAGTAAGCGGCAAGAATTGACGGCGCCTCGCGCCTGCGCATCCTCGTCAGCATCATCGTGCCGCTCTCCATGCCGGCGATCGGGCTTCTGTCGCTCTTCACCTTCATCGGGCAGTGGAACAATTTCCTCTGGCCGCTGATCGTCATGACCGGTGCCGACAATGCCACCCTGCCCGTCGGCCTCACCATGTTCCAGACGCAGCAGGGCACGCAGTGGAACTACCTGATGGCAGGCGCCACGCTTTCCATGCTTCCGGGCATCCTCCTCGCGATCATCCTGCAGAAGCTCATCTACAACAGCATCGCCCTTAACGCGGGCATGGGCGGGCGCTGAAGCGCCGCCCAACATTCTTGGGAGCAAATTCATGGCGAAACTGACCATTCGAAACGCCATCAAACGCTACGGTGCGCTCGAAGTGCTGCATGGCGTCTCCGTCACCGCACAAGACGGCGAGTTCATGGTGCTCGTGGGACCCTCGGGCTGCGGCAAATCCACCTTGCTGCGGATGATCGCCGGGCTAGAAGGCATCAGCGGTGGCGAGATCGAAATCGGCGACCGAACCGTCAACGATCTCGAACCGAACGAGCGGAACATCGCCATGGTGTTCCAGTCCTATGCGCTCTATCCGCACATGACGGTGCGCGACAACATGGCTTTCTCGCTGAAACTCGCGCGCCGCAGCAAACACGAAATCGAGAAGAAGGTGAACGATGCCGCCGCGATCCTCGATCTCGCCACTCTCCTCGATCGCTACCCCCGGCAATTGTCGGGTGGACAGCGCCAGCGCGTGGCGATGGGCCGCGCCATCGTTCGCAACCCCGCCGTCTTCCTCTTCGATGAACCGCTGTCCAATCTGGATGCAAAACTCCGTGTCCAGATGCGCACCGAGATAAAGACGCTGCATCAGCGGCTCGGCACCACCATGGTCTATGTGACGCACGACCAGATGGAGGCCATGACGATGGCCGACCGCATCGTCGTCATGCGTGGCGGCCATATCGAGCAGATCGGCTCGCCGCTTGAAATCTACGATGCGCCGGCCAACAGTTTTGTTGCCGGCTTTATCGGCTCGCCATCGATGAACTTCATAGACGGTACCGTCACCGATCGAAACGGGGCTCTGGGACTGGAGGACGCGGAAAACCTGCATTGGCCGCTGCCGGAGAGCGCCCGCCGCCATCTCAGCCGATCCGTCCAGCTCGGCATCCGCCCGGAACATATCGCCATTGACACCGCCGGCGTGCAGGCCAAGGTCATCATCATCGAGCCGACGGGCTCAGACACGCATCTGCAATTGCAGGCCGGCGCGCAATCGATCGTCGCAGCCGTAAGAGATCGCCCCTCTGTGTCTCCAGGCCAGCCGATTCAACTGAGGATCGATCCGTCGAAGGCACATCTGTTCGATCCATCGAACGGCCAGCGCCTGCATTGACTGTATAGCCTTTACTCTCCGGGTTACTGCCGCAGATAAAATCGTCTGTCGGCACGGCTTTTGGGTTTCAAAACCTAGCCATGGGCCGAAGTCCGGCCTAAAGACAGGGCACGTTTCGAACAGCCTGGAGAGAAAGCCGATGAGCCAAGAAGGTCAAAAGACGATCGCCACCTGGTATGTCGACCCTGATGCGGAAGATAGGATGGCGGATGGCCATGCGCCGATCTGGAGGCATCTGATCGAACTGATCGTCGAGCGCGATCTGTCCGCCAAGAGCGTCGTCGACTTCGGCTGCAATCAGGGCGGCCTGCTGCGGCACCTCTATGCCATCAGGCCGTTCCGTAAGGCTCTCGGCATCGACATCGCCGAACAGTCGATCGCCAAGGCCGAAGCCTTCAAGGGCAACCTGCCGGTCCAGCATGCAGTGGGCGGTACGCTCGACGGCTGGGTCGAGGAATTCGATCTCGCGATCAGCCACGAAGTCATCTACCTCGTCGAGGATATCCACGCGCACGCAGCGGATATCTGGAAGGCATTAAGGCCCGGCGGCGTCTATTATGCCGTCACCGGCTGCCATACGGACAACCCGCTTTGGCCGAAGTGGCGCGATCTCGTCGCCAAGCGCACGAATACCGTCGTCCAGGATCGTTCGATTTCCGACTACGGCCGCGCCTTCGCCAAGGCAGGCTTCGCGGTCTCCGGCCGCAAGCTTGAATATGACGGATTCATCCCCTTCGTCGAGGATGGCTGGACGCCTGACTTCGCTGATGCACTCGACTACTATACCCAGACCAAGATCGTCTTCCGGCTCGTCAAACCCCTCAATGGCTGAGCCGCTTAAGCTCGACATCGAAATGCGGCGGTGCGTCCGGGCTTACCTGCACGAACCGCCCTTTCACCCGGAAAGTCCTCTCGATCAGTCCGCTTTCGGCGAGCGCCCTCGGCTCACCGTCGAAGCGCAGCTCGCCCTTTTCCAGCAATGAGATGCGATCGCTGACGGCAATCGCCTGATTGATATCGTGGATTGCCATGATGATGGTGACGCCCCTCTCGCGGCTCAGGCGATGAACCAGATCCAGCACCTCGACCTGATAGCCGATATCGAGGAACGAGGTCGGCTCATCGAGCAGCAATATGCCGGCTTCCTGCGCAAGTGCCGCTGAGATCCAGGCCCGCTGCCGCTCGCCGCCGGAAAGCTCCTGCAGGGTGCGGTCGGCAAGGCTCGAAAGTCCGGTGCTCTCAAGCGCCCATTCGATCGCCTCTTCATCCCTACGATCGTAGCTGCGGAAAAGCCCGACATGGGCGAAGCGGCCCTGCCGCACCAGCTGCGCGATCGTCATCTCGTCCGGTGCCGAGGGCTGCTGCGGCAGGAAGGCGAGTTTCTTGGCAATCGCGCGCCGCGACATGGTTGCAACCGAGACATCCTCGATCGTCACCTTCCCCTCGGCTGGGGCAATCAGGCCGGCAAGCGCCTGCAGGGCCGTGCTCTTGCCCGAGCCGTTCGGGCCGATGAGCGTCCGGATCTCGCCCTTCTGCATGGCAAGCCCGAAGCCGCTCAGCGCCTTGCGACGACCATAGAAAACGGAGAGTTGCGAACAGGACAGCGGCATGGCGATCTCACGGAATTTTTCTCAAGAGGACAAGTAACACGGGCACGCCGACAATCGCGGTGACGACCCCGATCGGCACTTCCTCCGCCTGCCCGGCGAGGCGGCCGATCAGATCGCCGAGCGTAACGAAGATGGCGCCAAGGACGACTGTGAGAGGCAGAACCAAGGGGAAATGCCGGCCGGCGAGAAAACGCGCCAGATGCGGGACGACAAGCCCGACGAAAACAATCGGGCCGACGGCACCGACGGCACTTGCCGCAAGGGCGCAAGAAACTAGGAGGACAACGGAAAACTGCCGGCGATAGGCAAGGCCGAACGAACGGGCGACCTGCGCATCGAATTGCAGCATGACCACGGGCCGATAGATCACCGGTAGGACGAGGAGGCCTGCGATCGTGAACGGCAGGAGAAACAGCGCATGGTCCCAGGTGCGTGCGTAAAGGCTACCGGAAAGCCACTCGAGAATGATCTCGATGCGCGCCGATCCCCAGCCGGCAATGAGGCCGACCGCAAGCGCATGCAGGACCGCACCGATGGCAACACCGCAGAGCGTGATCCGCAGCGGGCTGAGCTCGAGCCGAAAGGCGAGCAGATAGATGATGCCGCCGGCGATCATTCCGCCGGCAAGACCTGCGACCGGAAGCCAGGCGATCGGCAGTTCCGCCACCGTATTCTCGCCGGGATTGAAGATGTAGACGGTGAAGAGCAGGAACAGCGTGACGGTCAGCGTCGCGCCCTGCGACACACCCATCAATGAGGGATCGGCAAGCGGGTTTCGCGTGATCGTCTGCAGGAGCAGGCCGGCTATGCCGAACTGAATGCCGGCAAGAATACCGGTGACGATGCGCGGCAACCGAATATCGAGAATGATCGATTGCGCCTCGGGCGAGCCCTTGCCGCTGAAAACCGCCAGCACATCGGCAACAGGCAGATCGACAACGCCTAAGAATATCGAGGCAATCAGTGAGAGAAGCGCAATGACGATGACGATCGGCAGCATGCCTCTTCGCGGCAAATAGGTGGCGGGGGCATCCATTATCATAGGCCATGCCCCCGAAATTGCAGGCGACCGCGCTGGATGAGGTAGATGAAGACAGGGCCGCCGATCAGTGCCGTGATGATGCCGACGGGAAGTTCCTTCGGAATGGCGATCGTGCGGGCGATGAGATCTGCGACCGTCACGATCAGAGCTCCGATAGCGGCAGAAAGCGCGATTTCAGAGGCCGCACCGCGCGGCTTCAGCAAGCGGGCGATATGAGGCGCCGCCAACCCGACGAAGGCGACCGGCCCCGCAACAGGTGCGACACCGGCGACGGGACAGACGCCGAGCACGAGCAGCACAGGCTTCCAAAGATTGAGCTGCACGCCCATGCCTGCGGCAGCATGATCGCTGAGCGCAAACATGCCGATCACGCGATGGAGCGCCAAGGCACCCGCAACCCCGACGACGACCCAGGGGAGCATATAGGTGAGATGCGACCAGGACCGCCCTTGAAAGCCGCCGGAGAGCCAGAACAGGAGCGACGTCGATTGTGGCCCGGTCAGAAGCAGCACGTAGATCGTGATCGCGCCGAGAAACAGCGAGATGCTGACGCCAGCAAGCGCCAGATGCAGCGGCCGCCCCTGCCCACCCTTCGAGACCCAGAAGGTGACGGCAGCGGCCGCAAGGCCACCCGCAAGGCCAACGAAGGGATAATAGGTGGACGAAAGCCAGGGAAGGAAAACGAAACAGCAGACGATCGGCGTGACAGCGCCGGCGGTGACGCCGGTAATTCCGGGGTCGGCGAGCGGATTTCGCGTCAATGTCTGCAGGAGATAGCCGGAGACGGCAAGTCCGGCGCCAGCAACGGCTGCAGCAAGGCTTCGCGGCAGGCGCAGTGTCCAAACGAGGATCGAATTGATCTTGCCGTCCGGCGCAAAGAGAGCCCGGCCGGCGTCCGCAATCGTCAGGACCTTCGCGCCGGGCAGCAAACCGATGAAGACGATCAGAAGGGTCGCAGCGACGAGGACTGTGATCATCGCCAGCGACTTGCGCGCATTCATCGTGGCCACGGCCCGAAGCACTTTTTACTTCTGGATATCGGCAGGAATGATCTTGGCGGCTTCCGCCCTTACATCGACGGCGGGGAAAGCATCCGGATACAGATAATGCGCGGCTTCGCGCAGCACAATTTCGCGCGCGATCGGACCATTGGTCTCGACCCACTGATCCCCAACGTAGAAGACCCGCTTGTTCTTGACGGCGGTCAGTTCCTGCCAGATCGGGTTGTTCTCATGCGGGCGATCCGGGCCGGAGTCGTAGATGAACAGGACTTCGGGGTCTTTCTCCAGCATGGTCTCCAGGCTCAGATCGATGCCGAAGGGGCCACCGGGCGTTTTCGGTCCGGCGATATTGTCGCCGCCAATCGCGGCAACGATCGAGGCTGAGGTGTTTTCCGTATGGAAGGCGAAGGGTGTCTCGCCGCCCCACATGATCGCAAAGCGCGGATGCACGTTCTTCGGGGCCTTGGCGGCGATCTCATCGAGATGCTTGTGGAAATCGGCATTCAGCTGCAAACCGCGTTCGGGCTTGCCGAGGATCTTCGAGAATTCGGCGATTTCCTTATCGCTCTCCGTCAGAAGCTCCATGTTGTAGGCGAGATAGGGCGCAATCTTTTCGAGCTGCGGCGCGTTGCCGACCGTATAGCGACGGATGGCGACGATGAGATCGGGCTTGGCTTGCGACAGCAGTTCCAGATTAGGCTTGGCGCGCTGGCCGATCTGCGCCATCTGCGCGGTCAGGCCGAGGAGAAAATCCGGCTGCCGGCCCGCCGTCATATAGGTGCTCGCGACCGGCTTGATGCCAAGAGCGAGGGCGACGTCGTCGGCAAAATAAGAGATGGCGGCGATCCGCTTCGGCTGTACGGGCACATTGACCTTGACGCCACGATCATCCGTCACGGAGAGGGTCTTTGCATCTTCCGCTGCGGCAGAACCGGCAGCCAGCAACGCGATCAGGCCGAACATTGAAGCGATTTTAATTGCACCATTCGCCATCACGAGATCCTCCATCAGATGCGCGAGATGGCTTTAGTCAATAAACAGGAGTTTTGCAATCCAGTTTCACCTCGACTTTTGCGGGTGCCGCATCAGGCGCGCAGCGCCGTAGCCGGACTGGAGCGCAGAGCACTGATCGCCGGGACGATGGAAATGATAGCAGCAACAGCAGCAAAGCCGCCGACGAGCCATAAATCGTCGAAGACGAAACCAACAGGCAGACGCACCGCTGTCGATGCGGCGAGCCGGGCGGAGATGGTCAGTGCTGCGAGATAGCCAAAGACGATGCCGAGCGCGATGCCGGCGGCAAACAGAACGAAGAGCTCACCCCAGACAAGCGAGACGATCGAGCGGACCGGCGTGCCGAGCGCACGCAAGGCACCGATCTGCCGGCGACGCGCTCCGACATGCATGATCGTGACAAGCACGATCGCGGCAATTACGGTCGCCTGCGTTCCAAGCGCGATCGCCAACAAGAGGCTGCGGGCATCGCCAAGCGTCGCATAGAGCCTCGTCAGCACTTCCGCGGGAAAGACGCCGAGCGTCGCGCCGGTGCGATATTCCTGCCGCAGGCGATAGGCATCGGCAATCGTCTTCGGCTTCACAAGAACGGCCGGAACGCCGGGTGTCTGCGCGTTGAAATGCTCATCGATCGGGGCGTCTGCATCGACGTGACCATGCTCGTGCCCATGGTCTTCGTGATGATCCTGGCCGGGGTTCTCAGCGCCATGCGCATCCGCCTCGTCGCCATCATGGTCGTGGTGCCCGTCCTCTCCATGCATGCCGTGCAACTGCCAAACCGCACGGATCGGCACGAGGATCGCCCGGTCCCAGGCCGTGCCGGTCGGCGCCATGCGACCGGTAACCTTATAGGTGATCGCGGTATGGGTTTCGCCGCCGGTTTCGGCCGTGCCATGCATCGGCTTGATTTCCGCACCCTGCGACAAGGCGACGTCGGAGCCGACCACCGCCTCGCCGAGGCGCGAGAACATCGCACCTTGCGCCAGCGATGGCGAAAGGGAAGAGATCAGGCCAGTGGTCGTGCCGACGATCGGATGCCCGTAAGCGGAATCGCCGAAGCCAACGGGCGCGGCCAGCTCGACGCGCGGATCATTGGCGAGACGTGAAAAGACGGCGCCCTCCATCAGCGGCAGCGGCGCGGGCTGGAGGAAGACGGCGGAAAGCGCCAACTGCGTTTCGCTGCCGGCTGCCCCCACAAGCAGATCGAATTTTTCGGCGGCGCGCGCGCTGCCGAGACGAACCGCCCGCTCCTGCAACGTGACCGTTACGCTCAAGGCAACCGATAGGGCAATCAGCACCACGACGGCCAGCGCTCCACTCCAGAAGCGCCGGAGATCGGCGAGAATGAAAGTCATCATTGCGCAACGACCTCTTGGCTGTCCTCTTCGATACGCCCGCTCGCCAGATTGATGCGGCGGCCAAGACGCTCGGCAAGCGTGGCATCATGCGTCACGACGATCAGCGTCGCCCCCTCTTGCGCCGACAATTGCAGCAGAAGCTCTGCAACATCGCTGCCAGCACGGCGATCGAGGCTCGCCGTCGGCTCGTCCGCAACGATGACGCCCGGACGCGACAGCAGCGCGCGGGCAACGGCGACGCGCTGCATCTCGCCGCGCGACAGAGTTTCGATCTTCTGTTGCGGGCGAGCAATGCCGGTGGCAGACAAGAGTTTCAGCGCACGCTCCCGCTCCTCAACCGTGAGACGCCGCGCCAGCTTCACGGGAAGCACGACATTCTCGAAGGCAGACAGGCCGGGAAACAGATGAAAGTCCTGCATGACAAGGCCGATATTGCGGGCGCGAAAGGCATCCCGGCGAGCGGAGGAAAGGCGCGTGATCTCCGTCCCATTCCACGACACGCTGCCATCCCTCACGTTTTCCAAACCGGTAATGGCATTGACGAAGGTGCTCTTGCCGGAACCGGACGCACCCGTGATAGCCAGCCGGCCGCCAGCCGGTAGATGAAGCCGGTCAATGGCAAGCACCGGCGCGGCCAGACCCGGAAAATGCATCTTCAAGCCGGAAACGTCGAGAGCGAGCATGGAAATCAAACAGTCCTGAAGGAGGCGTCCCTCAGACGCAATTGGCTGATGAAGCCGGTTTCGGGGTCCGTCCACGAGCCGTATTCCAGCACGCCGCGTGCCATGATCGGCGCGTTGTACTGGACGAATGTCTGCTTGGAGGCGAGATAGACGACCATGATATTGTCAGGCCAGTCGGCATCGGAAGAGCAGAACGGGCAGAGCGACATCGGGATTTCCGTGAGCACGAAGAAGGCGGCCTCCGCCTTCAACGGCGGTGCCATGAAGCCATTGATGACGATTTCCTTGCCGCTCAACTGCTTTACCTTGTCGGAAAATTCGAGACCGAGCGGGCCGAAGCTCTTGTAGAGCTGATCGAAGCCCAGTTTCTCGGAGGCGCTGGCGCGCATCGCGACGCCCATGACCGGCAAGGTCGCGACAGCAGCCAGAAAATTCCGGCGATTGATGGTGGCGATCGGATTCTTCGACATCGCATGACCCCATAAAAGATGGAGAAAGACAGGCGGCCTAGAAGCCGCCTGTCCGTGTTCGCATGGTCTCTAAAGGCTTACATCTTCTCGGTGCCGAGCGCGAAGGTGTCGGCCAGCACGCGATAGACGTCGCTCTGTTCCATGTAGCCACGGAAGCCTTCAGCACCGGGGCCGGCAGCCTGCAGCACGACATCGTCGACCGCGTGGACACCGCTGTCCTCGTCCTTCGGGATGTTGCCCTGCACGAAGACGGCACCGGGCACGTCCTTGTAGGCTTCGTTGGCGACATATTCCTTCTTCTCGTTCTGGATTGCCGGAACGAAAGGACCGTCGAGCTTCGGACGGAAGGTCTCGTAATGGTCGGGACCGTTATTGGCAGCAATGAAGAGACGACGGGAAACGTCGACGCGATCCGGATAGCCGTCGCCATCCTTGTCTTCATAGTTCGGGAAGCCGGCGGCCGCATAGGTGCCGACCTTCTCGCGCATTTCGGTGCCCGGTTTGTCGTCGTCGACAGTGCCGATGATCGAGACGCCATGTGTATGGTCGCCGGTGACGACGATCAGCGTGTCCGGGTTCTTGGCCTGGAACTCGCGAGCAACGGCAACGGCCTTGTCGAATTCGATCGTATCGACCAGAGCACGATCCCAATCCAGCGGATGGCTCATCTTGTCGATAGATGCGCCTTCGACCATCAGGAAAAAGCCCTCGGGGTTCTTGGAGAGCTTGTCGAGCGCGACCTTGGTCATGTCGACGAGACCCGGCTGGTTCGGGAACTTGCCGACGGTACCCTTTTTCAGGAACTCGCGATCGAGCGTGACGTCGAGATTGCCGGTGTGGAACAGGCCAAGCAGCTTGTCCTGGTTCGACCCGGCAGCCGCCGCCAGCTCGTTCTTGTCGGTTGCAACGGCATAGCCTGCATCCTTGAAGAGCGCGATATAGTCCTTGTCGTCCTTGCGCTTAGAACCGGGAACATCCTTGGCCAGGAAGTAGGCCGAGCCGCCGCCGAGCAGCACGTCCGGCTTGACGTCGTACATCATGCCGACGATCTCGGCCTTGTCGCCGCGCTTGCGCGTATGGGATACCAGCGCTGCCGGCGTTGCGTCTTCGACTTCGGCCGTGGTCACGATGCCGAGCGACTTCTTGCCGGTGCGACGCAGGGCTTCGCCGATCGTTTCGACCTTCGGATCGTCGAGGCTGGCCGGCGTGCGGTCGGCATAGACGCCGAGCGCGTTCACGGCGGACTTGTGACCGGTCATATAGGCCGACATGGTGTTGGCGCTGTCCGTCGCAATAGCCGACGTCGACGAGGTGCCGATGAAGGCGACCGGCGGGATGTCGTCCATGGCGAGGCGGCCATTGGCCTTGCCTTCGGTCATGCCCTTGGACATGATGCGGGCGCCGGTGCGATGCGCAACGGAGAGACCGTCACCGAGCAGGAAGATGATATTCTTGGCCTTAGGCGTCGCGGATGTGCCGTAGACGTCCCAGTTGACGGATTTTTTCTCGTCGCCTGCCGAAACCTCGACCTTGTACTGGCCGGGCTTGCCGAGCTTGACGCCGCGCAGGATCAGAGCCGAGCCAAGGACCTTGTCCTCAGCGCCCTTTTCTTCCGCGACGAAATCGGCAGCCTTGCCGAAGACGGCGTCGTAGCTTTCGCCGTTGACGGTGACCTTCACGTCCTCCGGCTTGACGACTTTGCTGAATTCCACCTTGAAATCGAACGGCGAACCGGCGAGTACCGTTGCCCGGTCCAACGGGTAGACTGTCGCTGCATGGGCCGCGCCGGACAATACGGTCGCAGACATCATGGCGAGAAGAAGTTTACGCATTTTTTACCCCCTGCGTTGGTTGCTTCCCACCCCCCACTTATAAAAGCCACATGACAATCACGTAAAAAAGCGTCAACTTTCTGCAACCGGAAATTCAGATGGCACAATCGATAAGTAAAGCTGATTGTATGTGCAGCATCTAAAAAGGCCGATGCAAGCATCCACGATCGCATAATATCTCTTCCCTTCATTCGCACCAAGCCGGCTGAAAGCCACCGCATCCACCGCGCAAGACCTGGCGACGGTGCCGCCTGAAAATTTGCAATTTTCAGAAGGAGGGATCAAATTTGTACAAGCTTCGTGAGGATCTTGGGAGTTTTGCGCAATGGATGAACAGCTCGATAAGTTGGACCTGCGTCTGCTGGAAGAATTGCAGAAGGACGGCAGACTGACGAACAACGAGCTCGGCGAACGCATCGCGCTGTCGCCGTCGCAATGCTCCCGCCGCCGCACCAGGCTGGAGGCCGAAGGTTATATCCGCGGCTACCAGGCCAATCTCGATCGGCAGAAGTTGGGGTTCGACATGCTGGTGGTCATTTCCGTGACGCTCGCTACCCACAACAGGGATAATGCCCGCCGTTTTTCGCAGCTCATCAACGGGCTGCCGGAGGTGTTGGAAGCCTACGCGCTGACGGGCGAGATGGATTACCACCTGAAGGTGGCAACCCGCGGGCTCGCGGGCCTTTCGAGATTCGTCAACGACGTGCTGCTGCCGCACGAATCGGTGCAGCATGTGAAAACGTCGATCGTGCTTGACACGCTCAAGACCTTCGAGGGATTTCCCGTACCGACGGCACACAACTGGCACGGCGACCGGTAAACGACTGCTTCGCCCGGTTCCAGATCTCCCAAAGGCACGGTTCGGGTGGCTGCCGACGATAAAGCTGTGACTAGCGCGGTCCATCAAGGACAGAGGGCGGGTGAAGCACTTGCTTTGCGGCTATGCTCCCTTCCGACAATTCGGAAGAGTATATCTCCAGCGAGGACGGGCTTGCATGACATACGTGGACGTACAGGTGCGGCACCTCGAAGGTTTTGCCGAGACACTTCTAAAGTGTAATCATCTTTATCACCCGAATAGCGACTCCATTGCTTTGCTCAATGCTGTCAATAGCCGGCGACAGATCGAGATATTCGATTATGGTCGCTCGGCCGATGCTTTCACCCGTGCGTTCGGAATGCGGAATTCTCTGAAGTGCCTGCGAGCGCTTTCCAGCCTCGGAGGGGCCATCCACCAATATGAAAGGGTGTGCGATCTCGGCTGCGGCTCAGGCGCCTTCAGTCTCGCTTTTGCCTATCTCGCCGACAATCCCGATCTCGAGCTTCGAGGCCTGGACGCCTCGGAAAGTCAGCTTCTGCTGAGCCGGGAACTCATGTCGACTGCCGGGCTTCCCGGGCGCTTTGCCTTCGAACGACGAAACCTGCCGGCGCAGATCGGCTATCTCCCCGATCTGACCATCGCCTCCTACTGGTTTTGTGAAAACGACCACGTGATTACCAATCCCGCATTGTTCGATCTCATGGTCGGCCGCGAGATGCTGATCGTCGACTATGAAAAGATCATCGAGCGCATTGCTATTTGCCTTCCAAGAGGATTCCGCATCTTAGCGCGAAACAGCGCTCTTGTCGAAATTCCCGCCGCGCTCACCAATTTCGTCGCTCAGGAATGGGCAAGCGTCTACAGCATCCACATCGGCCGCACCGCGGATTAGGCGAGCGGGAAAATCGCAGCTCTCTCACAAAGCGTCCGCAGCCCCTTGAAACGCGAACTTCAGCTTCCCAGCTATTGGCCAACCCGCTGGTCCGGGCCCCTCTGGTGAGAGCCGTCGGCGCTCTTGCGATGTCGGACCTTTCCGACACTGCGCCGACAGAGGTTTTCCGTCATGGAAACGTCTTTGCTCGTCGTCGAGTGGCTGGGAAAGCCGCTCTGGATGTGGGCGAGCTTCCTTGCGCTCGTCGTCGCCATCCTCTCTTTTGACCTTGGCGTCCTGCATAAGGAAAACAAGGAAATCGGCGTTGGCGAGAGCATCAAGCTCTCCGTCCTCTACATCACGCTCGGCCTCGCCTTCGGCGGTTGGGTATGGTGGTATCTCGGTGCCGAGTCCGGCCTTGCTTACATGACAGGCTTCGTGGTCGAAAAGACACTGGCTCTCGACAACGTCTTCGTCATCGCCCTCATCTTCGCCTTCTTTGCCGTCCCACGCCTTTATCAGCACCGCGTGCTCTTCTGGGGTATTCTCGGCGTTATCGTGCTGCGCGCGATCATGATCGGCGTCGGCGCGACGCTGGTAGCCGAATTCTCGTGGCTTCTCTATATTTTTGCGGCCTTCCTCATCGTGACCGGCATCAAGATGCTGGTCGTGAAGGATACGGAGCCCGATGTCTCGAAGAACCCGCTCGTGCGCTTTATGCGCAACCGGTTCAACGTCACCGACCATCATCACGGCGAGCGCTTCTTCGTCAAACAGCCGCATCCGCAGAACGGCAAGATGGTCTGGTTCATCACGCCACTCTTCATGGCGCTCGTGGTGATCGAAGTGGCCGATGTGATCTTTGCCGTGGACTCGGTTCCCGCGATCTTCGCCATCACCACCGACCCCTTCATCGTCTACACCTCGAATATCTTCGCGATCCTCGGCCTGCGTGCTCTCTACTTCGCCCTCGCCGCGATGATCCACCGCTTCCAGTATCTGAAGCCGGCGCTCGCCATCGTGCTGGTCTTCATCGGTTCGAAGATCTTCGTCGCCGACATGCTGGGCCTGGAAAAATTTCCGGCCGCCCTGTCGCTTGGCATCACCTTCGCCATCATCGCAAGCGGTGTCGGCTGGAGCCTGCTGAAGACGCGCGACAAGGCTGAAAACGCCTGATGTCTCGAGTGCCCGCACGGTGCGGGCACTCCCTCCCCGCTTCAAACAGATTTCCGACAAGGTACAAACATGATCTCCAATCTCCTCGCAGCCCTCTTTGCAACCTTCGCCCTTGGCCCGCTTCAAGCCGAGATCGAGCGACATGCCGTCGCCGCCGGCCAGCCGGTCGAAATGGTCAGGCAATCGCAGGCGTGCCTCTCCTCCGAGGTCCCCGCGCTGGCGAAGCGTGCATCGGAAGACACTTTCTGGGCGATCTCCACCGTCATCGGTCTTTCTACCGGCTGGAGCAGCCCCGCCGACCTGCTCGACAAGGGCAATCCGGCTTGCGCGACGGTCATCAAGCTCATTCAGGGAAAGAGCGAGGGGGCCGATGAGGCCTGAAGCTCCATCCAGGCAAACCGGTTCAGTGAACATGTCGGGTGACGTCGGATGACGCAGCAGACAGCAGGCACGGCATCGCTTGACGATACTGCCTCCGCTCGCCTGCGCGACCTCGCCAGGCTCGCCCATGAGCAGGACGGAATCTCCGTCGGCGAAGTGCTCTGCGGCCTCGGTCGCACGAGCATGGCCTTTACCATCCTCTTTCTCGCTTTGCCCGCGCTGATTCCGATACCCGGTCCGTTCGGTATCGTATTCGGCAGCGCACTTGCCCTGGTGGCGGCACAGATCGCGCTGGGCCGGCGGACCATATGGCTACCGGCCTTCCTCAGTCGGCGCAGGCTTTCGCCGTCGGTCGTGGAACTCATCGTGCGTTACAGCGCGCCGATCCTCGCCAGGATCGAAGCTGTCGTTCGCCCCGGCCGGCTGTCCGTCTTCACTGGCGGCACCATGCAATGGCTGCTGTCCTTTCCGATCTTCCTGCTCGCGGTCGCGATTGCCCTGCCGATCCCGCTCGGCAACTACCTGCCGGTCTTTGCACTCGTAGCGATCTCGGTTGCCTTGATGGCGAGAGATGGCCTTTTGATCCTGGGAGCGCTGTTCGTCTCCGCATTGGCCTTCGCCGCCACCGCCGGGCTCATTCAGATGGCCGTCACGAGCCTGAATGCGATCGGATCGTAAGTACACCGCAGGGCAAAGGTGACCTTGCTTTGCAGCCGGTTGCCGCGCCTGCCGGTAACGGTACTTTCAGGCCTTGCCAACAGCGGCGAGCCTGCCATCTATGCCAGCGGTGCATTTTTCGGCCATCAGATTTCGCCTCGTCAAAACATCCCGCGCGGAGGGTTTCATCGCATGCCGCCAAAGTCTTCGTCTTTCGTCCGCATGATCGCCCTCGGCGGTTCCGTCGCCATCGCGCTTGGCGCACAGACGGCGGCGGCGCAGGAGATGCCGGCCGCCTCCCAGTGGCCCGATACGCCGACCTCGCGTCTGGAGGCGCTCGCAATCCTGCAAACCCTGAACGCCGATCTCCTCAGCAATGCGAGTGCCACGCTAACGCTCGACCGCTGGTGCGCCGCACATAAGCTTGCACCGGAAGGCTCGAAAATCGTCGCGCAGCGCGTGCGTGGCCAGGACAAGCCAGCGGATGAAGCAGTCCGGAAATTGCTTGACGTCGGAGCCGACGAACCCATCGCCTATCGCCGCGTGCGCCTGGCCTGCGGCGATCGTATCCTGTCCGAGGCGGATAATTGGTATGTACCGGCCAAGCTGACGCCAGAGATGAACAAAGCGCTCGATACGAGCGATATCGCCTTCGGCCGCGCCGTCCAGGCGCTCAACTTCTCCCGCACCAACCTGTCGGCGAAACTACTCTGGTCGCCTCTCCCGCAAGGATGGGAAACCGGCGCCGATCTGCCGCCATCGGGAACTGCGCCTCTTGCTCTTCCTTCGTTTGTCCTTGAACATCATGCCGTGCTGAAACTGCCGGACGGGACGCCATTCAGCGCGCTGATCGAGAGTTACACCAACCGCGTTCTGGATTTTCCGGCGCCGCATCTGCCGTCACAATAGGCGGTGCGAAGAGGTCTCCTCGCCTTTGCCGTCGGGAAAAAACCAGTTTCACGCAAGTCAATCTGGTTATCGTGCCGGCATCAGCAACGTGCGAGGAACCAATGAGCATCTTTGGTAGCATGAAAACGGCAGTTTCCGGCATGAACGCGCAAGCAAACAAGCTTAGCACCGTGTCGGACAACATCGCCAACGTCAACACAACGGGTTACAAGGCGGCAAGCACCAGCTTTTCGTCGCTGATCCTGCCTTCGGGCGGCGGCAGCTACAATTCCGGCAGCGTCGAGACGAATGTCAGCTATTCGGTGACGCAGCAGGGCGATGCCATATCCACCAACTCCGGCACCGATCTGTCGATCCGCGGCGCAGGCTTCTTCGTGGTGCAGGGCGCAGACGGCTCGACGGTTCTGACCCGCGCCGGCGACTTCACCCCGGATGCCAACGGCAACCTTGTGAACTCTGCCGGCTATACCTTGATGGGTTATTCCTATGCATCGGGTGCTCCGGCCGTCGTCGTCAACGGCTTTGACGGCTTGGTGCCGATTAATGTCAATCAGAGCGGCCTTGCCAACTCGGCCTCGACGTCGGGCAGCTTTACCGGCAACCTCAACTCGAATGCGACAACCGTTACCGATCCGAACACACTGCCGAGCAAAAACGGTGCAAACAGCGCGACAGTAACCGCCAACACGCAGAAGAGCTCGGTCGTCGGCTATGACAAGCTTGGCAACACCGTCATGTATGACGTCTATTATACCAAAACTGCCGATGCCAAGCCCGCTGATAACACCACGAATCCGCCAACGCCGGCAACGTCAGGTACTTGGGAAGTCAGCGTCTTCCGTAATGCCGACGCCAATACTTCAGGTAGCGGCTCGTCCTTCCCCTATTCTTCCGGTCCTGTTGCCACCAGCACGCTGACCTTCGATACAAACGGCAATATGGCAAGTGGCGGCAAGTTCACCATCACCGATCCGACGACTGCCGGCTCGATCGCCATGGATCTCACCAGCATGACCCAGAAAGCCTCGGCTTTCGCGTCCACCGGTTCGACCAATGGACAGGCGGCAAGCCCCGTTACCGGTGTCACCATCGACAAGAACGGCGTCGTCTATGCCAACTACGCGAAGGGCGACCCGAAGGCGATCTACCAGATTCCGCTGGCGACCGTTGCAAGCCCGGACAAGCTGACGCTCATGAGCGGCAATGTCTATCAAGCCAATGCCGATTCCGGCGTGACCGTTACGAGCTTCGCCAACAGCAACGGCCTCGGCTATATCCAGTCGAACTCGCTGGAAGCATCGAACGTCGACCTGGCAGGCCAGCTCACCGACATGATCCAGGCACAGAAGAGCTATACGGCCAACTCGAAGGTATTCCAGACCGGTTCCGACCTTCTGGACGTTCTGGTCAATCTCCAGCGCTAAACTTCGCTTCGACCAGTCACGGGGGCCCTTCGGGGCCCTTTTTCTTTTGCCTGATACCTGGCCGCTCGGCAAAGCACCGGCGGCGTCCTTCGTGTCGATGATGTTCAAGCCGCGACCAAGCGTCATTTGCGGACATGGCTTTGTGCCGATACATTCGCCGCGTCAACGTCTCAAACAGATTGCGGATTTCAGCGGGGAGCCAATCAATGACGCGACTTCACACAGGAGGCTGCCGTTGCGGCGCGATTAAGTTCGAGGCTTCGGCGGAGCCGTTCTACACGAGCTACTGTCATTGCAGCGATTGCCGCAGGGCAAGCGGCGCACCCGTTGCGGCTTTCGTGGGCTTCCTGACGAAAGACCTGACTTTTCGAGGCCGTGAGGAAGCGACCTATGGACAATATCCTGTCAAACGAAGCTTTTGTCCGAACTGTGGGGCGCCAATCGCCTATCTGGATGCACGCATCGACCATCAGATATTTCTGATGCTGGGTGCGATGGACCATCCGGAATTCTATGCACCAACGGTGCATGGATATGTGAGCGAGCAATTGCCATTCCTTCACATGGACGACGGCCTGCCCCGCTTACAGAAGCACACGGCGCCGCGCCCGGGTGACGTGACGTGACGTAGGTGGAAGAAAAGCTCACGGCGCTCAAGGCAAGAAACATCGCAACGACGTTTAGGCGATAGGGTTCAGGCACAGCGCATGTTTCGACATTGCCGTCATGTTGAAGCATTCATGGAAGAGTTTTTTTGGGGACACCCTGTAACTTCACCCGCAACGTGGGGTGGCGCGATGGTGCTCTTAGACAATGGCTTCCTTTCGAGTTTCGACTGCGGTCATCGCATGGGTGCCATATTCCTGAGCAGCTTTCTGATGCAGATGGCGATCGTTGCGAGCTTTTCTGCATCCGTCCGCAGGCCCAATCGCTACGGACCGGGAGTGGAAATGCTGGACGAAGGTCCGTTCTTCACGCGTCGGAGGATTGCCGTCTGGGCCGTCTGGTGTATCGTCTTCACGATCGTTTCTGGAGTGTCCACCCTCTTGCGGACGCCGACAGCAGTGCTGCTGGATCAGACATCGATCGTCGAAACGAGCTGCACCGGACCATTTGTCAGCGAATACCGCCTCGACCGCTCCAAGGTGGATATTACCTTTGGTCATGAGTCGGAATGGCTCACCAAGCGGCCCCTTGAAACCACCTATCTGGCGATCACGCAAACGGACAAGCCCCGGCCGATATTCATCCATCTTAAAGGACGCCCTGGCCCTAAGGAGCTTCAAGACCTGGCACCGGCGGCAATGGCCGAGTACGCCCGATACCGGTCGAGCCAGTGGTTTCGCTAGAAATCTTTATCCTGCGTAATCCCGGAAGGGCACACGCACTTTTGCGGATATTGCTTTGAGCTCCAGCACCAGCCGCGTGCACGACAAGAACCGCCCGATCTTCGGCCGCGAGCCTTTGTTGTGCGTCGCTCGCCCGAAGTCTGCCATATTTGCGCCGCGATCGCTGGAGAATGCTGGCGCAAAGCGGGCGGAAGGCCGGCAGCAGGCGTACAATTCTCGTTGGCAGTCAGGATTTCCCGCTCCTGTTAGGGTCTCGTTCAGCAAAGCGGCGCACAACTGTGATTTCTGGATCTGGGTGCATGGCAGCGTGGTTTGTGGGGCAGACAGGCTGTCAATATCGCCTCTACCGGCAGCGATGCATCCGGGCCTGGGATATTTGATAGGAGAACCAATTCCGTGCGGTTGAGATATGCCCTTCGAAGCGTCGCCCAGACGCTCAGCCTTTGCTCCCTCGCCATCCTTATTCCCGCAACATCGCAATCCCTGGCAGCGGCACGGCAGCCGGATATTCCAGCTTGGCTGGGAGCCTATGTCGGCACGGGCGAAGGGCAGATTGCACTACCCGTCCTGCAAAGGGCCCGAGCGCTCTACATGCGGAAAGTAAGCGAGGGGAAAGTTAGAAATCCCTGCTATTTTGCCATGGACGCGACCCGCCCGAACACTCCGAACGACGGCAAGTCCGCGGGACGCTTCTATATTGTCTGCGAGGCGACACAGACTTTCCGCGTAGTTTCATCAGGCCATGGCAGCGGCCGCGATCTCAAAGGCGTCGTCGATTTCGGCAATGGACGTATGTGCGCGAAGAACTTCGGCAACGCGATGGACTCGAACCTGACGATGGGAGGCTCTTACGTCACGGAGGAGACGAAGACGAGTTTCAAGGGTTATTACCGTCTCCCGCAGAGCAAGGATACCGCCTATCTTCGTACATTCCTCCAGTTCGATGGTGAAGGCGAGACAGCCAATGCGCGTCAGCGGGCGATCGGCGGACACGCGGCAGCGAAGGTTGCCGGCATATGCATGAAGAAGGACCCGCATAGCCCCTACGCCAACCGGGACGGATACGTTCCTCTCGGGAAGCTGGTGGAATATGCCGGCGGGCGCAGCGATGGCTGCACGAGCTGGGCGGCGTCGGACGCCAATCAGATCATCTCAATGGTGAAGGACAATCCAACTTCGCTCTATATCTATCCGGAGTCCTCAGACATCAAGGCGGTCGCCAAGGCCGTTGCCGCGGGGCAATCACCTGCTCAATCCGGATTGTACTGGAACGAGTCCTGCCTGAAGGAGATCGGTGCCCCGAAATTCTGGCCCAAGGAAACACTTGAGCCGGTCATTGTCCAATACAAGAAGGACCATCCGGCGCCGCCTGCCAAGCCGATACCGATCTGCGATTAGCAGGGCGGAGAGCAAGGACGGGAAATTTTCCATACGAGGGCCTCGATCGTTGATTGACGTCTCCACGGTGCTGGATCGACCGTATACGCGAGAAACCTATGGACATTTATCGGCAAAGGCGGCATAAAATCCCTATAAAGGCGGGCGATAGGCGCGTTTCCCATCGCTAATTTGGTCACTTTGGCCGAATTTTATGTACTCCTCAGCCGATTGTTTTCATTAAGATAAAACACGAACCGGAAGCGATCTCCATGTTTGCTTCCGCTAGCTCTATATGAATGCCGCACGCCTCCTTCCACGCCAACGAGAGCCGTCTGCGATGCGTTTTGTCAGACTTGGATGGTCCTGCGAATTCAGAACCGAGATGGAACCGGTATCGGCTCTTTCACATTGAAGATGAGATTGGCTAGGCCACCTTTCGTTCCGTTGTGTTCGCCCTCAAAAGGCTCATGAGCATGGGGCCAATGGCAAACTCCCCCTTTTCTGTTCGCTGCGTGAGATTGCGGAGATAACCGCCTGCTGAATTGATCTGCGGGGCGCGCTGCAGGATGCAGGCAACCACGGTTGCAGCATTTTCCGACCCCATGACTGTGCAGGCCTCTTCATAGGCCCCAGGGCTGATGTCGAGCATTGATTTGACGATGATCGAGGCTCCAAGCAGATCACGCCAGTTGTTGATCGAGCCTGTTGGTCCATAGGCCGCAATGTCTGGGCAGGCGCGCAGAACGAGATCGAGCGGGAATGATTTCAGGTCCGTTCGATGCTCTTTGCGGGAGACTGAGTTCGATTTTGGAGGTTTTGTTGTGCTCGGCTCGCTGTTTCTCGTCGGGGTGTTTTCGGTTGTCGGTGTTGTCCGTGGTGCGGCGATCTGCGGTGAGTTTTGCGATTTAGCTGCCCCTTCAGATTCAATTTGAGATTCGGAGTCTGAATTCTGTATGTGCCGCTCATTGTGATGGGGATTGCCGCTCAGTTTCGACGCTTTTACGTGCTTTTCCAATTGGTTGATGATTTCATCATGCAAACGGCCGAGCTTGCTCAGAAGAGCTTCGAGCTCTGCTGCGATGGGAGAGCGGGAGACATTGTCGATCAGGGAACGGAAACCTGCATAGATGGCGTCCCAGGGCCCCTGGACTGCTTCGGCAAGAGCGGTTTCGATCAGCTTGGTAATGTCGCGCCTGTGGAGGCTGATGCGTTCGCGCAGGCTCTGGATATGAAGGCGCTCGGCAGCGACCTGGGCTGCGAGGCGTTCGATCTCTTCCGAGCGTGCGAGAAGAGGCGCCAATGAGAAGCCATAGGCCTCGTTGAGGTCCCCTGCCCTGTTTCGGCGGGCATAGCGTTTGCCATTGGGACTGTCCCTGCGGACGAGTAGACCGGCAGCGACCAACGCAGCCAGGTGGCGGCGAATGGTCTGCTCTGCCATGCCGTGAGCGCGCAGGGATAACTGAGCGTTCGAAGGGAATACGATCAAGTTGGCGTCATCCGATAGTTCGTTCTTCGGATAAAAGCTCAAGAGCGCATTGAGAACGGCCAGCGCGCGATCGGTAACCCCGAGAAGAGGCTTGGCTTCGCAGAGCGCTCGATAAATTTTCCATTTGTCTGCGGACCGGATCGGCTTCCCATGTTCGGCTCGTCTTTGAGCCATCAACATGGCAAGCGTCATCGGCCGCCGCCCAAAGGGCGTCGTCACATATTCGGCTTCCATTTTTCCTTTACCTACGTTGTGGCAAAAGAAATCTGCTCACCAAAACGGCGTCAAAGACTCTTGACTGTGATTCGGGGAAATGCGATTCTCGATTTGCTTAAGATCAGAGAAGGGCTTCCACGACGACGTCGTTTGGGGGCCTTTTTCTTTTGCGGGTTACGTTTCCTTTCCCTGCTGAAACTCGCTGAAGAGAGATTGGAGTCTCTCCTGCACGAACTCGTCGAAACCGGGCGCAGCCTTGCTGTCGAAAACAAAGGTGGCGCGCGCCGGCGTTCGCTTAAAAGTCACCGGAACTCCGGTTATGGATTTAGGAGTGGCGGTAGCCTTCGCTGATGCGGGTTTATTCGTTGCCAGAATGAGTGCACGCTGGAAGCGCTCATCGCTCGACATCTTCCGATAGTTGTCCGCGGACAACTCGGCAATAATTGGCTCGGCAGCAGCAGTCTCGAGGTGCTCTCCGAGCTCCAGCCACCGCCTGCGGCCGATCTCGGGAGCGGGGCCGATAGCACTGATGAGGGGCAAAGGCACCTGTCTGGTGACAATCAGCATCTTGGAAAGCGCCGCCTTATCCACGCCGAGTGCGGCCATGATGATATCGCGGCCGAAACCATGTTGTTCGAGCCGCAATCCGAACAGAGCACGCTCGACATAGGACAGATTGGTGCGGGCGCTGTTTTCCTGGCCCTGGCTGACCACCAGTTGGTCGTCGGTGAGCTGCCGCACGACGGCGCGCACCTTGATGCCGAGTTCCTTTGTTGCTGCCAGACGACGATGGCCGTAGGCGACCTGGAAGCGTCCTTTGATCTCCGGATGTGGACGCACGAGGATCGGCACCTGCTGGCCGTGTTCGCGTATCTGTTCGACAAGCTGGCCAAGTTCGACCGGGTCTATTTCGAGACGATCGGTAACGAAGGAGCCGTCGATGAGATTGGGGTCGATGTCTACGACCGTCTGGCCTTCGGCGAGCTGTCGTTCGAGATCGCTGGCGCGCTCCATCTTCTCGGTGATGTTTCCAAGTGTTCTCGTAATGCCGCCGACCGGGCCGGCGCCCCTCGCCTGCGGTAGGAAGCCAGCAATCGGACGATTGTCCTTTGTCGCAGAGGCATCGGTTCGCGTCGTGTTCGGCGCCGAGATTTCAAGGAGGTTTTTGCGCGCCATCTATTTATTTCCTTCCCCAGGTCAGGCGGATATGCGTCTCGATCTCGCTGTTGACGAGATTGAGCGAATCCAAAGCGCGGTCGTAGGTACCCCTGGTGAACTGGGCACGATCGACCTCGTAAAGGGTTTGCTTGGTGACGCCGGCATCGGCAACGGCTGTCGACTTGACCATGGCGTTCTGCAACATGCGATTGCCGAAGATTGCTCGCATGAAGCCGGTCATTTGGCTTTGCGGTCCGTCATTCGGCTCGAAGCGGGTGACAAGGTAGCGCATCCAGTCGTAGCTGGTGCGACCGCCCGCATTTTCCACCACGGACATGAGTTCGCTCGTCATGGTGAGAAACTGCGACATCGACATGACGTCGAGCATCTGCGGATGAACGGTAATCAGTATCGACGTCGCCGCGCACAGCGCCGACATCGTCAGGAAGCCGAGCTGAGGCGGGCAGTCGATGACAACGACATCGTAGAAGCTCTCGATCTCGGTCAGGACTTCGCCAATGCGGGCGAAGAACATTGTCTCGGCACGACCGGCCGCCATCGCGCGCGGGGTCTCGTGCTCGAATTCCATGAGTTCGAGGTTTCCGGGGATCAGATGCATGTTCGGCGTATAGGTCGAACGAACGATATCGGCGATTGGGCGCGGATCTTCATAGCGGATGGCGCCGTAGAGCGTTTCATTTTCACCGACATCGATCTCGGGCTGATGGCCGAACAGCGCCGACAAGGACGCCTGCGGGTCGAGGTCGATGGCAAGCACGCGGTAACCCCTCAGCGCCAGATATTGCGCGAGGTGGGCGGCGGTGGTGGTTTTGCCCGAGCCACCCTTAAAGTTCATGACGGAGATGATCTGGAGCTTTTCGGAACCTCTGCGCCACGGCACATATTTCGGGGTGCCGTTACGTTCATCCAGAACCTTGCGGATGCGATCCATGTCTTCGGCGGCATATAGCCGGCGGCCGTTGGAAAGAGGATCCGGCCCATGGCCCTCGGCGGCGATCTGACGAAGGTAACCCTCCCCGATGCCGATAAAGGCAGCAGCTTCGGCCGGCGAAAACATCCGCATAGTCTTCTGTGACTGAGGCGGGAAGATCTTTGCCTGATGTTGCTGGAGCTGATATGACAATTCCTGCGCATCTGTCGCCAGAAGCGTTGGAAGGTGCTCTTGATCTTCTTGTAGCGCGAGACTCGGCTGCATCGTTGTTTTCCCAATTAACTGCGCAATTGTGACAGAATGCTACTGAACTACGCAGTTACAATATGCTCCGATTCGTGTCCGTTTTACAAATGCTTAGATAAAAGGCAGCTTTTGGCGGCTTTTTACGCATTAACAGCGCGTGAGGACGGGTGGCCGGGCCGCCCTTTACTGTCTTAAGGATTTGCGGCAGCCGGTCCGAATAGTGATTCGCTCGGCCTGTGAGCCGCGCGTGATGAGGAGTAGTCCGCGGACTACTTGCGCCTCGGCAAGCGCCAATAGGTAGCGGATAATAGTCGTGTCCAAGAGAAAGATTGACTGTCGCAATCGGAATTCGATTGAGGGGTAGTCCGCGGACTACCAGGGTGAGCATCGGCGCCGTTGATCGTCACTGGGAATTGATGCGACTTCCTTGCCGGCAACGGTAACATTCAATGAAAGAGCGGGATGCGGCAGGCAACCGTGGCGACAAGGATCGGTTGCCCTGTCGAGGCGCGCGCCCATCATCATCGTCGCAATAAGGTAACTTGGCTGTTGTCGATGTGCGTCAGCGGGCAGCTCGGTCGGAGCGTCTGCCGAGCAGGGAGGCTCGGATGAGTTCCGCCTTGCTCAACACGGGCGGTGCGGGCGGTTCTTCATGCTGCACCGTCGCTTTGGCCTGGGCCTGGGTCTGTCGCAGCGTAGCCAGTCGCTGGTGCGCGGCAAGCCGATCTTCGTCCGAAAGAGGTTCAACCGGATTGCCGTCAAGGTCGTGCCGCATGGAGCCCTGCTGGGCGCAGGCATGGTAATAACGTTTGGAATGGAGGAACGCGCTGGTGGAGCGACGAAGCGACATAACCGGCACGTCGGGTTTCAGGAGCGGGCGGATTTCATTCCAGAGGCCAAGCGCAAAGGGACGGATGGGGTCGCCGGCTTTAACAGGCAGGATGCCGATGGGGCGAAGCAAAAGCGTATTGATAGCCGCCGCCTTCTTGACATCGAGCTCGGTCGCCAGGATCGGCTCGCGATTGGTCGTCCGGGGTTCTTCCATGAAATGGTTCCTCTGCGTGCAATTCCATTACGGATTGATTGTGAAGTGATTTTGACGGGACGGCAAAGAAATCCGCCCCAACTTGTTCGCCCTCACGCCAAGCCGACGTTCATATATGAGGTCGCGCATTCTGCAGCAAGTTTTGGTTAACGAGATTTTCATGGTTGGGCGGATAGCTTTCGCAAGGCCGCGGGAGGTAAAGTGTACGCGGCGCATCTTCCCTCAATCTCCAGTTCGTAGCAAGCCGCTGGCGAAAATGTCGCAGGATCTTGGCCTAGTCGCTGCAAGCCAGATCCGGGCGATGCGAGGTATGGCAAGCCGATCGCCGGAGCGAATGCCCGGCAGTTGTCGCCCATTCGGCAAGGGTGGTTATTTTACGCACAATTGTCAGGCAGTTGCGGATGATACGATACGAGCTCGAAATGGCTCGGGCCGGACGATTGTCTTAAAGCAATTTGTCGAAGCGCTCCCATCGGTCTGGCCGAGGTCCAAAGGCGTTTCGTAATTTCAGAGGACTCTGCAGTCTTTAGCGTGGTTCCTGCCATGCCCGCCGCCAAATCCGGCCCAGTCATGATTGCTCGTGGCCCTTGCCTGTTGTCCACGGTCGGCTTTGGTGGGCTCGGGGCGGCAATTTCCATCTGTCTGATGCGACAGACGAAGAAGTCCATGCCGAACACGACAGCATGGAGGGAAGGGGGAGGGGCGCGGCTAGGCTCGATCGGATTGGATCTTTCCGTCGAACCGGATGACCGCAGTTCACCGCTGGGCGGACTGCACGATCCGCCATCTTTCATGGCAGAGTCGAGCACCAGCTTCCCGGCGCATTGATGTGGGGCGACCTGATCTCGGATTGATGTCTTGGCTTGCAGCAATTCCGCGCTCGCCCGAGCTTTCCGTTAGCATTGACGAAAAAAGCTGGAGATAATTGCCATCGGCGGCTTGGCCAGTCGCTTTCAGGGCGGTAGGGAAGGTGTGCGGCCGCCGCAATTCAAGCTTGAATGGCTCGTGTCATCTGGAGAACTGTCCATGAAGATTGCAGCATCCCTGTCATTGGGCGTCATCGTTTCGTTCGTGCTTGGTTCGAGCGCATTGGCTTTCGACAAGCCGTCTTTCTTTGATGCGGCGCTTTGCAAGCCGGCCTATTCGACCGCGACCGCGACGACGATGTATAATGAGGCCGAGAAGCTCGCCAAGGCGGATACGTCGAATATGACGGCTGCTGTCTATAAGATGTCCGCGGATTTCGGTCGGCAAGGCTTCAAGACGAATGAAATCGTCTTCGCCGGCACGGGCTTCGGCGTTCTAGTCGAGGGCTTGCGTGCGGACGATTTGGCCAAGACATACCATCTGACGGCAGATGGCCTGGGCAATCTCCTCGGCACGGCGACAAAATCATATGGGCGGCCATTGTCCACTGCAGAGCAACCCGCGGCGGAGATGGGGGTGGTGTCCGTGGTAGCCCGCGAATCCGCGGCTTTCCCGGGCAAGACCCTGCTGGCTTGCGAGTTCGTTTCGCATGAAGACCTCGAAGCTATGAAGAGCCTGCAATCTCTGCCGAAATAGCACCGGCTCGACGGCAACGTGGCTATCCCTATGTTGTGACTTGGAGGCAAGTATCATACAGGCCTCGTCGAGCGTGGGTCAGAGAGGCTTGATCAAGGCGCCGAAACGACGCCCGGCCCGACATTTTCAACAACCTGGCTTTTTGCGTCGGCACAACGCGTGACGAGGACGACGATAAGTGGCGGAAGTAAAACGTTAGATAGCTTCAATTAGACGAAGCGTTAACCATGATCTCAAGCCATTGCGAAACGCATTATTTGATCTACCGAGCGTAAGCGGAGGGGTAAGTGGGGCAAATTCGAGGGCAGCGCCGAATTGCTGGGCAACTGCCGCTCCGGCTCTCCATATTGTATTAAATTTCACCGTCGAGTCTAATCTACGGTGCCTGAATGCAGGAGAGAGACCATTGCACTCAGCAGATCTTGAAGACCTTCGGCGGATGCTGATCTTTGGAAACGGCGGGACAGGTAAAACATGGCTTGCTCGTGAAGTCGGCGTTATCATCAAACGTCCCATTGTTCATCTCGACGACTTGCGTTGGGCTCCCGGTCAGTACGGTGTCGCAAGAGAAAACCAACTCGTGCTCAGCGAGGTTATCGACGCCGGAAGAGCCGAGGCCTGGTTGATGGAAGGCGTATACGGCTGGCTAGTGAACGCCGTGTTGTCACGGGTGACGGCGCTGGTCTGGATTGATCTTCCAGAGGAAGAGTGCATTGCCAACGTGAGGGCCAGGGGCATTCAAGGCGGCAGCGAGGAGAGTTTCCGAGAGCTTATCGAGTGGGTGAGAGAGTATCGCCAACGGGAGAACTCGTCGACCAGCTACTCAAGTCATCAAAAGCTGTTTGATGCATGCACAGGCTCGAAAGTGATCCTAAAGAGCCGGGCCGATATTGCGGCATATACGGAGAGCATACGTGCGATGACCGCTTCGAGCCGATAAGGAACAGCCTCGACAAAAGCAGTGAGAGGTCACGATGACGCCCGCATCCGCCACCCAATTTGCCCCACTTACTAAGTGGAGCAAATTGGGTGGCATGTGATGCCTTTCGTCCTTCAAGGCCCAATTTATCAAACCGCTGCTTGCGCAAGGTCACTGACCGAAGGGAGTGAGAAGGGCGGCCCTTTACTTTCTCAGCTCGCAACTGGATTTTGACCCGCGATGACATAGCGGCCGTTCTTATCCAATTCGTCAGGGTCCACCAGGACGACCGAGGCCTGCCCGAGTCTGGATATCCGAATGAAGGAATATGGATTCGCGGTATCGTCATTGGCGACCAGCAGCGATGTCTCGAGCAAACGTGCAAGTCGATTGGCCGCTTCGAGGATAGGCATCGGATGGAGGTCGCCGGTGTGGTAAATGCTGATCATCTGTGAATAGTCACCCAAAGCCTCTAAGGTCACGAGGCAGGTCACCGGTGCATCCGAGATTTGGTCCATGTCGTGGATGACGTCCAACCCGCGGGCATCGATATTCAGTACGACGGCGATGCAACGCCGCAGAAGATCATCGTCTGCGGTCTTTTCCAGTAGAGCATCAAACCAGATCATTGTCCGAGATCCAGATTTTTGAGTTAGACGGCGGAGCCACCCCACGCATCCAGAGGCCTGTCCGTTTAGCAAGCCTAGCCTTTAGGCAAAGCGAACTATCCACACGATGAGGAGCATGTCGATTAGCAATGCAATTACCAGAAGGAAGCTTATGAGCTTTCGTCGCTCGACCGTCTCCTTGGTTTCAATTTTGAAAGCCGCTTTGTAGGCGTTTTCGGCGTCACGGTCACTCACTGGTCTAATCGAGTTTCGAGGGCGTGTCATATTGACGAGGCCGCATGTGACGAAGAGGAAAAATAAAAGCAGATAAGGGGCCATCTCCAACGCAGCCTTTTGCTGTCCGCCACTTGAAGTTTCTCACTAGATAAACAGGTTTCGCTGTCCATCGCAATTGAATGCCATTTGTGAATGCCAGGAAGTCTTCCGCGCGATTACCATCGCAAGAAGCTCGACATTTACTGAGATGTTCCAATTGAGATTGCAGCCGGAAGGTGGTCTTGTTCCGTCTGCCGAGTCCTCGCCCTCCCATCCATCTAGAGTTCGAGCGCCCATGCCAATTGCAGATGCGATCTACCGCCCCTTCGAAAGCCTGATCCGGCCGCTCGATATCCCCTACCGGCCGCTGCCGTCGAAGGGGCCCGTGGCCGTTCTTCTTCACTTCGTCATGATGTTTCGCGGCGTTCTGATCACGCTCGCCCTCTGCACCATGGCGATCGAGGCCATGAGCCTGACGATGGTCTGGGGCCTGTCCGTCATCGTCGATGGCGTCACGCAGCAGGGTGCTGCCGCTTTCCTGCATAACGACCGGATGCTGCTGATCTTCCTCGGGCTGATGCTTTTCCCCTGCATCCCGATTGGCTCTTTCCTCGTCAATACGCTCACTTCGCATACGCTCGGCATCGGCATGCCGGCGGCTATTCAATGGCAGGGCCACAGGGCGGTGGAGCGGCAGGACCTCGCTTTCTTCCACGATCTCTATGCCGGCCAAGTTGCTTCGCGCCTGCAGCAAGTGGCGTCAGCCGTGCAGCAGCAAGTCATCTCGGCCTTCCAGTCCATCCCGCGCTTCATCATGCAGATGGTCGGCTCCGTTGTCCTTCTGAGCGCGCTCTCGTGGCAGCTTGCGCTTCCGTCCATCATTTGGATCACGCTCAACATACTGCTCGCAGTCAGGCTGGCGCCCGTCTTCACTGAGCGCTCACGCCGCTCCGCCAAGCGTCGCAGCCTGATCTCCGGCGCCATCACCGATCTCTACGCCAATATGCAGATGGTCAAGCAATTCGCTGCGGAAGATAGCGAGGCCGGGGCCATCAGAGGCATAATTGGCAAGGCTATCAAAGCGCAGCAGAGCGAACAGCGCATCTATCGTACCTCTGAGGTCATCGTCGTTGTCCTCAACATGATGCACTGGCTGGCAATCCTGTCGATCGGCTTTACCGGGCTCGTAGATGGCTTCGTCACGATCGGCGAATTCACAGCTGCCGTCTACATTCTCAACCGCTTCTCAGGTCACACATTTACATTCCTGCAGATGGGCCAGCAGATCTTCCAGGCGATCGGTACGATCAAGGACGCCATGCCGGTCATGACGACACCGCCCACCATCACCGACGAGCCGGACGCACCGGATCTTGTCGTCCCGAACGGCCAAATCCGCTTCGACAACGTTCGTTTCGCCTACAAATCTGGCAAGCCTGTCATCGACGATCTTTCGCTGACGGTGCGGCCCGGCGAAAAGGTCGGCCTCGTCGGCCTCTCAGGCGCCGGCAAGACGACACTCGCTAATCTGCTCCTGCGCTTCTACGATATCAAGGATGGCGCGATCCGGATCGACGGGCAGGATATCCGGGCGGTGACGCAGGCAAGCCTTCGCCGCGCGATTGGCGTCATCGCCCAGGATGTCGCGCTGCTGCACCGGTCCGTCGGTGACAATATCCGCTACGGCCGGCCGGAGGCGACGCAGGAAGAGGTCGAAAGGGTGACGAAGATGGCAAGTGCGGACACCTTCATTGCAGATCTCGCCGACAGCGAGGGTCGCAAGGGCTATGACGCCTTCGTCGGTGACCGCGGCGTTAGGCTGTCCGGTGGCCAGCGCCAGCGCGTCGCCATCGCCCGCGTCCTCCTAAAGGATGCACCCATCCTAGTGCTCGACGAGGCGACCTCCGCCCTCGACAGCGAGTCGGAGGCTACCATCCAAGAGAGGCTCAATCTCATCATGGAGGGAAAAACGGTGATCGCCATCGCACATCGCCTCTCCACAATTGCGAGGATGGACCGGATAGTTGTGCTCGATCAGGGACGTATCGTGGAGGAAGGCGGGCCAGACGAACTGATCGAACAGGATGGTCTGTTTGCCCGTCTGTGGAAACATCAAACAGGCGGCTTTATCCCTGACGAGATTAGCTAACCTAGCCCTTGTCGCAAAATATCCAATTTATCGCTGGGTGGACCCGTTGAAAGATCACGAAGAGCGAGCCGCACTAAGCCGCGATCCGTGAATTCCCAGCTTCGCCTGTGCCCCCTCAATGGGCCCGGCCACACATATTTCTATGCTCGTTCGCTGAAATGCTGCCATCGATTTTGCCCCACCTAGGTTGCGCAGGCACGCGGAGCCGAACGGAAGGATTGCCAGAAGTGGGATTGATAGACGCGGGTGCCGAGATCGGTTACAGCCGTTATCAGGTTAATCTCTCTGATTTCTTTCCGATTGAACATTGAAGTGAAGACCATGTCGATGCGTGTCTTTTCTGTCATTGCGATGATGGCGTTCCTGCCGATAGCGCCGGCTGCGGCTGCATCTTCGGTTACCTGGCCGCAAGGATGGGAATTGCGGCAATCGCCGGTGCCTACATCGAACTCAGGGGAAAAGTTTGATGGGTCGAACCAGTTGGCGGTGAAAGTCGATAAGCAGGGACAGATGCTTGCGGTGCTGAACCTCATCGTGCTCACGATCAAGGAAGGTGACAAGCCAACGTTGGAAAGCCAGACGGCATCGCTGGCCAACACCATGCGCGCGGGATATGCGGAGAAGGGGATGACCTCGTTGTGTCAGCAGCCGGAAGACACGACGCTCGGCGGCTTTCCAGCTCGGCAGATGCGATGCTCGGTGCTCAAGGATAAGACGGATGTCCTGGAGCAATTGTTGATCGTCACTATCGGCCGACACACGGTGCAGGCGTTAAGCCTCACCACGTCGCCGGCCAGTTTCGAGACTTATGAGCCGGACTTCGTGGCGACCCGCGACAGTCTGCGGATTGATTGAAATCTCCGTCGCAAGCGCCTGGCAGATGACACGTCGCACCGCGAGCATCCATGGGCATTTCGGGGTGGCCGTTGAGCTAGATGCCGGCGATATCATCCCGGTTAGCCTCGATGGCCAGCCAGTTCAGCAGGGGAGTGATCGCGGGCCGGGCATATGCGCGCGGCATCACTGCTGCCCGGAAGCCATCGGCTACTCTCGCAAAGCCGAGGGGTGCGACCAGGCGTCCCGATGCGATATCCGCGCGGACTAGTCTCTCCTCGGCCAGCGCCACACCTTTGCCGGTGGCGGCTGCATCAAGGGCGAGAAAGTGATGCATATGCTCGACAAGCCTGTCGGACGCTAGTTGTGTTCCGGACAGGCGTTGCCATGCTTCCCAGGTATGGGCAGCCCCTTTCTGGAAAAGGCGCACGGGAGCGAACCAATGATGATCATCGCGTTTCACGAGATAGCCGGGAGCGCAGACCGGACCATAGAGCGCATCGCCGAGCGGCAGATAATCCTCATATCTGAATGAATCACGCAGCCGATCGTAGCTCAGCAGGATATCGATCTCGCTGTCCGGTGCTCGCATCAGCCTGTTGGTCACGATGCGAACCTCTATCCCCGGATGCTGAGCGTAGAATCGGGGCAGGCGTTGCGAAAGCCATCGAACCGCCAGCGTCGTGCTCAGACCGATGAGGATTGCGCGATCCTCGGCCTCCGTGCGCAAGGCATGCGACACCATGTGCAGATCGTTCAGCAAGGGTGTAAGTAGCCTCGACAACTCTTGGCCCCTTGCTGTCAGTTTCAGGCCGTTGCCGTTTTTCTCGAAAAGGTGGCCTCCAACATCGTCGCTCAATTGGCGGATCTGCTTGCTCACCGAGCTGTGCGTGCGCCTGAGTTCACTGGCCGCCGCCGTCACCGATCCGAGACGGGCAGTCGCTTCGAAGGCTAGAAGCGCAGGCAAGGGGGGCAGGCGTCGCATCTATGTTCCATTCGTTCGCTTGCCTCCGTGCCAGGAGGCTATCGGGATGGCCGGTATCGTTGTTGCGCCCATCGGCTTTGTAGGGGCGGGGTTCCCGATCCCCGCGCCACGCTACAGAATGCCTCTCGTCAATTGCGGCTCCAGGCTGAGCATGAACTTCCAGAGCAGCGCCTTGTCGAATTGCCCCTGGCAGGTCAGCATCCACTTCAGGGCCTCCTGGGACGACCAGCCCTTTTTATAGGGCCGCGATGCGGTCAGGGCGTCGAACACGTCGCAGATCGTTGTCATGCGCACGTAAAGGCTGAGGTCGGCGCCCGATAAGCGATCCGGATATCCGCTGCCGTCGGGACGCTCGTGATGATGTCGACAGATATCCGCCAGCAGGGGAGGGAGAGTTTCCATCCGGTCGAGCAATTGCGCGCCTTTTTCTGCATGGCTTTCCATAACGCGCCGCTCCGGAGGGTCAAGCGGTCCTTGCTTCTGGAGTATGGCCTGGGGGATCAGCAGTTTGCCGATATCGTGCAGCAGCCCGGCGAGACAGAGCAGCTCAGCGAGACCTTGCTCAAGCTCAAGCGCGAGCGAGAAGTTCCACAGTAGTGCCGCAACGGCGAGTGAATGCGTGTAGGTCGCCGTATCCTGTGCCCGAAGTCTGGTCATTCCGAGATAGAGCGATGGGTTTTCCCGCATCGCCCTGGCGATATCAGTGACTATTGGAGCAAAGCTGTCAGGACTTGTCTGCCGCCCGGTCCGGATATCCTCCATGAGGCGCTTTGCCAGAGAGAGGTTGCGCTGGACATTCCATTTCATCTCCTGCAGCCGCGCTCTTGGCGACAATTTGTATCGGCCCGCCGTTTGGGGGCCGGGAGCTGCAGCCGCCGCATCGGATTGGGCTCCGAGGTCGGTATTGATGAAGATGCCACTGATATTGCTGTTTCGGATCGCTTCAATCTGCGTGAGATCCTCGACCTTGAAGCGTCGCCCGACATTTCGCTCGGCGGTCCAGATTCCCTCCACCGCTTCAATGAACATGCCGAGCGTCAGTTGAGATTTGTCGATTTTGACGATCGGCATATGTCACCGGTGGCCTCGCGATTGCAGATCAGTCGAGGCTTTGTAAGGAGAGTGTATCTTGAGAGTGTTCTGTATAGTTCGAAATAACTCACGACGACTCTCAATATAATTAAATTAGCATTCATCGAATACGTGGCTGCGACACGCCGTAAATGCAGTTGTTTGTGGGTTATTACGAGAGAAGTCCACAGAAGACTCGACTAGTGCGAGGAAATAGGGAATGGAACTGCATATTTGTTCTGCATATATTATCTACACATCAATTATGCGGAATAAAATTGAGAAATATTCGGGCCTCTGTGAGTAGATGGAACATAGATGCGACGTTTGCCCCCTCTTTCGGCGCTCCCGGCTTTCGAAGCCACGGCGCGTCTTGGTTCGGTAACAGCTGCGGCCAATGAATTGGGACGCACGCATGGTGCGATCAGCAAGCAGATCCGGCAGCTGAGTGACGATCTGGGCGGCGGTCTTTTCGAACGAAGCGGCAACGGTCTGAAGTTGACAGGACGTGGCGAGAGGCTGCTGCGTTCGGTGACGCCTCTCCTGAATGAAGTTGGCGCGTTATCAGTGGTCCTGCGCATGGAAATCGACGGGCGTCCGCTCGTGATCGGCGCGAGCGCTACCCTGGCGGGCCGGTGGCTCACCAAGCGGCTGCCGCGATTTTACGAGCGGTTTCCGGGGATCGAGGTGCGCGTGCTGACGACCGGTCAGGTCAAGGTTCCGGACTACGAAATTGATATACTGCTGAGCTATGATCGTCTGCGCGGAAAGGCCAGGCACGACGAACAGGTGCCGCTTGGTGATGCATATTATGGGCCGGTCTGCGCGCCGGGTTATGATATGGAGCAGAGGCAGGATCGATGGTTCACCCCGGTCCGTCTCGTCCAAGTCGGGGCGGAACACAGCTGGATCGCATGGCAGGATCTGTCCGGCACGCAGCTGCAGTCCAGCAAGCTCGTGGAGCATGCCCATCACTTCCTAGCGCTCGAGGCGGCAGCCGCAGGGATGGGCGTAGCACTTGCCGAGGAACGGCTGGTCAGGGCGGATATCGCTTCGGGACATCTCGTCGCACCATTTGGCTTCACACGGGTCGGCGGTGGATTTCTGGCGATGGTCATGCCGCGTGCACGCGGTCGTCCTTTCGTGGCGGCACTTCTCGATTGGTTGATTTCGGAGGCGGGTCAATAAGGGCTACGGCCCCGGTTTGTCCGCTTGGCGCTCTAAATTCTCACGACCGCGATCGATATTGGCTGCGCGTGCGGGTCGACACTGAAGCTATATCGTTTGCCCCGGGCTTGCGGCAGCGCGACGACAACGCCCGGGCATTTGCCAATTTTCCGCCATGGTTGTGATGCGAAACATTCTCGATGCCACCGATATGGTTGGGGTTCGACGCATTGAACGGCGTTTCCCGGATGGCCGTTCAGATCGCCAAATCTCCTTCGTCTGGCTTGAAACAGTTCTGATTGTGAACAAAATGGTTTCACTGCCGGGAAGTCTTCAATCCTTTGCATCTTTGAGACGTGCATGTGCATGAAGGTTGTGGCGCTGAAGGTCGACCGATCTCGCGCCGTTTGAGTAGGTCTGCAATAAATGGTCAATGAAATATCTGCCTCCAAGGCTGTTCCTGATGCCGGTGCCCCAGCGGCTTCATTCAACGCTGTCTCGTCCGAAGACTTCAACGAATTTTGGCGATTTCCGCTCGCCGTCCTGTTTGTCGGCATTCTGGCCGGCTTATCGGGAATGTTGCTGGCGCTGCTCCTGCATGGGCTGCAGCATCTCGCCTTCGGATATAGTCTGGATGTGATCATCGGCCATGTAAGCTTTCTTGAGGGTGTCGAAGCATCCTCTTCGATAAGACGGGTCGTGGTACTTCTGTGCTGCGGCGCGATAGCGGGTGTCGGATGGTGGACCGTCTATACGTTCGGCCGCCCTTTGGTTTCCATTCGCAAGGCCGTGGCCCATCCCGATGCGCCGATGCCCGTTGCTGAAACGACGGGGCACGCGCTGCTGCAAATCATCACCGTGGCGCTTGGGTCGCCGCTCGGACGTGAGGTTGCTCCCCGGGAAATCGGTGCCCTGATTGCCGGATTGCTGGGAAGGGCGCTCGGACTTTCGCGTGAGGATCTGCAGATACTCATAGCCTGTGGTGCCGGCGCCGGTCTTGCCGCCGTCTATAATGTGCCCTTTGCCGGCGCGCTCTTCACTCTCGAAGTGCTGCTTGTGACCTTCAGGCCGAGAGTGGCCATTGCGGCTCTCTTTACGGCGGCGATAGCTTCTTATGTTGCATGGGTCGGCTTGGGGGATGAATCGCAATATGTCCTGCCGCCTTTGGATACGGGATTTTCCCTTGTCATATGGGCTGCGATCGGCGGCCCGGTTTTTGGCTGCGCCGGCTTCTATTATCGGCGGATCGCCAATTGGGCGCGTGAGAAGGCGCCGCGTGCATCGCCGAAAATCATATCCTACAGCATTGCGGCATTTGGTCTTATCGGGCTCCTCTCGATCGGCTTTCCGCAACTGCTCGGAAATGGCAGAGGTCCGATCCAACTAGGTCTGAACGGCAATATCACCGTCGGCCTTGCGATGGCGCTCCTTTTCTTGAAGCTGTTTGCAACGACTCTGAGCCTCAGGGCCGGCGCCGAAGGTGGCCTGTTGACGCCAGGAATGACGATAGGCGCCCTGATTGCTATTGTCCTCGGCGGCGTGTGGAACGCTTTCGGCCTTCCGCCGATCGTGGTCGGGGCATCCGCGCTGATCGGCGCCGGCGCATTTCTTGCGGTATCGATGAACATGCCGCTGACAGCCATTGCGCTGACTTTCGAATTCACCGGTGCAAATCGAGACTTTTATATTCCCATACTGGTTGCCGTGTCGCTCGCGGTGGCGGGCGCAAAGCTGCTAGAAAATTTGGAAGTTGCCGGGGCAGCAAGGCGCAAAGCTGCCATCGGGTGATGGATGAGGGGATGGCCTGCACCGTCAGAAATGATGGCATTGGCGAAGGCTTGGAAGATCATCGAACCGAGTTGCGGCGGCGATTACTGGAGTATGGCAAATCTGCCATATCCTCACATGTGCTGTGCTTCCGGCGTCGGCCAGGCCCGGAAGTGCCGTTGATTTAGCTGGCTTGCCCCTTTATTTCTCACGCTGAAAGAAGAGGTCAGCTAGCCATGGATAATGAAACGAGCCTCCGAAACGAGCGCAAGCGCGGCTCCGGCGTGAAGGTGGTCTACGATATCTTGCGGGACGAGATTCTGGACCTGGAACTGCCGCCCGGCAGCCCCATCGACGAGGTGCAGCTTTCCGAGCGCTTCGGCATGTCGCGCACGCCGATCCGCGAAGCGTTGGTGCGGCTTGCGGGCGAGGGGCTGATCGATACACTGCCGAACCGTTCGACCATGGTATCGCAGATCGACTTTCTCAACATGCACAGCTATTTCGATGCGCTGGTGCTGATGTATCGGGTCACGACACAGCTTGCGGCGAAATATCACCGGCCTGAAGATCTCGAGGGCGTTCGCGCGCTGCAATCCGATTTCGCCGATGCGGTCGAGGCACAGGACGCGCTTGCGATGATCTCCACCAATGCAGCGCTGCATCTCGCGATCGCCGAAGCCGGGCGCAATCCCTATTTTACCAGCCTCTTCTCGCGTCTGTTGAACGAAGGCAGGCGCCTGCTGCGCCTTTACTACCAATCCTACAATGATCGGCTTCCGCGCCGCTTCGTCGAGGAGCACGATGAAATCATCGCTGCCATTGCGGCACGCGATATCGAACTTGCCGAGCGTCTGGCGCGCGAACATGCCGAGCAGATCGTTGCGCAGATCCAGAAATTGCTGGTGCGCGGCGACCGCCTCGATGTCAGCCTCTAGTTTGCATATTTCTTGTCGACAAAATAAATACAAAGGTATATCAATGCTGCAAAGACGGTGAGGCGCGGCTGCGGCTCGTTGCCGATCCATCCAGAGCCCAAGAGGATAGACAGATGAAAGCCAGCATTTTTTCCGGGGTGATCCCCGCTTTGATGACGCCCTGCAAGCCGGATCGTAGCCCCGATTTCGATGCGCTGGTGCGTAAGGGCAAGCAGTTGATCGCGGCGGGAATGTCGGCTGTCGTCTATTGCGGTTCGATGGGTGATTGGCCGCTGCTTACCGATGCGCAGCGCATGGAAGGCGTGGAACGGCTGGTCAAGGCGGGCGTGCCCGTCATCGTCGGCACCGGCGCCGTCAACACGGCATCGGCCGTCGCGCATGCGGCGCATGCCCAGAAGATCGGGGCTCAAGGCCTCATGGTTATCCCGCGCGTGCTGTCGCGTGGTTCGGTGATCGCCGCCCAGAAGGCGCATTTCAAGGCGATCCTCACGGCAGCGCCCGATCTCCCTGCCGTCATCTACAACAGCCCCTATTATGGCTTTGCCACGCGTGCCGACCTGTTCTTCGCGCTGCGCGCCGAGCACGCCAATCTCGTCGGCTTCAAGGAATTCGGCGGTCCGGCCGACATGCGCTACGCCGCTGAAAACATCACCAGCCGCGACGATGACGTATCGCTGATGATCGGTGTCGACACCGCCGTTGTCCACGGCTTCGTCAATTGCGGTGCAACGGGCGCCATCACCGGCATCGGCAACGTCCTGCCGAGGGAAGTCATCCATCTGTGCAATCTCGCTCAGGCTGCGGCCAAGGGCGATGTCGACGCGCGTCAGCGCGCGCTTGAACTAGAGCAGGCGCTCGCCGTCCTCTCCTCTTTCGATGAAGGTCCGGATCTGGTTCTCTTCTTCAAGCACATGATGGTGCTGAAGGGCGACGAGGAGTACGAACTGCACTTCAATGAAAGCGACGTCCTGAACGATAGCCAGCGCGGTTATGTCGAAGCGCAGTTCAAGCTGTTCAACAGCTGGTACGCCGAGTGGAGCAAGCTTCCCGGCGCCGTGGAGAAGTACAAGGCCTAGGCTGCTGCACTGGCATATGCCCAAAATGCTGGAGGCCCCGAAAGGGGCCTCTTTTCATTATCTTATGTTGCCATTCGCTTACATTTTGATGCCGTTCAGGCGACGGCGTCGAGGCCTTGTTCCAGCAGACGGTCGAGCTGACGGATTTCCTCCGCGTTCAACGGGATACCATCCTTTTCAGCACGGGCACGGGCGGCGAAACGGCGCTGTGAGGGCAGGCGGGCGCCCTGGCCGGCGATGGCTTCGAACAGTATTTCAGCGCGGGCAAGCGGATCGCCTGGCCGACCGACTGCGAAAGCCTGAGGCGAAAAGGCGACGATGAGTTCGCCATGACGCGGGGCAAACGCCGTCGTGCCGAGGTAGTCGAGTGCCTCGCGGCTGGTAAAATCGCCGATCATGATGCCGGCCAGAAGTTCGATCATCGTGCCGATGGCTGAACCTTTATGACCGCCAAACGGCAGCATCGCACCAGCAAGCGCCGCCTCCGGGTCTGTCGTCGGCTGGCCGTCCGCGTCGAGCGCCCAGCCCTCCGGAAGAGACTTGCCGGCGCGCCGATGCAGTTCGATCTCGCCGCGCGCGGCGACCGAGGTTGCAAAGTCGAAAACGTAAGGCGGATTGTCGAGGCGTGGCCAGCCGAAGGCGAAGGGGTTGGTGCCTAGGAGTGGTGCCGTGCCTCCGGCGGGTGCCACCGTGGAATAGCTCGGACACATGGCGAAGGCGGCAAGGCCTCGATCCGTCAGCGCCTCCACTTCCGGCCAAAGGGCGGCGAAATGCGTGCAGTCGTTGATGGCAAGCGCTGCGATGCCGAAGCGGCGAGCCTTCTCCGCAAGAGCCGGCACGCCAAGCTCGAACGCCGCGTTGGAAAAGCCGCTCTTGGCGTCCACGCGAACGATAGCGGAGCCCTCCTGCTCCTCCAGCACCGGCACGGCATCCGGTCGTGCCTTGCCGGCTTTAACCGCCCGCAGCACGCCTTCGATGCGGTAAATGCCGTGGGATTTGCAGGCGTCGCGCTCGCCGGCGACGATGACCCGCGCGATCGCGCCGGCCTGCTGCGAATTGAAGCCGGCTTTCGAAAGGATCGCCACGACGCGGCTTTGCAGCGCATCCGGCGTCAGGGTGGTCACGTCGCTCATCTGAATTCTCTCCCGTTATTTCGCCTTGCTTGCATCATAGGTGCGAAAATCTAAAATACAAAAAGTATACAAAAAATCGACACGAGAACAAGCTGTCCTCTTGGGCATTTCAGCGCCTTGGCTATCCAAAGGGAAGACCGTGGCTTTCACGCTCCACTGAAATCGTATCTCCGTCCCTTCGGCATGAAGCCAAACTCTCGTTTATCGCTTCCGATCTGAGGTCGAAAACGCGAAGTTCCACCGCGTCCTCCCCATGCTTCTGAATTCTTTTTGTATACTACATGTATTTTCAATTTGATTTGCGCCGGCAAAAAGCGTTTATTGACCGCGGCCGCGAATGGCCGATCAAACGGGAGGACAAATTCTAATGAAAAAAATAGTCATCGCATTCGGCCTTCTGGCCGCTGTTACAGCTATCACGCCGGCTAAAGCCGATAAGCTTGATGATATCATCTCCTCGGGAACGCTCCGTTGCGCCGTCGTGCTCGATTTCCCGCCCATGGGCTCGCGCGACGCGAACAACAATCCGATTGGCTTCGACGTCGACTATTGCAACGATCTGGCCAAGGCGCTCGGCGTCACGGCCGAGATCGTCGAAACGCCGTTCCCCGAGCGCATTCCGGCGCTGATGTCCGGCCGCGTCGACGTCGGCGTTGCCTCGACCTCGGATACGCTGGAGCGGGCCAAGACCGTCGGCATGACCGTTCCTTATTTCGCCTTCGAAATGGCCGTCACCTCCAACGACAAGTCGGGCATCAAGTCCTTCGAAGACATGAAGGGCAAGATCGTCGGCGCAACCGCCGGCACCTACGAGGCGATCGCGCTCGAAAAGCAGGTCAAGGAGTGGGGCACAGGCGAGTTTCGCCCGTATCAGACGCAGGCTGATGTCTTCCTGGCGCTGAGCCAGGGCCAACTCGATGCGACCGTTTCCACCTCGACCGTCGCCCAGGCAACCGTGAAATCAGGCAAATTCGCCGGCATCTCCGTCGTCGGCAAGGCACCGTTCCAGACGGATTACGTCTCTCTCTTCACTAATCGCGAAGAATACGGCCTCATCAACTATCTCAACCTCTTCATCAACCAGCAAGTCCGCACGGGCCGCTACGCCGAGCTCTACGAAAAGTGGGTCGGCGGCGCCCTGCCGTCCCTGACTGTCAATAGCGTCTATCGCTAATCGGATCGATTTCAACGACGGCGTGGCCATGACGGCCGCGCCGTTTGACCTTCCGAAAGGTGGACGTTCATGTTCAGCTACACCTTCCACTGGAACCAGGCCTTCAAGGTACTGCCGCAGCTGCTCGATGGCGCGGTCGTCACCCTGCAGATCGCTGTTCTGTCGATGGCGATCGGTCTTGCCTGCGCCCTGGCGCTGACGCTCTTCCGGCTTTCTGGCAGCCGGCTGCTTTCCGGTATCGCTTCGGCTTGGGTGGAGATCGCCCGCAATACGCCGGCGCTTTTTCAGATTTACATGGCCCATTTCGGGCTCGGCAATTTCGGCATTCACTTGAGCCCCTATACGGCGCTGCTGGTTGGCATCGCCTTCAACAATGCCGGATATCTTGCCGAGAATTTCCGCGGCGCGCTGAAGGCAATCCCCGATACGCAGACGCGTGCAGGCCGGTCTTTGGGCATGACATCGCTGCAGGCCTTCCGGCTGATCGTTTTGCCGCAGATGCTGCGTATCGCATTCCTCCCGATCACCAACCAGATGGTCTGGGCAATCCTGATGACGTCGCTCGGTGTCACCGTTGGCATGAGCACCGATCTTGCCGGCGTCACGCAGGAGCTGAATGCGCGGTCATTCCGCACCTTCGAATTCTTCGCGCTGGCCGCGGTGATCTACTACCTGATCGCCAAGCTCGTCACACTTGCAGCCCGGCTCGCCGCCTGGCGTATGTTTCGCTACTGAGGGGGTGAGAGATGTTCGATACCGCGCTCACCTGGAATGATCTCCTCTTCCTGGCCAAAGGTGCCTGGATGACACTCGTGGTGACCGGCGTGTCCGTTGCAGCAGGCACTGTCCTTGGGATCGTCTTCGGGATCATCCGCGTCCAGGCTGGATCGATCTGGTCGGCGCCGCTGACCTTCCTGCTGGACGTGTTTCGTTCGGTACCGTTGCTCATCCAGCTGGTTCTCGGAAATGCACTGCAGGCGATCCTGAAGCTCGGTTGGGCGCCATTCACCACGTCCTGCGTGGTGCTGTCGCTCTATACCGCCGCTTATTGCACTGAAATCGTGCGCGGCGGCATTGCCGCGGTTCCGCCCAACACCCGTCGCGCCGCCCGCTCGCTCGGCATGAGCTGGCGGCAGGACATGTGCTACATCGTGGCGCCGCTTGCCACGCGCGTCGCGCTTCCCTCATGGATCGGTCTTTCGCTCGGGGTCATGAAGGATTCCGCGCTGGTCCTGTGGCTGGGACTGATCGAGCTGTTGCGCGCCTCGCAGGTCCTCGTGACCCGCCTGCACGAGCCGCTGCTGATCCTGACGATCTGCGGCGTGATCTACTTCATTATCAGCTTCCCGATCGCCCGCCTCGGCGGTTATCTCGAAAAACGGTGGTCCCCCAATGATTGAGATCGAAAATGTCCGCAAGTCCTTCGGACCGCTCGAAGTGCTGAAGGGGATCAACCTCACCGTCAACAAGGGCGAGGTTGTCACCATCATCGGCGGCTCCGGTTCCGGCAAGTCGACGCTTCTGACCTGCATCAATGGTCTGGAGCCGATCGATTCCGGCCGCATCCGCATCGACGGCACGGAAGTGCATGCGAAATCGACTGACCTCAACAAGTTGCGCCGCAAGGTCGGCATTGTCTTTCAGCAGTGGAATGCGTTCCCGCATTTGACCGTGCTTGAGAATGTCATGCTAGCGCCGCGCAAGGTGCTTGGCCTCGGCAGGCAGCACGCCGAGGAAATGGCGGTCAAGCAGCTGACGCATGTCGGCTTGGCCGAAAAGCTTTCCATCTATCCGACCCGTCTGTCCGGTGGTCAGCAGCAGCGCATGGCGATTGCAAGAGCGCTTGCCATGTCGCCGGAATATATGCTGTTTGACGAGGTGACATCAGCGCTCGATCCCATGCTGGTCGGCGAGGTGCTTGATACGTTGAAGATGCTGGCGGAGGAGGGGATGACTATGATCTGCGTGACGCATGAAATGGCGTTTGCCCGCGATGTCTCGGATCGAGTCGCCTATTTCCATCAGGGCGTCATGACCGAGATCGGCAAGCCCGAGCAGATTTTTGGCGCCCCGCAGCATCCTGAAACGCAGAAGTTCCTTGCGAGTGTACGCTGATGTCGAGACCTGACATTATCGTCATCGGGGCCGGTGTGGTCGGCCTTTCGGCCGCGATTGCGGCCCAGTCGCGCGGCTTGAGCGTCTTGTTGGTCGATCGCGAGGGGCCGGCAGCAGGTGCATCAGCCGGTAATGCCGGCGCCTTTGCCTTCACGGATATCCTGCCACTGGCGTCTCCCGGCATTTTGAAGAAGGCGCCGAAATGGCTCCTCGACCCCCTTGGACCACTGTCGGTGCCGCCGGCCTATGCGTTGCAGATTGCACCCTGGATGTTCCGCTTCTGGCGGGCCTGCCAGCCCTCGCGCGTCGCTCACTCCACGGCGGCCCAGACGAGCCTGATGGATTTGTCCAAGGCGGAGCTGGAACCGTTCCTTGCCGCGACAGGAACGCTCTCGATGCTGCGCAAGGAGGGCAATCTCCAGGTCTATGAGAGCGAGGCGGAATTCCAGGCTTCGCTGCCCGGCTGGGATGTGCGCCGCAATCACGGCATTGAATTCCAGCATCTGAAAGCTGACGAGATGGCGGCAATCCAGCCCGGGCTTGCCTCACGCTTTATGCTCGGCACCTTCACGCCCGGCTGGTATTCCATTGCCGATCCCAAGCTTTACACGCTGGCGCTGGCCTCGCATTTTCGCAGCCGTGGCGGCGTCATTGAGATATCGGAGATTTCCGCGCTCCGCGCGATCCCCGCGGGGATCGAGGTGGTGGCGACGGATGGAAAGCTGCGTCAGGCCGGCAAGGTCGTCCTCGCCGCCGGCGCCTTCTCGCATCGGATTGCCAAAACACTCGGCGAACATATCCCGCTCGAAACCGAACGCGGTTACAACACGACGCTCCCGTCCGATGCCTTCGATCTGCGCACGCAGATAACCTTTGGCGGCCATGGATTCGTCGTCAGCAAGCTTTCGACCGGTATCCGTGTCGGTGGTGCGGTGGAACTGGGCGGATTGGCCCTGCCGCCGAACTTTCGCCGTTCCGAAGCGATGCTGCAGAAGGCCCGCACCTTCCTGACCGGCCTCAGGCCGGAGGGCGGCAAGCAGTGGATGGGCTTCCGGCCGTCGCTGCCCGACAGCCTGCCCGCGATCGGCCGCGCCAAGGCGACGCCGGATGTGATCTATGCTTTCGGCCATGGCCATCTCGGCCTGACCCAATCGGCCGGTACGGCGTGTATCGTTGCCGACCTCCTCACGGGACGGATGCCGGCGATTGATCTCGCGCCGTTCTCGCCGCAACGCTTCTGACAGAAACCGTAAGATCACGTTCACCTCCCTACGTATCGGTGATCATGATCTCCTGCATATGGACTTTGGTGACATGAACCATACGGCATCGGCTCGCAGTATTATGGGCGGCACGGCGGAGGGCCGTGTCGTCGCCACGCAGGAAGCGCTCAGCTTCTGGGGTGGGGTCGATCCCGCCACCGGCAAGGTGATCGATATCCATCATCCCCTGCATGGCGAATGTCTGACGGGCGCGATACTGATGATGCCGTCGAGCCGGGGCTCCTGCACCGGCTCCGGCGTGCTGCTCGATCTCGCGCTGACCGGCCGCGCACCGGCTGCTCTGATCTTTTGTGAAGTCGAGGATGTACTGACGCTCGGCGCGCTTGTCGCTGCCGAAATGTTCGCCAGGCAGCTGCCGGTCGTGCGCCTCCAGCCAGATGTCTTTGCCCGTCTATCTAAGGCAAAGACCATCCGGATTGAAACCGCTGCCGTTGTGGCGGACGGCGAGACCATCGCGCTTCTGCCGCCGGCGACCTCGGCGCTCGCACTGACGGACGGCGACCGCTCCATGCTTGATGGTGACGAGGGTGTCGCGGTTGCCCAGGCCATGCGCATCTTGACTGCCATGGCCGCACAGCAAGGTGCCACTTCCCTCATCGACGTGACGCAGGCGCATATCGACGGATGCATCTATGCGAGCCCGGCCAATCTTACCTTTGCAGAGAAAATGGCCGATCTCGGCGGCCACGTGCGCGTACCCACGACCATGAACGCCATTTCGGTCGACCACGCCAATTGGCGGTCGCAGGGCGTGCCGGAGGGTTTCGGCGATCCCGCCGCGCGGCTGGCGGATGCCTATGTGCGCATGGGCTGTCGCCCGACTTTCACGTGTTCTCCCTATCTGCTCGGCAGCGCGCCGGGCGCCGGCGAGGCGATCGGCTGGGCCGAGTCCAATGCCGTCATTTTCGCCAACAGCGTGCTTGGCGCGCGCACGGCCAAACACCCAGACTTCTTGGATCTCTGCATCGCCTTGACCGGTCGTGTCCCGCTTTCAGGCGTCTATCTCGATCAAAACCGCAAGGCGACACGTATCCTCGATGTCGAGTTGCCCGAGGGCCGTGACGATGCCTTCTGGCCGCTTATCGGCTATCTCGCCGGCAGGGCCTCGCCGGATCGCATTCCATTGCTCCGCGGTCTTGCTCTAGGAAACCCATCCCGCGACGATCTGAAGGCGCTTTGCGCGGCTTTCGGCACGACGTCCGCAGCGCCCATGCTGCATGTCGAAGGCGTAACGCCGGAGGCTGCCGATGCTATCAATCCGAATGGCGATCGCTTCGCAATCACACGTGCCGACATGGCTTCTGCCTGGAAGATGCTGAACGAGGGGCCGGATGCCGTCGAGCTCGTGGCCATCGGCAGCCCGCACGCCTCGCTAGCCGAATGTCGCGCGCTCGCCGACGCCTTTGCCGGCCGGCGACGGCTGCCTGACGTGATGGTCATCGTCACGGCGGGACGCGACGTCATCACCGCTGCCGAGGCGGATGGGACGCTTGCGCGATTGCGGGCGAGCGGCGTAGAGGTTCTGCCCGACCTTTGCTGGTGCTCGATCTCGGAGCCGGTCTTTCCGCCCGGAACGCGCGCGGTCATGACGAATTCGGGCAAATACGCGCATTACGGGCCGGGCCTCAGTGGTCGGGTCGTGCGTTTCGGCAGCGTTGCCGATTGCGTGCAGGCAGCGATCGCGGGACGTGTTCCGGCGGATCCGCCAAACTGGCTGTAAGCGGCATTCGGCATCGGGATTGGCTGCGATATCGATGTGTCCCGTATCGGGGCTCCCATGGTAGGGAGCCGGTCCCTTGGGCAGGCGTTTGACGCGCTTGCGCGAGGGAAGGAGATGACGATATTGAGGAGAGGATGCGGTCTCGCAACCGTTGATCACCTCACGCCGTTTCCAGGGAACAAAGACTGCATGCCTCTCAATATCGAAGAGATACCCAATCTGGGAAAGGCGCCGAGCACATCCGATGTGATCCTGAAGTTCATCCGCGATGCCATTGCCGACGGCTCGCTCGACGAAGGCGAGCCGATCCGCCAGGACGATGTCGCGCGTCTCTTCAATGTCAGCAAGATCCCGGTTCGCGAGGCGCTGAAGCGCCTTGAGGCCGAAGGGTTGGTGGAGTTCCATCGTAACAGGGGCGCGATCGTTACCAGCGTTTCGGAGCCGGAAATCGTGCAGATCTTCGAGGTGCGGAGCATTCTGGAATCCAGCGCCCTCAAGCTGTCGGTTCCGTTCATGACGGAGAGAACCTTCAGAACGGCGCGGACCTATTGCGACGCCTTTATGGAGGAAGCCGATGTCGCGCGCTGGTCCGAGCTGAACTGGCAATTCCACAGTTGTCTCTATGAGGACGCGCAAAGACCCTATCTGGTCAGCACGATCCGCTCCGTCAACGACCGTCTCGAGCGCTATTTGCGGGTGCAACTGACCCTGTCGAACGGCAAGGAAACGGCAGACCGCGAGCATCGCCACCTGCTGGCCCTCTGCGAAGCGGGCGATGTCGATAGGGCGGCCGCATTCTTGACCGATCATATCATGCAGGCTTGCCGGTCGCTCCTCCACCATCTTCCCAACCGCCGCAGCTGACTTGTGGGCGGCAAAGCATCCAGCCCCCGGCGGGTAGGTTGCGCAGTCACCCTTCATTCTCCAGATCCGTCTTGAGCCTGTCCAGGATTGTCACGGCATGTTCGGCATAGCTGCCGATCCATCGATCGTGGATGTGCTTGATCGGCAGCGCGTTGAGATGATTCCAGCGCTCGCGCCCTTCGCGGCGAGTGATGATCAGGTCGGCGTTTTCCAGCACCTTGAGGTGCTGCATCACCGTGCAGCGATCCATGTCGGCGAAGGTCTCGCAAAGCATGCCGGTGGTTTGCGCCTCGTGCTTGAGCCGATCCAGCATCGCCCGTCGGCGGGGATGCGCCAGCGCTTTGAAAATCAGGTCGTCGTCCGGCTCGCTTGACATGTTATATTTTTATAACATATTTTGGCGTCGTGCAATGAGAAAGGGTTTGATGAAGCGGAAGTTCGAGAATGCGTGTCGGGCCGACAAACCGGTGCAAGCGGCAAAGTCACCAGCCACTGCTCTCGCGCACCGCCAACCAAATGCTGCTGAAACCTTGAGGAAAAGACATGACAACGACGATCTATGGCGGCATCGATATCGCCATGAAGGTGCCGCCGCATCAATATCAGGCTATGCTCGCCTTCTATCGCGACGTCGTCGGCCTGACGCCGATTACCGACAAGGCGCCCGCCGTGGGCTTCGAACTCGGGCCGAACAAACTCTGGCTCGATGAGGCGCCGGGGCTTAGCCAGGCCGAGATCTGGCTGGAACTCTTCACCGAGCGCTTCGATCAGGCCGCTGAACGGCTTGAGAAGGCTGGCGTCGTGCGCTGCGATGCCATAGAGCCGTTGCCGGAAGGCTTCAAGGGCGGCTGGATCACCAGCCCGGCCAATATCATCCACATGGTGCGTGAACCGAACGCCTGGTGATAGTGACGCGCACTCAGCTTATGCGAGGAGTGCGCTCTAGCCAGCGCGCATTAGGGTGTCGGCGATCGGTCCAACTTGGCTCAATGGCTTAGACGACTGTTTCGCCGCCATCGACGACGAGGATCTGGCCTGTCATATAGGAGGAGCGGTCGGAAACGAGGAACAGGATTGGCTCGGCAATTTCGGAGACGTCGGCCCATCGTCCGAGCGGTACTTTTTCGGCGATATAGCCCTCGATGGCGCTGCGTCCTCCCATCTGCGCAATGAATGGCGCATTGAACGGGGTGTCGACCCAGCCGGGGCAGAGCGCGTTGACGCGGATGCCGAAACGGGCATAGTCGCCGGCCATCTGCCGGGTCATGGCGATGACCGCATGCTTGGAGGTAGTGTAGGCGATCATCTCGCGGTCATAGAGCACGCCTGACGACGACGAGGTGTTGAGAATGACACCCTTGCCCGCTTTCTTCATGACGGGCATGACGAAGCGCGAAGCCATGAAATGCGCGCGGACATTCAGGTTCCAGGACGTATCGAAGCCGGAAACCGCGACCTCCTCCAGATTGCCCGCTACCTGAGAGCCTGCATGATTGTGCAGGATATCGATGCGGCCGTGCCGTGCTGCGATCTTGGCGATACCGGCATCGAGCGCCTGGTCATCCATGACGTCGACAACGAGGCTTTCGGCAGTTCCGCCAGCCTTCGCGATCTGGCTTGCGGTTTCCTCGGCGTTTGCCGAATCGATGTCGGCGACGATCACATGCGCACCTTCGCGCGCCATGATCAGCGCGCCGGCGCGGCCGATGCCGGAGCCGGCTCCGGTGACGATTGCGACCCGATCCTTGAGTATCATGTGTTTTCCCTGGTCAGTTTGTCGTTGTCTTTTCGCGCATCAGGAAGCGCGCGATGAGAATGAGGCAGAGCGATGCGATCAGCACCATGGTCGCGATCGCATTGATCTCCGGCGTGACGCCGCGGCGGATCGAGGCGAAGACGTAGATCGGCAGCGTCGTATTCGACCCCGCGACGAAGAAGGCGATGATGAAATCGTCGAAGGAGAAGGTGAAGGCGAGCAGGAAGCCGGCGAGGATCGACGGCATGATCTGCGGCAGCACGATCTGCCGGAAGGTGGTCAGCGGCGTCGCGTAGAGATCGCTTGAGGCCTCGACGATATCGCGGCCGAGACTGGCAATGCGCGCTTTCACGATCATTGTCACCAAGGCCATGGTGAACAGGCCGTGCGCGGCGATGATCGAGCCGTAGCCGAGCGCGAATTTCGGCGGCTGGTCGCCGGGCCAGACGGCCGCGATCAGCGGATTGATGATGCCGAAGACTTCGACCAGCGCCACCAGCGTCGCAATCCCGATGACGACACCCGGAACGACGATCGCAGCGGCAAAGAGCCCGTCAAAGACCGCTCGCATGCCTGAACTGAGCCGTTCCAGGCCGATCGCCGCCATCGTGCCAAAAATCGCGGCCAGCGCCGCGCTTGTGAAGGCGATGATAAGGCTGTTTTGCAGCGCTTCCATGAGGAAGGTGTTCGATAGCGCCCGCCCGTACCATTGCGTCGAAAAGCCGGTGAACTCGCTCGCGTTCCGCCCGGCATTGAAGGAGAACAGCACGACGAGCGCAATCGGCGTATAAAGGAAAAGATAGACGAAAGTAACGAGTGCGCGCATCAGACGAGATCCACCTGGCGGGTGCCGGCAACGCGCCAGGCGATGCGCATCGCAACCAGCAGCACGATGACGACGACGGCAACGAGCGTCACGGCGATCGCCGATCCGAACGGCCAGTTGCGTGATTGCAAGAAGAGATCGACAAGCGCATTGCCGATGAAGAACACCTTGCCGCCGCCCAGCAGCTGCGGGATCAGATACTCCCCAAGCAGGAGGATCGTCACCAGCGCCACGCCGGTCATGACGCCGGGCAAGGATAGCGGTAGCGTAATGCCGAAGAATGTCGAAATGGGCTTGGCGCCGAGGTCGGCGGATGCCTCCAGCAGCCGGCGGTCGAGTTTTTCGAGGCTGACATAGATCGGCATGATCATCAGCGGCAGATAGCCGTAGACGATACCGAGCAGCACAGCACCCGGCGTATTGATGAGCCTGACGTTCTCGATCCCGAAAAACTCGAGCAGATGAGGAATACCGCGCGCGCCGAGCAGGTACATCCAGGCATATGTGCGCACTAGCAGGCTGGTCCAGAACGGAACGACGACAAGCGAAACGAGCAGCAGGCGGCGCTGCGGACTTGCCTTGATCGCCAGATAATAGGCGACCGGATAGGCAACGAGCAGGCAGGCAGCCGCGCCGATCGGCGCAAGGATTAGCGTATTGATAAACGCAGCCGAGCGCGAGCCGAGATTGGCGAATTGCGCGAAGGTGAAGGCAGCCTGATAGCCGCCTTCCGGCGCACGCTCGCCAAAGGCGAAGACGATGATGGCGATGAAGGGCAGCACCAGGAAGACGAACAGCCAGATACTGGCCGGACCGACAAGGGCGGCGGTGACGAGGCGCCGTTTGGTGGCAGGGTTAAGGGGCATCGAAAAGTTCTTTATCCGCCGGTTCTAAGCGCGAGGCCGGCCCCTTGCCGTCATGACGGCAGAGGCCGGAGTTGGGCGAGGGCGATCAGGCCGACTTGAAGCGTGCCATCAGCTCGGCGCGGCTCGGGTCGGTGAGCGTAACGGCGGCACCGAATTCGAGCGGTGTCAGGGCGGCCTCATCCGGATAGACGATCTTGTTCGAGGTGATATCCTTCGGCAGCAGCGCGATGACGCGGCTGTCAGTGGTCGGCGCGCCGTTGGCGATGTGCTCCTTCACGGCGTTCTTCGGGTCCATGAGATAGTTGAGAAGCGCATAGCCGGCGGCCTTGTTCGGCGCATCCTTCGGAATGGCGTAGTAGTCGGTCCAAATCTCGCCGCCGTCCTTGCCAAGCACATAGGCAAGCTCGGGCATGTCACGGTTAAGCTGCGCGCCGTCATTGGTCCAGCACATCGTCAGCCACGCGTCCGTCGAACGCATCGAGGGCTGGTAGTCGGAGTTGATGGCGAAGAGATGCGGCTTGACCTTGATCAGCAGCTCCTCGGCTTTGGCAAGCTCTTCGGGTTTGATCGAGTTGAAGTCGTAGCCGAGGGAAACGAGCGCGCTGCCGATGGTGGTCAGCTGGTAATCATGCACCATGGCGCGGCCATCGGCATCGGTTTGGGCGATTTCGAAGAAATCCTTCCAACTTGTAAGCGTCTTCTTGATCTTCTTGGTGTTCACGGAAAAGCCGGTCGTGCCCCAGTTTTTCGGCACGGCATAGGTCTTGCCGTCGATCTGCCCTTCCTTGGTGAAGCGTGGGCTTTCCGTTGTCTGGCTGAAGTTCGGAACCTTGGAAAGATCCAGTTCCTCGATGAGGCCGAGCTTGTGATAGGTCGAGATCGTGTAATTGGTCGGCACGAAGAGCGACCAGCCGGAGGCCCCGGCCTGGAGCTTTGCCAGCATTTCCTCGTTCGAGCCGAAGACGTTGACCTCGACGGCGACGCCGGTCGCGGCCTTGAAGTTCTCGAAGGTCGCGGGGTCGTGATAGTTCGGCCAGGTGGCGATCGACATCTGCGTGCCGAGTTCGCCGGCGGCATAGGCGGGCGTCGAGAGCGCGCCGGGGAAACGCGAGAGTACCGCGGTCGCAAGGCCGAGGCCAGTGATGTTCAGGAAGTGACGACGGCTGACGGAGCCGCGCTTCAGGCGCATGAATTCGTCCATGAAGCCTTCGGCCGAGATGGGGAGATTGTCCTTGTAATCCTTGCTCATGATGCTGTTCCCTTGTTTTGGCTTATGCATTCGATGCTGGAAAGACATGTAAGGTCTTGGGATCGAAACCGAGGAAGACTTCCTCGCCGGGACCCACGAGATCGCTCTCGTTCATGCTGCGTCGATCCGAGGTGATCAGGAAATCGCCCAGCCCCGGAACGGTCACCGCATATTCGGCCGAGGAGCCCAGGAAGATGCGGTGGGTCACCGTGCCCTTGAAGGACATGCCTGATGCGGCCATGTCGCGGCTCAGATGGATCGCCTCCGGGCGGAGAGCGGCGATGGCCGCTCCCGGCGCAAGCCGTTTGCCCGCCGAAAGCGCGGAGCCGTCTGCAAGACGAAGCGTTTCGCCGTCAGCCTCCATCGTCGCTTCTATGCGGTTCGTCTTGCCGACAAAATCGGCGACGAAAAGATCGGCGGGACGGTCATAAACCTCCTGAGGCGTGCCGAGCTGGCGGATGCGACCGGCGCTCATCACGCAGACGATATCGGCCATCGACAGCGCCTCTTCCTGATCGTGAGTGACGAGAACGAAGGTAATGCCGAGTTCGCGTTGCAGCGTCTGAAGCTCGATCTGCATGGCCGAGCGCAGCTTCTTGTCGAGGGCGGCGAGCGGCTCGTCCAGCAGGAGCACGGAGGGGCGGTTGACGATGGCGCGCGCCAACGCGACGCGCTGCTGCTGTCCGCCCGACATTTCATGGATGCGCCGCTTGGCGAAGCCGCCGAGGCGAACCATCTCCAGCGCTTCGGCGACGCGCCGGTCGATTTCGGCAGCGCCGACTTTCGGCCGCATCTGCTTCAGCCCATAGGCGACATTCTGTGCGACGTTGAAATGCGGAAACAGCGCATAGTGCTGAAAGACCATGTTGACCGGGCGCCGGTAGGCTGGCACGCCGTTCATCTCGCGCCCGTCGATCAAAACGGTTCCTTCGCTCGGCTGTTCGAAGCCGCCGATCATGCGCAGGCACGTCGTCTTGCCGCAGCCGGAAGGCCCGAGAAGCGCCAGGAACGCGCCCTTGGGCACATTGAGATTGATGTCCGTTACGGCGGTCACGGCGCCATAGTTCTTCGTGACCGAACGGAATTCGATATCGTTCGTTGAAGCGGATGCCACGTCTGTTCCCTGCGGTTGGTCGGCAGTCTTTGATCTGCCTTATTGCCACCGTCGTTAAAGAAAGAGTAAGCCCGGGCTTCCTGCGAGGTATATACCCCGAAAGAGGTATTTTCGCGCAAAGAGGTTCGTGGAAGGTGTATATAGGGGCTGCGCTGAACTGTGCAGGGCGGCAAAGGGGACCCGTCATATGAGCACCGACCTTGAAGGACTGTTTACCGCCTTCAACGCCACGATCGGCCGATCGACGATGGCGGATGCCGAGTTCGGGGAGACGTTCCGCCAGATGATGGCGGCGCTGGTGCGGTTCGATTACGTCGTCGTTTTCGCCTATCGCGGCAAGGAACGGCCGATCGATCTCTACAGCACTTTCGACCGCGAGGAGCATGTCGTCTTCGTCACGCTCTACCAGGCCGGCCCCTATCTGCTGGATCCATTCTACCACACGGCCCGCGGCCGCCGGGAAGGCGTGCTCAGGATGCGCGAGCTGGCGCCGGATCGCTTCTTCTCCAGCGAATATTACCGGACCTATTATGTGCAGACGGGGCTTGCGGAGGAAATCGGCTTCTTCGTCAATGCCGACGAGGACATCACCATCGTCCTGTCATTGATGCGGCGTGAGAAGACCGGTGTTTTCCCGCCCGCGGAATTCATGACGCTGAAGAAGGTCGAGCCGCTCGTCGCAAGCATGGTCAGGCATTATTGGTCGGGCCTCGCCTCGCGCTTCGATGCGCAGTTGGCCGCCGGCAGCAGAAGCCGGCGCAGAAAGGGCGAGAACGAAACCGTCCCACCAGCCGAAGCCGTCTGGCGGGACCTCAATCTGACGAGCCGAGAGACTGCGATCGTTGATCTCGTCTTGCAGGGACACTCGTCGGAATCCATCGGGTTGAAGCTCAATATTTCAACCGGTACGGTGAAGGTTCACCGTCGCAATGTCTACCGCAAGCTCGGCATTTCCTCTCAGACGCAGTTGCTCTCGCTCTATCTGAAGAATCTAGCCTAGCGTCTCGGCGACTTAGTCCGACACGCGAGCGTCATGCCCTTCTCTTGTGAGCAGCCTTAACCACGGGCCGCAATGAAAGAGGCTCATGAGCAGATACATCGGCACCATCCCGCTGAGCATCGGACTGTCCTGCGCCGAGCAGATCATGTCGCCGCCTGCGCCATAGGCCGATAGGGCAGTCATAAAGGCGAAGCTTGGCGCTGCCGCCAATGCCAGCCACCGGCTGGCGTTGGCGGGTAGAGCAGGGACGGCGGCATAGCCGCCGACCCTTTCATTGTTTTCGGATGAGCTAGACATCAGTTTGCTCCATACCGATCGTGATGCTTCCACCAGACGCCGGTCTCGTTGCGGCCGAGCGGCGCGCGGTCGAGCCACTGATACATGCCCCAGAGACCGTCGAGGCCGCGGGCATAGGACGAATAGGTGTGGTAGATATCGCCGTTCTGGATGGCGAAGGCGCTGACGCCCGGCCGGTCGCGCGTATAGGTCGCGATATCCGTTCCCGTCATCGAGGCGATCTGTGCGACCGGGCCTTCGCTGCCACGCAGTTCCCATTGCTGCATCGTCTTGCCCGCCTGAGCGTCGGGCATCGGCGGTTCGCGGCGATAGTTGTATTCGATGCCGCCGCCGCGTTGTTCCTCAGGCGTGAACCAGACATTGAAATCATGGTTGAAATCGCTGTTGGCAGAAGAAGCCCAATCGAAGGTCCAGCCCATCCGCCGCTTAAACTCCTGCAGCTTTGCGAGTGGTGCGCGGGAAATAGCCGAGAAGGCGACATCGTGATTTTCAAGATGCACGGCGATGCCGTCGAAGCCGTCGGCGATCGAGGAGCAGGACGGGCAGCCGGCCGTGTAATCCGGTCCGAACATGAAATGATAGACGAGAAGCTGCGAGCGACCCTTGAAAAGGGCCGAGAGCGGAACCTCGCCCCTCTCGGTCTCAAGGCGATAATCCTTCTCCACCTTCACCCAGGGCAATTCCTGGCGGCGGGCGGCAATCTCGTCGCTGCGCCGGGTCAGCTCCTTTTCCTGTTCCAGCAGGGATAGTCGTGCCGAAAGCCATTCCTTGCGCGTTCCTGTCTTATGCATCGTCATGGTTCGTCTCCTCTTGCCTTTGTGAGGTTTGTCCTGTCGGCGCTGTATCTTGCCGGCCGATATGCGATACCTTACGGCTGGAGGCCCAACGGGTGGGAGTTACAAGTGTGACGGGATTTCGATGGACTCGCTGATCGTTGCGGCGGCTCAGGCGCTTGCTGCTGGCGATGCGTTGGGCGCGCTGAAGCGCGTGGCACTGCGCGACGACGGGCCGGCGCTGGCGCTGCGCGGCATCGCCATGGCACAGCTCGGCGATCTCGTCCGTGCAAAGACGCTTTTGAAGAGCGCGGCGCGTGCCTTCGGTCCGCGCGAGGCTGTCGCCCGCGCTCGTTGCGTGGTGGCCGAAGCTGAGATCGCCCTTGTCTCGCGAGATCTCGGCTGGCCGGAAAAGGCACTGGAGACGGCGCGGGCCGTTCTCGAGAAACATGGCGATCGCATCAACGCCGCCCATGCCCGCAATCTGCAGATACGCCGGCTGCTGCTGATCGGCCATCTGGACGAAGCGGAGCGGCTGTCGACGAAACTCGATCCATCGCCGCTGCCGCCCGCCGCAAGGGCAAGCCATGAACTGGCAGTCGCCGGCATCGCCATTCGCCGCCTTCGTATCGAACCGGCCCGTGCCGCCTTCGCGCGAGCCACAGAAGCAGCTCTCAAGTCGGGCATCCCCGCTCTTGCAATCGAGGTGAGCGATGCCACGCGCATTCTGCATGAACCGGCCGCCCGTCTGCTCGCGCAAGGGAGCGAGAGGCTGGTGTCGCTCGACGAGGTCGAGACGCTTCTGACGTCGGATGTTCTGGTCATGGACGCCTGTCGAAACGTCGTGCGCAGCGGCGCAGACATCATATCGCTTGCGAGCCGGCCCGTACTTTTTGCCCTGGCACGCGTGCTTGCAGAGGCGGCGCCAGCCGATGCGCCGCGCGCACTATTGCTCTCTCGGGCATTTCGCGCCCGCCACGCCGATGAATCTCACAGGGCACGATTAAGAGTCGAAATCGGGAGGCTCCGCGCCGCCCTGGAGCCGCTTGCCGAGATCAGCGCGACACAGCACGGCTTCGCTCTGATCTCGCGCGGAAAGCGCGACGTGGTTGTTCTTGCGCCACCCGTCGAGATCGAGAACGCCTCGCTGCTTGCCCTTCTTTCGGATGGAGAAGCCTGGTCGAGTTCGGCATTGTCGATTGCGCTCGCGACAAGTCCGCGCACGGTGCAGCGTGCTCTTGAGGCGCTTGCGGCAGAAGGCGTCGTACAGAGCGTTGGCAACGGCCGAGCGCGCCGTTGGATGATGCCGCCAGTCGTCGGCTTCCCGACAACATTGTTACTCCCGGGCCCACTGCCGAGCGACTAGGCTCCCGCATCATCGACAACAAACCGATCCCGACTGGAGGATGGAAGCATGAAAAGGTCCCAAGCGGAAATCATTCGCGAATACGGTCCCTTCGACAACGCGCCGCGCGTAAACGGCGTCACCTTCGACGGGCAGCACGTCTGGTTCGCCTCCGGCGAAAAGCTGCATGCCCTGAACCCGGAAAGCGGCGAGCAAGTGCGCACGATCGACATCGCCTCTCATGCCGGCACGGCTTTTGACGGCCGCTATCTCTATCAGATCGCCGAAGACAAGATTCACAAGGTCGACCCTCAGACGGGCAAGATCGTCGCGACCATTCCCGCACCGGGCAATGGCGGCGATTCCGGTCTTGCCTGGAGCGATGGCAGCCTGTGGGTCGGGCAGCATCGGGGCCGCAGGATCTACGAAATAGATCCCGAGACCGGCGGCATCAGGCGCACCATCGAATCCAATCGTATCGTCACCGGCGTGACATGGGTCGATGGCGAGCTATGGCACGGCACCTGGGAGGGTGACGAAAGCGATGTAAGGCGCGTCGATCCGGTGACCGGCGAAGTTTTGGAGCGGCTCGAAATGCCCGAGGGTGCTGGTGTCTCCGGCCTCGAATCCGATGGTAAGGACCGCTTCTATGCCGGTGGTGGCGGCAGCGGAAAAGTGCGAGTGCTCCGGCGTCCCCGCTAACCGACCGCCTCGACACTTGCGGACGTGCCTTCGGCATGTCGCGTCGCATGTCTTAAGTCTATCTGCGAGAGAGGCAGTTTCTTCGAGGCGGCCAAAGGTCTATGGGAAAGGAAATATCATCCGATAGGCATCCGATCCCATGAGACCCTTGCCCCAAGAAGCCTGGAATGCGTGGCATCCGGCCGAGCTGATGAAACGGCTTGGCACGGATATTCACTGGTATGTCGTCGGCGGCTGGGCGCTGGACCTGTGGCATGGGCGGCAGACGCGTGATCATGAGGATTTGGAATTTGCCGTGCTTCGTGAAGATATCGAGCGTGCCCGCTCACTGCTCGGGAAGCTCACATTCTTCACGGTTGTCGATGGCCAGATCGATTATCTTCCGTCATCGGTGCCGCCGGCAGCGCATGTTGCGCAGCTTTGGGGCGCCGACCCGGTGGAGGGGCGCTGGCGCGTCGACATGATGCCCGAACGCGGCACGCCTGCGACCTGGGTCTATAAGCGCGACCTTTCATTGACGATGCCCCGCAGTGCTATGATCCGCAAGACCAGTGACGGTCTTCCCTTTCTTGCTCCGGCCGCGATCCTGCTTTTCAAGGCCAAGCACCGGCGCGACAAGGATGAGAAGGATTTCGATCTCGCCTTACCCAGGCTTGCCGCTTCGGAAAGAGATGACTTACGCAGATGGCTGGAAAAGCTGCACCCGGATCACGACTGGATCGCGCGGCTTTAGAGCAATTCCGTGAGAAGTGCGCAGCGGCTTTCCGTCTGGAATTGCGCGAAAACAATGCACCACCAAAACCCGGGACCAAACACTTAATCCGAGGCGTCAAGGGCGTATTCGGCAGCTGTTTACGGTCCGCTGGTTTCGTTTTTCTTCTTCTCTTGATCTCGATGCCACTTGATGGCGAAGAACATGCCCGTGCCTAACACGAGAACCTTGAGCGGAAAGAAGACTAAAGGGAACCAATCCCACATTTTGGATACTTCCAAGCTATTACTTGACACATTTATCGTGGGGAGCACTACCTCAAAACTGCTGCATACGACATCAGCCATGTTGACGCAGATGAGATCATGACCTTCCCATTCACACGGCATAAGCGGTGCTATCATCCATTTCGCCGCAGCTGTCATCAATTCAAGATGAATCCCCATCGCGCTTGGAGTGGTTCAGAGATTTCATGAAACGTTGAACCGCTCTGGAAGCAATCGGGCAAGCAGCTCGCGTCTTCGCGTGTCTGCGGAACAGTGCGCATGGGCTGCCATGCGCCCTCCGCATGGAAGCCATGCCTTGCCGCTTCCGGCGTTCATTGCCATATTTCAGTCATCAACCGCATTTCAATCGTTTCCAAGTTGCAAGCTGCGCCGATCTCGACCGATGTCGTGACTGTTCGTGCGCGCCAAGGAGAGATCATGGATGACATCACGAAAAGTCTTGGTGAAATGAACCTGCAGGAGCGGGCCGACCTGATGGGGGCGGTCGCGGATGTACTGCAGGCCACCGCAGAAGAGGCCGAGGAGGATGGCGATGCGCTTGCCGCTACCAATTCGCTGTTTCTGGCATGCAATCTGCGCGGCTGTTCGTCCGATCTTGGCCCGAACGATCTGAAAGCCGCCGAACTCCTGCTGGAGCAGGGGATTACCTTCATTCATCTCCTGAACGGGCGCAAGAAAAGCCGCGAGCTGGTGCATTGAAGGCTGTGAGCATTCGAGAGCTAGGCCCGAAAGCATGGGGCCTAGCTCTATCAGATTGACGCGCAAAGGCGCGCCTTAGAAATTGAGCGGACGCTCGCCCTCTTCGTCGCGGATATAGGTCGGCAGGCCGATCCGGTTGAGGATGTTGAGGAAGGGCCTTGGCGGCAGCTCCTCGACATTTACCATCTTCTTCGCATCCCACTCGCCGCTGGCGACAAGCATGGCGGCGGCCACCGGCGGGACGCCGGCGGTGTAGGAAATGCCCTGGCTGCCCACTTCGTTGTAGGCTTCCTTATGGTCGGCCACATTGTAGATGAAGACCGTCCGTTCCTTGCCGTCCTTTAGACCCCTAACGAAATCGCCGATGCAGGTCTTGCCTTCGTATTGCGGCGCCAGCGACGCCGGATCGGGCAGGCAGGCCTTGACCACCTTCAGCGGAACGACATCGAGGCCTTCCGCCGTCTTGATCGGCTGTTCTGACAGAAGCCCGATGCTCTTCAGCACGGTGAAGACATTGATGTAGTGATCGGAAAAGCCCATCCAGAAGCGTACGTCAGCGCCACCCATGTTCTTCGCCAGCGAATGAACCTCGTCATGGCCGCAGAGATAGGCCTTGCGTTTGCCGACGACGGGCAGGTCGTATTCCTGACCGATCTCGAACATCTTGTTCACTTGCCACTGATTGTCCTGCCAGGAATAGACGACGCCGGTGAATTCGCGGAAGTTGATTTCCGGGTCGAAGTTCGTGGCGAAATACTTGCCGTGGCTGCCGGCATTGATGTCGACAATGTCGACATCCGTCACCGTGTCGAGGTACTCGTCCTTGGCAAGGCGCGCATAGGCATTCACCACGCCCGGATCGAAGCCGGCGCCCAGGATGGCGGTCACGCCCTTGTCGGCGCATTCCGCTGCCCGCTGCCATTCGTAATTTCCGTACCACGGCGGCGTCTCGCAGATCTTGCCGGGCTCTTCGTGGATCGCGGTATCTATGTAGGCCACGCCCGTGTCCATGCAGGCGCGTAGCACCGACATGTTGAGAAAAGCGGTGCCGACATTGATGACGATCTGGCAACCGGTCTTGCGGATCAGTTCCCTGGTCGCCTCGATGTCGAGCGCGTTCAGTGCATGGGCTTCGAGCACGCCCGGCTGCTTCATCGCCTTCTTTTCATGCACGCTCTCGATGATTGTGTCGCATTTCGCCTTGGTACGCGAGGCGATGTGGATGTCTCCCAGGACATCGTTGTTCTGGGCGCACTTGTGCGCCACCACCTGGGCGACGCCTCCGCCGCCGATGATGAGGACGTTCTTCTTCATGATATCGGATATCTCCTTCTATCCATTCGATAAGCCTCAGGAGAGGCTCTGCTCATAGTCCGCGTAGGTGAATTCGCGAACCGTTCTGATGGTGCCGTCAAGTTCCTTGACGGCGATCGCCGGCATCTTCACGCCATTGAACCAGTTCTTTTTGACCATTGTATAACCCGCCGCATCCTGGAAAGAGATACGGTCGCCGATCTTCAACTCCTGCTCAAAATCGAACTCGCCGAAGATATCGCCGGCAAGGCATGACTTGCCGCAGACCATATAGCGATGCGGCCCGGCATTCGGCCGAAGCTTGGCGTTTTCGCGGTAGATCAGGAGATCGAGCATGTGCGCTTCGATCGAGCTGTCGACGACGGCGAGGTGCTTACCGTTGTAGAGCGTGTCGAGGACCGTCGTCTCCAGCGTCGTCGATTTGGTGATCGACGCTTCGCCGGGCTCCAGATAGACCTGCACGCCATAGTGCTGCGAAAAGGCGCTCAGGCGATCGGCAAAGGCGTCGACGGGATAATTCTCGCCGGTGAAATGGATGCCGCCGCCAAGGCTGACCCACTCGGCTTTCTTCAACAGGGTGCCGAATTTCGCCTCGATCTCGCCGAGCATGCGGTCGAACAGACCGAAATCCGAATTCTCGCAATTGTTATGGATCATGAAGCCGCTGATTCTGTCCATCATCCCCTCGACCTTTGTGGCATCCCATTCGCCAAGCCGTGAGAAGGGGCGGGCGGGATCGGCAAGGTCGAAGCTCGAGGAGCTGATCTGCGGATTGAGGCGTAGGCCGCGGACAACTCCTGAAGCCCTGTCGGCAAAGCGTTCCAGCTGGCTGATGGAGTTGAAGATGATCTTGTCGGCGTGAGACACGACCTCGTCGATCTCATAATCGGCGTAGGCGACCGAATAGGCATGCGTTTCCTTGCCGAAGCGCTGCTGGCCGAGGCGCACCTCATTGAGGGACGAGGAGGTCGTGCCATCCATATAATCGCGCATCAGGTCGAAGACTGCCCAGGTGGCAAAGCATTTCAGCGCGAGCAGCGCCTTTGCGCCCGAACGTTCCCGCACATAGGCAATCTTCTCCATATTCTGCAGGAGTTTTGCCTTGTCGATCAGGTAGTAAGGTGTCTGGAGCATTTCGCGCGGTCTTAGTCCTCGTTGCTGTCGAGGGGGTATTGCCGCAGTTGAGCACAATGATCAACCCTCCGACCGGCACCTTGATGCCGACCGAAGGGCTTCCTGGGAGGAAGTTTGCAATGGGTGGAAACGCCGCGGGCAGTTGCGCCACGGAAGCGAGCATCATTCAGGTACGATGCCCGGCTGATCGGACGGGAACTTGGCGATATCGGCAGCGGTGATGTTCAGATGCTGCTCGACGAGAGCCGGCGGCGTATGGGTGAGCCAGGACGACAGACCGATTTCCTGATACTCGGCCACCTTGAAGACGGCGACGAATTGCAGATCCGTCTTGCCGGTGTTCTCGATGATGTGGCCCTGGCTCTTCTTGACATAGCCGATGTCGCCGGGCCGGAAGTCGGCGGTCTGGCTGCGCGGGCCGGAATCGAAGACCGTCATGCGGCCCTCGCCCTTGATCCAGTACTGCCATTCGTCGGCATTCGGATGCCAGTGCATCTCGCGCACGCCACCGGGCTTAATCGTCTCGATGGCCGCGGCGATCGTCTTTGAGACTTTGAACGTGTTGCTGTCGGCAAGCTGGAGAATGCCTGAGGCGTTCTGCTTTATCGGCGCGGACGCGGTCAGCTTGTAGGTGAAGGGATAGGGCGGCAGGCCAGCCGAAGCAACGGCTTCCTGGTCGGCCGAGAGCGGGCCTGGTTCCTTGCCCTGGAATATCCAGAGATCCTGCAGTGGAATATTCTTGAATGTATCCTGAGGGACGCCGAAATTCTTGGCGAGTACATCGGGCGGAGTGTGTGCGAACCAGTCCGTCACCAAGAGCGTATTGTATTCGGACTGGTCGCCCTGGTCGAAGACGATCACGAATTCGCAGCCGTCAGGACCGAGCCCCTGCAGCGAGTGCGGGAAGCCGGCCGGGAAGTACCAGAGATCGCCGACGCCCACATCCTGCACATAGGCGCGTCCCTGTGTGTCGAGAACGGTGATGCGGCAGCGTCCGTTGGTCATGATCGCCCACTCGGCGGCGCGATGCCAGTGCATTTCGCGAATGCCGCCGGGGCCAAGGCGCATGTTGACGCCCGACACGGCTTCGGAAATGGCGAAGTCGGCCTTGGTAACTTGACGCGCCCAGCCGCCGTTCTGGATGCGTTTGGTGGCATTGTTGAATGAGCCCCAGAACAGCTGCATATCACCGATGTCGGTTGCGGGCGGACTTTGAAAGGAGGGAAACTGCTCGTAAAGCGCGGGGTTTTTCGGACCGGGATCGGAGAGGCCGGCCGGATTGGCGTTGATGGCACCTTCCGCCGGTTGATCGGGATTGCCGAAGGCCGCCGCCTGGGCGGCACCCGTCGCGATTGCCGCGCCTCCCAAGGCTCCAAGGGCCAGGACTGAGCGTCTTGACAGAGAATCCATTGCTATCACTCCTTTGACGTTGATAGGTTTATCCCGCCGGAGACCGCGCCTCGGCAGCCGGACACCGGCACCGGCCGGTAAAGCATCCCGTTTTTTGGGGTTGCCGAGAGGCGGCGGCGGCGAAAGGTAATGTCCCGATCCGGTCTATGCCGCTGGAAGGCTAAGTGACCGGAGGACATGGGGGCGTTTGTCGACAGAGCGGGATTGCGGACACCATACCGCACGCCGGTATCGGCAAGTGGTCGAGCCAAGATGGTGGTCTCTGTAAAGAAGCCGGACAATTGCATGCTCCTCTTCCCGAATGTGATGAGCAAAAGCTACAACCGAAGAGGCGGACGCACACCTAGACGTAGGTCTAGGCTGCTTTCTCGAAAAGTATGTATTCGTGTCGGGACGCGAGTCCTCGCGTCGGTCGGCCGGAGCCTTTTCGTGCGTCGAAAGAGCCGCGATAAAGCATGACGATGGTGGGATAGACGATAGAGGCGGATAACCCGGGGTGGGCAGCTGGGATGCGGCACGTTGCTTCAGCCGTTAGTGACCGAGCGCCGACTCCAGATAGCCGATCAGCTTTTCGATATCGACCGGCTTGCCAAGGAAGGCGAAAGCGCCGCCGCTCATGGCCGTTCTGCGCGTCCGTTCGTCCTTGTGGGACGTTATGAAGATTACCGGCGGATGCTTCGAATGTTTGTTGAGTTCGGCCTGGAGTTCGATGCCGCTCAGACCCGGCATCTTCACATCGATCAGCATGCAGTCGATCGTCGACGGCTGCTCGAACGCCAGGAATTCCTCCGCCGACGCAAACAGTTGGGACTCGTAGCCACAAGACTTGACGAGATCGTCCATCGCTTCGCGAATGGCGTGATCGTCATCGACAATGGCTATGGTGGGAACTGGGGGCAATAATGCGACCTTTTCTGACTGCCTTTCTAAGTCCGATAAGCCTTTATGCGCCTAAGCTTGATCCAGGGATATCATACTAAGATACAGGTTTCGCACAGATTTGGCCGTCTTTTGTGCTCGGGACGACGAGACCCGTCGAATATGCCTTCGTCATCCACAATGGAATGGCGCGGACTATGATGCAAGCTGCAAAGGACGATCGGCGGGAACATCATGGATGTCCCGCCGATCCTATTCGGTCGAGCGCGCGTCGGCAGCAATCTTTCTGCCGAACCGACCCTCTCAATCCTCCTGGATGGCACTGTTCTTGGCGGTATCGCGCATGAAGAGATAGACGATGAGCGAGATGCCGATCATCGCTGTCACATACCAATAGAACCCCTGTTCCCAACCGCTGCTCTTGAATTTGAGCGCCACGAATTCGGCCGTGCCGCCGAAGAGCGTGTTGGCGAGGGCGTAGGGAAGCGCGACGCCGAGAGCGCGGATGTGGGCGGGAAACAGCTCCGCTTTTACGACAGCGTTGATCGAGGTGTAGCCGGTGACGATGACCAACGCGGCCATGACCAGCAGTCCCGCGATGATTGGATCTCTCGTGGTTTCGAGTGCCGAGAAGATCGGATAGGTAAACAGCACGCCGCAGATGCCGAAGCCGATCATCAGCGGCTTGCGGCCGATCTTGTCAGAAAGCCCGCCGGCAATAGGTTGCAGCAGCATGAAGATGAATAGCGTGATCGCGTTGATCTCGCTCGATGTTTCCCGGCTGAATCCGGAGGTGTTGACCAGGAATTTCTGCATATAGATGGAATAGGCGTAGAAGGCGAGCGTGCCGCCGGCCGTCAGCAGCATGACGAGCGCAGTTTCCTTTGGATGCCGGGTGATGAGCATCCAGAAACCGGACTTCTGCGTATCGCTTGCCTTCACGTTCTTGAAGCTCTCGGTCTCGGCAAGGCCGCGACGCAGCCAGAAGACCACGACCGCAAGCGCCGCTCCCATGAAGAAGGGAATGCGCCATCCCCAGGCGTTCAGCGCTTCCGTCGTCATCACGGCCTGCAGCAGGATCAGCAGGGCGATGGCAAGTAGCTGACCGGAAATCAGCGTGACGTACTGAAAGGACGAGAAGAAGCCGCGCCGTTCGCGACCGGCCATTTCGGAGAGATAGGTCGCCGAGGCGCCGTACTCACCGCCGACGGACAGGCCCTGCATCAGGCGTGCGAGAACCAGAAGCGCGGGCGCTGCGACGCCGATCGTTTCGTATCCCGGCGTCAGCGCGATAATCAGCGAGCCGGCGCACATCAGCGTCACCGAAAGAGCGAGACCGGCCTTGCGGCCCTTGCGGTCGGCATAGAGCCCCATGATCCAGGCACCGATCGGCCGCATGACGAAGCCGACGGCAAACACCGCTGCCGAATTCAGCAACTGCGCCGTCTGGTCGCCGGCGGGGAAGAAATGCGGTGCGAAATAAAGCGCGAATGCGGCATAAACATACCAGTCGAACCATTCGACCAGATTGCCGGTGGAGCCACCGATGATCGATTTCAGACGTTTGCGCCGTTCGGCCGCTTCCGCCGCTGCAGTCGTTGCAATGGGATCTTGTAGTGTCTTCAGCATTGTGCCTCTCCTCCCGTTCTTGCTTCTGGTCGTCGTGGCCGAGCGGTTATTCGCTGCGGACGACGGGTTCGCCGGGAGAGGCCGTATGCATTCCGACGGCCACCAGCCGATCTCTTCAAGACGGCGCCGGTAATGCCGGTTGACCGGCTGACAGCCGGCTCTTTCTGCGTGTTGAGGACCACTCTCCCAGTACCTGCATTGATACGTGGGGATGGAGAGCGGCACGAGGTTCAGGGAGTGGGCGGAATACCATATTGATATATTTAATTTTTCCCCGGATTCCGGGCCGCTCTGCGAGATAATCTGCGCAAGATTATGCATAGCCATTTCGCAATTTGTGCAATATTCTGCACAAATGAAAGGTTCTGGTATCAAGCGAATTGTGCTGCTGACTGCGATTGGCTTCGCCGCGGCGGCCGCTATTTGGTATGCGGCTCTTTTGTTTTCGCGTCAGGATGCGCTTCGGCGCCTGGGCGTAGAGGCGAGTGGACTTGCGGCACAGCATAGTCGCTTGCTTGACAGCGAACTGGCGCGCTTCCGGCTTCTTCCCATCGTTCTCGGCGAGTATCGCGATCTCGGCGAAGCGCTTGCAAGCCCTACGACCGATGCGGCCCGCCGGCTTGACGAAAAGCTCGGTTTTCTGGCCCGTGAAACTGGCGCCTACATCATCTACCTGGTCGATCAAAAGGGACTTGTCATTGCCGCCTCGAATGCAGGCACAGAAGACAGTTTCGTCGGAAAGAACTTCAGTTTCCGTCCCTATTTTTCCGAGGCGCTGAAAGATGGCACGGCGGAATATTATGGCGCGGGAGCAATCAGCGGCAGGCCGGGACTGTTTCTGGCCCGCAGGGTCGGTGACGCCGCGGCTCCAGCAGGCGTCGTGGTCGTCAAATTCGAGTTCGATGCCGTCTCACGCATCTGGGCGAACGATCCCGGCGAGACGCTGGTCGTCGATGAGCACCAGATCATCCTGGCCGCATCCGATCCGTCGCAGGTATTGACCGCGCTTGCACCCCTGTCGCCGGAAGACCGGGCCGGCATCGTCGCGAGCGGCCAATATCGCGACGCGGCACTTGGCCCAGGGAACTATCGCGCCGAGGATGCTGGTCGCATACGCGGTCCGCGAGGTCGGATCATGATTGCGGCAGAGCAGCCGGTCGTCGGTACGCGCTTGCGTCTCCTGCACCTTCTCGATACCCGCACGGCGTTGCAGGACGCATGGGCTAAGGCCTGGCTGCTGGCCTTGCCCGCAATTCTGGGGTTGGCCGTTGTCGCGGCTGCGATCTGGTGGCGAATGACCCGCGCTGCGCGTGCTGCGGCGGACCGGCGAGCGCTTGAGGAGGCCGTCGCGGCGCGCACGGCCGAGCTGCGCGACGAGATGGCCGAACGCGCCCGCGCCGAAGATCGCTATCGCGATGCCCGCGAGGAGCTCGCCCAGGCCAATCGGCTTGCCTCCGTCGGCTCGATCACGGCGGGCTTGATGCATGAAATCAACCAGCCTGTCGCGACGATCCGCACGCTTGCCGAGAATGCCCGTCACCATCTTGCGGCCAATCGCCTCGATCGCGTCGGCGCCAATCTCGATGCCGCAGTCGAGGTGACGGCGCGCATCGGCACGATTACGCAGGAGATGCGGCGGTTCTCGCGCCGGGGACGGCAGGCGGCCGGGGCAGAACCGCTCGATGCCATCATTGCCGGGGCTTTATTGCTCGTCGGAAACCGGTTTCGCAAGGCGGGAGCAAAGCTGGATCTTCCGGCGCAGGGGCAGCCGCATGTGTTTGCCGAGCGGGTGCGGCTGGAACAGGTCATCGTCAATCTCTTGCAGAATGCCATCGACGCCGTTGCCGATATCGCCGATCCGCACGTCGCCGTACTTGTCGATATCGCGGCGAAGGACGTGGTGACGCTGACCGTCGCCGACAACGGCCCTGGCATCGATCCGGCGCTGTCCAAGCAGATATTCCGCCCGTTCGTGACCGGCAAGCCCGATGGGCTCGGGCTTGGGCTCGGGATTGCGCAGGACATCATGAGCGATCTCGGCGGATCGTTGACAACAGGTCCGTCGCCGCTCGGCGGCGCGGCTTTCGTAATCACGATGAGGCGGGCATGACCCTACAATCACAGCAGAAAGTTCTCCTGGTCGAAGATGACGGCCCCTTCAATGCCGCGCTTGCCGATTCCTTCGTCATCGCCGGCTTCGAAGTTGAAACCCACGGCGACGGGCAGTCGGCGCTGGCGAGCCTTGCGACCACGTTGCCGGGCGTGATCGTCAGCGATATCCGTTTGCCGCGCATCGATGGGCACGATCTGCTGGAAGCAGTGTTGGCGCGAGACCCGGATTTGCCCGTCATCCTGATGACTGGTCATGGGGATATCGCCATGGCGGTCGGCGCGTTGAAGCAGGGCGCCTATGATTTCATCGCCAAGCCCTTCGCCACCGATCATCTGATCGCGTCGGTGCGGCGGGCGCTGGAGACGCGCCGGCTGGTGCTGGAAAATCGGCGTTTGCGGCAGGCCGCCGCCGAGGCCGAGGATGCGTCGCCGCTTCTCGGCCAGTCGGCGGTCATGGCACGATTGCGTGAAACGATCCGGCAAGTCGCAAGCGCTGATGTGGATGTTCTGGTCGAAGGCGAAACGGGCACCGGCAAGGAGCTCGTTGCCCGTCTCATCCATCGCTGGAGCAGGCGGCGTGGCCGCAGCTTCGTTGCGGTCGATTGCGCTGCCCTGCCGGACGCGATCGCCGACGAAACTTTGTTCGGAAACCGTGTCCGGCGAGGGCGCATTGCCGAGGCCGATCGCGGCACGCTGTTTCTCGACGAGATCGACAGTATGTCATCCTTGCTGCAGGGGCGGCTTCTGCGTGTTGTCGAAGAGCGCGAGCTGCCCTCTGCGGGCGGCGAGCCGGCTCCCGTCGATCTGCGCATTGTGGCGGCCACGAAGAGCGATCTGCATTCTTTCGTCGCCGAAGATCGTTTTCGCGCCGATCTGCTCTATCGGTTGGAAACCGTGCGAATTCGCATTCCCCCGCTGCGGGAGCGTCGCGCCGACATAGGGTTGCTGTTCAGCGCTTTTCTCGACGAGACGGCGCGCCAGCTCGGCGTGCCGCGTCCGCCCATCGACGCCGCCATGGAAGCACGATTTCTGACGGACGATTGGCCGGGCAATGTCCGAGAACTGCGCAACTATGCGACACAGGTGGCGCTTGGGCTTGCCTCCGCTCAGATCCGGCCGCCCCCGGAACTGGGGCTCTCCGATCAGATGGACCAGTTCGAGGTGAACGTTCTGCGGGCCACGCTGGAGCGGTTTGAAGGAGATATCGCAGACGTCGCACAGGCACTGAAGCTGCCGCGTCGCAGCCTCTATGCCCGTCTGCAGCGCCACGGCATTAATCCATCGGCCTATCGTAAACGAGATGGTTCACATGGCGGAAGCGGAGTGAATTAGAGTATCTCCGCTTTTAGACGGGATTGCCGAAATGCCCTATCGTCTTGTTTTCGCGTAGTTCGCGACAAAGGTTGCTCCGCGTCGTGCCGGAATTGCTTCGAACGGGTATAGTGTCACTTGCCCAACCTGACGTGGCAGCGCGTATTGAGTGTAGTGTAGATCTGAATTTCAAATGATTATGGTGTATAAACTAGATTAACTGTGTATTAATCATAATTTATGCTGCGCGACCATAGAAGATAATTAATACATACCCCGATATTGTAGCTTGTCTGCATGATGCAGCGTTTAAATTAGAGAGCTATGATATGCTTGATATACCTAAACTGATGCAGTTATTACTATTTGCTGCCGTCATACTTTTATTTTTTCGCTGGGTGGTCGAAGACATGAACAGGTAGCCGTCTCGGGCGCCTGAAGATCCCAGCACAGCAGCGATTTGCCTCTTCAGTTCACCGTTTCTCCTATCTTCCGGCCAAGACAGTGCGCGGCCTCGGCTCGTGCATGGAGCAAGCTGATCGTGATGATCCGCTGTCGCCTCTTTGTCTCCGCTCGGCAGGCTAGGCAGGAATCGAACGATGGCGCCCGGAAGTTTCCGAACGCCATCGAGGCACCGCATGATCTTCATGGCGGAGGCGCACGCCTCGTTCGTATGCTCGCGTCATTGCGTGCGCCTGAAGCCGGCTGGCTTAGTGAGCGCCAGCGCCGCCACCTGCCTGAGGGCGCTTGGTGAACAGCACGGTGATCGCGGCAATGGCGAGGACGACGCCGATAACGGCGAAGGTGTCGCTGAAGCCCATGATCAGCGCTTGTCTCTTGATGATCTGGCCGAGGGCGATCACTGCCTTCTGCTGGGCCACCTGATGGTCCGAGACACCATGCGACAGGAAGTAGCCGGTCATCTGGTCGATGCGTTCGCGAACCTCATCGCGGGCGAGGGTCACGGATTGACCGATGATGTTGGAGTGAAACTGTTCGCGCTTCGTCAGAATGGTGCCGAGGGAGGCCGTGCCCACCGCGCCGCCGAGATTGCGCAGCATATTCGTCAGGCCCGAGGCGGCGGCTGCGTCGGCCGGAGCAATACCGGCGGTCGTGATCGCGGTGACGGGCGTGATGACGAAGGCCTGGCCGATTGCACGGACGATGTTCGGGAAGAAGAACTGATCGCCGGCATTGTCGGCCGAAAGCGTGACGTTCATGAAGCAGCTGAGCGCAAAGACCGCTATGCCGAAAAAGGCCAGCCAGCGCACATCCACCCGCTTCATCATCAGCGGAACCAGCGGGATCAGAAGCAGTTGCGGCAGACCCGTCCAGGCCAGAACGTTGCCGATCTGCTCGGCATTGTACTTCTGCACCTGGCCAAGATATTGCGGCAGGATATAGACGGTTCCGAACAGCGCGACGCCGATGAGGATGTTCGCAAGCACGCCAAGCCCGAAGTTTCTCTGCTTCAGCAGCTGCAATTTCACCAGCGGCTTGGAAACCTTGAGCTCGATGATGATGAAGAGCGTCAGGAACACGGCTGCGACGATGCTCAGGCGAACGATGAAAGGCGAGGAGAACCAATCGTCCTTGTTGCCTTCTTCAAGCACTGTCTGCAGCGCCGACAGGCCGATGGCCATCGTGACGATGCCGGCCCAGTCGCCTTCGCGCAGCAGTTTGAGCTGCATCGGCTGCTTGTCCAGCGTCAGGGCAAGCGCCACCACCATGATGGCGCTCGGTCCGGCATTGATGAAGAAGATTGTCTGCCAGCCGTAGTTTTCAGTGAGATAGCCGCCGATTGTCGGGCCGATGGCCGGTGCGAAGGTGACCGATAGCGCGAAGATCGCCAGCCCCAACGGTTGCTGCGGCTTCGGAAGCTTCGTCAGCACCATGGTGAAGGCCATCGGGATCAGCACGCCGCCGGCAAAACCCTGCAGGCCGCGCAGCACGATCATCGTGCCGAGATCGTGCGCGAAGGCGCAGGACAGCGAAAACAGCGGAAACAGCACCGAATTCACGAGAATATAACGGCGAAACGAGAAGACACTGCTGAAATAGGCCGTGAGCGGAATGACGACGATTTCGCCGATGAGATAGGATGTCGAAATCCAGGCGCCATTGTCTACACCCGTGCCGATGCCGCCCTCGATGTCGAGAAGCGAGGCATTGGTGATCTGGATGTTCAGGATCGCCATGAAGGCGCCGATCATGCCGGCCAACACTGCGATCCACTCTCTTGTCGATGCGCGCGGCTGTGCCGCAGCGGCCGGCATCGGACGGCCGTCCATTGTAGTCGTTGACATGGTGGGGGCTCCCGCCGGCAGTTTTAGTGCGCGGCGCCTGCTTTCGTGTTGATGCTCGGCTCGACGGACATTCCGGGGCGCAGCTCACCGCTATCCATGGTCTGCGGGTCCAGAGCTATTCTCACCGGGATTCGTTGCACGACCTTGGTGAAGTTGCCGGTGGCATTGTCCGGCGGCAGCAGTGCGAATTCCTGGCCGCTCGCTGGCGCGAGGCTGTCGACGTGACCGTGGAAGACCTTGCCCGGGAACATGTCGACTTCGATATCGACAGGCTGGCCGGGATGAACATCCGTCAGCTGCGTCTCCTTGTAGTTGGCGACGACATAGGCCTGATCGGTCGGCACCAGCGACATCAGCTGCGTTCCGGCCTGAACATACTGACCGATGCGCAGGGTGCGATTGCCGATGGTGCCATCGACCGGGGCGACGATCGTCGCATAGGAGAGGTTCAATTCGGCCTGATGCTGGATTGCCAGGTTTTTCTGCAGAGCGGCATTTGCCTGTGCGACCTGGGCCTTCAGGAGCGCGACCTGCTTGATGGCGCCTTCCAGCGTCGCGGTGTCCCTGACGATGGTGGCCTGGGCCGAGGCGATTTGCGAGGCTGCCTGCTGTGCCGTCTGCACGGCCGCATAGCCGTTTGAGGCAAGGCTGGTATAGCGTTTGTTGTTCTGTTCGGCGAAAGTCTCATTCGCCTTGTCCACGTCCAGTGTCGCACGGGCCGCGGCGATCGTCGATTGCTGGATATCGAGCGAGGCCTGATCGGCCTCTATCGTTGCCTGCGCTGCGGCGACATCGGCTCTGGCCTGGTCGAGCGCTGCGCGGAAATCGCGATCGTCGATGCGCGCGAGTGGCTGGCCGGCCTTGACGACCTCGTTGTCCTTGACCAGGACCTCGGCCAGATAGCCGGAGATTTTCGGGGCGATTGCGCTGTTGTCCGCCTGCACGTAGGCATCGTCGGTCGATATCTCGAAGCGGCCGTTTTGCCAGTAGTCGTGCCCGTAATAGCCCGCCGCGGCGATGATGGCGATCAGGCCGGCGCCGTACATCAGTCGGCGGGGCGTCTTGCCACGACCCGTTGTCGTGTTGGCGCTTGCCTCGCCCTTCGGCGCTTCGGGACGGGGATCGGCGACTAATCCGTCCTTGGCCTTTGACTCGATGCTCTCCTGCGTTTTGCCGGAGGCCCCTTCGGGTGTCACGATATGCAGATTGTTAGCCATGTACTTGCTCCTGACAGACGGTCGCTGCCGGGCAGGGGTAGCGGCCAAGTTCATTTTGGAAACTTGATATTTTCCAAAATAAGCGCTATAAAGTGCAAGTCAACTAGATTTTGGAAAATATCTATGGTCCTAAATCAAAAAACCACGAAACGCCCAAGGGGGCGCCCTCAGGTCCGCTGCGATGACGACACCCGAGCGATCGTGCTTTCGTCCGCGCGCAAACATTTTCTGGAGGCGGGTTATGCTTCGTCCTGCATCAACGACATCGCTCAGGAAGCCGGCGTCTCGACGAAGACGGTCTACCGGCTGTTCGAAAGCAAGGGCGAGATCTTCAATGCGGTGATTACGGATCGCATTGGCCGTTTCAACGTCGAAGTCGATCAAGGGCTGCTCAAGCACCCGGATTTACACCATGGGCTCGAACAGATCCTGATTGCCTATGGTCGCCTGGCGCTGGACCCGGAAACGATCGCCATCAATCGCCTCGCCATTGCCGAGGCCGATCGTTTTCCGGAGATCGCGGCATCGTTCTATCAGCGGGCGATCGTCGCCACGACCGCAGTCTTTGAAGGCTGGCTGCGCAGCCAGCGCGACAAGGGAGCGATCAGAATCGAAAACATCTCCCTTGCCGCCGGCTTCCTCCGGGGCATGATGACCATGGAACCGCAGCGGGCCGTCATGCTGGGCCAGCGTCCGGCGCCCGACGACGAAGAGATCAGAACCCGCGCGACGGAGTGCGCGGCGATCTTCCTGCAGGGTTCTATTTCCGGCTCAGCCTGAGTCTGCCAGCGTCTGGCGGGATACGTCACATCGAGCCGGATGCCATCGTCCGGAAGGTAAAGCCGCCCGCGTCGTTGCGGACGGCTTCCGGACGTCAAGGTGCGATGGTGAAACCATAGGTCCCGTTGGTCTTGTGGCCGTCCGTCGAGAGTGCGTGCCATTCGACCGTGTATTTGCCGGGCGCAAGCTTGTCGGTCACGGGCACCATCAGCGTGGTGCCATCGTTCATCAGCATGCCCTCGCCGGTCTTGACCGCCGCTTTATCGGGCCCGGTCACCTTGATGCCGCTGAATTTCAGGTTAAGACCTTCCGAAAAGGTGAGATCGAGTTCCGATGGCGCGGTCTTGACGGCGCCGTCGACCGCCGGAACGGCGGACTTGAGATGGGCATGTGCCAAGGCCTCGCCGGCGAAAGCGATGCTGATGGCGGCAGCGGCGAGGAGCAACTTCTTGATCGGGGGCATTCTGATTTCCTCATCATGTTGATGACCCGCGGGTAACCTGCGGATCGGGTGACGGCGATCGGTCGATCGCCCCTATCCGCCGGCGGGTGGGCCGTACGGAATTCTCGTCTTCCGCTGGCGCCTGTGCGCCACGGAACTAGTTCTGCAGCAGCAGATTCCGGATCTTCTGCAGGGCGACATCGTTGTTTTCCTGATAGGCGATCGTGCCTCTAAGGTTGCCGCCGGCATCGACCAGCAGCACGGAGGCGGTATGATCCATGGTGTATCCGCCGTCCGGACTGGGTACCTTCTTGGCGTAGATCCGCCAGCCCTTGATGACTTTCTGCATCTCATCGAGATTGCCTGTGATGCCTGTAATCCGGTCGGTGAAATTGCCGGTGTAGCTGTGCATGACCTCAGGCGTGTCGCGTTCCGGATCGACGGAGAAGAAATAGGCCTTGAGCCCGTCGGCCTGCGGCCCAAGCGTCTTGAACCAGCCCGACATGTCGTAGAGCGTCGTCGGGCAGACGTCCGGGCAATGCGTGTAGCCGAAATAGACAAGCGAGGGATGTCCGGCGAGGGCTTTTTCCGTAATCTGTTGTCCACGGTCGTCCGTGAGCGTGAAGGCTGTACCGATGCTGCCAGCAGCCTGCGCTCGCGGCATCATCAGGAATGTTGCATAGCCGATGGCCCCAGCGGCGATGACTGCTATGGCGGCGATCGCCATTTTGGCAAAGCGAGATGTGTTTGACATGGAGTATCTCCTTCTTGGTCGCGGCCGGGCTAGTCGATCCGGGTCTTGGCGAGAGGCGCCGCACCGGTCTCGACGCTGCCGCCCGGTCCGGTCCCCATCGGCGTGCAGAGTGCGGCAACGAAAGGCTTGGTGGGCCGAACCGGCGTTTTGTTCCAAGGGTCGCTCTTGTTTGCCAGGCGGATAACGTTGTTGATCCCTTCCATGCCGCCGCCGCCATTTGCGTCGATGCGCATCATCTCGTTCACGCACATCTTCGACTGGTCGACGCACATGTTGAGAATGGCGTCGTAGAGCTGCGGATCGAGATGCGAAAAGTACCGAACCGGCTCCTTCTCGCTCGGCTGTTCGAGCTTCAGATATTCGGAGCGACCGAAGGAACTACCTTGGGCGCGCGCCTTCTGCACCCAGGCATCGAAGTCCGCCGGGGTAAGGCCGTGAAAGCGGAAGCGCATATTCGAGAAGCCGGCGCCGCTGTAATTGGCCGAAAAGCCCTGATATTCGCCGGGCCGGTTGATAACCGCATGCAGCTTCGTCTCCATGCCGGGCATGGCATAGATTTGCCCGGCAAGTGCCGGGACGAAGAACGAATTCATGACGGATGTCGCCGTAATCTTGAAATTGATCGGCGTGTCGACGGGCGCAGCCAGCTCATTGACGGTTGCTATCCCCAGATCCGGATAGAGAAACAGCCATTTCCAGTCGAGCGCGACGACTTCGACGGTCACCGGTTTGACGTTGGGCGGCAGCGGCTTGCCGGCCGCGATGCGGTCGAGCGGCCGATAGGGATCCAGTTGATGGGTGGCGATCCAGGTCACCGATCCCAATGCGATAATGATGGCAAGGGGAGCCGACCAGATGACCAGCTCGAGCTTCGTCGAATGATGCCACTCCGGATCGTAGGTCGCGCTTGTGTTCGACTGTCGGTACTTCCAGGCAAAGAAGAGCGTCAGCGCAATAACCGGCACGATGATCAGCAGCATCAGGACCGTGGAGATGAGGATGAGATTGCGTTGCTGCATGGCAATGTCGCCGGAGGGCGCAAGCACGACCATGTTGCAACCTGACAGAGGCAAAATCGCACTGAGAGCAACGACTGATTTCAAGCGCGCAGGCAAGCCGCGCAAGGAAGGACTGCGGTCGTGCTTGAAGGGACTATTTGTTATGGCCGGCATGGTCGCCTCCCGCATGGGCAGCCTCAGCCTGATCCATCATCACCGTGCCCTCGAAGCTCGAAAACAGAGCCAGGGTCTTGGCGTCGAGCTTGGCCTCAGCGGTGGCAAGATCGGTGGCGATGGCCTGTGCGTCATCGCGCGATAGGCCGATCTTCTCCAGGGCGTCGGCGTTCTTCAGGCTGTCGCCGCTGCAAAGATGCACGGCCCATCCGTCGAGGCCCTTCTTCAACAGCGCCCGGCCGCCGCGGCCATCCTGCACCCATCCGGCCACCGCCCAGTCGCCATGCGAGACCACCGGCTGAATGGCCAGCGGCTTTTCCGGCGTCTCGAACAATGCTTTCATCGTCGCGGGGATATCGCGTTGCGGATCTCCGGATACGTGTGCCTCACCCATGTCCATGCCCTTCATGCCCGAGATGTCGTCACCGGATTTTGCGTCTTCGTCTGGCTTGCTTGCCGCCAGGGATCCGACGGGGAAATCGATATCGACCGAACCGGCCTTTTCGAATGTCAGGGTCGTGCGGATGGTCTGGCCCTGAAGGAAGGGCTCGGCGACCTTCATGAACATCACATGGTAGCCGCCGGGTTTGAGCTCGACCGTTTTGCCCGCCGGGATGGGCAGGCCGTCGGGAAGCTCGCGCATGATCATGACGTCTTTGTCCATCTTCATCTCGTGAATCTGGACCGTTGCGGCGCGCGACGAGCTTGCAGCGACCAGCCGGTCGTCGGTGTCGCCCTTGTTGGTGATGGTCAGGTAGCCGCCGCCGACCGGAGCTCCGGGCACCATGGCGCGAACATAGGGCGCGGAGATGGTGAGATTGCCGATTTTGACGTCGTCGGCAAAAGCGAGGGAAGAAGAAAAGAGGGCCAGCCCGAAGGCGGCGAGAGCAAAAATACGTTTCAGCATGGTCGATATCCTTGATCCGGAAGAGGAGGGTGCGGCGAAGCCGTCGGCTCCGCCTGGTCTCGTCACGAAAAGAAACGTCGAAGTGGCGGCACGAAGCGAACCACGAACTGGTCGAGGAGCAGCATTGCGACGATCGCGGCTCCCGTGAGCGGAAAGGCGACACCGAAGATGATGGCGATGAGCCACAGGCCGACATAGACCGTTTTCTGCGGCGGCATCGGCGGCACACCAAGGCGGCCGGATGGCCGGCGCTTCCACCACATGGTCGCGGCCGTGACGCAGCAAAGGATGATGGCAAGACATGCCGCAAGCATCAGGAGTTGGTTGAAGAGGCCCCATTCCTGTCCCTGATGGACGTTGATGCCCCATTCGATCGCCTTGCCGAGCGCCGGATACTGGTCGTAGGAAATATCGACGAGTGGCTTGCCGGAATATTGGTCGATATGGACAGTTCGCTCCTCGCCGAGATCGCCGAAATAGTGACTTGCGGTATAGACGCCGGTTTCATCTGTCGGGATGGCAAGGTCTGAACCGGCCACCATGCCCAGACCGTGCATGATGTGGACGGCCCTGTTCAGGCCGATCGGCTTTGCCGATTGCGCCGCGGCGATATCGGAGAGCGGAACGGGCGCATTCTCGACCACCCAGCCGGCGCGGCCGACGACATCCTGCGTGACCTTCGTCGATTTCGGCACATCATCCCAGAGTGCGGCCGGCGTTCCGAAATTGTGGGCGGTCAACCAGGTATTGACATTGGCGCCCCAGTAGCCGGACCAGGGCATGCCGCTGAAGGCCAGGAAAAAGATGAGGACGCCTGCGAGGGCGCCGGTCACGGCATGCAGATCGCGCCAGAAGACGCGCCGTGATGGATTGCCGCGAACCGTGAGCACGCCTCCGGCCTGCTGGCGCGGCCACCAGAGATAGATACCGGTCACCACCAGGACGAGGGCGAAGCCTGCCGCGATCTCGATGAGACGGTTGGTCCATTCGCCGAAATATTCGAGGCTGTGGATACGCTTGACGACCCAGCCGAACTCCTGCTTCGAGCCGACCGAGCCCAGGATGCTGCCGTCATAGGGATTGACGTAGACGATGGTCGATTGGCCGTCCCTGGAGACCGTGACCCAGGCCGAGCGGTCTGGCGCCGATGCCTCGTGATAGGAGGTTGCGCGGGCGCCGGGAAAGGCTGCGAGTGCGGCATCGACGATCTGCTGCGGCTGCCGCATCGTGCCAGTCTCGGCAACGAGATAGCGATGCGAATAGAAGGTGTCGGCAATCTGATCCTTGAAGAGATACAAAGACCCGGTGATTGCCAAATTGAGCATGAAGGGAATGACGAGAAGACCGGCGAAAAAATGCCAGCGCCAGATTGCACGATAGAGTGAGATATTATGGGTAGCTGCGACAGCAGGTTCAGCAGCGGTAAAGGCAGACATGAAAATCCTCCGAAGATCGGCGGGCTGCCGCAAGCGATCGATCCGGGGAGGGGCGGCGATTGTTCGCCGTTTGAAATGCGCCTGCTTCGCGTGAGCGGCCGCAGCGGCTCGTTCGGCGAAGTTTTGCGGAAAACACCAATCCTCGGATTTCACGACTTGAAGGTCGCGCATGACGGCAGCCGTTGACGGCGGGCGTCACGACAAAAGCCGCAACGCCGGTTCAGCCAACGATGTCGAGGATGGGTGGCGCCCTTGGGCCGGTGTTCGGTGGATAAAGCTGCCGATGGAAGGCTTCCGATCTTGCAACGACGGTCTCTCCGCGCTGAGAGGCGAGGCGTTCGCAAATCTCGGTCGGAGGTATGGGCAGAACCGCGGCGGAAGCGATCCGGCAGGCTTCGCACCCGGGCGCATAGGCTTTTCCATGCACCTTGCCGTCCGCGTCCTTGTAGGTGATGCAGAGAATGGGCAGGGACCCGTCCGGCAGCCTGTATTGCGCAAGTTCTATGGGAGATATCTCATCCGCCGTGGCGACGACCGGCTGATGGGCAAAGCCGACAAGCAACAGCGCCATGGCGCAGACGATGCGCGCACTCCACTGCCATGTACGCGAAATTGTCTTCCGCATTCTTGTCCCCACCACCCGCATCCCGCGGATAAGGTTGCAGTCATAGGACAGGCTCATTACAAGCGCAATGCGTCAATTCGTGCCGCCGCAAAGTTTGCGGACATCGATGACAGCGCAGCACCGACAGCGTCGAAACGCCCAGCGGAATGCCAAATTGACCGGCAGCTCTTGATCGCCAGGCGCGCGGCGCCAGATAGCGTTGACCATTCGGATCTATCGGCCGCGCCCGATATCGCCTGGCTCGCATGACAGAATCCGGAGACAGCCATATTGAGACGCATTGCTTCAGAAGTTCGATTGCGACGATGACCTCCGCCCACAATTCCCGTCCGAACACCATCGCCAGGCCGCCAATCAGCGAGAGGCTTGGTAAACCATTTTACGGAGATCGCATGGTATCCGGCATCGACTTCGACTATGCCGATACCGGTCATTCGTTACGGCTAGTCGCGAGGACTGGGAATAGCAATGGAAATTGAAACACATTTGGTCTCGCTCATTCGCGTCCTCGGCCAGGTGGCGATCATTGTCTATGCCTATTCCTGGGTGATCCGCATCGTCGAGCGCGGCGCTTTGAAATCGGCTGCCGTCGGGCTGTTGTTCGGGCTGGTCGGTATCCTGTCGATGGGCGATCCCATACAGTGGATGCCAGGCGTCATTCAGGATGGCCGCTCGATCCTGCTTGTCCTCATACCGATCTACGGCGGCCTGCTGGGAACGATCGTGGCCGCCGCGATGATGGCCCTGTTTCGCTTCATGGTCGGCGGGATGGGCGCCATGGGCGGTGTTGCCGGTATCGCGATCGTCGCGGCCGCCGGCTATGCGCTCAGCCTGTTGCCGCGGCAATGGACCGGCACGGGATGGAAACGATCGGCCCTGTTCGGCCTGGCGACCTGCACGTCGCTCGTGGTTCTCCTCTTTCTGCCGTGGGTGGTTGCGCGCGCGCTTCTCCTTTCGGCCGCGCTCCCGGTGACGATCGTCAATATTCTTGGCGTCATGCTGCTGTCGGATCTGCTGCAGCGGGAGCAATATCGCATCGGCATCCAGCGCGCGCTGGAGAATGAAGCCACCCTCGATCCGCTGACGAGGCTTCCCAACCGCCGGGTGCTGCAGCGCGAAGGCGATCGATGCAGCAAGGAAGCCGGTGTGCGGCGCATTCCCTTCTCGATCATCATGCTCGATATCGATCACTTCAAGAAAATCAACGACAATTGGGGCCATTCCTTCGGCGACACCGTTCTGGCGCGGGTGGCGGATGTCATCCGGCAAACCGTGCGCAAAACCGATATCGCGGCCCGCTATGGCGGCGAAGAGATCGTCGTCCTGTTGCCGAACACCGACATGAGGGCGGCCGCCGCCGTTGCGGAGAAAATTCGCAGCGATATCGAGACGACGATGCTGATGTTCGATCAGGACGCCGTCCATGTCACCGTCAGCATCGGCATTGCTTGCTCGCTCGAGCCGACCACGGATTTCAAGCATGTGCTCGAAGCCGCCGACAAGGCGCTTTACCGGGCGAAGGCGGGCGGAAGAAATCGTGTGGAGCAGGCCGAGGCGGCTTAGCATTGCTGGGGCCGTTGGCAATGAGCATGATGTGCCCCTTCCTCTTTACTATCCATGCGTTCTTGACGGGAAGGGTCCGTCCGGAATAACTGGACGCGACGGTTCCCCAAGGAAGACTCCGCGGGGATTAATAGGGAACACGGTGAGGGCGACCCAAGAGGGACCTAGACCGTGGCTGCCCCCGCAACTGTAAGCGGATTGCCGATCATCCCGGGGTGACCTTTTCCGGCTCGCTCCAGAGGCTTTGAGCCATGCCACTGCAGCCAAGCTTGCGGGAAGGCAGATGATCGTCAGATATCCGCGAGCCAGGAGACCTGCCGTCGATCACGATCCAATCAGCCGGGCGGGGATGCTCGGAAAGGACAGAGAATGATTGACCTGCGCCTTCGACATTATCCGAGCTTTTTCGGCCTTGATTGGGATCTTCGCAACCGGCGGCGACCTGCCTGAGCGCGATTGTGCTGACACCGCCCAGTTTCCTTGTCCTATCGAGATCTTTCATGCGCCATTTTTTGACGACCATTACATTTGCACTCGGGCTGACCGGGTTTGCCGCGTCCGGCTTCGCCGCGACCCAATATCCCCTCACGATCAATAATTGCGGCGAGAAGGTCACCTTCCAGAAAGCGCCGGCCAAGATCGTTTCGATCGGCCAGGGTATGACCGAAATCCTCTTTTCGCTCGGCCTTGCCGACAAGATTGCGGGAACGGCCGTGTGGGTCGGCCCGGTTCTGCCGCAATATGCCGAAGCCAATGCCAAGATCCCCCGGCTTGCCGACAACGATCCGAGCTTCGAATCCGTGGTCGGCAAGGAGCCGGATCTCGTGGCTGCCGAATTCGAATGGCATGTCGGCACACAGGGCTCCGTGGGCAAGCGCCAGCAGTTTTCCGAGCTCGGAATCAATACCTACGTCGCCCCAACGGATTGCGTCGCCAAGGTCAATACCGATGGCGGCGATGGCGTGCGCAAGGAGCTGTTCACGATGGGTCTGGTCTACCAGGAGATCGATGAACTCGCTCAGATCTTCGACGTTAAGGATCGCGGCGATGCCTTGATCGCGGACCTGAAGAAGCGCGAGGCGGATGCTGTTGCCTCGATTGCCGGAGCCAAGGCGAAGGATCTGCCGATCGTGTTCTGGTTCTCCAGCAAGGAAGTCAGCGGCGATGCCTATATCGCCGGCAAGAACAGCGCCCCGGCTTATATTCTGAAGACGATCGGCGCTCGCAATGTCGTCACGACCGAAGAGGAATGGCCGCTGGTAGGGTGGGAGACGATCGCACAGGCCAATCCAGCCGTGATCGTCATCGCCACCATGGATCGCCGCCGCTACGCGGCCGACGACCCGAAGGTCAAGGTCGACTTCCTTGAGAAAGATCCCGTCACCAGCCAGCTCGATGCCGTCAAGAACAAGCATTTCGTCATGATGGATGCGCAGTCGATGAACCCGACCATCCGGACGATCGACGGTATCGAAATCCTGGCCAAGGGCATCAAGTCCTTCGGTCTGGCACAGTAAAATATGAGCCTCGTTGCAGAACGTCGGCCATGGTGGGCGCTTTGGGCGCTCGCCATGGCTGCGGTCGTCCTCCTCGCTTTCATGATCAGTCTCGCCGTGTCGATCGGCGAGATCTCGATTCCGCTGTCGACCACTGCGAAGGCCGTGTCGAACCGCTTGTTCGGCACGGGCTTCGAACTCAGCCGGATCCATCAGGGGATCGTCTGGGATTATCGGTTGAGCCGCGCGCTTGTCGCGGCGAGCGCCGGTGCGTCGCTGGCGCTGTGCGGCGTGGTTTTGCAGGCCCTGCTGCGCAATCCGCTTGCCGAGCCCTATGTGCTCGGCATTTCCGCCGGCGCTTCCACCGGCGCGGTCTGCATCATGATCCTCGGGCTCGGTTACGGCATTCTGGGCCTCTCCGGCGGCGCTTTTCTCGGCGCGGTCGCGGCCTTCCTGTTTGTCGGTCTGCTTGCCGCCGGCGTCGGCGGCACGAGCGAGCGCATCATTCTCTGCGGCGTCGCCGGCTCGCAGCTTTTCAATGCGCTCACCTCCTATATCGTCACCACCTCGGCCAATGCCGAGCAGGCGAGGGGCGTCATGTTCTGGCTGCTCGGCTCCATGAGCGGCGTGCGCTGGCCGGACGTCTATCTTTCCGGACCTGTCGCCATCATCGGCTTTGCCGTTTGCATGGCGCATGTCCGGGTACTCGATGCCTTCATCTTCGGCACGGATGCGGCGGCCTCGCTCGGGATTGCGGTCCGGCGAGCGCAGATCGTCCTGCTTGGCGTGACGGCCTTGATGACCGCGGCGGTCGTCAGCATCGTCGGCTCGATTGGCTTCGTCGGGCTCGTCATTCCACATGCAGCGCGTTTTGTGGTTGGACCAAGCCATGATCGGCTGCTGCCGGCGGCGGCGCTGGCCGGCGCCATTTTCATGGTTGCTGCCGATATCATCTCGCGCATCATCATTCCCCAGCAGATCCTGCCGATCGGCGTCGTCACCGCCCTCTTCGGAGCTCCGGCCTTCGCCCTTATTCTCTATCGCGCCCGGAGGACGGCATGAGCATCGCGGTTGACACGGTGACGTTTGCGGCCGGCGATAGTCTGATCGTCAACGGCGTCAGCCTGACGGTCGAAAAGGGCAAAGTCCTCGGCCTTCTCGGGCCGAACGGTTCTGGAAAATCCAGTCTGCTGCGGCTGATATGCCGGCTGCGCAAGGTCAAGAGCGGCGTCATCCGGCTTGGCGGCAGCGATATCGCCTCGATTTCGCGCGGCGATATTGCCCGCCGCATCGCGCTCGTTGAACAGCAGGCGACAACCGATACGCAAGTGACCGTGATGGACGTGGTGCGCCTCGGTCGCACGCCGCATCGCGGCCCCCTGTCGGCCTGGAGCGCTCAAGACGATGCGGCGGTTTCGGATGCGCTTGTTCGCGTCGGCATGCAGAGCCGCGCTGGGCAATTATGGCAAACCCTCTCCGGTGGAGAGCGGCAGCGGGTCCATATTGCAAGGGCGCTTGCCCAGACACCGAGCGAGCTTCTGCTCGACGAGCCGACGAACCATCTCGATATCCAGCATCAGCTCGACATTCTTGGCCTGGTCTCCAGGCTTGACGTTACATCGATCGTCGCGCTGCACGATCTCAATCTTGCGGCGATGTTTTGTGACAGTCTCGCCGTGCTGCAGAAGGGCGAGGTGGTCGCGGCCGGCCCGCCGGAAGACGTGCTGACGCAGGAATTGATCGAACGGGTTTTCGGCGTGCGTGCGCATGTGCAGAAATCTTCGGTCCACGGCCGCTGCAACATTCAATACATGGCAGGTTGATTGCATGGACGGCGCCAATTTCGATCTCAAGGAGGAGATCAGGGACTATTGGTCGAAGCGCTCTGAAACCTTCGATCTTGCCTTCGGGCATAAAATCGCGCCTGGCCCCGAGGCCGATGCCTGGCAGGAGCCGATCCGCGCGGCGCTCGGTCCCCAGCCGAAGCGCGTGCTGGAACTTGCTTGCGGCACAGGAGAAGTCACCCGCCTGATCCATGATCTCGGTCATGACGTGACGGCACTCGATTTTTCCGAGGCAATGCTTGCCGTCGCGCGCCGGAAGCATGCGGGCAAGCCGCGTTTGCGCTTTCTGCTGGCGGATGCCGAACAGACCATGGAACCGGACGAAGCCTATGATGCGATCGTCTGCCGGCATCTGGTCTGGACGCTGACACGACCGGAGGAAGCCCTGAAGGAATGGCGTCGCTTGCTGAAGCCCGGTGGGCGCCTCGTGATCTTCGATGGCGATTGGGCTGCGCCGAAGCCAGGCGGCAGGGTTGCAACGCTGCTGATACGCTTGATCGACCGCCTGATCGGCGCCGACAAGAACTATGATGGCGCGCTCAGCAGCCGCCATGCCCGTATCATGGAAGCATTGCCTTTCGGCGGCGGGCTACGCTCGGATACGCTGATCCCGCTTCTTGCAGATGCCGGCTTTGCGGATATTCAATTGCAGTCGCACGCGCCCATCGCCAGGGCGCAGCGGAAGAACGCAAATTTGAGAAACAGGCTGCGAACCTTCGTCTATCGCCGGTTCATAGTTGTCTGCCGACGCCCGGCACTCTAGTCAAACTCCCCAGGGGTTGCCAATCCACCGGTCAACGGCTGCGTCACCGGTCTCTTATGTGCTGCGTGGTTGTCAACGCAGCGGTATCCAGAGCGGCGACTTCCAGGCCCGCAAGGCGTCCAGAAAAGCCTGCAGTTTCGACGGCAAGAAGCGGCGGGTCTGGTAGACGGCATGGACGAAGATCTCAGGCGAAGACCATTCCGGCAGGAGACGGACAAGCTCGCCGCGCTCGATGCGCTCGTCGCAATAGTTCGATGGCAGAAGGCCGATGCCGTGGCCCTGATAGGTGAAAGCACTGACGGATTGGAAGTCACGGCTCGAAATCGGCCCGGAAACAGCGATTTTCGCCGACTTGCTGGCGCTGACGAGATGCCATTCCGCCTCGTTGTTGCGGCCGTTGAGCAGAATACAGTCATGCTCGCTCAGATCTTCCGGCCTTGCGGGCGCTGAACGGCCTTGCAGGTAGTCCGGCGTTGCAACGAGATAACGGACGCTCTTGCCGATGCGCTGGGCGATAATCGACGAATCCTGCAGTTCTCCGAAGCGGATGGCGACATCGACATTCTCGGCAATCAGGTCGAGGAACGTATTGGTGATGAAGAGATCGACCTGAATGCGTGGGTAGCTTCTCAGGAATGCCGATACGAAGTCGTAGAAGGGCTGTTGTCCGAGGACTACCGGCGCTGAAATCCTGAGCAGCCCCTCCGGCGCCCTTTGTGAGTGAGTAAGAATGTGTTCGGCGTCATGGAGACGGTCGAGCGGCTCGCTGCATTGGTTGAAATAGGCGCGCCCCTGCGCCGTCAGGTTCAATTTTCGGGTCGTGCGCTGCAGCAGCGTAACGCCCAATTGCTCCTCCAGGGCCGTGACCCTGCGGCTGACCGTCGAGACCGGCATTCCCAAGGCATGGGCCGCCCGGCTGAAGCTCTCGAACTGCGCCACCTTCACAAAAATCGCGATATCATTCAGATCTGTCATCTTGCAACTTTTGCATAGATGGAAAATTGATTCCATATATTTCCATCTAATCGCATAAAGCCCGAATGGGCATATTCCTTTCACGAGAGCAAGCCAACCGCCTCATCCCCTCTCGATCACGCCAGTCTTTCAGACGGGCGCGCGGCGATGGGGCTGCTTCGTGCAAAGGAGAATGACAATGCAGACGGGAAGAACTGTTATCATAACGGGTGCCTCTCAAGGCATCGGCGCGACAATTGCCAATAGCTTCCTCGATCGCGGCTACAACGTGGTTGCGACCTCGCGGCGCGTGACGCAGACCAGCGAGATCAAGTCGTCCGAAAAGCTGGTTCGTGTCGATGGCGACATCGCTGACCCCGCAACGGCGCAAAGGGTTGTCGACGCCGCGCTCGCCGGTTTCGGCAGGATCGATGCGCTTGTCAACAATGCCGGCATCTTCGTTGCCAAGCCGTTCCTCGACTATACGCTTGAGGATTACCGCCGGCTCGCCTCCACGAATCTGGAGGGCTTCATCCATCTGACGCAGCTTGCCGTGCGCCAGATGCTGAAGCAGAAGTCCGGGGGCAGCATCGTCAGCATCACGACGCCGTTGGTCAACCATCCGATTGCCGGCCTCAATGCCTCCGTCGCCATGGCCACCAAAGGCGGCATCGAGGCGATGTCGAAAAACATTGCCCTTGAATATGCAAAGGATGGCATCCGTGTGAACACCGTCGCCCCCGGTGTGGTCGATACGCCGCTGCACAAGGACAATCCCAGGGACTTCCTGAATACCCTGTCGCCAATGCCCGGCATTTCCGCGCCGCAGGAAATCGCCGACGCCGTCCTGTTCCTGACCGAAGCTCCGCGCATAACCGGGGAGGTGCTCAACGTCGACGGCGGCGCGCATTTCGGAAAATGGTGAGCGCTGCTACAGCGCCTGCCGCTGGCGCAGAACAGCGGCTAAGGGATCTTGGTTACGTGCTTCCGCCGCCTCCGACACCATTTGGAGCTTACGTGGAAGGGGTACGGATCGGAAAGCTCCTGTTCCTGAGCGGCATGCTGCCGGTTATCGACCGCAAGCCGCAATATGTCGGCCGCCTTGGCGCGGAACTATCCGTCGATGATGGATACAAGGCTGCCGAGCTTGCAACTCTCAGCGCATTGTCGGCGATCAAGGAGCATCTCGGCTCGCTCGACAAGGTAACCGCGGTTGCCAAGCTCGGTGTCTATATCGCGACACAAGGTGATTTCCGCGATCACCCGAAGGTCGCCGACGGAGCCTCCGAACTGCTCTTCAAGGTCTTTGGCGCTGAACTGTTGTCGGGCCGCGTGGTGCTTGGAGTCGCCAGCCTCCCGCTCGGTCTGCCGGTTGAAATCGAGCTTGTACTTGAGGTCGCAGATTGAGATGTCTCGCCCCGGTCGAACAAGGTTCGGATCGGGGCGGATCATCGGATGACATGTCTAGTTCAAACGGTGGCGGAACATCCAGGCGGCAACCGGCATCGTTGCCGCAGCAATCGCGACGAGCGCCAGCATATCGGGAAGCAGGGTATCGATCCCCGCGCCTTCGAGATAGACGCCGCGAGTGATGTTGATTGCGTATTTCAGCGGATTGATCATCGTCGCATACTGCAAGATCTCCGGCATGTTGTCGGTCGGCGACATCAAGCCGGAGAGCAGCATGAACGGCATGAGGAAGACGAAGCAGAGGATCATCGCCTGCTGCATGTTGGCGGCGATGGATGACAGGAACAATCCGAAGCCGATGGCTGCGGCCAGGAAGAGGCTGAGCCCGAGGTAGAGCGTCAGGAATGAGCCCGCAAAGGGGATGCGGAACCAGAACAGGGCGACCAGCAGGATGGTCGATGCCTGGGTGATGCCGACGATCATCGAGGGGACGGCCTTGCCGATCATGATCTCGGTCGGCGTGAACGGCGCCACAAGCAGCTGATCGAAGGTTCCTTCCTCGCGTTCGCGGGCGACCGACATGGCGGTCAGCATCATCGTCATCAGCATGGTGATCGTCCCGATGAGCGAAGGGACCATGCTCCACCGCGTTTCCAGCTGCGGATTATACCAGGCGCGGGTCGTGACATCTACGCCATTGCCGGGGTAGCCCTTCTGGGCAAGCCAGCCGGCGGTGAAGTCTGCGATGATGGTGTTGGCATAGCCTTGCGCGATACCGCTCGTGTTGGAATTACGGCCGTCGCCAATAACCTGCACCGTGCCGGAGGCACCCGATTCCAATTGCCTTTCAAAGTCGTGCTCGATGACGATGATCAGCACGGCCTCCTTGTTATTGAGCAGCTTTACGGCCTGGCCGGTTTGCGCCAGTGTCGCCACCCTTTCGAATATGCCCGATCCCTCGAGCTTCGCGACGAGGTTCCTCGATGTGGTCGTCCTGTCCTGGTCGACAAGCGCATAGGGAACGGTGTTGAGGTCGTAGGTCGCGGCGTAGCCGAAGATCAGGCATTGCAGGATGGGTGGGACGACGAGGCTTGCCCGGCTTCTCGGGTCCTTCAGGATGACGAGGAGTTCCTTGCGGATCAGCGTCAGGATGCGCAGAAGCGATGCGATCAGCATGGTCATGCGATCCTCTTGCGGGTCATGCGCACTGCAAGCGCCAGAAGCGCGATCGCCATGCCGGCCAGGACGGCGGCATTGGGCAGGATGACGCTCCAGATATTGCCGGCGAGAAACAGGGTCTGCAGCAGGGTGACGAAATATCGGCCGGGGAAGATGTAGGTGATGACCTGCACCGCCAGGGGCATGCTCCTGGGGTCGAACATGAAGCCGGAGAGCATCATGGCCGGCAGGAAGGTGACGAGAACGGTCACTTGGCTGGCGATGAACTGGCTTTTGGTGATCGAGGATATGGCAAGGCCAAGACCGAGCGCGACCAGAAGATAGAGCATGGAAACGACCGTGAGGATCAAAAGCGATCCCCGAAGCGGCACGCCGAAGAGCAACCGGCTGCCGACGACGCAGAGCGCCAACCCGGCAAGCCCGAGAAGAAAATAGGGAACCGTCTTGCCGAGCAGGATCTCTGTCGAGCGCACCGGCGTCACTAAGAGCGCCTCGAAGGTGCCGCGCTCCCATTCGCGCGCCATTACGAGGGCGGTCAGAAGCGCGCCGATCAACGTCATGACGAGGACGACGAGACCGGGAACGAGGAAATAGCTGCTGTCATTGGCTTCGTTGAACCAGAGACGCGATTCGATTGTGACGCTGCTGCCGGCAGGTGCCGCTCCGCGGGATGCTTCCTTGGCGGCCCAGACGCCGACCGCCGCTTCGGCGTAGCTAAGCGAGATGCGGGCCGTATTGGCATCACTGCCATTGACGACCACCTGTACCTCGCCATTCCCCAGCGCGACCTTGCGCGCGAAATCCGAGGGAATGCGCAGGATCGCCCTGGCCTTGGATGACAGGAGCATCCTTTCTGCCTCGGCCATCGTCTTGACCGGCTTCGGCGAGAAGTAACTGGAGAGCTCAAAGGCCGAGGCCAACCCCCGCGCTTCGGCGGAATTCTCTTCCATGACAATCGCAACGGGAACGTTCTTGACGTCGAGATTGATGCCGTATCCGAACAGGATCAGCAGCGCGACCGGCATGACGATGCCGATCGCGATACTGCTCGGGTCGCGCAGGAGCTGCCAGGTTTCCTTGCGGATGAGCGCGCGGATGCGGCGCAAGCTTGCGCGAAATCCCTGGCCTGGCCTGTCGACGGAACCATTCATGCCGCCGCCTCCATCTTCTTGTGGCGCTCTTTCTCGACGATGGCGATGAAGGCCTCCTCCATTGTCGCTGCCGCCTCTCCATGCGTGCCGGCATGGGCGCGGATCTCGACCGGCGTGCCCTCGGCCAGGTTCCTGCCGGCATCGAGGATGATGATCCGGTCGCAATATTCGGCTTCTTCCATGAAATGCGTCGTGACGATGATAGTCACGCCCTGCTCCGACAGAGCCGTGATCCGCCCCCAGAACTGCCGTCGCGCCAGCGGATCGGCGCCGCTCGTTGCTTCATCGAGGAAGAGGATATCCGGTTCGTGCAGCAGAGCGGCCGCGAGCGCCAGACGCTGCTTGAAGCCGCCGGGCAACTGGCCGCTTGGCAGTCTTGAGAACTGGTCGAGCTCGAACTGGCTCTTCAACGCGGCGATCCTGTCCTTCCGGTGTCTGCCGCGCAGACCGTAGGCGCTTGCGAAGAATTCCAGGTTTTCGTCCACGCTCAGCTGGCCATAAAGCGAAAATTTCTGTGCGACGTAACCCAGCCGCTCTCGCGCCTTGGCACCTGCCGTCAGCAAGTCGGCGCCTGCGACCATCAACGTGCCGCCGCTTGCGGGAAGCAGGCCGCACAGCATCCGGAAAGTCGTGCTTTTTCCGGCCCCGTTCGGGCCGAGCAGGCCGTAGACCTCACCCTTGCGGACGCTGAAGCTGACATGGTCGACGGCGGTGAAATCCCCGAATTTGCGCAGGAGGTCGTGAACCTGGACGACCGTTTCATCGCCATTGTGATGATCCGATGGCTGGCCGGCATGCATCTGGCGCTCGGCATCATCGACGACGGCGGCAAACAGCATCATGAAGGCATCTTCGAACCGCGGCGCGACGCTTTCGATATCGAGCCTCGCCTCGTCCAGTTCCAGCGGCTTGCCGTTCTGATCGGGCTTTCGCACGATCCGCACGCGCCCGGCTTCCGGCACCGCATCGACGATACCGGGCTGTGCGAAGAGGCGGGCCTGCAGGGATCGCGCAGGCATGCCATCGGGAGTGCTGACCATGAAGCAGCAACCGTTTGCCTTCGCCGTGATTTCGGCCGGCGGACCCTGATCGAGGATCTTTCCGGCATGCATGAGCACGGCGTGTTCGCAACGCTCGGCCTCATCGAGATAGGAGGTTGCGACGATCACGGAGAGCCCGTCCTCCTTGACGAGCTTGAAGACGATTTCCCAGAGCTCGCGCCGCGACAGCGGGTCGACGCCGACGGTAGGCTCGTCGAGGAGCAGCAGCTCCGGCGCCCGCACCAGCGTACAGGCAAGGCCGAGCTTCTGTTTCATACCACCAGACAATTTGCCTGCCGGACGTTCCTTGAAGCGGCCAAGCTGCGTCATCTCGAAGAGGCGTGGATAGGTTTCGTCGCGCTGGGGTTGCGTGACGCCATGCAGATCGGCGTAGAGGTCAAGGTTTTCCTGAACGCTCAGATCTTCGTAGAGGCCGAATTTTTGCGGCATATAGCCTATCCGGTCCTGAACATGCTGCGGTTCCTTGGCGATGTCGACGCCGATCACCTGCAAGTTGCCGCCATCCGGCACAATGAGGCCGCATGCCAGCCGCAGCAATGTTGTCTTGCCCGCGCCATCTGGGCCGACGAGCGCCGTTAGTGCTCCCCTGCGGACGTCGAGCGATACATCGGCGAGCGCCTCCACCGTTTCGCCGGTATCCCGCCGAAACGTCTTGCGTAAATTCTTTGCTATGACGGAAAGATCGCCGTCGCTCATGGCATCCCCGTTCTATTGCTGCTGCCTGGTTGCGACGTTCGTTTGGTCGCCCGAAATCGGTCTGACGGTTGCAGGCATGCCAAGTCGAAGCGCGTTGTCGGGGTCATCGACGAAAACGCGGACTTCGTAGACGAGGCTGGTGCGCAATTCCTCCGTCTGCACCGACTTCGGCGTGAACTCTGCGACCGAAGAGATGAAGCCGATCCACCCGGGGATCGTACGCCCAGGCAGCGAATCCACCGTGACATTCGCCTTCATGCCGGGGCGGAGCATCCCAAGCTGGGTTTCCGAGACATAGGCCCGCACCCATTTCGGGCTGATCGTCGCAAGCGAAAAGGCTGCGCGCGTTGGGGACGCCATTTCGCCGGGCTCGATCAGCCTCGATTGCACGATCGCATCGGCGGGCGCCTTCAGTTCGGCATCGGCAAGCTGCTGGTGGAGTAGCGCGACATTGGCTTCCGCCGCATGCAGTTGGGCTTCCGCCTCTTGAATATCCTCGATGCGGGAGCCGACGACGAGCAGATCGAGCGCCTTCTGGTTCGCGACGACCTTGGCGTCAGCGACCGCCGCCGCCGAACGGGCTTCATCCAGCGCCTGCTGGCTCACGGCGGCTTTGGGAGCAAGTGCATTCTGGCGCTCGAATTGCGCGCGGGCATTGACGGCTTCCGCCCTGGCCGATTCCAGATTGGCGCGCGATTGGGCTATCTCCTCTGGGCGGCTGCCGTTCCTGAGGCGGGCGAGATTGGCGCGCTGGCTGGCCGCCTGCGCCTCTGCTTGAGCGACCTGAGGCACGAGCCGGCTGGTGTCCAGCCTGGCGAGGATCTGCCCTTTCTTGACTTGCGCGCCTTCTTCGACAAGGACTTCGGCGACACGTTCGCTGCCGTTGAAGGCGAGAGCGAGCTGCCTGAAGTCGATATTTCCGTAGAGAACGAGCTCGTTGTTGCCGCTATCCCTATGGAAGTACCACCAGGCGCCGCCGGCGAGGGCGATCAAGAGGACCAATATGACGATGACGCGCTGCATGCTGAATCTGAACTCCAAGGGGATGCCGGCTTTGACGAAACGGACTGTGACCCGGATCGATCCGCAGTGATTATAGCACTTGTAAAATTCAAATTTCAAATTAATATTTGAATTAATGGAAGGCAGACGCAATGGCGAGAGGCAATAGACGAACGGTCCGATCTCGGGATCGGCAGGATGGCGCGACGACGCGGACGAGCCTGCTCGAGGCAGGCGGCGCTGTTTTCGCGGAATTCGGCTTCGACCGCGCCACCGCAAAGGAAATTGCCCTGCGCGCGCAAACCAATGCCGCGGCGGTCAACTATCACTTCGGCGGCATCGAAGCTTTGTATGAAGACGTCCTTGCCGAGGCGCATCGTCGCCTGATGAGCTATGAAGTGCTCGCCGGCACCGCCACGGCGGATATCGATCCGAAGGAGAAGCTGCGCCGGTTCATCGGTCTGCTGGTCAAGGTGGTGCGGACCGGGAATGAGAATTCATGGCCGGCCAAGGTCATCGTCCGTGAATTGATTGCGCCGACGCCGCACATCGGCAAGCTCCGACGCGAAGAGATCGAGCCGAAGAAAGCTCTGCTGTTTGGAATCCTTGCCCAGATTATCGGTGTCGAGCCGGACCATCCGCTCGTTGCTCAGGGGGCATTTTCGACGATTGCGCCGTGCTTCATGCTTCTGGTCGCCGACAAACGCGTGTCCGAAATCATTCCGGCGCTCGGCCGGGAAACAACGACGGATGAAGAACTGACGGATCGATTGTTTCGCTTTACGCTCGGCGGTCTCGCGCAGCTTGCGCTGTCGGTACTGCCGCCAAGATCAGCCGATCAGCCCAACTGAACCTTGGCAGACCACACAGTAAAAGCTTGCACTAGCCTTCGAAGCCGAACCGCTCGACATCGAAATCGTCACCATCGTAAGCTCCGGCCTGTGCCTCCGCCATGTCGTCGTGCATCGGGATTGGCGCGCTGACGAGGCTCGGAAGCGTCATGTTGACGGCCATGCCCGGCGGCTGCAGAGCCCAGGCGACGATCGCTCCGGTCGACATGGCGCCGACGCCGCCGGAGACTTCCTGGGCGGTGGAGCTCGGTAGCTGCGCCATTGGCTGCATCCTTGCCATGGTGCTATCGGCCGTATTCCTCGCATTATCAGATACGACGAGCTTTCCGGCGTCGTTGCGTCCGACCACCAGGCTTGCAAGCACAGCAGGAGGGACGGGTCTTTCAGGGGCAGCCGTCGGTATGACGGCAACGCTGGTGGTTGGTCGCCATGCGGGCAGCGGGACGGCATAAGCAGCCAGGTCGGCGAAGGGTTGGGTCTTGCGTTCCTCTGCCACGCGTTTGCCGAGTTGGGCCTCCAGCCCATCTACGGCCCGGCTTCTGGGTGTCGGCAGCATACTGGTCAAAAGGCTGCGATCGGGTTCGACGCTGCGAGACGCGATAGATGATCCGGCATCGTCATCGTCGTCATCAACGGCTGTGATCTTGCTCGCCATCTGGGAAGGGCGCTTTTTGGATTGCGCGATTGCCACCTGATAGCCCGGCAGCGGTCTGCCATCCGCCGGGACATGCAGCGTCTGTCCGTTCGGGAAAAGCCGTGCGAGTTCCTGGCGCGACATTCTCGGCCAGGCGCGCACCCTGCCGACATCGAGATGCACGAAGGGCGAGCCGGAGTTGGGATAAAAGCCGACGCCGCCGATCTGCATCTGCATGGCGATCGCGCGCAGGCTCGCAAGTTTCACGCCGGGGATGTAGAAATCCATCGCCTTGCCGAGCGTATGCTGGCTGTGTTTTGCAACGCCAGAACCGCGCGAGCGATTGCGCAGCATGCTGTTGGTGGAAGGGGAGCGGTAGGCCGAGACGACGTGAATAGATTCCCTGGCGCCGCTGCGGCGATAGACCTCCCAGACGAGATCGAGCAGTTCCGGATCAATCCTGGTTGGTTCGTTCTTTCGCCAGTCGCGCAAAAAGCGGTTGATCTGGGCAAGACCTCTCGGGTCATATCGGCCGCCGCGCTTGAAGACGATGGTCGCTCTTTCCCCCGTATGGGTGAAGAAGAGCTTGAGCGCCCGATCCTCGGCGGCCGCCGAGCCGGCAAAGGCTCCGAGCATCAGCATCGCGATTAGCGCCACCCGGCAAGCGACGAATGAGAAAGTCGTGGCGAAAACTGTCGCCGGAATGGAAAAGATCACGTGGTGCACGGATACGACTTTCGCCCTTGCTAAGAGACACAGAAATCAGAGGCGCCGCGTCCGCGGCATCGCTATACCGTCCAATTATGGTCAACAAATCCCTAACGGACCGTTTATGGCTGGAAATGGCGAAATTTTGTCCGCCGAAGCGCATTCATTACATGATGAAACCGGCACGTCATTTTGCCGGGCTAGCTTCGGCCTTTTGTGGTATCTTCGTAAAAATTCAATCTAAAAATGTATAGATCGATATTTCGGATAATGACAAAAACCAGCCTTGCAAACGTTTTCGCGTGGGTTGCAAACTGGCTGCCAAGACAGCATCATCCCGCGCCATGAGTGGACAGAATCGATTTGCTCCCCCGTCCAGCGGGCAGCAAACAATCAAACGTAGCGACCTGTTGCGGCAGCTTCGGCGGGCCGGGCTGCGCCGTTTGACGACCATTGTCGCGCCGGCCGGCTACGGCAAGACCTCGCTGGCCGTTCAATGGTACGAATTGCTGAAGGAGGACGGCGTCAAGCTCTGCTGGGTGTCGCTCGATGCCGAACATACCAATCAGGAAGCTTTCCTCCTTGCGCTGATCGATGCGTTGCAGACGTGGCTGAAAGAAGATGGCGCCGATGCCGGCAGCCTGTCTGCGACAGCCCTGCTTTCGGTGCTGGCGACACGCCTGCGCAAGATCGAAGGGCCGCTCGTCGTCTTTCTCGACGATTACCATTTCGCCCAGACGGACGCGACCGAGGCGCTGATGGCGAAGATCCTCGCCGATCTCTCGCTCGAACATGTCAGGCTGGTGCTCATCAGTCGCAGCCCGCCGCGCTTTCCGCTTTCGGCACTGCGGCTGCGCGGCGAGTTCAAGCAGTTCGGCGTCGCCGAACTTGGCTTCACCGATGCCGAAGCGGGGGAGCTTTTCGCCGGCAAGGGCGCGCATCTGACCGAGGCGCAGGTCGGTTCTTTCAACCGCCGGACCGAGGGTTGGGCGGTGGCGCTGCAGATGGTGAGCCTGCTGGTCTCGGAATCGGAGGAAAGCGATAGCATTCTGGCCTCCTTCGACGGCGGCGGCGCGGACATGGGTTCCTATCTGTCGGAGCAGGTGTTTGAACATCTGCCCGAAGATATACGCCAGTTTCTCATCGAGACGGCCGCTCTGCCGGCTTTCAATCATTCGCTGCTCGAAGCGGTTCTGGGCGGCAGAGAACATGCCGATCTTAGCGAGAGGCTGGCCGAATACGCGCTTCCGGTCACCTTGCTCGCCGGCCCGGGTAACTGGATGCGGTTTCACCCGGTCTTCAACGAATTCCTGAAGAAGACCGCCAGTCGCAGGGGCGTCGATGCCAATCTCGCACTCAATCGCGCGGCGCACTGGTTCGAGGCACAGGGCGATGTCGATCGCGCGGTTCATCATGCGCTCTTGGCGGGCGATGCCAATCTTGCCGCACGCATCGTCGAAACTGCCGGCGGCTGGCGGCGCATCTACGCCACGACCCGCGGTGGCGCGACGCTCTTCCAGGCCTTGAGCGCGCGGGCGTCGGAAATCGATCTGGTTCGCTTTCCGCTTGTGACCCTCGGGCTTTCGATTTTCAACGCCAAGGCGGCGCAGCTTGCTGCCGCCAATCACTATCTCGTCATTGCCGAGCGGGCTGCTGCGGGTGACGCGATCCTGGCAAAGGATCTGCGTGTCGTACGCATCCTGCTGGCGCTTTATACGGATCATTGGGCCAGCTCTGCCGATCTTTCCGCGCTTGAGGACGATTTGCGGCAGCCTGATGGGATGGAGCTCATTCACCGGGCGCTGGCGCTCAACATGCTTTCCTACAATTTCCTGATCCGGAGCGAGCTCGACCGGGCATTGCACTATGGTCATCAGGCCACGCGCGCCTTTCGTGACGGTGGTGCCGATTTTGGCGCGATGCACCTCTATACCCATGTCGGTCAGGCGTTTTTTCTTTCGGGCGATTGCGCCAGCGCGCTTTCCTCCTACGAAGAGCTGATCAGCGAAGCCCAGGCCAATATCGGCTCTGGCAGCGATTTCGACGCTGTCGGCCAGGTTCTAAAGGCTGAAGTCCTGTCGATGCGCGGCGAGGTCGATGTCGCCGCCGAAATCCTCAAATGGGCGCTGCCGCATCTCGAACTTCATGACACCTGGTTCGATCTTCTGGCCGCGGGCTTCATGGCCGAACAGCGCGTCTTGCGCATGCGCGAGGATTTGCTCGCCGCCCATGCGGCCATGGATCGCATTCGCGCCGTGGCGCGCCGTCGCGGCTTCGATCGGCTGACGCGGTTGATCGATGGCGAGCGCGCCATGCTGCTCATGGGGTCGGGTGATCTCGATCAGGCAATCCGACATGCGGAGGCCAGCGGTTTCGGCATGCAGGCCATCGTCTCGGACCGCGCCAATACGCTCGCTATCCACTTGAGGGGGGCGACGCCGGCGATCTTCTGGACGCGCGCCTACCTGGCCCTTGGCGAGAAGGCCAAGGCACGCGAAGTCTTCGATCAGTTCAGGACGCGACAGGCGCAGCGGCCGCATGTCCCGCGCACGATCGAGCTTACGCTCATCGAAATGGCGATCCTCCTGGCGGAAGGTCGTGCGGATCTTGCCGCCGCGCGCCTTTCCGATCTCGTGTTGACGATGCCGCTTGGCGATTACCGCGCGCTGCTTCATCTCGACTATTCCACGGGTCTCGACGAACTTCGCACACTCGCCAATCATCAAAGCGTCGCCAATCTCACGCGAAAGCGTCTCCAATCTCTGCTGGTGACTGGAGAGCCGGCGCAGGAGCAGGCCGCCGAGGACGGTGCATATGTCTTTACCGGCCGGGAACGCATGGTACTGGAGCTGCTAAGCTCAGGGCTTTCCAACAAGGAAATCGGCCGGAGGCTGGCGCTGTCCGACAATACGATCAAGTTTCATCTGCGCAATATCTTTGGAAAGCTCAACGTCTCGACGCGGACCGCGGCCGTGACGGCAGCGCGCCAAAAGGGCATGCTCAATCGATAACCTACCCGAACGGGTAGGTTTTGGTATGTATGCCCACCCATCGGGAAGGCTATCGACGGCCGAAAAAACACCTAATCTGCACTCGTGCGAATATAATAATGAGGGGGTAGATTCGTGGTCGTCGTCGATCCGGTGACGCAGGAGATTATCGAGGGCAAGCTGGCCGCCACCGTCGACGAGATGGGTGTGGTCATGGCCAGGACTTCGATGAGCCCGGTCATCTATGAGGTCCTTGATTTCGCGTGTGGCCTTCTCACTTGCGAAGGCGAGCTTGTTGCGCAGATGAACGGCATTACCCTGTTCACCGGCACGTTCGGCACTCAGGTCAAATCGCTGATCGCGCTTTATGGCGATGATCTGCAGGACGGCGACATCCTGTTGACGAACGACCCCTATTCCGGCGGCACGCATGCCTGCGATTTTGCCATCGTCAAGCCGATCTTCTTCGATGGGCGCATACTGGCCTATGCGATCAACGTAGCCCATTATCTCGATGTCGGCGGCTCGGTTCCGGGTTCGCTTGCGCCCAATGCAACCTCGGTCTTCCAGGAAGGGTTGAGGCTTCCCGGTGTGAAGGTGGTGCGCAGCGACCGCTTTTCAGGCGAAGTCCTGCGTATCATCCGCGAGAATGTCCGGTTGCCTGAGGTCGCCATCGGCGATCTCACGGCTCAAGTCGCGACCGTCCGCGTTGCCGCGCGCCGCATGGGCGAACTTGCCCGTAAATATGGCACCGATGTCGTCGAGGCCGCATTCGACCACCTCCTGTCGGTCAGCGAGAAGCAGGCGCGCGCCGCCATCGCTGCATTGCCAGATGGTGTCTATGAGGCAGCGGATATCATCGACGGTGATGGCGTCACTACCGATTCTATCCAGGTCAAGGTGGCTGTGACGATCGCCGGAGATCGGCTCACCGCGGATTTCACCGGTTGCCCGCCAGCGGTCGCAGGCCCGATCAATTGTGCGGCGGGCGCGCTGCACTCGGCCGTGCGCACCATATTCAAGGCGCTGGTTGCGCCGCAGGCCCCCTCCAACGAGGGTTGGTTCCGGCCGCTCTCCGTCATAGCGCCGAAGGGTTCGGTTTTCACCGCGGAGAAGCCCTCTCCGACCGGCTGGTATTACGAGGGCTCGGTGCATGCGTCCGAACTCGTCTGGAAGGCCGTTGCCGGGCTGATGCCCGAGCGCTTCTCCGCCGGTTCCTATACGAGCCTATGCGTCGTCTATATCGCCGGTAAGGATGCGGCGGGACAGCCATTCATCCATATCGAGCCGCAGCACGGCGGCTGGGGTGCGAGCAGGGACGGCGATGGCGCCAATGCGCTGATCGCGCTCACCGATGGCGATACCTATAACTACTCCGTCGAAGTGATCGAAGCACGCTTTCCTTTGCTCGTGCGCCGCTATGGGCTCAATGTCGAGGGTGGATCGGGTGCCGGGCGCCGTCGCGGCGGCTTTGGCGTCATTCGCGATTATGAGGTCCTCGGAGACGGTGCTTCGGCCTATTGCAGTTTCGGGCGAACCGACACGCCGCCATGGGGGATCGAAGGCGGCGAGCCGGGCAGCATCAATCTCCTGCAGGTAAAGGACAACGGCGGTGATGTCAGCAATTTCGGCCGCGAGCCGCATATCGGACTGAACCGCGGCGATCTGGTGCGGATCATCACCGGCGGCGGCGGCGGCTGGGGCGACCCGCGAGCTCGCGAGCCGGAACGGGTCCGCCGTGATCTCGAAGACGGTTATATCACCAGCGAAGTGGCGCGCGGTCTGTACGGATATGAAGAGGGGATGGCGCGATGATCAGACTGGCGACGGATGTGGGCGGCACCTTTACCGACCTCGTCGGCTATGACGAGCGAACGGGCGAAATCTTTACCGCCAAGAGCCTCACGACCGTTCACGATCAGTCCGAAGGCGTGCTGACGGCGATCGAACTTGCCGAAAAGAAGGACGGGCTTTCGACGCGAGACGTGATCTTTTTCGCCCATGGCGGAACGACCGTCATCAACGCGATCACCGAACGAAAGGGCGTTCGCACCGCACTTGTCACCACCGCCGGCTTTCGTGACGTGCTGGAGATCGGCCGCGGCAATCGCCCGGATCTCTATAATCTCCAGTTCAAGAGCCCGGAACCATTCGTGCCGCGCAGCCTGCGCTTCGAGGTGCGCGAGCGCATGGACGCCAAAGGCCATGTGCTGACACCGATCGAGCTTGGCGATCTCGAACCGATCATCCGTGAATGCCGCGCTCGCAAGGTGGAGGCGGTGGCCGTCATTTTCCTTCACAGCTACGTCAATCCCGAACATGAGATTGCCTGCGCCAAAGCGATCGCTGAAGCTTTGCCTGACGTGACCGTCTGCGCCAGCCACGAAGTTTCCCGTCAGTGGCGGGAATATGAGCGCTCCAATACGGCCGTGCTCAATGCCTATGTGCAGCCGATCATCAAGCGTTATTTTGCCCGGCTTGAAAGTGCGTTGACCGAACGCGATCTCACCTGCCCCTACTATGCCATGCAGTCGAATGGCGGTATTTCCACCTTCGATCAGGCGCAGTTAAGTCCTCTGACGCTTGTGGAATCCGGACCAGCCGGCGGTGTGGCGGGTGCTGCGCGCATCGGTACCGTGCTTGGTGAATCCGAGGTGCTGTCGCTCGATGTCGGCGGCACGACGGCGAAATGCTCTTTGATCCATGACGACAGTCCGACGCTCGATAGCGAATACAAGCTCGAGCATACCCGCATCGCGCCCGGCTATCCGGTGCAGGTGCCTGTGGTCGATATCGTCGAAATCGGCGCCGGCGGCGGCTCGATTGCCCGCATCGACGAGCGCGGCGCACTTTGCGTCGGACCGGAAAGTGCCGGCTCGACACCGGGGCCTGCCTGCTACGGCCGCGGCGGGACCAAGCCCACCCTTTCCGACGCGTTGCTGACACTCGGCATTTTCGATCCGGCAAGCTTTGCCGGCGGCCAGATGCGGCTCGACAAATCCAGGGCCGCTGCCGCCATCGCCACGGTTGCCGGGCCGATGGGGCTGTCGGTCGAGGATGCGGCTCTCGCGATCGTCGAAATCGCTCATGCCTCGATGATCAATGCGCTGAAGCTGGTGACGGTTCAGCGCGGGCACGATCCGCGTGATGCGGCTTTCGTCATTTCCGGAGGCGCGGGTCCGGCGCTTGCCGCACGCCTCGGGCGTGATCTCGGCGTGAAGATGACTGTAGTCCCCCCGCATCCCGGCATCTTTTCGGCCTGGGGAATGCTGGCGGCGGAGCCGCGCGCCGATTTCCGCAGCACGTGGTTCGCGCCCCTCGACCCGGACGCCATCAGCAATCTGAAGCGCCGCTTTGACGAGTTGAAGCGTGAGGCGGTCAAGTACTTCTCCAAAGGCGACGCAGCCGAGATACGCTATGCCTGCCGTGTCGAAGCCCGGTATCGCGGGCAGGAACATGGTGTCTTCGCTCTTTTCGAAATGGAGGGTGATGCCGAAAGCTTTGCGGAACGCTTCCATGCCGCGCATGAGCGTGCCTATACGTTCAGCCTGCCCGGTTCGCCTGTGGAGATCACGATGATCCATCTGGAGGCGGTGCTCCACGGCCCGATCATCGCTATCCCGAAACTCGCTGGTGCAGACCGCTCGCTGGCGACAGCCTTCAAAGGATATCGCGACGTTTATTTCGGCGGGGCGACCGGATGGGTGTCCTGCCCCGTCTACGAGCGCACGCGGCTGCCGCCTTTCGAAAAGATCGCCGGCCCCCTCATCGTCGAGGAGGCGACGGCGACATCGTTGGTGATCGCCGGTCAGGAGCTTGAAGTGAGTGAGGAAGGCTTGCTGCTCATTCGCGAGCGAGATGGGAGAAGCGTCTGATATGGCGATAGCGATCGGTCTCGACCATATCGTCAGAAGCTACGGGCCGACGCGAGCCGTCGATGACGTCACGCTCGACATCAGGGCAGGGGAGTTCTTTACGCTGCTCGGCTCGTCCGGTTGTGGCAAGAGCACGCTCTTGAAGCTGATCGGTGGTTTCGACAAGCCGACCTCGGGCCGTGTGCTTTTCGATGGAAAGGACATGGCGGCCGTTCCGGCCAATCGCCGGCCGGTGAATACGGTTTTCCAGTCGCTTGGATTGTTCCCGCATATGAATGTCGCTCAGAATGTCGGCTATGGGCTGAAGCTGCGGGGATTGTCGGGCGCGGCGCTGAAGACCAAGGTCGATGGTGCATTGGACCTCGTCGAGCTATCCGGTTTTGCGGATCGCGACGTCAATCTTCTCTCAGGCGGCCAGCGTCAGCGCGTCGCGCTTGCTCGCGCGCTCGTCATGGAACCCGGCATCCTTCTGCTCGACGAGCCGCTGACCGGGCTTGACGAGCGGCTGCGCCAGCAGATGCGTGACGAGTTCGGTCGTCTTCACAAGCGCACCGGCGCAACCTTCATTCTCGTCACCCATAATCAGGACGAGGCACTCAGCCTTTCCGATCGCATGGCCGTCATGCACAAGGGGCGGATCGAACAGATCGACGTGCCCTCGCGCTTCTTCGAGGCTCCGGCCAATGCTTTCGTTGCCCGTTTCGTCGGCATCGATACGCTGTTGAAGCCTGAGACTATTTCGGTTTCCGGCAACAAGGCCATCGCGACGATTGCCGGACAACGCGTCAGCGCGGGCTTTTCCGGCGCCGCGCCGCCGCCCGACGCGCTCGTCGCCATCCGCCCCGATCGGGTCGAACTGATCCAGGCAGGCGAAGAGGCCTCCGAAATAATTGAACTTAAGGTTGTCGAAAGCATCTATCGCGGACTCAGCCATGACGTTACGCTTGCGTTCGCCGACAGCCAGCGTGTGGTGTTAACGACTAGCGCGGACGCAATTCCGCCCTTGCCGGGCGAAAGCGTGCGCGTGTGTTTGAAGCCGGGTGCTGCGCTCCTGATCGATCGTTCCGGAATACCGGCCTTGGCTGGAGGCGATGAGTAATACCCGAATAGCTGAATTAAGCGAAAAATGAGGGAAGGGAATGACACGATGAACAAAAGCAGTGATCTCGTCTCCTCCGCCTTGAGGAGTAACATGCAGCGCCGTGACATGCTCAAGCTGATGGGTGCGGGTGCGGCCGCGCTCTCTTTCGGCGGGCTTTCCGCCACGCGCGCCATGGCCGACGATGCAAGCGTTGCATTCTGGGCGACGGCCACGCTCGACATAGGCGACAAATGGCAGGAGTTTGCCCGCCAGAGCGGCGTCTCGCCTGAATTCACCGACAACGGCAACGATGTCGGTCCGGTCGTCGCACGTCTCGCCGCCGGCAATGCCAACGATCTCTTCGATGTCGGCGGCTTTCAGGGCGGCGCGGAGCGCGAACTCGCCAAGCAGGGACTGATCGCCCCCTGGGACGTTTCCAAGATCTCCAATTTTGCCGGCATCTGGCAATGGGCCAAGGATATCCCGACCTTGACCTATGAGGGCAAGCAGTACGGTATTCCGACTGTCGTCAACGCCGATTCCATCATCTATCGCCCCGACAAGCTCGGCAAGGTCGACAGCTACGGCGTCATCTTCGACCCCAAGCTCAAGGGTCGGGTCGCCATGGAGGATGCCTGGATCAATAGCGCCATCTTCACGGCCATCTACCTCAAGGAAGCAGAGAACAAGCCGATCAAGGAGCCGGGCAACCTTTCGGAATCCGAGCTCGGTCTCGTCATGGAATTCCTGATCAAGCACAAGAAGGACGGCCAGTTCCGTACCTTCTGGAATGGTTGGGAACAGGGCGTGCAGTTGGTCGCCAACGAGGAAGTCGACGCCATGACCGGCTGGGAGCCGATCGTCTATGAAGGCCGCAAGCGCGGGCTTCAGGTGGAATATGCCGCACCCGTCGAAGGTTATGAGGGCTGGGGCAACAACACGGTTCTGCTCAAGGGCGCAGCGGAGCGCGGCAAGGCCGAGGCCGCCCATAAATTCGTCGATGCGCTGCTTGCCGGCTTCTATGGCTGCGAGCTCGGCAAGGCGCGCGGCTATCTCGTGCCGACGGACAACAACCTTGCCTACGCCAAGGCCCATTCGGACGAATACAAGGCCGACGACGTCGCCAAGCTTGCCGACCATGTGAAGGCGAAGTTCTCGGGCAAGGTCTACTGGCAGAATTGCCGCCCGGACAATTTCCAGCTCTACGAGGAGTGGTGGCAGAAGCTGCGCAACGCCTGATTTAACGCGATGGACCGGGGCTGGCTCATCTGTCGAAGGACAGGCCGGCCCCGAGCCGATGGGATCAACGCCAAGAGAAGGGAGACTGGACCATGAAGACATCGGCGCTTTTGCTAGCTGCTCCGCTTGCGGCGATCCTTGTGCTTGGCCTTGCGCCGCTTGTTCTCGTTGTGGTCTGGAGCTTCTGCGCCTGGGACTCGGCTACTTACTGGATCAAGCCGGAGTTCAGCCTTGCCGCCTACGGCGCTATCCTGGATGCCGGGCGCTGGAGCGTGTTCCTGTCGACGCTCGGCAAGGCATTCCTGACATCGGCGATCTGCCTCGTCATCGCCTATCCCACGGCCTATGCCATGTATTTTCTGGCCCGGCGAAGGCTGTCGGTCCTGCTTGCCGCGCTCCTGACCATCCCGTTCTTCACATCCTATCTCATTCGTTCCTTTTCCTGGCGGTTGCTGCTCGGCCGCACCGGCGTCATCAACACGCTTCTCCAGCAGGCCGGCATCACGGATGCGCCGCTCGATTGGTTGCTGTTCAGCGATTTCGCCGTCATCGTCGGGCTTGTCGCCTCGTACCTGCCGTTTGCGACTTTCCCCATCCTGCTCTCCATGCGCCGCGTCGATCCGGTCGCGCTGGCGGCATCGCGCGATCTCGGCGCCGGCTTCTGGACGATGGCGCGAACCGTGTTGCTGCCGCTGACCTATTCCGGCGTTTTCGCCGGTTTCCTGTTCGTCTTCGTCATGGTCGCCGGCTCCTCGACGGAGGTGCAGATGCTCGGCGGTGCCGGCGCCTCGATCGTCTCCGTGATGATCAACGATGTGATGCGCGTCGCGAATTTCCCGCTCGCCTTTGCCATTTCGACGCTGATGCTCGTCATCGTGTTCGGACTGGTGCTGATCGGAGACGCCATATTTGGCCTCTCTTCGCTGTTCGAGGAGCGAGGCCAATGATCGTCCGGGAAGGAGCGACGCCGCGCATCGTCATCTGGACGCTGACCGTCTTCGGCCTCCTCGTCATCTATGCGCCGCCGCTTTATCTGCTCGGCGTGTCGTTCAATCCGGCGCTGCAGCCGGGCCTGCCGCATTTTTCGGACATTACCCTGAAATGGTATCTTGCGCTCGGCTCGGAAACCGCGCTCGTCGCAGCACTTGGCCAGTCGATCGTCATCGGGCTTGCGACGGCAGTCATCGCGACGCTGCTGTCACTGGGCGCGGCGCTCGCCCATCGCGAGCTTCACCGCGGGCGAAGCCTGTGGTTTCTGACCGTGCTGCTGCCGATGTTCGTACCCGGCGTCATCCAGGGGCTGGCGCTTTCGACCGTCATCAGCCGCGTCGGCGTGAAAGCATCCGCCCTGACCGTCATTGCCGGCCATCTCTTGTGGGCGATGCCCTTTGCCTTCATCGTCATCCTGACGAGCTTTGCCGCGGTCAAGCGGACCTATCTGATGGCGGCCGACGATCTCGGCGCCGGCCGTTTCCGGCAGTTCTGGGACATTACCCTGCCATTGATCCGGCCGGGCCTCGTCAGTGCCTTCATCTTTTCGTTCCTGCTGTCGCTCAACGAGTTTACGCGCGCCTTCTATCTGGCAGGCCGCCAGAACACGCTGCCGGTGGTGCTGTTCGGCAAGATGAACTCCGGCGCCTCGCCGACGATCTACGCGATGTCAGGCGCAATCTTTCTCGTTTCCAGCGTTTGCGTAGTGGCCGTAGCCCTGCGTTCGCTGTTCATGCAACGCCGAGTGGGGTGACCAATATGCAAGTAGGACTGACAAGTCGCAAGTTCCGCCCGCCCTTAGACCTCCATCAACGGGAGTATAGAGGATGAAACAAGAGTCGAAACTGATGGCGCTGATCCGCGCGGGGAAAAGGCAGGAGGCGCTTGATATGGTCGAGCGGCTAAAGGCGGTGACGCAGTCCTTGCCGACATCCATCAAGGTCGATCGGACGGGCGCGGTCAGCTATTATAAAGGAAACCGCCGCTTCATCAGAAACATCCAGGGCGGCTGGGATCTGGTACCGAAGAAGAAATGATTTATCGGCTGTGGATCTCGGCTTCGAGCACGATGTGACGTGCCGGGCTTGGTATCGAAGGGAGCGCCGCCGCCGAGGTGTCTCCACCGACTTGCGTCGAGGAGCGAGGCGGATAAAGGAAAGCGTGGAAACGGGGCCTTGCCGGGTGCCCTTAGCCGGAAGTTAAAGAGATAGACGTTCTTCAGTGCAACGACAATTTCATCAAGTATTCAACATCTTTAAGATGTAATCATATTAGAAAATACCTTATTTAGAAATATAAAATTAACGTCCGAAGCCTAAGGTCTCCTCGACCGTCATCGAACAGATGAAGGTCGACTGAAGGAGACAGGACTATGTATCGTGTTTCTCATTTCTACAGGGAGAATAAGGGGGCCGCAGCGGTCGAATTCGCTCTTATCGCGCCGCTTTTTTTCCTTCTGCTTCTCACACTGGTCGCCTTTGCCATCTATCTCACCGCCGCTCACTCGCTGCAGCAATTGACGGCCGATGCCGCCCGAACGGCAATCGCCGGGCTATCGGCAGACGAGCGAAGCCAGCTTGTTCAAAGCTTCGTCACCAATTCGACGATCAATGACGCTTTCATCGACAAGACCAAGCTGACGGTGACCGTCGCCACCGACCCGACCAACGCCAACCAGTTCACGGTCAGCGCCAGTTATGACGCGTCGGCTCTTCCGATCTGGAATCTCTATACGTTCGCAATGCCGAACCCAACCATTCGTCGCTACTCGACCATTCGCATGGGAGGACTGTGATGAAACGGCTTCTCGGTCGGCTTGCGTCGCTTCGAGACAAGCGAGGCAATGTCGCCGTCACGACTGCCCTTGTCTCGCCCCTGATCCTCTATTGCCTTGGCCTCGGCATCGATTACGGGATGATGACGTTGCAGCAACGGCGCCTGCAGCAGTTGAGCGACATCGGTGCAATCTCGGCTGCTTCCGATATCGCAAATGCCCAGACCGCACTTTTGAACAATCTCGTCAGCAACGGCACCACCCCGGCGATTGCCTCGGGCAGCAGCTATATGACGAGCAACGGCCTCGTCAACGCGGCTACGGCCAACTCCGGTCAATATGAGACCGTAGGCAATCTGGTACTTGGCGCCTACACGGCGGACACATCGATCCCGGTTGCAAATCGCTTCTCTTCCACAGGAACTTCGCCATACGATTCGGTCAAGGTGACGTTGACCCAAAAGGCCGTGATGCCGTTCGCTTCCGCCTTTTCCACGCCGCCGACCCTGAGCGCGACGGGCACGGCATCCAATGAGCGTCTGGCCGCCTTTTCGATCGGATCGCGGCTTCTGAGCCTCAATGGCGGCATTCTGAATCAGCTCCTGAGTACGCTGCTGGGAACGCAGGTTTCCCTAAAAGTTGCGGACTATCAATCGCTCATCAGTGCGAACGTCAATCTTCTGAGTTTCCTCAATCTCCTGGCGACGGATCTCAAGCTGACCGGCATAAGCTATAATCAGCTTCTGGCGACGGATGTCACTTATGACAAGATCCTCGGCGCTCTTGGCAAGTCGACCAATCTTTCGGCGGGGGTCGTGACCCTTATCAACAATCTCGGCAAGACGCTTGGTACGACGAAACTGACCGTCAAGCTGCAGGATATTGTCAATCTTGGTCCTCTGGGACGCAATGTCGTTGGCACCTCTCCCAATCTGACCGCCAATATCAACGTGCTGAACCTGATCTCGGCGACGGCGATGGCCGCCAATCAGCAAAGGCAGATCGCCATCGACCTAGGTGTCGCGCTGCCCGGTCTGGCGACAGCAACGCTGACGCTGGCGATCGGTGAAATGTCGCAACAGACCCCCGCCCTTGCCGTAGGGGCGCCCGGCACGATCGTTCGCACGCCGCAGGTTCGGACCGCACTCGAAGTCGCCATCACAGGCCTGTCCCTGATCGCCGGCCTGAAAATCAGGATACCGCTTTACGTCGAGCTTGCTCCTGCCGAGGCCAAGCTTGCTTCGATCACCTGTGTCGGCGGCGCCATGCCGAACGCCGTCGTCGGGATTGACGCCGTGCCGGGCGTTGCAGAAGTTGCTTTGGGTGATGTTAACACGTCAGCCTTCGTAAATTTCGGCTCCACGCCGAGGGTGACACCGGCCGCGATCATCGATTCCCTCCTTCTGAAAGTGATTGCAAGCGCACAGATCGACATCGCAAACATGAGCCCGACGCGGGTGACTTTTCAGCCTCCGGAGATTTCGGCAGGTACGATCAAGACCGTCTCCACCAATAGTGTCCTGACTTCCACGGTCTCGTCCCTGCTGAAAAACACCACCATTACCATCCAATTGCTCTTCCTGACGATCGGAACGCCGAAGGAGGTGCTCTCCGCCCTCGCCGACACGCTGTCGATTGTCACCGCGCCGCTCGATCAGGTTCTATACGGTCTGCTCGGTCTGCTCGGCATCGGTATCGGGCAAGCCGATATAAGCGTGACTGACGCAAGGTGCACGCAGCCTGTCTTGGTGCAATAATGGCTTGCGCAAGCACGCGGCCGGGCGATCGCATGTTGAAGCGCAAAGCCGGAAATACCACCAGGGTAGAGGATCAGGAATTCGTGCCCGGCAGGCTATAGGCCTGCTGGAAATAGCGCCTGAAGGCAAGCATCGGCTGGCTGAACTCGACATTGGCGCGCCAGGCCAGCCCTACATCCATGGGCGGAACCGGGTCCTGAATGTTCACGGTCTCGATGCGCCGCCCTTCAAGCGACCAAGGGCGGTGTACCATGTCCGAAAGGATTGCTACACCGAGGCCGTTGGCCACCATCGATCGCACAGCCTCGATCGAGCTGGTCCGCAAAAGCACCTTCGGCTGATAAGGGCCTCGGCTCCAGTATCGCAGTGACGAGTGGGCGGCTTCATCGACCGTTAGCATGATATAGGGTTCTTCCGCGATTTCGCGCAGGCCTATGCCGTCGCGCCGCTGGAGATCGTGGCCTGCGGGCAACCAAAGGCGCCTAACGGAACTCAGGAGCGTTTCGGTCGTCAACATCGGGTTGAGGATGTTCGATGTCAGCAGTACCGAGATGTCGTAACGATTGGTCAGAAGGCCTTCTTCGATCGACTCGCGATTGACCTCGTAGAGCTGAATTTTCAGTTTCGGATAGAGGCGGCGGATGCGCTCGATATGCAGCGGCAGGAAATAGCCGATGACGGTATAGGTGGCGGCAACGACGAGCTCTCCCTCGATATCGCTGCTGACCAGATTGAGATGGGTCGCTTCATCGACCTTTGCCAGGATCTCATAGGCATGCGACAGGAATTGCCGGCCCGCCGTGGTCAACTCCATGCCCTGCGGCGTACGGTTGAACAGTGATACGCCGACCGTCAGTTCGAGATCCTTGATCGCCGCGGTGACGGCGGACTGCGAGATCGACAGGTTGACGGCCGCATGCGAAATCTGCCCGTATTCCGCTGTTGCGACGAAATAGCGAAGCTGCCGGAGGCTCAGACCCATGAGGCTTTTCCCATCTATTTTTCTGAAAGCTGCTGTGCTGTTTCAGATTTCGTGGATCTGAAATGAGCTTATTCTCGATATATTCTTGCGCAGTTTCCGTATGCTATTGATATCAATTAATATTTCCTGATGCTATTTCAGGCGCTGATATCAATTTATCAGATAATGTAACTTTAAAAATTGTATTTTTCAAAGATCCTCTTTGCCCTTAGCGTTTCGGTATCGGTCCTGAGCGGGACGCAAGTGCGAGGGAAGGCATTTGAAGGAAGCTGTCGATATCAATTGCGACATGGGGGAGGCTTTCGGCCGTTGGCGGATCGGCGACGCGCATGACGAGGAACTCATCTCGCTCATCAGTTCGGCCAATATCGCAACCGGCTTTCATGCCGGCGATCCCAATCTCATGGACGAGACCGTGCGGATGGCGGCTGCCCATGGCGTCGGCGTTGGAGCTCATCCCGGCTACAACGATCTCCAGGGCTTCGGGCGGCGCAAGATCAACGGCACCAGCCGTGAACTGGTCAACGATCTGGTCTATCAGGTCGGCGCGCTGCGGGAATTCGCCAGACGCTACGGCGTGCCGGTGCAGCATGTGAAGCCGCATGGCGCGCTTTACATGGAGCTTGCGGCAAACCCGGATCTCTCGCAGATCTTCATACAATACATGCGCACCGCGGCGCCGAACATGTTCGTCTTCTGCATGGATGGTTCCGCCACCTGCCTTGCGGCCGAGGAAGCCGGCCAGCCTGTCGTCCGCGAGTTCTATGCCGACCGCGACTATGGCGATACCGGCTGGATCGTCTTCACCAGGGATGTCGGCCGACCCGATCCGAAGGCGATTGCCCGCAAGGTCGTGCGAGCCTGCACCGAGGGCGTCGTGCGCACCGTCAACGGCGCGGATATTCCGATCGCCTTCGATTCCATCTGTTTTCATTCCGATACTTTGGGTGCGCTCGATATCGTGCGCCACATGCGCGAGGCCCTCATTGCCGAGGGTATAAGAATTGCACCCGTTTCACAGATTTTGAACAGCGACGCAGCACGGAGGTCCCATGAGCAAGCTTGAGATCAGATCACCCCTTCCGGGAACTTTCTACAGGGCTTCCTCTCCGGACACGCCGCCCTTCAAGGCTGACGGCGATGCGGTTGCCGCAGGCGATACGATCGGCCTGATCGAAGTCATGAAGACCTTTCAGCAGATACCGGCTGGGCTTGATGGCAAGAACATCACCTTCCTTGTCGACAATGAAGAGCCTGTCATGGCCGGCCAGATCATCGCGGAGGTGGACCCATGACCATCCGCTCCGTTCTGGTTGCCAATCGCGGCGAGATCGCCGTCAGGATCATAAAAGCTGCCAAGGCGCTCGGTATTCGCACCGTGCAGGTCCATAGCGCTGCAGACGCCGATATGCTCGCGGTGAAACTGGCAGACGAGGCGATCGATATCGGTTCGCCAGCGCCGAAGAAATCCTATCTGAACATAGAGGCCATTGTTTCGGCCGCGCGAACAGCCGGCGTGGATGCCGTTCATCCTGGATACGGGTTTCTGTCTGAAAACGGCGATTTTGCCGATGCCGTCGAGGCAGCCGGGATGATCTTCATCGGACCGAGCGGCGAGGCCATACGATTGCTCGGTGACAAGGTGGCGGCGCGAGCAATTGCCGCGCGCGCCGGCGTACCGACGGTGCCGGGAAGTGATGGTCGCGTTGCAGATATTGGTGCTGCCGAGGCGATTGCCGAACGGACTGGCTTTCCCGTGATGATCAAGGCGGCCGCCGGTGGTGGCGGGCGCGGCATTCGCATCGTCCAGTCGCTTACCGAACTCAGGGAGCAGTTTCCGCTTGCTTCGGCGGAGGCCGCCGCTGCTTTCGGCGATGGTGGCCTCTACATGGAAAAGGTCGTCACCCGCGCCCGGCACGTCGAGGTGCAGATCTTTGGTGACGGACGCAACTTCGTGCATTGCTTCGAGCGCGAATGCTCGTTGCAGCGTCGTCGCCAGAAGGTGTGGGAGGAGGCGCAAGCCTTCCTGCTGCCCGAAGATGTCCGGCAGCGCCTTTGCGCCAGTGCCGTGGCCCTTGCGGCGGAGGTCGGCTATCGCGGCGCGGGGACGGTCGAATATCTCTACGACGAGGATAGCAGGCAGTTCTACTTCATCGAGGTGAACACGCGCATCCAGGTCGAGCATCCGGTGACCGAGATGATTACCGGCATCGATCTGGTGCAGGAGATGTTCAAGGTGGCGGGTGGGGCACCCTTGTCGCTGTCGCAGTCCGATATTCGCGTTCGTGGCCATGCCATCGAGTGCCGGATCAATGCCGAGGACCCGGCCAAGGGCTTTCTTCCGGCGCCGGGCACCGTGACAAGACTGTCCGTTCCGGAAGGCGAGGGCATCCGTTTCGATACGATGCTTTATGCGGGCTATACCGTGCCGCCCTTCTACGATTCACTCCTCGGCAAGCTGATCGTCTGGGCTGAGGATCGCAACGCCTGCCTCGAGAGATTGGCTGGCGCCCTTTCCAATCTTATGATCGAGGGATTGCCGACGACGATCCCTCTGCACCTGGCGCTTGCCCGCGACCCGTCGGTACGCAAGGGGACGTTCCACACCCGTTTTCTCGAATCCTGGCTGGAGACCGATTTTACCGCGGTTAACGGCATATCGGCGGAGGTTGCCTGATGCCCGCTCGCTTTACGTTCGGAGGTGACGAGCATCTCTTCGTCGAATGCAGCGACGAGATGTCCCTCGAGGCGTTCTTCAAGAGCCTGTCGATGGCCAAGGGCGTGCGCGAAAGCGCCATCAGGGGCGTCACCGAAATCTGCCCCGCCAATGCGTCCTTCCAGATCAAGTTCGATCCGGACCTGATCAAGCCGGACGATCTCTTGAAAGAAGTCAGGGCGATCGAGGGCGCCGCCGAGAAGGCAGAGCCCGTGATCACGACCCGCATCGTCGAAATCCCGGTTTTCTACAACGATCCCTGGACGCATGAGACGCTGATGCGCTTCCGCGAGCGGCATCAGGAGCCGACGGGCACGGATCTCGACTATGCCGCCAGGATCAATGGTTATGGAGCTGTCGAGGACTTTATCTCGGCCCATGCCGGCTCGCCGTGGTTCGTCTCCATGGTCGGCTTCGTCGCCGGGCTGCCGTTCATGTATCAGATGGTCGAGCGGCAGCGGCAGATAGAAGTGCCGAAATATCTGCGCCCGCGAACCGATACGCCGCGGTTGACTGTGGGACATGGCGGCTGCTTCGGCTGCATCTATTCGGTGCGCGGGGCAGGCGGCTATCAGATGTTCGGCATCACGCCGATGCCGATCTTCGATCCCACGCAATCGACGAGCTATCTGCGTGATTTCATGGTGTTCTTCCGTCCTGGCGACATCGTAAAATTTCGACCGATCGATCGTGATGGCTATGACCAGGCCGTCGAGGATGTCGACAAGGGACGCTTTGCGCCGCCGATCCGCGAGGTTCGCTTCGACCTTCGGCAGTACCAGGCCGATATCGACGGATACAACGCCAAGCTGGAGGGTGCGCTTCATGGCCATTAAGGTTCTTCATCACGGCCTTTCCACCACCATTCAGGATCTCGGACGGCCCGGTTACTTTCATCTCGGCATTCCCGTCGGCGGCGCCATGGATCGTTACGCCATGCGGGCAGCCAATCTTCTTGTCGGCAATGACGAGAGCGCCGCCGGGCTCGAGGCCGTCTTCATGGGGCCTAAGCTCGAATTTCAGGACGATGCGCTGATTGCCGTCACCGGCGCCGACATGCCGGTCAGGATCGATGGCGAGCTGCAACCGGGATGGACCGCCCTCAAGATCAAGGCGGGGCAGATCGTAAGCTTCGACTTTCTGAAGTCCGGCGCGCGGGTCTGCATTGCGGTATCGGGTGGCATCGACGTTCCCGAAGCTTTGGGCAGCCGATCGACTTACGTGATCGGCGCCCTCGGTGGCCTTAACGGTAAGGCCATCGCTATCGGCGATGAGCTTCCCGTCGGCTCCGGCTCGATGGCAGGTGTCGGCCGTTCGGTTGCAGAAGAGCTGCGCCGCAAGCCCGGTACGCCGGCCGAACTCAGGGTCTTGCCGGGGCTCTATTGGGATCGGTTGACTAAGGAGACAAAGAGCAATTTCTTTGCCGATCAGTGGAAGGTGGCGCCGGAAGCAGATCGCATGGGTTACCGTTTCCGTGGCGGCCGCAAGCTCGAATTCGTAGAGCGCAAGCAGCCCTTCGGCGCCGGCTCCGACCCCTCCAATATCGTCGACAGCTGCTACCCCTATGGTTCGATCCAGGTGCCGGGCGGAACGGAACCGATCATCCTGCATCGCGACGCCGTTTCCGGCGGCGGCTATTTCATGTTGGGAACGGTGATCTCCGCCGACATGGATCTGATCGGGCAATTGCAGCCGCATACGCCGACGCAGTTCGTCGAGGTTACGATGGATCAGGCGCTCGCGGCGCGGGCGGACCGGCAGGCGCTGCTTGCGCGGCTTCGCGCAGCCCTGGCTTAGAGGATCAATAGATGGTCGCCTTCCCGATCCCAGCCTTCCCGAACAGACGGAACACGGCCGGGATCGACCGTGCCTCACTCGAGAACGCGGGTCAGATAGGCGGCCGTCACACCGGGACCGGGGATGATGGCGACGATCTTCATTTGCGCGATTGTCCGGTTGACGGAAGCCTCGAGATGGGTCTCCATCATCGCCGCTGCCGCCTTCACGGCGCCTCGCAGCAGCAGTTCAACGATGAGGCGCAGCTCCGTGATGATGGCAAGGTCGCCGGGCAGCCCGAGCCGCCGCAGCAAACGCTCCGTCGCCGTGACAGGCAGCAGGTTGTTGCGGATAGATTCCTTCAGCCGCTCGTTCGGCGTCGCGAGGATGCAGATATCGATGAAGTCCGCATGGATGGTTTCCTGCGCTGCCAGGTGATCGGCGGCTTCGCGCCGCTCGAGATCGCTAAGGCGCAAAAACAGGTCGTTCAACCGTTCCCGGTCGACCCTGCCGGCCCCGGCGACCAGGGCCTGCGGTTCCAGCATGCCACGCAGGCCGTAGTGATCCTTGATCATCTGCGCCGTCAGCGGGCCGGCGATCCAGTGGGACGATTGGTTCTTGCGCACGAGACCGCGTTCGCGCAGACGGGTCAGCACGTCACGCACGACGGTACGGCTGACGTTGAAGTGATCGGCAAGTTCGATCTCGATGATGCGATACTGGCCGAAGACGACACAGCCGGCGACGTCGGCCTCGACGGTATTGTAGATCCGCTCCCAGGAAGAGCGGCTCTGCAAAGCCTCGTCGGCATGGCGCGGAATGGTCAGGCCAAGTGTCTTGATATCGATGCGGTTCGGCTCGATGCCCCGACCGGCGGGGCCGACGAGATAGCCGCGCCCGTCGAAGCGGTGAACCAGCCCTTCGCTTTCCAGTGTCTGCAGCGCCCGCTGCACGGGCGCGCGCGAGATCTGCAGGATATCGGCGATCGGACCTTCGAGCAGCACCACGCCTTGCGGCAGCGTATTGTCTTCGATGTTGCCACGCAGAACATCCTCGGCGATCTCGTAGCGCTTTTGCGCGCTGGGGCGCGCTCGGTCTTCGGTCATCTGATGCAATGGACTCACGTCGTTCTGATGCCTCACTCTTACGCTTTTTGCAGCGCTAACATAGCGCAAAAATAAATGACTATTGAATACAAAATATGTTTTGTTTTGCAATTTTGATGCGCGACCTGGCGATGATTGCCGTTGCGCAAGGTTGCGATACGTGTTGTTTGCCTAGGGGCCCCATCACACGCGAGTGCTGCCGAACAGGCGCTCGCGGCGGGCATTTGCGACCGATACCGCGAAGCGGTTATGTGTTTATCCTCTCGTCGCGACACGCTCTTCGCCTGGTTGTCGATTTAAAGCTTCGACTTTCAGAAAAAGTCTATTGAATACAAAAATCATTTATGTAATGCTTCAATCATCAAGGCGCTCGTCAGAAGCGCCGTAGGTGGAACTCTTTGAAACGCCAAGGAACATCTCTTTGACGCGCATGTGATGATGCGCGAATGCAGACCGACGTCTGGTGTCCGGATCGATGTAATCCCGGCGATGGCGACGCTTTGCCTGAAGGATGGTCCTTGCCTGGAAACTGGTAGGAAATCGGTGTCGACCGTTCTTCAGCTCAGCCAAGTCACCAAGTCCTATGGCGCGTCTGCCGCGCTGGACCGGGTAGATTTCTCTCTGCCCGACAACGCCTATATTTCGCTGCTCGGGCCGAGCGGCTCCGGCAAGACGACGTTGCTGCGCGTCATTGCCGGCTTCGAGGAGCCGGATGCCGGTTCGATCCTCTTTCACGGCCAGCGGCTCGATGGCGTGGAGCCGCATGATCGCGGCATCGGCTTCGTCTTCCAGAATTTCGCTCTGTTCCCGCATCTCTCCGTTGCCGAAAATGTCGCCTTCGGCCTGCGCAATCGCAAGGTCGACCCTGTGACGGATGCGCGTGTCCTGGCGAAGCGGATTCAGGACATGCTGTCGCTGGTCGGTCTCAAGGGATTTGACGATCGCGCGGTCACGCAGATTTCCGGCGGCCAACGTCAGCGCGTTGCCCTGGCGCGTACACTGGTGACGGAGCCGAAGATGGTGCTGCTGGACGAGCCGCTCGGTGCGCTCGATGCCAATCTTCGCGGCCGCATGCGCAACGAGCTCAAGATCATCCGCGAGCGCTGCGGCGTGACTTTCCTTCATGTTACGGGCAGCGAGAGCGAAGCCCTGGCAATGGGGGATCTGGTACTCGTTCTCGATCGCGGCCGCATCGCGCAGGCCGCTGCTTCCGATGTGATCTATAATCGCCCAGCAACTGCGGCTGTCGCCCGTTTCCTCAATTGCTACAACCTCTTTGCCGGCGATGTCGTCGAGGATGCCTTCGTCGGGCCTGCCGGCCGCTTTCCGCTGAGTGGATCGCGCAGGAAGGCGCCGCAGCCGGCTTACGCTATCCGCTACGACCGTGTTTCGATCCGTCTACGCGGTGCGGCACTCTCGGACGATGAGGTCGGTATCGAGGCCGACTTCATCGCCAGCGAATATTCCGGAGCAGCGGTCAATTCCTTCTTTGCGCTCAATGGTGGCCACGTCTTCGAGGTCGAATCTCACCTTAGCCATGCCCGCCCGCCGACCTTCGTCGAAAAGGACCGGTACGCGCTGGTCTGGAAGAAGGAGGACGCCCTTGTTTTCGGCTGATGTGAGCCCTTCGAAACCCTTCCCCGGCCCCTCCAAGGAGAGCGAGAAATGACCATGGTTGCGACAAGCGAGGAAGCCGTGCAGGAAGGCCCGACCATCCGCCGAAAATCGAGCAAGACGCTCTGGCTTCTGGCGCCGGGCATGATCTGGATGGTCGCCTTCCTCGTCCTGCCGATCCTGATGATGGTCTACGTGTCTTTCTGGACGCAGACGACCTTCAAGATCGAGCCGACATTGACCTTGCAGAGCTGGATTACCTTCCTGACGAGCCCGACCTATCTCGGCGCGCTCTGGACGACGATCCGCATCTGGCTGCTCGTGCTGATCTCGACGCTCCTGGTCGGCTATCCCGCTGCGCTCTTCGTTGGGCTTCTCATCAAGAACAAGACGCTGCAGACAGTGCTACTCGTGCTCTGCGTCATCCCTTTCTGGACCTCCTTCCTGATCCGCGTGCTCGCCTGGCGGCCGATGCTCGGCACCGAGGGCGCGATCAACATGATCCTGATGAATCTCGGTGTCATTCGGCAACCGATCGAGGTGCTGCTGTTTTCGGAACTGTCCGTCATCATCGGCATGACGCAGATCTACTGCGTGTTCATGGTGGGGCCGATCGCCTTCATGATGGGCCGCATCGACGCCTCGGTGATCGAGGCGGCGCAGGATCTCGGTGCAAGCTTCTGGCGCATCTTCCGTACGATCATCCTGCCGCTCTCCATGCCGGGCGTTGTGGTCGGCGCGATCTTCGTTTCCGTCATGGTTCTCGGCGAATTCGCAACGTCTGCCGCACTCTCCGGCCGCAAGGTCAATCTGCTCGGCAATATCATCGTCACCCAGGTCGGTTCGCTGAAATGGGCCTTCGCCGCAGTCGCCGGCGTCGTCCTGACGATCATCATGGGCGCCGTTGTCGCAGCCCTTCTCAAGGTCGTCGACCTCAGAAAGGAGCTCTGATCATGAATGCTGGCGGTATCAAGCTCGGCCTTGGCGTCTATACGACCCTTTTCCTGATCTTCCTCTACGGACCCCTAGTGGTTCTGGCGATCCTGTCGTTCCAGACCGGCCCGGAGGGCGGTCCGCAGTTCCCGATCATCGAATGGTCGACCTATTGGTATCGGCATCTCTTCGGCCTGACGCCGCCCTCGCGCATCGCGCCCCTGCCGATCGACCAGGCGCTGATCCGGTCGCTTTCGCTGGCGCTGATGACCATGATCGTCTCGACCGTGCTTGGCGTCATGTCCGCCCAGGCCTTTCGCCGCAAGTTCCGCGGCTCGGGCGTGGCATTTTATCTGATCGTTCTCGGCATGATGGTGCCGGGCGTGCTCGTCGGCCTCGGCATGGCTCTTGTCGCCAATGCCCTCGGCATCGACCGTCACTGGTGGAGCACGGCCTTTGTCCTGCATGTGGTCTATACCTTCCCCTTTGCCTTTCTGGTCATGCTCGCGATCTTCAACCGGTTCGATCCGAGCATGGAGGAAGCATCCTGGTCGCTCGGCGTCACGCCGGTACGCACCTTCCGCAAGGTCACGTTCCCGCTGATCTTCCCCGGCGTGCTCTCGGCCATGCTGTTTGCTTTTACGCTCTCCTATGACGAGTTTTCGCGCACCTTGTTCGCCTCCGGCCGCGAGCTGACGCTGCCGCTCGCCATCTACGGCACCTTCTCTGTCGAGGTCCATCCAAACGTCTTTGCCTTCGGCGTCCTGACCACCTTGTTTTCCTTCGCGCTCCTCGGCACCTACGCGATCCTGATGGGGCTGTCGGTCCGGCGCGCCAAGCGCGTCCGCATCCAGGAGGACGCGTGATGGTGCAGAGAGTTTCCGACCCCATCTCTGCTCCCATCTCTGCCATTGTCACTGGTGCCGGCTCCGGTATCGGCCGCGCCATTGCACTGCGTCTCGGCGCCGATGGCTATGCGGTTCTAGTCAATGACCTCTCGGGCGAGCGCGCCGAGGCTGTCGCCTCGGAGATCCGAAAGGCGGGCGGTGCGGCGACCGCGATCGCCTGCGACGTCGCCAGACCCGAGGATGTGGCGGCAATCCATGCCGCCGCCGAGGCCTTGCATGGTGACGTCGCCCTTCTCGTCAACAATGCAGGCATCGCCCATCAGGCAGCATTCGAGGACCTCGAAGTTGAGGATTTCGACCGGATGTTTGCGGTGCATGTGCGCGGCACCTTCCTGATGACCAAGGCCGTCCTGCCGTCGATGCTGGCACGGGGCGAGGGCGTCATCGTCAACGTCGCCTCGCAGCTCGGGCAGATTGGCGGCATCGAGCTGGTTCACTACTCCGGCGCCAAGGCCGCGATCATCGGCATGACCAAGGCGCTTGCCCGCGAGGTTTCCAGCCGCGGGGTGCGCGTCAATGCCGTGGCGCCGGGGCCGATCAATACGCCTCTGGTGCTAGGCCTTTCCGAAGAGTGGCGCGAACGCAAGAAGCGCGAATTGCCGCTCGGCCGCTTCGGCGAACCAGAGGAGGTGGCCGCGACCGTCGCCTTTCTGGCGTCGCCGGCAGCAAGTCTTTTCGTCGGCCAGACGCTCGGGCCGAATTCCGGCGACGTGATGCTCTGAAGGAGAAAGCAGATGGACAGTCTAGAGAAGCGAGTTGTCATCGTCACGGGCGCAGGCATCGGCATTGGCCAGGCGGCAGCCAAGGCGTTTGCCGCACTCGGCGATCATGTCGTCGTCACCGACATCCTCGAGAAGGAAGGCGAACAGACGGTTCACGACATTCTTGCCGGCGGTGGCTCCGCCGAGTTTCATCTTTACGATGTGCGCTCGACCGAGGCGGCGAACCGGCTGGTCGCCCATGTCGAGGCGCGCTTCGGCAGGATAGATATCATCGTCGCCAATGCCGGCATCGCGCATCGGACACCTCTCGACAAGCTCACCGACGATAAGTGGGACCTGACCATGGATGTGGACCTGAAGGGTATCTTCAGGCTCGTGCGTGCCACCGTGCCGGGCATGCGTGCTCGCAGATCGGGCAGCATCGTCGCTCTCTCGTCGATCATGGGTGTCGCCTATGGATGGGACGAGCATGTCCATTATTCTGCGGCGAAATCCGGTGTCGTCGGCCTGGTGCGCGGGCTCGCCGTCGAGCTGGCAAAGCACGGCATCAGGGTCAACGGCATTGCCCCGGGCTACATCCGCACAGCGCAGCTTCTCTCGGAGGAGAATTCGCTCGGGCCCGCGGGCGCCGAAAAGGCGGCGGAGTTTATTCCGATGGGCCGGCTCGGCGAGCCGGAAGATATCGCCGACGTGATCGCATTCCTCGCTTCGAACGGCGCGAGATACATGACCGGTCAGGTTCTGGTCGTGGATGGTGGCCTCCTCGTGGGGCGGTACTGATCGCCCCGGTCCGGCAACGGCCGGGCAAGGCGATACGGCAATGAAATAAGCCCACCAAGGGCTCAGGGAACAGCAATCAGCACTGGAGAACAAAATGTCCAAAATGGAAATGAACAGACGCTCTCTGTTGAAGCATTCCGCCGGCGTGATGGCGCTCGCGATCGGCGGCGGCACGCCCTTCCTGTCGTCGCGGGCAGCCTACGCACAGGCTGCCAACCTTGCCAAGGAGCAACTGCGCACCATCGGCCTTTCGGTAACAGTTCAGGAGCGTATCCTCGACGACTTCCGCAAGGTGAGCGGCGTCGGGCAGACCTCCGGCACGGCTGCGACCTTTCCGGACGCGCAGACCAAGATCCTTTCCGGCTCCAAGGATTACGATTGCTGGGAAATCATCGCCGAGCGGCTGCCGTCGATCGTCATGACAAACAATGTCGAGCCGATCCCGGCCGCCTCCCTGAAAAACTGGGCCAATATCCGCGACACTTTCACGACGCCTTCCGGCAAATGGCAGCCGAAGCAGCAGATCGTCGGGCAGATCTGGGCCGACGATGCCAAGACAACGCTGAACATGGTGCCTGCGGTCTATAACTACGACTCCATCGGCTACAATCCCGATGTCCTGTCGGCCGAGGAGGCCAATACATGGGCAGCGATCTTCGATCCGAAGTTCAAAGGAAAGTCCGGCCTTAATACCGATCCGCTGATTGCTTTCGGCCAAGCCATCATGGCGATGAACACGCTGGGGCTCTCAAACGTCAAGAATCCGGCCAATCCGACGACGGCCGAAATCGACGAGGCCGCGAAGTTCCTCGTGTCGAAAAAGAAGGACGGGCAGTTCCGGGCGCTTTGGGGCGATTTCGGTGAGCTGGTCAACCTGATGGCATCGGGCGAAATGGTCGTCTGCGATGCATGGCAGCCGGCGGTCATGGCCGTCAAGGCCCAGGGCAAGGCGTGCAAATACGCCGTACCGAAGGAAGGCTATCGCGGCTGGGCGATCGGACCTTCGATGATTGCTGGCACTTCCAACAAGGAAGCCGTGATCGCCTATGCCGACTACTGGCTGTCCGGTGAGCCCGGTATCACCGTGTCCGAGCAGGGCTACTACTCGCCATCGACCAATATCGAGAAGGTTATGGCGCCGGACAAATACGCCTTCTGGTACGAGGGTAAGCCCTGGGTCGGGGCTGCCGAGCGCGGCATCAAGGAAGGCGACCTGCGTGATGGCGGCTCGCTGGCCGAGCGCGCCAAGAACGTCGCCTATTGGCACCAGTGGCCTGACGAATATGATCATCTCGTCCAGAAGTGGGATGAATTCCTCAATGCGTGATCTGGTGGCGTTCGCCATCTGCCCTCAGCTCCGCGAGGAGGCGATATCCGCCTTCTCGCCCACGCCCGGAGATCTCTCGTGATGTATGATTTGGAACTCATCAATGTCGGCAAGGTCTATGACAATGGCACGCCAGCCGTCATCGACTTCAATCTTTCGATCAGGAAGGGGGAGTTCATCGCCTTCCTCGGCCCGTCGGGCTGCGGCAAGACGACGACGCTTCGCATGATCGCCGGCTTCGAGAGCATCTCCTCCGGCGACATGATGATCAAGGGCGAGCGCATGAACGATGTCAGGCCGCAGAAGCGGCCGACATCGATGATCTTCCAGAACTATGCGCTGTTTCCGCATATGACGGTGCGACGGAATGTCGGATACGGCCTGGAGGTCAAGGGCATGGCGAAGGCCGAGCGGGATGCGCGGGTCGACCGCATTCTCGCTACCCTCGGGCTGGAGGATATTGCCGAGCGAAAGCCGGACAAGCTTTCCGGCGGCCAGCGTCAGCGCATCGCGCTTGCCCGCGGCCTCGTGGTCGAGCCGGACGTGCTGCTTCTCGACGAGCCGCTAGGTGCCCTCGATGCCAATCTGCGTAAGGCGATCCAGAACGAACTCAAATTGCTGCAGAAGAGGCTTGGCGTCACCTTCGTCTTCGTGACGCACGCGCAGTCGGAAGCGCTGGCGCTGTCCGACCGCATCGTGGTGATGAACCAGGGCAAGGTGGAGCAGATCAGCCCGCCGCATCAGCTCTATACGCGACCGGACACGCCCTTCGTTGCTCAGTTCATTGGTCGCAATACCATCTTCGAAGGCGAGGTTGCCGGCTCGCAGGCCGACAGCACATTCGTCACGACCTCGTTCGGCACGCTGTCAGGCTGCGCCAATGGTGGCCTGTCCAGCAAGGTCAATATCGTCATCCCTTCGGAGGCGATCGAGGTTCATGCGGCGAGCGTCTCGGGACGCGAGAATCTCGCCCGGACCTTTGGCGGCAATGTGGTCGGTGCGCGCGTCGATCGTTTCGATGTCGTCGGCCATATCTCGCAGATCGGCATCAGCCTGCCCGACGGCCGCGGTCTGGCGCTGGAGGCGCATGTCGACAAATACCAACCCGGTGCCTTTCCGGTAGGCGCCGATGTCATGCTTACCTGGGATCCGGCCGACGCGACCGTCATTCCAGCCCACTGATTAAAGAAAACCCGATCAAAGGAGGTCATCCCATGGCAAAGGAAATCTTGTGCAGTTTTGGTGTCGACGTCGATGCCGTGGCCGGCTGGCTCGGCTCTTATGGCGGCGAGGATTCACCTGACGATATCTCGCGCGGCCTCTTTGCCGGCGAAGTCGGCAGCCTGCGGCTGGTGAAACTCTTCGAGCGCTTCGGCATCAAGACGACCTGGTTCATTCCCGGCCACTCCATCGAGACGTTCCCGGAGCAGATGCAGGCCGTGGCCGACGCCGGCCATGAGATCGGCATCCACGGCTATAGCCACGAAAATCCGATCGCCATGACACGCGAGCAGGAGACTGAGATCCTCGACAAGTGCATCGAACTGGTCACCAAGCTTTCCGGCAAGCGCCCGACCGGCTATGTCGCGCCCTGGTGGGAATTCTCCACCGTCACCAACGAGCTGCTTCTGGAGCGCGGCATCAAGTACGACCATTCGCTGATGCATAATGACTTTACGCCCTATTATGTGCGCGTCGGTGACAGCTGGACGAAGATCGACTATTCGCGCAAGCCATCGGAATGGATGGTGCCGCTGAAGCGCGGCAAGGAAACCGATCTGATCGAAATCCCGGCATCCTGGTATCTCGACGATCTGCCGCCGATGATGTTCATCAAGAAATCCCCGAACAGCCACGGCTTCGTCAATCCGCATCACATCGAGCAGATGTGGCGCGACCAGTTCGACTGGGTCTATCGCGAGATGGATTATGCGGTTTTCCCGATCACCATCCATCCGGACGTTGCTGGTCGGCCGCAGGTGCTGATGATGCTGGAGCGGCTCTATGCGCATATGATCAAGCATCCGGGCGTGAAGTTCGTCACGATGAACGAGATCGCCGATGATTTCGCCGCCCGCTTTCCGCGCAAGAAATAGCAGGCTAGGCTGAAGTACTCAGTGCATCTCAAGGAGGCTATCGCCATGTGTTCACTGTGCGGCGTGCTTGGCGGCAACGAGCACTGGACCGATGCTGCCGCGCGGCCAGGTGTGTTCACGCGCAATCACGCCAGCGTCGACCGGCGGCGCGAGCGCGCCGAACGCGTCCGTGCCGCCAATGAGATGCTCTCGGGCTTCGGCCTTGTCCTTTCCGACTGGCAGGGCGCATCCTTCGTGCTGTCGACGCGAACAGGCAGGAGCGAGATCATCGAGGATCTCGGTCACCTGTGGCCGGCGGCCGAAAGGCTCGTCGGCCGGGCCTGCGATCCCCTCGACATGGCCTTCATCGCAAGAATGGAGGCGCGACATGTCGATTGAGGCGAGCGGTTTCCTGCCGATCAATCTGCTGACGGGCTTCCTCGGCTCCGGCAAGACGACGCTGCTGAAGCGCATCCTGGCGGACTCAGCTTTTGCCGATACGGCGGTGCTCATCAACGAATTCGGCGAGATCGGGCTCGATCACGACCTTGTCGAAAGCGTCGATGGCGAAATGGTGCTGCTGCGGTCGGGCTGTGTCTGCTGCACGGTGCGCGGCGAACTCGCAGCCGCGCTCAAGGAGCTTTATTCACGCCGCGAGCGCGGGCTGGTGCCGCCGTTCCGGCGCGTCATCATCGAAAGCACAGGCCTTGCCGATCCCTTCCCGGTTCTGTCGACCATCAAGGCCGACCCTGTTCTCCGGCATCACTTCTGCGCCGGCAACGTGATTACGACGGTCGACGCGGTAAACGGGCTGCATCAGCTCGACACCTATATCGAATCCAACAGGCAGGCGGCGGTCGCGGATCGCTTGATCGTGACCAAGACCGATCTTGATCCGGACCGTGACGGGCAGGTGCTTCATGCTCGCCTTCGCAGGCTCAATCCCGATGCGCCGATCCTGATCGCGACCGATACTGATCTCGATCTCTCTTCGCTTGTTGCCGCGCAGAACAACATTTCGCCCAGTAGCGGCCTGTCGCAAAGCGGCTTTTACTGCGAGGAGCCGGTGCGGCTCGTCTCGTCGGACGGCGCGCTGCATCAGGCGGCTATTTCCTCGATTTCGCTCAGCATCGACAGACCGGTCGACTGGACGGCCTTCGGGCTCTGGCTGACCATGCTGCTCAATCGGCATGGGGAGCGCGTGCTGCGGGTAAAGGGCATTCTCAATCTCAGCGGCGAGGAGCGCCCCGTTGCCATTCACGGCGTCCAGCATCTTGTTCACACGCCGGTTCATATGGATCGCTGGCCTTCGGAGGATCGCACCTCGCGCCTCGTCTTCATTCTCGATGGGCTCGACGGCGCTCTATTGAAACGCTCTTTCGAAGCCTTCACACTGGCGCAGATGCCGTCCGCCGCATCTACCTTCATCGCCGCGGCGCAATGAGACAACCGGTCTACATATGAACAAACACCAATCCGTTGCAAGAAACCTGAGCGCTCCTGCCCTGCATCTGGCTGGCCGGCCCCGCTTGCGAATTCTTGGCACGGCAATATCGTTGCTGGAAGAGCTGCGTCTGCGCGCGCAGGACGATCTCGGCATTGACGTCACCTTCGATAATAACGACTTTCTGACGACGCAGTACAAGGCGGCCCGCGAGCCGGAAACCTACGATATCTACGACCAATGCTTTCACAATCTCGATATCGTCTGGCACTGGCGCGCGATCCAGCCCGTGGACACCCAGCGCATCGTGCTTTGGGATGAAGTCAACGATCTCACCAAGACCGGCCATATCGGCCCCAATCCCAGAATGGGGCTTGGTGACGTGCCGGCACGCAAGCTCTTCGTCCAGCCCAATCTCGCTCTAGGAGATACGCCCTCGCGCTTTATCTCGATGCTGCCGACCACCCATAATTTCGACAGCTTCGCCTACCGGACTGATCTCGCGCCGAACGGCGTCGGCATGCACTCCTGGGGCGCGCTTTTCGACGAGCGCTGGGCAGGTAGGGTAGCGCTGGTGGACGAACCTGCCATCGGCATCTTCGATGCGGCGCTGGCGGCTCAGGCAGCCGGCCTCATGTCGTTCGACGATATCGGCAACATGTCGGTTCAGGAGATCGACCAGCTGATCGATCTGCTGGAGGAGCGCAAGAAGGCCGGCTTCTTCCGCGATTTCTGGAAAACCGCCGAGGATGCGGCACGGCTGATGATCGCCGGCGAGACCAGCGTCCAGAGCATGTGGTCGCCCGGCATCGGTATCCTGAATTCCAGGGGGTCTCCCGTCGAGCAGGCCGTGCCTGCGGAAGGCTATCGCGCCTGGCATGGCGGCCTGTGTCTTTCGAAGCATCTGAGCGGCCGCCTGCTCGATGTCGCCTATGACTATCTCAATTGGTGGATCTCGGGTTGGCCGGGCGCCGTCGTCGCGCGGCAGGGCTATTATATCTCGACGCCGCAGCGCTCGCGGCAGTTCATGACGCAGGCCGAATGGGATTACTGGTACGAAGGTGCTGCCGCGATCGAAGATCTGCCCGGCCCGGATGGGCAGATGCGGATCAGAAAGGGTTCGGTTCGCAGCGGCGGTTCCTACTGGCAACGCGCCAATTGCATTGCCGTTTGGAATACGACAATGGATGAGCACAATTATCTGGTGCGCCGCTGGATGCAGCTCGTCGGCGGCAGAGGAGAGCAGGGCCTATGACACAGACACATCTCGGCAAATCGATCGCGCAGCTGTCGGTCCTGATCCAGTCCGGCAGTCTCGATCCGGTAGCGCTGACCGAGGAGACGCTGGATGCGATCCGGACCTACAAGGATCAGGCGATTTTCACGCGGCTGCTTGAGACACGCGCGAAGGAAGAGGCGGCGGCTTCGTCCAAGCGGCTGCGCGAAGGGCGTTCGCGCGGGCTGCTGGATGGCATTCCTATTGCCTGGAAGGATCTCTTTGCCATTGCCGGCCTGCCGACGACGGCCGGATCGATCGTGCTCGCCGATGCGGAGCCTGCGCAGGATGATGCCGATGTAGTGAAGGCTTTGAAAGCAGCCGGCATGGTTGCCGTCGGTCGCGTCAATATGAGCGAGTTTGCCTTTTCCGGCCTCGGCCTTAATCCGCATTATGGCACGCCGCTCAATCCTCTAGCCTCGGATGTCGCGCGCATTCCGGGTGGTTCGTCTTCCGGTTCCGCGGCCGTCGTCGCGGCAGGTCTCGTGCCGGTATCGATCGGCACCGATACCGGCGGTTCCGTGCGCATACCGTCCGCCTTCAACGGTCTTGTCGGCTATAAGGCCAGCCATGGCCGCTACAGCATGAACGGGGTCTTTCCGCTGTCGGCCAGCTTGGACTCGCTCGGTCCCTTGTGCCGCAGCGTCCAGGATGCCATCTGGGTCGATGCGGCGATGCGCGGTCGTTTTGTCCCTGAGGTGGAGCGCGCCGAGGCCACACAGCTTTCCGTCGTGGTGCCGACCAATGTCGTCATGGATAATGCGCAGGATGGCGTTCTCGCAGCATTCGAGGCGACGCTTGCCCGATTGAGCGCTGCGGGCCTCAAGATAAGACGCGCGGCGTTTCCGGTCTTCGAGACGCTTTTTCAGCTGATGGCAGAATACGGGCCGCTCGTTACGGCAGAAGCCTTTGTGCTGCATCATCGCCGCCTGGCGGGACCCGAGGCAGAAGCCATGGATCGGCGCGTCGTGGCGCGCACGCGCATGGGCGAGAAGACGACTTTGGTCGGCTATCTGGAAACGCTCAAGGTGCGCGAGCAGCTGATCAAGGAGGTTTCCGGAATGCTTGGGCCGAATGAATTCATCGCCTATCCGACGGTCGCCCATGTTGCACCTGCGCTCGCGCCGCTTGAGGCCGATGACGAGGTGTTTACGAAGGTCAACGGCAGAACGTTGCGCAATACGTCGATCGGCAATTTCCTCGATTGGTGCGGCGTGTCCCTGCCTTGTGGTACGGGTGAAGCTGGCATGCCGGTCGGCTTCCTGCTGTCGGCGCCCAGGAACCATGACGAACGGCTGCTGGGTGCTGCCCTGGCACTTGAAGAGATCGTTGCCGGTTAGAGCATCGGGTTGATCCCCGCCGGCCTATAGGCGGGGATCGAACGTTTGTCCGTTTAATGCGTGCGACTGCTACCGGCTGCCGGTTCGGCATCGACGATCCAGCGGCGATGCGAGCCGAGCGCGATCAGCAGCACCACCGAGAAGAAGCAGCAGCCGGCAAGAATATAAAAGCCGATATCGCCGTTGCCTGTCGCGGCATCGACATAGGCCTTGATCTGCGGCGAGGCGAAGCTGCCGAGATTGCCGAGCGAAACGATGAAGGCAATGCCGCTTGCCGCGCCGACGCCGCCGAGATAGCGGGTCGGCAGGCTCCAGAAGACTGGCTGCGAGGATGCAAGTCCCGGAACCGCGATGCAGGCGGCGATCACCATCACCCAGGGGTTCATGGTCAGGCCGATCGTTCCAAGCGCGATGGTGCCGGCCGTCAGCATGGCGATGCAGACGATCCGGTGGTTGTCGTGCTTGTCGGCATAGACGGTGAAGAAGCGGGTGGCGAAAAGCGCGCATAGCCAGGGCAGGCCGAGCAGGACGCCGACCCAGGTGTTGACGCCGCCGCCGAGCGCTTGTGCCAACCGGGCCGGCAGGTAGAAGGTGATCGGGCCGACACCGACCTGGATGAACAGATAAATGCCGATGAAGGCAAGGACGCGCCAATCCTTCAGTACGCTGAAGACGGAATGCTTCACCTCGGAAAGCTTGCTGCGCTCTTCCGCTTCGATGACGGCGTTCAGCGCATTTTTCTCTTCGGTCGTCAGCCACTTCGCCTCGTTGGGACGGCTGGTCAGGAAGAAGAGAGCGAGGACGCCAACGACAGTCGCCGCCAGGCCTTCGACTGCGAACATCCATTGCCAGTTGGTGAGGCCGAGGACGTCGTGATGGGTGAGCAGCCAGCCGGAAAGCGGCGCGCCGATCACCAGCGACAGGGGAATGCCGAGATAGAACAGGCCTGTTGCGCGTGCTCGCTGCTTGGCGGGGAACCAGTAGGTCAGATAGAGCAGCACGCCGGGATAGAAACCTGCCTCGCAGACGCCGAGCAGGAAGCGGACGATGTAATAGCTCATCGGCGTATGGGCAAAAACCATGCAGGCCGAGACGATGCCCCATGTGATCATGATGCGGCTAAGCCACAGGCGGGCGCCGACGCGCTGCATGATCAGGTTGCTGGGCACTTCGAAGGTGGCATAGCCGAGATAGAGAATACCGGCGCCGAAGGCATAGGCCGCATCCGAAATGCCGGTATCGGCCTGATAGGCCACCTTGGCAAAGCCGACATTGGATCGATCGAGAAAGTTCAGGATCAGCATCAGGCCCAGAAAGGGCAGGAGGCGAATGGTCGCCTTGCGCACGGCGCTTTGCAGCGCCGGATTGTCGTCAGTCATATCTACTCCTCCCAAAGGCAGAGGCCTTGCCGCGAGACCATCGCGTGCAACGCATGCCCTTATGCTCAAATCAGACCCCGACCGAGCCATTACCGAGACGATCACCAAAAGGCGATCAACTTTGCATATACGCAGAATATATTTATGTATGAAAAGGTCAATAGTTGCAAGACGTCGAGAACCGGGCGGGCAGCCATGCCGGCTGCCCCTGCTCGGAACCAGTCTCCAGGCCCTCGTCGGCTCCGGTGGATTGATGGAAATGAGGGCTGCTGGCCACGGTGCATCGATCCCACCGCGGGTTAAAGCGCGGAGAGGGCGCCGAACGCCATCGAGGGTCGATCAGGTTCGGAAGGCTCTACAAAACTGCTCCTAGGACACGGGCGTGTGCGTCCGTCAAAGGCGTTCCAGTGCACCCAGCAATTTGTCGAGCAGCGACATCAACTGCTGCCGTTCGGCCTCGTCAAAGTCCGTGAACAGATCCTGGTTCAGCCGCCAGGCAAACATCATGACATCGCGGTGCAAGGCTTCACCCTTTTCGGTCAGCATCAGTTCGATGACGCGCTGATCCTCCGCGTTCGGTTTTTTGGCGAGCAGGTCGCGCTTGACGAGGCCGCTGACGTAACGGCTGAGCTGCCCTTCATCCTGCTGCGTCGTTCGCGCGAGCGTGCGCAGCGAGGGGCGGCCAAGATAACGGATCGTCGCCAGCGCCCGCCACTCCCCCAGAGTGATCCCGTACTCCTCGATCAGCACCGTCTGCGCGTGGCGATCGTTCAGCCGCACGAAATAGGCAAGCCGGTAGGAGAAGAGGTCTCGGATGTCGTGCGGCTGCGCCCAAGGTGACGGAGTCGGTCCGAAATTTTCTACAGAAGTTGGTTCGATTTTTTTGTTTGACATTGTCAAGCAACTACCACACACTTTGCTCAATAACTAGGCCGTAAGGCGAATGCGTCTCGCAAGCAAGAATCAAGGGGAACTTATATGCATATACTTAACATGTTCAGCAAAACGCGAAAATCACTCGCGATCGCAACACTTGCCGTTGCGCTCACGAGCGGCATGGCACAAGCCGAGAACATCAAGCTTCGTTTCGCCTATCTGCTGGCGGATTCCATGCTGCCGATCATCGCTGCGCAGAAGGCAGGGGCCTATGAAAAGGCCGGCATCGATCTTCAGCTCACCGAAGTCCAGAGCGGCCCGGCCGTCGTCGCCGCGATTGCCTCGGGCGAAGCGGATATCGGCTATGCCGCACCCATTCCGCCGATCAATGCCCGCCTCAACGGTGTCAACGTCAAGATGATCCTGGCTCTCGCCCACGAGGTCGATCCAGACACCAAATTCATCTGGCTGATCGCCTCCAAGGCCTCCGGCGTCACCAAGCTCGACGATATCAAAGGCAAGAAGATTTCGTTCAATGCCAATGGCGGTCTCTGCGAACTCGCCTGGCGTGACCATTTGATGAAAGCCGGTCTATCCTTCGATGATATCTCGCCCGTCGTGCTGCCGTTCCCGCAACAGGAAGCAGCGCTCGAGCAAGGTAGCATCGATGCCGCCTGCACGGTCAATCCCTTCTATTCCTCGATCACGGTCAACAAGGCGATCGGCTCGTCGGTGATCGCCAAGGGCATGCTGGCAGACGAGAAGGAACCCGTCATCAACGATGTGATCTTCGCGACGGACGACTATCTTGCCGCCAATCGTGAGGCACTGAAAAAATTCGCTGAGGTCACCGACCAGGCCTACAAGGACCTGCTGGCAGATCGTGCGAAGGAGGAAGCCGCGGCCGTCGAATTCCTCGGCCTTACGCCCGAAGCCGCCAAAACTTTCATCCTGCCGACCATTGAGCGCGACATGAGGATCGAGACGGCGGACGTCCAGAAGATTCTCGATTCCATGCACAAGACGGGAATGTTGCCCGACGCTGCGAAGGCCGACGACATGGTCGACAATCTCGCAAAGTGAACGGGCAAGCTGGGGCTGGCGGCCATCGCCGGCCCTTTTCATTCGGGAGGAATGGAAATGGATGTGATGCTGGATGCCAGGGAGTTGGCAAAGGCCTATGGATCGGGCGAGGGTGCCCTTAAAATTCTCGATGGAATAAGCTTCTCCGTAAAGAAGGGAGAGTTCGTCTCGATCGTCGGTCCGTCCGGCTGCGGCAAGACGACCCTGCTGATGACGCTCGCGGGATTGCAGAAGCCGGACAGCGGTTCGATCAGCTTCAAGGGGAAGGCATTGAGCGGCCCGTCGACCGGCATCGCGGTGGTTTTCCAGGATTACTCGCGCTCGCTGTTTCCATGGAAATCCAATCTCGAAAACGTGGTTTTCGGCATGGTTCGCAATGCAACCCTCACAAGGGCCGAGAAGCTGGCGCGCGGGCGCGAGCTTCTGGCAGCCGTCGGGCTGGATGGCTTTGCGGACCGGTTTCCCTGGCAACTGTCCGGTGGCATGCAGCAGCGCGTCGCCATCGCAAGAGGGCTCGCCTCGCAAAGCGAATTGCTGCTGCTTGATGAACCTTTGGCGGCAGTCGATGCGCAGACGCGCGCCGACATGCAGGACCTGTTGCTCGATCTGGCCGAACGCTTCCGACAGACCTGTATTCTCGTGACCCATGATGTCGAGGAGGCCGTCTACATGGCCGATCGCGTCGTCGTGCTCACTCGCCGCCCGACCCGCGTGGATCATGACATCGTTGTCGGCCTCGGCAAGAAGCGCGACCAGATCACCACGCGCGAAGATCCTCGTTTCCTCGAGATCCGCCATGACGTGATGGCAGCGATCCGTCGTTTCCGTGCGCAGACGCCGGTTTCGGAGATGGCCTGACCATGGGTTTCGAACGTTGGCTGCTTCGGTTTCGGGCACTTGTCTCCTTCCTGCTGATCGTGGCGATCTGGCAGCTGGTCGCAACGCTGGAGCTCGTGCCGAGCAAATATTTCCCATCGATCACAGCGATTGCCGCTGCCTTCTGGTCGATGCTGATGTCAGGCGAGTTGCTGGCCGGGGACGGGCTGACCTTGATGCGTGCCATCATCGGCATTGTCGGATCTTCGCTGATCGGCGTCGGGCTGGCATTGCTGGCCGAAATCTCGCCGACCTTCCGCGCCGGGTTCCGGCCGATCGCGGCACTCGTCCAGCCGATCCCGCCGGCAGCATTGGTGCCGATGGCGGTCTTCATGCTCGGCCTTGGCTTCAAGCTCTACGCCTTCGTCATCATTCTCGTGACGATCTGGCCGCCCTATCTGAACGGCGCTGCCGCCCTGTCGGCCGTCAGCGACGTGCAGGTGAAGACCGGTAAGATGCTCGGCCTTTCCGAACGCGAAATCCTGTTCCAGATCAAGCTGCCCGCCGCCTGGCCGGAGATCTTTTCCGGCATCCGCTATGCCGCGACCATCAGTCTGATCGCCGTCGTGGTGGCGGAAATGCTCGCCGGTCACGATGGTCTGGGCTTCATGCTGATCCGAAAGGCCTTCGCGACCCGTATCCCGGACGTCTACGCGCTGATGTTCGTCTGCGCCTTCAATGGCGTTGTCATGAACTGGCTGGTCAATCTCGCACGCTGGCGCGTCACCGGCTGGCACATGCGCATGACGGAGCGATTTGCATGAAGATGATCGACAAACACGTCGCCTGGAATGCGCTTCTGTTGCCGATCCTGATCCTGCTCGTCTGGCAGGGACTGGCGTTGCGGGCGCATACGCCGCTCTTTCCGGGGCCCTGGCAGATCATGCTGTCGATCGGCCGCCTCTATCCGCAGATCGTCGGGCAGCTTGGCCACACGCTCATGCGCGCCTGCATCGGATTCCTCGTCGCGGCAACGCTGATGGTGCCGCTCGGCATTCTTCTCGGGCGGTTAAAGCTGCTCGGCCAGATCCTCGAACCGGCAATCGACATGCTGGCGACGCTGCCACCGCCTGCCGTGGTGCCGATCGTGATGCTATTTGCCGGGACCGGCGACGCGGCCAAGATCGTCATCATCTGCTATGCGGCTTCCGTGCCGTTGCTAATGAATACCTACGAGGCGTCGAAGACGGTGCATCCCTCCGCCAATCTTGTCGCAAGAGCGCTACATCTGACGCGCCTCGAGGCGATGTGGCACATCGACCTGCCGGCGGCCTTGCCGATGATCGCCACGGGCATCCGGCTCGCCGTATCCTCGGCGCTGCTGGTCAGCGTTACCTCGGAAATGCTGCTTGCGACCAATGGCATCGGCGTCTTCATCCAGCGTCAGCAGGAAAACTTCCAGATCGCCGGCGGCCTTGCTGGCATCGCCTTCATCTCACTCGCAGGCCTCATCATCAACAGCCTCGTCTTCCAGTTCGAGAAGCGCTGGCTGTTCTGGCACTACCGCAATCTCGACACGAACAGCAAGGGTTGATCCGTGACCACGAAAAAGAACGTCCTCTTCATCATGTGCGACCAGCTGCGCTACGACTATCTGTCCTGTGCCGGACATCCGGCGCTGAAGACGCCGAATATCGATAGTCTTGCCGCTCGTGGGGTGCGCTTCACCAATTGCTATGTGCAATCTACCGTCTGCGGCCCTTCGCGCATGAGCGCCTATACTGGTCGTTACGTTCGCTCGCATGGCTCGACACAGAACGGGATTCCACTGCGTGTCGGCGAGCCGACATTGGGCGATCATCTGCGCGAGATCGACGTGCGTTGTGCGCTCATCGGCAAGACGCACATGGTCGCTGACCAGGAGGGCATGGAGAGGCTCGGCATAGACCCGAATTCGATCATCGGCGTGCATGTCGCTCAATGCGGCTTCGAGCCTTACGAACGCGATGACGGGCTGCATCCCTCGAGCAATTATGATGCCGATCCGGTCTACGACACCTACCTCCGGGATCATGGTTTCGATGCCGAAAACCCTTGGGAACACTGGGCTAACTCCGGCGAGGGGGAGGACGGCGAGAACTTCAACGGCTGGCTGCTTGCCCATGCCGACAAGGCCGCTCGTATTCCAGAGGAGCATTCCGAAACGCCCTACATGACCCGCCGCGCCATGCGCTTTATCGATGAGGCGGAGAGCAAGGGGCAGAGCTGGTGCGCGCATCTCTCCTATATCAAACCGCACTGGCCCTATATCGTGCCGGCGCCCTATCACGACATGTACTCGGCAAAGGACGTGAAGCCGCCTGTCCGCGCCGCGTCAGAGCGGGTGGATCCTCATCCGGTCCTGGCCGCCTTTCAGCGCGAGCGCTACTCGGTCAATTTCTCGCGCGACGAGGTCCGCGAGACGGTGATCCCGGCCTATATGGGCCTCATCAAGCAGATCGACGATCAGATGGGGGTGCTCTTCAAGTTTCTGGAAGAGCGCGGTCTATTCGAAAACACGATGATCGTCTTCACCTCGGATCATGGCGATTATCTCGGCGATCACTGGCTCGGCGAGAAATACATGTTCCACGATATTTCCGTGAAGGTGCCGTTGATCATCTACGATCCCTCGCCGGCCGCCGACGCGACGCGTGGCGTGGTGATGGATCAGCTGGTCGAGATGATCGACATGGCTCCGACCTTTCTCGATTATCTCGGCGGCGGCGGCAAGCCGCACGTGCTGGAAGGTCGCTCGATCCTGCCATTGCTGCGAGATGAGAAATCCACCTCCTGGCGCCGCTTCGCCGTCAGCGAATATGATTATTCCGGCGAGCGCGCGCGGCTGGCGCTTGACCTGCTCGTTGGCGATTGCCGGCTGTTCATGATCACCGATGGCCAGCACAAGCTCGTCACCGGCCCGGGCGTGGCGCCGATCCTTTTCGATCTGATCGCCGACCCCGACGAGCTTGTCGATCTCGGCCGCGATCCTGGTAAAGCGGATGCCATTCATGGGCTGCAAGCCGCGCTTGAGCGCTGGCTGCAGACGCCCGCAAACCGCATCACGGTGTCGGATGCTTGGGTGACGTCAGCCGACGAAAAATTTCCGCATTTCGATCCGCTGATCGAGCCGGGCGTCCTCATCGGCTATTGGGACGAGGCGGAACTTGCCGAGCAGCATGCCGCACGTGATCGCTGGCTGGCATCGCGCTAGTGGCCACGTGGTGGTTGCACTCAGGTAATTGCACGGGCGCCTGAGCGCAACGGCATGCAATCATGTCAGATAGGGACCGACGCGATCCGCTACGGATACAACATCCGCAACCCGCATCCCGGCCACGTTGATCCTGCCGGAATCCGGCATGTAGATACCGTGTTCGGACCGAAGACTTTGGACATTTTCCGGGGAGATCGGCAGAAGGGAGAACATGCCTTCCTGGGAGCCGATATGGGCGAGTTCGGGACGGAATTGAGCAAAGGCTTCGGCGGCAGCGTGGCGGATTTCGGCGATGCGCACGCGCATCTCGCGGAGTTCATCAACCCATGCCTGGCGGCGTGATGGGTCTTGCAGGATCGCGGCAACAATGGCCGCACCATGCGCCGGCGGCATGGAGTAGCTTGTACGGGCATGGCTTGCCAGATTGCCGACGCCCTTGTTCAGCGGCGCCTGTCGATCGCCGAAGAGATAGGCCGCGCCCGTACGCTCTCGGTAAAGCGAAAATGATTTAGAGCAGGAGACGGCAACCATGGCCTCGCCGACTGCCTCGATGACACTCATCATGCCCGCTGCGTCTTCGACGGGGCTGCGGCCCAGACCTTGATAGGCATTGTCGAAGAGCGGGAACAATCCCTTGGCAGCGATAACGGCGGCGATGTCTCGCCAGTTCTGCGATGAAAGTCCAGCGCCGGTCGGGTTATGGCAGCTCGTTTGCAACAGCACGGCATCGCCGGGCGCGGCATTCTGCAAGGTCGTCAGCATCTCGTCGACGAGAACGGTCTGCTTGGCGATATCGAAGAAACGATAGGTTTTGACCTCAAGGCCGACGGCGGCAAAGATCGCGCGATGATTGACCCATGTCGGCGTTCCGATCCAGATCTTGCGTTGCTTGTCGAGGGCAAGCAGTTCTGCGGCGAGACGCAGGGCGCCGGTGCCGCCCGGCGTCTGAATTCCCGCAAGCAGCCTGCCGCCATGGCGCTCTTCGAACACTTCCGTTGCCAGAGCCCTGAGGAAGGCGGGATCGCCCTCAGGCCCGATGTAGGATTTGGACTCCTGGGTTTCCCAGAGATGGTGCTCTGCGGCCTTGACTGCTCTCATGACCGGGGTACGGCCCGTTTCGTCACGATAGACGCCAACTCCGAGATCGACTTTTCCCGACCTCGGATCGGCCGCGAACTTGGCGATCAGCTCAAGCAGAGGGTCCGGCTTCTGTTCCGCCAGGCTGTCAAAAACCGCTGTCTTGTTCATTTGTTCCTCCCTTGCGCTCCGCTCACGCGAGCCGCCATGCATGTCTTCCAATGGTCAAACGGGAGCTGAGCCTCTCGCCGATCCCGAACATGCCTTCCTGACCGCCCTGTTGCGCGTGAAGGCGCATGACAAGGACCGGCACAGTCGCGATGCCGACAGCTGCGCATTCATTCGGGCCAGCTCTGCAGCACGCGCACGAACTCGTTCAGCCAGGTATTCGTCTGATGGCCGTCTAGCGAGCGATGGTCGATCGTCAGGGAAACGTAAGCCATCGGGCGGATCTGGATCGTATCGGTTCCATCGACCTCCCGCACCACGACACGCTTCTCCAGCTTGCCGATGCCGAGAATGGCCGATTGCGGCTGGTTGATGATGATGGGAGATGCGAGCAATGAACCGGATACGCCGTGATTGGAGATCGTGAATGTTCCGCCCTTGAGTTCATCGGCCTTGATTGCATTGGATCGCGCCCTGGTCGTCAGGTCCTGAAGGCGGGCAGCAATGGTCTCCAGCGAAAGTGTCTGCGCCTGCGGCATTACCGGGGCGACGAGGCCCTTGTCGCCCAAGGCGATGCCGATACCGATGTTGATGTCTTCGAATATCTCGAGGCCGTCGTCGTGCCACTGGCTGTTGACCTCGGGCACCAGCTTCATTGCCGCAACGGACGCGGCCACGAAGTAGGCGGTGTAGGACAGGTTCACGCCTTCGGCCTTGAGGCGATCCTTATGGCGTTCACGATGGCGCATGATCGCCGTGAAATCCGCCTCGAAGACCGCGGTGACTTGTGGCGCTGTCGTCAGGGATAGGGCCATGTGCCTTGCGATGGAAAGCCGCATGGCGGAATGCGGCACGGTGCGGGATTTGCTGCCAGTCTGCACTGTAGGAAAAGGCTGTTCGGCCACCATCGGCGGCGACAGGGGAGCGGATGGGCTGGGCCTGCCGGCTTCCAGCGCGTGATCCATATCGGCGCGCGTAACCCGGCCGCCCTTGCCGCTGCCCTTCAGGCTGGCCGGATCGATCCCATGTTCCTCGGCGGCCTTGCGAACGGCCGGTGAATAGTAGGTGGATGTGGAGGCAGTTGTTGTCGAAGAGGCGGACTGTGCCTGCGGGAGAACCGCGGATGTTTCCGTCCGAGCGTCGCTTGCACCCACCCTCATTCGCCCGAGGACCGCTCCAGGTTCGGCGTCATCGCCATCCGACATCGAGATTTCGCTCAGGACGCCGTCGCACGGGGCCGCAATTTCCTGCGTCACTTTGTCGGTTTCCAGTTCGACAAGCGCGTCGCCCTCGCGAACGCGGTCGCCGATCTGCTTCAACCAGTTCCGAACGACGGCCTTCGTGCCTTCCTGCTCGATCGGAGCCGTGATCTCGATGATATCGGTCATCCTCAGAACTCCAGGATTTCGGCGATACGCTTGGCGATCCGTTCCGTCGACGGTACGGCCCAGTCGAGAAGCACGGGATTATGCGGGCTTGGAATATCGGGCATGGTCAGGCGGGAGACCGGCGCATCGAGATCCGTGAATGCCTTGTCTGCAATGACAGCGGCAATCTCGGCGCCGAAACCGGCAGCTTCGAGATCTTCGTGGACGATGAGGCAGCGATGCGTCTTGGCGACCGATGCAAGCACGGCCTCGTGATCCCAGGGCATCAGGGTGCGAAGATCGATGACGTCGGCGGAGATGCCTTCGGCGGCTTCCTCGCAGCGATGCACCATGGCGCCCCAGGTGACGATGGTGATGTCGCTTCCGGTCCGCGTCAGCTTAGCCTTGCCGAAGGGAAGTGCGAAATTGTCGCCGGGATAGGGGCGGCGCGCCCAGGCATGATCGAGCATCGCCCGGTGCTCGAAGAAGATGACAGGATCATTGCCGCGCATCGAGGTGCGCAGCAGTCCGACGGCATCCTCCGCATTGGAGGGAACGGCGACTTTCCAGCCGGGCTGGTGAATGAAAGCCACTTCGTTTGTCTGGCTATGCCAGGGATCGCCGCACTTGAAAAAGCCGCCGGGCATGCGCACGACGATTGGAGCGGCGAAGCGATTATTGGTGCGCCAGCGGATGGTCCCGCAGTCGTTCAATTGTTCGGTGGCAGGCTCCGCATATTTCCGGAACTGGATTTCGGGAACGGGGACGAGCCCGGCCAGCGCCATGCCGACCGCTCGGCCGATGATGCTCTCTTCGGACAACGAAGTATCGAAAATCCGCTCGGCGCCGAATTTCTCCTGCAGACCGAGGGTAACAGCATGCACGCCGCCCTTCGGGCCGATATCTTCGCCGAACATGACGACGCGCTCGTTGACCGACATCTCGTGTTCGAGCGTTCGGCGGATGGCGGTGACCATGTTGATACGCGGACCTGCGGTCTCGGCTTCGTCGGTCGCTGCCGGAGGCACATATCCGCCGGGATGCTGGCCGCCCATTACCTGCATGTCGCCATCGAAGAACACATGGCGCGTCACGGATGAGGGATCGGCGACGGGCCTGCCTTCGGCGGCTGAGCGGGCGTTTTCGGCCATCTCGTGCGCTTGGCTTTCGCAGGCGTTCCATTCCTCCATCGTCATGACGGCGGGAACGAGGAATTCCTTCAGGCGCGGCAGGGGATCGCGCTCCCACTCACGCTTCACCGTCTCCTCGCTCTTATAGGTCTGCGTATCCTGGAAACTGTGACCCTCCAGGCGTGGAACAGTCAATCGCAGCAAGGCGGGCTTGCGCTCTTCGCGGACGAAGGAAACCGCCTCCTGGATCAGATGAGCTGCCTCGGCCGGATCGCAGCCGTCGCCATCGAATATTGCCAGGTTCTTCCAGCTGGCGAGGTTTGCCGCAATGTTTCCGCCGGGGGTCTGCGCTGTCGAGGGAACTGAAATGCCAAAGCCGTTGTCCTCGATGTAGAATAGCATCGGCAATTGCTGCGTCGTCGCCGCTGTAAGTGCGGCCCAGAAGCCGTTCGAGGCAACGGAGCCATCGCCGCCAAGCACGACGCCGATGTCCCGGGCATATTCCTTGCGTCCAAGCGTGGTCGCATAATATTTCATCGCCTGTGCCCACCCGGCCGTCGGCGTATATTGTGCGCCGACGCCGCCGCACATCGGCAAGGCGGAAGCGCCCGAGTGGTTCGGATAGTTGAAGACGACGCCGATGTCCCGGCCGTCGGAATAGCCGCCTGCACGGCCCATGGCGGAGCCGAGAGCGTCGGCCGGATCGACACCCAGCGAAAGCAGAAGTGGCCGTGAGCGATAATAGCCGCAGGTGGCGTCGTGCAGGCTTGTCAACTGGGTTCCGAGGAGGACCTGCGCCATATCGTGGCCGCGGGCGGAAAATTGATAGAGAACCTTCTTTTCCGGAACGAGGCGCTTTTCTTCCATCTCGTCGAGGGCTCGTGAAAGGTGGACGAGATACGCCACTCTGCGCCAGTCGATGCGATCGTCGGGCGCATTGCGCTCATGGTTCCTGAAGGCTAGCTGGGCCATGTGATTCTCCTCCATATGGCACCGTGATTCTAATTCAGAATGCTCGCGCTATTCCTTTCAATTTCGCGGTTTTCGCGTTAGTATTTGAGGTGTTTATTTCATATATGGCGGCTTTTTGAATGGAAGACTTCAATCTCGATCACGTCGACAGAGCGATCCTGCGGGTATTGCAGGAGGAGGGCGATATCAGTCAGGCGTCGCTCGCCGAAAAGGTCGGTGCGTCGCCCGCCTCCTGCTGGCGAAGGATCAAGGCGCTGGAAGGCGCCGGTGTGCTGGGCAGGACGGTTCGCCTCGTCGATCCAGACAAGATCGGCAAGGGTCTCAACGTCTTCTGTCAGGTCAAGATGAAGACCCACGATCCGGCAACGCGCCGCGATTTCGAGCAGTTCATCGCAAGCTATCGCGAGGTTCTCGAATGCTATTCCATGTCGGGAGAGTGGGATTATCTCATCCGGGCGGTTGTCGCCGATGTCCGAGAGTATGAGGGGCTGTTGATGCGGGGTATCTTGACGCATGAAGCGGTGTTGAGCTCGTCGTCGCACTTCTCGCTGAAATGCGTCAAGTACACCACTGCCTTGCCGACCAATGTCACGCGATGACAGCCGCGAACCGTGCTTGCCTTGAACACCATGCACTTCTCGCGCTAATAAACCCTATCGATTGCAGATGCGGAGCAGGGTTGGATTGTCGGCCGATAACGTCAAACTCGCAGAGGATTTGGGCGAAACGGTCGCGGCGCTCCTGATCGACCTGCCCATCAAGGCCGCGAGTTTCATTGTCACGATTTACGGGGATGTCGTCGAGCCGCGCGGAAGCGTCGTCTGGATCGGCAATCTCATCGAGACATGCAAGCGCGTCGGCATCACTGAAACACTGGTGCGCACTGCAGTCTCGCGACTGGTTGCAGCCGGTCAGCTCGCGGGAGAGCGGGAAGGGCGCCGCAGCTATTACAGGCTGACGGACGCCGCCCAGGCGGAATTTGCCGAAGCCGCCAGCCTCTTCTATGGCCCGGAGCCTGCTGTCCGCTGGCAGTTCGTGCTGATCAACGGACCCGCGCCAGAGGAGATCATGCAGGGGCTCGAACGGGATGGCTTTGCGAGACTCAGCCCGCGTCTTGCCATGGGAACGCATCCTGCGCCGCCCTTGCCCGGCCGAGTCGTGGTCTTCGACGCGCAACTTGCGACCGAGAACGGGGCTCTGAAGGAGTTTGCGGAGGAGGCCTGGAACCTCGAGCGTTTTGCGGAAGCCTATAGCGAATTTATCGCTCGTTTCGGGGCGTTTTCGCAGCGCGTCGGCGATTGTGCGGCTTTGTCACCATTCGATTGCCTGATCGCACGGCTGCTGCTTGTCCATCAGTATCGCCTGATCATGCTGCGCGAACCGCATCTGCCGAAATCGGCCCTTCCCGCCAACTGGCCGGGCGAGGGCGCGCGACGCCTGTTTGCCGATCTCTATCAAATATTGTCGAAGAAGGCCGATGCCTATGTCGGCCGCCATTTCGTCAACGAGACCGGCAAGCTGAAAGAAGCGACACCGGCGAGCCAAAACCGGCTCGATCGCCTCAAGTCTCTCTAAAAGATCAATTCGTTCAGCCACATAGCACGCGAGTTCTTCTCGTATCGCAGCCCTAAGGCGTCAAATGTCACAGAAAACTCAAAAAATTCATTTGTGATGTGACATATCGCATGCTAATACAATGACCGATCGGTCGGTTAATGCGTTTGCTGTCGGATCGCTGTTTCGTGGAGGAGAACGAGAAACAGGCCTATACTGGCGGCGCCGTGAGGCTCTGGTCTTGCTGAGGACGTCAAGTTGCCCGCAGGCCTGTGATTATTCTCGAGCGCGCCGGGTGCGCGAAGACGGAGGAAAGATCAATGTATGCACAGATGGTGAAAACCGACGGCGCCCGCATCCGTTCCCTCGACGAGATGGACCCGCAAGATCGTGCCTTTCAGGAGCGCGTCGATGCCGGCCAGAAGATCGAACCGAAGGAGTGGATGCCGGAAGGCTATCGTAAGACGTTGATCCGCCAGATCAGCCAGCACGCCCATTCCGAGATCGTCGGCCAGCTTCCGGAGGGCAACTGGATTACCCGCGCCCCGACCCTGGAGCGCAAGGCGATCCTGCTCGCCAAGGTGCAGGACGAAGCCGGCCACGGTCTCTATCTCTACTGCGCCGCCGAGACGCTCGGCATCAGCCGCGACGAGATGTACGAGCAGCTGCACTCCGGCAAGGCCAAGTACTCCTCGATCTTCAATTACCCGACGCTGACCTGGGCCGATATCGGCGCGATCGGCTGGCTGGTCGATGGCGCAGCCATCATGAACCAAGTTCCCCTGCAGCGCTGTTCCTATGGCCCCTATTCGCGGGCGATGATCCGGATCTGCAAGGAAGAGAGCTTCCATCAGCGCCAGGGCTTCGATATCCTGATGAAGATGGTGAAGGGCACGCCGGCTCAGAAGGCCATGGTGCAGGATGCCTTGAACCGCTGGTGGTGGCCATCGCTGATGATGTTCGGTCCGTCTGACGACGCCTCCGTGCATTCGGCTCAGTCGATGGCCTGGAAGATCAAGCAGAATTCCAATGACGAGCTGCGCCAGAAATTCGTCGACCAGACCGTGCCCCAGGCCGAATATCTCGGCCTGACCGTCCCCGATCCCGAGCTGAAGTGGAACGAGGAAAAGGGCGGCTATGATTTCGGCGAGCCGGACTGGGAAGAATTCTTCAACGTGATCGCCGGCAACGGCCCCTGCAATGCGGAGCGGCTGAATGCCCGCAAGCAGGCCTGGGCCGATGGCGCCTGGTTCCGCGATGGCCTGACGGCGCATGCCGAGAAGATGGCCGAGCGTCGCGGCGCCGCAAAGATCGCCGCCGAATAAGACGGCCCGAATAGTCAGGGAGTGAGAAACATGTCCAGCGAATGGCCGCTTTGGGAAGTCTTCATCCGTGGTCAGCACGGTCTCAACCATCGCCATGTCGGCAGCCTGCATGCGCCCGATGCCGAGATGGCGATCAACAATGCGCGCGACGTCTATACGCGCCGCAACGAGGGCGTCAGCATCTGGGTGGTGCGGTCTTGCGAGATCACTGCCAGCGCGCCTTCCGAAAAAGGTCCGCTCTTCGACCCGTCCAATTCGAAGGTCTATCGTCACCCGACCTTCTTCGACATTCCGGATGAAGTGGGGCACATGTGATGGCGGCCGCTGCCCTTGAGCCGGCGATCGACCCGGCCGTCCTCCTCGAATTCCTCCTGAGCATCGGCGACAACACGCTGGTCCTCGGCCATCGCGTCTCCGAATGGTGCGGCCGCGGGCCGGCGCTGGAAGAAGATATCGCGCTTGCCAACACGGCGCTCGACCTCATCGGTCAGACGCAGCTCTGGCTCGGTCTGGCGGGTGAGGTGGAGGGCAGAGGTCGCTCGGCCGATGATCTTGCCTATCTGCGAGACGGTTTCGAGTTCCGCAATGTCCTGCTGGTCGAGCGCCCCAACGGCGATTTCGGCAAGACGCTGATGCGGCAGTTCCTCTTTGATGCCTGGCATTATCTGATGCTGAGGGCGTTGAAGGGGTCGACTGATCGGCGGATCGCCGAGATCGCGGAAAAGGCCTTCAAGGAGGTCTCCTATCATCTCGATCGCAGCCGCGACCTGATCATCCGCCTTGGCGACGGCACGGCCGAAAGCCATCGCCGCATGCAGGAGGCGCTCGATGAACTCTGGGCCTTCACGGGCGAAATGTTCGTCGGCGATGCGTTCGATGCGGCGCTGGTGCAGGCCGGCGTGATCCCGGAACCGCAAAGCCTCAAGGCCGGCTGGGATGAGATCGTTTCCGATGCGCTCGTGGAGGCGACACTGAAGCGACCGGCGGATGGCTATATGCACAAGGGAGGCCGGCGCGGCGTTCATACCGAGCATCTCGGCTATATGCTGGCCGAACTGCAATTCCTGCAGCGCGCCTATCCGGGCGCGACCTGGTAGGAGGCGGAGATGACGACCGCGCTTCATCCTTCGGTCGACGAGGTCTGGCACTGGCTGTCGGAAGTGCCGGACCCGGAGATACCGGTGATCTCGCTGACCGATCTCGGCATCATCCGCGATGTCGGCTGGCAGGAGGATACGCTTGTCGTCACGGTGACGCCGACCTATTCGGGCTGTCCCGCAACGACCGTGATCAACCTCGAGATCGAGCGGGCGCTGTCTGAAAAAGGTCTCGACCGGGTGCGCCTTGAGCGGCGGCTATCGCCCGCCTGGACGACGGACTGGATCAGCGACGAGGGACGCGAGAAGCTGCGCGCCTATGGTATTGCGCCGCCGATCGATGGCACGGCTGCAGACGGCGTCTTGATGAAACGCATCGACCGGCTTTCCGGCCGCTCCAACCTCACCATCGCCTGTCCGCGCTGCGGATCGGCGGCGACGGAAAAGATCAGTCAGTTCGGTTCGACGCCATGCAAGGCGAGTTATCGCTGCACCGACTGTCTGGAGCCCTTCGATTATTTCAAGTGCATTTGACCCCAGCGAGGCCCGCGTTCATGGCACGTTTCCATCCCCTGACCGTCACCGATGTGCGCCGCGAGACGCGCGATGCGGTCGTCGTCACGCTTGCGCCATCCGAGGAGGATCGGGCCGTCTTCGATTTCACGCAGGGCCAATACCTCACCTTTCGCCGCAAGTTCGACAACGAGGAATTGCGCCGCTCCTATTCGATCTGCGCCGGCAAGGATGAGGGCGTACTGAAGGTCGGCATCAAGCGCGTGGATGGCGGTTGCTTCTCGACTTGGATCAATGAAAATCTGAAGGCCGGCGACACGCTGGAAGCCATGCCGCCGATGGGCGCCTTCTTCACCGCGATCGAGCCTGCCGCCGCAAGGCATTATCTCGGTTTTGCCGGCGGCAGCGGCATCACGCCGATCCTGTCGATCATCAAGACCGTGTTGGTGCGCGAACCGCGCTCCGTCTTTACGCTCGTCTACGCCAACAGGCAGATCAGCTCGATCATGTTCCGCGAAGAGCTTGATGATCTGAAGAACCTCTATCTCGGCCGCCTGTCAGTGCTGCACGTTCTCGAAAGCGAGGCGCAGGAGATCGACCTTTTCACCGGCCGCATCGATGCGGAAAAATGCAAGGCGCTCTTCAAGAGCTGGATCGATCTGAAGTCGGTCGCGACAGCCTTCATCTGTGGTCCCGAGCCGATGATGCTGGCGATCGCTGCGGCGCTGCGTGAGCATGGCATGCGCGACGATCAGATCAAATTCGAGCTCTTTGCCTCATCGCAGCCCGGCCGCGCCCGCCGCAAGGTGGAGAATGTTGCGACAGCCGATCATGGAACGAGCTGCGAGGCGACGGTGACACTCGATGGCGCTACGCGCGTCTTCAAATTCCCGAAGCAGGGCCAGTGCCTGCTCGATGCTGCGCTCGAAAACGCGATGGACGTGCCCTACGCGTGCAAGGCCGGTGTCTGCTCTACCTGCCGCGCCAAGGTTCTCGAAGGCGAGGTCGAGATGGAGGTCAACCATGCGCTTGAAGATTACGAGGTACGCCAGGGCTATGTGCTGACCTGTCAGTGCTATCCGCTGACCGACCGCATCGTCGTCAGCTACGACCAATAGGCCGGGCCGCATCGAAGGGAGGAACGACATGTCCGATACGATGCCGATCGAGCAATATCTGGAGGAAGGCGGCATGCTCTCCTCGCCCGATAACGTGCCTCCGCGCTATCGCGGCGAACTGCTGCGTCTCATGGCGAGCTTCGTCGATAGCGAACTGGCCGGTTCCGCCGGCTTTGCCGACATCATCAACGATGCGCCCGGCATTCAGGAACGCATTTCCGCGGCGCGGATCGTACTGGAAAAGACCGACCATGCCGGTCAGGTCCTGAAAATCATGGAGACCTTCGGGGTGGATGGCGGCCGCTATGCCGTCCATCATCCCTGGGCCGTACGGCTCTCTCGCGAGGCTGATATCGGCGCCGTCAGGCAGGGTGGCGACATGCGGCTTTCTGTCTTCCACTATCCGCTTGAAGGCTGGGTGGATGCCGTCGTCATGAATGTACTGATGGGCGCTGCCAGCGTCGTGCAGCTGAAAGAGCTCGCACGTGTCTCCTACCAGCCACTTGCCGAAGTCTTCCGAGCCATCCTGCCGCGTGAAAAGCGGCATGCGGAACTAGGCGTCGCGGGCCTTGCCCGCATCGTCGCCGGGGATGAGGGGCGGGCGCAGGCGCTAGTTTCGATCGCCTATTGGTATCCCCGCGTTGCCGCAAGCTTCGGCCATGCCGGCTCCACCCGCTTCGAAACATTGTCGCGCTTCGGCCTTCGCCATACGCCCAACGAAACCCTGCTTGCCGACTGGCGGGCCGATGTCGATGCGCAACTGTCTGCGCTCGGATTGAATTGAGCAATTCGGGGAAAGCGCTTGGCCTTTCCGTTCGGGTTGCCGGACAAGATGAAGGAAGGAAATTCGGATGAACATCATGGCAAACCAGCCGCGTCGGCTTGAAAGCTATGTCGGCGGCGCGTGGGTCGCCGGCGCCAAGGAGGGCGTGCCGCTGCTCGATGCTTCGACCGGCGTGCCCGTCGCGTTTATCGATTCCTCCGGCATCGATTTCAAGCAGACATTGGCTTATGGCCGCGACAAGGGTGGCCCGGCGCTGAGGCGCATGTCCTTCCATGAGCGCGCTGCGATGCTGAAGGCGCTCGGTCAGGCGCTGCTTGAGAGAAAGGATGAATTCTATGCGCTCTCGACGGCGACCGGTGCGACGCGCCCTGATAGCTGGGTCGATATCGAAGGCGGCATCGGAACCCTGCTGTCCTACGCCTCCAAGGGCAGGAGGGAGCTTCCGAATGCGCGTGTGCTGCTCGATGGCGATGTGGAGCAGCTGTCGAAGGATCAGAGCTTTTCCGCGCAACATGTCTTGAGCCCGCTGCAGGGCGTTGCCGTTCATATCAACGCCTTCAACTTCCCCTGCTGGGGCATGCTGGAAAAGGTCGCGCCGACCTTGCTCGCCGGCGTCCCGGCAATCGTCAAGCCGGCAAGCCAGACGGCTTATCTCACCGAGCTCATGGTCCGCCGCATCATCGAAAGCGGCCTCTTGCCGGAGGGGGCGCTGCAGCTTGTCTGCGGCTCGGTCGGCGATCTCCTCGATCATGTCGAAGGCCAGGACGTGGTGACGTTCACCGGCTCTGCCGCAACTGGCCAGCGTCTGAAGACACACAAGGCGATCATCGAAAATTCCGTGCGCTTCACCATGGAGGCCGACAGCCTCAATGCGGCCGTCCTCGGTCTCGATGCGGCGCCCGGCACGGAGGAATTCGATCTTTTCGTCAAGGAAGTCGCCCGCGAGATGACTGTGAAGGCCGGTCAGAAATGCACGGCGATCCGCCGCGTCATCGCGCCCCGGGCCTATAGCGAAGCGCTGATCGAAGCTTTGAACGATCGCCTCGGTAAGATGGCGATCGGCAATCCTGCCGACGAGACGGTTCGCATGGGGCCGCTTGCAAGCCTCGACCAGCGCGAAGAAGTGCGGGCGCGCATTCGGGACCTTGCCACCGAGGCGGAGATCGTTGGCGGCGATCCGGACAATCCGCGCGTCGTGTCCGGCGATGCAAGCGCCGGCGCCTTTCTCAATCCTGTGCTGCTCTATTGCGACAAGCCGGGCTCTGCGCGCGCCGTTCACGATGTCGAGGCCTTCGGCCCGGTCAGCACCGTCATGCCCTATGATACGGCGGAGGAGGCGGTCGATCTGGCGCGTCGCGGCAAGGGCAGCCTCGTTGCCTCCGTCTTCACTAACGATCCGCAATTCGCCGAGGAGGTCGTTCTCGGTCTTGGGCCGTTCCATGGCCGCGTGATGATCGGCAACCGCGCCAGCGCCAAGAGCTCCACGGGCCATGGCTCGCCTCTGCCAGGCCTGGTTCACGGTGGCCCCGGCCGTGCCGGCGGCGGCGAGGAACTCGGGGGTATTCGCGGCGTGAAGCATTATATGCAACGCACCGCCGTGCAGGGCACTCCACGCCTTCTCTCAGCAGTGACGGGTCGCTGGATGGACGGCGCGGATGCCCGAACCGACGGCGAGCATCCGTTCCGCAAGTCGCTCGCCGAACTCAAGATCGGCGACCAGCTCATCACCGCCACCCGCACTGTTACACTGGACGATATCGAGCATTTTGCGAGCTTCACCGGCGACACGTTCTACGCCCATATGGACGAGGAGGCTGCCAAGGCTAACCCGTTCTTCGAGGGCCGCGTTGCGCACGGCTATCTTATCGTCTCTTTCGCCGCCGGCCTTTTCGTCGATCCGGCTCCGGGTCCGGTTCTTGCAAATTACGGTGTGGACAATCTGCGCTTCCTGACACCGGTTAATCCGGGTGATACGCTTAAGGTGCAGTTGACCTGCAAGGAGATCAATCCTCGCATCAATGCCGAGCACGGCGAGGTGCGCTGGGATTGCAAGGTAACGAACCAGCTGGATGCCGCCGTCGCGCAATATGATGTTCTGACGATGGTGGCGAAAACGAGAGAGTGAACGCATGACGACGATCGAGCAAGACCCGCATCGCCTGGAAATGACCGTGCTGATGACGCCCGACATGGCGAATTTCAGCGGCAAGGTGCATGGCGGCGCCCTTCTGAACCTGCTCGATCGCGTCGCCTTCTCCTGCGCGTCGCGCTATTCCAAGCAATATGCCGTGACGCTGTCGGTCGATCAGGTGCTGTTCAAGGAGGCGATCCAGGTCGGCGAACTCGTCACCTTCCGCGCCTCGATCAACGATACCGGTCGCACGTCGATGGAAGTCGGCATTCGGGTCGAGGCGGAGAATATTCGCTCCGGCCAGCGGCGCCATACCAACTCCTGTTATTTCACCATGGTTGCCGTCGACGAGGCTGGCCGCCCGGTGCGTGTGCCCGAGTTGGTGCCGGTAACGCCGGTCGATATCCGCCGGCACAAGGCCGCTCAGCTTCGCCGCACCTTGCGCCGCGAATTTGCGCAACGGCTGGAATCCGTGGCGGAGACCGGTCACGACGTCGAAGTTTCGGGAGCCGGCTGAATGGCGCAGATCTACTCCTATGACGGCGTGATCCCCGTCATCGATCCCGCAGCCTTCGTGCATCCGGCCGCAACCGTCATCGGCGATGTCATCATCGGTCCCGCCTGCTATGTAGGGCCGGGCGCCGTACTGCGCGGCGATTTCGGGCGCATCGTGCTCGAGCGCGGTTCCAACGTGCAGGAGACCTGCGTCGTGCATAGTTTTCCGAATCTGGAAGTTGTCATCGGCGAGGCCGGGCACATCGGCCATGGCGCGGTGCTGCATGGCTGCCGCATCGGACCCAACGCGATGGTCGGCATGAATGCCGTCATCATGGACGAAGCCGTCATCGGCGAGAACGCCATTGTCGCCGCCATGGCCTTCGTCAAGGCCGGCGCCGAAATCCCGGCCAACAGTCTCGCCGTTGGTTCGCCGGCGCGTGTCGTGCGGGAACTGACGCCGGATGAGATCGCCTGGAAGCGGCAGGGCACTGCTATCTACCAGCGCCTGGCGCTGGAAGCGAAGGAAAAGCTGGTCGCCGTCGAGCCGCTGACCGCGCCGGAGCCGGATCGCCGCCGCATCCGCGCGCCTGAGTATGATCCGCTTATCCTCGAGAGAATGAAGTTCGGCGACTGAGGCGTGGAGCTAGCGGACGGCCTTGACGCCTTCGAGGATGAGGGTGGTGGCGATATCGGCATATTCGTCGCGGGTGATCGGGCCATTGGGCCTGAACCACATATAGACCCAGTTCATCATGCCAAAGAGCGACATGGTGACCGGCATCAGCAACGGCCTGTTCTTGTTGAGATCCGGGTTGAGGTCCTCGATGACGCTCGAAAAGCGCCTGACGATCCGCCGTTCGATCGTCCGCAGTTCCGCAAGCTGCTCCGGCGATAGGGCATGGGTGCCGTTCAGCTGCACCTGATGCTCGTTGTCGGCGCCTTCGTAGTTTTCCAGCACGGCTTTGACGAGCAGACGCAGCCGTTCCTGCGGCGTCACATCGGTGCGGTCCGCCGCGTCGATCGCGTTTTCCAGCTCCGTCAGGTGGGTCTGGACGATATCGAAGATCAATGCATCCTTGCCGGGGTAATAGTGGTAGAGCAGGGCCTTCGAGACATTGCCGTGCGAGGCGATCATGGACATGGAAGCTTTCTCCATGCCGACCTCGGCGAAAACAGCCGCGGCGCTAGCAAGGATACCACGCTGCTTTTCCTCGAAATCAACTGCGCGCGTGCGTGCCATGTTGTCCTGCTTTGCCCATTCCCCGTCGGTCGTGGTCGCTTCGTGCGGCCGGTCTTCCTATATACAGTCAAATCCTTGCCAGGCTATCCCGCTGGATGCCCAATCATTCCTTGGGTCGATTGTCGACGACGCGCTTCGCCTTGCCTTCCGAGCGCGCGACGCCGCCCGGCGGATGCACGGTGATCTTCGTCGTTACGCCGACCACGCTCTTGATATGATGGACAAGCTCCTTGGCCGAAACGTCCCGTGCGGTTTCATCCGCCGCCTCCAGCGTGCATTCCACATGGACGGTCATATTGTCCATGCGGCCGGAGCGCGTCAGTTCGATTTGAAAGTGCGGCGCAAGCCCGCGGCATTTGAGGATCTGCTCCTCGATCTGTGTCGGAAAGATGTTGACGCCGCGCAGGATCATCATGTCGTCGGAGCGGCCGGTCACCTTCTCCATGCGGCGCATGGCGCGGGCGGTTCCCGGCAGCAGCCGAGTCAGGTCGCGCGTGCGATAGCGGATGATCGGCAGGCCTTCCTTGGTCAGCGTGGTGAAGACCAGTTCGCCGATCTCGCCGTCGGGCAACACCTCACCGGTGACGGGGTCGATGATCTCCGGATAGAAATGGTCTTCCCAGATATGCAGCCCGTCTTTGCTCTCGACGCATTCGTTGGCGACGCCCGGTCCCATGACCTCCGAGAGGCCGTAAATGTCGACGGCGTGCATGTCGAAGGCGTGCTCGATTTCCTCGCGCATGGCATTCGTCCATGGCTCGGCCCCGAAAATGCCGACAGCGAGCGAGCTCTCGCGCGGGTCGAGGCCCTGGCGGCGGAATTCGTCGAGGATCGAGAGCATGTAGGAGGGTGTGACCATGATGATGCGCGGCTTGAAATCCTGCATCAGCGTGACCTGACGTTCCGTCATGCCGCCGGAAATCGGCACGACCGTGCAGCCGAGCTTTTCTGCGCCGTAATGCGCGCCGAGGCCGCCTGTGAAAAGGCCGTAGCCATAAGCGATATGAACCAGATCGCCCGCCCGTCCGCCGGAGGCGCGGATACAGCGGGCGACGAGGCTCGCCCAGGTGTCTATGTCTTTTGCGGTGTAACCGACGACGGTCGGCTTGCCAGTCGTGCCCGACGAAGCGTGGATGCGCGAGAGCTTTTCGCGCGGCACGGCGAACATGCCGAAAGGATAGGTATCGCGAAGATCCTTCTTCGTGGTGAAGGGAAACTTGGCGAGATCCGACAGCGTCTTCAAGTCGGAGGGATGCACGCCGGCTTCGTCAAAGCGCTTGTTATAGAAAGGAGAATTCTCGTAGGCATGAGTGAGCGACCATTTCATGCGCTCAAGCTGCAATGCGGAAATCTCGTCGCGCGAGGCTGTCTCGATCGCCTCAAGCTCGCCGGCGCGCGGGGAAAGGTTTTCCATGAATGTCTCCTCCAGAAATGCTAGACGCCGCTGACATGAGCCTTATTCCGGCAAAAGCATGCCCTTGACCGTTCGCGAGTGGCCGCGGAATTCCGCGATCTGCTCGCCCTCCTGATTGGTAATCGCGATGTCGTAGATGCCGCCACGGCCGCGTCGCGACACCTCCCGCGCCGTCGCCGTCAGCCGATCGCCCGCAAAGACCGGTGCGATAAAGGTCACCGAACAGTGCTGGGCGACGGTGCGCTGGTTGTAGCTATTGCAGGCGAATGCGAAGGCGGAGTCGGCGAGTGTGAAGATGTAGCCGCCATGGCAGGTGCCGTGACCGTTTGTCATTGCCTCGGTAATCACCATCGAAAGGGTCGCCTCGCCGGGTGACACGGCTTTCAGTTCCATGCCGAGGTGACGGCTGGCGTTGTCTTCGTCCCACATGGATTTTGCGCAGGCTTCGGCGAGCGCTTGTGGCGAAAGGTTATTGCTGATGCTCATCGTCCCTTGAACTCCGGCTTGCGCTTTTCGAGGAAGGCGGTGACGCCTTCGGCATAGTCGGCGCTGCTGCCGGCTTCGCGCTGCAGGTCGCGTTCAAGATCGAGCTGCTCGTCGAGCGAATTCGTCGCCGCCGCCTGAATGGCGCGCTTCGTCAGGCCGAGCCCCTTCGTCGGTCCGGCAGCGAGCCGTGTGGCGAGCGCTGCTGCCTCGTCCATCAGCTTGTCATCGTCCACCGCGCGCCAGATGAGCCCCCAACTTGCTGCCGTCTCGGCATCCAGGGGCTCCGCGGTCAATGCCAGCGCCTTGGCGCGGGCTTCTCCGATAAGTCTCGGCAGGTTCCAGGTGCCGCCGGAATCCGGCACGAGGCCGATTTTAGCGAAGGCCTGGATGAAACGGGCCGAGCGGGCCGCAAGGGTGATGTCGCAGGCAAAAGCGATGTTGGCGCCGGCGCCGGCGGCCACGCCATTGACGGCGCAGATGACAGGCTTTTCCAGGCTGCGGATGAGGCGCAGCAGTGGATTGTAGAATGTCTCGATCGTATGGCCGAGATCCGCCGTACCCTTGCGCGGGTCGCGATCGCCAAGGTCCTGGCCGGCCGAAAAGCCGCGGCCGGCGCCGGTGAGAAGGACGGCGCGGACATCGGCATCCTTATGGGCACGCTCGAAACCGGCGCGCAAAGCGAGGTGCATTTCCTCGTTGAAGGAGTTGAGTTTGTCGGGTCGATTGAGCGTGAGGCTCAAGACGCCGTCGGCCAGTGCCGACAGAATGGTGTCGGATTCGGACATGTTTCCTCCCTGTCGCCCTTCCAGGAGCAACGATAAAAGCCTTGCATAAACCGACCGGTCAGTCAATTATAAAACAAAGATCGGGAGGAAGATCATGACCGTCGCCATTAGCCACGAGGGCGCAATCGCTATTGTCACCGTCGATAATCCGCCGGTCAATGCGCTTTCGCAAGCCCTGCGTCAGGCGTTGATGGAGGCGGTCTCCGTCATCGATGCGGATGAGAGTGTAACCGCTGCCGTTCTTATCTGTGCCGGCCGCACTTTTATTGCCGGCGCGGATGTCAGTGAATTCGACAAACCTGCGGCGCCTCCGCACCTTCCCGATGTTGTCGCGAGTATCGAGGCTGCGAAGAAGCCGTGGGTGGCTGCGATCCATGGCAGCGCGCTCGGTGGCGGTCTCGAAGTCGCGCTCGGTTGCGCCTATCGCATCGCTGCCGTGTCGGCAAATCTCGGTCTGCCGGAGGTGAAGCTCGGCATCACCCCCGGTGCCGGCGGCACGGTTCGTCTGCCGCGGCTGATCGGTATTTCCGAGGCGGTCGATCTGGTGACAACGGGCAGTCCGGTCGATGCGCGAAAGGCAGAGGCGCTCAGGCTTGTCGATGCCGTTGTCGGGGGCGATCTGCTAGAGAATGCCGTGGCCGTCGCACGCGATGCCGCCAACAGGCCCAGGCCACAGCCAATTTGCGAGCGCAGCCTTCCGGCGGTCGATGCCGGTTTCTGGGAGCGCGCGGAAAAGAGTGTCGCGGCCAAGGCGAAACGCGAGATTGCCCCCCTTCGCGCGCTCGCTTGCATCCGCCGCGCTAGTGAGGAGGATTTTGCGACCGCGACGGCCTTCGAGCGTGAGACCTTTCTGGAGCTTCGCGGCTCTGCTCAAGCTGCTGCGTTGCGTCACGTCTTCCTTTCGGAGCGGGCTGCGGCCCGTCCACCGGAGCTTGGCGGTGTAACCCCGCGCGATGTCCGTTGCGCTGCAGTCGTTGGTGGTGGAACGATGGGGGCGGGCATCGCAGCCGCTCTCAGGGACGCCGGTCTGCCGGTCATTCTCGTCGAGCGTGATGAGGCGGCCGTCGAGCGGGGACTTGTCAATATCAGCCGGATTTTCGATGGCTTCGTAAAGCGGGGTCGTATCTTACCCGAGGTCGCGGCGGAGCGGATGGCCGGTGTAACCGGCACCGACGACTATGGCGTGCTCGCCGATGCGGATCTCGTCATCGAGGCGGTTTTCGAAGATCTCGCCGTCAAGCGTGCCGTCTTCTCCAGGTTGGAGATGGTCTGCCGCGCAGATGCGGTGCTGGCGACGAATACGTCCTATCTCGATCCGGAGGAGATCGGCGAGGGACTTGCGCAGCCGGAACGCTTCCTGGGGCTGCATTTCTTCAGTCCCGCTCACGTCATGAAGCTTCTGGAGATCGTGCCGACAGGAAAGACGACGGCGGGTGTGTTGGCGACGGGTTTTGCACTTGCCCGCCTATTGGGGAAAATTCCCGTCCGCGCCGGCATTTGCGACGGCTTCATCGGCAATCGGATCCTGAAGGTGACGCGGGCACAGGCGGAGCGGCTGCTGCTTTCGGGCGCCACGCCAACTGTCGTCGATGCAGCCATGCGGGCCTTCGGCCTGCCGATGGGACCTTTCGAGGCGCAGGATCTCGGCGGACTCGATATCGCGGCCTTCCAGCGCAAGGCAGCCCACGAACGCGGCGAGGTGCCATTTGCTCCCGTCGCCGACCGTCTCTGCGCCATGGGGCGTTTCGGCCAGAAATCCGGCGGCGGCTGGTACGACTATCGACACGGCGAGCGGGCGCCGCAGCCGTCCGAGATCGTCGGCGCCACCATCGTCGAGGAGGCCGCCGGATGGCGGCAAGAGACCTGGGACGAGGTGTCGATTGCCGATGCCATCATCCTGCCCATGGTGAACGAGGCGGCGCTGATCCTCGAAGAGGGAATGGCGGTCCGTGCCGCCGACATCGATCTCGTCAAGATCCATGGCTACGGCTTTCCGCGCTGGCGTGGCGGTCCGATGCACTATGCGCAAGAGCGCGGCCTTGCCGAAGTCGTCGGCGTCCTGGATCGGCTTTCGGCGTCGGGTCTTGCGGAGCAGCCATGTGCAGCTCTGCGTCGTGCGGCGGAAGATGGCGGCTTCAGGTCGCTCGAGGGGCGATAGTCAGCCGACTTCTGCAATCCTTTATGCGTTCGTCATCACGTGTCCGGAAAGCGATGACGTTTTTGCTTTGCTCCGTGTCCTCCGATTCTAATGGGCGCACGAGGCCGTGCAATCTGGCGGAATCGATATATTGAAGCCTGGCTCCAAGGTGCTTTCTTAAGGCAAAATTTGGAGAGGCTAATGTTACAGATATTGACCCGTCGAGACCGCACTGCGGCGTCCTCGTATTTCGCTCAGATGTTCCACGCTCGTGCGCTTGTCTTTCGAGACCGGATGGGATGGGACGTCAATGTCGAAGGCGGTTTGGAAATCGATCGCTTCGACGACGAGCATGATCCCATCTATTTGGCCGTAAAGGAAGATGGCGATGAGCTAACCGGCTCGTTGCGGCTGCTGCCAACGACGAGCGAGACGATGCTTTCGAGCGAATTCCGGCATTTTTTCAACGAGGATCTCGATATCTGCAGCCCCTCGATCTGGGAATGCACCCGGTTTTGCGTGCATCCTCCGACCAAGGCCGGACGCGCCTCGTCGCAAACTGCTGCCGTCGAGCTTCTTTCCGGCCTTTGCCGTCTGAGCCTGAAGTCGGGCATCGAGCACATCATGGGCGTTTATGATGCGTCGATGGTCGGGGTCTATCGAAAGATCGGATGGTCGCCGACGCCGCTCGCCCGCTCGCGTCCGGAGATCGGCAATCTCTATGTGGGTCTGTGGGAGGTGAGCGAGGAAGCCGACCAGCGGCTCGAGCAGCGGCTGAGGACGATGCAAGGCCGGGACGACAAGACCCCGACCTTGCAATTCGCGTCTTCGTCGCCGGGCAATATCCAGTTCAGCTTTTGATGAGCTCGAGCGAGATTGCTTTCGCGATGGCCTGGTTCGTGGTGCTGACATGAAGTTTGCGGCGGCTGGAGCCGAGATAAAGGCGCACGGCGCTTTCGGAAATCCCGAGAATGGACGTGATCTGCTTTGGAAGCAGGCCGCGCGCCAACAGCTCAAGGCATTCGGTTTCCCGTTTCGAAAGCCTGCGTCCGATACTTTGCTCCCGCAGGCCGGAAACGATCAGCGACTGTTCGTGAAGATAATAGGCGATCACCTGCAGATCGCCTATTATGTTGTTTCGCAGTTGTTCCCAGTCTCCGCTCTTCAGATTCGAAGTAACGGTAAACAGCGATCGTTCGCCATGCGGTCCTCGAACCACCAGCGTCAAACCATAGCGACCGACGTCAAAGGTTTCGGCTTCGCGGAAGAAGGAGACGCTTTGTGGAGACTGCAAATCGAGGGACGACCAGTCGAAAGGCAGGAAGCCGTTGCGTCCGGCTTGTACAACGGGATCGATCGCGAAGTAGTCGTGAGCGATATATGTCTCCACCCATTCCGGCGGGTAGGTCAGCAGCAATAGCGGATTTCGCTGCGACAGCGCAGCGATCTGCGTCACGTGAAAAACTGCGTTTGCCAGACCGTACAAGGAGCAGAACTTGAACAAAAACTGACGCAATTCATCGACGTTGTTTGCCTGAGCTATCTCAGACAAGCAATGAGATTGGCGTGATCCTGTCAACATAGACTCACCGTAGAATCCGAGATGAAAGCGATGCTCGAGCTATGGGCAGCATGTTTGGGAGCTCTTCTGAACCCGAAGATTGCTCCCTGGGCGCTGCAGTCGCACGCACAGCTATTCAGAAGCCAATTTTTCGAGGGCATGATTGGCTTTCTAAAATTGTCGAAAACATAGTCATTGCCAATCATACTGGGGTTGTGTTGATTCATCTTTGAATACACGCAGAGGATATAGGCTCGCTAGCCCTCGCTGTATGTCCATATGCGGCATAAGTAGGCCGTTCGATCGACCAGGTGGGGGCCGGATGCCAGCTCGAAGATCGGGTTGGATAAGAGGCAGCCTGACAATATTCGATACGTTACCCAAGGTCTTTACAAATGACCGACGGTCAGTCATAGATATGCCTTGTTATTGTCGAAGGTTGGAGAGATCCGCATGGTCGCTCGTAATGATGGAGCGGTAACGGCCGCGCGAGACGGCCTCCATTGCTGTCTTGTCGCATCGAAGGATACCCAATCATGATCCGTCACGATCTCACTCATTGGCCGTTGGTTCTGTCTGCCGCCCACGGCGTTATGTCGCTCGATGAGCAGCTTGCCTTCTTCTCGGATTGGGACGGCTGGCTCGATCGCGGCGAGTCCTTTTCGACATTGCGTGTCTTCACGGATGCCGAGGCGCTTAAGCGGCCGGAGGGCGGCGCGAAGGAGGCAAAGGTCTGGCTTCAGGCCAACGGCGAGCGGATCAGGCAGCTCGTCATCGGCATGGCGACCGTGGTGCCGCCGGAGGCTCTGGAGGATATGAGCCGCATGAATGCCGAAAAGCTGTTCGGGGTTCCCGCGCAGATGTTCGACGATGTCAACGAGGCGGCGATGTGGCTTGCCTCCCTTGAGGCGACGCAAGGAAGGCCGCTCGATGTCGGGAGGGCGCTGCGAGGCTTGACGGCTTTGCGCCGGCAGTCATGACCATGCCTCTGCCCGCACTGCCGGAGGGGGATGAGACGCATTGGCCGCTGGCAATATTGGTTGCCGAAAAGCTGCTCGACGCGGACGGTATACGCGCAGGCCTGGATACGGTCGAGCGTTGGCTGAAGCGCGAGCAGCCCTTTGCGCTTCTCCTGATTGCCGGTTGCGAATTCGTGGCTCCGAGCGATGCGGCGACACTCCCGATTATTATGCAACGGATCGGTCTTGCGCGCGAGGCGCTTTGCCGCTCGCTTCTCGGGATTGCCGTCGTTGCCCCCGCATCGGCCGTCGACGCCGCAAGACGAAGTCTTGCTCGTCTTCCGCTCGATATGCCGCTAGAAGTCTTTGAGAAGGGGTCGCTGGCGGTTAGGTGGTTGTGCGCATCCGCCCTCTCGCCGGCGGGTCTCGTCATCGACAGTCTATGAACAGCGAGGAGAGCCCGTGACCGTTACAGACCGCCCGCGCCCGCGCACCAAACCGCCGGAAGTCCGCCGTGAGGAATTGATGGACGCCGCCCAACAGCTGTTTCTGGAAAAGGGTTTTGCCACGACCAGTGTCGCGGAGATCGTCGATGCTGCGGACGTCGCCAAGGGTACCTTCTACCTCTATTTTCAGACCAAGGATGATGTCCTCGCTGCCTTGCAGGCGCGTTTCGTCAAGCGCTTTTGCGAGAGGATCGACGCTGCGGCGAAGGCCGCGGCTGCTGACGATTGGATGCAACGGCTTGACGTCTGCATGCGCGCCTGCGTGATTGGCTATCTCGACGAAGTTGCGCTCCACGATCTGGTATTTCATCAGTTCCAGCCGACGAAGCGAGATATGAAACGCGCCAATCCCCTTGTCAGCCGCCTAACCGCATTCCTGCTTGAGGGCCAGGCCGCCGGCGCATTCTCCTTCGTCGATGCCCGCCTCACTGCCGTTATGCTGTTCAATGCGATGCACAGCGCCGTGGATGACCGTCTGGCCGAAGGGCTTGAGGTCGATCGGCCCAAGCTCGTCGCAGCCGTCACCGATTTCTGTCGACGCGCCGTCAGCCCGTAAGCCACAAGAGCCGGCGGCGTTTGAACTCTTCCTGAGGTCAAGAAGACGGAGCGGCAGGGCCTCTCCGTCTTTTGCGCTAAGCGCTTGCCGGCAACCGAGCAGCTTTTTGGTTGGTGTTGATCGCGCCAACGAAAAGTTCTGCAAGTCGAAGCAACAAGCCACCTTTGCCACTGGGGCCGATGTGATCCGCCTGCTTCAGGAAAAGCACTCGATCTTGGGGGACGTGGACAATCAGCGGTTTTCCCCGATTGATCTTGACGAAATCTGGTTCAATGGCAAGTGACGGTGATTTCTCGCTGTTTTCCTTGTTCAGAATCTAGGATCGACAAACCCAACGCGCACTTCCGACTGACTAAAGCGTGACCGTAACGCCCGATAACGCAACGCGTGGCAGTTTAAGATTGTTGGACGCCGCTGCGGACTACATTGCCATCATTATTATAAGACACGATAGCTTGGGCTTGGCAAAAGTCTCTGCTTGCCACCAAACCAGACCAACCTTGTGGGCATGTCATCGAACCAAGGGTAGTCAACTAAGTCCGGCCAATCCGGATGGGGTCTATTGCGATATGGCGTCTCGTAATTTGTCTTGAACCACCGATTGAGGACCGTGACAGGTCGCTCAGGAGGCTTTCTAGTCTTCTTTTCGTTCAAGGGGAGCTTAAGAAAATGCGCGTGGAGCCATTCGGCGTAATCGAGAGTTGCTTGCGTCATTTTCAGTTTCTTGCCGGAAGGCTCGGCGCTCGACGGCTGGCCAAGCCAAATTTGTCGACTATCTGTGACTTCGCTGAGCTTGTGGTGAGAATTCACCAAGCGAGTATGCACGGTCCCGCCAATACCAATGTATTGCAATTGTACTGACCGTTGGCTTTTAACCCGGCCGGTGCACATATACAGCCCTGAGCCCAATTCTTCCTTCGCGCTCTGCCGTGCGTCGTCAAGCGACTTAAATGGACCAAACCAGTGAATGGCAATCATTAAATGCTTGGGCATTTTTCGTTTGAAGCTCTCTCTGAGATCACGATGGCTCTCTCACAAGTTTGGCGAATGCCAGTTAAAATGCTTCAAATCAATCGCTTACAAGTTGTCCGATTTTCTCTCTTAGGAGAACAACCGTCGCATTCGGTTACCGTCGGATTAAAACACTAGATGGAGCCGATGGATCTTTTTCTCTGTGACAGCTCTTGCATTGGAAATTGAAACCGCAAGAACCTTATGCACTCGCGAGTACCATGCCAGCCGGGCTAGGAGGTTGAAGGTGTCCAGAATTTTGGAGATTGAGCGCCTTATTCTGCAGCCCGTATCTGCCTTCCAGAAATATACTAGCGCTTTAAGGCTTTAACAACCCTCGCGTTTAATTCGCGGTTAGTCGTTCCTTGTTATCCAAGAAGCCATAGAGACCCCATCGTGAGCAGGTTACACATGGCATCGCGTAAAGCGGACAGCTTTTTTGGTTCTGTTATACTCGCGGGAATTGCAGTCGTCACACTAGGAAGTGCTATGTGGGAAGGGGCCAAAGCGCATCCTGTTTTCGTTTTTGTCGCAATTTGCATCATAGGATTCGGGTTTGTTGCGGTTTTCGCGCTGGTAAAGTGGGCAAAAGGAAATGCTGCAAGAGTAGCCACGGCAAAGTGCCTGGAACTCGCTAGGGAGCATCAGAGAGCTCTTCTTGCCAAGAAGCGCCAAAACCTTCTTGTCGGAGACTATGGTGAAGTCCAGAGAGCTGGGTTCGATCGGGAGCTGGATTACTTTCTCGCAACCGTGGTTTTGCCCCAAATTCAGCCTCAACTGGCCCTACTCGGAGACCCACACTTAATTGGCCCGTCTCGGATTGTGTTGCGAGATCTTATAGAGAGGGAGGTTTGTGAGTTCGAACGAGTATCAGGGCATAAACTAACCGCTGACCTTCCTATAGATCCGCTTGAGTTTGAACTTTGGTGCACGGAAAAATTGAAGTCCAAAGGCTGGAAGGCCCGTATCACAAAGGCTTCAGGCGACCAAGGCGCTGATATAATTGCTTCGTGGAAGGGTGCGGAATTGGTGGCTCAATGCAAGCTTTATTCAAAACCAGTCGGCAATAAAGCGGTGCAAGAGGTTGCGGCTGCACGGCTACACTATTCAGCCGAATTCGCCGCCGTGATATCCACGTCCGGTTACACTAGGTGACCGACTCATAAGATCGTATCCAAATCCGAATTGATGCGAGCTGAACGGCTGCGAGGAAATTGTCGTCGCGTTTGTCGTATCGCGTTGCGACGGCACGGAAGTGTTTGAGTTTGTTGAAGA